>Ga0209396_1000083_pt1 | contig 140290 bp, 125 predicted proteins | sample GOMGulsemesocosm_6_FD_184638 | JGI IMG/M metagenome (GOLD analysis project Ga0209396, IMG submission 184638) | Methane-oxidizing microbial communities from mesocosms in the Gulf of Mexico - GOM8C Gulf of Mexico (SPAdes) (version 2) | ecosystem: Environmental > Aquatic > Marine > Cold seeps...
TTTTTATTTAGTTAACACCTTAGCATTTTTACCCTGTGATGAAATTGATGGGATTATTGGTGCGTCGATTATAAGAAAATCAAATTGGAAAATAAATTTTCAAACCAAGACGCTCCAGATATCCTCTTTTCCCTTTAAATCAGAAGGGTTTAAACTGAATACTCATTTCAAAAGTAATAATACAACCCTTACGGAACTTGAAATTCAAGGAAAGTCTATTACCACTAAAATAGATCTTGGCTCTACTAGCAGTTTCAAGCTATCGAAAAAAAAATATATCAATCAGTTTCAAAACGCTCTAGCTGAGAAGCTGCTGGGGATCCAGTCATTGTCAGCAACGGGTCTAGGCAACAATCAAACGAGTTACTATACAAAAGATTTTTATACTTTACGGCAGAATAAAAACTTACTTCCCACTTCATCAAGAGTTTTGTTACGTAATAACCTTAAGTATGAAGGATACTTAGGCATTGATTATTTTGATGAATATGAATTCATTATTAACTCAATCAATGATGAGTATCTGCTAAACCTAGTTGATGACCAGCCAATTAAAGAACGTGATATATCTTATGGCATATCTTTGTATTTAGTTAATGGCATTTGGAAAGTTATCCTCAAGGATGCAAACGATAAAAATATAGAAAATATTAATGCAATGGATACGATTGAGAAAATTGATGGGAAATCAATCATAAACTTTAAAGATATTTGTTCAATCAGGAATTATATAAAAAGCAAAACAGAGCTTAATGAAAATATGACTATTACAATTGATAACAAATCTTATGAGTTGTTTTTAAGAAAAAATTCAACAGATGTAATAAAAGGTTCTTAATTTAGCATTGATTAACTACCTTTAAAGAAAATAAACAAATATAAATAAGCCTAACCAAACCACATCAACAAAGTGCCAGTACAAGCTTTGGTCTAAAAGCATAGCTTGTAAAAAGTTGCTCTCATTAATAATAGAATAAGTGGAGGTTACATAAATAATGAAAATGGCGTCAACCAATGAGAATTTACGACTGCTTCAAGCTCCAAAGGCTAGTACTTAAAAATATTCTTAAAGAAATAAAAATAAAATACTTAAATTAATTTAACCCCATATTACATTTCCTGTCGTTTTATAGATAAGCAAGTAGTTAATTTGATTACTTGCTGTGTGATCACACCTCTTTAATTTCATTTTTAATACGAGGCAACACTATGAAGAAACTATTATCTTTATTTACTATTGCAGGCGCAACAACATTTGGTTTGTTTGCTTTTATGTCATATTTAATCAGTAGCGATCAAGTAGGCATTACACAAGGGCCACCGCCAGTGATCATTGATATAGTTCAAACACCAGAGGAAACCAAGCCAGAAGTTATTTCGAGAAAACAACTTCAACCACCAAAGCCACCACCAGTGATGGAAGTGAGCAAGTTGACACCAGAGTTGACGGAAATTAGTTCTGATTATGATTACACCACACCTAAAGTAAATCTTGTGAGCAATATTACTGATGGAGTAAAAATTATTGGCCAACCAGATCAAGATGCTAGGCCAATTGTTAGAGTAAACCCTAAATACCCAATGAACGCACTTAGAAATGGTACTCAAGGTTGGGTTAAATTAGCTTTCGATATTAGTGAGATAGGACAAGTAATTAATGTTAAAGTTGTTAATTCTGAGCCTAAGGGTATTTTTGATAAAGCCGCCAAAAAGGCATTAAGAAAATGGAAATATCGGGCCAAATCAATTGATGGTAAACAGGTGAAACAGCATAATTTTACCGTTCAATTAGATTTTAGTATGGAACAACAGATTTAGGATATTCATTTGAAGCTACCCTTGATGATAAAAGGCTGGTTAAACACTCATATCACACCAGAAAAGTTGCTTGAAGACTATGTCTCTACCGGTGATAAAACCAATATTGCAAAGCTGGTAGAGCAGTTCAACTTATCGATTTACCACTATTTAGTGAGTTTATCAGATAAAGAAACTGCTGAAGACACAATACAAACAACATGGCTTAAAGTGATTAAGGTGCAGTCAACAAGTAAACAACACACCAATGTAAAAAGTTGGCTATATACCATTGCTCGAAACACCTTGATTGATGAGCTAAGGCGTCAACAAAAGTGGCAATGGCAAACACTAGAAGAGCACCATTTAAATTGTTGTTCACTAACTCAAGAACTTGAAAAAAATGACCGTGTAGAAAAGTTTAACTTGGCTATTAGCCAGTTGCCCTTTTATCAACGAGAAGTATTCATTTTTCAACAGGAAGGGTTTTCAGTCATAGAAATATGTGAATTAACAGACGAGCACTTTGAAACAGTAAAGAGCCGTTTGCGTTATGCACGTAAAAACTTAAAAGAAATGTTAGGAAGCCATCATGAAAGATGAACAGTTTGATAAAGAATTATCAAGACTTTATCAGCAACGAAAATCCCAAGTAATTACTCCAGACATTAATTTGGCTGAACCCTCTAAGATAAAAAAGTATTCACCATTTAAATTGCTTTCAATTTTTACTGTAGGTGGTTTTGCATCGTTTGGGATCATGGCGATTATCACTCATTTTGCGACCCCGCCTCATGAGCAAAAAGCAATATTTACTAATTCATCACATCAGGTCAATATTACAGATGTTCCCCCTGAAAAGGTTGACGATAAGGTCATTGTTATAAAGCCTAAATTACCACCTAAGCCCGAAACTCCTGCATTAGTATCAGAGATGGATGTATTAGCGCCAGTGAAGAATGAGATGCAAACGAACAGTATCGAGAATATTGATTTAAGCGCAGTGCAAATAGTAAAATTGCCTCATTTGAAAGAGCCTGATTTTTTAATAAAACCGATTTATAAAGTGATGCCTGAATTTTCATACAAGGCTATACAAAATCAGCAATCAGGGGCGATCCGACTTCGTTATGAGATTGATAACACAGGAAGTGTTAAGAACATTGAAGTTGTGAATAGTGAGGTCAGTCGAGTATTACAGCGCTCGGCTAAAAAAGCACTCGCCAAATGGAAATATAAGCCCAGTGACAATGTGCAAAATAGTTACGAAATTATCTTTGAATTCAGCCCGAGAAAATAATCGATTCATTGAAGTTTTATAATGTTTAAGTAATGCTAAATGAGAGCTTTTTGATCATGCATGAATTGATGAAGCTCATCATTCACAATCATTATTTAAATCGATATAGATATTAATTTAGCTTGTCTGACAGTCGCAAAGCCTCTTAGAGCCTAACTAAATCTAACAGACAGCAATAAGCTCATTACTGCCTGTGGAATTTCATTTCAGTGTGCTAATTTTTACTACTGAGTAAACCTAATTTAGATGCGTATTTATCACAATAAATAGTCGGCTTCGCCACAAAAAAAGTCAAAGTATATTTTCTACGTAGCAAGATAACTTTTTCCTAAAAATAGACAAAAAGGTAAGTTTTCTATCTATTGTATTTGTTGGGAAATGGTACGTTTATCATTTGGCTCTACAAAAAAGTCTTTTTCACCTATCATTTCATTTGATAAAAAGGACAACGGAACATGCATATAAGTGATCGAATTTGCATTAAATGTCTTTTTAATGGCATTTTCATCATGTTCATTCACTGCAAATATGTGTGGAAGAAAAACATGATGAGTGGTTTTTTCCTGAAAAAATGTTTTGAACTTTTCATAATAATCCAGTGAGGTTTCTGCATCACCAAAATGCATCACTGTTAACCCATTTTCCATTGTCACTCGGTAAATAATGTTTTCAACACCTTTCATTTTTTCACCAAATACGTGTGCAACACGTAATATGTCTATTTGCATGCCATTAAGCTCGAAATGTTTCGCTTTGTCATTTATGCCAAGCGATAAGCTGATTATTTGCTTTGCTATTTTTGGGTACTCTGGTTGGGATTTTAATTCATTTACAGCTTGTTTAGGCGCAAATAATTTGACCTGTGGCGCACTTTTCAAATAGGTAACAGTATCCTGTGCATCAAAATGATCGTAGTGGTAATGGCTAACAAAAATATTGTCCACTTTATCAAAAGGGGCATCTTGATTAAAAATTTTATCACTCATGTTATTGGGGATTGATATAAAAGGCTTTTGTTTCTTATCAAAAAAGGTATCAAACATAACCTTGTTTTGCTCACTTTGTATCATGAGTGCTTCATTACCCAAATAATGGACTTCTAATGTATCATTCTTTACGTCACTAGCATTGCCCTGTAAAGCGAATAGACATAGCGTGCAAGTAATTAATTCTCTACTTCTCATAAGAAGTTTACCTTTGTTTTTAAAGTGGTAATTTGATAAACCGGAAAGTTGCTGGTAACTATTAAAAATAAAATGCTTAAATGCATTTAAAGAATAAATCATATTTATTGCTCACTCTAAAACGATTGAAATATTTACCTGTATTACAACCAAGCTTAAGTTAAATAACAAAGAATTGAGGCGGTTTCACAAAAAAATAGGGTGAAGTGATGTCAGAAGAAAAAACAATTGAAATTGTTTGGGGATATTTATCCAATAAAAAATAATTTACTCAGTGAAGTGCTGTTACTGCCACCGAGAAGTCAATTTTAAATTAATTCACTTGCCTGTCTATAGAGCTTATCAGTCCTGCTCACCCATTCTTGAAATTTTAGATGATCTACAAATTTGTGGATCATCATAACTTATTAGAAGCGCGTCACAGGATGAGAAAATTTAACATTTTATTTCAATTATAGTGACTGAATAACTTTACCATGATGGATAACAAAATCTACTGATTGGGTATTACTGATATCTTCAAGAGGTGAAGCCTGTAGAATAACGAGATTAGCTTCATCGCCTTGATTAACACCGAATTTTTTCCCTAAGAATTTACCCGCGCTTGTTGTTGATGCTTGTAAAGCCTGCCATGTACTCATGCCTGACTGAACCAGTTTGATCATTTCTCTATGCACAGAATAACCTTGTATTGTCCCGTAATTCCCAGAATCAGAGCCTGTTAGTATTGTCACTCCAGCATCAATAAGCGTTTTCACTGAACGATAATAATGCTGACTACGAACGTGTAATTCCTCAAGCTTTGCTGAAGTCCATTTTAGATTTTCTAGTTTATAGCTTGACCTTATTTGTTCACTCACTAGCTTCATTGCCATAGGTGTGGCTAATATTTCAGGGTACATGATAAAGTCAACCAAATCAGTATCTACAGACAAGGTAGGGATACTAACCACATTGTGTTTCGACATTAACTGTGCAATGTTTACAGGTATTTCCTTATCATCTGGGATATGAGTTAAAGCACTGGCTCCAGCAATAATGGCATCACGCATATCATCAACAGAGCTAATATGAATAATAGTTTTTATTTGATGCTGGTTCGCTGTGCTGATGGCCGCTGTTAATGTTGTTTTGTCAATCGAAGGTAAGCGACCATGTTGGCTATAAACAATTTTAATAACATTGGGTGATCTTTTTGCTAAGGCATTAACAACGTTAATTGCTTGCTCAGGTGTATCCATAACACGCGTTGGTACTCCATATTCAGTGCAATGGCCTTTTGTGGCTGTTAAACATGATAAACTGGTAAATATATCTGCGCCTATGTTTTCCCCCTCTTGTTGCTGCTTGCGCTGTTCAAACAATTTATCTTCATTACCAAATAAGTCTAATAAAGAAGTGACTCCAGCACTTAGCATTAATTTTGCGGTACCATCAGTTCCAACAAAGTTGCTCGCTCCGCCTGGCCCCCTATTGCCAAATGAATGAGTATGCAATTCATTTAAACCCGGAATAATCCATTTATTGTTTATATCTATAATTTGACCGGTAAAATTTTCAGGAATAGTCTGTAGTGTTGCGACAATCGTTTCGTTTTCAATTAATAAATGCCCTTGTCTTACTTGCTCCATTTGTGGGTCAATAATATTTGCATTGGTAAGCAGTAATTTTTGTGCATGGACAAAGCTGCTTGCGCTTAAAACGATAAGTAAGATTAAACATTGGTAAAGACTCTTGTACGACTTCATAATTATATTTCCTAAATGAGACAGTCATGGGGTAACTGGTAAGGATTATAAGAAGTCGATGACTTAAAAATTTATAAAATGCATGAAGTGCTCATATACCTCACGAAATGACTTTGTTTCTTTTTTAAACCGTTTTAAAATTATGGTGATATCAATAATCGGTTTAGGTGTTATGCGGTTCGTTTTATTTTTTGTATGTATTCTATGTCAATTTACATTTATTTCATTAGGTTATGCTAAATCCATTAGTATCAATGAAATGAAAATAATATCGCCCAGCCCTAGTATTTGCTCATTTATAGCTAGTGATGATAGTAACTGGCAAAACGTATCACTGCATAAGCTTCCACAAAAACAAAAATTCTGTTTACGTACCCAGATACATATAGAAGAAGATTCCTATCGAGCGGCTACCTTATATTTATCAATGCTAGCGTCAAGTAGAATATATTGGGATGGCTATTTGATTCATGAAAACGGTGTTGTCGCGTTGAATCGTAAATTAGAGCAAGTAGGGAGAATTGACGTACTTGTGCAAATACCAAGCAACCTGCTTAACGAAGGCAGCCACCAAATAACAATTGAAGCTTCCAACTTTCACTTAGATAACAAGGTTACATCTACTTTTTATGGTTTTAGAATATTGGAAACTAACCAAGTTTATGACTATATAGTAAGTAATTCGACATTATCTGCTTTCATTTTAGGTTGTTTATTTATATTTAGTATTTTGTTTCAGTTGCTTTTCTGGTTATACCAAAGGCAGAATATATATCAAATATTTAGTTTGCTTTGCCTTTCTTCTACTTGCTTATTATTAACTGAAAAATGGCGGGTAATGTTTGGGCTTAGTTACGACCTGCAAAGCTTACGCTTACAATTAGTTATGTTGTTTACCTTTATCAACAGTATGCTGCTTCCCGCTTTTTATTTAGTCTATAACCAGTCATCTTATAAATTACGATGGCTTCTACTTGTGTTCAGCGTAACACTAGCCGCGTTTTTGTTAAGCGATGATTATGATGATAAAAGTATCGCTATGTACTTTTCTTCTTTAGTAATAGCTTTTTGCATTAACTTAATGGCGCTCAAAAATGGCAAAAAAGGTATTTGGGCAAACACTGCCATCATATTACTTACCACCATTATTTTTGTAACAGATCCGACAAAGTTCACAGAAGACAGGTTTGCGCTCACACTGCTTGCAATTATTGCGGTGATGCTGATCTCGCTAATACAAGAGATGAATAATAATCGCTTGCGCTCACTAGCCGCTATTCGGTTGGAAGCAGAGTTATTAAAACGAAACTTACAGCCACACTTTCTAATGAATAGTCTTATGCTAGTCATTGAATGGATAGAAGAAAAACCTGACGCTGCTGCAGACTTTGTCCAAGCGCTTGGTGAAGAGTTGAGAATGTTAGTAAAGTTTTCAGGTCTATCACTTGTGTCTTTAGCAGAAGAAATTGCTTTATGCCGTCGCCATATTGAAATAATGTCTTATCGTTATGAAACAAAATACACCTTCGATGTTTCAGGTTTGGAACAGTCAATATTTATTCCGCCAGCAATTATTCATACACAAATCGAAAATGCGTTTTCTCATAACATCATTCCAAACAATGCTAGTTTTACTCTGGAAGTCACCCGACAAAACAATCAAATTAAAATTATCTTAATTTCTCCATATAATTCAAATTCCAATGATCAAGCACTGCACAACAAGCCTGAGTCTAAAGGGGTAGGCATAGGTGAACGTTACATTAAATCAAGATTAGCGGAATGTTTTCATCATGATTTTAGTTATCAAAGTTATTGTGATAAAGATAACTGGATAAATATCACTCGATTCAAGGTTAAAGCTTAATGCATGTAATAATAGTAGAAGACGAACACGCTATTTTGAGACGTTTAGAGCGTCAAATTAGTGAATTGTTAGGAGAGAAGTTAGCTAAGCTCAAATGTTTTAATAATTTAGATGACGCACAAGACTACATAAACGACCAGCCAATAGATCTACTTTTTTTGGATTTAAATCTCCGAGGACAAAATGGCTTTAACTTGTTAAGTGCACTTACGGCATCAAGCTTTCATACAATTATTGTTTCGGCATATGCAGAGAAAGCAATTGAAGCATTTGAATATGGTGTATTAGACTTTGTTGCTAAGCCTTTTACTAAAGCTAGGCTTGAACAAGCCATAAATAGATTGTCAGATACTGAGCAACGTCAAGATTATGGATTGCGTTACCTTAGCGTAAAACAAGCAAGTATCACTCAGTTGATCGAAATTAACCAAATAGACCATATTGCCGCTTCAGGTCATTACAGCGAAATTTTTTTCAACGACACCATGCGCTTACATGACAAACCTATACAAAAGCTATTACCACTTTTACCACCAAATTTTGAACACATACACCGTTCATATATCGTAAACATGAATAAAGTCGCCAGTTTAAAAGCAGAACCAGGCAGTAAATACAGCTTAGCGTTGATCAATGGTCAGCAATTACCAATTAGTCGCACACATTATGGAAAGATTAAAGAGAAATTAAACTCTTAGCTTTAAAAGCTTTTATACTTAAATCGAATTATCAAGATGTAATATTTTTCAGATCGTCGCAATTCATGGTTGCTTTACACCCCACCGTTGACGTTATGGCACTAAAACCTAACACCGCAAAGGCGACATGAATAACCGCAGGGTTAATATAAGCTGTGTGACCTAAAGCTGACATATCTTTTATCAAGTTTACACGCTCTTATTTAGCTCCTAATGAGATATCCGACATGTCCATTATTAATAATAAAAATTTGGAAAGTATTTTCTACATAGTTGCTAATTTATATTGAGCTACAGAGCACCCCTGTTCAGCCGCTTCTTTCAACCAATATAATGCTTTATCGAGACTGTACGTTTCATCTTCTGCATGAAAGTAAATATTGGCTATATTAAATTTGGCAATTGCATAGCCTTGCTCAGCAGCTTTTTTATACCAATATATCGCTTTACTGTTATCTTGCGGTATTCCTCGCCCATTTGCATACATATCAGCGAGATTCAACAATGCATTATCATGCCCCTGATTTGCCGCTGTATGGTACCACTTAAATGCTTCGTTTAAATCTCGATCAATCCCTAACCCTTTTTCGTATAAAAGCGCTAAATTAAACTGGGAACTATCATGGCCTTGCACAGCAGATTTTTGAAACCAAAATGCTGCTTTTTCATAACTTTGCTTTATCCCTCTCCCTTTATCATACATAAAAGCTAGGTTAAACTGAGCGTGCATATGCCCATGCTCAGCCGCTTTTTTATAACCCGTCAATGCTAGAGCATAGTCTTTAGATTGATAAGCAAATTGAGCATTATCGTAGTCATTATTTGCATAAGCTGATGAAGGAATTACAACAGCTAATAATAGTAATATATATAATTTCATAAATAGTTATCCTATCCATGAAAAGACATGTAGGTCTATATCTGCGGTCCTGCCACCTTCGCATATGCGTTAAGGTCGAGACTTTGCGTATAAAGGTTTCCCAATACTTGCCTTTTCAATAGTTAATTTGAATTAGTTTAAATTAGTTTGAGTATGAACTAACACGCTTAAAATGCAATAACGATAATTTTGATCTTCTCCCCAAATTATTGTTCGCCTACCTTTAAAGGTTGTTATAACTCAGTGGCCACAGCTCGATCTAAAAACAAAAAATATTAATGCCCTCAATGTCGGAAAGCTGCCATTTATACTTGATTATCAAACTTCAATTGTGATCCTAAAGGAGTCACAGATAGCAATGTAATTTATTCCACAATGAAGATAACGTGGAAATAAAGGTGGGCCATTCAGCAATTACATTCATATATTATTATGAGATGATTATTTCAGTTGTAACGAAATTATATTACCGCTGAAGCTCTCGTTTTTATCGGCAATCAACAGAGTTTCCATGTTAGGAGAAAAGGCCTGCATATTGCCTGACTGGAGTAAGTTGGCAACAAGGCTTTCGCTTCGTTCAGTTTTGATTTTTGAAAGCAGCACACGATAGATGTTTTTTTGCATACCATCTTTATAAAGAAGCATAACCTCTTTACCGTTAGTGTATGTATTATGTGGTGCCAATTGAATATAATCTTGAATTGGTTCACTTATCACAGTTAATTTATCAGTGTGAAAGTTATAAATAACAAAGCGCATTGTTTGGTAATCAAAAGCAACAATTTCACCAGCGTGAAGCTCAAAAGCAGTTAAACCAATATGTGTTCGTTTTTTATTAATTACTAATTTTTCTGCATCATAAAGATACATGGCGATATTACTCAGATGCTCACTAATATAAATATGTTTATCATCTTTACTCCATCCTAATGGAAATTTAATTTCATCAAGTGTTATAGAGTTAATTATGCTTCCTGAAGCGAGATCTAAAACGCCTAAACGAATGTGGTCTGTAGAGTATACGAGAGCGACCTTACTATAATCGTTTGAAAAACTGTAATGCCAAATGTTTGTTGCTTTGAGTTTACTGATTTTTCTAATCAACAACGAGGTTTTATGGTAACTGTATAATTCATAATCGCCGCTTCTATTAGATGTAAAAAAAATCTTTTTGCCATCAGGTGAGTAGCGCGCTGATTTATCGATTAAGGTAGAATTCAATTTAGATAAATCGTTTTTTTCGCCTTGTAGGTTAATTTCTTTCAAGTCAACTCGTTGTCCTTGAAAGCTATAATATAAAATATTCTTTTCCGCGTCTAAATTAGCCTGAGTGATGTCGTTATCTGGGTGAGAAAATATGATTGATCTTTCACCTGTTTTAAGTGATACCGACCAAATCCCCTGAATAAACTGATATGTACCCACTACCAATAACTCGCCTGCTGTTTTTCCTTGGGCTAAACTCGTTATGTTATCGAAACCGTCAATTTGATAATTATAAGTGTTACTCGTTCGGTTTAAACCATAAATGGTAGGCTTTCGTCCTTCGATACCAACAAAAAATAAAAGATTTTGTATTGTTTGATAATAATGTGAATAAATTTTATTAGGGATTTTGACTTTGTCGAAAACCAAAGGAGTCACTTTTTTACTCACAAACGAGTAGGTATAAAGCAATACACTATCGTTATTCTGATAATGATTAAATAATAAATTTTTAGTTTCACCATCGAAACTAAGTGAATAAATAGGTTTTTTAGTTTCATATAATACCAACAAGTCACCGCTTAATGTCTGTTGAATTAGTTGGTAATCATTATCTCTAAACCGAATATACAACAGTAATTCATCGATGATAATCAAACTTCTTTTTTGCCACTTATCCTCTATCAAAACCTTAGGAGATTGATCTTTCATACTAATAATTAGTTTGGTTAGATTGTTATGCTCATGAAAATAGCCTGTAAAATTCTCGCTAATTACATAATTGTACTCTCGTCCATCTTGATGAGTTATTGGCAAAGAACGTTGAATCTCATAGTTCGACATCTCTGTCGGATCAGGCCATTTATGCCAAATTAACAATACAACTAACAAAAGGCAGCAACCTAGAATAAAAGTAACTAACTTTTTATTCGTTGAAATAGAATGGCATGGTTTAGCTTTCACTAAAAAGACATAACCTTTTTTGGGGATTGTTGAAATAAATAAAGGCGCTTTAGCATCATCACCTAGCGCCACTCTTAAGTTAAAAATCAACCTTGTTACAACGTCCTCAGCAACAACTTGTCTAGGCCAAATTTCATCTAAAACATCTTGCTTGCTACAAACTTGTCCCTGATGTTGCACTAAAAAACCTAAAAGCTGCATTACTTTAGGTTCCACACGTATGTTCTGAATAGTATTTAGCTGCGGATTGACTAGTACATTAGCTATACGATAAGGCATTTTTAATATTTTGTTCTCAGACACTTTGTAAAACTTTAGGTAATATTTTTATAATATGATAGGTGGTTAAAGCGCTTGTTACAACAAAGGGGTAAGACTTGCCACCCCTTTTGTCTATTAAATCATACCGTTATCATGCGGCATTTTTTCAGGTATCGCTTGCCATACGTCCCAATGCTCCATAATTTTACCGTCGACAACCCTAAAAGTATCAACGCCAGCACTTCCTGGTCCATTCTTAGTAGTATCGTATGCATGAACATGTAATACGACGTAATCACCAGAGGTAATTACGCGCTTAATAACAGTTCTTTTGCTAGCAGTACGTTTCTTAACTACTTGAGAAAATGCAGTTATAAATGCTTCTCGGCCTGTGGCAACCCAAGGATTGTGTTGAATATAGCCCTCATGCACATATTGTGTTGCCACTTTACGAACATCACCACCGTGTTGTACAAATATTTTGTCGTAAAAATCAACAACAATCCTTTCTGCTTGAGATATGTCACTGATAGCATTTGTTTCTGCCAACGATTGAAAGCTCAATACGACACTGAACACTAAAATGCTTACTTGCTTTATGTGGTTAAAAATTGAATTCATGTATTACTCCTAATGTATTTTTGAAAACAACGCTAATATGGGCAAACATGACGAGTAAAACCATGATGAAAGTATTCAAAAAACATCCTGTTTATATTATTTACCTTAAAAACAAGCAGTTAAGTTATACTTCCAGGGTTTAAAGACAGTTACTTTAATAGCCTTCTAATTGTAAGCTATCATTTTCCTATCGGAATATTGGTGTTTAAGGTCGCTTCAATGGGAACGAACGCTTTATAATAATTGAACAACTGAACCATCACTTTCTAGAACTACAGCTTGACTCAATAATTGATTATTCTGTAAATACTTACCAATTGTGGTGAAAGTTGTGGTGTACACCTTCCCTGAGTGATCTTTAGTAGAAACATCATCAACAAACCAATTGCCAAGCATTAACTTAAATGGACTAGTCTTTACCTTTTGAGGTTTAAAATATTGTTTTGCATTATGTTTAAGCTGTTCAATATCAGTTGTTTGATAAACACCTGAATTAACGATATTTAACGTATGCTCAGTACAGTTTTGAAAGGTATTATTAAACGGGTTAGCAATAACTGAATAATTTTCATTATGGATCTGTTTGTCTTTACCGTTAGCAATAACTTCCAAAATGCGTTGCTGTAAATCAGGTGTTGGAATAATAATTCCAGCTTTCAAGCTGTTCACTCCCCAGAAAAAATCGACTGGATAATCAACCACCAATTCACTTTTATCTAACTCACCTTCCTTTTGATAAAGGTTATGGATAGCATAACCCTTAACAATTTCACCTGAATCAAGCGTGATAGATGAATAAACTGCAATAGCGGTATGAGTGAACTTTATGCCTTTAGGTAAGTCTTTTTCAGGCCTACCGACTCGACCAATAATAAAAGCTCTTGCACCTTCCTTTGCTGCAAACAGCTCTACCTCTTTAGCAAATTTATCAACATCTTCAACAGAAAACACAATATCTTTATTTTGAGCACTACCTGCAAATACGGGTAGTGAAAGGGTAAATATAGTGGCTAAAAATACGCTTAAAAACTTATTCATTATAAAGTCTCTTGCTTATTTGCTTGCATCATTTGAGCAGGTGAAGGTGCTGCAGTAATTGTTTTATTTGTCACTTCTAATGGTGTCGTTGAAACGGCATTTTCCCTTAACGCATTACCTGCCTGCATTGATACATTGCCAATAGCGCCAACCACGATTAACGGTGTAGCTATAACAGCACTGCCCAATTTAGCACTTGCCACGGTGCCGTGAGAAGCAGCTAAAGCAGAATGTTTACTTGCCGCACTCGCATTTTGTGACGCTCCGCTGTCGGCAAAAGACTGTAAACTTGTCATTGTTAATGTGATTAATAAAACCTTGTTTAATGTTTTCATTTTGCTTCCTTATTTTCTTATGAAAAGTGTGATGTTAAAAACAAGACTGATTATGACGTTGGAATTGTTTAAATAAACTAAAGCATGTAATGTATTAATATAGTTACCATCTAGTATAGGAATATAATACTTGAGCCAATTAATTGAAGTGTGTGAGACATTAAAAACTACACTAAAGCAGCAAAACATTACGTATAAAGTACTTGCTCAGCAGCTAAATATGAGTGAAGCAAACGTCAAACGCATGTTTTCTTTAAAGCAATTTTCTCTAGGGAGACTGGAAGAGATTTGCGAAGTCGCAGGCTTGAGTTTATCTGATTTATTTATACTCGTTGAAAGCCAGAAAAAGAAGCTCGTTCAATTAACCGCCCAGCAAGAGCAAGAACTTATCGATGATACCAAGTTATTTTTAGTGGCAGCCTGTGTGCGAGACGGTTGGAGTTTTGAAGAGATCATTGAGCATTATCAAATAGATCAATTTGAATGTGTGCAGTTAATGGCAAAATTAGATCGGTTGAAATTAATCCAACTTTTACCCAATAATCAATATAAGATGCTTATATCTCAAAACTTTCAGTGGCTGCCTAATGGTCCATTAGAAAAGTATATGGATAAAAATGGTATAACAAAGTTTATGGCGTCAAGTTTTGTTGGGGAAAATAGCGTTAGATTTTATATTCGCGGTACCTACAGTCAAACGTCTATTAATATGATTGAAAGAAAACTTAACCAATTAAAAAAAGAAGTGGCGTTGTTAAATCAAGAAGATGCATTATTACCCTTAGAGAGTCGCCAACACTTTGGCTTACTTTTGGCGATGCGCCCGTGGGAAATGTCAATATTTAAAGCATTACGAAGACGTTAATTAAAATAACAAAAATAAAGGAAGTTTAACTATCAAGCACGTTTTGTAGGCCTTGATAATGAATAAAATGCGTATGGATAAAAATACAGAAAATACTGCCATAAAGTTGTTCAGATTAACCAGTATTATAACCGTTTCTCTACTCTCACTTTTGTTATCGGCTTGTTCTAGTGTCGAAGATCATATTTCAATGTCAGAGCAAGATTTCTGCTCCATGGTTGTCCATAAGCCTACTTTACCGTTATCCAAGTACCTAAGCCCATTTGAGGGCACCATGAAAAATAGCACGGGTGTTTATGTATTAGAGCATGGCACTGAAGCTATGCTCACTAGGGCTTGGTTGAGTGAACACGCTGAGCAAACTATTGATGTTCAATATTTTATTTTTTCTGCAGATAACATCGGCTTAATTGCGATTGATTACCTTGTAAAAGCTGCTGAAAGAGGTGTAAAAGTACGGATATTGGTTGATGACATTATGGTTGATGCCAAAGGTCACGAGTTATTGAAATTGGCTGCACATGAAAACCTATCGATTAAAATATATAACCCCACGGCTAATATTGGTAAAAACATCCTTGATAAAGTCGTTAGCTTAACAACTGATTTTCATGGCTTAAATCAGCGTATGCACAATAAGACTTTCACAGTAGATGGCAGAGTTTCGATAACTGGCGGTAGAAATGTTGCTGATGAATACTTTGGTTATGATCATCAGTATAACTTTAGAGACCGAGATGTCCTTCTATTGGGCGGAAAGACCAGCGATATTCAAACCTCCTTTGACCAGTTTTGGGACGACTCATTAAGTATACCGGTTGATAAATTGCTTAGTGGTAAAGATAAAGTAGATACAAACTATGATGCATTACACCAATACGCCTGTAATCCAGCTAATTTTGTTCCACAAGTTAGAGAGCAAATAAATAACCTTCCTGCTGTATTTGAGGAAATTGAACAAGCTGGAGAGCTACATTGGATTAAAGATGTTGAATACATTTCAGATATCCCAGGTAAAAACAATAGTAATGAATTCTTAGGTGGGAGTGGACTTACGACTGAACGTCTAATTTCTCTTGTTAAAAGTGCAAAAAAATCGGTAACTATTCAAACACCTTATTTAGTCACAACCGACATAAGTAAACGTCTTTTCAAAGCAAAAGTAGATGAAGGTGTTGAGATAAAAATACTGACGAATAGTCTAGCGTCTAACGATAACCTAGAAGCGTTTAGCGGCTATCAACGGGATAGAAAAGCGCTATTAAAAACAGGAGTGGAGATCTTTGAGTTCAAACCTGATGCGCAAATACGACAAAAGATAATGTCTGATGTGATGCAAAATCAATTACAAAAGATGCCAATATTTGGGCTTCATGCTAAATCAATGGTGATAGATGATGACATTACGGTAATAGGCACCTTTAATTTAGATCCTCGCAGTGCAAATTTAAATACAGAAAGCATTACCATTATCCCATCAAAGCAAATAGCTAAAAGTGTTAAAGATGGAATGCTAGAAGAGATGCAGCCAGAAAATGCTTGGCAAACTACACGTAATTGGAACCCTGATGGTGAAGAAGGTATGTTGAAGCAACTTGGCGTTAAGCTAAGAAGAATAGTACCTAAAAATATTCTTTAGCTGTATAGCTCTATGCTCCAACATTTGAATTTATGTGGGGTTTTATTTTTTTGAATCAGCATGTTCGTTATTATGGCTAAAATATGTAAAACCGCGATCAGGACAAAAGGTGTAATTATTATCCATATTTCTATGTTCACCCTTGCCTATTATCCATCGAAAGGTAAGACAATGATTCGGTCCATCTAGCTCTATGATTTCTATTCTTGTTGGTCTACGCGAGGGATAAGTACGCACTTCACCTTGCTTCCAGTAACCGAGTGGAAATTTGCTTCCTAATCCATCATACGTTCTAGCACCCCACTGTTTTCGCTTGTCATAAATTCTCACCAATCCATCTTTTGAATTATTAATGGTGAAAAGCGATTCTACTTCTCCCATACGTCTAGTGCTAAATGTTCTTCTATAATAGGGAATTTCATCACCAACCCATGCAATCTTAGTATCATTCTTTTCTGTTTTGAATGGACCCGTAATGTCAAAAGTAGTACATCGCTTTCCATTGTTCGGATCACAGGCAGAAGCTGAGGTAGTAGCATCTTTTAATATTAATTCATGCTTCCCGTCCCATTTTATTCCGGTAAAAAGTTCAACAGGAATAAATCTCTCTTTTGTTGAGCTATTATAAGCATTATCCCAAGCATTCTTTTCTTCAGTAGTAAACTTGGCGGCTTTATCAGCCCAAACCTGACTACAAAAAATGAGTAGCACACAACTCATAGGGGTTAATAGTCGGTTTAAAGCTGATTTGTTTTTTATCATTATCATCAATTTTCTCTCTGTGATTTTTTTGCTAAAGGCATATTGCCTTCAACGGGCTAAAGATGCTTAAAACTTAACTAAAACATTTCTAAAACTTTTTTGAATGCAATAAAAACAACAAGTTAGAATAGTTTGAAATAACATGATATCTGTTAGAATATGTTAAGTTTTCGAGGTGGATCATATTTTTGGATAACAACAAAGCCTTTTTAATCGGGCAATGGAAAGTTGAACCTGAGTTAAATAGAATTTCCTGCGCAGATAATGAAATCATTCTTGTGCCTAAGGTGATGGCGATATTGCTTGTTTTGGTAAAAAATGAGGGAGAGCCGCTCAACCTGAAAACCTTGATGGCAAACGTTTGGCAACAACAAGTAGTAAGCGATAGCTCTGTTTATCAGGCCATAGCACAATTACGTAAAGCATTAGGTGATACAGCGGCTGAGCCAGCTTATATTCAGCGTGTTTCAGGTAAGGGCTATCGCCTAATTGCACAAGTTCAAACGCTGCCAACACAAAAAAATCAAATAAAAACATGTGCTGATACCGTTAGCACGGCTGCACAGAACATATCCGAACTTAGTCCAAGCGAGCCAGTAAGTAATTGGCTAGCAAATCGGCGCCCTTGGCTTGTAGCGATGTTTATTGTGATTGTCATCAGTGTATTGTTTTTGTCTAAAACATGGCAAAGCGCTGAAGAACAACCAACCCCGCTTAGCATAACGCAGATTCATTCCGTCTCCTTACAGCGTTTGACTACCGAGAATATTGGTCAGACTGAACAGCTCGATGCGTTAAACGATGTATTGCTCACTCAATTGATGCAAATTAAACAGATGCGTGTTGTTTCTTTAAGCCAAACAGCGTCGTCACCTAGCACTCAGGCGGTCATAAAAGGCAGGATACATAAACAAGATAAAAGCATTCGAGTATTTCTCCAGCTGATACAGGTTAACAGCAAAGAAGTGATTTGGGCCAAGGTTTTTAATGGTGAGATTGATGATTTATTTGCCCTACAAGACACGATAGTAGCAACCTTGCTAGGACTGTTTAAACGACAACAGACATTACCCGCTTTTAAGTCAGCGCTAATAGATAATCGAAGTTTCGATCAATACTTACGGGCCCGTCATTTATGGCAGCAACGCAATGCTCCGGCACTTTATCGAGCCAAAGCCGTTTATGAAGAAATGCAACAGCAACAAGCATTATTCCCTCTAGCGGCGGTTGGCCTTTGTGATACCTATCATTCTTTACATATTTATGCCGACTGGGCACTTGAACAAGCGTTAAACAAGTGTCGTCCTTTATTACAAAAAGCGCTGGCACAGCAACCAGATCTTGGTCAGGCAATAGCGGCGCAGGCCATGCTGCTGAGCAGTCAGGGTAAAAAAGTTCAGGCCGGAAAATTGTTCGAAAAAGCCATAAAGCTGGCACCAAATTACCCTTTCTCTTATATGTGGTACGCCGAGCTGAATCGTAGAATGGGCAAATACAAACAAGGGCTAAGCATGACCCAAACGGCTTATGAGTTAGCGCCTATGTCACCGATGATCAATCGTAGCCTAGCTTATGCCTACCTCAATGCTGGGAATAAAAAGCAGGCAAGATTTTACTACCGACGGGCGTTAGATTTACAACTTGATTACACTAACCGGGCGATTGAAGAGCTAGATTTTTTACCGCTAACTATCGACCGAGCTCGCGCATTTTTGTTATGGACAAAAAAACATCCCTCAATTATGCACAAACAACGCGCTTATCAACTGACTCAGGCGCAGATAGAGCTGGCGTTGGGAAAATTGACTGCTGTTGCTAAAACTTTGACGTTATTACAAGACCAACAGGTCAACCCATCATTTAAACTGTTTATTCAAACCTCCCTTGCTGCCGCTCAAAGACGTTATCGGGATGTTATTGCCTTTATCGAGCAACGCATAGCTATCCATCAGGACAATGCGCGCTATGCTGGCGGCTATCTATTGGCGCTTGAACTAATGGGTGATGATGAAAAAGCCTACAAGGAGTTTTTACGACTGCTGCCTGAGCTAGCTAACTATATTCTCAATCCAGAAACACAGGGTGAAATAGCCATAACTGCTACAAATCGCAACTTGCTGACCTATTTTGTTCAATTACAAAACAGACGCGGTAATATGCAACTAGTTAGCGACTTGGCTCAGCAACTTGATAACAGTTTTGTCCAAAGGAGTGCCAGAGAAAACATCTATTATGCGCGCTGGTTGTTGTTTCGACAGCACAAAGAAAAAGCCAAAACCATGATACTCAGTATGATGAATAACGGCTGGCTACCTGATTATAATGCTTACTTGTACCCAGAGGCCATTATGAATAAATTATTTATCGACGTTGGCCTCGGCGACAAAACTTATCAAACTTTATTGAATAGGAATCGTGCACAGGTATTAGCAGGTCTTGACTAAGCTGCCACGGTTAGCGCAAAGTAAAGTCATCATTTATAGTAATATACGATTTATCCGAAAAATCGGAGATAGATAATATATTCAGTTAATGGGGGATTGCATTTCTGCCTTTAACCAGTTCATAAACACCATTAATCGTGTTATTTTTGCAGAATCAGGATCAAAAACCAAATAGCGTTTGACTACATTGGGGTGGGAGTTTTTCACTGGAATAACAAGTTGTCCGGATTCAAGTTGTTGAGTACACAAATACCTAGCCGCCAACGTAAGACCGTGACCACTTATTACTGCATTTAATGCCATATCAGTGCTGTGAACTTGAGTCCACTGTTGATGTTGTTTAACCCCTACTGTATCCGTATGTTCAAACCAAGATTGCCAATCATAAGGCCCTGGATTTTCCAAACTAACTAACCAAGTCTTTAGTAAATCGACTGGTTCTTGAAAATTCATTTCTTGTGCAAGTTGTGCAGAGCATACTGGGTAAACGGAGTCTTCACCAAAATATTCGCAGACCAATCCCGTTTCTTTCTTCTCTTTAACATTTATGCCAAAGCGAATTGCGAGATCAATATGCTGCTGTTTCAGATCGTCAAAGTGTGGTGACGACAACACACGAATCTTTATGTCTGGATATAGCATTGAAAATTTATTTAATTTTGGCATCAACCATAATGCAGTAAAGGCTTGCGTAGATGTTATTGTTAAACTACCAGCTATGCCTTCATCCTTTATTTCATTAATGCTCTTTTGCAAGATTCCAAATGCCTGCTCTGTGGCTTCAAACAAGGTTTTTCCTTTTTGAGTCAGAAGCATTTGTTTGCCTTTTCTCAGAAATAATTGGCTACCAATGGCAGTTTCTAATTGACGCATTTGCTGGCTAACAGCAGCTTGCGAGATACATAGCTCAGCTGCTGCTTTAGTATAGCTTTTGTGTCGTGCTGCACACTCAAAGCTGCGTAATACATTAATATTTCTTAAAGCTTTTTCCATAGAGATACAAAATATATTAAAACAATTTTCACGGATACATATATTATAAGCACAGCTTATAATATAAATCGATTTTTATCATTGGTCTTAATTCAATTCAAACAGCAAAATTACCACTACAAATCAGCACGCCCGTTTAAGATTAGGGCAAGATAAATGAGAGTAAACCATGACAAAAGCACAATTCAAAACACTACATCAACAATCAGCACCATTACTCATTTGTAATGTTTGGGACGTACCCAGCGCTAAAGTTGCAGAAAATTTAAACTTCAAGGCAATCGGTACATCAAGTGCAGCTATTGCAAGCATGTTGGGGTATGAAGATGGTGAACAAATGCCGTTTGAAGAACTGTTATTTATAGTAAAACGCATTGCATCATCAAGTAAATTACCACTTACAGTTGATATAGAAGCTGGGTACAGTCAAGACCCGCTCATTACTGCTTCCTTTATAAAAACACTAGTAGAAGTTGGTGTAGTCGGTATTAATATTGAAGACAGTAAAGTCGATGGCACGCGCACATTAATGGATGCAAACAGCTTTGCAGGATATCTCTCTGCCATCAAAGGACAGTTACTAAAAGATCAAATTGATATTTTTATAAATGTCAGAACAGACACCTTTTTACTGGGACAAGAGGATGCTTTGGCTGAAACAAAAAAGAGAGTTAAACTCTATGAGATAGCAGGCGCAGATGGCTTCTTTGTTCCTTGTATTACTAAGGCCACAGATGTTGAAGCCGTTGTCAAAGCCACAGCTATTCCCGTCAATGTCATGTGCATGCCAGATTTACCAGATTTCAAACTATTAACAACACTTGGTGTTAAACGAATCAGCATGGGTAATTTTTTATTTGATAAATTATCTAGTGAGTTGAAAAATTCTTTAAATTTAATTTTAACAGATCAATCTTTCAAAACTGTTTTCTAATAATGCCTGCCAATTTGGTTGATGCTTTATATCGACTTCAAGCCCCAAGATTGTTAGGTGGCAAGAGCACAATAAGCTGTTATGTGCGCTTGCCACCTAATCTCTTTATTTCAAGTACTATCCTTGTAATTGCAACGTAATAGAATCTTTTACTGATTTTTCATATTCGCCAACTAAATCAAGGCAAAGCTCTTTTGTACAATAAGAAACAAATTTAATTTGCTTGTCATTCGAATCTTTAGCTGATATTTCATAGAGTGTATATGAATTGAACACACTCTCATTAACAACAACATCAGTTGAATTTCGCTTAAAACTAGTGACTAAATCTTCATCATTTAATCGAAAGTCTAAGAAATATTGTCCTTTTTCTGAATTTTTGCAAATAAAGATTATTGAAGCTTTTTCTCGTAGTAAGTCAGCTCTAGCTTGGCAATCTATCGATAAAGTTAATTTATCCGGAAGTATATTTACAACAATTCCTTTGGCTGTATTTGCAGAAGAGTGAAAAGTAAAAAGTAGTAATATGGTGGCAAAAATTTTCATAGGTTATCCTTTGTATTATTTAACGCCTTACTAATAGTAAGGTCAACGACTTTTGGCTTACCGCCAAAACCATGTTGATTACATTTGGCTCGTACTATTACCTTAGAAATTCCTGATGGAATTTTGATACGACATTGGCTGCGCGTAAATGGTTGCTCATTATCATGAGGATGACCAAGTCGACGATATCCAAGTTGATTGCCCTCTAGGTCTACAACCTCCCAGCCATCTGCGTAATGTTCCCAGCCTTGGTCATTGTGCCGAACTGAAGTACCAAAACACCAACTTCCGTCAGATTTCTGGGTAGCGACAACATGTGTTACCTGAGCAAATTCTAAAGAGGTAGAATAAGTATCACTGTCAAATTCTGATGCGCCCCCCGATAGAGAGAAAATTGAAGATGCAAGCATCCATGGTATTAGTAGTTGTTTCATATAACTCTCGTTAATTAGTCGTGCTGTTTTCAAATTAGTGGTCGATTTAGAATTTATCCAATTAACCATTGAAAAGTCCTTAACTAAAGCTAAAAAATTCTAATTAATGCTTAAGCAATTGAAATTTATTAACATTAACTCTAACAAAGAAGCGAGCTGAAATGAGGTTTTAGCAGAATTTGTCAGAATTAATAAAAATTATTGGAGTCGTCATGGGTTCACAAAGATGAAGGTGAATAAATGTGCACATCTTTATGTGAGATTACGGAGCGTAAAATAATACTTTGCAGGCTTTGAATCAAATCGGTTCACTGTCAGTTCAGCTTTAACTGTTTGAGTAAAGCAACATAGCCGGGCTCATCAATGAGCAATTTAAAAGCTGGCTCTATAGCTAGTTTAAGCATTTCTAAATTTCCTTCAGTCACTAGGGTTTGTAACAATGAAATTGCTTTTTCATTTTCACCAGCCCAGGCATAAAGCCTTGCTTTGTCATAGTTAGTAAAAGCAGGAATTTTTTCTACAATGAAATTAAACGCGTGACTTCGATCTTTTTCTTTCAACAAAACGATAAATTCATCGATGGTTCTTTGTTCTACCTTAGATTGTTTTAGAAATAATGGAGCATGACTTAGCAAGGAGTCATGATTGCCACTTGCCAATGAATTCCAAAAATAAAGCGATTCTCGATAACTCGCAGAAATTATTGCTGCTTTATTCGCCACTTCTTGATCAGCCCCTTTAAAATCTCCGCGGTAATATAAAACCTCGTAAGCCCTTATTTTACTGTAAGCCAGCGGACTAATCGCAACCATGTGCTTTGCAAGCTGTTCAGCTTTATCATACTGCTTGGTAATTAATGAATATTCGATATACCATTCTAAGATCATTAGGTCCTGATTATTTCGTTCAAAAGCCAATTGAAAAGCTTGACCCGCCGCTTGATAATCATAATCTTTATACAGGTATGTTAATGCCATCACCAATTGTACATAAGCAGGATTAGGATCCAATTGTAAAGCCTTGATAGCTAACTGACTCGCCTTATCAATAAACTCACCCGCTTGTTCGCCTCCAGCATAGGATTTTGAAAAATAACTATGAGACAAATGAGCATAGGCTTGTGCATAGTGTGGGAACAGTGCTATTGCCTGTTGATAGGCATTCATCGCTTTTTCACTTTCACCTTTATAATGAAAAAACTGCGCCTGTAAAAAACGATCATAAGCCGCTGCAGGTATCTTATTTAACTTTGATTTGTTGTTTTTTAGCGTAACCTGTTTCGACGATAAATTTAACCGAGTGACTATTTCTGAGGCGAATTCTGCTTGGATTTCAAATAAACTGTTTAAATTTCGCTGATACGTCTCACTCCAAAGATGAACATCTTTAGCGGCATTAATTAATTGGGCAGTCACCTGAATTTTATCATCTTCAAGTTGAACAGAACCTTCTAATATCCAATCCACATTTAATTCTTTTGCCACTTCTTTTACTGATTTTTTATTCGTTTTATATTGCATAACGGATGCTCTAGAAGTCACTTGAAGATTCGACTCTTGTACCAGTCGATTAATAATAGCTTCAGTTAAACCGTCGGCGATATACTCACGATTTTTTATCGAAGAATAATAGTCAAATGGCAAAACCGCTAACCGGATAGGTTGGTTGGAGTTTAGAGATGGGTTAGTATCTGAAGAGTCTACAGCGGGGTTAAATTGAAACCAAAATGGTGTGACCATAACCAACACAAGTAGAGCTGCGACCATCCAATTTAGTTTAATGCTATGCTTGTTCAAGGGCATTGCTTTAACTGATGCTATCAGTTGATACCCTTTTCTGGGCAAAGTTTTAATGTAAATAGGTGCTTTGAAGTCATCACCTAAGGCTTTACGTAAGCTACTCATTGCGACATTCAGTACATCGTCAGCAACCACTTGATTCTTCCACAGTTGATCAAGCAGTTCATTTCTAGAAACCACACGTTCCCGATTATTCACCAAATAGAGTAATAATTGCATTACCTTTGGATCAAGGTCTTTGTGCTGATGATTATTTTGAATACTTAAGCCATCAAGCTCAACCTGCCAATCACCGACCAAAAATTTATTTTCTTTCGACATTGCAATAACTTATAAGGCGCTGAATACTGTTCACTTTACCAAAGCTAGGCTAACACTGCACTAAATCTCTCTCTGAACAGGTATTATCTATCTTGCTTTATCACTGCTTGGTTAACTTTCTTCAAAAACACCTAACCCATTAAACCTAAAGTATTTATTGTTTAGAAGAAGTTTTGCTGGTTTCATGCTTTGGAACAGTTTTCGCAGATGAAACACTACCTATCAAAGAGCTAACTTTTGAAAAACACCTTATTACTGAAATTTGTACATCAACTTAACATGTCGCTCAATTTCAGCATCAAAGTCTTTATATAATGCTCTGTATTTAGGGCTGTGCTTAGCGCTTACATCTAACAGGATTTCATTAAGCTTTTTATCCTTTTCATAACCCGCTTTTACCTGTTTCCAAACACTTGATAATAGACTGGCATCTCGTATTACCGACTTTACCGTGGTTGCTCTACCGTGTCCTGTTAAAACAATATTAGGGTTTAATTTTTCTACATCGTTAAGTGTATCGATTAAACTAAGAACATTTCCATGGCCCGTAATAATTGGCATCCAATCTGAGCTTAAGACATCTCCGCCAAATATGATTTTCTGCTTAGGTAACCACATCAAGATGTCTCCTGGAGAGTGTCCGTCTTTAGAAAAAATGAATTCAACGTCTACTCCTCCAAAATTACGCTTATGCTTTTGAGTCAACAGCAAGGCTGGATAAACAAGTTGCGTAGTCCCGATCGTACCTTTAGTCACACGAGAGTAGAAATCCACAGCTCCAGGACCATGCTCTTTCATTGTTTTCAGCGCCTGATTACTTGCAATAATTTCAACACCTGTATCAGTAAACGCCGCATTGCCTAACCAATGATCTGCATGGCTATGTGAATTAACCACCCAACGCACAGGTTTATCTGTGACCGATTTAATTGCCTTTTTAATTCCGTTACCAATTGATTCAGAAGAGCCTGTATCAAATAACAAAACCCCTTTTTCGGTAACAATAAAGTGACTATTAGAATTCCACCCTTTGTTCTCTGGGGTAGGTAAACCTAATGAGGGTGAAACGATGCTATACACATTTTCGGCAATTGGTGTTACTGAAAAATTAAAACTAACGTTCGCTGCCCACGAACTGTTTGCCATCAATCCAATCAAGCTGATGGCGAATATTATTTTATTAAGTACTTTCAATATTTTTCCTATGATTAAAATTGACTATCTTTCTAACATCAATTTTTAGTCCATTAATGATTGGCAATTTTATAACAAAGCATTCGTTTTAAATAAATGTCTTTGAGATGAGTTTGCGATTTTTCACGTTAAGTTTTAATTTGCCATCAATGTCTGCTTTCGCAATTAGTAAACAGTTACCTTGCTGTTGAGGTGATTCTCACGCTATTGATTAGATTGAACGAATAGAAAGGTTCGGTAGAGAAATCGCTTTCTTTGCTATGACGGCGATAGCAATTTCTCTTTTCGTGCTCATTCAACACTAAACCAAGTTTTATTGTTTTTTCTATTAATTATTAGCACTTGTCCAACATTTTTTAACTGACTGTTTAACAACCAATTTAATGCTTATAAAGCAAACTAGACTAGGTACAAATAACTTTAATATTTGATGAAAAGTACTATGTTCTGGATGTAGATAAATGCTCAATATGGAATAGATTGTTAATATTACAGCTAAATATATAACAGGCTTAAATTGCAAATCTTGCGTTTTATTTGCCAATACCAAACTAATAAACAACCCAGTGATGCTACCAATAAGTGCACTTGCGAATGCTATGGTCGATGATGTATTGGCTAAGGCTTGAATTTGCACAGGCTCTAGCCCTTGCACATCTTGATTAGCCAGCCAAACAGACATCAGTACACTTGCCAGTATAATAGTTATAACAATGTAACTAATGAATGCCATAAGCGTTAATTTAGTATTGCGAAGTTTTGTAGACATAATGAGCCCTTAAGCGTTAACTTAATAAATTTAAAGAAAAAAAGGGTTAGTTTTTTTGGTGCTTAGAACAAATCCGAGTTTTTAATAATGCCTTTTCGGTATGCGCTCACGACAACAAGAACGGTACTGATTAATAATGACAGAGAAACTATATTTTTTAGCAAGCTAAATGTATCACTCGAAATTTTCCCTTCTGCAAAGGCAGTAAAAACACTATAAAATCCGAACATGTTTGCCAATATAATCACTAGTAATGCAATAAATAAGCGCTTCTTTTCAATTTTTTTCTGCTTAATGCAATATGCCTTATTTTCAACAGAGTCATTTAGTTCAGTTGCTTTATCTTTTGATATTTCTTCTGATGAAGTTTGCTGAATTACAGGCTCTTTCTCTGGTAAAAGTTCCTCACAACCCAGTTCAAAAACAGCCGCTAGCCCTTTTATTGTTTCTTGAGATGCAACCGATTTAGCCTCAAGGCGTTGTATCGTTCGTAAACTAATGCCTGCCATTTCTGAAAGTTGTAGTTGTGACCAGCATCGCTGCTCTCTTAAATGTTTAATTTTTTGTGCATTAACTTGCATATTCATAGCTCAATCTCCTCTGTAAGCTCAGGATTGAGATTAGCGCAGAGACTTCATTGTGAGTGACGTTAAAATAACGATAACAGTACGAAATAGATACGTTACCAATATGACACTTATACCTTTCACACTCAACAAATAACTTTTTTAAGCTTATTTATCAGATAATTAGTAACATGCGCCAAATAAGAAAATAAACATAACCTCAGAATGTAATACCTCAGAATATTGTGAATATTAAAGGCAATTCAAACGGTAGCTTACGTTAATTACTTTAATAAGCAGCTTATCGCCTGCTTTGCATTAATTTATTTTTCTATTCAATATCTCGAAAATTCTCTTTCTTTGTTTTGACGAGAAAGCATAATAACTAAACCTAGTATTAGTACCATATACTCTGCTTTTTATTATCACTTTATATGGAATTGTTTTAGAGACTTTATATCCTTGAAAGTCATCCCAGTTAATCTCTGTTACCGTTTTATAATCAACCAAAACAAACTTTTCATCATCAATTCGTATAACCTTTGAAGCATCTTTATAGACAAAAATGAAATAGCAAACAGAACAAGCAGTGAAAACTGCAGAAAGCATAAAGTATGTTAGAAAGTCTATTTCAGAAGAGAAAATATAAGAGAAACCAACAGCAAAAATAACATACCAAAACATTTCACATATCATTTCGTAAAAACGAGAAAAAATGTTTTGAAAGCGAGTTTGAACAAATTCCATTTAATATTTCTTGTTGTGTGTTAATTAGCATTAATATCACATATTTTAAAAATATTCGGCACTGCAAGTATTCAGTTTTTTTGCCGAAAATATGAATATGCTTGGTATTCTCTTATTAAGTACATTTATATGTTAAGTTAGTCTCTCTTCAATGATCATCTTAAATAGTAAAACTCATAGACAATCGCCATATGGAAGTTAAATTTACTGACTATCGCTTTTTACGCGATAAACTTATCTTATTTAAAAATGAGGAAATTATTCCTCTCAAGCATACTCAAGCTTTGCTATTAGATTTTTTCTTAGCAGCCCCTGATAGTATTCATAGTAAAGATGAGATTATGAATTCAGTATGGAAAAACAAAGTGGTTTCGGAGCAGGTCGTATTTCAAACTATAAGCCAACTTCGTGCTTTGTTTGGCTCTGACGCTATTAAAACGTTTTCTAAAAAAGGCTATAAATGGCAGTTAAGTATTGTTTTTGAAGCAACCTCTACTGAAGAAGTTGCAAGTTTAGCGATTGAAAATAAATTACCTGAAGTAGGTAGTCAATCACGCTGGTTGTTTTTTATTTTACTTATATTAGTTGTGATAATTGGATATATATTTCAATCTCCAATAACTGATAAAAAAGTAACTTTGCGCCTCGTTCAAAATATAGAATCAACAAGTGCTAATTACGACACATTAACTGACCTAACCAGCCAAGCAATACTTCAAGATGATAAATTTAACGTTAGCCTGACACCAGCAACCAATTCAGCCCGACAGTCTTTTGCCGCGCCAAGGTTAGCCTGGCAACAAGCAGGTTTACCGGAAGGCGAATGGTTATTATGGGCGGATGTTTTTAGCTCCCCTGAAGGAATATTCTTAAATTATGGTTTGTCGAACGACTCCATTCATTGGCATGGTTATGTTTACGCCAAAACCAATGAGCAACTTGCTCAAAAATTATCTGATCGTTTAATACAGCTTGACCAACTTGGTTTATTTGCTAAACCCAATAATAAATTAGCTATCAGCGCAATGACATCAATGAGTGAAATTGCACCAAATGATCCAGATATATTATTGCTTTTGGCTAATTATTACTTTGACGTTAAACAGTTTGAAGTAGCGATGACTTATGCGAAAAAGCTGGCGAATATAGACTCATCATTCGCTTTTACACCATATCGAGCTGAGGCCTTATGGCTAACGGCAGAAGTGTATAAGCAACGCCGAAAATTTCAACTAGCAACAAATAGTTTACTTGATATGTCTACTACATTGGTTGATACACCGTTACGGGCATTAAAGTATAAAAATATTCATGCTAAGGCTTGGATAGCAAAATTTCAAGGTGACTTTGAGTCTATGTTTAAAGTCTTAGATCAAGGACTTGAATTTAGCAGCAAACATCCTGATCCTCTTATGCTATTTGAGTTACATATTACCTATTCTATATTAGCGAAGAAAGCTGGTGACAATCACAAAAAATATGCTCACCTTAATGAAGCACAATCCCTATTACTCAAGTATAAATTGGATGAATCAAATTTCGCCGTTGTCTATTATCATTTTGCCTTGTTCACTCAAGACAGAGCTAAAGAACTGCCCTATTTAGAGAAAATTTTAAGCTTACCTAGAACAACGCGTAATGGTTGGATTATTGATGATGCCACTGAAAAGGTCATTGATCAGTATATAGAACTGCAAAACTACCCATCCGCCATTTCGCTATTAAATCAGCAAGCAGAAACACCAAAATATATGTTGTCGTGGGCGAAAATATATCATGCGACAGGTAAGATCAAAAAAGCACGTAGCTACTTTGAAAAGGCATTCGAATTAGCGCGCTTAGATTATAACGCTCATATTGGTTCCCATGCTGCCTTTGCTTTATTTCAACTCAATCTTAAACAACCGGATCTACAAGCAGAATATTTAGACTATTTAGAACGTAATGCCAGTAAGGAATGGTTAAAAGATCAAATGAAAAACTACCTTGTTAACACAAAAAAAAGTGGCTAAATTTAACTAAATAGCCTAATTGCAACCGCTGGTTGACAAATTAACAACCTGACGTGCTAGTCTGCAACCACCTGATTTCCTATGCTTACCGCCTAACAACAGATGAAGGAAAGAACTTTATGATATTAGCAGATAAGATTATCAAATTAAGAAAACAGCTTAGTTGGTCGCAGGAAGAGTTAGCTGAAAGGATGAATGTTTCTCGGCAATCGGTCTCTAAATGGGAAAGCACAAATAGCATTCCTGATTTAAATAAAATAATTATGTTAGCGGAGCTGTTTGACGTTTCAACTGACTTTTTACTCAAAGATGATATTGAAGCCTTAGATTCTCCCAGTGAAAGTAAAGAGCCTAATGTTATTCAGATCAGTTTAGAACAAGCTATGAAGTATGTTGAAGATAAAGTGGAAGCTTCCGCCTTAATCACCAAAGGGGTTATGCTTTGTATATGCTCAGTGGTGCCACTATTTTTCTTTTTAGCAATGGCAGAAACCAGTAGATTAAACCTGACAAGCGATATCGCAGCAGCGATTGGTGTAGTAAGTATCTTAATTATGATCTCTATTGCAATCAGCTATTTTATCAAAACCAATCAATATGAAAATGACTTAGCGGTAATAGATAACGAGGTATTTGAGTTAGAATATGGTGTACACAGTGTTTTTAAAGAAAAGTTAAAAAAATTCCTCCCTACCTATAACCTAAGATTGTCGGTAAGTATATTCCTGTTCATTATCAGTTTCGTCCCGCTTATGTCTGTAAGCATTCTTTTCGGTGGCACCGATATAGCTTTAATGATGCTAATTGTGCTTCTTCTTATCATTACAGGTGGGATATATATTTTGCTACCTGTTTCAGCTAAATATGAAGCCTACAACAATATTCTAAAAGATACTTCTATGGAAACAGAAAAGAGCAAGCGCACAAAGCGTGCAGAGAAATTGGCTGCATTCTACTGGCCTTTGCTAACCGCTATATTTCTAGGCTGGAGTTTATGGACGATGGATTGGGGCGTAACTTGGATTATTTGGCCGGTGGGAGCTGTGCTTTTTGCAGCACTGGTTGGATTGATGGAGTTATTGAATAAAGAAGATCCTTAAAAAAGAAATCTGCCATTATCAGCTAGGCGAGCAATATTTCGCCTAGCATTTCCATAGCAATGTTAATTATCGAGTCACTGCTAGCTAGAGTATTTCAAACCAATCAAGCACCAGGTATTTTTTATTAGCTAGGCGAATTTGTATAGGTTCGTTCCCTATTTTGAGGTCAGCGCTTACAGTTTTTTCAACAAAATCTTTAGCGCCTTCAAATTCGACTTTTGCCACTAAATGACTACCTTGCCAAAACTCAATAAGCGATCCTTTTGCACCTCGAATATTCACTGATAATTTTGCTGAGCCAGATTTTTTACTACTAAATTTGTATTTTAACCAAGCAGGAACAAAGGGAGTCAGCCCTGGCGTATAATGTTCTTTGTTTGATGAAATGAGCATGCTTTGTTGATTCTCTTTCTGAAGCACAATAGCATTTCGATGTTGATAATAAGATTCTGCTTGAATACGTTTCCCGGTATTAAAAACCTGATGTGTTCCTACCTGAACTTCAATACTGCCTTGGCTTTCACCAATGTCGTTATTCGCAAATATTTGATAACTTGCTGCCCCCGAACCGGGTAATTGATCAAGGTAGTGATTCGCCTGAATACCATCTGCAACTTTTTCCATTTTTCGACTTAATGTGCCTTTGGCATCTAAATAACTGCGATAAATAGCATAAGTTAACTTTTCATTGGTAGCCGTTGACCAACTTAGCTTTACCTGTTTATTTTTTATTAAACTAGCCCTAACACCATTAGGTCTTTTGGGTAAAGACTTAAGCCGTTGATGCTCTACACTCGCTCTCTGTTGCGCCTGATTTAACCCTACAATAAAGCTTTGAGTCTGTGCTGCCTTTGGCTGAACTGTTTGCATGTCGAGCACCAGACGAAAACCTTCGATGCTGCCAATAAAAGGCATACTGTCTTTTTCATTTGTTGGACGTGGTACCCAATGCCAACCACTCCCAGCAACTTGATAACTTTTACACTTTTCTGGCTGTTCTTTATCAAAAGCATTACAAGTTTGCATTAATTCTCGAACATTGCCCATCATGTCGTACAGGCCAAAATCATTCGGTCGATACATACCAACTACTGTATGATAAATAGCTCCGTCGTTGCAGTTCGCACTACTTCTATACCGCTGATCATGATGTTGTTTTAAACCAGCGTTATTGGCAGCATCTTCAATATTTTCGTAATCACAGACTTCACTCTGTGCTAAATCTTCACCAAAAGAGAAACGACTCTTTTTTCCTGCTGATGCCGCAAATTGCCATTCATCAAATTCAGGCAATCGATAAGGCTTTCCTGTGCTATCTGCTAACCAGCTGGCGTATGCCATTGCATCTTTACCGCCGATACAAACAACAGGACGATAAGGTTCTTTTATCAAATCGGCATTGTCCCATGTTCCACTTGGCTTGGCGGGTAAGTTGTTTTCGTTATATAAGTGACACTTTTCTACTATTTGATAATTTGTAGCATTAACAAAACGGGTAAACTCTTTAACGGTAACTTCGTATTTACCCATTTGAATATTTATATTTTGCTTCTGATCAACTATAGGTACTAATATTGGTTCTATTGGCGTGGTACTCGCCCACACATTTGACGTGCTCAATATGGCTAAAGTCGTGAATAGTTTTTTCATATCTTCTCCTGATTTAATTAACGAAGAAATGATATGGAATTGGCTAAACTGAAGTCTTAATTAAATTCTATTTTTCCGGCATATAGAAAAAGAATAGAAAAATGGCCATGATAAAATAAACATTAAGTATGAATAATGACATCACAAGTTAGTTAATTAAAACCTACTCCTTAATACAAGGATAAATGTCTGTATTACACTGTTTAAACCTTTTATCATTTCGTTGCATCCAAATTAAGATTTTTATAATTTCTCAAGGTAAAAAAGAATGAAGCATGTAGTCTCAATTTTTTTCACAACAGTGTTTTTTATTTCAACCAGCTTGAATATAACTTACGCGTTAGCAGAAACCCCTCTATCAATTCAGACTTCTTTAGATAAGCAATTAGCTAAGAATGCTGAAAGGTATGGAGTTGTCGGTCAGTCAGTCTTGATTTCAAAAAACCATAAACCGATATATCGCGGCCAGCATGGTCACGCTAATTTTGAACTTGACGTAGCAATTACTGATAAGCATCTTTTCCCTAGCTACTCAGTTACCAAGCTATTAACCAGTGTCTTGATGATGCAACAAGTCGAGAATGATAATCTTAAATTAACAAGCTCAATACGTACCTATTTACCTTACCTTCCTGAGCGATGGCAGGCCGTTACTATAGAGCACTTGTTGAGTCACACTTCAGGCATCCCTCGCTATATGGAAATGGCAATGGAGAAGGGGCATTTTTTACCAACTAAAAAAGCTGTTTTTTTGTCACTTGTCGACGAACCAGACCATTTTGATATCGGCAAAAAATATAATTACAACAATACCAATTTCTTGTTGATTTCGGCTATCTTAGAAGCTAAAACGGGCATGTCTTATCAAGAGTTGGTGGCAAACGTTATTATTAAACCATTGGGGTTAAAAAATACCGGACACGCAAGCGCAAAAACCATCATCAAAAACATGGTGACTAGTTATCAAGGTGCTAACGGAAAAATAAAAAGGAATATAGATATTGATTGGCCGGAATATACCTACGCTCACTCTGCACTCTATTCTACCCCTGAAGACTTAACAACATTTATAACCGCATTAGTTTCTGGTGAGTTTGTAAGTCAAAGCACTTTAACTAAGCTGTGGCAGCCGATGAAGTTGGCTAACGGGAAAGATGGTCACTATGCATTTGGGTTTGAGTATTCGCTTGAAGATGATTATTACCAAGCAGGCCATGATGGCGGCAATCGAGTGAAGTTGCGTCATTATTTCAAAAAAGGTGATAATTCAGATAATTTCACCATTGCTTACCTTACCAATGGCAATGCCAATGACGTATGGACCGATGTATTGGCAGAAAGTTTAATGTCGATTGTTGCCCCTGAAAAATTTAAAGTGGCTGCGCTTAAGGAACAATTTATGAGCGCTATTTTGGAGAAAAGGGATAATACTCTGGTAAAAATATATCAAGCAGTGTCTAACGTTTACGATGGTGACAAAGCATCGATAGAACGTTTTTTTCTTTATCGCGCTTATGCACTTAGATACGGAAGTGGTGCAAAATCTTCAATACCAGCTTTCGAATTTCTAATCGCCAACTTTCCAGATTCCGTACGTGCACGACAAGGCTTGGAGAATACCAAGGCTGCCGTTGATAAATAAATGGAAATTTTGAGCATAGTTCATGGAATCACAGCTCAAACATGCTACTTAATTTGAAGATCAACAGTTATGTCGGTCTTCATAATAATGATATGTAAAAAGCAAAACGATTCTTAGTCTAAATGTTTTATTCACTATAAACGTTAAATATTACTTTACCTATATCAGCAATGGCTTTATTTCGCTGAGTAAATGAAGCCTTTGTTTTCGTCAGATAAATACTAATCATAAGCGGTGTTTGGTGCTCAGACCAAACCAATGCGGTAATGCCTCTTGAGCCAAAACCTCCTGCACCCGAACGATCTGCAATTGACCAACCTTTTGGCAGTACCGAACGTAATAGACTACCCGTGACTTTGTTGTCTATCATCCATTGCTTTAATTGTAGCTTTGACGATTGAGATAAAATATTACCAAAGAGTAACTTATGTAAACTTTTAACCATGGCATTAGGGCTTGTTGTATCTCTTTCATCACCATCAATAGCTTCATTTAAATCTGGCTCAATTCGATCCAATCGCGTGATATCATCGCCAATGTCACGCATAAAGCGAGTAAGAGCTTCTGGTCCGTTAATGCCTGAAAGAACGATGTTTGCCGCAGTGTTATCACTCATCAACATAGTGGCTGCACATGCTTCTTTTAGTGATATTTTTTTACCTACGAGCTTTTTAGTCACCGGTGACCAATTTATAAGTGAATTTGCCTTTATCACAGTGTTTGTTTCAAGAAACTGAATACCACTCTCAACATCAGCAAGTAGCTTTGCGCAGGCTAAAGTTTTAAAAGTACTCATTAATGGAAATTTATCATCACCATGGTAATCCCATAACTTACCCGTATTAACATTATAAACAGACACGCCAACACGAGCACCAAGCTGTTGTTCTATTTGTTTTATTTCCTTAATCAGTGCATCCGCATTGGCGGTAGCACTTGCACTAAAAATAAGCCCTATATTCATTATAAAGACCAATAGTACCGATTTATAAATCGTACAATAGTGTTTAGCTATCATCACTAACATGCATTCACCTGCTTTATTTTCTCAATTAGCATATAAACTAACCACTTCTTCTTACTCTAAAATAAGATTTCTAGCTTTTGTTTGGGGTGCAATAAAGTATTGTTCGATAATTTATTCCAACGAACAATATCTCGCACTTTCACTTTGTATTTACGGCTAATGTCCCATAAATTGTCACCACTCTTTACCGTATGAATCAGATTTTTCTTATTCACTCCAGCTAACTGCCAAGGATGTATTTCTTTGTTAGTCAGTGGCACAATCAATACTTGCCCAATACGAATGCTATTTGAACTAAGCTGGTTTAGTTTTTTAATGAAAGTAACATTGGTGGTGTATTCTAATGCTATTTCACTCAGGCTATCTCCTGATTTCACTTGATATCGATGCCACTGTAACCACTCTTTTTTGTCAACTGATCTAAGTTTTTCTTGAAAAGCTACTACATTATCTACAGGTAACAACAGCTGAAAGTTACTATTGGGTGGAGTTGCCCATCGATTTAAAGCAGGGTTAAGTCGCAATAATTCTTTCGTTTCAATGTTGCCCCATTGTGCAGCTACCATCAGATCAAGCTGGCTATCAATGTTTACGAGCGCTACTGCTGGACTGTTTTTAATTGGAGTAAATGTATAATTTAGCTCAGCTGAATGTTTCAAAATATCAGCAATAGCTAACAGTTTAGGAACAAAATTGTCTGTTTCTGCGGGTAGTTGAAGTGACCAAAAATCAGTCGCTAGTTTGTTTCTCTTATTTTTCGCAATCGCTCGACCCACTCGGCCTTCACCAGAGTTAAAAGCTGCAATAGCATTGAGCCAGTCTTGCCCTAATGTACGATGAAAGAACTGAAAATAATCAAGAGCCGCCCTTGTCGACTCCACAACATCCCGTCGACCGTCATACCAAAAATTTTGTTTCAAATTAAAGCGCTCGCCAGAAACTGGCATAAACTGCCACAAACCAACAGCACTTTTATTTGATACGCCATAAGGCAAATAGGCGCTTTCAACAATAGGTAAAAGCGCTAACTCAACGGGCATATTTCGTCGCTCAAGCTCTGCAACAATGTAATATAAAAAAGGCTTGGCTCGCTGCGAAATTGTCACCATGAAGTTTGGGTGACTTAAGTAGTATTTGCGCCATTTACGAACTGCTGGATTATCAGGAACATTAATGGTTAATTGACTGCGAATACGTTGCCATACATCTTCATGTTCAAAAGGTTGTTTAGCCACCTTTTTACTAATCAGCTTAGATGTTTTTTCTTGCTGCTTTAATAAAGGGCTTATTTTTTTAGTTTTGTTTTGCTTAACTATTTCTTGCTTGTCTGTTGTATTAGGGACTTGTTGGCAAGCAGTTAAACAAATCATGACAGTGAGTACGACAATTCTTTTCATTTTAAATTCGATATGCTCTTTGTTAAGATATTTTCTCAATTTTCTACTGTGACTTTATCCATTTTTTGACTGGTACAATCCACTCTGGCAATGGCAGGTAAAAAGCGCCATGTCCTTTGCCTGTACTGATTGCTATTTCTTCGAACGATTTAACTTGTTCACTTCTGTCTATTAAGTGCTGGCAAGAGCCTACACCATCTGAAGTTTCATAGATAGAATGAACATTGCCGTAAGCTTTTACATCATGGTTCTTAGAGACAAAGCTGCCACATCCAGCCAGAATAATTACCTTTATTTTGTCCGAGACAAGCTCATTTGAAGTTAATACTGTGATCGCGCCACCACGGGAGAAGCCGACCAAAGATATATTTTTATACTGCACACCGCTTTTAACTAACCGCTTAATATCCTGCGCTAACTTTTTAGCAAAATGTCGAGGATTAGTGCCTTTAGCTCGATGATAAGCAATAAGGTTATATTGCTTATCTGCTAATGCTTTCTTTATCGCTGGAAAGTCATATTCCCCCCACCGTGGACTTATCGGTGTTGGGTTTTTTCCTTCAACAATATATCCGTGTGAATAAAATACATACTTTTCTGTAGGATTTATTGTTTCTGGAAAGCTGGTGTGAATCGTACCTGCCAAACTATCCACTGAAAATACAGTTGTTATTGCAAGAGATAGTACTGCAAAACAGTAGGTTAAATATTTTTTCATAACGTGCCTTTAGCGTTTGAGATATTAGTCGTCTTTAAATTCAAATAGTGGTTGGGTATGCCATAGCAGTTTAAAATGTCCAATTCTGGTGCCGTAGGTTGGACGTGAGTTTTTTCATTGGCTGACTCGCACATAGTGTGACACTTGTCTCAGTCAAGCAAGGGAAATGTGATATTTGTCGCAGAAACTCAACAATACTTGAATTGATTAAAGTAAAAGAGATACTTTAGGGGCAGGCTCTTCAAGAAAGCCAGGCTGTATTGCTGTTAGCAAAACAACCTAAACCACCCTCATATTTTTCCATTTAAATGATACGACTCATTCTATCTAATCACTAATACGAACTCCTTTGAGTCGCTGTAGTTTTTGCTGAAAAGATGTGAGATTAAAATTTTCCTTGTTCTGCGCGATCATAATCATTTTCTCAAGTGCTTTAATCGCTTGACCATAATTTTTATTCGCTTCATAAGCATCGGCTAAACTGTCATAAGCATTAATAGAATCTGGATTCGCCTGACTTATCCTCATAAATACAGTGATTGCTTCCAAATGTCTTTGTTCTTGCAGCAAATTATAGCCATATCTATTCAAACTAGCTTCTTGCTGTGGAGATACACTGCCACTAAAAATTTCAGTTAATATTTGTTGAACTTTTAGGCGATAGTACTTGGCCTTTTCATCTTGCTGACTCTGTTGATGTAAAGATGCCAATCGGTCAAAAGTACTGACAGAATTTGGCATAGCTTTTGCCAGATGTTCTAACAGAGTTATAGCTGATTTATTGTTATTTTCCCTTAAAAAATAACTAATAATACGATTAGCGTTATACATTTTATATTGTGATTGCCAGACAGGCCATAAAGCAAAAGCTTGCTCAAACTTTTCTTCTTTTAAGTAATAAAATATTGCATCAAAAACTGCCGACTGAAATTGTTTTTCTGTTGTTTCAACTTGGTATTTATCAGCTCTCTTATCAAAGTAAGTTAATAACGATTGATGATCAAAGTTATTCGATAAAATCTGTTTTCTGTTTGGCGACCGAAAATCTGCAAAATATTTTATTAAGGCCGAGTTAAGCGCGGGATAATAAACAGAGCCATGGGATTCATTTGGAAAAACCTCAAGGCTCACTTCAATTTCCTTACCTGTTAAGCCCTTAATTTGATTATATAATTCTTCAGCTTCATGCAACATAATTGCTCCGCCCATAATAATTTGTAAATCACTACCTTTTACTGAAGTATTTCGATAATGCTCGATTGCTTTTTCTAATTCTCCACTTGCTAATACTGGCTCAATGGCAATAAAACTATTAAAGATATCACTGTTCTTGGGTAAAGAATTTATAACAAACACAGCAGAATAAGATTGACCAATTAACATGTTGTTATTCGATGTTCGATAATTGTCGTTAATGTAAGTAGCTAACTCATTGGTTAAGTAATCTCTAAAGGGCTTAGGATTAGCAATCACATTGCTGTACCACTGCTTACTTGTAAAAGGTACGCCAACAATAATACTCTCGGGAATATCACCATGCTTTATTAAGCGTTCAATTTGCGCCACTGAATGAAAATAAAGGTTATCCATATAAGTTAACGTTTCATTATTAGCATCAAGTAAATAAATAACTGGGTAATGTCGTTTAGATTTTTGGTAGCTTTCAGGCAACCGAAGGTAAAATTCTTTTTGCTCATTCATATAGGTGGACTGAAAAGCAATTTTTTCTCCTAAATTTACTTTTACTTGTTGTACAACACTTTTACTAATCTCGTTGATACTTCTTTCACTTGAGAAAGCCAACTGACTGACCAAAAGAAACATTGATACAATAAAATATATGCTGAGTCGAGCCGGTTTTGTCATGGGTAATGAATGAATTGATACTTCCACTTGTGCCTCTTTATTTATTTGTTTTGTTAAATACTAGATTGGCTTTATTGTGCTCAATGAAGATAAAAAAACGCTACAGATTTACTGATAAAAAACTGATGGTTTGCTGATGATTTGGCTAAAGCACTTAATAACAAAGGATTGCGAAAATAAATCACTGAAAGCATTAATTATTGGCGGTATACTGCTGGTAGTTATTTTTCCAATAAAGGCAGTAAAGTAAATCAATGAGTGACTTCTGGGTTGGTAACTTTAGGGTTGATGTAGCGCGAGCACAGATTATTGTCAAAGATGATATTATTTCGCTTGAGCCTAGAGTGTTAAAAGTGCTTTTAACACTTGCCAAAACACCTGGTGAAGTTGTTACTCATGAAACTTTACTCGAAAATGTTTGGCCAAATGTTGTAGTTGCCCCCAATGCAGTACAACGTTGCATTGGGCAACTGAGAAAAGCATTAGGTGATGATGCAAAGCAACAGAAGGTGATAGCAACTCACCCTAAAGTTGGTTACAGCCTTGTCGCTAAAGTTGAATGGCCTAACACTGATGAAATCAAACCAGACCCGAGCCAAAGTTTAACTCAACAAATTAAGCAAAGTACATATCGCAGTAATCCCTTCAAGATGCCATTACCACTGAACATTTTAATATTCAGTCTCTGCTTGTTGATAATGTTCGTCTATTTACTGCCTACAGAGAGTCCTTCCTCTTCATTCAATCTCCTTACCCCTATTACCAGTACGGATGAAAAGGAGTATTACCCAAATTTTTCACCCGATGGGCGATATTTAGTTTTTAACCGCTATATCAATCTTTGTGAAAATGAACTTTGGGTGAAAGATTTAGATGAAAATAGTGAATTTAAATTAACTAAAAACTCTGGGTTTTACGGACCTGCCGCTTGGTCACCCGATGGAAATCAACTCGCCTTTTCTAGTACAGGAGGTTGTGATGCGCAACCACCAATTAAACGATGCCGTAGCATTAGTGCCGTATCTTTTTTATTAGCCAAAACTCAACCACAAATTACACGTGAACTGCTCAAATGTGAGCAACATAACTATGGTGCGGTTAATTGGTTAACCAATGATAAAATAGTCTTTATTGATTCTTATGCCAGAACAAATGAAGTAAAATCGTTATCTCTTAAAAGTGGTCTAATTCAGTTACTTTATGCTGATAAAGCATACAGACCCCAAGCATTGATCTATTCGATTAGAAATAAACTACTCGCAATTACGGTACACAATGAAACTCAAAATACTTCACTGATAGTTTTGGACACCAATACCAATACAACTCGCCATGTTCAATTGCAAGTCCCTGATGAATTTAGTGATTATTTATGGTGGGACCCAAGCTGGCATCCGCTAAAAGACACACTAATAACCTCAGCTGAAAATAGTATATTTGAAATTGATTTAAACGGAGCATTTACTGAGCACTCGATACCGACAGTAACTGATATTTACAATCCTATGTATCACCCAGATGGCAATAAAATCGTTGCTGTTATGGGAATAGTCGATTTAGATATTATTGAATATAATTTTCACTTAACCACTTCTCCTGAAAATAACTTAATAAAAACAGATCAATTCCAAACGATACATCATTCAACCGTAGAAGATTATCAAGCGAAATATCAACCAAAAACAGCTAATATTAGTTTCATCTCTGCACGAAGTGGCGAAGACCAAATATGGTTTTCACAGCGCAATCAACTTAAACAATTAAGTCATTTCAATAAGAATACTCGCATTAATTCTTACGTTTGGTCATTAGATGGTCAATCATTAGCTTTGGCAACTAAAGGGGAATTACAATTACTCACCTTAGATGGACAGGCACAGCTAATCAGCACTCCATTTAAAGTGATTGATGTTTACCAATGGATTAATTCGCAACAAGTCTTATTATCAATTATTAAACAAACACCAACAGAACAAAACCAACAACGACAAATTATTCTTTTTAATATCAATACCAATGAATATGAAAGCATCTACCAAGGTTTTAGTCATTGGGCACAGCTTGACGATAACCAATCGCTGTATTACACCGGTTGGGACAAAACACTTCATTTATTTCAAGATGAACAATCTATTCTTTTTCCTGCAACTATGGGGATGGAGCTTTCCTCGGATTTTATACTCAAGCATGATCAACTAGTCTTAATGAGTGAAGGTAAAACATGGCTTTATCAACTTGATAATAAGAAGCTCTCAAACATAAAAACATCAACGAACCTCAAACGTATCGCTAACTTAAGTGATATAAACTTTACCACTAAGCGACTGCTTTTTTCCGTATACAATGAAGCCAGAAAAGATTTAGTGATGTTTCAACCTTGATGAATATTGAATCATCGCTAATTCAATATTCACTTCTTTTTCATCCTAACTGGCTACATTATCTGCAGCTTTACTGATCAACTTTTGATACCAAAATGATGCTGCTAAAATAAAAATACCAATGCCCATAAACAGAATGACTTTTTGCCAAAGCAGTGCATTAGCAGCATCAATCATGGCTAGTTTTATTATTCCCAATAAAATCAAAACGAAGCTGTATTTAACTGTCGTTATACGTCTGTCTTTAAGGAATAAAATTAAAGCCCCATGTACGGCTAATGCGGGTGCAATTAATAAGTCTAGTCGATACTCTTCAAGGGAAAAGCATAAAATTACATAACTGATAGCCGCCACAGAATGTAAGAATAATTCACTGTTAGATTGTAAATATTTGCCAAGTTGAGAGCGTTTAAATTTATTCTCTTTTTGATATAAAGCCGCAATTAGAAATAGGCTTGGTACAAGTGCGTATCTTATATCTGTTGGTATTAATAACCATGCTCCAATCACCAATAGTAGGTTTAAAGCGATAATAACGTTTTGATTTCTCTTCAAGTGCTCAGACAAATTAATCGAATTAAACAATGTAGCCCAATATAAAGCCGCAACGATCAAACCATACAACAAACTATTTGCTTGAAAGCCAACAACATTAGGTATTGCTAAGCCAAGTGATAATACTCCCCAACTACAAATAAATAAGTAAATTTGAGCACTACCTTTACGATTTAAAAAATAAGCTATTGCGTAATAAACTGAAAAACCAAATAAAGTAATCAAGCTATTCATTAATGATAATTGCCCAACACCTATCACAAAAGAAATACTTGCTAAGCCAGTTAATATTTGAGTTTCTTTAAACAATAGCTGATGGCTCACCTTACGAGCTAATAGCAATGCTATCAACGGTGACAACCATAACAACATCAGCGCCTCTTCATCAAAACGACGGATAACCGAGCCAACCCAGCACACAGGAATAAGTAAATAAAAGAAGATCCTTGCGCCTTCAGCAAAATGCTTAACTGAACTGTTTGGCTGATATTTCCGGTAAAATGCAGACCACAACCAAAGCTGTATAAATGCCGAGATAACAGCAAATTTTGCAAATAATGGCAACATCATAAAGCGATAACTACCACTCATTAAAGCACCTTGATATGCATAAGATAGCGGTACGATAATCAGAATCGCAGCAAATACCTCTATTGATACCTGCTGGCAATTTCTTGCTCTAAACAATAAAGCAATTTGAATATAGATCACGATAGCGCCAGCCCAATTTCCAAGCCAGATATTCGCACAGGCAATCACCAAAACAGATAACCACACGGTTTCTATTAATTGTAAAAAAGGCTTAACTTGGTTTTTAGTTAATTCGTTAAAAATTTCAGTATTGGTAATAAGTCGCTGCCATGTAGCGACAATGGCAATGATCATAATTGATAACAACCAACCATCTGCTGATTTTAATGCTGGCAATGGAAAATAAAGCGCTAATGCTGACCAAGAATATAACAGTGCTATAGCGATTAATATTTGTCCTTGGTTGATTGTAGAAGCAATGTTATATCGACGAGCAATGGTCAGTAACAATATTCCTTCCACCGCCCATGCAATGCCCCAATATGCATCACTAATTGCGCTAACTATCGTAAGAATGAACCACGAAGCTGAAAGCAAAATAAAAAAATGCGTTAGTTCTCGCTTTATTCGATAAAAAAGCACGCTAACCACTAAGGCAGCCAGTGCATTTATAGCAAAGTTAATGCTCATCGATGTGCTAAATAGATCTGTCGCTTGGAAAAAAAGTAAGACAAAAGCCCCCACCGCTGCCGCAAGAAAAGCTAAGGTTTGATTTTCTGGCGTTTTATTTTTATTGCTAAAAAGGGCAACAACTACATACGCAAAAAAGAGTAAATAAAAGAGGTTAACCGACCAAGCTGAAATAAGAAGATTTTCAAACCCAATTAGCCATTCAAGTGACACCAAAGTAAACGCTAAACTTAACTGTGCAAGCCACTGCCCAAGATGTCGGTAAGCTAAAATCAAACTACTACATACAACAAAAGCAAGAGACAATAAATAATAAACAGGCTCAACGCTGATCGCATTAGAAAGTATTGGCATACTCGCAATGCCGATCACGCCAAGAGCTGCGACAACCTTAGTATCTAACCACAATGCAAGTGCATGACAAAACAAAGCAATAACCAAGTAAAGTGTTAATACCAAAGCGTTGGGTAGAAGCCCATAAACACTTCCGGAAAAATAAACCGTACTGTATGACAGCAAAATACCTAATGTGACAATCGCTGTGGCGAATTCACCAAACCGTGTTTTAGCCTTTAAAAAAATCCCTACCCCCACTACTGAAACAGCGGCACCACTCATCAATAAAGATTTGGCTCCAACACCAAGCTGGTCGATCAGCAATTGCATTAAATAACCAAAACCGGCAAGGGTTAAGCTAATACCAACGATGGTAAGAATGAAAATACCTAGCATACCTCTTGCTTTATATGACTGATAAATATTAACAACTGGGGTAAACCAGTCAAAAATAGAAGAAAATAGTGTTTGAAAAAATAGAGTTATGAATGAAGGGCTGGGAGGCGTCGAGGGTTGCCACTGCTCTTTAGCAGCTAAATATTCATCGGCAGTAATAGATATACCACCCGAGCTCTCAACTAAAGAAGATTTCTCTTGTGCTGCCGTTTCTTGATGAGCAGCCTCTTGATTAGCCTTGTCTTGTTCAGAGAATAAATCCCTTTCTTCAACTTGAGAAATATTCTGCTCTTGATGTACTGCTGATGTTTTTTCTTGCGTCAGCAAACTATTAAGACGACTTTCAACATCATCTACACGCATACTAAATTGCAACTTAAGCAGGGCCAACTCTGACTTTAGTGCTTTAACGTCTTCATTCATCATTACATCCTGTAACTTTATCTTGCGAGTTTAAGCTAAAAAACTATTCCTACGAGAAAGAGTTAAGATAATACGATAAACAATTGACTACAATGATTAAATTTACGTCCTTTCATCCTTTGGCGAGTCCATAACAACATGAGTAGTGATACTGCTCACTTGTGGAATAGCCCCTAGCACATCAGCATGAAAAGCTTTGAATGATTGTATATCTTTCACTTCAACACGTAATAAGTACTCAAAATTTCCAGTGACGTTATGGCACTCCTTTACTTCATTCGACAGTTTTATTGCAGCTTCAAAAGCACGCTGCGAGCCAATTGAATGTTCACCAAGCCCAATACCAATATATGCAATAAAGCTGTTCCCCATTAGCTCACTGTCAATAATCGCTCGATACCCTTTGATCAGCCCACAACTCTCCAACTCTTGCACTCTGCGCAAACAGGCAGAAGGAGATAAACCAATTTTTTCGGCCAGCTCAATATTCGCAATTCGGCCATTGCGCCTTAGCTCCTGCAATATTATTTCGTTATACTTATCTTTTTTAATCATTTATTGCTTCCCATTCAATATTTACAGGTATTTTCGCGCAACAATTGTATCAGTAGCATTGTACAATTGCATAAAACCCATTTAAAGAAAACCTTATGAACATTGAAATAATGACCGCGCTAACCATGTTTGCTTTTGTATCGTCGATAACGCCAGGACCAAATAACTTAATGTTAATGAGCTCAGGGGCGAATTTTGGTTTTAAGTTAACCATTCCGCATATGTTTGGGGTTTCTATTGGTTTCACCTTAATGGTGGTACTGGTAGGTTTAGGGGTGATGCAATTATTTGAAGCGTTTCCCATCAGTTATGAAATATTGAAAGTGGTCAGTGTCGTTTACTTGTTTTATTTAGCAGCCAAAATAGCAATGTCGAGTCGAGCTATCGAAAAACAGTCTGGCAATACCAAACCTTTCTCATTTATTCAGGCCGCTTTGTTTCAATGGGTGAACCCTAAAGCGTGGACGATGGCAATTACCGCCATCAGTCTTTATGCTCCTTCTCAAAGTCCAATGTCGGTGATTATTGTTGCATTGGTATTTGGCTGTATTAATTTACCCTGCATTTGCTCATGGATTGCTTTAGGGCAGAAGATTCAATTATTTTTAAAGGATGATAAGCACCTAAAAGTATTCAATTTTACTATGGCAGCGCTGCTCATTGCTTCGTTATATCCTGCTATTGCATCTTAGCTATAAAGTTTAGGCTTACTAGTTTTTATAAATATACAATTTAAAGTCGTTTCAGCACTTAACGACTTGAAATTGTTCTTACAGAGTTAAGGTAACTGACAAATATCTTCCGCTTTCTTTTGATAATAGTCGGCAGTTAAACCTAATAGTTGTGGCACGGTTGCAGAAATAGCAATGGAAGAGAAAGTTCCTACTAATACTCCCGTAAATAAAGCAATGGCAAAGCCACTTAAAGACTCTCCAGCAAAAAACCAAATAGCAACAATGGTCGCCAGCGTTGTTCCTGACGTTATCATGGTGCGAACAAACGTTGCTTTGATTGCTTGATTAATAACTTTATCTATTGTTTGTTCTTTATTAATTTTCATTAACTCTCTAACCTTGTCGCCAACAATTATAGAGTCATTTAATGAATAACCGATAATCGCCAGTAAGCTTGCTAGAATGGTTAAATCAAATGAAATACCTAACCAAGCAAATATTCCTAAAACAATAGTAACATCATGGAATAGTGCAACGACTGCCCCAGCAGCCAAGCGCCATTCAAACCTAAACGATAAGTACAATAAGATTACAATAAGTGCAGTCAGTAATGCTAAACCGCCTTGATTAATGAGCTCTTCTCCTACTTGGCTACCGATGTAAATTGCATCTTGCGGGATAATAGTTAAACCATTTTGTTCGGCAAAATCAGCCAACCATGTTTTACCTTGTAAGCTCCTATTATTATCCGCCTGACGAACCGTCCAATGACTACCATTATCTGCAGAAGATAAAGAAAATGTATCCGGTAAGTATGACGTTAACAACACATTCATTTGCTTTTGAGTCAAAGCTTGTTCGGTTGAAAATTCAGTTAAGTATCCGCCAGTAAAATCTAAACCTAAATTCACTCCTTTACTGAACAGTCCAATCAAGGCGAGCACAACAAAAATAGCAGAAAGATAAAAGCTTCTAACTCGAAATTTAGTTAAACCATGATTTTGATACTCAGTGCTGTTAGCTAAAATAGTTTTCATGAGTCAACTCCTAATAATTGTGTTTTGTTTTCTCGAATAGCCAAATTGGTTAATGCTTTAGAAACAAACACCCCTGTAAACATGCTGGTTAATATGCCTAAACATAAAATGATGGCAAAACCTTTTACTGGTCCGTAGCCAATGGAGTACAAAATAATACCTGTGATCATGGTTGTAATATTGGCATCAAGAATGGTTGAAAATGCGCGATTATAACCACGTTCAATGGCTGATATGGTTTTATGACCTCGTTTAAGTTCTTCTTTAATTCGCTCAAAAATAAGCACATTGGTATCAACTGCCATACCAACAGTGAGGACTAAACCCGCTATCCCCGGTAATGTTAAAACAGCTCCAGGCAACAACGACATCAAACCCAATAAGCTAATTAAATTCAGTGCTAATGCTACGTTAGCGATAACTCCTAATGTTCGATACCAAATCACCATGAATAACAAAGTAATACCTATACCAACACTCAATGCTTTGATGCCATTGTCAATATTATCAACTCCAAGTGTCGCTTCAATGGTACGCTGTTTTACGATAGTCACTGGGGCAGTTAATGAGCCTGCTCGTAGTAACAAAGACAAATCTTGCGCAGCTTGCTGACTCGACATATTGGTAATACTAAATTGGGCTCCCAAATGTTGTTGAATGGTAGCGACATTGATCACCTTGCTCTTTTTAAGCATTTTATTATCAGTATTTCGATAATATTCAGAAAACACCGTCACCATCGGCTTACCAACATTCTGTTTAGAAAAGTTGGACATTTTTTTACCACCCGTGGTATCTAACGTTAAATTAACTAGTGGCATACCCACTTGATCTAGTCCTGAGCGAGCATTTTTAATATGACTACCTGAAAAAACCACCTTGCTATTTAACTTCAATAAACGTCCATCTTCATCTCGCATTCGTAATACGCCAGCCGCTTTCGAATACTCTGCTAATTGATAGAAATCAAGTGAAGCGGTAGCGCCAATAATACGTTTTGCTGCTTCTGGGTCATGCACGCCAGGTAACTCTATACGGATATGATGTTTACCCTGTTGTTGTGTTACCGCTTCCGTGATCCCAAGCTCTTCAATTCGACCTCGCATGGTTTTAAGTGTTTGTTTCATGGTTTCTTGACGAAATTTAGCCACTTGTTGTGAGGAATAAAACAAGCTGACTTCATTATCTGTAATTTTTTGTTGGGTCAAATCAGGGTAAGTCTCTTTAACTTTCATAAGCAGTTTCGCCGTACTTTGAGTGGCCAAAGGAAAGTAAACTCTCACACTATCAATACCATTTTCATTAACTGTTTGAGTCACTTTAACGCCACGAACTCGCTGCTCCATGGCAAAACTTTTAGTTTCCAACGCGATGTTTTTTAAGCGATCTGCCAATGCTTGCTTTGTATCAACATCAAGCACAAATAACACGCCACCACTTAAATCCAAACCTAACTTTATTGGTTTAATATCAAGTGACTTTAACCAAGCGGGTGCATGATTAGCTTTTATACTTTCAACAATATAATCAGCGGCTAAGTTTTCCGATAATATCGCTTTAATAGCATCTTCTTCACTGCTGTCTGTTAGCACGACTCTAGTACTTTCAGCAGAGGTTCGAATTTCAGCAATCGCTGACTTATAATCAACTAATAGTTGATTGAGGTATTGCGGAGTCACGGGTTGGTACAATGTATCGCGACTGGTTAATTGAATATTAGTTTTATCTAAATATAAGTTGGGTAAGGCACTAATTGCCATAAAGATTAAGGTAATTATTAAGACTAAATTCTGCCATTTGACATGCCGACGAGGCGACTTTTTACGGATATTCATCATAAATTCTCTACATAACGTATTTAATATGACTGATTTAAATATCAGTCAAAAAACAAAAATGGATAACAGCAAAGTATTCTTTATTTATTAATAAATAAGGAATTTTTACTGAATAATTCGTTATGAGTTAACTGTGGTATGTAATACGAGACGTATATAAGGAATTGCCGTCTTTCCAACCGGAAAGTCGAGCTGAGTAGCTACTGTGACTGAGTTGTTCATACCAGTTGATAATGACTGGCGGATTAGCAAGATTTTTAAATACCTTAGTTGCTAATTTAGTTTGAAAAAATTCAACCACAAAGAAGTAACTTGGTGTCGTTTGTAGTTCATTACTAAATAGCGAAACATTGATATGACTCAATCTTGGTAAATGAAAAAGATCTTCTTTCTCATCCAAATCTAATGAAACTTGGCTCGGCTCAGCTTGTTCAATTAGGTTACTATGAGTTAGCTGGTTGGCAACAACAGAGATCGGCAAGGCATTAGCTGATTGGGCTAATACTAAAAGCAATAACGTGATTGTTATACTACGCCACATATAAATCATTAATTCTTACCAAGGTAAAAGTAATATTAGGGGTTTTCTGCCAATTTCAATGCTGATGAGAAAAGATATTTATTAGCTGTAGTGATTAAACTTAATCTGATGCTTTTAAATAACTATCGCTCTCAAATTAATTTTTATATACCTTAATAAATTAAAAAAGTTGATACTTTTTATATGGCGTTTTAATTTATGAATTTTATTATTATTTGAGCCCAAAATATATATAGTAGTAAATTCAATTTAGGTAATACTAAGTATCTCAACTTAATAGAGAATAATAATGAAAACACTCTTTAAAATTTTAGGTGGTCTTGTTGCGGTCGTGATTATTATAGGTTTCTACCGAGCTAATACGTTATACATTGATACTCAATATTATCCAGAAAATGAAACACAAAAAGTTGCGGTTAATATTGATAAAGCAATAGCAAATTTTTCAAAGGCTATTCAAATAGCCACTATCTCTAAAGATTACCCTGCACCAGTGACACCTGAGCCATTTTTGGCATTTCACCAGCATTTAATCGACAGTTTCCCTACCATACATAGCTTTTCAAGTAGGGAAGTTATTAACAATTACAGTTTAGTTTATAAATTTGCTGGTACAGACAGCAGCTTAAAACCTATTTTATATATGGGCCATATGGATGTTGTTCCCGTTGACGAAGATACTCTTGATAAATGGAGCCATGAACCTTTTTCAGGAATGGTAGCTGATGAGAGCGTTTGGGGTCGTGGTGCAATTGATGACAAATCAACAGTAATGGCATTAATGGAAGCCATGGAGATAACACTAAAGCAAGGCAAAGCGCCAAAACGTACTCTTTACTTTGCTTTTGGTCATGATGAAGAAATTGGTGGCAGCCAAGGCGCTAAAAAAGTAGCTGAGTATTTTCAACAACAAGGGGTAGATTTCGAATTTGTACTCGATGAAGGGGGCTTGATCACAGAAGATATGATCAGCATCGTTGACCAACCCTTAGCGATTATTGGTATCGCTGAAAAAGGCTTTATGAATATTCGTTTAATTGCCGAACGACCTGGAGGGCATTCTTCAATGCCGCCTGAAAATACTGGCCCAGGCATATTAGCTCAAGCAATTGTTAAACTGGAACAAAACAAATTTCCCGCAACCGCAAAGTACACTAACATTACTTTTGATGCCGTTGGCAGTCATTCGGATTTAACCATGCGTTTGGTGATGGCAAACCAATGGTTAACAGAGCCATTGATCATTAATCAAATGTTGAATAAACAAAGAACGGCAGCAGGTATCCGTACGACCACCGCAGTCACAATGTTAAAAGGGAGCACTAAGTCGAATATACTGCCAACTAAAGCAAGTGCTGTGGTTAATTTTAGAATTTTACCTGGGGAGACAACAGACACTGTATTGGAATATGTAAAATCAATCATTAATGATGACCGTATTAGCTATGAAGTATTCATGGCAAATAACCCATCAAAAGTATCGAGTACTCAAAGCATAGGTTATAAATTGATATCACAAACCATACGTGAATTCGCGAATGATGCATTGGTTGCCCCATATTTAGTGATGGGTGGTACTGATTCCAAGCATTTCTATCCGTTAACCGATTCTGTTTATCGATTTTTGATGATACGAGCTAATCCAAAAACGATGAAGCAAATACATGGTATAGATGAACACATTAGTATTGAAAATTATGTAATGAGTATTCAGTTCTTTCATGAGTTATTAAGAAAGTCTGCATTTGATAACGAAACACCAAAATAACTTTATTGTCAGTATGTGTATCTATTAAGGCTGCTTTTGACGGTCAATTGACCTACAAGCAGCCTATAGCTAACGGTTTTTATGCGCATTGAATGAGCATGATAAAAGCCTATTTACCAAAATCAATTTGGAGCTAATGCACATTAGATCGATAAATTATGTGTAGTAAATTACTCACTGTATATTACCACCTTATCTCGGCCACTTTCTTTAGCCGCATATAAAGCTTTGTCTGACTCAATAAGAAAATCTTTTAAACTATGGGTTCCCAACGCATGATAACTAATACCACAGCTGATACTGACATTAAAATTTCCTTTTTCATCTTCGGTAGTAAAGGGGATTAATGCTATTTTTTTTCTAATACGCTCGGTCATCTCCCAAGCTTCTTTGCTGTCAATTTCAGGCAATACCAATAAAAACTCTTCACCGCCCCAACGAGCAATCAAATCAAATTTTCGTAAGTTTCCAGCCATTTGTTCAGCTACAGTTTTTATCACCTCGTCACCTTTAAGGTGTCCAAAATCATCATTAACCTTTTTGAAATAGTCAATATCAATCATAACGATACTGGCATGTTTGTATCGTTTCGACAGGCTTTTAAACTTCCAATGAATAAAGCTTCTATTGGGCAATTGTGTTAAAAAATCTATTTTGGCGTCTTTAATCAAAGCCTGCTTAAAGTAATTCACCACGATAATTAAAATAAAATAAAACAACAAGGAAACAACAAGGAAAAGAGCAAATTTTCCTAAAAACAATTGCCAATATTCGCTTTGTTTTGCCCCTGGGGGAGATACGATATATAACGTCCAATTCAACTCATTAATTGGCATTTTTGAAACGAGTAAATTACTTTTATCGTCAGTGGAGGAACCCGCTTTATTTTCAGTTATAAATTTTTTATACCAAGGTAAAGTATCTATCTTAACCATGGCGTCTCTTCGGTGATGACTTTCTGTTTTCATGATATCGTTTGATGCTAGGGTAATAACATTCTTGTCATCAACAAAAAACAATTCGAAACCAAAACGCTGGTTAAACTCAGCAAACTTTTTCGAAAAATGATTTAAATCTATCGCAGCACCGATAAAACCGACAAACTCTCCATCAACACTAAAAATTTTAATATCAAAGAAAAGATGAGGATCGGATGAATTACCTATGTCAGCAAAATGATGTTCAGACTTCTTTTTCAGCCTAAAAAACCATTCAGCATACTCTTTATTTAATGGCACTTGCTTACCAGTAGAGTCTAACATTAGCTGATGTTTTTCTACCGCAATGAAAGTCAGCATATTATATTGCTCAGAATAACGATGTAAATAACGATACAATTTTTGTTTGTTCACTGTGTCTTGCACAATATAATCAATTAAAAATTGATCATTGGCCATAAAGTGAGAAACAGTTAAGGGTTTAATAATTTCGCTGGTGACTAGTGAAAATAAAGGCACAACTGCTTCTTGTTGCCGCTTGTGATGCATAGTGGCAACGTCTTGAAAAGTATAATAGGAAGTGATCACTATAGTGATAATAGTGATGAAAAAAATGGCAGTGATATAGTGGTTAATCGCACGAATATACTTCATTAAGGCACACTTGAATTAAGCAACAGCTATCGATTAATAATAGACAAAAAATAAAAATAGCATACTAGTATTATTAATTTTGGTTGTTCTTTATATTTTAACCAGTTTTTTTTGGTATTTGGATGGTTATGATGAATAAATTGCCATCAGACAATGACAGATAGAACAAATACTTTTTAACAAATCAAAAGAATAAAGCATGTTCTCAACAAGTTTCGCCAAATGAAAACAACAACCAACTTAAGTTGTAACTACTCCAATAATTATTATGGTGGTCAACTGCGTATTTCTGAAAATAAACCTTGATCTAAATCAATAAAGGTTTAAACTTTCAGAAATTACTGAAACTTCAGAACTTAAATTATGTTGATGACAGCAAAAATAGCATCCTTTGTGATGCACTGTGGTGAAATGGGTAGTAAATGGGGCTTTAACCGTACGGTTGGCCAAATGTATGGGCTATTGATCATTAGCGAACAAGCGTTAAGTGCCGTGCAACTATCCGAAGCGTTAAATATTTCTCGTGGCAATGTCAGCATGGGGATTAAAGAACTGCAATCGTGGCGCTTAGTGCAAGTTCAACATAAGCCTAAAGATAGAAAAGAATACTATTTGCCTGCTGGCACTATTTGGGAAATGGCGATTAGAGTTTTTGAAGAACGTCGTAAGCGTGAAGTTGATCCAACCTTGTCATTACTGCGTGATAACTTACTTGATGAGCCGGCAAACCAACAAGAGCAGTATGCACAAGAAAAAATGCATGAAATACATGATTTACTTGAAACTATTACCCACTGGGCGAGTGAATTACAAACCATGAGTCCAGATAAACTCAATACCTTGATGAAGCTTGGTGCAGGAGTTAGTAAAATTATTGACATAAAAGACCGCTTGCTTAAAAGCAGTTAGCACTTAAAAATGGCTAAGCCTTAATCTCTTAGCCAGCACATCTAAATCTAAATTTTCTTTTAAACTAGTCAACTGGTTGAGCGTACTTTTGCACCCAATTTTTGACTAAGGAGTACGTTATGCTAGAAACCTTAATGCTCTCTCGCATCCAATTTGCTGCCAATATCAGCTTTCATATTCTTTTTCCAACCATCACCATTGCACTTAGTTGGTTCTTGTTTTTCTTTAAATTTCGTTTTGATCAAACTGGCGACCCTGTATGGATGCGAGCTTATCGTTTTTGGGTAAAAATATTTGCGCTAACCTTCGCTATTGGCGTAGTCACTGGCATTACCATGTCTTTTCAATTTGGCACCAATTGGCCAAAATTCATGGAAACCGTGGGTAATATTGCTGGACCCTTATTAGGTTATGAAGTATTAACCGCTTTCTTTTTAGAGGCTGGGTTCTTAGGTATTATGCTTTTTGGTATCAATCGTGTTTCAGCGAAAATACATACCCTAGCAACCTTTATTGTCGCCATTGGTACCACGCTATCTGCTTTTTGGATACTTGCACTTAACTCTTGGATGCAAACTCCACAAGGTTTTGAGATGCGCGATGGTGTTGCTTTTCCTGTTGATTGGTTAGCGATTATTTTTAATCCCTCATTTCCTTATCGACTTATACATATGGTGATTGCTTCTGGCTTAACCGCGGCTTTTTTAGTGGCTGGCATCAGCGCTTATCGATTATTAAAAGGTGATGATAAGCAAGCGCCAAAACTTACCCTTAAAATTGCATTAACCGTAGCGGCTTTGCTAACCCCCGTGCAAATCTTTGTTGGTGATTTGCACGGCTTGAATACCCTTGAACATCAACCGCAAAAAATAGCGGCCATGGAAGGGCTCTGGCATACCGAAAAAAATGTTCCGTTGTTACTATTTGCTATTCCCGATGAAAAAACGAAGAGTAATCACTTTGAGGTAGCAATACCTAATTTGGCGAGCTTCATTTTAACCCATGACGTTAACGGTGAAATTCAAGGGCTCAATGAATTTGAGGGTGATCACCCCCCCGTTGCTCCAGTGTTTTATGCCTTTAGAATGATGATCGCCGTCGGCATGTTAATGCTCTTTATTTCTTGGGCTGCTCGCATACAATTATTGCGACAAAAACAGCTCCCTGCTTGGCTCTTAAAAGCCCTAGTCATGATGAGTTTTTCTGGTTGGCTTGCCACCTTAGCTGGTTGGTATGTTACTGAAATAGGCCGACAACCTTGGTTAGTGACTGGAATTTTAACGATAAAAGATGCGGCTACTGACATTGCTCCAGAAAACGTAGGTCTTTCATTAATCTTATATTTAATACTCTACTTAGTATTAATAGTTGCCTACTTACATACCATTTTCACTATGGCAAACCGCGCAGTAGAAATTGAAGAAATTAATGACGATGAACAAATAAAAGTTATAACCGTGCATATGAATAAACAGGAGCATGCTGATGTTTGAAGCTGATACACTCGCCGTCATTTTTGTCGGCCTAATGGGCTTATCCATTTTACTTTACGCAATTTTAGACGGTTATGATTTGGGTGTTGGTATATTACTACCACTCGATCAAAGCGATAATAGCGACACTATGATTGCCTCTATAGGTCCTTTTTGGGATGCCAATGAAACCTGGTTAGTACTTGCCGTGGGTTTGTTATTAATTGCCTTTCCTGCAGCGCATAGTTACATTTTTAAAGAACTTTATTTACCCACAGCCGTACTGCTCACCAGCTTAGTGCTACGAGGTGTCGCTTTTGATTTTCGTGCAAAAGCCGCTTTTAGTCATAAACCAACTTGGAATAAAGTCTTCAAAATTGGTTCATTACTGGCAGCTCTTAGCCAAGGTTATATGTTAGGTATGTATGTCATGGGTTTCGCCAGTACAGCAATTGCTTATGGTTTCAGCATACTTAGCGCATTAGGTGTCGCAGCAGCTTATAGTTATATTGGTGCGGCATGGTTAGTAATGAAAACTGAAGGCGAACTACAAAAACAAGCAGTGATATGGGCAAAAAATACTGGCTGGGTTTGCTTTCTTGGTATCGCCGCGGTTTCACTGGTTAACCCGCTAATTAATGAGGGGGTTTATAACAAATGGTTCACTTGGCCAAGTATGACGTTAACGTTATCTTTACCGGTATTTTTTTTGATTTTATTTCTTATGAGTAATCAGCAACTAAAAGTATTACCAAAGCAAGGTGATAAACACTGCTGGGTGCCTTTTGTCAGCGCAGTGATGTTATTTACTTTATGCTTCTTTGGTTTAGCGTTTAGCTTTTTTCCCTATATTGTGCCAGGTAAGTTAACCATTTGGCAGTCTGCCGCAGCACCGGAATCTTTAAGTTTTATTCTTTGGGGAGCAATTGCCGTGGTACCCGTAATTATTGCTTATACTGCATTTTCCTATCGGGTATTTTGGGGAAAAGTGAGAGAACTAAGGTACTATTAGTAAGCGAGCTGAAGTTAATTATAAAATGAGTGCATAACTATCAAAGAAGAAATAATGATAAACCTTGGTTTTGGCTGTCAACAATTTAGCTTAGCAGTTTATATCGCCAATCGCCCTAACATGCTTGAATATCAAGATTTGTCACAACTAACCCCCTTAGCAAGAGGGGAGATATTCGCAATTGGACAAGCCTGTGGAAATGGTTGGCGTAAAGTTTTTAACGTTTACGCCAAACTCTTATATGCCTTAGAACCAGCGGATTTTTCATTTTCAAAATCAGCACCTAGTTGGCAGCATTATCGAGATGGGTATTTATTGCAGCAAGCTTCTCATACTGCCCTATTATTTACTCCTCCTAATTTGGAAAAATCAGTGGCTACTCTGCATATTATTTGTGGTCGCACCTATGCTAAGCATTTATTATCAACAGGAAAGTTGTCCGCTCAATTTGAATGGCTAGATGATGAATTTGCCATTGATAAAAAAAATAATATTATCGTTTGCCCTTATTTTGATTACCGACAATTATCGAATGTTAAAATTGAGCGTTTAGCCGTTTTGTTAAGTGAACTTAAAAATAAGCATCAATGTCCGACAAACAAAAACGCCTCCAAAAGCTAAGCTTTAGGAGGCGTTACTGCAAAAAATAATGACAAAAAGAATAATGTTAAAAATAACTATTTTTCAGCTTGTTTAGTTTTTCTATCTACTTTGTTTTGACGACGCTCTTCAATGATATTTTTAATTTCCCCACCAATATGCGTTTCACCACGCTTTTCAGCTAACGCTATTTGACGTTCACGTTCAGCGAAACGATTGCGTTGTTTTTCGCTGACTTTATCATGACAACGGTGACAGCTGACACCTTTAACATAATGCTCACTTTGTTTTTCTTCTTCCGTTAGAGGAAAACGACAAGCAAAACACTGATCATATTTGCCTTGCTCTAGATCATGATTAACTGCAACACGACCATCAAAAACAAAACATTCTCCCTGCCACATCGTTTCATCACTCGGTACTTCTTCAAGATACTTTAGAATCCCGCCTTCTAAATGGTAAACCTCTTCAAAGCCTTGATCTTTTAAATAAGCGGTCGATTTTTCACAACGAATACCACCGGTACAATACATAGCTACTTTTTTGTGTTTGTTTTTATCTAGGTTTTTTTTCACATAAGCTGGAAATTCACGGAAGGTTTCAGTTTTTGGGTCAACAGCATTTTTGAAGGTCCCAATTTCAACTTCATAATCATTACGCGTATCAATTAATAACACTTCAGGATCTGAAATTAAGGCATTCCAATCTTTAGGTTTAACGTAAGTGCCAACTACTTGATTAGGATCTACACCTTCAACCCCCATGGTAACAATTTCTTTTTTCAGTTTTACTTTAGTACGATGAAAAGGATTTTGCTGATGATATGAATATTTAAAAGAAATGTTAGTGAGGTTTTTATCTTCCGCTAAAAATTCCATGACTTGCTCAATAGCAATTTGAGGGCCGGCAATCGTGCCATTAATGCCCTCAGCAGCAAGTAGCAAAGTACCTTTAACCGCTAAGCTTTCCATTTTTTCTTGTAAAGGGGAGCGTAATTCTTCAAAGTTTTCTAGGCGTACAAATTTATATAACGCGCATACCGTTATTTGTGATGATGACATCAAAAGTTCTCCATTGAACGAGCTGGAACGTAAATCCAGAGCTGTAGATAGTTATGGTTATTGATCTAGATCAATAAAATAAAGCCGCGCATTTTAGCAGAGAGATTACTTTTTGAACAGTGTTTAAGGAAAATTAAACTTTGCCAAAAACCGTTACTTCTCGACATTCTAGCCATAGTGGATATTTAGTCATTACTTTGGAGAACATTGGGCTTTGTAAATAATGATTAAGCCATTGTTGTACTTTAGGATAAGGTGATTGTAAATACCATTGACGCTCAACACGAGCAAATTGGCGAATGAAAGGCAGAATAGCGATATCTGCCAAACTTTCATGCTCTGAAAATAAAAATTTATGCTGCGTTAAGCACATCTCTAATAGCTGTATATAGTGCTCACATGTTTTCCTACACTCAGTGATGTTATTTTCACGATAACGCTTGGCGCATTTGTATGCATCTAAACATGTTTTAAATTCATCATCAAACTGGTTAATTAAGCTAAGCATATTAGGTAATGCAGTCACATCACCGCTATGTAATAAGTTATCAGGATCACTTTCATTTAATGCCCATAACATCACAGCTAAACTTTCATCAATAACTTGATTGGTAGGTAGCACTAAAGTAGGTACTGTTCCTTTAGGGGAAGCGATTAGCATTTCACTAGGTTTGTCACTTAATACCACATCCCGTAATTCAATTTGTTGCTGCGCTTTAAATATCGCTATTCTTGCCCGCATCGCATATGGGCAATTTCTTAAAGAATAAAGGATAGGTAATGTCATGATTTCATTCATACTAATTTATCTTAATAACAGCCGATAATTTTAACGGTATTCTTTGGTTAATACCAAATCTATTGAATTATTTTTCGCTCAGCAAGAATTAATAAGTTTAGAGGCAAGGCATTGATTGCAGAAAATGGTTTACTCCCTTATCAAAATCAATAACGCCGCATATAAGCTTTTTAAACTTGTTTTTGAGTGAATAATTAATTTCATAGAATTGGTATGCATATACGGGTAAAATCCCCTCCTTTAAATTTTAGCGAAATAAGTGAACCATGGATCATAAAATAGAATTATTAGCCCCAGGTGGTGATGTTGATGCAATTAAAGCAGCGATTATTGCTGGTGCCGATGCCGTTTATTGTGGTTTAGATACCTTTAACGCACGTAATCGTGCCGCTAATATTTCTTTTGATCAGCTAGTTGGCATTATCCGTTTGGCTCATCAGTACCAATGCCAAATATTCTTAACACTTAATATTGTTATTTTAGAACGAGAGTTCACTTCACTCGCTAAGTTATTAAGTAAGTTGGTTAATACCACCCTTGATGGTGTGATCGTGCAAGATATCGGTATGTTTTATCTGATTAAAAAACATTTCCCTACCCTCGATATTCATGCATCAACGCAATTAACCACACATAACGCTGGGCAAATCCCATTCTTAAAGAAACTTGGCGCCTCACGCGTTAACTTATCAAGAGAATTAAACTTAAAAGAAATAACCGCGTTAACCAAAGCAGGCCGCGAACATGACACCTTAACGGAAGTATTTGTGCATGGTTCATTATGTGTCGCTTTTTCAGGGTTATGTTATTCAACGTCAGCTAGTGTGGGTAATTCAGGTAATCGTGGTCGCTGTAGCCAAGCGTGTCGTGAAGAATATGAAACCACACCGTCTGGCAATAATTTCCCATTAAACATAAAAGATAATTCTGCATTTTTCGATTTACCAGCTTTAATAGAGGCAGGTGTACATTCATTTAAAATTGAAGGACGCATAAAAGGCGCAAGTTACGTGCATACGGTAGTTGATAGTTTCCGCAAACAAATTGACGGCTTTGTAGAAACTGGCGAGCTACTTGAAGATGGCGAGCGTTTATATAAAGTATTTAACCGTGATTTTTCTAACGCTTTTTTAAGAGGCGATCTAAACCAATCAATGTTTAGTGAAAACCCACGTGATAATTCCAAGTTTCATGCCGTAGATAAAGCGAGAGCTATTGATAAAAACAATGAAATATCTGTGGTGCAAATTCATGAAGTTGAAGAAAATCTCAATAATGAAAAACAGCAAATAAATGATTCAGTAGATGAAAAAATCAAGCACCTAAGTATTGATAAAATACCACTTAGTTTAACGTTTTCAGGACAACTAAATCAGCCTTTGACCTTAACCATCTCCACTGATGAGCCTACTTTATTTAATAACAATACCGAAACCAAAGAAGTAAAGAATTTCACTTTACAATCAACAAGCTTAATGGTTAAAAGTGGCAAACTCAGTATTGATCGTGAGACCATAGAAAAGCGTTTCAAAAGTTTCAATAATGCCGCCTATGATCTAACAGAGTTGACCACTACAGACTTGGCTGAAGATCTAAGCATTCCTTATAAAGAACTTACACAGCTAAAAAACCAAGCCGCATTATTACTAAATAATTCAAATGCCGTGTTACCTGAAGTACAGTTACCGAAACTTACTCGCCATGCTAAAACTGATAAAACACAAACCAATCTTTCCATACTCATTTGTGATGAAAGTGACGTTAGCTTAACTGAGTTAACTAATGCAGATATCTACTTTAAGCTGCCTGATGCTTATAAACGTGGCTGTACTAAGTATGTAGATTTTTTCAAAGCAAACCCTCATTTGATCCCTTGGTTTCCTTCGGTACTCATAGGCAAAGATTACGACGTTGCAGTAAATATTTTACAAGCAGTAAAACCAAAACTCATCGTTACTAACAATACCGGTATTGCTTATGAAGCGAACCGTTTAGGCATTCAGTGGATTGCAGGGCCTTTTTTAAATACCACCAATTCATATGCGTTATTAGCGATGAAAGAGTCTTTTGATTGTCGTGGCGCTTTTATCTCTAATGAAATCAATAAACAGCAAATTAGACACATTGCACGACCTGAGAACTTCAAACTGTTTTACAGTATTTATCATCCCATTTTATTGATGGCCAGCAGACAATGTTTTTTCCAGCAGAGTGTCGGTTGTGAAAAACCCCGCATCGATAATGGTTGTATGCTCTCGTGCGATAAATCAACCAGCATCACTAATCTTAAAGGTGACTCTTTTGCTATTGATAAACAAAAAGCCGGTTACCCTAGTATTTATAATAAAGACCAGTTTTTAAATACCCAAATTATTGATGACTTAGCCGAGCTATTTGACGGCTTTATGATTGATTTAACCAACATCGGTGCAGGGGACAAACCATCACCAGATAAAGCTGAATTAATTCGTCAATTTGAACACTTGTTAGCAGGTCATGCTGAAGCACCAGAAACGTTAAGTAATTTGGTGCCTCAATCAACCGACAGTCAGTATTATCAAGGGCTTTAATCTAACTAAAACTTGTTAGATTAAAGCGTTAAGAACTACACGATAACATTGAACAACCAGCTTTATTTTTAGCATCTTCAGGGCGTTTTTGTGCATAACGCTCAAAATCTTCTTGTTCATCATAAGGATGTTGCAGCAAGGTTTGCAGGGTATGAATACCGCTGTAATCACCTTGTTCAGCAAGTTCTATGGCATCTTGTGCAAGATAATTTCGTAAGATGTATTTAGGGTTAATTGCATTCATCGTCTGTTGTCGTTGCGCTGGTGATTGCTGGTCGACCAATGCTCTAGCAATATATTCCTTTAACCAGATTGAAAATCTAATTTTATAATCATCATCAAGCTGGGTTGAATCATAATAACAAGACGAAAAAATCGTTAACCAAAAATTATTTTGACTGCTTGATTCCTTTAACGGTAGTTTTGCTAACTGACGATAAAATATCGTCATGTCCGTTTCAACAAGAGCTAATAACTGTTCAAGTTCAAGGAACAGAGTTTCATCACTTTCAGGTTTCAATTCGATAAAACCTAACTTCTGCGCCATCATATTTTGCCAATCTTGTTGATACTGCTTGGCAAAATTGTTGAGTATATTCTCTAAAGGCTCAGCTTCATTGATTAACGGGAAGATCGCATTAGCTAATTGGAAGCAATTCCATTGCGCAATTTGTGCTTGGGTAGAAAAACGGTAACGTTTATGTTGTTCATCACTCGTATTCGGCGTCCAGTTTGGATCGAAATTATCCAACCAACCATAGGGGCCAAAATCGATAGTCTCACCTAAAATAGACATGTTATCGGTATTCATCACACCATGAACAAAGCCTACCCGCATCCAATGCACAACCATCTGACAAGTGCTCTGACAAACCTCACTAAACCACGCAAGATAAAGCGCTTGATTGTTAGCAATGTTGTCAGTAAGTGACACCTCGGTTAATAAATGAGGAAAATCAAACTCAATGCAGTTATCAACTAATGATTTCAATAAGGGTATATCACCACGAGATGCTGGCAGTTGAAAACTACCAAAACGGGTAAATGACGAGGAGACTCGACAAACCACAGCACCTAATTCTAATTTTGCTCGACCATCATAAAACATATCACGCATCACTTCTTCGCCGCTTAAACACAAACTTAAAGCGCGAGTGGTGGGAATACCCAAATGGTACATAGCTTCAGAACAAAGAAACTCCCGCACTGAAGAGCGTAATACCGCTAAGCCATCAGCCGTACGAGAATAAGGCGTCGAGCCAGCGCCTTTTAGTTGGATCGTTTTATATTTAATAGTTCCACATTCTGTATTCGCAAATGATAACTCCCCTAAATTTATCGCACGACCATCACCTAACTGTCCCGCCCATTGGCCAAATTGATGACCGCCATAGCACATCGCATAAGGCTTCATGCCGTTAAGTAATTCATTACCGGTAAAAACTTTCGCAAAATCTATTGAGCGTTGTTCAATATCAACGAAGCCGAGTTGCTCTGCCAAGTCTTTACTATAAGCAACAAGTTCAGGGCTAGCCGTAGTGGCTGGTTGAACAAAAGAATAAGCACTGTGTTCAACTTGTCTTGGATAGTTCTCATCAACTTTATCCGCAGGCAAGGCATCAACATAACGGCTAGAAAATTTAAGATCGGAAAAATTCGAAAAAGACAAAACAGCACTCCTAGAATATGAGTGACCATTCTATAGTAATTTCATCAAGAAGCGGGGACAATTCTTAAATTAGTATTAACATATCATGTAAAGTGTGCTCGAAATTTACAAAGAAGTTTTCATCTGTTTCCGCTAGTTTAATAGCAAATAAAGTTATAGCTATTACTTTCAATTTCTTACCATAAAAAAAGCACATCATTCACCATGATATGCTTTTTAACTATTCACATTTTCACTGCGAAACGAACTTAGCTAAGCAGTAACTTCTTTCTTATAAACATCAAAGTTCATGTCTTTAAGTGATTGACTATGCAACATCGAACCAAAACCAAATACTGCTAATAACTGAAAGTAGAAGCTATTTATATATATATTAATATAGTCTGCATCATAAGCTTGAACAACAGTGATAACAATGAAAAACACACTTGCCAGAACACTGATGAAAACCATTGATTTTATTGATAATTCTATTTGTTTAGTACGATCTTGACTCGCTTGATGCGGATCTAATCTTTTTCCCGATAAGTTAATCATGACAATACAAATAAATAACCCATTACATAAAGTTAATGAGATCGCTTTTATAACCACATCTTCGGTAAATTGGAAGTTATTAACATAGAGATCTAAGACGATAGAGCCAAAATATAAACTCGCGGCAATGATCAACGGCAAAGGAGAAATAAAGCTAAACAAGTTTCTTGGCGCTAAATCTGCTTTTCTTGTGGTATTTTCATTAACACTTCTCATTAATTTAAACTGTTTACGACCAGCAAACTCTAAGTACATTAAAGGAATAAATTGCACCATGCCATATATCAATGGTAATTGCTCTGCTTGATCATATTTTTCACCTAACTCTACTGGTAATTGGCTATACCAATAAACCATGCCACAACCCACTATTACAATGACAGTATTGAGTAACTGATAAATACGCAGCACCAACTTTTGATAATCCATCGATTTAGGGTAGAGTTTTGGGTATTGCTCTGGTGGAAAGTTAGTTAAAACATAGTTAATTCTATTACTAACCTGTTTGGGGTAGTAATATGAAATTAGTAAGATTTGGCTAATAAAAACCACATAAAATAATAATTCTTGCATCTTTTTCTCCTTAAATACTTCTACTGTTCATCACGTTGCCAAAAGCAATTCTAATTTCAGAATCGGTAACACCTGCCGCTTTGAAGCTTAAAATAGCTTCATCTAATGTTTTGCTAACCCATTCATTAATATTGCTGGTGCAATTATTTTTGGCATTCGGGTGAACAAAGGTACCTCGATAACCTTTAGCCTGAATAACTTCATCTCGCTCCAGTAATCGATAAGCCTTAGCAACGGTTTTACTATTAAGTTCTAAATCGTTTGCTAATTGTCGAATAGATGGCAAAGCATCTCCTGGGGAGACTTGTTCATTTTTCACCGCTTGTTTAATTTGCTCAATTAACTGATTAAACAAAGGCACGGGGTTTTCTATATCAATAACAATTTCCATAGTAATTAATTCGCTCCATATGCTCCATGTGTGGTAATGGTACACCTAGCCGATCAAATTATCAACAACAAATAAAGAAATTACAATCCAACCAAACAAACCTTGCGTTTTTCACTTAAAAAACAACAAGTTAATGTAATGGAAATATTTATATTCAAACACGTTTTAAGTTTAAATCACCAAAATGAGTTAATTTTTAGAGGGGTACACCATAAGTATGTTGTATTAGTAAGAAGGAGTATCGCTTTAAATAGCTCTGAATTTTAGATAGAAAAATATCAGGCTAAAGCCTCACCAGAAACTAACAGTTATAGCCTGAACATTGGGGTATTTATTCGGCAGAGTGGATTGTTATTTACCTGAAGATAATGCCCACGTTTGATAAACACCATCGCTCGTCATGGTAGCGATTTCTTTTGCTTGGGTATGAACGATATTGATCACTGAGGCACGGCCACCTTGCTCAGCTGTAGATGCTTGCCATTCCCCAACCAATTCTCCATCTTTCACACGCCAAGCTTGCAGTTTTTGTCTTGGTGACGCACTAAACAGTAGTTGATTGTTTGCTGAGAAGGTTGAATCATTAAATTCAATAAAGCGAATATTACTTTGTAACTCGGAGACTTGCTTCCCTTCATCAAGTTGCCAAAAATAACGATCTTTAATCGCATCTAAAGTAAATGCAGTTTTAGCATCAGCACTTAACGCGACATGATTCACTCGTGATTGATGGGTAAAACTAGCTAACTCTTCACCACTATCAGTCTGCCAAGTTTTAGCTGTTTTATCACTAGAGCCAGTAAAAGCGGTTTTGCCATCAGCAGATAAACTGACGCTGTTGATATCAAGACGATGAATTTGATAAGTAGTAATTTGATTAGTTTTCACTGATACCACACTAGCTTGACCACTGCGAAAACCAAAAATGAGTGTACTATCATCCTCAGCCATAGCGATGTCATTAATAATGTTATCACCTGATGACCACACGGTAATCAATCGACCACTGGCTAAGTCATACAAGTGCACATTAACTCTATTGGAAGTAAAAAAATACCGGTTAGATTTTGAAATACCTAGTAGCTCAATGTACTTGGTTTCTAAGCCCGTTAAACAAGCATATTGTTTCTGATTGCTTTGATTGTTCCACAAACATACCTGCTGATTATTGCTGATTAAAGAAAACTTACCGTCAGATGAGATATCCGCAGCCTTCAACACAACTTGGCTATACTGCTGTTTCTGGGTTGATGCGCTGGTGTTAACATTACTTGGAGAGCAAGCGTTTAAGCTGAAAAATACGATAAAGAAGCACATGGTACGATAGAGGATTGTTTTCATAATAATTCACTTGTATAGGCTACAGCCAACGGCGCACCTGTTTTTTATAATCAACAAATTCTTGAGCAAATAATGAGGTTAACATGACTTCCTCAGGCTTAATTTGAAATCTATTCATATAGCAAACAAAGAGCAAAACCCATACCAATAAATAAGGGCTTGCTAGAAAAAATACCCAGCCAACTAAAACACAAGTAAAACCAACATACATCGGATTGCGAGTAAATTGATAAATTCCGTAAGTAACTAAGGTAGAAGAAGACTCAGGTTTAGTAGGGTTCACCGTGGTATTGGCTTTTTTAAAACAATAAGCGCCAGATAAAATAAGCATGACCGCGAGCAAAATAGCAACAACTAAAATGCCTAGTCGAACATGCTCAGTCAACATAATATTTGGCAAGTACGGAGAGGAGAGCCACATGAATAATGCAATGACCAGCATTAAAGCCAGCGGTGGAATTTTTAGTTCGAGAGGTTTCATGCTCAAATAATAGCGGATTTATTCCCGTTAATAAATCCGCTATTAATATTTATCACCAAAACCTATTTGGCCGTCAATGCCTGCCACTGCTTTAACTCAGATTCTCGACCATTTTGTGCTTTAATATATAAATTTAATAATTTAAGTTCATTACATTGACGCTCTTCAATCGGTTTCGCCAAGACTTCAATTAAATTAATACCACTTTGATTTAATGTTTGTTTAAACGCGGCTTTAAATGCTTTTACCGATTTAACCGTACATGAGTGTCCTTGGTAAGCATTTATTAATGCATGCACATCAAAGTTGAGATCATTACAGTGATATATTTTGGAATTACCACTTTTTCCTAAATGGAAAATGTTGTTACGCATATAAATAATGGTGACATCAGTGTTATCTTTTAAAAAGTGGATCAGTTCATTTGACTGAAAATGAAAACCGCCATCACCAATAATCACCACAGCTCTTGCTTGATTATCCTGATCTTTTATTCGTTGTGCCACCACTCTTGCATAAGGCAAAGCTGTGCCCATAGCGCCATACCATGGATTAGTTAGCCAGCCACGGGTAACGCCACCAAGACGAGTTTTTAAGCTGTAACTGGTAAAATAAGAATTACCTACTTCCGGTAAATAGACATAAGGTTGCTGATCTTCGCTTTGTAATTCATTTAACGTTGCCGCTAGGTTATTGAAATCAATATCTTCATCACTAGCAATTGGTATAACTTGCTTATGATTATATGAACATTCAAATGCAGGCAGTTCTTTTTCAAGCAAAAGGGTGAATATCTCAATTAAATCGGTCTCTAATAAATCACCACCTTTAAGAATCGTTTTATTATCAAAATCTTCAATTTTATGAGTACCAGTACCAAAAGCAATATTACAATCTTGTGCAAACACACTAGTGGCGACATCAAGCACATAATCCATGGTTTGATCAATATATTCACTGCCTGCTGTTTGGCTGAAAATACCATTATAAGCACCTAAACAAAGTGCTTGAAACTCATCAAATAACCCTTTTGAAAACCACGTGGTTGCATAAGGAATATTGAGTTTCTGTGCAAACTGAACAATAAGCCTCTTTAATTGTTCGTTATGTTTTAAACGATCACCAATAAATATCACTGGATGTTTAGCCGCTTTTAACTTATTGATAATATTTTCAACAATAAACTCACTACCCGTTAAAACTTTAGTACCACAGCAGATACCTTGTACCGATGAAGGTAGTTTTAACGGTTGAGTTTTACAAAAGACTTGGTCACGAGGCACTTCAATGAAAACTGGCTGTTTGGTTTTATAAGCTTGTGCCACTAGTTGATAAAAACGTTTTCCGGCAATATTTGGGTGTCCTTTTACTCTGTCTCCCTGCAAGCGCTCAACCGTCATACCTAACGCCTCAAAAGCGTTGAGTGCATTATCATAATCTGCTTTCCAAGAAGAATGTGAATGCACAGTATGATGAATAGCGACACTGTTCACTTCAGTTTCAGCAGGAGCTCCTGAAATAAACACCACAGGCAAGCTTTCGGTAATAGCTAATGCCGCCGCTGATGTACATGGCAAGCTACCAACAGTATAGGTAGTTAAACAAAAACCAAGACCATCAATTTCCGCTTGAGCACACGCTGAAAAACCGGCATGCATTTCATTGCTTGATGGACAAATATCAAGCTCGTTCTCTAATGCCGCAATAAGATTAGCGGCAAAATCACCACCAACACCATATATACGCTGACATTTAAAGAACTCAATCACTTGAGCCATCACTTGCCCTAGAGTAGGTAGGCTATCGTTATAGCTTTTACCTAAGTTCATTTCATAAGAATTACTCACAACATTCTCTTTATTAAATTTTTTGGCTGTATGTTTAATTAGTTAATAAACCAAACACAGTAGTAGGAATGTTCGCTAAGATATAGCAGCAAGATGTGAGGTGTGGTGATCAAGATCAACTAATAATACAAAGGGTAATATCAGTCATATTTCTAATGTCAGTACATGTTTACGGGATGTGTAAACTTTCATATTGACTATGCTTTATTTGCTAAAAAAGTGCCTAAAGCGGTGAAGCTCTCGTAAGGACATCAATGGTTAACTTTAATGACAATACTTATAGTCTTTAAAAGTTTTAGTTGCGGCGATGATTGCTTCTGAAGCTGTAACCCAGTCAGTTTCACCATAATATAAAAAAGCAATATCAAATGCCCACGACTCTTCGTTATCATTAGTTTCAGCATTAGCTAATGGAGTTGTTTCGCCAAATAAAGCGGTTGTTAACGCTACTTTAAATTAACTTGGTGAGATGGTTTTTGCTCGATGCTTATCATTGCAACTCCAGTGAGTTTATTTATTGAAATTATTAGAATTTCTATAGTTTTTACATCATAGGTAAGTTTCCTTAAGAAATAATTCGACAAGTGATAGAGGTAAAGCGGGGTGTGTCGATATTGCGACACAAAGCGAATTAACTTGTAGCGATATCGACTCACATTGCTCAACAAAAAACAACAACCCCAGTTAAATTCATTTAAAATCATAACGTTAGCTTTTGGCTTAAGCTTTGCAATATTCAATGCATCTTTACCTAAATATTGTTTAAGAAAATTATGGATTCAATACGACCAAAAACCACTAAACCTTTATGGCGAAAATATTGGTATATCACTCCTATACTATTCTTGTTGTCAGCCACTTATTTACTGAAAAACAAACTAGGTGATGCATCATATTTTGTTGAGCGAAATGCCTTAGTCATCGCTACGGTTGAACGTGGTGATTTTCAAGTCAATGTTCGTGCTACTGGCGTGCTTAAACCTTTAAATATTCGCTGGGTATCAGCTCAAGTTTCAGGACGAGTAGAGCAAGCGTTTGTTAAAGCAGGTGCATATGTGGTGGCAGGGCAAGTATTAATGCAACTTTCTAACCCTGAATTACGTCGTGAGTTAGAGAAATCACGTTGGGAATTTGAAGCTACTAAAGCAGAAAATCATGCCGCGTTTGTCGCACTTCAATCACAAATGGTCGAATTGAAAAATTCGGTTGTTGCTGCTGATTTTAACTACCAATCAGCTAAATTAAAACTTGATGCTGAAACACAATTAATAGCACAAGGCAATGCTACCGTATCTGCACTTGACTATCAGCGAAGTCAATTAGCCGTTAAACAGCAACAACAATACTGGCAAGCTCAACAAGAGAAAGTAGCCAAGATGCAAGAAAAACTGCTGGCAACAAATACCGCTCAACAAGCGCGTTTAGGCTTAGTTGAAAATAACTATCAACGAGTAAAAGACCAAGTGGCGGCATTAGAAGTAACTGCGACTACTGACGGAGTTGTTCAACAAGTTTCTTTAGAATTAGGAGAGCAAGCACAAGTAGGTGGCAGTGTCGCATTAATCGCCGACCAAAATACATTATTTGCCGAACTGCAAGTACAAGAAATTAAAGTCAGCGATATTTCTTTAGGCCAGTACGTAGAAATTGATACCAGAACTAGCATCATTCAAGGTCAGGTGACCCGCATCGACCCAGCAGTAAACGCAGGCATGGTACAAGTTGACATCAAACTCATTAGTGACTTACCTAACGAAGCTCGTCCTGATTTAACGGTTGATGGCTTAATTGAAGTAAGCAATATCGCTGATGCACTCTATGTGAAACGCCCTGTCTTTGCTCCTAAATATAGCGACGCCGGATTATATCAACTCAGTAAAGACCAACAATTTGCTGATAAAAGGTCAGTGAAATTAGGGCAAAGTTCAGTCAACAAAATACAAATACTTTCAGGATTAGCGCTAGGTGATGAAGTGATTATTTCTGACACTACCGCTTGGCAAGAACATCAACAAATTATGATCAACTAATTCCACTTTAAACACAAAGTTAAAGATAACTATCAAAACAAATTTTGAGTAACAGGAGCAAAACAGTGAGCGCATTAATTACTTTAAAAAACATCAGCAAAACTTTTTTAACCGAAGAAATTGAAACTCGTGCCATCAATGAAGTAAATTTGGAGATCAAAAAAGGCGAATATATTTCATTAAGTGGCCAGTCAGGTTGTGGAAAATCAACGTTATTATCGCTATTAGGTTTGCTTGATACACCGAGTACAGGCAGTTATTTGCTCAACAATATTGACGTATCATCATTAAGTAGAGATCAACGCGCTAAAATAAGAAGTGAGCAAATAGGTTTTGTTTTTCAATCGTTTAACTTGATTTCTGACTTAACTGTGTTTGAAAATGTAATGTTACCATTAACCTATCAAAGCGGTTTGTCGAAACAAGTTGTTGAAGATAAAGTGAATCAGGTACTTGAGAAAGTCCAAATGTCACATCGAAAAAGTCACTACCCATCCCAACTTTCTGGTGGACAACAACAACGTGTTGCTGTCGCTCGAGCTTTGGTTAACGACCCTGCCATTATTCTTGCTGATGAACCTACCGGTAACCTAGATTCAAAAAATGCCGAAGCAGTATTGGAGTTATTTGATCAACTTCATCAAGATGGATCGACCATCTGCATGGTAACGCATGATCCGGCTTCAGCTAAGCGAGCTAGTCGTTGCTTAGAAATGTTTGATGGTCGATTAATTAAAGATCAAAAAAATTACGTTAACAATGAAAGTTCTTCACTTAATCAGCCTGCTGAATTAGCCGCAGTTTAGGAGTTATCATGTCCATTTTAATCGACATAAAATACGCACTACGTCTATTGTTTAAAGCGCCAAAATTCACTGCCATGACACTATCGGTATTGGTGGGTGGCTTATCAATTAGTTTATTTACGTTTTCATTTTTATATTCAGTTGTTTACAAGCCTCTCCCACTCCCAGAAGGTGATACAGCGAGGTCTGTTAATGTATTCTTTCAAGGGAATTACAACCTAATAACTGCTCATGAATTTAAGAATGTTAAAGACAATGTTACCAGCTTTGCTGAATTTGGACTTTATGATAACCAACCGATCCGATTTTCCGTGCAACAATCAGGCAAAAACATTGAGGGTAGCTTTGTTCAGCAAGGTTTTTTTGAATTTAGCCGCACCCAACCTATTTTAGGTCGAACCATACAAGCTCAAGATACTAAAATTGGTGCATCTCCAGTAGCATTGATCAGTTATAAAACTTGGCAGAATGAACTTAATGGTGATGAAAATGTATTGACCCGAACAATGATATTAAATGGGGAAATCACTGAAATTATAGGTGTAATGCCTCAAAATTACCGTTTCCCTAATTTTTCAGAAATTTGGCTACCACTATCAGATGATATTTTTAACGCCACTGCCGACAAGAGTAATTTTTATTATGCGTATGGACGTCTGAAACAAGACGTTACAATTGCACAAGCAGAGCTAGAATTAGGCCAAGCAGTTAATCAAATTTATCAACAAAATGTTCAACAATATGATCTACAAAAGTTTGAAAAGAGTGTCAGCCTTTTAACCTTTCAAATGGCACAAACTGCAGGACAAGGCGGTATTGTTTTTAGCTTTCTCAATGGTATAACTTGGCTCATTTTATTACTTGCTTGTATTAATGTAGGCAACTTACTACTGGCTCGTACAATAGAGCGACAAAAAGAAACCGCGATCAGAGCTGCCCTTGGTGCAAATACTAAACGTTTGGTTAGCCAATTGATGTGGGAAGGTATTATTATTTCAACGATTGGCGGTATTTTATCTTTGTTATTAGTAGGTGCCGCATTAGATTATACTGAAGTACTACTACATTCTTGGATGCCAGCTGGTGGCTCTTTTTGGTGGCATTGGGGCATGGATTTTGAAACCATTCTTATGGGTGTAGCCTTTACGGTTGTTACTATTGCCTTATCCTCATTTTTACCCGCATGGCGTTCAGCCAAGCAAGACATTAATACGACCTTAAGAGATGGTACTCGCGGTGCACAAAGTAAAAAATCCGGCCGAATTTCCAAAATATTGGTTACTACGCAAATATTTTTGGTAGGCACCTTAATGTTAATTGGTTCTATTTCTGCCTTTATTTCTTATAAGTTTATTAATTTAGAAATGGGTGATAACTATCATGACGTAATGACATCAAGATTTGTTATTCCAGAAAATAAATACCCGCAACCACAGCAACAACTCGCTCTATTTCAGTCATTAAGTGAGCAAATAAAGCAACATCCACAAGTAGTTGATGTAGTAAGTAACAACTGGCGTGGTAAATCAGCTATCACATTTGAGGGTGTTGATTATGCTTCTGAGGATGACAAACCCCAAATAGATACCATTTCTGTTATTGGTGATATGGAAACTGTCGGTATTCATTTAATTGCAGGCCGACAATTTACCCACCTTGATAAGCAAGGTAATCGTAAGACCGTGATGATCAGTCAATCAATGGCAACACGTTATTGGCCAGGAGAGTCTCCGCTTGATAAAAGTTTTACTATAAAAGTTGATGATGTTAATCAGCGGGTTTTTGTTATTGGAGTGCTCAGTAATCGCATGAACCCAGGATCTATGTTTGGTAAGTTAGATAGCGAAGATGAAATTTATATTTCTGGTTTACAATTCACAAGCACATTTAACATTTTTTATTACCGTACTTTACCGAATACACTGAATGCAGAAGAAATTTTTTATCAAGCGATGTTTAAAACTGATCGCAGTATTGAAATGCTCTATGAAGTACAACCAGCGACAAAAAATCGTAACTTGATGCGTGACTCGATGGGGTTAATGTCTAATATTACCTTTGGTACTGGCTTTTTTGCTTTATTATTGGCCATGGTAGGAATTTATGGTTTAACCGCTAATTCAGTAGCACAACGCACCCATGAAGTAGGCATAAGACGTGCAGTCGGCGCTAGTGATAAAAGTATTAGCCAAATGTTTTTAAAACAAGGCGCTCGACAATTGATTATCGGGTTAAGCTTGTCATTAGCTTTCTTTGCTTTACTTGCTTTTGGCTTTCATAGTTTTACTGAGGGAATATTTCCTGTGTACACTTATTTTATGCAGGCTGGTGTTGTCGTCACCGTACTTTCCATTGTAGTGATGTTAGCTATTTGGGCTCCTACTAAACGAGCAGTTGCTATGGAACCAAGCATAGCGCTACGATACGAGTAAAATAAATGAGTCGTTCCTTAGTACTGATACTGCTAAGGAACGATTATGATACGAGCAAAATAACTCATTGCTGAATACTAGAGAAATAAACACCTGTGAATAAAAAAATACTGATCGCCGATGACGACATCAACATTATTGCTAGCCTTAAATACATTCTTCAAGAGGAAGGCTTTGATATTCTTGCGATGACAACTCCACAAGCGGTATTAGATAATCTTAAAACCCATTCCGTAGATTTAATTATACTCGACATGAATTTTCAGCAAGATACGACATCAGGCGCCGAAGGTTTACAGCTAGTTAAAGACATCAAGCAACTTGAACTCAATATTCCGATAATTGTGATGACAGGTTGGGCAACGGTTGATATTGCAGTGGATGCTATGCGTGCTGGAGCCAAAGATTTTATTCAAAAACCTTGGAATAACGAGCGTTTACTCAGTGCGATCAACACGCAGTTGGAGTTGATGCAATCCACTAAAAAAGCACAACGACTAAGCCAACAAAATAAATTATTAACCTCACAAGCTCATCCACAAAATAAAGCGGGGATTATTGCTCAGTCACCCGCAATGCAAGAACTGTTATCAACCCTGGATGATTTAGCGCAAAGTGATATGAGCATTTTATTAACCGGTGATAACGGCACCGGAAAAAGCATGTTAGCAGCCTATGTACATAAAGTATCCTCGCGTTCACAACATTCATTTGTTCCGGTAAACATGGGGGCAATACCCGAAAGTCTTTTTGAAAGTGAAATGTTTGGTCATGTAAAAGGCGCTTTTACCGATGCCAAAGAAAATCGTATTGGTCGTTTCGAAATGGCAGAACAAGGCACATTATTTTTAGATGAATTAGCTAATATCCCCTTGGCTCAACAAGCAAAATTACTGCGTGTACTAGAAGAAAGAAAATTTGAAGCTGTGGGTAGCAGTAAAGCTCTGCATGCCGATGTGCGAATTATTTCTGCCACTAATAGTGATTTACTATCCGCGATTGATGATAAGAGTTTCCGACAAGATTTATTCTATCGTTTAAACACAATCCAGTTACGTGTACCTTCATTAAATGAACGTATTGAAGATATTGCCGCATTAAGTGAACATTTTTTACAAACCTTTAGTGCTAAATATCATCGACCTTGTCCAAATTTATCACCACAGGCAGTCAATCAATTACAGCAATATACCTGGCCTGGCAATATACGTGAATTAAGCCATGTAATGGAGCGTGTTCTATTTACTTGTAAAAGCGAAGAGATTTCAGCGCAAGAATTAATGCTCAGCGATAGTAATAAATCGGTACAATCTTTGGACGATCCAGAATTAACCCTTGAAGAGATTGAAAAAAGAGCTTTAGATAAACGCTTAAAATATTTTCAAGGTAACGCCACTGATACAGCAAAATCGTTAGGATTAAGTAGAAGTGGTTATTATCGCCGCATGAGTAAATATGAAAACGAATAAAGCTGTCTTAGGCAATAAAACATTTCAAAAGCATCAAGATCAACCAAAATTAATTTTGTTGATTTGTATTCCTTGCATCACAATAACCACTATAGCGCTGTTTTTAGCAGGTATTTCTTACTACCTTATCGCCTTTATTTTTATCATTTTATCTCTGCTGTGTTTATATGTCATTGTCGCCAGTGCGCATCGGTCTGAACATCAAATTAGAACACTTTCCAATATTATCGAATCAATGATTGATGGTGACTACTCGCTGAGAGGGCGAATGCATAGTAATCATGCTTTCCAAGAGTTACTTATATTAGTGAATAATCTGGCTGAAAGTTTATCACTTCATAAGGTTGAAGCTAAAGAAAGTCGTTTATTACTCGAACGAATTATGGAACAAATGGATGCCATGGTGCTAGCAGTAAACGAACAAGGCTATCTAGTCATGGCTAATGCTTCGGCCAAAAAGCTACTATTAAATGATGTTAAAGAAATAAGCCATTGTAAATTAGCACACCACCCAATAGGCGCTCAAATTGTAAATGCACCAACAGGTATTATTCATTTCAAGGACAAAAACAATTTCAACAAAGTAAGTTCAATTACCGGAGAGCACTTCCTGTTTAAAGAGTCTTTTTTAAGTGAAGGGCTACAACATCAACTATACACATTAACCAATGCAGAACGTTTGTTAATGGAGCAAGAACGTAAAACATGGCAAAGTTTACTGCGGGTATTAAGCCATGAAATGAATAACTCATTAACCCCTATATCGGCAATCAGCCAATCAATTAAGCGAAAGTTAAAAAATACTGAACAAACTATCAACCGCTCTTCTTTGCTTGAGGGGCTAAATATTATTCATGAACGAGCTGATTCATTATCTGCCTTTATTGCCAGTTATAGTCAATTGTCACATTTGCCAATGCCCAATAAAACCTGCTTTGAGTTAAAGCCGTTAATGGACAAAAGCTTAGCTTTATTCCCGCAATTAACATTATCACCATCGAAGCAGTATTGTTGCCCAGAAGATTTATTAGTAACAGCGGATAAAGCTCAACTTGAACAGGTAATCATTAATCTTTTTAAAAATGCTTTTGAAGCCATGGAAAAATCTGTAGAGAAGAACATTGAAGTTGAATGTCGACAAGATGAAAAGTGGTTAAAAATTGTGATAAAAGATCAAGGCCAAGGCATAGCTAATAGTGAGAACTTGTTTGTACCTTTTTATTCAACTAAGCCTGCCGGTAGTGGTATAGGTTTATCTTTATGTCGACAAATATTGTTTAATCACCAAGGTACTATCAACTTAAACAATCGTAATGAACAACAAGGTGCTGAGGCAATAATTTGTTTGCCTATCAACGTTAAGTAATATTTAAACCGAACTCAAATGGTCTAAGTCATTGCATCCCAGCTTCTACCCCAAGCAAGCACTTCTTTCGCTGGTAGCGGTCGAGCAAGATGGTAGCCTTGAGCAAAATCGCAGCCCATTTCGGTCACTAAATTAAGGATCTCTACATCTTCGACGCCTTCAGCAATGGTTTTGATATGCAGTTGATTCGCTAATGATAAACTCGTGCTTATAATTGCCATCTGACCAATGCTGTCTCGATGATCGATAAAATAGCTTTTATCTAACTTTAAATAGGTTAATGGTAGTTTTTGTAATCGCTCAACTGTTGCATGCTCTTTGCCAAAATCATCTAATGCTATTTCTACACCACGCATATTCAAGCGGTTTAAGTTGGTTAACTCTTGCATTTGGTCTTCTGCCAATACCCCTTCAGTAACTTCAATGCATAGCATATTTCCTGGAATACTGTATTGCTCTAATAAGCTGAAAATAAGGTCGGCAAATTCAGGTTGTTGAAGTGATACTGGTGAAACATTCACTGATAATTTAAGGCTTAAGCCTAATTGTTTCCATTTTGTCCAATCAGCAAACGATTTTTTCAATACTGCCAAGGTTATATGAATAATCAATTCACTTTCTTCAGCTTTATCAATAAAGCGATCCGGCGATACTCGGCCTAACCTAGGGTGATTCATTCGACAGAGTGCTTCCACACCAATGAATTCTCGCGACGATAATTCGACTTGCGGTTGGTATAATACTTCAATGTCATTATTCTTAATGGCGCGAACAATTTCATAGGTTTTTAGTGACTCAGCTTCATTAACTTTTTTGCGAGAAATACCAAGCTTGTCAATAATAGGAATGAAGTCAGTTTCATGTATAGGCTTTAATAAAGTGCCAATATAATTCAAGCCACTGTTTTTTGTTAGCATCTCAACCGAAGATATAATACGAGTAGAAATACCACTCATAATGACTACGTAGCCATTATAGTTAAGCTCACTAATTTGGTTAATAAACTGGATCCCATCAACATTGGGCATGTTTAAATCGAGGAATAATAAATTAACCTGGCTCGATTGACGTAATATTTGAATAGCTTCAGATGCCGATGAAGCTGAGTATACATTAGTTATATCGAAATTATCCTCAAGCACTTTTTCGACATACTTTAATATAGCGACACTATCATCAACCAATAAAACATTTAACCAGCTTAGATCTTTGTTATCCATATTCGCTTCCTGCTGCAATCCCTTATGCCAGCCCCTAGATTTAATGGTAGAGGTTTATGAAATTAAGTATTGTGTAAAAATACTTAAACGCAAGTTAGTTTACTTATTTGTTATCAATAAATAGCTTAACCTTGGAAAGTTTTCGTCTTATATGGGGGTCTTATTTTTTGATGTGATATTTATTAACAGGATGATTATGCCAAGTTTCAGCACAACACTTTATACTGCTCTTCTTTTGCTACCTTTGCTCATAAGTAATTCTTCTTATGCCCAAGCTGAACAGTCAACAATAAGTCAAAAAACCACTTATCTTGGTCAAGATTGGACATTAACTAATGTTAATAATCAGCCAATTACTTTATCTCAATATCAAGAACAGCCAGTAATATTAGTTTTTTGGGCTACTTGGTGTCCATACTGTAAAAAACTTTTACCTGGTATAGAGAAGTTACATGATAAATATTCTACAAAAGGCTTAAAAGTTATTGCGGTAAATATTTTAGAAGATTGGCTGCCAAAAGTGTATTGGCGTAACCATGAATATACCTTTGATGCGGTTTTAGCTGGTGATGATGTGGCAAAAATTTATGGTGTCACGGGCACCCCGACACTCGTATTTATCGCCCCCAATGGCAAGGTATTAAAAGTGGCGCAGTTTTCTGATCCCGAACACCCATCTTTAGAAAAATTTGCTCAGTTTTATCTGCACGATAAATAGCGGAAATGTGTCATTGAAATAACTAAAAAATAACGCTAACCTGAACAAAAAATAAGGAGTTAGCGTTATTTCTTCAACAACATTACCTGCCATTGTTTCAGGTCCAATATTGCGGCATGTTGACCAACAACAATTGACCTTTTGGCTGGTAACGACTCAAGCTTTTTCATTTAACTTTTCACTCTTTGAGAAAAATAAAGTTGAACAAACAAAATCGTCCCCTCTGCTTGACCGCATGATAACAAGCGACGAATTACAACAAGTGCAAATAGGCAATCATGCTTTCATCAATTTAATCAATATAAAAACTGAAATCACTCTACCTGAAGAAACGTTACTTGAGTATGACTTTAAGTTGATTAATCAAAATGGTGAACTTCCCTTGAGTGAGTTGTCACTTACCGAGTTACTCGCCGATTTAGTTTATCCACAACAAAACCGTCCTAGCTTTGCCATTAAAAAGAATATCAATAAAATATTACATGGTTCATGCCGCAAGCCTCACTTTAAGAGTGAAGATGGCCTTAGACAGGCTGATAAATTACTTTCAGAAACCGACTTTCCTGTTGAAAATAGACCATCAATGTTGATGATGACTGGCGATCAAATATATGCCGATGATGTTGGTGGCCCGATGTTAGTTGCCATTCATCAAACCATTGAGCTGCTGGGTTTATATAATGAAACATGGCAAGGCGCTGTAGTTAACAATAGCGAAGAGCTTTTTGCTAGCGAACTATGCTATTACCAACGAGATAAACTATTACCACATAATCCCGCAAACAAAGCGGTATACGACAAGTTTTTTGCAGCAACTAAAAAGCCCATTTTCACTTCAGTAAATGCCAAAAATCATTTAGTCACCTTAGCTGAAGTTTTTGCTATGTATATTCTGGTTTGGTCTCCAGAGATATGGTCAAAGCTCAAGCTTGATAAACACAAAGTTCCTGAGCAATTTAACAAAATATATCAAGATGAATTAGCCATCATCAACGATTTCGCAGCAGGGCTAAAAGATGTCAGGCGAGCACTTGCGCATATTCCCACTTACATGATTTTTGATGATCATGATATTACTGATGACTGGAATTTAACCCGTGGCTGGGAAGAAGCCGCTTATGGCCACCCCTTTTCAAAACAAATTATTGGCAACAGCTTGATTGCTTATTGGTTATGTCAAGGCTGGGGTAATGCGCCGGAAAAATTTGTCGAATTGAATGTTCAAACAGATAAGCATTTCACAACACATGGACTTGAGTCACAAATGACACTAATTGATCGTGTTTTAGCTTGGAATGAGTGGCATTATAACCTGAATACTAGCCCTAAAGTTGTAGTGTTAGATACACGAACACAACGCTGGCGTTCAGAAAGTAGCGCCTCAAAACCTTCGGGCTTAATGGACTGGGAATCACTGACTGAAATGCAGCAAGAGCTCATCAATCAACCCAGTATTATTTTAGTTTCTGCCGCTCCTATTTATGGAGTTAAAATGATTGAAACTATTCAGCAATTTTTTAGCTTTTTAGGTTTACCGCTCATGGTAGATGCCGAGAACTGGATGGCACATTCAGGTACTGCCAATGTCATGCTCAATATTTTTCGCCATTATAAAACGCCACCTAATTTCATTATTTTATCCGGTGACGTACATTATTCCTTTGTTTATGAAGTTACCCATCGCTTCCGCCGTAATAACTCGAAAATATTCCAAATCACTTGTAGTGGTTTAAAGAATCAATTCCCTAAAGGTTTATTACACACTCTTGAAATTTTAAACCGTTATTTATATGCCAGCTATTCACCATTAAATTGGTTCACTAAGCGCCGTAGAATGAAAATAAAAGAACGTAAACCTGAAACGTCTAAACATAGCTCTTTATTTAATCAAAGTGGACTAGGACAACTGACCTTAGCAGACGAAGCCCAAGTGGTGACTACTCATATCATTACGGCTCAAGGGAAACAGGTTGAATTCAAGTAGAGAAATGAATAATAAAGTTGCGGTTTCTCGACGACAATCAAGCCAGTTTAAATCGATTTTTACATTATCAAACTCAAGTAAACATCGTATGATAGTCACTAATAATTCAACTTTTTAGTTATTACTATGATCAAATTATCAAAAACAGGTTGGAATAACGTCATTATCATCTCAGTGATGAGCTTTATTTTATTAATTAATGTCACCAGTAAAAACCTTTTTTCCAATGACAAAACTGATAATAGTGAAGTAGCCTTACTCGGTGAATATAATGTTATTTTAACGCTGACCATTAACAAACAGCTAGTGATCGAACGCATTGGGAAAACATGGCGTGCCACACCAGCCAATATTAGCGGTCAAGCATTAGAGCAAATGATGTTAGCGTGGCAACAAAGTACAGGAGTCTCTGTACACTCACCAGATAATATTGATCAACAACTAGCGTTAATTGTGAATGTAGAACTCGCAGGACAAACCGTACCAACACTATTAAGCATTCATGCAACAGATCAAGAGTTATTAGTTTTTAACCACTTAACAGAGCAGTGGCTATCAATGCCCATGCAACTCTATTCACAATTACTTCCCTCAGCCATATTTAATGGATAAACATACTATTGCCACACTGAAGCCAAAAGCAATTAGCTAAATAACTGCAAAGAGGATAACAATGAAAAAATGCGCAATATTAACCATGGATACGCTGGACGACTTTGAAGTTTATGATCAACTGATTGAAGCTCCGTTAAAGCAGCTAGGTTGGTCTATTGAAATGATTTCATGGCGTGCGGAGTCGGTAGATTGGAATAACTATCAAGCAGTTATTATTCGCTCTCCTTGGGATTACCAAGATGATGCTCCTGCTTTTTTACAGGTATTAAAAGCTATTGATGACTCATCTGCTCATTTAGAAAACAGTTTAGGAATAGTTGAATGGAATATTGATAAGACCTATTTACGAGCACTAGAGCAAAAAGGCGTCACTTTAGTACCAACTCTATGGCAAGAAAGGCTCGATGATAACGCTCTATCTATTAAACAAGTTAGTCAATATTTTAGCCACTTCAATCAACAACAAATTGTTTTAAAGCCTCGAATTAGTGCAAATGCGGATAATACCTTCTGGTTAAATAAAAACAGCTATAAAGAAAAAATGACCGAGCTGAACAATGCATTTAATAACCGTGATTTCATGGTGCAGCCTTTCATGCAGCACATTGTTGATGAAGGTGAATTCTCATTGTTTTACTTCAATGGCCGCTATAGCCATACCATTTTAAAAATACCAAAAGGTGACGACTTCCGTGTACAAGAAGAGCATGGTGGTCAGCTAAAATCCATTGAACCAGAAGCCATACTCGTTCAACATGCAGAACAAGCGATGACAGCTTTAGCTGATATTCATCAAACTCCACTATATGCTCGAGTTGACTTTGTTCGTCATGGTGAAGGCTTTGCCTTGATGGAAGCCGAGCTAATTGAACCATCGTTGTATTTTAATATGGATAATGAATCACCTAAACGATTTGCCCAAGCCTTTGTTGAAAGAATGAATAAACTGTCATTTTAACCCATTATCATTATTCAACAGCTATCTAAGGAAATGAAAAGAGCATATGCCTGAATTACCTGAAGTTGAAGTATGTCGATTAGGCATATCTCCTCATATTATTAACCAGAAAGTGGTTAGTGTTACTGTGCGCAATAAAAAACTACGCTGGCCGATACCTGACGAAGTGCAAGACATGGTTTCACATCAGGTACATGCGGTGGAGCGACGTTCGAAGTATCTATTGATTAAATTTAGCCATGGTACCTTATTACTTCATTTAGGCATGTCGGGCACCATTCGCATCATTGATGATGATGTATTGGTAGCTAAACATGATCACTTTGATGTCGCCTTTAATAACGGCAAAGTATTAAGGCTTAATGATCCAAGACGCTTTGGTGCGGTTTTATGGTTTAGCGATCATATCGACCAGCAAGGTTTATTAATTAAACTAGGACCAGAGCCATTAAGTGATGACTTTAATCATGGTTATTTGTTTGCAAAAGCAAGCAATCGCAAAGTTCCGATAAAAACCTTTTTAATGAATAATCATATTGTTGTCGGTGTTGGTAATATCTATGCCAATGAAGCGTTATTTAAAGCAGGTATTTTACCCTCTACCCTAGCGGGCAGCATTTCAGCAAAACGCTTCAATAAGTTAACCGACATTATCAAACAAGTATTAAGCGATGCGATCAACCAAGGAGGAACGACCCTTAAAGATTTTACTCAAGTTGATGGTCGTCCAGGCTATTTTGCACAAAAATTATATGTTTATGGACGTGCGGGTAAAGAGTGTTTAATTTGTAAAAATACCCTTGAAGAAATCCGACAGAGTAACCGTAGTTCTGTATTTTGTACTCATTGTCAGAAAGACTAGCAGCTTTGTTAGTTAACACTGACCAAGCTGCTAAATGAAAAAACTTAATGCTTAGTTGATGAATATAGGCTGTTACTGGAACATTTTGCTAACGCCCTAAATTCTTTTAATAACGCTTTACCTTCTTTAGAGCTTTCCATGATGTTGTCACCTGCCGCCCAAGACATCATATTGGGGTAAACATCAACAAACATGAAGCCCTCATGGTTGCCAACCCTAGGTGATAAATCGTAACTGTTGATACCGCCACCTTTGACATTAGCATTCATAAATTTTACCCATTTTTCATTTAATGCCCCTGCATCCTTCATTGTTTTACCTTTATTGAGTTTGCATTGCCAAACATCAACAATAGAAGCTTTGGCAAAACTATATGAGCTAAATGACATGAGTAAAACGAGTATTAATATAGACAGGTTTTTCATTATTCTTTCCTTAAATATTTTTTATAGGAAGAAAAACGAGGGATAAACGACGACCCAAGAAAGCATTTCTTATATGATTTTTCAGGGCTAAGTATTGTAGGGGGATGCAATTAACGCAAATATTAAGACGATGATAACTTTATCAGTAAATAGTTTACTGACTTAAATAATCACTATTAAGTCAGTATGTCGTTTGAAATAAAATAGAATTGCTGATTTATCCTTCAGCTTCTCCTTTCTGCTCTTCAACCGTTTTACCAATCAAATGGATCTCTTTTGCTTGTGCTTTATTGATAGGGTAAATAGCATCTATTCTACATTTCAACCTAGGCTCTTCAGTCGTCGAAATTGAATCAAATTTCGCTTGCAAGCTTGAGCCTGAAGAGCGGTGAATATTAATAGCATTAGCAAAAGATAAGTCTCCACAATAGCTACTAACTTCAATCAAGTATTTTCTTTTTACTGAGCTTGAAATAATCAGAAAATCATTGGTTAGTGACTGCCAACCATGAAAGCGGAATGCTCTTATTCTATCAATGCTTTCTAACTTTTGACTTTCAATGTAATTTTGGTACGCAACATTTTTGTCTTTAGAAGTCATCCCTTCCGTTGATGAGCAACCAAAAACTAAGCTTGAAAGCGTTATAACCAATATAAGTAATTTCATGGAATTTCCTTTACTTAGAGATGTTTTGTTAAAATATAGCTTACAAACAAACCTGAAAAATAAAAAGCTAATTGAAGTTATTTATTGTTATCTTTTGTTATCGCTTTAGTAAGTGCTATTTTTACTACTGGATGAACGAACTGACTAACATCACCTTGATGCAAAGCAACTTCTTTCACTAATGTTGATGAAATAAAAGAATTCTCTTCTGACGGCGTTAAAAACACGCTTTCTAAATCGGGTGATAATCGGCGATTCATATTAGCCAATTGAAACTCATATTCAAAATCTGAAACCGCACGTAAACCTCGGATCAAAACATTGGCTTGATGCGATTTAGCAAAGTCTACCAATAAACCACTAAAACCAACCACATTAACATTTGACAAGTGCTGAGTAACTTCTTCAATCATCGCCACACGCTCTGCCAAATCAAAACAAGGTTTCTTACTTGGGCTTGATGCTACTCCAACAATGACCTGAGTAAATAAGCGACTTGCACGTTCAATTAAATCAGTGTGACCATTAGTAACCGGATCAAAAGTGCCTGGATAAATTGCTTTTACAGTCATAATTATAGTGTTTTGTTTAAAAGAGTATATTGCATCATTGTAGTGAGTTAGCCTATTTTTTCAAAGAATTAATTTCACACCCACACCACTCAATAGAGAATAAATACTCATTAACTTAAAGTATTTACTCAAAAAGATTTACCTCGGTAGAATTTTGATAGTATGATGGTTTGCTAAGTATCAATAAGGCGAAGCAATATATATGAAAACCCGTGACAAAATAATTCAAGCAAGTATCGAGTTATTTAATGAGCAAGGTGAGCGTAACGTAACTACCAACCATATAGCTGCCCATTTAAATATTAGTCCCGGCAATTTGTATTATCATTTTCGTAATAAAGAAGACATTATTCTCTCTATTTACGAAGAATATGCCCGTAACCTTTTATTAGATACCTTCCCACAAGTTTCGGCCGAAATGAAACCACTTGATACGATCATCTTATATATGGATGCCGTATTTCAAGCACTAATGAAGTTTCGCTTTTTTTACGCCAACTTACCGGTATTATTAGCAAAAAACCCACTACTCCATGAAAAGTATGTAGAAGTGCAACACATCATTAGCCAACGGTTAAGTGAAATGCTGGAATCGCTACGCGATTCAGACATCATGGAATTTGAAGATGAAGAACTAGCCGATATTGTCAGTATTTTACGACTGATCAATACCTTTTGGTTGAGTTTTTATCAAACCCAAAATAAAGACGCTGATATCAATGATTCAGTATTTTTTGAAGGGGTATTAAAAATATTAGTGATGCTACACCCATACATTACAGATTCAGCCAAAACTGACTTTAATGAAGCGCGTACTATGTACCGTCAACGTCATAAAGATGCACTGGTTGCGGCTTAGCGCATATCTCAACGTTTACTTAAATACCCTTCCATAAAATGCTGCCAACAACCAGCTTGCCAGTGGAAATTTACTATTTTTTTCTGCTCTTTATGAAATGAACGTAATAAACGATCAATATTCGATTGCTGCCATTTTTTAGCTGGCTTTCGCTGTTCTCCTTGGTCAAAATCAATCAACCAAATTTTATCATTGTCATCGAGCAGAATATTGTGAGCATTTAAATCATGATGATAAATACCTTGATGATGGAAGCTCTGGATACATCGACCAATTGCCTGCCAGGTTTTTTCTGCTAACGTTTTTTGAGAGAGCACTGCCACTAAATCCTGTGCATTCTCTATGCGAGCAGTAAGTAGATCTGCTTGATAAGTTAACCTCTTTTTAATCACTCGATAAGCCACAGGCTGTGGCACTGGTAGCGCTAAAGCAGTCATAGTTCTTAACAAAGCAAACTCTTTAGCCGCTCGAGTATTTTTCATGCCAGTATAAAGATAGCTATCTCGATTAAATTTTCCAATGATGCCACCACGATAATAATGCCGTAAAACCCATTGATGTTGATGCTGATTTTTATTTTCATCCTCATACTGATGACAAACAAACCAAGTAGTACCTCGACCTTGAGCACTGCCGATAATATTATTGTTTTTTTGCCAGTAATGCTCTGATAACATTGCTTCGGTGAATTTATCAATTAAATCTGGGTCATACAGACAATATATATCGCCTTGTTGAAAAGTTTTTTCCTGACAGGGTTTTACAATTGTCGACAGGTTCAAGATAATACGCCTAATAATATTTGTTTAATAATTCTCTATTGTGGTGATTCCTTTATGCTGGGTCAATTAGCAGAGCCAAAAAATTTGTGTTTACTTAGACTTTCAGCCATTGGGGATGTTTGTCATGCACTGGCTATGGTGCAAAGTATTCAACAACACTACCCAGATATAAAAATAACTTGGGTGATTGGAAAGATAGAAGCAAGCTTGCTAAAAGGCTTACCTAATGTTGAGTTTATTACTTTTGATAAAAAAGCTGGTTTAAAAAGTTACCGTGATCTTAAACGGAATTTAAAAGGACGAAACTTTGATGTATTGCTACACATGCAAGTAGCTTTACGCGCCAGCTTGGCCAGCTTGTGTATTCCTGCGAAAGTGAAAATAGGATTCGATAGTAAGCGTGCAAAAGAAGGGCAGTGGCTTTTTACCAATAAAAAAATAGCACCACAAAACAACCCCCATGTACTTGATGGTTTTTTCGGTTTTGCCGAAGCAATAGGTGTTCCCGTTAAAGAGCCTAACTGGCACATGCCAATCAACGATCAAGACTTACTCTGGGCAAGTGAACAATTCCCCAGCGGCAAGCCTATTGCCGTGCTCTCTCCTGCGGCAAGTAAAGCTGAGCGCAACTGGCATAGTGAAGGATATGCAAAAATTGCTGATGATCTTGTCCAACGTGGTTTTGAAGTTGTTATTTGCGGTGGCCCCACGACCCAAGAAAAATTACTCGCTGAACAAATTATTAGTTTAAGCCAGCAACCTTTAAAAAATTTAGTCGCGCAAACCTCATTAAAACAATTATTAGCTGTATTAAAAATTGCCCATTTAGTCATTGCCCCTGATACTGGCCCAACGCATATGGCCGTTACTGTTGGTACTCCTGTCATTGGTTTATATGCCCACAGTAATCCTCACCGTACTGGCCCCTATTGCTATCAGCATTATGTAGTCAGTTGTTATCAAACCAACGTACAATTGCAATATAAAAAGCCATTAAGCAAACTGCCATGGGGCATTAGAGCAAAAGGAAGTAATTTAATGAATGCGATTACTTTTACTCAAGTACAAGATAAAGTGCGCCAACTGATAGCTGATAACTATCCTGAGTTAGCGGATAGTTGAACATAACCAGCTCAGTTGCTCATCATAAGCTTGTTGATGATAATTAGTTGAATAATGATTCATAAAGCCATGTAAATAATCAATTTTTTTTGATTTTACTTGCGATTTTTTTAATAATTTTTGCTGTAATGCACAAACATCAAAATGGGTTTCATACTGAGGAAAAATGAGCTCAACAGGAAATTGTGGAATAATCTCACTGTAGTTTCTAATTTGTGAACCATAGAAGCAAATTCCCCGCTGTATAACGCCAGTTTGACTACTCCCAGACAATCGCCATATTGCCGAAGCTCCGACACTAAAACCAATTATAATAACAGGCTGTGTATAGGCTAATACCCTGTGTTGCAGCAGAGTAAAATAATCATCAAAGCCAACTTCTGTACTAAAAGCTAAATACGCTTGTGCTTCATCTTCAAATGCCCTATTTCTCCCAGCATAAGGGTCAATGATTTCATCTACTTGTAAAGTGTCTGCAAGTATATTTAGTGCAGGTGTTATTCCAAAGACATCGGTAACTAACAAAATTTTCATCATATACTAACTAAAATGAAGAACCTGGCTGAGTGAGAAAGTCAATTTCCATATCAGTAGAAACTCGATTAAGAATTTTGTTCCGATGAGGATAACGACCAAATTTTTCAATGATGTCTTTATGCTTAATTTCAAATTCAAAATTAGCTTGAATGCCATTGGCTCGATATAATTCAACCGCTTGTTGATGAATTTTTAATGACTCGCTGTGCATAAAAGGCATATATAAAAAACTACGTTCAATAGCCGTAAGCTTCTGATCCGCACCAACGGCAATGGCTTCTTGGGCAAGTGCTAAGGCTAAAGGATCTGAAGAGAATGATTGTGGTTTATCTCGATACATATTCCGAGAAAATTGATCTAAAACGATAATTTCCGACAAACGACCTTGTGGGGTTTCTCGCCAAGCAAATAGCTCACACTGATTTGCCGCTTGATGCAGCTCACTAAATTTAGTTTTAATCAATTGATCAAAATCAACATCCTTAATCCACCACTTTGCTGGTTCAATATCGTTAAACCAGAATTGTATGATTTGATTTTGCATGGTTACATCCTTATTGGTTAACTATGTTCATTACGGATAATAGACTGTAAAGTTTCTGCTGAACGTTGACTCGCCCCTTGATTTGTCTGTACCACTGCAAACGCATTTTCTCCTAATTGCTGTTGCAATTCAGCTTGAGTGAGTAAATTCCCAATAGTATCGGCTAACTCAGCATCCATTTCATTCGACTGTTCTAACTGAATAATAGCTTGCTGTTGTTCTAATTGTTGCATCACTTCGGCAAAGTTTCGCATATCAGGGCCAACCACGATCGCTTTTTTAAACAAAGCCGGCTCTAATGGATTATGACCTCCAATGGAGGAGAAACTTCCTCCCATGGTGACAATATCAGCTAAGGCACAACTTGGTAATAACTCACCTAAACTATCTAATAACCAAATATCATCAGACCAAGTTATTTGAGTTTTTTCACTACGCCTTATCGTATTAAATTCTGCATGAATACAAAGTTGATAAACAGCATCAAAGCGTTCAGGGTGACGCGGCACTAAGATCAATAATAATTTTGGATGCAGCACCTTGAGTAGTTTGAATGCTTTCAAAATGATGTTTTCATCATTAGGGTGTGTGCTAGCAACTAGCCAAACTTGACGTTTACTATCATTTATATTCTCACGATTATCTTCACCCTTGTCCTCGCTCTCGTTTCCAATAAAAGCCGACAGCATTGCTTGTTTGGCTAAAAGCTCCTCGGTAATAGCAATATCGTATTTAACATTGCCTGAAGTAGAGCAGTTTTCAGGTTTAGCGCCAAGTGAAATAAAGTTACTTCGATGTTCTTCGCTTTGTGTCAATATTTGAGTAAAGTTCTGTAAACAAGGTGCTATTAACCACGAAAGCTTCTGGTAGCTAGGTAAAGACTTGCTCGATAAACGGCCATTAATTAATAGTAATTTAATCCCTTTATTTGCGCACTGAGCAATGAAATTTGGCCAAAGTTCAGTTTCCATTAACACGACTGCTTGCGGTTTTAATCTGGCTAGGAAAAGTATCGTGCATGGCCAAATATCAAGCGATAAATAACAGTGCTGAACGCGATCATTAAAGAGTTTTTTTACTTGAGCTGAGCCCGTTGGTGTAAAAGTGGTAAGAGTGATAGGTTTATCTGGATAGACAGTTAAAAGCTTTTCAATAAAAGGCTTTAATGCAATAACTTCCCCTACACTTGCGGCGTGAACAACAATACCATTGGCTTGCAGCTTAGGATCAATAAAACCTAAACGTTCTAATAAGCGTTGTCGATATGCAGCATTATTTTTTGAACGAAAAAGAAGCACAACGAGTATCAAAGGTAATAAAGCAAATAATACAATTCGATAAACTAATAGGGTGATAAAAGGACGCACAACTCTCATTCAATGATCTAATTAGATAATTTTCCATAGTATATACTCAACTTGATTTACATCAAGCCACTTGTAGTCTCCTGTACAATTGCTAGCCGTTGTCTGAAAAGTACGCTACTCTGATGTTGCTGCAAATTTTATAAGGGAAGATTTTGTTTATATTTTCTGTTTACATTCAACGCTTATTGGTACGTACCTTAACTCTTTGGTTTGTCATTTTTTCTGCTTTGGTAAACGCACAAGAGTCACAAACGAACGAGAGTATTGCAGAAGAATCTAACAAGAAAGATATCCACCAAGTGAACTTTAAAACCAATGATGATTTTTTATTATCAGGGCAATACTTTGCAGGAAAAACCGATCAATCAGCGGTATTACTATTACATGACTGTCAGCATGATAGCCGTAGCTACGATAAATTAAATATTCTGTTAAATGAATATGGTCTGCATGTTTTAGCGCTTGATTTTCGAGGTTTTGGCGCTAGCAGCAATGATCTTTATTCACACCAAGCCATCAAATTAAATTCAAAAGATATCTTAACTTATCAAAGTGAAATTTCATTATTAACATCCTTTTGGCAACAAGATGTATTAACAGCCTATCAATTTCTTCGAGAAAAAATTAATAAATCTAGTAACATTTCAGTGGTGTCTTCTGGTTGTTCAGCCATTCAAGCTGTTTATTTAGCAGAGAAAATGCGCATCAAGAGCTTTGTTTTAATCACACCAAAATTAGATTATATGGAAAAAGAACATTATAAGAATTTGATTGATATTCCTGCCTACTTCATCAGTTCAGTACATCATGCCGATAGCTATCAAACCACGAAAGAGTTATTTGATTGGAATGGCGATAAACAATCAACTTTTCAGACCTTTAAGGGGATAAAACAAAACCATTCTCTGCTTAACGGTAAACATTATGTCGCAAGTAACATTGCAGCTTGGCTATATCAAACCGTTAAAAAGTAGCTACAAGGTTAATAAGTAACCGACATTACGTACTGTTTTAATAATTTCCGGCTCTTTTGAATTATCACTTAGCTTTTTCCTTACCCGAGAAATGCGTAAATCAATGGATCGGTCAATACCATCATATGGCAACCTAAAGATTTTTTCATGTAGAACGTCACGTTTCACTATTTGCCCTACTTGCTCCGCAAGCAACCATAACAAATCAAATTCAGCACTAGATAAGGAAACATCAATACCTTGGTTAATCACTTTGCGTTTACTTGCATCAATAGATATTCTGCGTTCATGACAAAAAATCGTTGTATCTACGGCTGATGTCCTTACCTGACTAAACCGTCTCATTTGTGCTCGAAGATGAGCTAATAGTACTCTTGGCTTTACTGGTTTTGCTAAATAGTCATCAGCACCTACCTCTAAGCCTGTCACTTCATCAATGTCATCACCTAATGCAGTCAACATGATAATTGCCCCATGAAATCGAGCACGAATATTCTTACAAACTGTAAGGCCGTCAATATCTGGCAACATCAAATCCAGAATAATGGCATGAGGAGAAAACGACTCTATCGCTTGCTCAACCTGTTCTCCTCGGTGCACAACATCGATAAGATAGCCATTTGAGGTCAAATAATTACTAATCAATTCACATAGCTCAATATCATCATCGACAATTAATATTTTATTACTCACGTTTTCTATCATTTTTTATCCGCTCGAAATGCATTACTAATGGTGAAGGTTTCAACCTTCTCTGGCAGTGTAAATGTAAACCATTTTCCAAAAGGGACTCGACGGCAACGGTCAGGTGAAATTCGGTAAACGGTTAAGTGTTTTTCATCAGTCCAGATCAGCTGAAAGGAATTCTCCACCGAACAACCATTAGATAACATCTTAATCATAAGTTGGTTATTTTCTATTTTCATTCCATGAATAAGTTCTATTTTTTTCATCTCATTGGCAACACTTGGTGCATTGAGTGCGAAATATAATAATGCTCCGATTAATATGTATTGTGATGTCATTAGAACCTTCATCATCGCCACTACCTTACTTCAAATAAACACGTTAAATTATAGGATAACTAGATTGAACAAGTATTTTTACCATAGTTGTAGTTCATTATTATTTCGCAATGTCACTGTTTGTATCGAAATGTATAGCTCAACTAGAATCGATACGTGAAATAAGCTTCAAGACGCTTCCATTGATTTTCTCCGGCATCTTGGCTTAATTTATTATTAATAATATGGCCATTAATTCCCCAACTAAAATGCTGGTTGATTCTAAATTTGCCGCCAGCAGAGAAAGAATGTTTAACTTCATCAGCCCAATTAACCAACTCAAGATCGTCAATAACATAAGCTAAATTGTTATTATTATATGAAAGATACAGACTGGTACTATTAGAAAATTTATAATTAAAGCTACTGTAAAGCATGACATTTCTATAACGATTGTATTTATCAAAGGTATTATAAATTCGGTAACGACTGCCTATTTTAAATTTGATTTTTGCAGTAGGTCTCCATAAATACTCAAGCCAAGGAGATGAAATGGATGCATTTTGCAGCTGGTAAGTATTCACACTGTCTTTTTCTCTATATTCATACCCTAGCTTAAACCGACCCTTTGACAGTGGCATAGATGCTGAAAGCTGTATGCTATTATCATTTAAAACATGTCGATTATTTTGCTCGTGAAGCCGCGCTCTCATTTTTAAATTAACCAACCACTCTTGATTAATAATCACCGATAATGAAGGCTCTAACTTGAATTGTCGATAATCCATATTCGCGTTGTTTTTTATTTGTCTTTGATAAACTGAAGCCAAACTACTAAAGATAAACTGATAACCCTTCTCTTTTGAAGATTTATGCTTTTGAAAGCGGTAGAGATAATAAGCTTGTAACTGCTGAGCAAAATAATGATCTTGTTGTTTTTCGACATCATCACTTCTTACTTCAATCAGCTCTTCATCAAAATCTACATTTTCATCTAAAGTTACCCCCTCATCAAAAACATCGAGGTATTCATATATTGGAAACGCAGTTGAATGCTGATCTACGCCATAATATAAGGTTGCATCGAATAATAATTTATAAGCAGGTTCTACCTTTAATGATGATCTTTTTGAATGAGCATTTAGCTGTTTATTTACCAGTATAAATAAAGCTTTTAGCTTAGCTTTTTCTTGAGCGCTCAAGGTTAGTGATTGTAAATGCTTTAGTATCTCGATGGAGTCATCATACTGCTCTAATTTGATTAAGTTTATTGCTAATTCAATATTAATGCGTTTATGGTCAAAATGTTTTTGTTTTAGATCTTCTAATAACTCAATAGCTTGTTGATGCTGTTGTTCTTTCCTGAACTTAACCGCTTTTTTTAGCGTATGCATATCATCGTATTGCTGTGCAACAACATCATCAGAAAATGCTAGTAACACTAACAATATCAAGTAAATATTGAAATTAGCTTTAATATTCAAAAAAACATCATTATTCATAATTAAGCTCAAGTTCGTGTAGATCATCTATCGTTTCTACTTCGTCTAAAATATTAGGTTTTATCACGGGTGATTTTTTCTCAATGAGTTCTATTTTCCAAAATTCTTCATCCACATCAAAATCCATTAAATCACTTTTATCAAGTTGGTTAATAATGGCCTCTTCTGCACCTTCTACTCCTACACCTTGTGGTTTTTTCATTAATGATTTCATCGGCAAGGATAGCTGCGGAAATTGTGATATCGGTATTTCTTCTGCTAAAATTTCATCTGCAAATATTGTGTCAATGTCAAGTTGCTCAAAACTATCAATACCAAAGAATAATTCAGGAAGTACTTGCTCCATGTCAGTTAAATACTTTTTGTCTAGCATTAGCGGTTGATAATCGCGATAGTCAATTTGTTCGAGCTCTAACTTCTCTAAAAAAACTAACGTGTCTGTCAGGTTTGTATCAAAGTTATCGATAGAGCGTAATATATCGTCTTCATTTGCTTGCTTGCTCAAGTCGATTGCTGATTCAATATTTATGGGAGTTAATATTTTAGTTTGCAAGTCATTGGTATTTTCCGCTATTTCCTGCCCATAAGATGAGGCTGTAAAAGTAGAGAGAACAAAGAATGAAAGCAGGTAAGACATAACTTTTATCATCACTGAATGCTTATTCATCACAAACTTCCTTTGGCTTTAAAGGCAATTCAATCGTAATTTTAGCCCCTAAGTACTCACTTTCGCCAATGGATACCGTACCACCATGCCATTGAATAATTTGCTTCACAATTGCTAAACCGAGTCCATAGCCTCCCGTTTGTTTATTTCGACTATCATCTATACGAAAGAAAGGGATGAATAAATTTTCACGAAGATGCTCAGCAACACCAGAGCCATCATCGGCAAACCAAATAACTTGTTTGTTTTTTGATTGGGAAAATCCAATATCAACTTTCGTCTTTGTATACTTTAATGCATTCGTTAAGATATTTTCTAATACCCGATAAAAATATCGTTGATCAGCAAAAATACACGGTGCTTCATTGCTGACAAGATTGATTTCAACATCAGGATTAATATTTTGTGCTGATTTAATTAACATATTAAATAAAGTATCAACCACCAACGGCTCTATTGTTAGCTTGGGCATATCTCGCTGTAATTTAGAAAAAGTTAATACTTCATCAATTAATGACTCTAACTCAGTTAAGTCACGCTCAATTCCCGTACAGTGCTGAGTTATTTCTGTTTTATTAACGTCTTCTATGGCGGTAAGACGGAATCTAATCCGCGTGACTGGTGTTCTTAATTCGTGTGAAATCGCACGAACCATATCATTTTGAGCATCAAGTAAACGATGTATACGACTCGCCATTAAATCTACCGTGGTTGATAAATTACCAATAGCATCTTTCTTTCTCGATACATTATTGAACAAGTCTTTATCGCGCCCAATCGCTTCAATTCGTGTATCAACTGCATGTAAGCGTAACTCAAGCGGCCTTACCAATAGAAAGCTCACTAATGCCATTAAAATAAGAATAAGCATGACTAAACTGGCAATCATTTCAATTGGAAACCAATTAAAGAAAGGGATGCTGCCCAATACCAACGAATAAGGGCTATTTCCTAAAGGAGCATATGCAATTAAAGAGGCAGTACTGGAAGTAGGATTCTTCAGTATCACTGAAATGTTTCCTTTTTTGACTGACCGCATATTCGCATTAGGGATATGTAAACTACTTAAAAGCTTTAACTGAATAGGGTAACTAAACATTTGGCGTAGCTTATCTAATGCTTTCACGCGTTCATCACCCTTGTGACGCCCTAATTCATTTAAGATTAAAAAAGCACTCACCCGCACTAATGAACTACCAAAGTCAGCAAGATTCACTTGCAAATAATGGTTTCTATCAGGCAGTAAAATATAAGCTTTACCTGCAGTTAATAAAGGTTCTACTTTAAAAATAAATTGTTGTGTCATTAACCTTTGATGTAAAGCAAAGTTTAAAGGATTTTCAACAATGCTCTTTTGTTTAAAGGTTAAATCGCTTAGATTTTCTATCGCTTTTAACCATTGTACTCCCTGTTCACCTTGATGACGATGTAAGCCCTCAGAGATTAATTTAAATGTGCCACCATAATTTTCACTAACGTGCTGAGTTACTCTATGTTTGTTTAAATAGTACGTTCCAGCGCTAAGTAATAGCATTACAGCAAGGATAGCTAAAAACATCCCCATGTAGATACGAAAAAAAATACTGCGCATGTATAAAGCCTCCTTATTTTGCCAAACGAATGAATATGTTCAGTTGCTACGCCTAATTGATATATCCAAATACCCAAGTGTAGTAAACCTTACAATTCTTATCTTTACCATAGTTGTAATTTATCTGATTGTATCGAAATGTAGCTAGTTAGTTAAAAAGATTCGGTCCATTTATCCTTGAGGTCCCCTTATTTTACTGGCAGTTATTGTCCAAGTTCTCATATTGATTCTTTGTACAAAACACTACATTAAGATAAAAACTATCACTACTCGCTATTACTTTTCTTACTGATACTAATATTCGAACATGAATGACTCAAACAGCAATCAATCACTAAAACCTTCATGTTTACTAAACAACAAGAGGATATATGTATGTTAAAGAAATCAATCATTGTATTAGCCATTTTAGCAAGTACCAGTGCTTTAGCCGCTTCAAAAACGACAACAATCAAATCATTTACAGCTAGCGAAACACTACCTAATTTACGTATAGTGGGAGGAGAAGAAGCCACACCACACTTTCGCTCCTACCAAGTATCAGTACAATCAACTTCAGGTGACCATTTTTGTGGTGGCTCAATAGTCGCTGATGATTTGGTATTAACCGCTGCTCACTGTATGGAAGGTGTTGATGGTAATGCCCCAGAAATGCAGGTAAGAGTGGGCGCTCATAGCCTTACTGATGGTTCAGGACAAGCAATTCAAGTTGCCATGACTTATACCAATCAAGAATACCCAAACTTATCAAAAGATGTCGCTATATTAAAGTTGGCGGAGAAAATCACTGATAAAAATGCTAAAGCCTTAACACTAGCCGACGACAGTTTTTTCACCAATAACATTTCTGCGGGTAGCTTAATGACAGTAAGTGGTTGGGGTACACTAACTTCAGGCGGTGAAATGCCGGACAAATTAATGGAAGTTGATGTTCCTTACGTTACCAATGAAATATGTAACAGCACTGAAGCATACAATGGCGACGTGCAAGATACTGAACTTTGTGCTGGTTATAAAGAAGGAGGCAAAGATTCTTGCCAAGGTGATAGCGGTGGTCCATTAGTTGTTACGGATGGTAACCGTTTTGTACAGGTAGGTGTTGTTAGCTGGGGAGAAGGGTGTGCCAGCGCCAACAAATATGGTGTTTATGGTAAAGTTTCTGCTCTTAAAGCATGGATTGACAGTGCAATGGCAGGTAATGAGCCAGCTTCTGGCTTAGCTGGTGGAGGTGAAGGGGGATCTGACGGTGAAGGAGGCGAAGAGCAAGAAAATACTTATTTCTCTTTCCAAGAAACCGTTAACTATCAAGTTGATGATGAGGCAATCAAATTCGTTTTAGACGTTCCAGAAGGTATTAATGTAATTTATATCGCCACTCGTGGTGGTGAAGGCGATGTAGACCTTACCGCAGAGTTAGTGAACGAAGATCAGTGGAATGATGACTTTTACGATGATTTTTCAGACTTCGTTGATTACAGTTCATTTTATTACTCTGCTCAAGAAGGCAATGATGAAATGATCGTTATTGAACGTCCAACAAGTGGTGAATGGAAAATTTCATTAAGTAACTTTAGTAACTATAGCGATGTAGAGCTTACCTTCTTTGCTCACTAAATTTACATTAAAACGTTAGTACAAAATAAATAGCATTTAATTGCTAAACCAAATGGCCTTAACAAATGTTAGGGTCCTTTTTATTTTGACTTCATGCTGACAAACTAACTTTCAAACAGTGTATCAAGAATAATCGATGAATTGGTGCGTTCAACCCCTTCAAGTAAACACACGGTATTTAAAATCGCGTTCAGTTTTTCTAAGGTTTGTGCCTGAATAGTAACTAATAAATCATATTCTCCACTGACTGAATAAATATGACTAATTTGATGGATCTTTCGAAGAGCTATACAAATTGTTTTTCGCAAATTAGGGGTTACTTTCAATGAAACGTTAGCAGAGATTAGTTGATTGCTATATTCACTGCCTAACACGATGCTATAGGCTTTGATCACACCATTATTTTCTAACTTAGTTAACCGATTTTGTATTGCGGTACGTGATACCCCTGTCGCTCTAGCAATATCTGAAACACTTGCTCGAGCATTACACCTCAAAATAGATAATAACGCTTCGTCTTTTTCAGTGATCATATTTACAACCCTTTCAATTAAGTAAAACAATTAGAACCCAAAATTAACCATATTGACAGGTTAATATGTCAATTTAACTAGTAAAATAATCATAAATATAAGTAGTGTCACTTTTTCGAATATTCGTCTAGGATAATAATACTATTATTATTGACTCTATTAATTAAGGAATTGCTGTGAGCGACTCTTCAAACAATGAAAAATTTTATTCACACTTAAATGATCAAATAGAACAAGTGAAAGTAGATGGTTTATACAAAGCCGAACGTATTATTACTACCGCACAGCAACCTAATATTGCCGTAACAACCGGTGAAGCCGTCGTAAACTTTTGTGCTAACAATTATTTAGGGTTAGCGAACCATCCTGAACTTATCGCTGCTGCAAAAGACGGTTTAGACGAGCATGGTTTTGGTATGGCGTCAGTACGCTTTATTTGTGGCACCCAAGATATTCATAAAGCATTAGAAGGTAAACTCAGCACGTTTTTAGGCATGGAAGATACTATTTTATATTCTTCATGTTTCGACGCCAATGCTGGTTTATTTGAAACATTACTAACCGCTGAAGATGCGATTATTAGTGACTCTTTAAATCATGCATCAATTATTGATGGTGTACGATTATGTAAAGCCAAACGTTTTCGTTATGCCAATAACGATGCCAGTGATTTAGAACAACAATTAATTGCCGCCGATGAAGCAGGCGCACGCTTTAAACTAATTGCTACCGATGGCGTATTTTCAATGGACGGCGTTATCGCCAACTTAAAAGCCGTTTGTGACTTAGCTGATAAATATAATGCTCTTGTGATGGTTGATGATTCTCACGCAGTCGGCTTTGTAGGTGAAGAAGGTCGTGGTAGTCATGAATATTGTGAGGTTATGGGTCGTGTAGATATTATTACTGGTACGTTAGGTAAAGCAATGGGTGGTGCATCAGGCGGCTATACTTCAGGTAAAAAAGAAACCATTGAATGGTTACGTCAACGCTCACGTCCTTACTTATTCTCTAACTCATTAGCACCAGCAATTGTTAATGCGTCAATTAAAGTGATTGATTTATTAGCCGAAGGTGGCGAATTACGTAAAACCTTAAAAGATAACGCCAGTTACTTCCGTACCAATATGGAAGCGGCAGGTTTTACTTGTGCCGGTGCTGATCACGCGATTGTGCCCGTAATGCTAGGTGATGCAAAAGTGGCTAGCGAAATGGCGAGCCGTTTATTAGCCGAAGGCATTTACGTGATTGGCTTTTCATTCCCTGTTGTGCCAAAAGGCCAAGCACGTATACGCACACAAATTTCAGCAGCTCATACCAAAGAGCAGCTCGACAAAGCCATTTCAGCCTTTATTCGCATTGGTAAAGCAATGAATGTGATCGGTTAAGTACGGCAAGGAATACTCATGAAAGCATTAGCAAAACTAAAAGCAGAGCCGGGCATTTGGATGACTAAAAGTGTCAAACCTAAACTTGGTCATAACGATTTACTAATCAAAATTAAGAAAACCGCCATTTGTGGTACCGATATTCATATTTATAACTGGGATGATTGGGCGCAAAAAACTATTCCTGTGCCTATGGTAGTCGGTCATGAATATGCAGGTGAAGTAGTTGGCATTGGGCAAGAAGTAAAAGGTTTTACTGTTGGAGATCGTGTTTCTGGCGAAGGTCATATCACTTGTGGTCATTGTCGAAACTGCCGCGGTGGACGTACCCATTTATGTCGTAATACTGTTGGTGTCGGCGTTGATCGTGAAGGTTCATTTGCTGAGTATTTAGTGATACCCGCTTACAATGCTTTTAAGCTTCCCGATGAAATATCAGATGACTTAGCGGCAATATTCGACCCGTTTGGTAACGCAGTTCATACCGCTTTATCTTTTGACTTAGTTGGTGAAGATGTATTGATCACCGGCGCTGGCCCAATAGGTATTATGGCCGCCGCCGTTGCTAAGCATGTTGGCGCACGTCATGTGGTGATTACCGACATTAATGAATATCGTTTAGACTTAGCTCGAAAAATGGGCGCAACTCGCGCAGTTAATGTCAGCAAAGAAAGCCTAACTGATGTGATGACTGAGCTTGGCATGACTGAAGGTTTTGATGTAGGCATGGAAATGTCAGGCGTTCCCATCGCTTTTACATCGATGTTAGAGAATATGAACAATGGTGGGAAAATTGCCATGTTAGGTATTCCTGGCAATGACATGGCAATTGATTGGAGCCAAATCATCTTCAAGGGTTTAACTATCAAAGGTATTTATGGTCGTGAAATGTTTGAGACTTGGTACAAGATGGCGAGTTTAATTCAATCAGGTTTAGACTTATCTCCAATCATCACTCATCACTTTAATATTGATGACTTTCAACAAGGTTTTGATATCATGCGCTCCGGTCAATCGGGCAAAGTTATTTTAAACTGGGAGTAGTCACATGGCATTTTCTCATATGTCAGTAGAGCAATTACATGACGTGATAGACAATAAAACCTATGTAGTTGTTGATATCAGAGATGATAATTCATTCAGAAAATCGCATATCCCAGCAGCAATTCATTTAACTAATGAATCACTTTCGGATTTTATTCGCGATGCGGATATGGACGCCCCTGTGGTTGTCTGTTGCTATCACGGTGTCTCTAGTCAACAGGCGGCTCAATTTCTGATCAGCCAAGACTTCACCGAAGTTTATTCATTAGATGGTGGCTTTACTGATTGGTTGTTACGATACCCTGAAAAAATTGAAAACTAATGCCTGAGTCTGAACTAAAACCGCTTGTTTCCATTACTCAACATAATATTGCCTTATTATTTGCCAATTATTTGTTAAGTATTGGCATTCAAGCAACAGTACAGCAAGAGCTTAAGCAATTTATTATTTATTGTCACATTGATAAATATGCACAAGCTCAGGAATTATTTGAACAATTCATTCAAAATCCTCACGATCGTAAATATCAACAAGCCGCATGGGGCAGCTCTGAAACGACAGAAGTTACCGCTCATGGTCCTTCATTGCTCAGTAGCTTCAAAAAACAGTTTCTTGATCATGCGGGTTTCGTTACTTTATCTATATTTGTTTTATGTTGGGGAGTATTTTTAGCCAGTTTATTAGGTTGGGATCGTGAATTATTTCAGCAGCTACACTTTTTTGAACAACTCTCCTCCGACTACTTCTTCCAGCAACCATGGCGCATACTAGGGCCTGCTTTATTTCATTTTTCATGGCTACATATTGTTTTTAATACTATGTGGTGGTGGCAATTAGGCGGCAATATCGAACGAGTAATGGGGAAGTGGCCATTATTACAACTCTTCTTATTATCGGCGATTATCTCGAATCTTGGTCAATTTATTGCCTCAGGGCCAAACTTTGGTGGTTTATCTGGTGTCGTGTACGGTGTAGTTGGTTATGTTTGGTGGGCGGGCTGGTTAGCCCCACAACAAGGTTTGCATTTATCTAAATCAATTATAGGCTTTTTATTATTCTGGTTATTGTTAGGTTTCGCTGAGGTATTACCGATTAATATGGCAAATACCGCGCATTTACTAGGATTAGCTACCGGTTGTTTATTAGCTTGGTTAAGGTTCTCTAACCAAGCTAAACGTATTTAATTTAATTAGTTGATGTATTAATTATCTAACCATTGGGTAAACAATAATTTTTTAATTAATGTTTTTCCTGTTTCTTTTTTCAATAAGTTTTTTACTTTCTCTTCACATAATTTTTGAATCTCATGTCGGCCATTAATTGATTTGATTTTTGCTTCTGGTTGTTGACCAATAATATTAATAATCGCATCTCTTAATAAGGGCGAATGATGCTCAACGGCTTCATAATTTGACGCATCTTCTATCATTAACTCTACCGTTAATCGCACGTAGCCCATTTTCTTTTTAACGGCAACATAATTGGTAATGATTGATGGTTCAAAGCCGTAATAAGCATAATCTGCCGCCTTACTTGGTACAGAAGATGTCGCAACGATAAAGAAACAAATTACGAGAAAAATATTTTTCATATCAATGGTTTTTCCTGAAAGATACATTATTAAATATAAAGGTATATTACTCTGATTTTAGTGTGTTTTGGAAATATTTAACACCAAAATTCAGGCTTGTGAATATGATAGCCTTGTAAATAATTGACCGAAATTTTGTCAAGCTCATCAACTATCGCTTGATTTTCAACAAACTCAGCAACAGTTTCAATGTCCATAGCCTGTGCGGTACGTTGAATATTTTCAACAAAAATACGATTAATCGCATTACTATTTATGTCTCTGACAAAAGCGCCATCAATTTTCAATATCTGTATCGGCAGCTTCTGTAAATATGTGAATGATGAATGACCGCTACCAAAATCATCCAGAGCAAAGTAACACCCCATCTCAGTTAATTGCTGCATAAACTTAATCGCTGAGGCTAAATGCGTGATTGCCGAAGTTTCAGTCACTTCAAAACAAATTCGTCGAGGATCTATGCTATGTTGCTTAAATTGCTGTCTAATAAAGTAACAAGTATCCTTATCCGTCATCGAGGCACCAGATAAATTAATACTGTAACTATAATCATCTTTGTTTTTGGCAACTTCTTGCAATGTTAGGGCAATCACAACACGATCTAATTGCTTAATTAAGCCATATTTTTCAGCCGCTGGAATAAAAACACCTGGGGCAACCAAGTTATCTTTTTTATCCTTTAAGCGAGCTAAAACTTCATAATGCAAAGGTTGTTTAACAGCTGATGTAGAACGTATTTCTTGACGATATAGCACCAGCCTTTGCTCTTTTAACGCAAGAGCAAGGTCATGTAAAATAGTCATTTCAGCTGCATGCTGTTGTAATTGAGCATCGTCACTTTGGTAAAGCTGAACTCTATTACGACCCTTTTGTTTTGCTAAAGCTGTTGATAAATGCAATGAAGAAAGTACCTGTTCAACATCTAATTGCACATTGTCCAAAATTACAATTCCGATACAGGCGTGTAAATGTAAGCCCTGCTCAATCATGTCAAATGAACTACTGTGAATGAATTGTCTAACTTTATCGGCAAAGCCTTTGGCAGAACTATGTGCTAAATCAGGTAAAATAATTGCAAATTCATCATTACCTAAACGGCTGAAAGTTGCTCCTTCTGGTAGCATTTCTTGCAAGAATACTGAAAGTTGAAAGAGTATTTTATCCCCAATAGCATAACCTAAACGGTTATTTATGATTTGAAATTGGTCGATATCTATATGGAAAACGACCCCTTCTCCGGATTGAGTTAGTTGTGCCTTGTGTTGTATTAGTGTTGATAACTCAAAATCAAAATGTTCTCGATTAGCTAACCCCGTTAATTTATCGTGTTTATCTTTATAACTTAACTCTTTCTCAACCAAGGCATGTTTAAATAGTCTTGATTTCTGCATTCGATAAAACAAGTATATGAATAATGTTAATAGTGCCCAAATAACAATGGCTTTCGTTAAGCCCATCACAAAAATCATAGAACTATATTTAGGATCTAAACGAATAGCGACTTGCCAGCGTGTTTTCGGAATAGCTTTTACATAAGAAAAACTGGTTAACTGCTCAGCAGTCATGGTCATTTGATCAAAGGTGGTGTTATCAGCTTCTGAGCTTAACTCTATTTTTCCTACGTTATCAGTTCTCATTAAAAACAGTTGTTGATAGGGGAGTTGATATTTAATCAGCAACTTTTGCAACTCTTCCGCTTTAAAAGCAACAAAAAAATATTCTTTCTTATTAGGACTGAGTAGTAATGGTTGCAACAAATCAAAATGCACACTGGTTTTACTACGATGCAAAAACAACTGCTCTTGAGTACCATGCACTACGGTTGATTGTACTTCTTCTTTACAGGCAGGTAAAAAATCCCCAGTAATATGTTTTAATATGCCCTCACCATCCTCCCCGATCAAAGCAAACAAAGATGAATGCCTTATCGTTGACTTTAACGCTTTATAAACAGGCATATAATCGCTTTTCTCTGCCTTATTTGCTTGGTTATATAATGGCAAAATTGCCTGTTTGTGAATTTGTTGAAATAAGTCAATTTCTAAGCGTAATTGATTAAAATACTCTTGATAATCCGAAAGCATACTATCGGTAACAGAGTCCATTAAAGACTCTTGATAAGCGTGATGAGAGAGACTTGCGGAAATGCTTTGCCAAATGAGTAAGCAGAAAAAAAGTATGCAAGTAAATACCACCACTCGTTTAGATGTAGATAGTTCTTGTTGGTTGTTTTCCCCAAGTGCAATAGTCATTTTACTCAATGATATTCTGAATTTTCAATTTTATAATGGGATAACATAATCCTAGCAGGTGGTGATTAACAGCGCTAATTTATTAAAGACCTCTTTAACCAAAACCTGATATCATACGCTCGTTTTTAGCAGTTAGATGATTCAGATGAGCGAACAACATTCTTTATTTCCAGTAGAAATGCAGGCCGATTGGCAAGCTCCTGATGTATTTGACATCGATCCAATCTTGCGTGATTGGCTGCTAGATCCACTTTCTCTTACCGCCAGACTCAAACGTCACTGCAAGCATTTTCATGTGCAAGTTTTAGGACAGCGCATTGCGCGTTGTAGTGAACAAGAGGCCAATGATGATATTAACGCTGGCGAGCAAATATTGATCCGTGAAGTATTATTATTTTGTGATAACAAACCACAAGTTTTTGCTCGTAGCTTATTGCCTTTACGCTCACTAACGGGTGCAGAGCAACAACTTGCACAACTAGGTAACCAATCCCTTGGTCAGGTATTGTTTAACAATCCGGAATTAACTCGCAAAGGGATAGAAATATCGTCTTTTGATCAACAATCTTCGGTAGCAGATTTAGCCAAGTATTGTCAGTTACCTATAACAACCGAGTTATGGGGGCGTCGCTCTATTTTTGTATTGCATAGCAAACCTTTAATGGTGGCAGAAGTCTTTCTCCCTGATGCATTTGCTTATCAGGCCACAACCGTATCGAATACTTAAAATCATGAATATAAATAACGCCTCAAGCAAATGGCTCGCCATCAAGCAAATTACTCGAATGGACAAGCCGATAGGCACGTACCTGCTATTATGGCCAACTTACTGGGCGCTTTGGATAGCTACAGATGGTCTACCAAGCTTGCATTTACTAATGGTATTTACCTTAGGCGTATTTATCATGCGCAGTGCTGGCTGTGTAATTAATGATTACGCCGATCGTCATGTAGATGGACAAGTAAAACGCACTGAAAATCGCCCTTTAGTTACAGGGGCAATCACTAGTACACAAGCACTAAATTTATTTGGCTTTTTAATTGGCTGTGCCATTACATTAGTGCTGACACTTACTTGGTTTGCCATTCAATTATCAGTAATTGCTTTATTATTAGCAGCAAGTTACCCCTTTATGAAACGCTATACCCAATTGCCACAAGTGGTTTTAGGTGCAGCATTTAGTTGGGGCATGATCATGGCTTTTGCTGAAGCGCAAGGTGAGATCCCTTTATTCGCTTGGTTACTCTTTAGTGCCAATGTGTTATGGACTGTGGCTTACGATACTATGTATGCCATGGTTGATCGCGATGACGATATAAAAATTGGTATTAAATCAACCGCTATTTTATTTGGCCAATATGACAAACTCATTATCGGCTTATTGCAGCTATCTACCCTAGCCTTACTGTTCACCGTTGGCGATATCATGGCATTTGGCTGGCCATATCAATTATCTTTGTTGATATGTGTCGGACTGTTTATTTATCAACAGCTATTAATAACTAAACGTGAACGTCAAAAATGCTTTCAGGCTTTTCTCAATAACCATTGGGCTGGTTTAGCTATTTTTATTGGTATATTTATTGAATACCTGTAATACATCAACGCGGGAAAATTATTACCGCGCAATACTTTGTAAGACTGAAATATCAACCAAGTTTCTCACCATGGATTTTACTGGGGCAAGAGTGCTATTTGGCACTAGCTGACCATTGTCATCGCTACCAATCATTTCAATATGACAAAAAACACTGATTAAACTCGCTTGAGCTTTTTTATCAACAAACTCAGGCGCATTAATATTATTTAATACCGATAATCGTTTCGCGATAGCAACAACTTTTAGCTCTAAATCACTCTTCTTGATTGGTGCTAACTGCGTGACCAAGGTGCTAATAATCACTAAACGTTGTAACGTTTCATCGATACATTCGGCCATAAGTCTCACTTTACTCAAACTATCAGGCTCATCTTGAAGTGAGAAAAAACCAGCCTTAGTTTGCTTGAGCATGCTCAACTGTTCTAAGCCATAAAGCACTTTCTCCGTTTGAGCACTAAAGTCATCATCATTTTGCCATAAGAAGAAATCTGTTTTAACTAACCTCAAAATTGCTTTAACTTGGGTCTGTAGGTCTAATAAATTAATTTTAGCTGTGCGTTCTAAAATTCGGCACACTAAAGCTGGCAGCAAATAAGTATGCAAAATATTATTCCGGTAATACCCCATCTCAAGTGCAGCGGTTTCATTCAAAGAAATAATATCGCCAAAACTATCACTATTAACAGTAACTTTATTAATATTAATTGCTTCAATGAGCAACTGCTCACCATCAACATATGGCAAAGTCATACCATCACTGAAAGGAGCAAATTTTTGTATTTCGATGAAAAAGTCTAACTGAGTAATTAATTCTTGTTTTGATAAGGCTTTATTTTCTGAAGCATGTAATATCAACGCGATTAGCGCCACCCCATTAAGTGCTGCACTTTTATTAATTGCTACCATGACCTGATCAGCTAAAACATTGACATTAGGTGTTAACCAACTTGGCTTCTGTGGATCAAGCGGGTCAATATCATTCTTCCACTCTGGCACTTGCTTAGTTAAAAATTGATTAATATTAATCGGCTGACCAAAGTTAACGTACCCTTTGCCGTAGTTTTTTAAATTCTTGATAGCCTTAAATACACCAAAAATCGACTCTCCTTGTTTTTTACTACCACTTAACTCTTTATGGTAAGTTCCAACCTCCATGACATGTTCGTAACCTAAATATACCGGTACTAAAGTGATCGGACGCTTTACACCTCGTAGTAAGCTTTGAATGGTCATCGCTAACATGCCTGTTTTTGGTGCGAGTAACTTGCCAGTTCGGCTTCGCCCACCTTCAGAATAATACTTAACTGAATACCCTCGTTCAAAAAGTAAACCTAGATACTCTCGAAAAATGGTTGAATAAAAGCGATTTCCCTTAAAACTTCGACGAATAAAGAAGGCTCCGGCTCTTCTAAAAATAGGACCTGCAGGCCAGAAATTAAGATTAATTCCCGCAGCAATACGAGGAGCAACTAAGCCTTGTTGATAAATTACGTAAGTCAGTAATAAATAATCCATATGGCTGCGATGACAAGGCACATAAATAATTTCATGTCCTTCATGAGCTAGTTCTTTAACCATGCTGGCATTGCTAATTTCAATGCTGCTGTATAATCGATTCCATAGCCAATGTAAAATTCGAGCCCCCACATTCACCATTGATTCTCGATAATCACCAGCAATTTCATCCATAATAGCGAGCATCTGCTTTTTTACTTGCTGTTCTGTTTGTCCCCTATTTTCAACTTCATCTTTTATTAGCTTTTTTATCGAGGGGTTGGTAAACAAGGTTTTAAACATTTGCTGACGGTGCATTAAACGAGGCCCTGTTGCAGCTATAGTTTGACGATGGAAATGGAACCTTGCTACTCGTAGTAACTTTTTCGCAATTTCCCTATCGGTACCACTTTTATCTGCCATATATCTAAACGATAACGCTTTACTAAAACGCACCATAGTATTTCGGCCAAGAAACAACACAATAAATAATTTACGCAACCAAGTAGGAGATTCTTGATCGGCTAATACCGTTCCTACATTAGCATTAGGCTTTTCAACCGTAGGTTTTCTTCCCCATACCAAGTTCGCAGGGAGCAATTGCACATCCAGTGCATCATCAGCTTGGTGTTGTTCTAATAAAGCTAAGCCTTGCTGGATAGCAGTTGTTTTAGGCGTTTCTCCACCTAATAATTTATTACGATGAAATAACCGTGTCGGCTTTTCTAAACAAAGTGTCCGTGCAAAGGATTTACCGTTTATGGTTATTTCACTTAAAGGGTCAGGTAAACCCAGTTTTTTACAAGCACTTTGTAATGTTAACAAATCACTCGCTGATTGATGGCGTACAACATAAAAAATAGGTTTTTTATCATCAAGTTTTTCAGTATCAAATTGCTGATCAGCAACCACTTTACAACGAACTAAAATGAGTACAGGAAATTTTAAAATGAAATAAAAGCAGGCACGAAGTGCTAACATATTGTTTTGCTCACAGTAATAAGAACAAATAGTGTAGCATTAAAGCAATTTATTGTCTTTTTACTGCCAACAGTAAAAACGGATTTAACCAGAGAAAGGGTAACTTATTGTGAAGAAAATAGCGGTATTTGTTGATGTACAAAACATTTATTACACCACACGAGATACCTATGCACGCCAATTTAATTATCGTAAATTTTGGCAACAAATTAGCGAACAAGGTGAAATCGTGATCGCCAATGCTTACGCGATTCAACGCAGTGATGATGCCCAGCATAAGTTTCAAAAAGCGCTTAAACATATCGGCTTTAACGTAAAACTTAAGCCTTTTATCCAACGTCGAGATGGTTCGGCTAAAGGAGATTGGGATGTTGGTATAACCATTGATGTGATGGAATCTGCACCAGAAGTTGATACTGTTATATTGTTATCTGGAGATGGCGACTTTGATTTATTACTAAAGAAAGTCCACGATACATACGGTGTTAATACTCAAGTTTATGGTGTGCCAGCATTAACGGCAAAATCATTGATAAATGCTACTGAGGAATTTTTCCCAATTGATGACTGGCTGTTGCTATAGTTTTGATTTATCTGCTCTGTGCAGCTATTTCCTTATTTGAATAGTCATTTTGACCTACTACCTTTAGTATAGGGAATTCGCCCATAAGGCTAAAAAATAAATTTACTTATGATAAAAAAAAGTACTGTATTCAGGCTGAGTCTCGTAACCTTATTCAGCTCTATGATTTTTTCTGTCAACATTCTAGCCGATGAGCTAGATAGTGAGTCTGTATTCAAGTTGTCTTTAGAAGATTTGATCAAAATAAAAGTCATCACCCCCTCTAAATTCGAAGAGTCTCTAAAGGATGTTCACGCCAGTGTTTCCATCATTGATAAGCAGCAAATCAATCAATTTGGCGGTCATAATTTATTCGAAATTCTAGAAAGAATTGTCTCTGTTAATAGTAATTTTGGTGTACTGACCAGTATGACAACACGAGGCAGTAAGCCATGGACGTCTCTCTATCAGCATTTAGGGCTTATTAACGGACGCCCTGTAGGGAACTTAACAGGCATACACGGTTTCTATACATCGGTACCTCTATCATCAATCGAGCGGATCGAATATATCAGAGGGCCTGGCTCAGTACTCTATGGCACCAACGCCTACCAAGGCGTGTTTAACATTATCACTAATAAAGCTAAGAGTGATGGTTGGCAAGCACAGCAAAAACTAACATTAGGCAGCTTTGAGACTCAAACGTTTGATGCTAGCTATCGATACCGTGAAAATAATCTAGAAGTTGGTTTAAATATCTTATTGAGTGACGTTAAAGGATGGGATGCAAAAACTTTTGATCCGATTACTTCGCAAACTTATAGCCGCAAAGCCTTTCAAAAAGAACAGACCTTTCATTTTGAACTGACCTATCACGGTTTTTCTTTTAGTCATTACAACAGCAAACAGGAACGTTTTGCTAATTATTGGGATGCTCCTGAAGCCAACTATATCCCTTGGTCTAAGGTACACCCAGTGGAACTTACTAACCTTAGTTATGAATTTGAAGTTACCAAAAATTGGCGGCTTGAAAGCCATTTCACCTGGAATAAAAAGGTCATGGAGTGGGATAGTGAGGGCGTTGCTGATGAATTTATCATAATAAAAACCCCATTAGAAAGCAGGTTGTTTGAATTGAATCTATTTGGCCAATTGTCGGATAGTCGTACCTTTATTGCTGGTTTAACTCACGAAACTAGGATTATTTATGATGCAGCCACAATACCCGATGCAAACGAAAAATACGCCAGTTTATATTTTAAGTACCAGGAGCAATTAACCGATTCATTTTCTTATAGTATTGGTGGTCAATATGTTACTTCTCTTGAACTTTGGGGAGGAGCTAGCAATCAGTCTGATTTTGTACCTCGTTTGGGGTTGGTGTATGACATAAACCAAGAATGGTCTATCAAACTATTACATGGTCAAGCATATCGTCACCCAACAGCTGGTGAGCGTTCTATAGAAACTCCTGAAATACAAAGAGGGACGCCAGATCTGAAACCTGAAACGGTTACTACCTCAGAAGCGCAATTGTTCTACCAAACTAAGAGGAAACTTTTCACGCTGACCTATTATCAAAATGAAGAAAAAAATCTGATTTTATTGGTACCATCTGATGATCCTCTTTATGCCTTGGAAAATAAAAACGTCGGTGAAATATCTTCGAAAGGCATTGAATTGGAATTAAAATATCAAATTAATAATAATTGGTTGGTGGAGTTTTCATCTGCTTGGCAAACTAATGAAGATGGGCAGGGAATTGAGAATATTAACTTAGCACCAAACAATTCATGGAAATTGGGAGTTGGCTACAACACAGGTGCATGGAATTTTGGTTTATATAATCTGCATTATTCAAAATATCACGACACCATCCTTTTTGACCCAAATCGTGAATTAGTAAATCCGCCCGCCAATGGCTTTGACTGGTTGACCCTTAAAGTATCAAAAACCTTAAGGAGCTTTGAGAATGGAGCAAATCTGGAGTTATCTTTCGAAATAAAAAATATATTGGATGATGAGGTCTATCAAGCTAATGATACGCCGGTATTTTATCCCATCAATACTTTACCCGGCAGAGAAGGGAGAGGTATATTTATGAACATAAACTATAACCTTTAAGTTTTTCGTTTAGCTTAACCAAATATTACCGAGTAAAGTCAAATTATTAAATACGGATTCTCAGAGTATCAGTAACATAAATCAATAGTTTGCGAGCAAATAAATCGACCAATCTAAAATATTATAACCTATTGGTAAGAGCATTAAACAAGCGCTGATACAACCTAGTTTTTTAATAGATGTACGATAACTTTTTGTCATTTTAAGGCCAAAACAGAGTCTTAGTAATTCTGTTCTTCTGATGATCTCAAATCCAATAAAACAAGCAGCAACAGTACAAGCAATTAACAGTATAGGCTCAAGTATGGGCCCTAAGTTTAACGATGAAAGATTGTAACCAATCACGATAATCAAGGTTTGGTGAAGGATATAAAATGGGTATACCGCATCATTAAAATATTTTAGTTTCGACGATTTTCGATTAAGAAATCTATGAGCTAGAGCAAAAACTGTCAATATGCCAAGTATGCGCATCAAGCTGTAATTAAATAGTCCTGTTATAACTAACCACTGATTGGTTATTTCACCCCCTTTGATAAGGTCTAGCCATACTAAATTGTAAAAGGTGATAAAAGACACACAGCAAATAACTGAAGTGATAAGTAGAGGTTTTATTGCCTGAGCAATTCGTTGCCAAAAAGTAAGGTTCCAGCCGATTAAGTAACCGTAGATCATAAAAACAAACCCTAATGGGTAACGAACGGTGTCTTGATCCCAGCTAAGTTGGATCAAAAATATCGGTATAACAGCACACGTTATCGCAACTAAATAGTGTTGTTTGAACAGCCAATTGCTCGCCTGACTAAACCATGGTGAATTTAAAAGCGGCAAGAAAAAGATCAGCCCTAAAGAATATTGCCATAAAGCACGAATGAACCATAAATGGTTCACATCCATATGTGGCCAAATACCGGATTGATATTTAGTAAACACATCGCTATTTGTGGTGAAAAACTCTTGCAAAAACTGCCAATAATTCATATTGAGATCGCCATTTTGACTCATTTCAATATATAACTGCGGCGGAACTACCACTAAAATCCCGAATAACAGTGGTAATAATAATCGCAATGAACGCATACTAATAAAGCGCCATAACGAAACTTTTGCTAAAACAAACTTAATCGCTATTCCGGCAATAACCCACAAAACCGCCATTCGCCATGGCTCAATAATGAGCATGAAACTCTCTAACGTTTGTGATTGATAGGTACTTTTTGCATGCCAGCCCCAATTGGCGGTATAAAACATGCCCGTATGAAATAAAATCAACAAACCAAAAACTATGACACGTAACCAATCTAGATCGTACCTACGAGCAGGCATATCTTCTTTATTCGGGATAAATAACTGCTTAATCGATGAAAGTGAAATTGCTTTACTGGTGTGCATGATGATGCTCTATTAACTTGTGATACGCTTATCATCGCTGCTACACTCATTAATAACTTGCCTAAAAGGCTGTAAATACAATCATTAGGGATAAGCGGTGGTCTAGTGGGATGAAATATTCTGCTTAAAAATCGACATAAATTTATGAGTAAGTTTGCTCACTTTCAACGACATAAAGTGATTTATGAAATAGCGATTTTATGCGGCTATTTTTTTATTAATGCAACAATATTGGCGACCTCTGTGATCATGGAAGCAGGTCGAAAATCGGCTAACCTCTCTTTTCAATTGTGGGAACCCTTTGTTTGGGAATATAGCAGCGCCATCAGTGCCCTACTATTGTTTCCATTTATTATTTTATTATTAAAAAAAGTCCCTTTTAGTTGGCAAGCAATAAAACGCTCTCTCATTTCTTACTTATTGGCTTCGATTGCTTTTTCGCTATTACATACAGGCATTATGGTCGCGCTAAGAGAGTTGGTCTATTTGATTATGGGTGGCAATTATGACTTTGGTGATATTGGCTTTGAGCTTATTTATGAATATCGCAAAGACCTGTGGAGCTTTATTTTCTTCATACTCTTTATTAACGCTTACGAATTTATTATTAGCCGATTACAAGGAGAAGCAAACCCTGTTGGTCAAAGTGAAGATGAAAATATTAGCCAAAGTTTTGATCGTTTATTAGTAAAAAAACTAGGTAAAGAATTCATCATAAAAATAGCCGATGTTGAGTGGTTAGAGTCTGCTGGAAACTACGTTAATTTACATATAAAAGGACGTATATACCCCACCAGGGCAACACTCTCCCAGTTTGTAGAACATATTAACGACAAGGGCTTTTGTCGAATTCACAGATCTCACGCCATTAATTTAGATCAAATTGAATCAATTACACCATTGAGTAGTGGTGATAGTGAAGTAAAACTGTTTAATGGAAAAATTCTAAACTTATCAAGACGCTATAAAGACAGCTTCAAAGCTAGACTAAATTAGGCATATTTCGAAATTTAGGCATACAATAAAGGAATGGATCAAAATAGGAGCTTGTATGACATTAATAAATCAAACTATTAATATTCTTATTTTATCCTTTATGTTTTGTTTAATTCAAACTACTTCGGCGGCAGAAACTTCACCAGATGAAAGATTTCCACTACGCCAGCAATATGGTTCCGTGGTAACCATATCACTACAGAAATTTTCTCAAGTATTTGATGATGTCATCATTGTGGATGTTCGTTCACAACTTGAGTTTCAAACTTTACATATTTTAAACGCAACGAATATCCCAATTGCTAATATGGGTTTTATGCCTAAATTAAGGGTGTTACGAAAAAATGATCAGCGACCCATTATCTTTTATTGCAATGGAACAACTTGTAAAAAATCTTATGAAGCCAATATCATCGCCAATAAAAATGGCATTAATAATGTACTTACTTTTGATTTAGGTGTGTTAGGTTGGGTTCAAGAGTTTCCAGAAAAGTCGGTACTATTAAAACAATCTCCAGTTGATTTAAATAAATTGATTTCTCAAGAAAAATTCAATCAACATCTATTAAGTCCTAATGATTTTATCAAAAAAATATCTGCCGATAGTTTAGTTTTTGATGTTAGAGATCGCTTTCAACGAGACGTTACTATTTTAGATGAAGTTACACTTTCATTACCTTTAGATAACTTTCAAAACATGTTGAAATTAATTGAAAAAAAAGACACGCCTATTTTTATCTATGACGCTGTTGGCAAGCAAATTCGCTGGCTGCAATACTTTCTTGAAGCTGAAGGGATTAAAAAGTATTACTTTTTAGATGGAGGTATTCGTCAGTACCTTAAAATGAAGCCGTCCAGAAATACCATGATGTCAAAGTAGCCATTTATAAGAATTAGTATGGCTATTCTTCTTGCTCAGATAGTTTATTCATTATTGTCTCTCGCATGTCATCAAGTTGTACCGGATCAACATCCAAAAAGGCAATAATAGCTTCTTCAACTAGCAGCCACTCTTGAGTATTCATTTCCTCCCTTAGTACACCATCAACCGCTGAACGAGCTAGCTTTAATATCGCTAATAAATATAAGCTTACTCGACTTAATTCATCAGATTCAAAAATTTCTTCCACATCATGACAATAATAAATCACTTCAATCATCGCTTTGGGTAATTGCCACTGCTGACCAAGCAATGCACCTAATGTAGTATGAGTGGTTTTATATTCCCTACGTTCCAACTCTGGAATATTTTGCCAACCTTCTGTAATACCTTTTACTAGCATTTGGTGATAATCAGCAAAAGTTTGCAACATAATGGGCACGCCTGCATTATGAAACAAGCCTAACATATAGGCATTATCAGCAAGTTCTGGCTTATGTAATGCTTCACAAAACAACGTACAAGCCGTTGCCACCATAGACGAACTCTGCCAAAACTCTCTTAAATCTTCATTTTCCGGCAAGGCACTTTTTAACGCGACTGCTTTTACTAGCGGAAAAATACGCTTAATCCCTAAAGTCATCACCGCCTGCTGAATTGATTCAACTTTATTGCGTCGGGCAAAAGCCACTGAATTGACTACTTGTAACACAGCTGCCGAAATCGCCGCATCTTCAGAAATGGCTTCTGCGATTTTCCTCACATTTGGCTCCGGCTGTTTAGCTTCTTGAGTGATTTTCATTAATGCTTGTGGACGAGGGGGGATACTGACCTTGGCGAGAATTTCTTTTTCTTGCTGAGTAACTACGATAGTCATAATACCTTCCTACACATTAACAAACGTCACATAAAATTAGTATAGTCCTAATATAACAAGGTTTATTGAACCAAATCAATTTATGCTATTAAATCAATCTTCTAAAAATATTTAGTCGTGAACATCGTCGTTCTTTGCCATTTCAGTAACTGCTCCTGCGTTACTCTACTTCCTGTATCCATACAGTCACCGGCACCACGACATTACCTGCAGGGACGCAGGTACTTATGTTTTGTCGGGAACAAAAAACATGATTGTTCATCCCTGAACATAAAAAAGGGGAAGCAAAAAACTTCCCCAAAAATAACCCCAAAAATAGAGGTTAACTAACGCAAGAACGTGTATCGCGACTTACCGCGTTATAAAACATATTTCACTGAAACTTGAGCATAATCTGAATCTGCATCTTGTTCAGCCATTTCGAAATTACCTATTTCTAAACCATAAGATAATTTCGGCGTAATGCTTTTGAAGATATTAATCCCCCAATGAGTACGATCTCTATCTGACTCATCAGTTTCGGTATTACCATAAAATACATTACTACGGATAGATTCACTCCAGAAATGACGATAAGCAACCATAATAGAAGTTGTTTCTTCTACTTCTTCTCCTACTAAATCAGTTGCTGCGGCTGCGCCAACGTAACGCCCAGTATTACCACCATGGAGTTGAAAACGAAAATCATCCTTACCAAACGTTTTAATCCGACCAGTTATACCGTAACCAAAACCTGATTCAGACTCGCCACCTTTGGTTTCTAATTGTTTTGCTACACCGGCAATCGCCACATTACCCCAATCGCCTTTAAAAGTGTATTTACCAATGATGTCAGGTACGGAATCTTTTGTTCCTGTACCATCACTACCAACATAACCACCGTAAGACTCAGGATTTTCAATCGCCACTTGGAAGTTACCCATGGTGTAGCGTACTAAATCTTGTCGAATAAAACCGGAAGCAACCAATGGGCCACCAAAGTCTGCTGCTTCTGCCAATGCACTAGTATTGATGAAAGTTGACCATGTTTGGCCTACCGTCCAGTTTTTATATTTAATAAAAGCATGACGCAAACGAGGATGTCTTGAGTTAGTTAGTTTTTCATTACCACCGCCACCAAATAAATCAAACTCGATAAAACCAGTAATATCACCATGAACATATTTGGTATTAAATCGTGTTGAATCAGCATGCATTCTAGTATTTGAAATGTCTTCTTTTACCGCATGACCAATCCAAAAATCATCATTTGTTAAAGTAGAGCGTGCGTTACCGTCAATGTAGCGAATATCACCCTGAATATAGCCACCAAAGGTGATGGTATCTTTATCCGTTAATTTAAATTCATAACCTGCCTGTGCTGTGCCAGCTAAAGCCAACAAGCTTGTTGCTAAAAAAAGTTTTTTCTTGTTAAACATTCTACTATCCCCATTATGTTATGTGCTTTAGAAAGTAGACTGCTCACTCTCTTTAGCTGATTTTTATCATTATTTTTTTTATTGTCATTACCCTAAAGTGTTATGAGTCATTTAGGAATTAGACCTAAGTCTAAGTTCAATAAATAAGCAGCTATACTTTAGTCTTGAGGTGAAATAGTGAAACATTCACCGTATATCGAAGTGATTCTGGCGCAGGGGATTTATGGCATGGAATTATTTGTGTTATTATTTTTCGCATAAAAGAATAACAAGGATATTTCATGAAAAAAACATGGTCACTCGCTGCAATATTTGCTGTTTTACCTTTAGTAGTAACAGCGCAACAACAGCTTAGTGTTGACGATTATCGTCTAGCAGAAAAACAATTATCAAAAACCACCAGCAAACTAGTTACAGGTACGGTCGATTACCCTAGCTGGACTGATAACGGTGATTTGGTTTATCGTAGCCATACGGCGCAAGGCAACCTGTTCTATAAAGTAAACTCAACAACACATAAAAAAAGTTTGGCTTTTGATCATGCCAAACTTGCAGAATCATTAGCTCGAGTTACCGACAGTGAAGTTGATCAAAACAAACTTCCTTTTATGCAGGTAAATTTCACTAAAAACAATAAAATTACTTTACGTATCAAAGGCAAAAAATATTCTTGTAAATTAAGTGATTACTTATGTCAGCAAGATAAAACCAGCAGCAAGCGTCATGAGCTAATTTCTCCTGATGGTCAGCGAGCAGTTTTTATTCGTGAGCACAATTTATGGGTACGCGAATTAGCGACTAATACCGAAAAACAGTTAACTACGGACGGCGTAGAAAACTTCGGTTATGCCACCAATAACGCAGGTTGGATACGCAGTAAGCGTCCGGTTGTAAAATGGGCGCCTGATTCTATCAAACTAACCACTTTCAAACATGATGGTCGTAAAGTGGGCGATATGGGTATTGTTTCTACCGCAGTCGGTCACCCCAAAATTGATGTTTGGAAATATCCATTACCGGGCGACGAACACATCTTTGCAATACATCGCGTGATTATTGATGTGAACACTGCCACAGTAACACCACTTGATATGACGCCTGATGCTCATCGTTCAACCATCACAGACCATGTTGCTGGACGCGATGGCAGTTTATTAGATATTGATTGGGCAGCAGACAGTTCAAACTTTGCCTTTATTTCATCAACCCGTGATCATAAAAGTGCCACCTTACGCATTGCCGACGCGAATACAGGTAAAGTAAAAACCATTTTCACTGAAACCGAAGAGAGTTTTTTTGAATCTGGTGTTGGTGGTATTAGTTGGCAATATCTAGAAAAAACCAACGAAGTCGTTTGGTTTTCTCAACGCTCTGATTGGGGACACCTTTACCTTATTGATTTAGCCACTGGTAAGATGAAGCATCCGATCACTCAAGGTGATTGGACAGTGATCTCTTTACTTGATATTGATGAAGAGACTGGAAAGTTAATTTTCACTGGCGCTGGACGTGAAGGCGGCGACCCTTATTTTCATTATCTATATAGCATCAACAAAGATGGCTCTGATTTAACATTATTAACACCAGAGAAAAAACATCATCGTATCAGCCTAAATAAAGATGCTAGCCAGTTCTTAGATCGTGTATCAACCTATAATCAAGCAGAAATTAGCTACCTGCGCGATACTAAAACCGGCAAAGGTATTACCGTTGAGCAAATGGACATTAGTAAGCTACTTGCAAGTGGCTGGCAAGCCCCAGAGCCATTCATTGTTAAAGATAGAAATGGTGAGCACGATATTTATGGTTTGATGTACAAACCAAGTAACTTTAATGCTAAAAAATCTTATCCGGTAGTTAATTATTTATACCCAGGTCCACAAGTAGGAAGTATTCGCGGCCGTAATTTCCGCAGTGCTCGTGGCGATAACCAAGCGATTGCTGAATTAGGTTTTATCGTGGTTGAAATTGATGCTTTAGGTACACCTGGTCGCTCTAAAAGTTTCCATGAATTCTATTATGGCAACATGGGTGACAGTGGTATTCCTGATCAAGTGGCGGCGATTAAACAACTTGCTCAACGTTATACTTGGCTTGATGATAGTCGTGTTGGCATTTGGGGACATTCTGGTGGTGGCTTTGCTTCAACCCGTGCACTATTAACTTTCCCAGAATTTTATAGTGTTGCAGTATCTCAAGCGGGTAACCATGACAACCGTAACTATGCCGATGAATGGGGTGAAAAATACCACGGCACTTTAGTAAAAAATGAAGATGGCAGCACTAATTACGACAGCCAAGCGAATCAATTAGTGGCGAAAAACTTAACAGGTAAATTACTACTAGCTCATGGCACAACCGATACCAATGTTCCGCCATATAACACCTTAGTAGTGGTTGAAGCGTTAATAAAAGCCAATAAGGATTTTGACTTATTAATGCTCCCTAACAATGGTCATGGCTTTGCTCGTAAACCATATATGATGCGGAAGCGTTGGGACTATTTTGTAGAACACTTAATGGGTGCTAAACCACCAAAAGAGTTTGCTTTTGCTAAATAGCTTTTCTGCTACAACCGATAAAAATTAAACATCAAGGGAGCATAATGCTCCCTTTTTTATTCACGCTTGAACGGGCTTAGGAAATAGTGCGAAGCTCCATTGTGAGAACACATGCAGTTAGAATAATGCCAGAATTATTATCGAGGATGTCAGAGTCGCCTTGATTTGAAAAAAATATATTTTTTAGTTAAACGCAAAACTGTGTACTGGAGTTGACGTGACAGCCTTAAAATAATAATGTCTCCATAGAACGAATACGTACTATGCTTTCTATTTGTTCTTCAATATTTTTCCCATTAACAACAGCGCTAGGTGATTTATGTTCGCAGAGGATCCGGAAGATTTTATCGATAATTCATCAATAGGCATCCATGCAGTATCTCCTGAAGGCATTATTATTTACGCAAATTTATGTGAACTTGAGGTATTAGGCTATACCAAAAAGGAATATATCGGGCATCATGTTTCTGAATTTCAAATAGATAAGAGTTGCTTAAATGACATGATGGAACGTTTAAGTCGTTTTGAGAAACTGAAAAACTATCCTGCTAAAGTACAAGCAAAGGTTGGTATTAAGTACATTATTTATAACTCGAGCGTCTATGAAGAAGATGGGGAATTTAAGCATACTCGTTGCTATGGAACCGAAGTTGAAAAGTATATTTTTGATGTGTTTTTAAAACATTTTGATTTTTAAAAGTCTAGGTCAAGATAATTAACAGCCTAGTCGCTGCAACTAACTACATTTACAGTGAAACGGTCACAAACGCTCCCTGGTTTTCCTTTTATAAGGACTAATAGATTCCAAGCTAAGTACTTTATTGTGCTAGATCAATACCCACCTTTTGCTTCGGCATAAGATAGTTATATCAAAGAGTTTTATTCAAATTAATCATAATTCTCCTTGGTGATTATCTCAAGTAAAAGGAGGATATTATGACCAGCCAGCAACTATCAACGCTACTTAAAACGAAGCAACAAGAGCTAAGGAAACGCATTAGCGCAATTGAGGCTGATTTTCACAAAGGTCGCTCACAAGACTTTGCTGAACAAGCCACCGAAACAGAAAATGATGGTGTGCTAGACGAAATACATCATGAGGCTAAAGCTGAGCTTCTCTTAGTTAATGAAGCATTACAACGGATAGACAGTGGACTTTATGGCAGCTGCTCGACTTGTGATGAACCAATAAACCCTGATCGATTATCAGCCATACCTTACACCACAAAATGCATAAACTGCGCACTTTAGGAATCAAAAAATGACTATAGAAAGACATGACTTACATCACGAGTTTCCAGAGTTTAACGATGAAATTCATCATTTAAAAATCACTGATGCACATTTTTCTCGTTTGTTTAAGGAATACCACCAAGTAGATAAAGAAATTCACAGTATTGAAAATGGTGCTGAAAATACCAGTGATGAATATTTGGAAGGTCAAAAAAAGCAACGCTTACAACTTAAAGATAAATTATTTGTCATGCTCAAAAAAGTGCAAGTTAATGCCTGATATCTGAAGCCCAAATAGCAAAAAATGACTGATATGTATGATATCAGTCATTTTTATTTTTAAGGTATGTCAACTCTATTGTATAACCTGTTGCCCTACGACCAAGGCATATGAAAATCTAACTTCTCTAACAGCTCATCCGAGTTTATTGGCTTGGTAATATAAGCGTTACCGCCTAATTTTTCTGCCTTTAATTTATCTTTATCATCATTTGAACCAGAGAGAAAAATAATGGGAATAGATGCGTGACTTATTGATTTTTTAATTCGCTGGCAGCATTCAAAACCATTCATATCTGGCATTTGAATATCCATCAAAATAACACTCGGCTTAAGTTTTGCTAACAATTTCAATGCCTGCAAACCATTTTTTGCAATATGTACTTTATAATCAAGATGAGCAATCATGTTCATGACAACGCGGATATTAGTAGAGCTGTCATCAACAATAAGTACACTTGACTGTAGTGTTTCTTCCATGAATAGTTCCTTTAAAACATCATAATAAAATCATAGGTTGGATTAGCAAAAAGTAAAGGGCTAAACAAACATCTGCTTACTTAACCCATCATACGTTAATATTTTGCTGGTGTGCTTTTACTGGGTAAACTCGCTTTGATAAAATGGCGAATATCATCGTTAGCCGATTTTAAATCTTGATGACGTAAATACATCATATGACCACTACGATAACCTTTAAACGATAAACGAGACTTCATTTTTCCGCCTGGGTCAAGTTGCCACATCGTATACTTCGCATCAAAATAATTGGTTGCACCATCATAATAACCCGACTGGATCATCACATTCAGATATGGATTTTCAGCCATCGCTAAACGTAAATTTTCCCCTGTATTATTACGGCTTCTATCCCATGGATGAACATTGCCGAACATCTGATATTTAACATCGGTTTTATAGTCTAGTTCTTCTCGTAAGTAATAATTGATTGCCGGAGTAAAGCTATGTAACCACGACGTTAGCTCGGCGTTATAATCAGGACGAGAGCCACTAACCTTTTTATCAATGCCTAAATAACGCGAATCTAAACGACCAATGGTTTGTTCGCGGTCACGTAATAATTCTTTCCAGAAATACGAAGGGCTAATATCAAGGTTATTACGCAACACCGTTTGCAATGATAAGCCAGAATAGTTCGCCACTTGCTTTGCGATACGTTGTTTTTCCTCTGCTGAAATAAAACTACCTTTGGCTAAAGCAGGTAAATATTGATTAATAGTGAAGTTTTCAACATCAGGCAGTAATTGTGCTAAATCTTTTTCCTGTAGCTCACCTTTAAGAGCTGTATGGTACCAAGCGGCAGCTGCAAAGTATGGTAACCGATTAGCGGCTTTAACTGGGCCATCTCGTTTAATGCCAATATCAGTTGGAGAAACAAGAATAACACCATTAATATACATCCACTGACGGGACTGTAGTTCAAGAGACAAACCTGCAACACGTGTTGTTCCGTAACTTTCACCAATTAAGAATTTTGGGGAGCGCCAGCGATTATTGCGAGAAACAAAGGTGGTGATCCAATCAGCCAAATATTTCACATCCGCATTAACACCAAAAAACATGCTCTTTTGTTTGTCTTTTGATGGCATTTTACCTTCTTTATTTGGTAAAACTCGTGAATAACCGGTATTAACTGGGTTAACAAACACCACATCAGCAACATCTAAAATAGAATAAGGGTTGGTCTTTACCCCATAAGGTTGTAGAGGGTAGCCTTCATCATCAACGTTTAATACTTTCGGTCCAGTATAAGCAACGTGCATCCACACAGAAGCTGAACCTGGGCCGCCATTGAAAGAAATTAATAGCGGACGAGTACTGTTATCTTTGATACCTGAACGTTGATAATATGTATAAAACAAGCTGGCAGTAGGATTGCCTTCACTATCCCAAACCGGTTGAGTGCCGGTTGTTGCGGTATAGTTTATTTTTTTACCGTTAATTTTGGTACTGTGTTTAGTAGTATTACTTTCATCTACGGGTAATTTCCGTTCATTTGCTGCATAAGCAGTAGAACCAAAAAACAGTACTAATATACACAGCTGAACGAGTTGTTTTATTTTCATCTCATTAATCTCAGTTAATTATTAATACTCAATAACTTAACTGATTATTTTTATTTTTTCAGCAATTCGAGCTAAATACCCAGATATCTACGGTAAATAGTATGAACTTATATCTATTACACCAGTTGTAAGTTCACCACAATCAGCTGTTCGCCAATAATTTTAATATTTATCTCGTCAGTAATTTGCAATAAATCACCCTTGATTAAACGGAGAGTTTTTGGTTTTTCAGCTTGAACAATTTCAACATCGCCAGCCAAACTAAAAACGAAATTAAGCCCTTCAGCTAAAGTTATAGCTGTATGTTCGATAAACGTGCTGACCTTAGTCATACACTGATCATGCTTGGTGATGATATTAAAATCTTTAATTGCCTGATTTGGTAACAATCCTACTGTTTCGCTACCACCATCAAAAGTAGCAAAGTCGAGTAATTTGGATAATTTATCGGTATGGTTATTATCATGACAAAGTTCAATACCTTGCCCTTCAATTAAAACGAGGTTGCGTTGATAACCTGAAAAATTTGAAAACACGCCATTTTCAATCACACTAGCAATGCTCAATCGCCAGATAAAATCTGTTAACGTACCGCCATCATTAATAGCAAGTTCAGTGGTAACTCCCTTACCATTTTTCCAAGGCACTTGTTTAAAGTCAGTAGCAGGTATAATTTTTAACATTTGATTTTAGATCTTAATAAAAAAGTGAATAGACAAGAGCTTTATTTAATAACAGTTTAATCTAAGGTTAAGCTGCTATTAAATAAGGCTCTTGGCCTTTATGTTTATCTTTACGTTGATATGAACCCTTGCCTTTCTTAGACTTAACCACCTGTAATTTATATACTTTAGAGGTCACTAAAGCAGCTAAAAAATTGTCTTTTATTTCTCCTCGACCCAGCTCAGTGCTATTCGTATTCAGATTTTCTGTTGTAGTTAATTTGTGTTTCTTACGTTTCTTCATCTTCTTTCCTTATTTAAAAAGTCACGTTAAACGTGACTTTATTTCACATATAATTAAATGTAGGCAAAAGCATCAGCGTACATATGGTTTATATCAGCGCCATGGGCAAGAAAATCATCTCTTACTGCGCCCACCATATCAAAGCGACCTGCGATATAAATATCGTAATCCGCAAGGTTTCTAATATCTTTCATTACCACTTTATGCACCATACCCAGTCGCCCTTGCCAATCGTCATGTGGGGTTTCCACTACAGGATGGAAACTGCCATTACTCAGTTGAGCAATGATATTTGCTGTTTCTTCTAATTCATAGCAAGCACTAGGGTCGCGTAGTCCCCAATACACAACGACGCTTCGAGTTGATTGTTGCTTAGCAAGAAATTCAAACATCGATTTAATATAAGAAAATCCTGTACCACCTGCTAGTAACAATAATGGACGGTCACTCTCTACTCGCAATTGCGCAATCCCCAAAGGTATTTCTATGGTGACGGAATCTGATGACTTTATTCGTTCAATCACTTGCATTGGGTAGCTATCAGCACCGAAAGCACCGATCTGTAATTCAATCAATTCACTACCTGGGGCACTCGCTATGGAAAAAGGGCGTTTGTCCTCTTCACTCATAACAAAGTTAAGATATTGCCCCGGTATAAAGTCTACTTGCTCAGCAGGCTTTAATAGCACTTTATAAACAAACTCGGTTAATGGCGCTATTGATTGAACCTGACATTGTATTGCTTTCATTGTTAAACCTTTATTCATCTTCATCTGAAAAAATATCAAGCTCTTGCCAAATATCATCGATTTCTTGTTTAATATTTTCGTCCATGACGATGGGCTCACCCCATTCACGATCTGTTTCACCCGGCCATTTATTGGTTGCATCCATACCCATTTTTGAACCCAAACCCGATACTGGCGAGGCAAAGTCTAAATAATCAATCGGTGTATTTTCTATCAACACCGTATCTCTACTCGGATCCATGCGTGTGGTCATTGCCCAAATAACATCTTTCCAGTCACGGGCATTAATATCATCATCACAAACAATGACAAATTTAGTATACATAAATTGTCGCAAAAATGACCAAACCCCCATCATCACGCGTTTAGCATGTCCCGCATATTGTTTTTTAATAGTTACAATCGCTAAGCGATACGAGCAACCTTCAGGCGGCAGATAAAAATCTTGAATCTCTGGAAATTGTTTTTGCAAAATAGGTACAAAAACTTCATTTAACGCAACGCCTAAAATTGCCGGTTCATCTGGTGGACGACCGGTATATGTACTGTGATAAACAGGTTTTTCACGGTGAGTAATATGAGTAACAGTGAAAACTGGGAAGTCGTCTACTTCATTGTAATAACCGGTATGGTCGCCATATGGTCCTTCAGGTGCCATTTCTTCTGGGTCGATATAGCCTTCTAAAATGATTTCTGCCGTTGCAGGTACTTCCAGATCATTACTCAAACATTTAGTCACTTCCGTTTTTGCACCACGGAGTAAACCCGCAAAAGCATATTCAGATAGTGTATCAGGCACCGGCGTAACGGCGCCTAATATCGTTGCTGGATCAGCACCTAAGGCAACTGATACTGGATATTTCTCCCCCGGATTTTCTTTCTTGAACTCCTGAAAATCTAACGCACCGCCTCGATGAGACAACCAACGCATAATTACTTTATTTTTGCTTAATACTTGCTGACGATAGATTCCTAAGTTTTGTCGCTCTTTATGTGGTCCTCTAGTGATGGTTAATCCCCAAGTGATTAAAGGCGCAACATCTCCCGGCCAACAGGTTTGAATCGGTAGTTTATTTAGATCAACCTCATCACCTTGTAAAACGACTTGCTGACAAGCCGCTTTTTTTATCAACTTAACCGGCATGTTAAGTACTTGCTTATACACGGGTATCTTACTTAACGCATCACGAAAACCTTTTGGCGGCTCAGGCTCTTTCAGCATTGCCAATAACTTACCAACATCACGCAACGCCGTAACATTTTTTTGACCCATGGCTAACGCAACACGATCAGGCGTACCAAATAAATTAGTTAAAACTGGCATGCCGTAAGGAACACCCTCTTTATCCACTGGATTTTCAAATAACAGAGCTGGGCCTGCTTTACGTAAAGTACGATCACTAATTTCGGTCATCGACAAGTGGGTCGAAATAGGTTGAGAAATTCTTTTTAATTGCCCTAACTTTTCAAGCTGAGCAATGAAATCTCTTAAATCACTGTATTTCATATGAGGTTTATATGGCGAGTTTTCTTTATTATACCGATAAGCAGCAGGTGGTGTCTAATAACCTTAACGAGACTTATTTCATTAAGTATAAATAAGTGAAGGCTTTCTTATAAGATAGATATTATTCTAATTTGATCGAGTAAACTCAGCTTGATGCATCACTTTTTGATATGCAGCTCGAGCGCGTGCAACAATTTTATCATCAGTAGTTTTACTAAAAGCCATATAGAGTGAACTTGATAGATTTTCTAGCTTAAAAATAGAAGATAGTTGTTGGCAGTCAATCCTTAATTTCAAACAATACAACTGAAAGCTAGAATAACTAATGGGAAATAAGTCTATCCGCCCAGATCTTAATAAGTTAATACTTTGCTCTGGTTTACTTAATAAATAGATATTTTCAAAGCCTTTTGACAATAAATATTTATGAGTAACACTGCTTCTTAAAGCGCCTATCTTAAGCTTTTTCAATGCTTCTAGCGTTATAGGCCTTGGTAAATTCAAGTCATTGAGTCCAACCATATGGTATTCCAGTTTTAAAATACTACCAACCCACTTAAATTTATCTTCTCTTTCGGGGGTTCTTGCGATGGAATAAATCAGGGTATTCTTTTGAGTTATTGCTTGGTCATAAGCGCGAGCCCATGGATAAGCTTGAATGTCATAATCGAGCTTCGCTACTTGCAATACGGTATGTACTAACTCAGTTGCCGGCCCAATGATTTCATTTTTATGAATGTATTGCACAGGATAGGCGTCTTCAGTAACAGCATTAATAAAGACCTTTTCACCAAGGGCATTTACAGTGAATAATATCAACAGACAGAACAACAAGATCTTAGAGCTAACACCCATTTTTTATCTATTCCCAAAAATAATAATAACTAAAGTCTATCTTTCATTATGACCGTTTTGACTTAAAAGCCAAATTGTCGTTCCTTGCCATCTCGGTAATTGCTCCTGTGTTACTCTATTTCCTGCACTCATGCAGTCACAAGTACCATGACATATTGTTCGCCCTGAACACAAAAACGCCAACATAAATGCTGGCGTTAAATATATCGTTTACAAAATAGTAGTAACTATTTTCGTTTCATCGAATCAAAGAAATCATTATTGGTTTTGGTCATCGCAAGTTTATCAATTAAAAACTCCATGCCACCAATTTCATCCATATCGTGGACGATTTTACGCAAAATCCACATTTTCTGTAACTCATCTGCTTTAGTTAATAACTCTTCACGACGTGTACCACTGCGATTAAAGTGAATAGCAGGGAAAACACGTTTTTCTGAAATTTTACGAGAAAGGTGTAATTCCATATTACCAGTACCTTTAAACTCTTCGTAAATAACTTCATCCATTTTAGAGCCTGTTTCTACTAACGCGGTAGCAATAATAGTTAAACTACCGCCTTCTTCAATATTACGCGCGGCACCAAAAAAACGTTTTGGACGATGTAAAGCATTGGCATCTACACCACCAGTAAGAATTTTTCCTGATGATGGAATAACGGTATTATAAGCACGAGCTAAACGTGTAATTGAATCAAGTAAAATAACTACGTCTTTTTTATGCTCAACAAGACGTTTCGCTTTTTCAATAACCATTTCGGCTACTTGCACATGACGGTTCGCGGGTTCATCAAACGTTGAAGCAACTACTTCCCCTTTAACTAGGCGTTGCATCTCAGTTACTTCTTCTGGACGCTCATCAATAAGCAGAACCATTAATTCTGCATCAGGATGATTATGAGCAATACTTTGAGCGATGTTTTGCAACAATAACGTTTTACCCGCTTTAGGTGGTGCAACAATTAAACCACGTTGACCTTTACCGATAGGTGAGGCTAAATCTAATACTCGGGCAGTGATATCTTCCGTAGAACCATTGCCACGCTCCATGATCATACGTTCATCAGGATGAATAGGTGTTAGGTTTTCAAATAATATTTTATTACGAGAATTTTCAGGTCGATCAAAATTAACTTCAGTTACTTTTAACAAGGCAAAATAGCGTTCACCTTTTTTCGGTGACCTAATTTTACCTTGAATAGTGTCACCGGTACGCATACTAAAACGACGAATTTGGCTTGGCGAAACATAAATATCATCAGGGCCGGCTAAATATGAGGAATCTGCTGAGCGTAAAAAACCAAAACCATCTTGTAGTATTTCTAAAACCCCACCACCAAAAATATCATTATCAGCTTCAGCATGCGCCTTTAAAATAGCGAAGATAATATCTTGTTTGCGAGTTCTAGCTAGGTTTTCTAATTTCATTGATTCAGCAAGCTTTACAAGTTCACTGACAGACTTTTCTTTAAGTTCGGTAAGATTCATATTTGAGGTTCTTTGACTATTTTACGTTGTTTGAGTTTGCCAGTAGGCATTGACTAACGAATAGAGTATAGGTTTTTGGAATGTTATTTTCTGTTGAGCGTTAAAGTTAGCATTAAATTTTAGATTCGTAAAGGTTCAATAGCTGACTTACATCAAGTTAACGATTAAATCATCAATTAAGCGTGGTGATTTGTCGTAAAAATAAAAAGGCTCGTATAAACGAGCCTTAATGCAACTTGGGTATATATTATAAATTGTTGTCGATAAACTCTTTTAATTGAGTTTTAGACAAAGCACCCACTTTAGTATCTGCTACAGCACCGTCTTTAAAAAGTAGTAACGTAGGGATACCACGAATACCATATTTTGGCGGCGTACCGTCATTTTGATCGATATTTAATTTCCCCACAGTAACTTTGCCAGCATATTCTTCAGCAATGTCATTTAAAAGTGGAGCAATCATTTTACATGGACCACACCATTCAGCCCAAAAATCAACCAATACAAGACCTGCTGCTTTTAATACATCAGCATCGAAACTGTCGTCGGTTAACTGAACAATTTTATCACTCATTTCGTTCTCCGTTAATGATGGCGTAATGCCAATTTGAAGCGGATTATACCCGTAGAATGATGAATTACCAAGAATGATATTTTATATCATATAGAGATACTAATTTTTATTAGCTGTATAGCATGCTAAGCTAGCGCCATGAATAAAACTCACTTAACTCAAACGAAGTTCACAGAGCTTAATCTAGCAGAAAGCGTTATTGCCGGATTAAATGCCATGGGCTTTGAGAATTGCACGTCAATTCAAGAAAAATCATTGCCAATTTTACTTAAAGGCACCGATATTGCTGGTCAAGCGCAAACTGGTGAAGGTAAAACTATCGCCTTTTTAGCCGCAACTTTTCATCATTTGCTGCAAAAACCTAAGCCTGAACATAATCAGCCTAGAGCATTAATCATGGCGCCAACACGAGAGCTTGCGGTGCAAATTCATCGTGATGCGATTGAAATGGCTAAAAGCACTGGTTTACGTTTAGGTGTTGTTTATGGCGGTGAAGGTTACGAAAGCCAACGACAAGAACTTCAACAAGGTGTCGATATCCTTATTGGCACTTGTGGTCGCTTACTTGATTACCTAAAGCAGGGCATTTATAACCTTAATAACATCGAAGTTGTCGTACTTGATGAAGCAGATCGCATGTTCGATTTGGGTTTCATTAAAGACATTCGTTATATGTTCCACCGCATGCCTGCAGCAACTGAACGCTTAAGTATGCTATTTTCAGCTACTTTATCTTTTAGAGTAAAAGAACTCGCTTTTGAGCACATGAATGATCCAACAAGTGTTGAAGTTGCGCCAGAACAAAAAACCAATGTACGTATTAGTGAAGAGCTTTTTTACCCTTCTAATGAAGATAAAATGTGCTTATTGCAATCACTGGTAGAAGAAGACTGGCCTGATAAAGCGATTGTATTTGCCAATACCAAGCACAGTTGTGAAAACGTATATGCTCATTTATCTGCAGATAAAATACGAGTAGGTTTGTTAACTGGTGACGTTATTCAGAAGAAACGCCTAAAAATATTAGAGCAATTTACTCAAGGGCAGTTAGATATTTTAGTTGCTACAGATGTTGCTGCTCGTGGCTTACATATTCCTGCAGTCACTCATGTATTTAACTACGACTTACCTGACGATTGTGAAGACTATGTTCATCGCATCGGTCGAACAGGCCGTGCTGGTGCTACTGGTCATGCTATTAGTTTTGCTTGTGAAGAATATGTTTTCAATTTACCGGCCATTGAAGAATACATTGAACATGCACTGCCAGTGACCAAATATGATCATGAATCACTCTTAACTGACTTACCAAAGCCGAAGCCAAAACAGCGTCGCCATAAACCCCATAATGGTGGACAAAACCGCAATAAAACTGGCGGTTATCGTGGACGAAGAAGCTAATAAGGTTTAATGGAGTATGTCGATCAGCAAGGAAAGTTTAGCCTCAGATTATTACGCAGTAATTGACTTAGGCTCTAATAGCTTTCATATGTTGATCACTCGACAACTTGCCAACAGTGTGCAAGTTGTCGATAAAGTAAAACGTAAAGTTCGACTCGCCTCTGGTTTAGACCACAATAATATTCTCAGCGACAGCGCCATCGCTCGTGGATTGGAGTGTTTAAGTTTCTTTGCAGAACGCTTACAAGAAATCCCCAATAAAAATGTTCGTCTTGTTGCCACAGCCACGGTACGTTTAGCGGAAAATCGTGATGTCTTTTTAACTCAAGCCAATAAAATTCTAGGTCGAAAGATCACTTTACTGTCTGGAGAACAAGAAGCTGAGTTAATTTATTTAGGCGTTGCTCACACCAGCAGTTGTTCCAGTCAGCGTTTTGTTATTGATATTGGTGGTGCAAGTACTGAGCTCATTGTAGGCACTGGTGCAATAGCTAAAAAAATTACAAGTGTTGATATTGGCTGTGTTACCTATAACCAACGTTTTTTCCCAGTAGGACAATTAAATCAAGCAAACTTTAACCAAGCAATATCTGCCGCAAAAATAGTATTATCTCCTTTAATTGCAAGCTATACCCAAGTGGGTTGGCAAAGTGTTTTAGGTGGCTCGGGTACTATGCAAGCGCTAGCTGAAATACTAAGATTTCATAATCAACCTACCATAATCACTTTTGAATATTTACAGAAAATACAAAAGAAACTATTAGTTTTTCAACAAATATCCGAAATTAAACTTGCCGGTTTAGCAACAGAACGTATTCCCGTTTTTGCTAGTGGTGTTGCGATTTTAACGGCTATTTTTCAATCATTCAACATTGATAAGTTACAGCTATCCAGTGGTGCCTTACGTGAAGGTTTGCTCTATCAAATGCTGCCTAATAATGATGAGAGCATTAGACAAAGCACCATCAATTCGCTAACTCAGCGATATCACATTGATAAGCAACATGCGGATAACATTAAGCAGCAAATCAGGTATTTATTTGGATGTTTTGCTCAAGACTGGCAGTTGATAAAAGATAATAGTTTTGAACTGTTATTGGCGAGTTGTGATTTACACGAAGTTGGTTTGTTACTTGAATACAAGCAGCATCAAAAACATAGCGCTTATATTCTTCAACATGCAGATTTACCAGGGTTTGAGCAAGCAGATCGTCAATTAATGATAGCTCTTGTACAACTGTATAAAGGCGATATTGAGCCATCACTACTCGAACAACCGGTAACCAATATCAAAACTGCGGGGTACTTATTAGTGATTTTACGTTTGGCGGTGATTTTATGTCACTGCCGAAAAGATGATATTTTACCTCACTATCAAGCAAGCATTAATAAGCAAACTATTGTTCTCAACTTACCTAGAAAATGGCTTGCTGTTCACCCTTTAGTTCAAGATGAATTAGCACAAGAAAATGACTATTTATCGATACTTGGTTTATCACTAGAACTTCAAACTGGCGTTAATTAGTCTCTTAATGAATTAGCTTACAACTTAAATAGTCGTTTAATGATCCATTGTTTTTAATGCCCAAACGTTGGTCAACATCACAATACTACCGCCAACAAACATCATCAAAGTAATCGACTCTCCTAAGAAAAAATAAGCGGCAATCACACCATAAATAGGCTCTAAGCTAATCGCAATACTCGCTGTCTGCGCTTTAATAACTTTCAATGCATGATTGAAAATAGAGTGAGCAAAAGCAGTAAAAATAATACCAAGTAAGGCTAATACGCCTAATTGTGGTAGCGATATGGTGATCGGGTTAAACAATACATAGGGTAATATAATCAGGCAAGCAAAAAGGTTTTGATAGAGCGCGACTTTTTTCGCAGAAATATTACTAACAAATTTTCGATTAAGTAAGGTTAATAATGCAAATGAACAAGCAGATAACACTCCCCATATCGCCCCTGAAAGTTGCGATGCTTCCATGGTATTAAGCGGTAAAATTAAGCCAATACCAACAATCGTTAATAATGCTTGTAGTAATGCTTGGTAATGAAATTTTTCTTTGAAAAATAATGGTTCTAAAAAGCTAACAAAAACAGGAAAAGTAGCAAAAGTGATCAAACCAATGGCAACACTAGATACTTGAATAGCATAAAAGAAACTTCCCCAATGAAATGCTAAAACTACCCCTGTTAATAACATTGCACCAAGCATCATTGTGCTTATTTTCAACGATTGTTTTTTTACCAAAAGAAAAAATAAAACCAATATAATCGCAGCAAAAAATGCCCGACCAAAGACAATGTAAATGGCAGGCATATTTAGCCATTTAGCAAAAAGTCCTGATAAGGCAAAAAGTAAAACCGCACTATGCAGAGCTAATAAAGACTGTTTCAGATGAGTTGGCAAAGCAGTTACTTGGCCTCTTCTTTAAGCCAGCGAGCTACTTGCTTAGCAAAATAAGTTAGAACCCCGTCAGCTCCTGCGCGCTTAAATGCTAATAGACCTTCCATCACACAAGGCTTTTCTGCTAACCAACCATTTTGGATCGCTGCCATATGCATGGCATATTCACCACTGACTTGATAAGCATAAGTAGGAACTTTACATTCATCCTTCACTCTACGAACAATGTCTAAATATGGCATACCGGGTTTTACCATGACCATATCAGCACCTTCCGCAATATCCTGAGCTACCTCATGTAGAGCTTCATCACTGTTAGCTGGATCCATTTGGTAGGAATGCTTATTACCACCTTTGATATTACTTGCTGAGCCAACTGCATCGCGAAAAGGACCGTAATAATTGGAAGCGTATTTAGCTGAGTAAGCTAGAATTTTGGTATTCACAAAGCCATTATTTTCTAATGCTTGACGAATGGCTCCAATTCGACCATCCATCATGTCTGATGGCGCAACAATATCAGCGCCAGCTTGTGCATGAGACAACGCTTGTTTCACTAATATTTCTTTCGTGACATCATTAACCACATAACCTTCAGGACCCGCTTTATTCTCATCACTTTCACTTAAAATACCATCTTGTCCGTGAGTAGTGAAAGGGTCGAGTGCCACATCAGTGATCACGCCAAGTTCAGGAAAACTTGCTTTGAGTGCTCTTACCGTTCGTTGAGCTAAACCATCTGGGTTATATGCCTCTTCTGCCAGTAGTGATTTTTTATCATTCGGTGTGACCGGAAATATCGCAATAGCAGGAATACCTAATTCAACCAATTCTTTGGCCTCCTCAAGTAACAAATCGATACTTTTACGTTCAACTCCTGGCATGGAAGCGATAGCTTCTCGCTGATTTTCACCTTCAAGGACAAATACCGGGTAAATGAGATCATTAACCGTTAGTTGATTTTCTGCCATTAACCTTCTAGAAAAATCATCTTTACGCATTCTTCGCATTCTGCGCGCTGGGAATTGTCCCAAAATGTTACTCATTTTTTACCCCTAAATTGGTTTATTTTGTCAAATCAATCTTATTCAAAGTTACTCTGTGATCTCAGCTATTTTCACTTGATCACGACCTTGGTGCTTAGCTTGATATAAGGCTTTGTCTGCTGCTGAAAATAAATGTTCCGGTAACGTATTTTTTTCTTGTTGATATGTACTAACTCCACAGCTAATACTGAGCCCTATGTCTTTCGATTCAATGAGAAATGCTTCACTTAATACCGCTTGGCGTAGCTCTTCGGCTAAAGCTAATGCCCCTTTTGAGTCTGTTTCAGGTAAAATAAAACAAAATTCTTCACCGCCATATCGACAACCCGCATCGGTACTTCGTCTTAAGCATTTCTTCATAATTTCAGCCAATTTTACTAAACATTTGTCACCAGCTAAATGACCATAAGTATCATTAACCGCTTTAAAATGATCTATATCAATAATAATAAGACTTAAAGGCGTGAGGTTGCGTCGACTGCGACGAAATTCTGCCATTATTTTTTGATCATAAAAGCGTCGATTAAATAAACCCGTTAATTCATCTAAAGTATTTTTTTGCTCAAGTTCTCGATTCGCTTCTTCTAACTCCTGTAAGGCTATATTTAGCTCTAAAGTTCGCTCCTGTACTCTAAGCTCTAATTGCTCTTGATTATCATTTTGTAAGGTGAGCAATTCCTCTTGAGTATTACGAGAAATCATTGCATTTTCTAACGCTTCTTGTTGAGCGACATGTTTTTCTTTTATTTGATCGCTATATTGACGGCTCAATAAGTAGGTAATTAAAAAGCCATTTAACCAAAAAGCAATACTAAACAAATCGCTATTGTATTCATACCAACCATTAAAGCTAATATTCATTACCTTAAAAGCACATTGAATGCTGATTATTGCAGTAAAAAGAATAGCTAAACGCTGAGAGTTTTTTATTAAGAAAACTCCTAAAACAATTAATAATAAGTGCACTAAACCATTGAGAAAATGAGCAATATGTATGCTTACCTCCACGGTTAACAACATACTAATTGGTAAAAACACCAATAATAGCCAGCCAACCAACTTAAAAATAAAATGCAATTTTCTACTTAAAAACTGTAACTTAAATAATTCACTACTAAACCACAAAAGAAAAATTGCTGACATAGCAAATAACAAGGGCAGCTCCACCCCTTGTAATTCTGGAAATTCAGGAAAAAAACTATACAAAGTAATGCCATGTAATACTGATAACGTTAATGCCTGAATACTAAAGTAACCGCTTAGCAATAATAAAGTATGATTATGCATAGCAATATAATTTACCAATATCATCAAAGCTAAAATGGCCATTCCGCCAATAGCTAAACCACTAAATAAAAAACGTGATGATAAATAAGAGGGAAGCTCTCCGTTAGTTAATACTTTAATTGGTATGAATGCATTGCCATTGGACTTAATTTGTAAGAATAAACGTGCGCTTTGATGAGGCTGTAAAGTAATTTTACTGGTAAAGATATTATTAACTTCATTATTCCCCTTAAGTAGGCTGGTGGCGCTATTTTTATATTTGATAAATAACTGGTTATCAATAACATACAAAGAACCATCAACCAACAAAGTAAAACTAGTCGCTTGTTGGTGATTATTAACTACGTCGATGGCAAACCAGCTATTTCCTCGCTGTAAGTTAAATTTATCTCCTGAGTGCTTTACCCAATTTCTTGCTGGCACCGAAAACACTTCTACTGGGGGTAGAATACTTGCAACTACTGAAGGTAATGTATAGAAATCACTGGAAATTTTATCCTGTTTTTTTTCTAAAGGATTATAGCTACTCGCACTTAATTGCCATGAAAAAAGAAAAAATAATACCAACATAAATCGACTCAGCATCATTTACTCCAATCAAAAACTACACGAGTATTTTTAACTGTTTGCTCAATAATTTCGTCAAACGAATACGGGGTAACGTCGGACAACGCTTGCACTACATAAGACAAATAACTTGGTTCATTTCGACTACTTTTAGGCTTAGGGCGGATGCTTCTTGGGGTTAAATAAGGTGCATCAGTTTCAATCATTAAACGATCAAGCGGAATGTATTTAGCAATATCTCTTAATTCTTGACCTCGTCGCTCATCACATAGCCACCCCGTAATACCAATATACATTCCAGCATCTAAGCATTGTTTGAGTTCAAGTAAGCTTCCAGTAAAACAATGAGAAACCATTGCAGGCACTTTAGTCAAATAAGGGGATAGAATTTCATACCAAGGCTTAAAGGCATCACGTTGATGTAAGAAAAGTGGTAAATTTAGCTCTGCGGCTAATTGGACTTGTTCACTAAAAATTTTCAGCTGCTGCTCAGGGGCGGAAAAGTTACGGTTAAAATCCAAACCACATTCACCAATCGCTTTAACCCATGAGTTCAACGCTAATTTTTTTAATTCTTCTAGATAGTTTTCACTAACATTATCTGCATCATGAGGATGAACACCGGCGGTACAAGTAAGGTAGTTCTGATATTTTTGGCACAATAGTGAAGCAGCTTGGCTTTGCTCTACATTTGTACCTGTTACTAGCATGCCTTCAATGTTAGCAACTTTTGCTCGTGCGATTAACTCCTCACGATCTTTATCAAATCGTGAGTTTGTTAAGTTAACCCCAATATCAATCAAGAGTATTGTTCGCTATTTTTGACGTTTAATTCGAATTTTTTTATTTTGATCCGTCTTCTTAAGATAAAAAACGCCTAACATACCTTTTGATAGTTCAACTTTATTCCCTGCTGAAAGTTTAATATATTCACTGTCGGTTTGTTCCCAAACTTGACCGTTTTCAAAAGTGACCTTCCATTTTTTACGTAGCGTTTTTACAGCCGCTTTAATAGTAAAAGAAACCTGAGCCAAACCTTTATTTTTTGGCTTGTTTTTATCCGTCAAATGTTCACTGCCAAATCTATCTTCAGATTTCACTACCACTGGAGTTTGATTAGTTGAAACTTCGGGAGCATTAACCGCCACAGAAGCCACTGTTTCAGGTAACGAAACGGAACTACTACTGTTTAATGACTTAACAACACCATCATAACAAACCAACCGAACTAAACTGTCTTTAGTCTTTGAACATTTAATTAATTGACCTAATGTATCTGCAGATGCATGACTCGCTGACAAGAAACCCAATCCAATAAAAAGTGTTGCTATCGTTATTTTTTTAATCATTATTTTTAACTTCCTCTGAGTGCTCGTCGTCACCCTTATTTTGATAGATAGACGCAATAATTAATCCTACTTCAAACAACATTAACATAGGTACTGCTAACATAGTTTGAGAAATAATATCTGGTGGGGTTAATAACATGCCAATAACAAATGCACCAACCACAACGTAAGGTCTTTTTTTACGTAAACTATCAGGATCGGTAACACCAGTCCAACACATTAGAATAATCACAACCGGTATTTCAAAAGCTGCACCAAATGCAAAAAACAATTTAAGTACAAAATCTAGATAACTACTAATATCTGTTGCGATAGTTACACCAGCAGGGGCTACAGAGGTAAAAAAAGCAAAAACAACCGGGAACACTACATAGTAAGCAAAGGCGACGCCACCATAAAATAAAAAAGAACTACCAAACATTAATGGCGCAACCAGTTTTTTTTCATTGCGATATAAACCTGGAGCAATAAACGACCAAATTTGGAATAGTATATAAGGCATTGCAATAAAAAATGATAACACTATGGTGAGCTTAAAAGGGGCAAAAAATGGCGAAGCAACATCTGTTGCTATCATTTGCGTACCTTCAGGCATGGTTGCCAATAACGGCTGGGCAACATATTGATAAATATCTTGAGAAAAATAAGCTAAAGAACAAAAAACTACTAATACGCCAAGTACTGAATGTAGCAAACGAGTACGTAATTCTAATAAATGATCAAATAAAGTATGTTGCTTAGGCGATGAAGAACTCATTTAGACTCGTTTTCTTTTTCCGTTGTATTATTTGTATTAGCTTCTTCAACCATCGACGTTTTTTTATATGGTTGATTGACCATTTCTGCCGCTTCTCGTAAAGTTTTCACCGACTCAGCTACTTCTGGTGAAAGATTTTCCATATTGGATTGTTCTGCTTTTTTTAAGTTAGCATGTAATTCTTGAATACGTAAATCTTCGGTTAATTCAGTTTTAACCCCATCACTAAAGCGTCGAACACCAGTGATCCAACCACGTACAGTCCTTATTGCCACAGGTAAACGTTCAGGCCCCAGCACAACAAGACCAATTACCGTAATCAATAATAACTCCCAAAAACCAATATCAAACATCAGTTAGGCTTTATCTTTTTCTTTCGAGTCTACGGTCGATTCTGTCGTTTGTTGATCAGCAGCATTTTTATTTGCTGAGTTAATATCTGATAATGCATCAGTAGAGCTTTCTGATTTTTTATCTTCATCGCTCACAGCTTTTTTAAAGCCTTTAATTGCTGAACCAAGATCACCACCGATGTTACGCAACTTTTTAGTGCCAAATAATAAAACGACAATAACGGCAACAATTAATAATTGCCAAATACCCATATTACCCATAAAAAAATCTCCTATAATTCAATTAAATCCATTATAAAGTTATAATAAAAAAAAGCACCCTTTAGCCACAGAAAAGATGAGGTAAAACAAACTTTGCATATTCGATTGTTAAAAATACTACTTATTGTCTCTATGCCTTTATATTCTGGTACTCTCCTTGCCAGTGAGCTTTGTATCGAACATGAAAACAAAGCAAATACTAAAAAAAAGTCTGTAACAAAAAATTCATCTCAATCAAAGTCAACTCAAACAAAGTCAACTCAAACAGAATATGATGAAAAAATAGTTGATGACTTTCACTGGATGGAAAAGTTTCATCACTCAGTTTCTAATACCGTTTATCAGTCAGCAGTCTGGTTTGATAATTTTTTTGTTGACGATAGCAATGAACAATCATCACCTAAAACAAACGCCAGAATTCGGTTAGGTTGGAAGCCAAAAGCTAGAGACTGGAATGATATTGAAACTAGGTTTCGTATTAAAGTTAAACTGCCATATTTCAAAAATAAGCTCGATTTAATTTTATCTGATGATGATGAAATCAACCAAGATCAATTACCGCTTGAAAGTGTTAATACTCAACAAGACAGTGATGATGAACATTTTTCAGCTGCAGTACGTTTCACTCATACAAAAAATAAAAACCGACTGCTTGAGTCCAAAGTTGGCATTTCAGGTGGCGATATATTCTTCAAGCTAAGGCATAGAAAACGCCTCCTTTGGGATGAAGCACATAGTTTCAAATTTGAACCCTCATTATTTTATTTTTTAGATGACGGCTTAGGAGCGAAATTATTATTAGAGTACAATTACCAATTAGACAAGCAGTCTCAATTTCGTGTTAACTACAGTATCAGAGGCTCTGAGTCTTTTAATGGCATTCGTTGGAAACATGGTTTTTATAAGCTAAAACAATTGAATGAAAAATCCGCTTCAATATTCGGTTTACAAGTTGAAGGGGAACGAAATGGGGATCAAGACTTTCTTATTGAAAAATATACTTTAACTTATCGTTATCGCTTTAACGCATTACGAGATTGGATATTCTTTGAAATAGAGCCTTTTATAGAATGGCCAGAAAATGAAAACTATACCACCACGCCGGGCATAGCTTTACGCATTGAAGGCTATTTTGCAAAGGGTTAGCAGCTAAGCACGTACCTTGGGTGCTATCTCATCAACATCATCACTTTTAGTAATCTTAGTTGGGCGACTGATATGGTAACCCTGACCAAACTCACAACCAACCATTTGTAATTTTTGCAACATTCCTTCTGACTCAATTCCTTCTGCGACTAAGCGATAGCCAAATTTACCACCCAAATCATGCAAAGCTTTTACTAAGGATAAGTTATCTTCATTGTGATTAAGGCTACGAATAAAACTGCGATCTAATTTAATAAACTCAAAAGGGTAACTATGTAAAAAATTAAATGATGACTGGCCTGCACCATAATCATCTAATGCCAACTTAACACCAAACTCTTTTAACTTCCTTAAACTCTTTAATGCCAAATCTGTATGTTGAGAAAAAGCAGACTCATTGAACTCTAAGATAAGTCGTTGAGGTTCAATAGTGTTTTCTTTGATTGTATCAATAAGTAAAGATAATTGGTTCGCTTGAGTTAAATGACGACCAGAAAGGTTTATGCCAATAAAAGCGTGTTGATATTCTTCATGTTCCTGCCAATTTTTAAGCTGCAGGCAAACTTCCTCTATTACCCAAGCTTCTATTTCTAGAATCATGCCGGTTTCTTCCGCCATAAATAAAAATTCACTAGGAGTCAGTAAACCTTTACTTGGGTGCTGCCAGCGTAATAATGCTTCAAAACCCAAAGTATTTGCTAACGTAAGGTCTGTTATTTGCTGGTAATGCAATTCAAATTGTTTTTCTTTAATAGCAATTCGTAGCTCTTGCTCTAAGGTCATACTTGCAATCAGTTGTTCACGCATACTTTCATCAAAGAAAATATATCGACCTCGACCCAAATTCTTAGCTTGATACATAGCCGCATCAGCATCACGTAAAATTTCACAAGCATCATTATAATGGCTACTTGATAAAGCAATGCCAATACTCGCATTTGAGTACAGCGTATGACCATTCAAGTTAAAGGGTTGTTCAATTGCTGTAATAATTCGAGATGCAACTTCCTCTACATCATCTTGTGACTGCAAGGAATCGAGCAGAATAACAAATTCATCTCCACCCAAACGAGCTAAAATGTCATTATCACGAACACAATCTGTAAGACGTGCCGCTATTTCAATTAAGAATTGGTCACCAGCATGATGGCCGAGTGTATCATTAATGATTTTAAAACGATCGAGGTCGATAAATAACACGGCAAAGCGTCGATTAGGATGACGTTTCAAGTGACGTATTGCATACGTTAGCCGATCAGAAAACATTGCTCGATTAGGTAATTTGGTCAATGCATCATGATGCGCTTCAAAATAAAGCTGAGCCTCGGCTTTTCTTCGCTCTTCAATTTGCATACGTAAATTCAGGTTGGTTGCTTGTAGCTCTTGAGTACGCTTATTAATAATACGCTCTAACTCTTCATTACTTTGCTGAATTTTGTCTTGTGCTCTTTTACGTAAAATAGCAGAGGCGATATGTTGACTAACAAAACGAATTAACTCTAAATCACTGTGCTGATAAGCATGTTCGTTTTGATAATGTTGTACCGCTAAAACACCAAATATTTCCCCTTGGTCCATTAAAGGAGCACCTAGCCATGCTTTAGTAAATCTTGTTGGTGTATAATTCGAGGTGAATCTTTGTTGATGAATATCACCATGCTCAGCAAGAGAGAAAGTACTTCCTTG
>Ga0209396_1000087_pt1 | contig 134231 bp, 120 predicted proteins | sample GOMGulsemesocosm_6_FD_184638 | JGI IMG/M metagenome (GOLD analysis project Ga0209396, IMG submission 184638) | Methane-oxidizing microbial communities from mesocosms in the Gulf of Mexico - GOM8C Gulf of Mexico (SPAdes) (version 2) | ecosystem: Environmental > Aquatic > Marine > Cold seeps...
ATAGTATACATACCCCTGAAACAAGGAATAGTGTGCCATAAAATAAATCAATAGAACTCAAGCCTAAAAGTTCGCCAGAAAAATTAAATAAATTTGAAAAATGCACAAACTGATTTGCGCCTAAAATTATTAGGATTATACCTAATAAAAACCGAATAATGAGTGTATAATTTGACCCCATAAGAAACAATAATTATTGATTAATTAATTGAATTACAGAGTTTAAGTTAACTACAAGTTAATATTAATTAATCGGATAAAAAACATTATCCGATTAATTGATGCTTTTCTTCGACGAAAAGTAACGACTTATTTTACTAAACCATTGATTATTAAGTGTTCGGCTATTTGAATTGTGTTTGTAGCTGCGCCTTTACGAAGGTTGTCACTAACAATCCATAAATTTAGCGTATTAGCTTGTGATCCGTCTCTTCGAATTCTACCTACAAACACATCATCTTTTCCTTTTGCGTATATAGGCATAGGATAAGTGTTTGTTTCAGGGTTGTCCTGTAATGTTACGCCAGGAGTATTTTTTAATAAGTTGCGAACCTCGGAAAGTTCAAAATCATTTTCAAATTGAACATTTACGGATTCACTATGCCCTCCAGAGGTAGGGATTCTTACAGCAGTTGCTGTAACTGCAATACTTTTATCTCCAAGAATTTTTTGTGTTTCACGTACTAATTTCATTTCTTCCTTAGTGTATCCGTTTTCTTCAAACACATCGCAGTGAGGCAATGCATTTTGATGAATAGGATGTGGATATGCCATTTCCCCTTCAATACCAGCAAGCTCATTTTCTAACTGTTTTATCGCTTTAACACCAGTTCCTGAAATAGATTGGTATGTAGATACTACAATTCTTTTAATGTTGTATTGTTTATGTAAAGGGGCCAATGTCAATACCATTTGTATGGTAGAACAATTAGGGTTTGCAATAATTTTATCCTCTTTAGTTAGCTGGTTTGCATTTATTTCTGGAACCACCAATTTTTTAGTTAAATCCATTCTCCAAGCTGAAGAATTATCAATTACTGTTGTTCCAACTGCAGCAAATTTTGGCGCCCATTCTAATGAAGTTCCTCCACCTGCGGAAAATAAAGCAATATCAGGTTTTGAAGCTACTGCGGTTTCTAAATCAACAACAGAATAGGTTTCATTGTTATAGGTGATTTTTTTACCTACTGATTTTTTTGAAGCAACTGGAATCAATTCCGTCATAGGAAAATTACGTTCCTTTAATACTTCAAGCATTATACTACCTACCATTCCTGTTACTCCAACAACTGCTACTTTCATTTGTATTGTTATTTTAAATCAAAAAATTATGATACAAAAATAGGTATTTATCCAATGTGAAAGCTAATTATTTTCTCATAAAAATATAATATCACAAAATGTTATATAAATAACACAAATATAAAAAAGCCACTCTAAAAAGCGGCTTTTTATGCGTATGTCAATAGTTTATTTTTTTAGCAGATCTCTTATTTCTCCTAATAACTGTTCTTGAGTAGGTCCAGCTGGTGCAGCAGGAGCTTCCTCTTCTTTCTTCTTCATTCTATTAACTGCTTTTACAATCATAAACATTACAAATGCAACGATAATAAAGTCGATAACGTTTGTTAAAAATGCACCCCATAAAACAGAAACTTCACCTTCTATTTTTCCTTCGGCATTTGCAATACCTTCTTTTGCCACGTATTTTAAATCTTTGAAGTCTGCATTGAAAATTAATCCAATTAATGGAGAAACAATTCCTCCTGTAAATGCAGTTACTACTTCTTTAAATGCAGCACCCATAACGAAACCTACCGCAATATCAACAAGATTTCCTTTCATTGCGAAATCTTTAAATTCTTTTATCATGCTCATAATTTATGTTTTTTTTTAATTAGTTAGATCAATTACGAATGTACAAGAAAATTGTAATTCTTTTAAATCAAGAATAGAAAATAGTTGTTTTTATCGGAGAACCACTCTCTTTATTCGCCTAGAGGTCGCTGTAATGATTTCGTAAGATATGGTATCTGCTGATTTTGCAAATTCTGAGGCAGTATGTTGCCCGTCATAAATAATAACTTCATCACCCTCATTACAATCAATTGTAGAGATGTCGACCATAATCATATCCATACATACATTACCAATAATTGGCGCTTTTTGATTGTTAATAAACACACAAGCTTTTCCGTTTCCATACTGTCTGGAAATTCCGTCAGCATGTCCGATAGGTATAGTGGCTGTTTTTGTGGTTTCTTTGGCGGTAAAAGCCATGTTATATCCTAAGCTTTTCCCTTTTTGAATGGTGTGAATTTGAGATATAATAGATTTTAAAGCCGCTATTGGTTTAAGGTTTTTATTATGAATGGCAGAATTTCCGAAGCCGTAAAGTCCAATACCTATCCTTACCATATCAAAATGAGCCTCAGGGTAATTTAAAATACCTGAAGTATTTGTTAAATGTGCAAAGGGCTTAGCTATTGATTTAGCTTCAAAGGCTGTTTTAATTACTTTAAAATCTTCTATTTGCTGTGCCGTAAATTCTTTTTCATTTAGATCCTCACTTGCGGCTAAATGAGAAAAAATAGAAGTTACCTTAATTGCCGTGTTTATATTGGTTATGTCTGTTATAGTATCAATAGTATCAGCTTTAAACCCTAGACGATTTAAACCTGTATTGAATTTTATATGAATAGGGTAGTCGGTTTGATTTAAATTGGTAGCAACTGCAATAAATTCATTTAGTACTCTAAAATTATATAGGTTAGGCTCTAAGCAGTATTCAATTAATACTTTAAAATTTACTGATTGTGGATGTAAAACTAGTATGGGTTTGTGTATACCTGCTTTACGCAACTGTATTCCTTCACTTACATAAGCAACAGCAAAATAATCAACATCGAGTTCTTGCAAATAATTGGCTATTATTTCTGAATCACTACCATAAGCAAAAGCTTTAACTACTGCTAAAACTTTCGTGTCATTAAGTAAATTTCGTTTAATAAACTCGAAATTATGTTTGAGTTTATTAAGGTCAATTTCTAAAGTGGTTTCTTGAATTTTTGACATTAATGGAATATTTTAAATTGAAACTTCATCAGCGTCAACATCAAAATCTTTTATTTGTTCTTTAAGCATTGCTTTGTAATAAGCAGCTCTGCTTAAGGGTTCATATTCTTCAGTTTCTCCAAGTAATACAATATCTTCACTAGAAGCTTTTCGGTAACTGTATTGTGCTAAATTCCCTGTTCTGGTACATACAGCATGTACTTTGGTAACATATTCTGCTGTGGCCATTAACGCTGGAATTGGTCCAAACGGATTTCCTTTAAAATCCATATCTAATCCAGCAACAATAACACGGATTCCTTTGTTTGCTAAATCATTGCAAACCTTTACAATACCGTCATCAAAAAACTGAGCTTCATCAATACCTACTACATCACAACCATCAGCTAAAATTGGAATATTTACGGCTGCAGGAACGGGAGTGGATCTAATTTCATTTGAATCATGAGAAACCACCATGTCGTCGTCATATCGAGTATCAATAGAAGGTTTAAAAATTTCAACACGTTGTTTGGCAAACTGAGCGCGTTTTAACCTTCTGATTAATTCTTCTGTTTTACCAGAAAACATTGAGCCGCATACGACTTCAATCCAGCCAAATTTCTCTTCATGATTTACGGTGTTCTCTAGAAACATAATAATTTAGGTATAGGTATAATGATATGTTTAACAAAACTACATAAATTTAATGTATTGACTCCTAAAAAATCTAAGACAATATCAATGCCTGTTTTAACGTTTATTTTAGTATATTTCAAGAAATTTACAAGAATATAAAATGTTTAGTGAAGGTATGAAAGAGTTACTTAAATCAGATTTACAAGCACTTGCCGAAAAAATTCAAAATTCATCAGAAAACTCTTCGGTTTCAGAGCTGCAAAATTTAGCAAAAGAATTGTATGAAAAATTAACAGTTTTAAAATTTGTTGAAGAGAATCTTGATGTTCAAAAAGTAGTTGAGCCTACATCTGAAACAATTGTTGAAGAGCAAGAAATAGAAGCAGCAGCAGTTATAGAAGATGATTTTGGAGATTCAGGTATATTATCTACCCTAGATGAAGATTTATTTGTTTCTGATGAAGGAATGGAAGAGCATCTTATAGAGTCAGCAACCGAAAAAATGATTGATATTGTTGCGCAAATGGAACCAGAAACGCAACAAATAGATGATATGTTTGAAGCGGTAATGGCACAACCTTCTGTAGGTAAAATTGATATGGAAACGGTTACTCCAACTCAAAGTGATATAGAGGTTTCTTCAACTAAATCGGGATCGTTAAATGATCGATTAAAAAAAGGAATTACTATAGGACTTAATGATCGTATTGCTTTTGTGAAGCATTTATTTAACGGAAGTACAGAGGATTTTAACCGTGTGGTATCTCAATTAAACACTTCTACAAGTGAATTAGAAGCGCTTGAGTTTTTAAACAATATGGTGAAACCAGAATACAATAACTGGGCTGGAAAAGAAGAATATGAACAACGTTTATTATCTTTTTTAGAAGGTAAATTTTCTTAAGTCATTTATAACTTTCATTTAAATGTAAATATTGATTAGTTAAACATTATTAATTACGGTGTTTAATTATAATCTAATAGTTAATCTTGCATTATTATTTTTCAATTAAATCATGAGTAAATTATATATTGTACCAACTCCTATTGGGAACCTAGAAGACATGACCTTTAGAGGAATAAGAGTGCTAAAAGAAGCAGACTTAATTCTTGCAGAAGACACCAGAACTTCAGGGAAATTACTGAAGCATTTTGAAATTAATACGCATATGCAAAGTCATCATATGCATAATGAACATAGAACGGTTGAGAATGTTATTCAGAAGCTAAAATCGGGGCAAGTTATAGCGTTAATATCCGATGCGGGAACTCCTGCAATATCTGATCCAGGATTTTTATTAACCAGGGCATGTGTAAACGAGGGAATAGAAATAGATTGTTTACCAGGAGCAACGGCCTTTGTACCTGCATTAGTTAATTCAGGATTACCAAATAACAAGTTTATTTTTGAAGGTTTTTTACCAGTTAAAAAAGGAAGACAAACACGGTTTAAAGTATTAGCTGAAGAAACAAGAACGATGATTTTTTATGAGTCTCCTCATAAACTTATAAAAACACTAGGGCATTTCTGTGAGTATTTCGGAGAGGATAGGCAAGTTTCAGTTTCCAGAGAATTGACCAAGTTATACGAAGAAACTATTCGTGGTACTGCAAGAGAAGTGCTAACACATTATGAAAATAAACCACCAAAAGGTGAAATTGTTGTAGTTGTAGCAGGGAAATAAATCAAATTAATAGAATTTTGTAAATCATTTGAAAAAATAGCTTTTTCAAAAAATCTTTATTGTTAAAAATGAACAAACTTCAATACATCATAAAAGCAACACAGTTAGCAGAAAAAGGAATTGTAAATACCTTAAAATTGTTAGATGAAGACGCTACGATTCCTTTTATTTCAAGATATCGTAAAGAAATGACGGGTAATCTGGATGAGGTTGCTGTTGGGGAAATAGTGAAGTATAAAGCGCTGTTTGAGGAATTAGAAAAACGAAAATCCACAATACTAAAAGCGATTGAAGAGCAAGGGGCATTGACGCGGGAATTGCAGCATAAAATTGAAAAAATTATTGATTTAGTTCAATTAGAAGATATTTACCTACCGTATAAGAAAAAGCGAAAAACAAAAGCATCTGTTGCTCGTGAAAAAGGATTGGAGCCTTTGGCAAAAATCATCATGAAACAACAGGACTTAAATATTGACACTACCGCTTCACGTTATACAAAAGGAATTGTTTCTGATGCTAACGAAGCTTTAGAAGGAGCACGAGATATTATTGCAGAATGGATAAATGAAAATGAGTTCGTACGTCAGAAAATAAGACGTATGTATCAGCGGAAATCGGTAATTTCTTCAAAAATTATCAAAACAAAAAAAGATGAAGAAAAGGCACAAAAGTTCCAACAGTATTTTGATTGGGACGAACCTTTAAGCAAAGCGCCTTCTCATAGATTATTAGCTTTATTACGTGCACAAAACGAAGGGTTTGTTCGTGTGAAAGTTGAAGTTGATAAAGAAGAGGTGCTGGATAGTATTGATAATACCATTATTAAAACAGGAAGTCAATCTTGTGCAGATCAGATTTTTATTGCCATTGAAGACGCCTATAAACGTTTATTACAACCTGCAATAAGTAATGAATCCTTAAAGGAAGCAAAAGAAAAAGCAGACGAAAAGGCCATACAAGTATTTTCTAGTAATTTAAAACAATTGCTTTTAGGAGCACCATTGGGTGAAAAAAGAATATTAGCCTTGGATCCTGGATTTAGAAGTGGTTGTAAAGTAGTGTGTTTGGATGAAAATGGCGATTTACAACATAACGAAACCATTTATCCACATCCACCACAAAAGAAAGAAACAGATGCTTTAAAGAAAATAAAGTCATTAGTTAATGCATATAAAATTGAAGCTATTGCTATTGGAAATGGAACAGCATCACGCGAAACGGAAGCCTTTATAAAAAAGATTCATTTTGATAAAGAGGTACAAGTGTTTATCGTAAACGAGGCTGGAGCATCCATATATTCTGCATCAAAAATTGCTCGAGATGAATTTCCTAATTACGATGTTACGGTAAGAGGAGCAGTATCTATTGGTAGGCGATTGGCTGATCCGTTAGCGGAGCTGGTAAAAATTGATGCAAAATCGATAGGTGTTGGACAATACCAACATGATGTAGATCAAACCAAATTAAAAAAGGAGTTGGATACGGTGGTTATGAGTTGTGTGAATAGTATTGGTGTAAATGTAAATACGGCAAGCGCACCATTATTGAGTTATGTATCAGGTATTGGAACTACGATTGCGGAAAATATTGTAAAATATCGAACTGAAAATGGAAGCATACAATCACGTGCAGAACTGAAAAAAGTGCCTCGTTTAGGAGCTAAAGCTTTTGAGCAAGCGGCTGGTTTTATGCGTATTCATGAAGGTAAACATCCGTTGGATAATTCTGCAGTACACCCTGAACGCTATAAGTTAGTGGAGCAAATGGCCAAAGACTTAAAAGTGAAACTTTCTGATTTAATAGGCAATAAGGAATTGATTTTAAAAATTCCTGTAGATAAATACTGTAATGATGATATTGGATTACCTACTCTTAGGGATATTATTCAAGAATTAGAAAAACCTGGTTTAGATCCTAGGAAATTGGCTAAAGTATTTGAATTTGCAGCAGATTTACAAAAAATTGAAGATGTAAAAGTGGGGATGCGTGTTCCTGGAATTGTGAACAACATTACTAATTTTGGTTGCTTTGTGGATATTGGAATCAAACAAAGTGGCTTAGTGCATGTTTCCAAATTAGCTCAAAAATATGTTTCTGATCCAAATGAAGTGGTTCAATTGAATCAACATGTAAGCGTAAAAGTTATTGAAGTTGATGTGAAACGTGGAAGGATACAGTTGAGTATGGTGGACTGATTGGTGATTTGTTTAGCTTGTTTCTTCGGTCACTTGAAATTTATATCCTGAGCCATGAATATTGGTTATGTTAATAGATGAATCATCCTTAAAATGCTTACGTAGTTTAGATATAAAAACATCCAAACTTCTTCCAATAAAATAACTGTCATCTTCCCAAATACTTTTTAGGATATATTCTCTTTTTAACAAGGTGTTTGGGTTACTCACGAACAAAGCCAAAATATCAGCTTCTTTTTGAGTTAACTGAATTTTTTTGTCCCCTGTATTTAAAATTAAATTGGTAAGATCCAATACATAATTGGCAAATGGAATTAACTTATTTGTTGTTTGTAATGATTTACCTCTTTTTAAAACAGCTTTAATTCGTAGGGCTAATTCTTCTACACTAAAAGGTTTGGTAACATAATCATCTGCGCCAAGTTTAAATCCTTTTATCCGATCTTCTTTCATAGCTTTTGCTGTCAGGAATATAATAGGAATATCTATATCATTCTTTCTAATTTCTGTAGCCAAACTAAACCCATCCATGTTAGGCATCATCACATCTAATAAACACAAATCAAAAGGACGGTTGTTAAATTCAATTAGTGCTGATTTTCCATCAGATAAATGCGTAACACTATAATGATAGTTTTCTAGGCTATCTTTTAATAAAAAGCCCATACTTTCATCATCTTCTACTAATAAGATACGTTTTTTGATGCTCATAATTATATTGGTAAGAGGATGTTAAAAGTAGTCCCCTTATTTTTTTTACTCTTAAAGGTAAGCAAACCATTATGCTTTTCTATAATAAGTTTTACATAACTAAGTCCAATGCCATGTCCTTTGGTATTATGTACATTTCCAGTTTCGGCTCGGAAAAATTGTTCAAATATTCGATGTTGGTTTTCCTTAGCGATTCCAATTCCTTTGTCGCTTACCTCAATATTAAGTCCGTTTTTACTATTTGAAGTACTGATTGTTATTTCTGGACCATTGTTAGAGTATTTTATAGCATTTTCTATTAAATTATAAATAACATTTGATAGGTGTGTTTTATCTGCTTGAAGTATATAATATTGGGCGTTTAAATTTGAATTTATAGTACCATTTCTTTGTTGTAGTAATGGTTCAAAACTGACTAATACTTTAGTAATAATTTGATGTAAATTGACTTCTTCAAAAAATAGAGATTCGTCTTGCTTTTCAATAGCTGATACTTGTAATACTCGATCAACTAAATTATGTAATCGAACATTTTCATTGTAAATTATGTCAGCATACTTTTTTAATTTATGCTCATCCATTTGAATATTCTTGTTTCTGATAGCTTCAGATGCCACAGAAATATTCGCAATAGGAGTTTTTAACTCATGTGTCATATTATTTACAAAATCCTTTTTTAAATCGGATAGTCTTTTACCTTTAACAATAGAAACAATTATAAAAGTAAAAACAGCCAATAAAACTAACAAGCTTGTGGAGGAGTACATCCAGATACCCATTGAATTAATAAGGTAAGTTGTTTTGTTATTAATACGTATTTTAAAATCAAGAAGCTCCTTATTGTCTAGTCTACCTTTACATGCTATTTCCGCTGGTTCCGATACATTCCATACACTATTACCCAATAGCACTTCATCACTTTTTGCCTTTAGGATAAGATAGTCATAATCAATAGCTATTTTCCTATTGCGGAATTCACTTTTGATACAACTATCCAATATGGCTAAATTATAATGACAATTGGTTTTTACATGAAATTCATTAGAAGCTAATTTAGAAATAGGAGGAATTCTTGAACTGGGGTCATTGTCCAACACTAATAGTTGGTGCGCAATATTACGTAAGGCAATATTTAGTTTTTCATCAAATTGTCGCTCTTCTAGGGTAAAGGATTTTTTAAACCAATATACTTGTGTAATAAATAATCCGCCAATTGTTAATAGCATCAGAATTAGTATGGTACGTATGGTTTTAGGGGACATGTAGACAAAGTTACTACAAATAGTATTCGGTTTTGAGGAATTTACATTTCATTAACAATTTTTTACATTTCATTTTCATTAACTAGTTGCTATTAGGTTTAAATTTGTAGGTATATAATTAACAAAACAAATTCGCTTCCTTAAAACCTACAGTTAATAAAAATGGAGAAACGGACTATATTTTGTTAATGAAGACTTTTGGTAATATGGTTGGTGGCAGCTGTGTATAAGAAACTTTAGGGGTCTTATTATAGTTTAAAGAGTTATTTTTGTAACCAACTTCCCAGCAAGATATCCCATTGGAATATAAGCTAAACTTAGATCCAATACAGCAAACCAAGTAGGAGAAGGAAGCATAAATACAGCAGAGATTCCTCCTAACAAGAAAAACACACCAATACCTAAAGCAAATTTTAGTTTATATGTTGTTGCAATTTTAGCAGCGATAAATGCGCCAACAAATGTTCCCAATGCATGTGCTAAAAAGGGCATGATAAAATGTTTCGGCTCAAATAAAAACATTCCAGCTTTTAAACCTTCTATGGTAGTATTGTCAACACCATCTGGAAGTGGGATAACACTACTACCAATATTAACAATTCCCATGTTTACAGTACTTCCGATAATCAAACCGGCAAGTACAGCTAAAATATTTTTAAGAACAGGATTCATGCTTTTTATAATTTAAGATGTGTAGCTAAGTTAGTTGATTTATTTAGAATATCAACAAAGGTAGTTTACGGATGTATTTCCTTATTTTTGTTGGTAATGACAGACGCTTTAAAATTACAGTTGCAATTACTGCCCCAGGAACCTGGGGTGTATCAGTATTATGATAAGGATGAAAAAATATTATATGTAGGAAAGGCAAAGAATTTAAAAAAGCGAGTTTCTTCCTATTTTACCAAAAACCACGACAATGCCAAAACTAGTGTATTGGTAAAGAAAATATGTAGTATAAAACATATTGTAGTAGCTACTGAAACAGATGCATTGTTGTTGGAAAACAACCTGATAAAAAAATACCAGCCTCGATATAATGTATTGCTAAAAGACGGGAAAACCTATCCGTGGATATGTATTAAAAAAGAAGCTTTTCCAAGGGTGTTTTCTACTAGAAGGATTATCAAGGATGGATCAGAATATTTTGGGCCTTATACCAGCATAAAAACAGTTCATACATTATTAGATTTAATTAAAGGCTTATATCCGTTACGTACTTGTAATTATCAATTAAGCAGAGATAATATCAATTCGGGCAAGTTTAAGGTTTGTCTAGAATATCATTTAAAAAACTGTAAAGGGCCTTGCGAAGCATTACAGACAGAAGAATCTTATAACAAGCAAATTGTTGCCATTAGAGAAATATTGAAAGGGAATTTTAAGGATTCACTACAAGGCTTTAAGAAGCTGATGAATACCTATGCGGAGAACTTGCAATTTGAAGATGCCCAACGCATAAAAGAAAAAGTTGAGGTGTTGGAAAATTACCAATCAAAGTCGACTATTGTAAACCCTAAAATATCTAATGTCGATGTATTTTCAATTGTTACCGATGAAAGTTTTGCATACATTAATTTCTTGCAAATTTCATACGGGTCTATCATTCGATCTCACACGTTGGAGTTGAAGAAAAAGTTAGAAGAAACCGATAAAGAATTGTTAGAACTGGCTATTACGGAAATTAGAACCAGATTTCATTCGGAATCTAAAGAGTTGTATGTGCCATTTGAAGTCGATTTAGGTAGTGAATTAAAATTGACAATTCCGAAATTAGGCGATAAGAAACATATATTAGATTTATCCACCCGAAACGCGAAATACTTTAGAATGGAGCGTTTTAAACAAGTAAAAATCACCGATCCTGAACGACATTCTAACAGAATAATGAAGCAAATGAAAAAAGATTTGCGATTACATGAAGAGCCAAGGCATATTGAATGTTTTGATAATTCTAATATTCAAGGAACACACCCAGTAGCAGCTTGTGTAGTGTTTAAGAATGGAAAACCTAGTAAAAAAGAGTACCGTCATTTTAATATAAAAACGGTTGAAGGTCCTGATGATTTTGCTTCAATGGAAGAAGTAGTCTATCGTAGGTATAAAAGGTTATTAGATGAAGAACAACCTTTGCCACAATTAATTATAATTGATGGAGGTAAAGGGCAATTATCCTCATCGTTAAAAAGTTTAGAAGCATTAGGGTTACGAGGGGAAATAGCTATTATAGGTATTGCCAAACGTTTGGAAGAGTTGTTTTATCCCGATGATAAGTATCCTTTATATCTAGATAAAAAGTCGGAAACACTTAAAGTAATTCAATACTTACGAAACGAGGCACATCGTTTTGGTATTGAACATCATCGAAACAGGCGTAGTAAAACTGCGCTACAAACGGAGTTGGAAACCATCGATGGAGTAGGTGAGAAAACCATCGTAGAATTGATGAAAACATTTAAGTCGGTTAAACGAATTAAGCTCGCTTCAAAGGAAGAATTACAAAAAGTAGTCGGTTTATCGAAAGCTCAGAAAATATATCAAGAATTTCACTAGCTTTTAGTAACTTTCCAAAGTGGGGAAATCAATTTTTTATATAGCACTGTTTTTAGTACCTTTTTTCTCTTTATCTCAGCAACAAAAAGAGGATAAAGACCTAAGAGTGGGGTTAGTATTAAGTGGTGGTGGTGCAAAAGGATTAGCTCATATAGGTGTCTTAAAAGTAATAGAAGATTCGGGAGTTCAGATAGATTATATTGCTGGTACAAGCATGGGAGCTATTGTAGGTGCCTTATATGCATCTGGTTATTCTTCAGATGAATTATTGGTTCTTTTTAAGCAAGCTAATTTTGATAAGTTAATCCGAGATGATTTTCAGCGAAAAAATAAATCTTCTTTTGAAAGGAAAGATACTGACAAACATGCAGTAACGTTGCCTTTTAATAGCTTTAAATTGACAATTCCTTCTGCAATATCAAAGGGACAAAATGTATACAATTTTTACGCAAAATTATTGGATCATGTAAAAGAGGTAAATGATTTTAGCAAGCTACCTATCCCATTTTTATGTATTGCTACCGATGCCGAAACGGGAAAGCAAGTAGTGCTTGATAAAGGGTATTTGCCAGATGCAATAACAGCAAGTAGTTCAATTCCTACTTTATTTGAGCCAGTAAATTTAAATGGTAAATTATTGGTAGATGGTGGTGTTTCTAATAATTATCCAATAGATGAGTTGTTGGCTAAAAATATTAATGTTGTTATTGGTGTTGATGTTCAGGATAGTTTAAAGAAAAAAGAAAAATTGAACTCTGCATCAGATATCATGATGCAGTTGTCAAATTTTAGTACTCAAAATCAAATGCCTGAAAAGATTGAAAAAACAACCGTTTATATAAAACCAAATATTACCAATTATTCTATCGTTTCCTTTGATCAAGGAGAAGAGATATATACTTCAGGTTATGAAGCAGCAAAATTATCTAAAGAATGTTTGGTTGAAATTGCAAAAAAACAAGCAAAAAAACAAAAGCTACCAGTTAATAAAGAGCGCCCAGAAAACTATACTATAAAAGAAATAGAAATTTTAGGGAACGAAAATTATACAAGAGCCTATGTTTTGGGAAAACTGAAATTAAAAACGCCGTCTTTTGTTTCTCGCGAAAAAATAGAGAAAGGAATTATATCATTAGCTGCAACTAATAATTTTAGGGTCATAAAGCATAAGGTAAAAAAAGATAGCATTCTTGAGTTAAACATTATTGAGAGTAAAAATAAAACCTCTTTGAAATTAGGTTTGCATTATGACGATTTATACAAGGGGGCAGCTTCAGTAAACATAACACACAAACAGTTAATCACAAATAACGACATTGTTAGCTTGGATGTTGTTTTAGGTGAAAATATAAGGTATGATTTTGAATATTATATTGATAAAGGTTTTTATTGGAGTATAGGCTTAAAGTCACGATTGAATTCTTTCGAAGAAAAAGTAAATTTGAGTATTTTTGATAACGCTACTCCACCATCAACATTGATAGAAGATGATGTGGATGTTTTAGATTTAACAAATCAGTTTTATATAGAAACGCCATTTCGGAAGAATTTAGCATTGGCCCTTGGAGCTGAACATAAAATGTTGAAAATAAAGCCGGAATTGGGCGATTCTAAAATTGAAAACGATAATTTTTTTAGTACTTACGGTGAGTTAAAATATGATGCCTTGGATGATATTTATTACCCAACAAAAGGATTTTATTTTGCAGGGGATTATCATCAATACCTTTTTACTGGAAAAAAAGCAGATGACTTTGAACAGTTTTCCATTGCTAAAGCAAAATTTGGAGGTGCAACCAAATTGTTCCATAATGTATACTTGAATGTGTTTACGGAAGGAGGGTTTAGAGTAGGAAACAATACCAATCCATCATTTGATTTTGTGATTGGTGGCTATGGGAACAATTTGATAAATAATTACACCTCATTTTATGGGTATAATTTTTTAAGCATTGCTGGTGATGGTTACGTAAAAGGAAATATTGATATACATTATCAATTTTATAAAAAACATTTTTTAACACTTAGTGGTAATTTTTCTAATATTGATGACGGGTTGTTTAAAGATGCTGATTGGTTGTCTTTTCCTGATCATACTGGGTATGCAATAGGGTATGGTGCGAAAACAATACTTGGCCCAATGCAAATAAAATCATCTTGGTCACCAGAAGTAAAAAGAGTACAGTGGTTTGTAAGCTTAGGGTACTGGTTTTAATTTTTAAAAGATAACAATCAATTTGTTATTTTTCTAATGCTTAACTCATAGTGGTTGATAAATTCTTAAATAATTCCGATATTTGTAAGATATGAAACCATTTTGGCAAAACTTATTAATATTTCTTAATTATCTCATAAAGAGAAACCCTGAATAGTGCCTTTTTTTATCTTGACGAGCTAATAGAGTAATTATCATTAATTATTCTTTAAATTTTAATCATTTAATTTAAAAATATGCCTTTTTATCATAAACTAGGGAAAATCCCACCTAAACGACATACACAATTCAGAAAGCCAAATGGCGATTTATATTACGAGCAATTATTTGGAACTATTGGTTTTGACGGAATGTCGTCTAACTTGTATCATGAGCACAGACCAACTCAAGTAAAAGAAATTCGTAAGCAGTATAGTGTCGCTCCTAAAATTGCAAAAGCAAATAATATACAATCTTATCGTTTTAGAGGATTTCAAGTTCCTCAAGAAAATGATTATTTAGAAAGTAGAAAAACTGTACTTACTAATAGTGATTGTAATATCATTTTGTCAGCCCCAAAACAATCTACTACAGCGTATTTTTATAAAAATACGGATGCAGATGAGGTTATCTTTATTCATAGAGGAACAGGGAAATTAAGGACGATATTAGGGAACTTAGATTTCAAATATGGTGATTATTTAGTAATACCTCGTGGAATTATTTATAAGTTGGATTTTGATACTGAAGATAATCGTTTGTTTATAGTAGAATCCTATAGTCCAATTTATACTCCTAAACGCTATAGAAACTGGTTTGGTCAGTTGTTAGAACACTCTCCTTTTTGCGAACGTGATTTACGCAGACCAGAAGAGTTAGAAACCTATGATGAAAAAGGAGACTTTTTAATCAAAGTAAAAAAACAAGGAGACATTATAGAAATGGTCTACGCAACGCATCCATTTGATGTAGTGGGTTATGACGGATATAATTTTCCTTATGCATTTTCTATACACGATTTTGAACCAATAACAGGACGTATACATCAACCACCACCAGTACACCAAACTTTTGAAACCGATACATTTGTAATTTGTAGTTTCGTACCTAGGTTATATGATTATCATCCTGATGCTATTCCAGCACCATACAACCATAGTAATATAGATTCCGATGAGGTATTGTATTATGTTGATGGTGATTTTATGAGTAGGAATGATGTTGATGCAGGACATATTTCATTACATCCTGCAGGAATCCCTCATGGTCCACACCCAGGTGCTACAGAAAGAAGTATCGGACATACTGAAACAGGAGAACTAGCGGTAATGGTAGATACATTTAAGCCATTACAAGTAACTGAAGATGCTATGAAAATAGCCGATGAAACGTATTATAAATCTTGGTTAGATAAATAAAAGAATAAACATTCACTCTAATTTGATTTAGAGTTATTTAATAAAATTTGGTTTCTCGTTTATATGCAGGTAAAGAAAAACGAATTTCCATCCAAAAACAAATTATTATGGCAGCAGAAATAAAAGATTTAAAAAATTTACAGAATACAACATACGGGTTAGAGAAACTATTTGATGACGCAGAAGATTTTCTACCGTTGTTAGGAACTGATTATGTTGAATTGTATGTGGGTAACGCAAAACAATCAGCTCATTTTTACAAAACAGCATTTGGGTTTCAGTCACATGCATATGCGGGGTTAGAAACGGGTATGAAAGATCGTGTTTCCTATGTGTTAAAGCAAGATAAAATTCGCCTAGTATTAACGACACCTTTAGATGAAAATGGACCTATAAATGAGCACATTAATAAGCACGGAGATGGTGTTAAGGTCATGGCTTTATGGGTAGAAGATGCTAAAAGCGCTTGGGAAGAAACTACTAAAAGAGGGGCTAAATCATTTATGGAACCTACAGTAGAGAAGGATGAGTTTGGAGAGGTTGTCCGTTCAGGTATTCATACATATGGAGAAACAGTACATATTTTTGTAGAGCGTAAAAATTATAAAGGAACTTTTTTGCCAGGATACAAGAAATGGGAGTCTCATTACAATCCTGAACCAGTTGGTTTAAAGTTTATTGATCATATGGTTGGTAATGTAGGATGGGGAGAAATGAAAACTTGGTGTGAGTTTTATGCTAAAGTAATGGGATTTGCGCAAATAATTTCATTTACAGATGATGATATTTCTACAGATTTTACAGCTTTAATGAGTAAAGTAATGTCTAACGGAAATGGACGTATTAAATTCCCTATTAATGAACCAGCAGAAGGGAAAAAGAAATCTCAAATTGAAGAATATTTAGACTTTTATAAATCAGCAGGAGTACAACATATCGCTGTCGCTACCGATGATATTGTAAAAACTGTTTCAGCAATGCGTGATAGAGGTGTTGAGTTTTTATACGTTCCAGATGAATATTATGATGATTTATTAGAACGTGTAGGTGAGATTGATGAAGATGTAGAAGTGTTAAAAGAACATGGAGTTTTAATTGATCGTGATGACGAGGGGTATTTATTGCAATTATTTACAAAACCAGTTGTAGATAGGCCAACGATGTTTTTTGAAGTAATACAACGTAAAGGAGCACAATCTTTTGGTGTTGGAAATTTCAAAGCTTTATTTGAAGCAATTGAAAGAGAGCAAGCAAGTAGAGGTACTCTTTAATAGATAATCGGTTTTTTAGTCGAAAGTTATTTACTTAATTGAATTATGGCAAACAATCTAAATTTTAAAGATTTAAAGGCCATACAAAAAGCAAGAGAACTTTGTAGCGCTATGTATAGTCTCACATTGAAAAATAGCTTTAGTATGGTATGGTCTCTTATGGATCAAAAGCAACAAATAATCTTATTTAGCTAATAATATTGTATAAGGAATTGACCAGAACTCAAAAATGAGTTTCGGTCAATTCCTTATTACTACTATAAGTTCTAAACTTGTGGGAAATCTCAGTTTTATGGGATAAATCACTAATAAAATTAATAATAACTAAATTACAAAAAAACTAATATGATCATACCACCAATTAATTTTCAAAAATGGATTGACGAAAATCGTGATAAGCTAAAGCCACCAGTAGGAAATCAGATTGTATATAAAGACACTGAGTTCATTATTATGGTTGTTGGAGGTCCTAATGCGCGTAAAGATTTTCACTATAATGAAGGAGAAGAATTTTTCTATCAAGTAGAAGGAGATATTCAGTTGCCAACCATCCAAGACGGAAAAGTGATTACTTATGACATTAAGGAGGGTGAAATATTTTTATTACCAGCACGTGTACCACACTCACCACAACGTCCAGTAAATACAGTAGGTTTAGTTATCGAGCGTATGCGTACTCCTGAAGAATTAGATTATTGTTCTTGGTATTGTGAAAATTGCAATAATGAGTTGCATAAAATGCCTTTTCATTTAGGAGATATTGTTACACAATTGCCAAAAATATTAAGCGAATATTATGATACTCCTGAGTTTGTAACTTGTGATAAATGTGGTACAGTTATGAAGGAACCTGAATTAAAAAAATAAATTGATACTTGATCCATCATTTTTGTATTAAAGAAAATAATGATGATCAAGTATTATTTGACCCCATATAAATAAATTAAAAAATGAAAGAAGCTACTATAGTAGGTGCTGGATTAGCAGGATCCCTTTGGGCTGTTTATTTAGCAAAAGCTGGATATAAAGTAACTATTTTTGAAAGACGCTCAGACATTCGTTTGGCGGAAATTACAGCAGGAAAATCAATCAACTTAGCACTATCTCACAGAGGATGGGAAGCTTTAAGAGCTGTTGGTTTAGAAGAGAGTGTAAATGAATTAGCGATTCCGATGTATGGTAGAACCATGCATAGTGAGGAAGGCGAGTTGACTTATCAGCCATACGGGCAAGAAGGACAAGCAATATTCTCTGTGTCTAGAGGAGGATTGAATGCTAAAATGATGAATATTGCCGAAAAAGAATATGGAGCTACAATAGTTTATGATCACCAATGTACTGGGGCTGATTTAGAAAACGGAGTAGTTTACTTAACCAATAAAGTTACTGGTGAAAAATTAGAGCATAAGTCAGATATTGTGTTTGGTTGTGATGGTGCTTACTCAGCAATTCGTTACAATGCAATGCAAAAGTTGGATCGCTTTGATTATAGTCAAGATTTTATTGATGACGGGTATAGGGAATTATTCATTCCTCCAAATCCAGACGGATCATATAAAATAGATAAAAACTCATTGCATATTTGGCCAAGAGGGAGGTTTATGTTGATCGCTTTAGCTAATGAAGATGGATCTTTTACATGTACATTATTCATGCCTTTTACAGGAGATGAAAATGCTTTTGATAAAATAAATACGAAAGATGAAATAGATGCATTTTTCAAAAAAACTTTTCCTGATTTTTATGAAATGTGTCCAGATGTTTCTAATCAATGGGGTACACATCCTTTATCCAGTTTAGCAATTATGCGTTGTTATCCATGGACTTCTGGTAAAGTAGCCTTAATGGGTGATGCTGCACATGCAACAGTACCTTTTTTCGGACAAGGAATGAATGCAAGTTTGGAAGACTGTCATGAAATGGGGAAGCTAATGGAAAAGCACAATCATGATTGGCCAGTGATTTTTGAGGAATATCAAAAACAAAGAAAGCCAAACGGTGATGCCATTCAAGAATTATCAAAGTATAACTATTTGGTAATGCGTGATTATGTTGCTGACCCAGTATTCTTGTTAAAAAAGAAATTTGAAAGAAGAATTCAAGAATTATATCCGGATAAATATGTAGCCTTGTATTCTATGGTATCATTTTCGTCAATTCCGTATGCAGAAGCATGGAAAAAGGGTATGGAGCAGGCAAAATATATTGATGGTATCATGGAGAAACATGATATTGAAGGGTTGTTTGAGCAAAATAAAATAGATGAGTTAATCCATTCTATTTTTGGGGTAACAACTAATGCATAAGATGTGTCTATGAGTTTTACAGCAAACACAAAATCTATTTTTTTAAACATTAAATCACCGTTCTCTTAATCACATGTATTAATAGTAGAAAACAAGTGATTACTAATTGAGAAAAAATTAAAATAATGTCAACAAGAAGAGAAGAATTATTAAAAGCTATTGATGAAAAATATGCTGCAATGGGACAAGATGCTGATACGCACTTGTCAGGATTATTGCATGCAGAGCCAATGAAATATTGGGATTTTATTCAAGTAGATGCATTATTAGGCTTACAAACACAAAGAACAAATTTGCCGGATGAGATGGTGTTTTTAATGTACCATCAAATTAATGAGTTATTGTTTAAAATGATTCTTTGGGAAATGGAACAAATTTCACATACTGAAGATATCAAACCTGAAAAATTTGTGATGCATTTATCACGTATTAGCAGGTATTTTGATATGTTATCAAGCTCATTCACTGTAATGGGAGATGGAATGGAATATGATCAATACATGAAGTTTAGGGATACCTTAACTCCAGCTAGTGGGTTCCAATCGGCACAATACAGAAAAATTGAAATAGCTTCCACAGAGTTAATTAATTTGATTGATTATAGATTCAGAAAAACAATTGATAGAGATACGCCTTACGAACATGCTTTTGAGCATATGTATTGGCAAGTAGCAGGAAAGAACTACGAAACAGGTGAAAAAAGTAAGCTTTTGACCAATTTTGAAGATAAGTATAAAGTGGAGTTAATTGAATTCATGAAAGAATACAATTTAGTAAACCTTTGGACTAAATTTAAAACTTTGCCAAATGAATATCAGGAAGATAAGAGTTTGATTAATGCCATGAGGCATTATGATCATACCATAAATATTACTTGGGTAATAAATCATTTAAATGCCGCTAAGAAGTATTTAGGTGATGCAGCTGCGACAGGAGGAAGTGACTGGCAAAAGTACATGCACCCAAGATATCAAAGAAGAATCTTTTTTCCAGAGCTATGGAGTAAAGAGGAATTGGATAATTGGGGAGTTACTAATCTCGAAGGGTGCTTAAAAATATCCTAATTTAAAAGAGGTTTTCTTGCGAAATAACCTCATAACAACTTGAAGCACAGTTTAATTATTAAAGTTATGTTAAATAATTACTTTTTTATGTGAATATCGTAAAAAAGGAAGTACTTTTGCGCGCTCAAACGGGGTGGTTCCCGCTTGAGACTTTAAATTATTTCATAATTTATAGTTTTGGTTGGTTAATAGAATAAAACGTTATCAGTTACTCTGGTAGCGTTTTTTCTTTTTAAGACTCTCAGGAGGTTTAGTCTAATTTTCTGTTTGAATATCTGCGCTAAAAAACGGCAAAATATTCCATAAGTCTCCTCATATGGAAATAGTAGTTTTGTATATATCTTGTATACTTGTATTAAGCTAATTGATTACTTTTGGAATAGTAATTGCAATCTCATAATTAGAACCAAAATCTTTACTTATGAAAAAATACTTTTTAATAGTCTTTACGCTTCTATGGTGTATACAAACCAATGCACAAGAACAAGCTTTCGATACAGGAGAATGGTTTAAATTTAGGATACATTACGGTATGTTTACAGCTAGCTACGCAACCATGCAAGTAGAGGATGGTGTAATAAATGGCAAAGAAATGTATCACATAAAAGGTAGAGGGAAATCAACTGGGTTATTAAGTTTGTTTTTTAAAGTAGATGATGATTATCAAACCTTTTTTAATAAGAAAACTGGAGCGCCATCTAAGTTTATTAGAAAGATAGATGAGGGAGGACATACTAAAGATATCCAGATTGACTTTGATCATGATAAAAAAACAGCATTAGTAAATGATAAAAAGCATAGGGTAAAAACATCTCATAAAATAAATAACGGAACACAGGATATGATGTCTGCATTTTATTATTTAAGAAATAATGTAGATACTAAAAATCTAAAAATCGGTCAGGAGATACAAATCAACTTGTTTTTTGATAAAGAAAATTTTGATTTTAAATTGAAATTTTTAGGAAGAGAATTTGTAGAAACAAAGTTTGGTAAAGTGGCAAGTTTAAAATTTCGCCCATATGTACAATCTGGTAGAGTTTTTAAAGAGAAAGAAAGCTTGACAGTTTGGATCTCTGATGATAAAAATAAAGTTCCTTTACGCTTACAAGCGGAGTTGGCTGTTGGGTCAATAAAAGCAGATTTAGAAGCTTATAAAGGCTTAAAACATTCGTTTAAAATTATAGTAGATTAGCTAAGGTAAATTTAACATACTCATTAATGTAAAAAAATGTGTGAACGCTACGTTCACACATTTTTTTTTGTGATATTTGATGTTTAATAGAAACGACTTCTTATTTATTAAGGAATATCTCTATAAATAAACCTACTGGTAGATAAATATGTTTATGAAAATGCAAAAAATAGCTTGGTTATTAATTCTCTTTATAGGGCTTTATTCTTGTAAAAAGGAAGAAGACGTACAGGTTGTTGAAGAAATTCAACTAGAAGAAATAATAGTCCCTAAATATGAGTTTGGCTTTAATCTAGATAGTTTTAATGTACTTACTGACACGATAAGATCAGGTGATAGCTTCGGGAAATTATTATTTGAAAGTCATATCGGATACGGTAAAATAGAAGAGATAGTACAAGCTACGAAAGATACATTTAATGTAAAGAAGTTAAATATAGGTAAACGTTATACCATTTTAAGGTCAAAAGATTCTTTAGAGAAAGCACAATACTTTATTTATCAGCCAGGTAAAATAGATTATGTTGTTTTTGATTTCTCTAATGACTCGTTAGTAAAAGCATATAAGGCAAAAAAACCAGTAAAAAAAGTTGAAAGAACAGCTTCAGGTATAATTACAAGTAGCTTATCAGAATCTATTGATGATGCTGGACTTAATATTTATATAGCACATGAAATGGCAGATATCTATGCGTGGTCTATAGATTTTTTCCGTTTGCAAAAAGGGGATAGTTACAAATTAAGTTTTACAGAATTATATATAGAAGACTCTATTTATGTGGGAGTTGATAAAATAAAATCTGTTGTGTTTACTCACAACAAAACACCTTTTTATGCATTTGATTATAAATCGGATGTAGTAGAGGGTATTATGGATTATTATGATGAAAAAGGAAAAACACTTAGAAGTCAGTTTCTAAAAGCTCCTGTTAAGTTTAGTAGAATTTCATCTAGGTACAATTTAAAACGAAGAATTAAATATTACGGAAATAGAATTAGACCTCATAAAGGTACTGATTTTGCAGCAGCTATAGGAACACCAATTTTAGCTACAGCTAGTGGAACAGTTGTCGAATCCACTAGAAGAGGAGGTAATGGAAAATATGTAAAGATTAGGCATAATAGTACATACAGTACGCAGTATTTACACATGCGAAAACAAAATGTAAAAAAAGGACAAGTTGTTAAGCAGGGTGATGTAATAGGTTGGATTGGAATGACAGGGAATACTGGTGGTCCACATGTTTGTTATCGTTTTTGGAAAAATGGAAGGCAAGTAGATCCGTTAAGAGAAAAATTACCTTCCGCAAAACCTATAAAAGAAGAGTTGAAAGCGGATTATTTGGAGTATATTCAACCTTTGAAAGAGCAATTAGATGCTATTGAGTATGATTCAATATCAATTAATAAGGATAATAATTAATGAGTTTTTCTAGAATAAACCCAATAAAAACGAATTCTTGGAAAAAACTTTCTGACCATTTTGGGCAGTTGAAGAATGTTCACTTACAAGAAATGTTTGCAAAAAATATTGATAGGGAAACTCAAATGAGTTTTTCTTGGGGAGATTTTTTTGTGGATTTTTCTAAAAACAGATGGACCTCGGAAACGATTCAATTGTTTGAAGAATTAGCAACGGAATTAAGCTTAAAGGAAAGTATCGGGTTGTATTTTAAAGAAAACAATTTAAATTTCACTGAAAATAGAGCAGTATTACATACGGCTTTACGAAGTAATGAATATGAAATTTTATTAGAAGGGAAAAATATTGTCTCGGAAATAGATGCTGTAAATAGTAGAATAAAACAATTCACTAATCAAGTAATTAGTGGAGAAAAAAAAGGACATACCGGTAAATCATTTACGGATATTGTTAATATTGGTATCGGTGGTTCTGATTTAGGCCCCAAGTTGGTTTGCAATGCCTTAAAGTATTACAAGAATCATTTAAACACACATTATATTTCTAATATTGATGGTGATGAGTTACAGGAAACACTGAAAAAGGTAAATCCTGAAACAACCTTGTTTGTTATTGTTTCAAAGTCTTTCACAACTTCGGAGACCTTACAAAATGCAAATACTATAAAAAAATGGTTTGTTAGTCAGTTATCTGAAAAAGCAATTGAAAAACATTTTATTGCAGTTTCAGCTAAGCCAGAAAAAGCAGTAGAGTTCGGTATAATTTCTGAAGCAGTTTTTCCTATTTGGGATTGGGTTGGAGGCAGATTTTCATTGTGGAGTGCTGTAGGGATATCTATAACATTAAGCCTAGGTTTTGATAATTATAGAGCCTTGTTAAAAGGAGCTCAAAAAGCTGACGAATCATTTAAAAATGAAAATATAACTGAAAACATACCCGTGTTAATGGCTTTTTTAAGTGTTTGGTATAGTAATTTTTTCCAGACTACCCAAGAGGCGGTAATTCCATATTCTTATTACCTGGAAGATTTTGTTCCGTATTTAGAACAAGGTTTCATGGAAAGCAACGGAAAATCAGTTGATAGAAACGGAGTAAAAGTTAACTATAAAACAGGAAGTGTCATTTTTGGAGGGGTAGGTTCAAATGCGCAACATGCATTCATGCAGCTGTTTCATCAAGGAACAAATTTGATTCCAACAGATTTTATTGGCTTTTGTAATTCATTACATGGAAATTCCGCACATCAGGATGTATTGATTGCGAATATGTTGGCTCAAGCTAACGCTTTGGCTTTTGGGACTAAAGGAAAAGAGATAGACAATCCTTATAAAGTTTTTAAAGGAAACTCACCTTCAACCACTTTTTTAATTAAGAAATTGACTCCAGAAGCATTAGGTGCATTGATAGCAATATACGAACACAAGATTTTTGTGCAAGGAATATTGCTAAATATCAATAGTTTTGATCAGTTTGGAGTGGAACTTGGAAAGGAACTTTCAAGAGAATACATTAATTCATTAGGGAATTCATCTAAGAATGATTCAGTAGTGATGAAATTCTATAAAAATAATAACTAACATTTTAACTTAAAAGAAATAATTATGAGCACGATTAAATTTTTACATTCCTATTGGGCATACTTAGTGTTGTTGATTGTAATATTAGCTACCATAAATTCAATTATTGGTATGGTAACTAAAAAAGAATTTGGCGCTAAAGATTTTAGAATTGCCTTGTTTGCTTTAATAGTAACACATATTCAACTTTTAATTGGAATTGTATTGTATGTGTTTGTAAACAATTTTGGAGATGTAGAAATGGGGGAAATAATGAAAAACGCGTCCTTACGTTTAAGAAATGTAGAGCACCCATTATTGATGGTAATTGCGATAGCATTATTGACAATAGGGTATTCTAAACATAAAAATAAAAGAACTTCATCAGCTAAATTTAAAACTCTAGCAATCCCATATACACTAGCTTTAGTAGCTATGCTAGCAATGATTCCATGGAAAGCGTGGTTAGGTTTATAAAATTTTAATGGTCTTAGATAAGTTAAGGCAAAGAAAAAAAGCGTGGTAGAGTTTAATTCTATCACGCTTTTTTTGATGGTAATAGTTTTATTGTATTTCTTTAATCAGGTAAGTATATACTGGAAAATGATCTCCATATCCACCAGTCCAAGTTGCTCCTACAAAACTTCTAAAAGGATATCCTTTGTAGCGCCCTTTTTTATTGGTCATGTATGTAGGGTTATAAATTCCTGTTTTATATATTTTAAAGGAAGTAAAGTCTTTATCTAAAAAAGGTTTAGTAAACATTAATTGGTCAAAGATGTTTAATGCATCTCTATAAGCAAGTGTACCCATTCCTTTTTTAGACATTTTCATCATTGGGTTAAAAATTCCTTTCAGTTCAACAGCTGATTTTTCAGCTTTTGCATTCAATACTTTTTTAACGCTCACATTAAACGGGTCATCATTTAAATCTCCCATGATAATAATTTTAGCGTATGGGTCAATAGTTTGTAATGAATCCACTAGTTTCTTTGTTAAATGTGCAGCAGCAATACGCTTCGGTCTACTCCTAGCTTCACCACCTCTTCTTGACGGCCAGTGATTAACAATAAAATGCATTTTTTCACCTTCCAAATTACCGCTTACTAATAACTGGTCTCTAGTAAACACGCGTTTTTTTGTATTGTCATCATAAATTAATAACTCATGCTTACTGTAGTTAGTAGGTTTGAAGAGTTTTTTCTGATATAACAAAGCAACATCAATACTACGAACGTCTGGAGAATCAAAATGAATGATATCATAGTCCTTGTCTCTTAAATTCGGGTCATTGATTAAATCATGTAACACATCTTTGTTTTCTACTTCACAAACACCAATTATAGCGGGAGTGTTTTTAGAATATTTTGGGTTTACACCTATTTCAGAAATGACACGAGCCATGTTTTTTATTTTTTTTGGATAGACCAATCCTCGTTCTTTTGCACTCATTTCCATAAGCGGACTTTTTTCATCCAATTTGTTAGGATCGTTTATGGTGTCAAATAGATTTTCAAGATTGTAAAAAGCAATAGTATTGATTTTGTAACGCTTTTTTAGTTGTGCGTAATTAGTGAAAGAAAACACTATAAGAAATACAAGCACTACAACTATTCTAAAATTCATATTATAAAAAGTTTAATTTTTTGTTAAAAACTCATCAAATGTGGTTAACTATCACTGGTTATTTTTTCATAAAACAGTGAATTTCATGTATTAAGGTACATCTTTATCTGTGAAAAATAATTATTTTCAATACGTTTTAAGTTTATTGCTTAGTTAATTTCGTATGAAAAAAACAATTTTGACATTATTGATGAGTTTAGCGAACTTGCTGTTTATACACGGACAGCAAACAGTAGTTAAAGGTCAAGTGATCGATGCAGAATCTACAGATCCGGTTTCGGAAGTATCTGTAAGTATCAAAGGCGCAAAACTTTCTCAAAATACAAATGAAGAAGGTAAATTTAACTTTTCAAGTAACTTACCTCTAGGGGAACAGTCTTTAGTAGTCACTAAAGAAGGTTATTTTGCTAAAATTTTTACAATTATTATTGAAGAAGGAAAAGTAGTAAATCTTTCTACAATTATTCTAAATCAAGATTTAGGTGTGTCAGATGATTTTGCGATTTCTTTATCAGAAGATGAATTAGATGAAGACGAAAGTGTATCATCTAATACTTCAGGGATTTTACAGTCTTCTAAAGATGCTTTTGCAAGGGCTGCAGCGTTTGATTTTAGCGGAACTTTCTTTAAGGTTAGAGGCTTAAATTCAGAGAACGGTACTGTTTTAATTAATGGTCTTAAAATGAATAAAGTTTTTAATGGTCGTCCACAATGGAGTGATTGGGGTGGTATTAATGATGTAATGCGTAATCAAGACTTTGTTAATGGGTCAAAAGCAAATGAATATGCTTTTGGAAGTATTGGTGGAACAACAAACATAAGTATGAGGGCTTCTCAGTACAGAAAAGGTTCTCGTGTATCTTATGCATCATCTAACAGTAGTTATACCAATAGGGTAATGGTAACATATATCACTGGTTTAATGGATAATGGGTGGGCATTAGCGATTACAACAGGTAGAAGGTGGGCTGAAGAAGGTTATACTGACGGTACAGTTTATGATGCTAATTCAATTGCTGCTTCTGTAGAAAAGAAGATCAATACAAGACATAGTGTTAATTTCACAGGTATTTATACACCTAATAGAAGAGGTAAATCTGCTGCAATGACTCAAGAGGTATTTGACTTAAAAGGGAGAAAATACAATTCTTATTGGGGGGAGCAAAATGGAGAAATTAGAAACTCACGTATCAAAGAAATTGAAGAACCAATTTTGATGTTGAATCACTATTGGGATATATCTTATAAAACAACTTTAAACACTAATGTAGCATATCAGTTTGGTCATATAGGTAATAGTCGCATTGATTATCATGGGGCAAGCCCTGATCCAACTTATTATAAAAATTTGCCAAGTGCTGCTTTACGTTGGGAAACAACTCAGGAAACTTTAGCAGAAGCTTACCTATTAGAGCAAAGTTTTTTAGCAGATGGACAATTGAATTGGAACGATCTATATGATGGCAATACACCTCACCCGGAGAATGTTAATCAAGATAACTCAGCATATGTTTTGTATGAAGATAGAAATGATGATAAGCAATGGTCTTTTAATTCTATTTTAAATACTGAATTAGCTGACAATATTAGTTTAAACGCAGCTGTTAATTATAGTGCCTTAAAATCTCGTAATTATGCTAAAATGTTAGATTTATTAGGAGGATCAAGTTATGAAGATAAAGACTATTTTGATAATATTAGTAATAATGCATTAACACCTGGTAGAACTGTAGGAGAGGGAGATGTTTTTAAATACGATTATACTTTAGAAGCTAATCAATATGATGTATTTGCTCAAGCTCAATTTAAATATAGTAAAGTTGATTTTTATTTGGGAGGTCAATATGGTAATACTATTTATCAAAGAGATAGTGATTATTTAGATGGTCATTATGTAGATACTGAAGTTAGCTCTTTAGGAAAAGGGGAAAAGTTAGCTTTTAATAAACTCGGTGCTAAAGCAGGTTTTACTTATAAGGTTTCAGGAAAACATTTAATAGATGTAAATGGAGCATATTTGCAGGATGCCCCAACAATGCGTAATAGTTTTTTAAACTCTAGGCAAAACAATTTAACTGTTCCTGATTTAAAAGAAGTTAAAAAAATATCAGTAGATGCAAGTTATATTTTCCGTACATCAATTTTTAAAACACGTTTAACAGGGTATTATACAACTAAAGAAGATGCTACAGAGGTAGGGTTTTATTACATTGATGGTTTAGCTGGTTTAAATCAAGTTAGTAATTTTGTACAAGAGGCAGTAACTGGACTTAATACTCAAAGTATGGGTATAGAATTTGGTGCTGAGGCTCAAGTTACACCAATAATAAAAGTTAAAGGAGCTTTAGCTTTAGGTGAATCTGTTTATACAAATAATCCTAATATATACTTGGGGTCAGATGATTTTATTGGTCAGTTAGGTATATTAGAAGGTGGAATAAAAGATTTAGGAGAAGCTACTTTAAAAGACTACAAAGTTGCGGGAGGGCCACAACGTGCGGCTAGTATTGGTTTTGAATATCGCGATCCAAAATATTGGTGGTTTGGTGCAACAGCAAACTTCTTTTCAAACGCTTATTTAGATGTTGCTCCAATTACAAGAACAACAAATTTTGGATTAGATTCTGATGGGTTAGAAATTAATGGTTATGATCCGTCTATAGCTAGGGAGTTGTTGAAACAAGAGAAATTTGACGATTATATGTTGGTAAACCTAGTAGGAGGTAAATCGTTTAAGTTAGGTAAAAAGTACATAGGTTTTTTCGCAAGTATCAACAATGTACTTAATACAACTTATAAAACAGGTGGGTATGAGTACACTAGGAACGGTAATTATTCTAGAGCTTTATTAGAAAGTAAACGTGATAAAAAAGTATTCGGGCCAAGGTATTGGTTTGGAAGAGGAACTACGTATTATATGAATGTGTATTTAAGATTCTGAAATAAAGAAAGAATAAAATCAATATCCTCTGTGAAAATACACGGAATATGAATTAACAATAACATTTCCAATCGAGAAATCCTCGGAAATTTAAATCCACTGGCGGGATTAAATTGATAATGAAGCTTTTGTTTCATCTTATTATAAAACAATAAAACAGTTACAATGAAAACAATTAATATATTTAAAATAGTAGCAGTATTCCTTTTTGCAGGTGTGTTTACAGCTTGTGTTCAAGATGACGATTATTCAGTTCCGTCAGATTTAGGAGTAACAGAAAATTTAAAATTGCAAGAATTACTAGGTAATTCAGAATTTACAGAGTTAACAATTGCTGAGGTAAAAAATCAATTCTCTACAGGAGGAGCAAATCAAATTTTATCAAAAGTTTATTTAAAAGGTTATGTAGTATCTTCAGATGAATCTGGTAATTTTTATAAAGAATTTTATATACAAGATCATCCAACAAACCCTACTGCAGGTATTAAGCTGGTGTTGAATATGTCAGATACTTTTACAAAGTATAACTTTGGAAGAGAAGTGTATATAAACCTTGAAGGACTATATGTAGGAGAAACAAATTCATTTGATGGTGTAATTGCTTTAGGAGGAAGTGAGGATGGTTCCGAAATAGGGCAAATATCTGTAAATCAAATAATCAATCAAGTTTTTCGTTCTAAAAATACATTGGCTATCAGTCCATTGCCAGTTAATGTTGCTTTAGTAAACAATGCTCATATTGGTATGTTTATTCAATTAGATAATATGGAATTTGCGTCAAGTTTAGCTGGGCAATCTTATGTAAATTCAAATGATGATTTTGATTCGCCTAGAATAATGCAAGCTTGCGAAGGAATCGGTTATAAAAATTTCATATTAGAGACAAGTACTTTTGCGGACTTTAAAAACCTTGTTTTACCTACAGAAAATGGAGCTATATCGGGTATTATAACAAACGATTATGATGGAGATAATATGGTTATGGCGTTGAATAGTCCTAATGACGTTGATTTTAATTCTGAGCGATGTATACCTTTAGATACAAGTCTTTTCACGACTGTTTTTGAAGAAGATTTTGAAACTGCAAATGATAATTCAAATTTAGATATTCCTAATTGGACAAATTTTGCAGAAGCAGGAGGGGAATTATGGGCAGAACAAGTGTCAAGTAGTCTTAAATTTTCGGAATTTAAGTGCTCAGGTACAGGTGATGTAACAAATATTGGTTGGTTGGTTTCTCCAGGAATTAATATGGATGTACAAACTTCAGAGTTTTTAAATTTTCAAACTGCAAAACAAAGCATAACATCAAACTTTAATTCAATTGAAGTGTTTGTTTCTACTGATTATGATGGTTCAGATGTTTTAGCAGCGACTTGGGATCCAATAAGTGCAAATTTAGTAACTATGAGTGATTCAAGTAATGTTTTTGTTAATTCAGGTTTTATAGATATTTCTACGTACATAGGAACATTATATGTCGCTTTTAAAGTAATAGGTTCAGGAACTGATCCTTTATTGGATGGTACTTATCGTGTAGATAATGTAAGAGTATTAGGAATGTAATATCAAATTAATATTCTCGACATAAATAACAAATGATAAAAGGTTGTCTAAAAAGGTGCCTTTTTTAACCAATAAATTCAAATTGTTTTCCTGGATGTGGCCTGATAATTCCTTTTAATTCCAAATTCAATAAGGTTGAAGAAATGGAATAGATGGGTAATTGACAGGAGATTGAAATCGTATCCAAGTCTACCTTGTCTTTTCCTTTTAGGAAGTCTACGATTCTTTCTTCAGTTTCATTTAGTTCAATAAATAGTTGAGGTTGTATGGGTTTAATTGAGCTGCTTTCTGTATTCCAGTTAAGCATATATATGATATCAGCTGCTGAAGTTATTAATTGAGCTCTTTGTAGCTTAATTAGGTTGTTTGTACCTATACTTAAATTGTCTTCCGGTCTACCAGGTGTTGCAAAAACCTCTCTGTTGTATGAGTTGGCAATATCAGCTGTAATTAAACTACCACCTTTTTCAGCGCTTTCAATGACTAAAGTAGCTTCTGATAAACCAGCAATAATTCTATTTCGTTTTATAAAATTTTCTCTGTCAGGATTTGAAGTACTCCAAAATTCAGTTACTAATCCACCATTGTTTTCAACTTCATGTATATATTTTTTATGAACTTTAGGATAAATCTGATTTAGTCCATGAGCTAAACACCCAATGGTTTGTAAATTATTTTTTATGGCTGATTTATGCGCTGTAATATCTGTTCCATAAGCAAAACCTGAAATGATAACGGGATTTAAAACACTCAATTCGTCTATTATTTGCTCACATAATATTTTCCCATAATTCGTGATATTTCGAGTGCCAACAATACTTATTGTCTTTTGTTGTTTTAAATTAATGTTACCACTATGAAATAAAAGTATTGGTCCGTCAACACAATTTTTTAATCGATTAGGGTAGTCTTCTTCTTGAAAAAACCAATGCCCAATATTGTTTTTAGCGATATAGTTAAGTTCTTTTTCGGCATCAATTAATAAAGAAGAATCTTTAATTGATTTGGTAATGAAACTTCCAATTCCATTAATAGATTGTAATATATTCGACTTTTCTTTAAATATTTCTTCGGCTGAACCACAATATTGTATGAGTTTTTTTGCGGTAATATCCCCAATTTTAGTCGCCTTTTGTAAAGCTAGTGTATATAATAACTCCCTTTCGTTCATTTAATGTTTTGGTAATCAGTTTAAAGTTACCGAAAATATCTGATTGTTAATAACTATTGTATAACCATATTAATCCTTTTTTAAAAAAATGTAAATTTGTTCTAGAACCAATAAGTACTTTTCAATGGCATTAACAAACTACATTAGCGATTTATTATACAGATATGAATGTGTGCTAGTTCCTGAATTTGGAGCTTTTTTAACACAGAAACAAACTGCTAAAATAGATGTGACTACAAATGTATTTTTACCGCCTATAAAAATTATTTCTTTTAACGAACAGTTAAAACAAAATGATGGTTTGTTAGCAAATCATATTGCAGTTACTAATGATTGTACGTATTCAGAAGCAGTAAGTACAATTAATGATTATGTAAAGACACTTAAAGGAAAGTTAGTTTCAGGAGAAACCGTTTTAGTAGCTAAAATTGGTCATTTTTCATTAAATAATGAAGGGAAATTACAGTTTTCACCATTAGAAGAAATCAATTATTTAACTAGTGCTTTTGGATTGCAGTCAACACATAAAATTCCTGTTTTACGTGAAGTATATAAAGAAGAGGTTGCTGCTTTAGAAGAAAAAACACCTATTGCATTTATTCCAGAAACTAGAGTTAAGGCTAAGAGATCTTATTTAAAATATGCCGCGGTTGCAGTTGTGGCTTTAGGGTTATCTGCTATGTTGGGTAATGGATATGTTACTAAAAAGAATATTGAAGTTGCTGCGCATAATCAAAAAGAACAAATTAAGCTTGATAACGCTGAGATAGAATATCTTCAAAGGGCATCTATTTTAGATATAAGCTCTATCGAAGTTCCAGAAGTAATTTTTAATGTTGCAGTTGAAAAGAAGCAAGTAGGGAGTTACCATATTATTGCAGGGGCTTTTCGTTTCGAAGAAAATGCTGATAAAAAAATTGAACAACTTAAAGAAGCTGGTTTTTCTGCTAGAAAAATTGGTCAAAATAAATACGGATTACATCAAGTTGTTTATGCAAGTATTATTGATAAAGCTGAGGCATTAACTACATTAAAGTCTATTAAGAAGTCACACAATTCTAGTGCTTGGTTATTGGTAAAAAAAATAGACTAATTATTTCATAAAAGAATCTTTTAAAACGTATTTCCTTTTACCTTTGCCTAAAAATTGCAATATGAAGGCAAAACATCCTATAGATTCGCTTACTACTGTTACGGATTTAGTATTACCAGGAGAAACAAACCCGTTAAATAATTTATTTGGGGGTGAGTTGCTAGCGCGTATGGATCGTGCTGCAAGTATTGCGGCTAGAAGACATTGTAGGCGTATTGTTGTAACTGCATCTGTAAATCATGTTGCTTTTAATAAGGCGGTTCCAACAGGAAGTGTAGTGACTATTGAAGCAAAAGTATCAAGAGCATTTACAAGTTCAATGGAGGTATATATTGATGTTTGGATTGAAGATAGGGAGTCTGGATTACGAACTAAAGCTAATGAAGGTATTTATACTTTTGTTGCAGTAGATGAAACAGGAACGCCAATTAAAGTTCCGGCGATTGAACCACAATCAGATTTAGAAAAAGAACGCTTTGAAGGAGCGTTACGTAGGAAGCAATTGAGTTTAATTTTGGGCGGTAGAATGAAACCTACAGATGCTTTAGAATTAAAAGCGTTGTTTTTAGGGGAATAAAATATAGATTAACTAACAAAAGCAAGAGGGAATAATATTGTTCCCTCTTGCTTTTGTTAGTTAGATGGCTATTAGGGAGTAGGAGGCCTTTTATATTTTAAAAAGTGTACGTTTTATCAGGAGTTACACAATAATCTAATGGGATGTCTCCTTCAAAGGAATCTTCAATAAATACTTCTGTTGCTTCAAAAAATGACACGCCAATTTTAATGCAATCTGAAGAACATTTGTTTAGCATGTTGTCATAAAACCCTTTGCCATAGCCAACTCTATTTCCTTTTTTATCAAAAGCTAGTAAAGGAATAAATACAACTTCTAATTTATTATTAGGCACTTCAATTCCGTCAATTGGTTCTGGAATATTATATTCGTTTTTCTTTATCTTAGTATTGTCAGTTAATAAATAGTTGATTAACTCTAAGGTTTTAAAGTTACTTTTTGGTACGACTACCTCTTTATCTTTAGCGTGTAAAATATGTAAAATGTATTCAGTTTGCACCTCTTTTTGTTCTTCAATACTTAAAAACAGATGATAATATGTTTTGTCCCAAACGGAAAGGTTTAATAACTGGTTAGCTATTTGTAAACTTAACTCGTCAATTTGAATATTTGTCAAACTATTACGTTTGGCTTTGTATTGCTTTCTAAGTATTGCTTTTAGCATTGTGAAGTTAGTTGTTCAGTAAGAATGTAAACAAATAAACCTTCTCTTTTGCGAGAAGGTTTATTAAAATATGTGTTGAAAAACTAAAAATGATTACTCTTTCGAGTCTTTTACTTTTTTAGTTTCTTCCTCTTCTTCTTTGGTTGCCTTTTTAAATTCTTTAATTCCGCCTCCAAGGCCTTTCATTAATTCAGGAATTTTTTTTCCACCGAAAAGTAATAAAATAACTACTGCTATTAAAACAATTTGTGGTGCACCGAATGCTAATGGGATTATTGTTGAGATCATAGTACTATTATATTTACTCTACAAATTTACTAAGAAAAGTTGAAAACAAGCGTTTAAAACTTAATTTTAGTGTTACAAGGATTATATTTGTACTATTATGACTGGTAAAAAAGAAAAATTAAAAGAAAAACTATTAAGTAAATACCGCTTGGTTATTCTAAATGATAATACTTTTGAGGAGAAAGTGTCTTTTAATCTTACACGATTAAATGTTTTTGTGTTAACTGGTTTTTCGATTATTGCATTGATAGCACTTACTACAGTTCTTATTGCTTTTACTCCTTTACGAGAATATATTCCGGGATATTCTTCTACAAAATTAAAAAATGATGCGATTAAGCTTGCCAATAAGGCGGACTCCTTAGAAATTGCATTACGAACAAATAAAAAACAACTAAGTAGTATCCGTAAAGTATTAACTGGGAATGTTTTTCCTGCTGATAGTATTGAAAAAACACAGAATGAAATTAGGAATGATGCTGCATTTGTATCTATACCCACATCTCCAGAAGATTCATTATTACGAAAAAAAGTAGCTAGAGAGGATAAATTTAATTTATTAGAAACGGATAATCAGAAAGAAAACTTTGTGTTATTTCCTCCTGTAAAAGGTAATATATCAGAAGGCTTCAGTCAAGAGAAAAAACATTTTGCAGTAGATATTGTTGTGGCCGTTGGTACAGCAGTTAAATCTGTAGCTGATGGAAGGGTTATTTTTGCAGAATGGACAGCGGACACTGGATATGTTGTTATTATTGAACATGTAAATCAGTTATTATCGGTTTACAAGCATAATTCCTCTATAAATAAATCACAAGGAGATTTTGTGCGAACAGGAGAGGTGATTTCTTTTTCTGGAGCTACAGGAGAATTAACTACTGGTCCGCACCTACATTTTGAATTATGGAGCGAAGGTCACGCCTTGGATCCTACTAACTTTATTGCTTTTTAATATGTCTTTAAAATCGATATTAGCATTGCCTTTTGCGCTACGTGTAAAAAATAAAATGAATAAATGGATTCACAATCCGTTAGAAACCCAAGAGAGCGTTTTTCAAGAATTAATTAGTACTGCAACAGCTACGGAATTTGGTAAAGATCATAATTTTGTAAGTATTAATTCACATAGTGATTTTGTCAAACAAGTTCCGGTAAGGGATTACGAAGGGCTACGATTTTATATTGATAAGGTGGTTGCTGGACAAGAAAATATTCTTTGGCCAAATAAGCCTTTGTATTTTGCGAAAACGTCAGGTACAACGTCAGGAGCAAAATATATTCCTATCACTAAAGAGTCCATGCCTACACATACAACAAACGCAAGAAATGCGATTATGTGTTACATAGCTGAAACAAAAAACACCAGTTTTGTAAATGGTAAAATGATCTTCTTACAAGGGAGTCCGATTTTAACAGAACAAAATGGAGTGAAACTAGGAAGGTTGTCAGGGATCGTGGCGCATTATGTACCTAAATACTTACTTAAAAACAGACTACCAAGTTGGGAAGCAAACTGTATTGATGATTGGGAAACAAAAGTAAATGCTATAGTAGAAGAAACAGTAAATCAAGATATGTCTATAATTTCTGGAATCCCTTCATGGGTACAGATGTATTTTGAAAAACTAGTTGAGAAAACAAACAAACCTGTAGGGGAACTTTTTAAAAATTTTAATTTATTTATTTATGGAGGGGTTAATTATGAGCCTTATCGTAATAAATTTGAAAACTTAATAGGTAGAAAAGTAGATAGTATTGAGTTGTATCCCGCCTCAGAAGGGTTCTTTGCCTTTCAGGATTCTCAAAAAGAAAAAGGGATGTTGTTACAGTTGGATTCCGGTATTTTTTATGAGTTTGTAAAGGCAGCTGATTTTTCTAATGAAAACGCAAAAAGAATCACTTTAAAAGATGTTGAAATTGGGGTTAATTATGTAATGATAATTTCTACTACTGCTGGTTTGTGGGGGTATAATATTGGAGATACAGTTCAGTTTACATCAACGAAACCATTTAGAGTTATTGTTTCAGGAAGAATAAAGCATTTTATATCTGCTTTTGGAGAACATGTAATAGGGAAAGAAGTAGAGCAAGCTTTACAGGAAGCAGTTTTGGGTACGGATATTCGTGTAAATGAATTCACAGTAGCACCTCAAATAACTCCAAAAGAGGGATTGCCTTACCATGAGTGGTTTATAGAATTTGAAAATGAACCTGAAGACATGGAGGAATTCTCAAAAAAAGTAGATTTATCTTTACAAAAGCAAAATGCATATTATTTTGATTTGATAAAAGGAAAGGTGTTGCGACCATTAGTCGTTACAAAAATTACTAAAAACGGATTTCACAGTTATATGAAATCAATTGGGAAACTTGGAGGGCAGAATAAGCTCCCTAGGCTTTCAGACAATAGGGTGATAGCAGATAAGTTGTCTAAATTCTACATTTAGTTTCGGAAAGCCTATATTTGCTTACAATTACCCAAAATGAGTAACATCAATAAAGAAATAGTTAGAACAAGAGCTCAGGAAAGTTCAAATGCCATTGAACGTTTATACGTAACAATGCGCCATTTGTTTAATAGAGGTTTTTATAAGCCTATGGGGGTTTCTGGAGAAACTTTGCGTGAAGCATTGTTGCTTTTACGACCAGAAATTTACGGTTCAATTGCTGATGAAAAAGTAGAGCTTAATGGGCTTAAATATGTTATTGATAGACTTCCAATAGGAATTGAAGAGTGTAAGTATATTAACTTGACTTCAGATGAAGGATACTCAAAATCACACTTTGAAGTGATTATTCCTTTAAAAAGAAGAAGGAATTGCTATAGAATTGATAATGAGCAAATTAATATTGAAATTACAAGAGGGCGTTCTGAAATATATGATATTCTTACGCATCTTACGTTTTTATTTTTAGAGTCGCATAAAATTATGAAACGCGTAATCATTGGAGACAATGGAGAGCTGAAAAGAGATTGGTTAAAACTTGAAAAAGGGGTTCAGAAACAGAAAAGACTAACAGTAAAAGAAAAAGAGATTGTTTTAACCCATACCGCAAATATATTAGGAAGAACATTTGCTGAAGTGTCAAAAGTTTATGATGATTATGCTGAGGAGAATAATCCTGATCGTTTTTTAAGTATTATTTATTGGTTAGGTAAATTAGCTATTGAAGAGGAAACAGGAGGAAAAAAACGAGTAGTGACTTTTACACCCGTTTTAAGGGAAAGAATCGGACACCATATTCACGGAGAATTATGGGCTAATAATATTAAAGAAACGTTAGTTAAAGAAGATTTGTTAGATAAGCCTATTCATGTTATTAGTGCGAATATGCACAGTGTAATGAATACCTTATTTGTGCCAATAGCCTTAAAAAAAGAGTTAAAAAATAAGTCGATCTTTGAAATTTACGAAGAGTTAAGTGAGGATAAAAATAGCGCCTTACGCAATAAAGTTTCAGAAAAGGCGTTGGGTAACGGAATGATTTATTTAAAAGATGAATCAGGAACAAATATCAATGTGCAAATTTTTGACATATCTAAAATAGATAAGTCAAAAAATGAAGTTATTGTTGTTATGGATTATGCTTTTGGCGAGCAAGCCTATGAAACAATAGATGAGTTGTTTAGGTCTTATCAACAAAACAAGTCATTAACTCATTTAGATGTTAAATCGGTGTCAATTATGGGTAAAGCAGGTATCTTAGAAGGAGGGAAAGGCGACGTGATGATTCCTTCGGCTCATATTTTTGAAGGAACCGCAGATAATTATCCTTTCGAGAATGAATTAACAGCAAAAGATTTTGCTCATGATGATATCAATATTGTTGAAGGAGCGATGATTACTGTTTTAGGAACATCATTACAGAACAAGGATATTTTAAAGTTTTTTAATGAGTCAACATGGAATGTTATTGGCTTGGAAATGGAAGGAGCGCATTATCAAAAAGCAATTCAATCAGCTTCAAAAATAAGAGGAAGTATTGCTAAGGATGTAAAAGTGCGTTACGCATACTACGCTTCTGATAATCCATTAGAAACGGGAAGCACATTAGCTTCCGGAGGTTTGGGAACAACAGGTGTAAAGCCAACATACATTATTACACATAATATATTAAAGCAAATATTAAATAAATAAAGACAATATATAGAAGAATATGAATGATAAAAACAATTCTGAAGAAATAGATTTATTACAGTTATTTGGTTTTTTTGAAAATAAGGTAAAGGCGTTTTTTAAACTGATCTTTAGAGGGGTTACATCGGTGTTTGGTGTGCTGATGTCTTTCCTTCAAGTGTTACAACAAAATTTTGTAAAAGTTGCAATTGCCATTATCGTAGCGTTTGGAATTGGTTATGTTTATGATGGATATAAACCAAAAGTATATGCTTCAAAAATGATTGTAAAACCCTTATTTGATAGTAAATATCAATTGGTCACTAATATCAGGTATTACAATGAGTTAGTAGGGAATAGAGAACTGGATAAGCTATCTAGTATTTTTGATTTAACAGAAGAAGAAGCAAAAAGCCTTACAGGATTTGATATTAAAGATGGGCCTGAAAGTGAGAAAGCAAAAACAAGGCTATTCAATTCTTTTATGAAGTCATTGGATTCTACTGCTGCTGCGACTGTTACATATGAAGGGTTTGTTGAGAATATAAATATTTATGATGCTTCTTTATACGAAATTGAGGTAAAGTCATCCGTAAATAATGTGTTTGGAAAGCTGTCGAAAGGATTTAAAAAAACATTTATATCCGATAATTATTCAAAAGAAAACAAGCGAAAAAAGGATACGTTGTTTAAGTTAAAAAAAGCTTCGATTAAAAAATCATTAAAAGATATAGATTCTTTAAAAAATGTTTACATAACAGAGTTGTCTAAAGATAGAACACAAAGAGTTGAGTTGTTAGGGTCTTCAGCTATAAAGTTGTCTGACGAAAATGAAAAAACAAAAGAATTTGAAATGTTGAAATTGCAAATTGCCGAACAAAATAAATTAACAACTCTTGAGGAAGAAGCTATTAAAGAAAATCAATTGTTTGAAGTTGTTTCTGATTTTCAGTTAATTGGTTCAGTAAATGGAGGTACTTTTGATAAAATGAAGTTTATGTTTCCTATTGCCGCTTTTATATTAGTATTGTTAGGGTTGTTTGGTATGAAGTTTAATAGGTTTGTTGCAAATTATAATAAGAATTAATGAAGAAGATACTAATCACTGGAGGAGCTGGTTTTATAGGTTCAAATTTTATTGAACATACATTAAATAATGAGGATGTAGTTGTTTATAATTTAGATAAATTGACCTATGCGGGAAATTTAGAAAACTTAGAAAGTGTAGCAAACCACGAAAGGTATCATTTTATTCAAGGGGATATTTGTGATAGGTCTTTATTAGAGAAGTTATTTGAAAAACATCAAATAACAGATGTGATTCACTTTGCTGCAGAATCGCATGTGGATAATTCAATTAAAAATCCTGGAGCATTTATTGAAACAAATATTGTAGGAAGTTTTAATTTATTAGATGTTGCTTATAAAACATGGATGGATGCGCCTAACAAAGTGAAATCTGAATATACAAATTCTCGATTCCTGCATGTGTCTACTGATGAAGTATACGGTACATTAGGGAAAGAAGGTTTGTTTATGGAGTCAACACCTTATGCACCTAATAGTCCTTATAGCGCTTCAAAAGCATCTTCTGATTTTATAGTGCGTAGTTACTTCCATACATACGGAATGAATGTAGTTACTACGAATTGTTCAAATAATTACGGGCCTAATCAACATGATGAAAAATTAATACCTACAATTATTAGAAAATGTCTGTCAGAAGAAAACATACCAATTTATGGTGACGGTTTAAATATACGCGATTGGTTATATGTTTTAGATCACTGTAAAGGAATTGAAATTACTTTTAATAAAGGAGTTTCTGGAGAAACATATAATATTGGAGGTAGAAATGAACGTACAAATATGTATATAGTAGATACTATTTGTGCTATTTTAGATGAGAAGACTCCTAGAGAAAATGGTAGTTCATACAAAGGATTAAAGAGCTTTGTAAAAGATAGAGCAGGTCATGATTTTAGATATGCTATTGATGCTTCCAAAATCGAAAACGAATTGGGGTGGAAAGCGGATGAAAATTTTGAATCGGGAATATTAAAAACCATTACATGGTACATTAATAAATATAAAAAAATAAAAGCATGAAAGGGATCATTTTAGCAGGAGGATCAGGAACAAGGTTACATCCACTTACTCTTTCAGTAAGCAAGCAGTTAATGCCAATTTTTGACAAACCGATGATTTATTATCCATTGTCAACATTAATAAACTCTGGTATTAGAGAAATCTTGATTATTTCAACACCACAGGACTTACCGTTATTTGAAAAGTTATTAGGAGATGGAAAAAAGCTAGGTTGTCGTTTTGAGTATGCTGTTCAGGAACATCCAAACGGTTTAGCTGAGGCGTTTATTATAGGAGCTGATTTTATAGGAAAGGATAAGGTAGCATTAGTACTAGGAGATAATATTTTTTATGGTACTGGCTTAGGAGATTTATTGAGAGAAAATAATAATCCAGATGGTGGAATTGTATATGCATATCATGTACATGATCCGGAACGATATGGTGTGGTTGATTTTGATCCCAATGGCAAAGTACTTTCTATAGAAGAAAAACCAGAAAATCCAAAATCTAATTTTGCAGTACCAGGGATTTATTTTTATGACAATGATGTGGTAGAAATAGCTAAAAATATCAAACCCAGTCACAGAGGAGAACTTGAAATAACCGATGTGAATAAGGAATATTTAAGACAGGGAAGACTAAAAGTGGGTATACTCGACAAAGGTACGGCTTGGTTAGATACTGGTACGTTTACATCTTTGATGCAGGCATCTCAATTCGTTCAAGTAATAGAAGAACGTCAAGGTTTGAAAATAGGAGCAATTGAAGAGGCTGCGTACAGACAAGGTTTTATATCTAAAGATGAATTAAGAGTCCTAGCAACTCCGTTATTAAAAAGTGGTTATGGAAAGCATTTAATCAGTATTATTGAGGATTAATGAAAGTTGCTGAAACTAAACTTAAAGGATGTTTTGTTATTGAACCAAGAGTGTTTAATGACGACAGAGGTTATTTTTTTGAAAGTTATAACAAGGAGAAATTTGAAGAATTAACGGGCTCAAAAGTTGATTTTGTGCAGGATAATGAGTCTTTTTCAACAAAAGGAGTATTACGTGGGTTGCATTTTCAAAAAGGAGAGCACGCCCAAGCAAAATTAGTTAGAGTAACTCATGGTGAAGTGTTAGATGTAGCTGTTGATATCAGACCAGAGTCAGAAACTTTTTTACAAGTTGAAGCGGTCCGTTTATCAGCAGAAAACAAGAAACAACTATTTGTGCCAAGAGGATTTGCGCATGGATTTATAGTACTTAGTGATACCGTAGTATTTAATTACAAGTGTGACAATTTTTATAATAAAGCTTCGGAAGGAGGGATCATTTACAATGATGATACGCTAAATATAGACTGGGTTTTAGATTCAAGTGAGTTTTTAGTTTCTGAAAAGGATATAATACTCCCAACGATTAAAGATTTATTTTAAGATGATAACTATATTAGTAACAGGAGCGAGTGGCCAATTAGGACAGTGTTTACAAGCACTTTCTTTAAGTGAACCAACTATTAAATTTACTTTTGCCAATTCTAAAGAGTTGGATATCACAAAAAAGGAATCTGTTACTTCTTTTTTTAAGAAAACTAATTTCGATTTTTGTGTGAATTGTGCAGCATATACTGCTGTGGACAAAGCAGAGTCAGATGAAGATAGCGCTCAGAAGGTAAATGTATTAGGGCCAAAGTATTTAGCAGAAGCTTGTTTAATCACTAATACAAAGTTGATACACATTTCAACGGACTTTGTGTTTGATGGAGCGTCAACTATTCCGTATACTGAAGAAGATGAAACAAATCCTCTTTCAGTTTATGGAAAAACAAAATTAGAAGGAGAAATAGCTATTTCATCTATTTTAACAAAATATTTTATACTTAGAACATCATGGTTGTATTCCGAATATGGAAACAATTTTATGAAAACGATGCGTCGTTTAAGTAAGGATCGTAATGAATTAGGTATTATTTCTGACCAAATAGGAAGTCCAACCTATGCTAAAGATTTAGCTAAAGCTGTGTTGCATATAGTTAAAAGTAATAGTAATAAGTTTGGAGTGTATCATTACAGTAATGAAGGAGTAGCGAGTTGGTATGATTTTGCTAAAGCAATTTTTGATATAACCACCACAGAAATTAGAACACATGCAATTCCAACATCTGCATATCCAACGCCAGCTAAACGACCACGTTTTAGTGTGATGGATAAAACAAAATTTAAAAAAAACTTAGGAATAGAAATTCCTTATTGGAGAGATAGTTTGAAAGAAGCAATTTCAAATATTTAAATATTAGATTGTATACTCATAAAAGTATATTGAGAGTAAGAAAAGGTTTTTGCACTTTCAATACAGATATTAAATAAACATTTTCATGGAGTTAAACAACAAGAAATTAGCAATTATTGGTTTAGGTTATGTAGGCTTGCCTTTAGCAGTTGAATTTGCAAAAAAATTCAATGTAATCGGTTTTGATATAAATCAAAATAGGGTAGATGAATTGAATCAAGGACATGATGCTACATTAGAAGTGTCTGATGAAAGTTTAAAGTCAGTTCTTAATAAGAATAATATTGGATTAAAGTTGAGTTGTGATGTTCAGGATTTAAATGATTGTAACGTTTATATTGTAACAGTACCAACTCCTGTTGATAAAAATAATAGACCTATACTAACCCCGTTAATTAAGGCGTCCGAAACTATAGGAAAAGCCTTGAAAAAAGAAGATATAGTTATATATGAGTCAACTGTTTACCCGGGAGCTACAGAAGAGGACTGTGTGCCTGTGCTAGAAGCTGTAAGCGGGTTGGTTTTTAATAAAGATTTTTATGCAGGTTATTCTCCAGAACGAATTAATCCTGGAGACAAAAAACACACGGTAACAAATATTAAAAAAGTGACATCAGGCTCTACGCCTGAAATCGGGAAAATAGTTAATGATTTATATGCATCAATAATTACTGCAGGAACGCATTTAGCACCCACAATTAAAGTAGCAGAAGCAGCCAAAGTTATAGAGAATTCACAACGTGACATAAATATAGCTTTTGTAAATGAGCTCGCTAAAATTTTTAATAAATTAGAAATAGATACACATGCAGTGTTGGAGGCTGCAGCTACTAAATGGAATTTTTTACCATTTACACCTGGTTTAGTTGGAGGGCATTGTATAGGGGTTGACCCATATTATTTAGCACAAAAAGCTCAAGAAGTAGGGTATCATCCAGAAATAATTTTAGCTGGACGACGATTGAATGATAGCATGGGGGATTATGTAGCTACTGAAGTATTAAAACTAATGGTCCAAAATGATATACCAATAAAAGGCGCCAAGGTATTAATGCTCGGTATTACATTTAAAGAAAATTGCCCGGATATAAGGAACACCAAGGCTATTGATGTATTTAAGGCATTAGAATCATTTCATATGAATGTAGATGTATATGATCCTTGGGCATCTGCAGAAGAAGTAAAAGGAATATATGGAATAGATACAATTTCATCTTTAGAAACTAAAAAATATGATGCAATTGTACATACTGTTGCACATAAGGAATTTTCAGAATTGAAAATAAAAAAGTTGAAAAATAGTCAAGCAGTTATTTATGATGTCAAAGGGAGTTTAGATAGTAAAGAAGTTAATAAAAGACTATAATGTATAAAACACCATTTCATACCAAAGACTTATCGAAATTAACTTTTCTAATAACTGGAGGAGCTGGGTTTATTGGTTCTAATTTAGTAGAATACCTTTTAAAATATAATGTTAAGAAAGTTGCTATTTTAGACAATTTTGCTACGGGACATAGAAAAAATATTGAGGAATTTATACAAGATGAACGTTGTGAATTAATTGAAGGAGATATACGTGATTTGGAAACTTGTAAAAAGGCAATGTCTGGTGTTAATTATGTATTGCATCAAGCAGCCCTAGGGTCGGTTCCAAGATCTATTAATGATCCAATTACTTCTAATGAAGTGAATGTTTCTGGTTTTTTAAATATGTTAGTTGCAGCAAAAGATTCGGATACTGTTAGAAGAATTGTGTATGCTGCAAGTTCATCAACCTATGGTGACCACCCAGACTTACCAAAAGTAGAAGATAAAATAGGAAAACCATTATCTCCATATGCAGTTACCAAATATGTAAATGAACTCTATGCAGATGTGTTTTATAAAACATATGGCTTAGAGACAATAGGGTTACGTTATTTTAATGTGTTTGGTCCTAAGCAAGACCCAGATGGAGCTTATGCGGCTGTAATCCCTAAATTTATTAGTCAATTCTTAAATAATAAAGATGTGATAATTAATGGTGATGGTAAGCATTCGAGGGATTTTACGTTTATAGAAAATGTAGTACAAGCCAATATGAAAGCAATTTTGTCAGATGATAAAAATGCCGTAAATCAGGTATATAATGTTGCTTTTGGAGAAAATACTAATTTAAATGAACTAGTTAAAGCAATAAAAAATGGTTTAAGTTCGTTAAGTGTTGATGTAAAAAAAACAAAAATACATTTTGGGGATGAAAGAAAAGGCGATGTGAAGCATTCATTAGCTGATATTAATAAAGCTATTAAAATGATTGGTTATCAGCCAAAGGTTTCATTTTCAAAAGGAATTCAAATGACTGTAAACTGGCATGTTGAAAAATAAGGCTGTAAGATGATAGATTATCCATTAAAGTTTCAGCCCATACTTAAAGATAAAATATGGGGAGGAAGTAAACTCAAAACACTATTAAACAAAGAAACAACATCTGATTGTTTGGGGGAGAGTTGGGAAATATCAAGTGTAGAACATAATGTTTCAATTGTTAGTAACGGAACTTTTAGAGACAAATCATTAACAGATTTAATAAAAATATTTAAAGAGGAACTCTTAGGGACCCAGGTATATGAAACATTTGGTGACAGGTTTCCTTTGCTAGTCAAATTTATAGATGCTAAATTAGACTTGTCAGTACAGCTTCATCCAAATGATCAATTGGCTAAAAAGAGACATAATTCTTTTGGTAAAGCTGAAATGTGGCACATTGTTCAAGCCGATGAGGCGTCGAAGTTAATAATCGGTTTTAATCAAGTAGTTGATAAAGAAATATATCAGAAAGCTTTAAGAAAAGGAGAATTAACAAGTTTACTCAATTTTAAGAAAACAAAAAAAGGAGATAGTTTTTTTATCAATACAGGAACAATACACGCAATAGGTGCAGGGGTTTTAATAGCTGAAATTCAGCAAACATCTGATATAACGTATAGGGTTTTTGATTGGAATAGAAAAAATATAAATGGAGAAGAAAGAGTGTTGCATACAGATTTGGCTTCAAAAGCTATAAATTATGGTACAACAGATCATGAAAAATTAAAATATGATGAATTAAATTCACCATCTAATATTGTTTCTACGGAGTATTTTACAACAAATTATATTCATGTTGATGACAAGCTGATAAGGCGATTTAATGAGATTGATTCATTTAAAATATATATGTGTGTACAAGGAGAAGGATTCGTTACAGTAAATTTGAATAAAGAACATATTTCACTTGGAGAAACTGTATTAATCCCTGCTTTGTGTAAAGAAATAATACTAGAGGGAAACGGAATGGTATTATTAGAGGTTTATATTGAAGATAAGTTTCTGTAGGTGTGGTGTTTACATGGTGTGAAAAGATATAAGATAGAGAGGGTAGGTTTTTAAAAAAAACTTGTAAATTTGTAATTGCCCCAAATAAAAAATAAAATTCATGTTAGATTTAAATGGAAAGTCGGTTTTAATAACCGGAGGAACAGGTTCCTTCGGAAAGGAATTTACTAAAACTATTTTAAATAGATTCCCAAATGTTAAACGTTTGGTTATTTTTTCAAGAGACGAACAAAAGCATTTTCAAATGAGTATGGAATATCCCGATACTAAATATCCGGCTATTCGTTATTTTATAGGTGACGTTCGTGATAGGAAAAGGCTATTTAGAGCTTTTGAAGGTATAGATGTTGTTATTCACGCTGCAGCAATGAAACATGTTCATATCGCAGAATACAACCCTATGGAATGTGTAAACACCAATATTATTGGTGCAGAAAATGTAATAGATGCAGCTTTAGAATCAGGTGTTAGTCATGTAGTAGCTTTATCTACAGATAAAGCAGCGGCGCCAATAAATTTGTATGGAGCTACAAAATTAGCATCCGATAAGCTATTCGTTGCTGCTAATAATATTAAAGGAAAAAGAGATATTCGTTTTTCTGTTGTACGTTATGGTAACGTTATGGGATCAAACGGTTCTGTAATGCCTTTCTTTTTAAAGAAGAAGAAAGAAGGAATGTTGCCTATTACCGATGAAAGAATGACTCGATTTAATATTTCTTTAGAAGATGGTGTAGAAATGGTGATGAATGCATTAGAAAACGCTTGGGGAGGAGAAATATTTGTTCCTAAAATACCATCATATAAAATTACTGATGTCGCAACAGCTATTGCCCCAGAATGTGAACAAAAAATAGTGGGTATCAGACCAGGAGAAAAATTACATGAAGAAATGATAACAATTTCTGATTCATTAAATACATGGGATTTAGGGAAATATTATGCTATTTTACCACAGCAACCAATGTTTAATTTAGACAATTATATAAAAGAATTTAATGCTTCACGTGTGCCAGATGGGTTTAGTTACAATTCTGGTGATAATACAGAATGGGAAACCATAGAAACACTTAGAGGGCACGTGAAAGCATATGTAGACCCTAATTTTGAAGTGTAATGAAGTCTATACCTTACGGAAGACAGAGCATAGATCAGCAAGATATTGATGCAGTAGTAAGTACTTTACAGGCTGATTTTTTAACTCAGGGACCAAAGGTTCTAGAGTTTGAAGAAAAATTTGCCGCTTATGTAGGTTCAAAATATGCTGTTGCTGTAAATAATGCAACATCAGGACTACATATTTCAGTATTAGCACTAGGTTTAAAAGAAAATGATCGTGTAATAACAACACCAATAACTTTTGCGGCGTCTGCAAATTGTATTCGTTATGCAGGGGCTGAAGTGTGGTTTGCAGATATAGATTCGGATACCTATTTACTTTCGATAGAAAGTGTTCGACAATTAATAGAAAGCAAGCCTAAAGGGTTTTTTAAAGGAATTATACCTGTAGATTTTGCAGGGCTACCAGTGAACCTAGAAGATTATAGAAAAATTGCTAACGAGCATGATTTATGGATTATAGAAGATGCTTGTCATGCTCCAGGTGGTTATTTTATTGATTCAAAAGATGTAAAACAACGTTGTGGAAATGGAAATTATGCAGATATTGGCGTATTTTCATTTCACCCTGTAAAACATATTGCATGCGGTGAAGGAGGAATGGTTACCACTAATTCCGAAACTTTGTATAAAAAACTTTCTTTATTAAGATCTCACGGTATTACTAAAGAAAATATGCAAGAAAATCATGGAGGATGGTTTTATGAAATGCAAGAACTTGGGTTTAATTATAGGCTAACAGATATTCAATCTGCTTTAGGGATTACCCAACTTGCTAAAAATGAAATTGGAGTAATACGTAGAAATGAGATATCAGAAACGTATAAAAAAGCTTTTTTAGGAAATGTGAAATTTCAAGACCTCCCCAAAGGTTCTTATAATGCACATCATTTGTTTGTAATTGAGGTTGATGATAGAAAAGGATTATATGACTTTTTAAGAAGTCATAATATATTTGCTCAAATACATTATATACCGGTACATACCCTTCCTTATTATAAGGAAATAGGATACGGTAGTTTGGATTTAAGTAATTCAGAAAAATATTATTCTAAATGTATAAGTTTACCTATGTATCCTACATTAGAGGATGAAGAACAAGAATTTGTAATTAATAAAGTGTTAGGATTTATAAATGGCTAATCTAGCAATTATACCTGCAAGAGGAGGGAGTAAACGCATACCTAGAAAGAATATTAAACCTTTTTTAGGTAAACCTATTATAGCGTATTCTATTGAAGCTGCAATACAAAGTAATTTGTTTGATGAGGTAATGGTGTCCACAGATGATATTGAAATTGCAGAGATCGCAAAAAAATATGGAGCTACAGTTCCTTTTTTGAGAAGTAGTGATAATGCAAATGATTTTGCAGTTTTAGCGGATGTTATAGAAGAAGTTTTAGAGCAATATAAAAAAAATAAAAATTTAAAATTTGACACTATTTGCTGTATAATGGCAACAAATCCATTTGTAAACCCTTATGTAATTAAGGATAGCTGTGAAAAGTTAATTAAAAGTAAAGGTGAGTCATTAATTGCAGTTACAAAATGTAACCCTCCAATACAAAGAACTTTTGAAATTAAAGATGGTATATTGTCATTTGTGTATCCTGAACATTTTTATACTAGAACTCAAGATTTAAGTGCTCACTATTTTGATGCAGGATCTTTCTTTTGGGTAAAAGTAGACGCTTTTAAAATTCATAAAAAAGGAATTACAAATAAAACAATTCCATATATTTTACAAGATGAGTTTGTGCAAGATATAGATACTATGTCCGATTGGAAATTAGCTGAATTGAAATACAGATTAATGACTGATGAATAAAGTTTTTTTTAGAGTAGACGCCAATGAAATTGTTGGTTTTGGTCATTTTTATAGATGTCTTGAATTGGCAAAAGAGTTTTTAAATAAGAACATAATCCCTGTTTTTATTTTAAAACATTATACTAAATCTGTTTTAGAAGTTATTGAAACTCATGGTGTAGAATACGAATTGTTAGCGCTTAATAATGAAATAGCAAATCGAGAAGAAGTTAATCATATAAAAAAACTAAAAGAAACTCATAAGGCTAGAGCAATATTTTTAGATATAGATCATAAATTGTATAAGGAGAGTAATACAGAGTATGAGGTTTATTTAAAAACCATAGATTCTTTTTTTTACACAATAATGTTTGGAGATTTTTCTCCTATTAAGTTTTATCCAGATATGATAATTGTTCCTTATGTAGGGGCTCAAACATATCATTCTGGGTTAGAACATATTTTAAAGAAAAAATTATTGGGAGCGGAATATTTTATATTAAGAAAAGAGTTTTTAAATTATAAAAATGAGTATTCTATTAGGGAAAAAGTTTCTAACATTGTTATAACAATGGGAGGTAGTAACCCTTCATGTTCTATAGAAAAAGCAGTTGAATCTGTTACTCTAACATCGTTTACAGGAAAATGTACGATAATAGTTGGGAAAGAAGCAAAAATAGATTTCAATGAGTTAGCAAAAAAAATTAGTTGCTCGTCTATAGAGTTTTCTTTTTTATATAATAATAGTAATTTTATCGAATGTTTATTAAATTCAGATATTGTGTTTACTAATAGTGGTTTGACTAAATACGAAACAATGTATTTAGGTATTCCAACGTTTACGTTTTCAATCAATGATAATCATGAAGAATTGATGAATCTTTTTGAAAAAGAAACAAAATCAATTATTCATTTAGGTAATGTAAACAATTTAAAAGAAAATGTAATTGCTGAACATTTAGAAACGTTCATTTTAGATAATGCTAAACGCAAAGAGTTCTCAGAAAGAGGTAAAAAATTAATTGACGGAAAAGGACTTGATCGTATTTTAAGTCAAGTTCTATTAGAAATAAAGAAATAATTTAAATGAAGGATAAACAAATAGTTGTTTTTGGAACAGGAGAGATTGCTGAACTTGCAAATTTTTATTTCACAACAGATAGTGATTTTGAGGTAGTGGCTTTTTGTTGTGATAAAGAATATAAGGATGCAGATCAGTTCTGTAAGCTTCCTTTAATTGCATTTGAAGATATAGAAAAAAAATATCCGCCTTCTGAGTATGAAATGCATGTAGCTTTAAGTTACACTAAGCTAAATAAAGTTCGAGAGCAAAAATATAATGAAGCAAAAGCTAAAGGATATAGTCTAGTTAATTATATCTGCTCAAAAAGTGTTAGATGGGACGATTTAGTTATAGGTGATAATTGCTTTATTTTAGAAAACCAAACCATTCAGCCAACTGTAAAAATAGGAAACAATGTAATGATTTGGAGTGGAAATCATCTTGGTCATGGTTGTGAAATAGGAGATCATACGTATTTAAGTAGTCATATTTGTATAAGTGGTCATACCAAAATTGGAGAAAGATGTTTTATTGGTGTGAATTCGGCATTTAAAGATTTTATAGAGATAGGGGATGACGTATTTATAGGAATGGGAGCATCAGTAGTTAAGGACATTCCATCTAATAGTGCTGTTTTAAGTTCACAATCAACTATTTTTGAGCCAGAACATAAAGTAACACAAAGTATTAGAAAAAATTACTTTAAAATAGTAGAAAAAAAATTATAATGAGTTTCATCAAAAAAGAGATAATAATATTACCTCAAAAAGAATTATCATGGATGCAATCACATGCGATGTTGCCAACAGTAGTTCATTTAGAGGAAGATTTATTTAGAGTTTATTTTTCAGGAAGAGATACAGAAAACAGATCCTTAATTGGATATGCTAATGTTGAAGTTAAAAATGGAAAAATAAATGTGTTAGACTATAGTAAAGAACCTGTATTGTTGACTGGTGAGAGAGGTTGTTTTGATGATAATGGGGTTACACCTTCATGTATCATTAAAATGAAGGACCAATGGTATATGTATTATATTGGATGGAATTCGGGAACAAGCACAACAAGAATGGGACTTATTGCAGGTTTAGCAATAAGTAATGACGCTGGGAAAACTTTTAAAAGAAATTCTAGATCAGCATTATTAGAAAAAACAGATAGAGAGCCTTTTAGTATTTTAACCGCTCCATATGTTATCCATGATGAGGTTAGTAATAAGTGGGAAATGTGGTATGTATCTTGCGAAGGATGGAGAAGTAAAGACTTACCCACATATAATATAAAATATGCAAGTTCTAAAGATGGTGTTAACTGGGACAGAGACGGACATATATGTATAGACTTTATAGATGAAAATGAAACAGCTTTAGCAAGACCTTGCGTAAGAATTGAAAACGGTATATATAAAATGTGGTTTTCGTATAAAGACCCTCGTATTGGTTATAGAATTGGTTATGCTGAATCTCTTAACGGAAAAGATTGGAATAGAAGTAATGAAGCTATTGATTTAAGTGTTGGGGAGCCAGGAGAGTGGGATAGTGATATGATTGAGTATTCTTTTGTGTTTGAGCATAAAGGGGTTAAATATATGTTTTACAATGGTAATGGATACGGGCAAAATGGAGCCGGATATGCCGTTTATAAATCAGAAGAATAATGATAAGTGGAATAATGCAACCTACTTTTTTCCCTTGGATGGGTTATTTTGATATGATCGATAAGGTAGATCATTTTGTTTTCTTAGATCATGTTCAATTAACTAAAAGAAGTTGGCAGGTAAGAAACAGAATTAAAACTCCTCAAGGAGAATCATTTATTACAATCTCTATCGCAAAAACGAAATCAAGAGATGAACAATGGATTAAGGATGCTGTAATTAGTTATGAAAGTAAGTGGCATCAAAAGTTTTTAAAAACACTTGAAGCTTCTTATAAAAAAGCAGCATACTTTGATGAAGTTTATAAATGGTTAGAGGGTATTATATTTGAAGAAACGGAAACGTTAGGAGAGTTAAATATTAAAATAATCAAAGAAATTTGTGAGAAGATTGGAATTACAACCCAGTTACATAAAAGTTCGGATATAAGCCCAGAAGGGAAAAAAGATGATATGCTGGTCGAGTTGTCCAAAACTGTTAGTTGTGAACAATATTTGTCGGCTCAAGGTTCTGCCGTATATATTGAAGAAACAACTCCTGGCGGTGCATTTACTCAAAATAGTATAGAGCTATTTTATCATGATTATGAGCATCCAACTTATGAGCAAGGTAAAAAAGAATTTTTACCTTACATGGCTATAGTTGATTTGTTATTACACGTAGGGTTTAATAATGCTTTAAGCGTTATAAGAGAAGGTAGATGTGACAATATTCAGTTTGAAAAATATAGAAAAGAAAATTTAGGGTTACCAAATGTATAAACTATGAACACAGAAAAAGTTTTTATTATTGCCGAGCTTTCTGCAAATCATGGAAATGATTTAGAAATTGCAAAAGAAACAATAAGAGCAGCAAAAAGAGCTGGGGCAGATGCTATTAAGTTGCAAACTTATAAAGCAGAAACTATTACAATGGATGTTAAACATAAAGATTTTATGATTAACACCGGAGGTGTTGCTGATGGGATGTATTTATTTGACTTATATAAAGAAGCTTTTTTGCCTTGGGAATGGCATAAAGAACTGTTTGATACAGCAAAAGAGGAAGACTTAATTTGCTTTTCTTCACCATTTGACCATTCAGCCGTTGATTTTCTAGAAGAGCTAGAGAGCCCTATTTATAAAATTGCTTCTTTTGAAATAACGGATATTCCGTTAATAAAATATGCTGCTTCTAAAGGGAAGCCGATGATTATTTCCACAGGAATTGCTGAAATTGAAGATATAGGATTAGCAATTGAAGCTTGTAAAAGTGTCGGGAATAATGATATTACAATTTTAAAATGTACGTCTGCCTATCCTGCACCTGTGGAAGAGGCTAACTTGGTAATGATTGATGATATAAGAACTCGGTTTGATGTAAAAGTAGGGTTATCTGATCATACTTTGGGGATAACAGTTCCTGTTGTTTCAGTTGCCATGGGAGCAAAAGTAATTGAGAAACATTTTATTTTAGATAAAAAAGTTGGTGGGTATGATGCTTCATTTTCTTTGGATGAAAAAGAATTTACAGAAATGGTAACTGCTGTTAGGCAGGCGGAACAATCTTTGGGTAAGGTAGATTATACTTTAACAGAAAAACAATTAACAGGAAGGAGAAGTTCAAGATCTCTTTATTTATTTAAGGATATTAAAAAGGGTGATATAATTACAGAGGATACAATTAAATCTGTTAGGCCAGGTTTTGGTTTACATCCAAAGTATTATGAAGCTATTCTAGGTAAAACGTTTAATATAGATGCCAATAGAGGTGAGCCTTTAAAATTAAGCATGATAGACGGATTGTAGATGAAACTATTATTTATAGAAAATAGGTATAAAACATATCTTTTTGATGCTATTGCAAAAGAGCTTCAAAAGGAACATCAGATATTCTGGATTGTCCAAAACCCAGAATTTTCACCAACTGTAGGGGAAGTTAATGTAATTAAATTCCCTGAAAATGATATAAATGAAGATGAGGTAAAATCTAATTTAGAGATAGATTTTGAAGGAGTTATACAATCAGATAGGCAACAAAATTATTTTAAAAAGAAAGGGGTTAATTATTTTTACTATTACGCAAAGCAAATAGATGAAATAATAACTCAAATTCAACCAGATTTTGTTTTTGGAGAGTCTACAGCTTTTCATGAATTGTTAACTATTGAAATTTGCAAGAAAAGTAACATCTTATATTTAACGCCATCTTCCTGCAGATATCCAGTCGGGCGTTTTTCTTTTTATAAGTATAATACTCTAGAACCGTATAAAGGAAGTGGTGAATTATTAGGTAATGAAGATGCAATTAACATAATTGAATCTATTGAAAATAGAGTTTTGAAACCAGATTACATGAAAAAAATAACCGTTTCAAAATCAAAAATAGTTGGAAACAAATTAAAAATTATTAAATCGTATTATGGAGGAGAAAAATACAATACTCCATCACCTCTAGTAAAATATAAATTAGAGCAACAGAAAAATAAAAATATTGAGGCGTGGGAAGAAATTGCAATTAAAGGAATTGAAAAGGATAAATTTTCAGTTTTATACCCCATGCAAATGCAACCAGAGGCTAATATTGATGTTTGGGGTAGAAAATGTAGAGATCAATTTACTACAATAGTTAATATACATAAACAAATGGGCGAAGATGAGGTTTTATATATAAAACCAAACCCTAAGTCTAAATATGAATTAACAAATGATTTAATTACATATATTAGTAAGCATAAAAATATTGTAGCATTACAACACACAGTTAGTATGGATGCTATATTTAAGGATGTAGATTTATTCATAACAGTAACAGGAACCATTGCTATTGAATGCATTTTGGCTAATAAGCCCATAGTTACCTTAGTAAAAACGATAAATAATACATCTAATAATTGTTTGTTTGCAGAATCATTTAATGCAATTAGTAAGTATAAAGGAATGATAAAAAAGAATATTTTTCCAAAAAACACCAAGCAAGAGAAAATAAATTATTTAAACAGACTAAACATGTCTAGTTTTAAAGGTTCTGATGCAGATCCTTTTTCGAAAAAGGAAGCTGTCTCTGATGAAAATATTGCGTTAATGATGGAGGCTTTTAATAAGGTTTTTTTATGATGTTAATTAGAAAAAGTTTTATATGTTTATTAACATTTTTTTTGCCATCACCCTTTTGTATTCTTCTTTTAAGAATTTTAGGAGCTAAAATAGGTAAAAACGTAAAAATAGGTTTTTCTTTTATAGGAATTACAAATTTAGTTTTGGAGGATAATGTTAAAATAGGTCATTTCAACATAATATTGAATCATGGCTTACATCTGCATAAAAATGTAGAAATAGGATATTTAAATATTTTTAAAGGACCTTTTAAGATTTTTTTAAAAAACAAAGCGGCTATAGGAAATAAAAATTACATTACCAGAGGTCCTAAAGGGGTTTCTTACGGAGAGTCTGTGTTAGAGTTAGGAGAGTTAACAAAAATAACAACAGGGCATCATATAGACATGACTAGGAGTGTTAAGTTTGGAGATTTTTCAATTTTAGCAGGAATCAGATCACAGCTGTGGACGCATGGTTATTATCATTCAGAACAAGGAAAAGATAGAATTAGAATAGATGGTGAAATCAGTATATGTAATAATGTATATATAGGCTCTAATTGTGTCTTTAATCCAGGGGTTAAAGTCTCAGATGCAATACATATTGGCGGAGGCAGTGTAATTTCTAAAAACTTAACAAAGTCGGGTATGTATGTTAGTCATGGGTTGCGATTTATAGAGAATGATTTAGAAAAAGTAAAGGCAAAGCTAAAAGAAGTTAAGGGGTTTGAACTTGTAGAACCAGTTTATACAAAAGAATAAATGGGAGTTGTAAATCCAATAAAGTTATTAGTAATATCTGCGGTTATCTGGCTGTTTATTTATGTGCAAATGCCAGTAAGGTATTTGTATAATGGTAGTGTGTTTTTCCCGATACTGACCTTAGTTATATTTATACTAACTTTTATTGTTGGTATATTATCACTTAAAACAAATACAATAAAACCTATTGAACAACCGTCCGATAAAAAACTAAAACAGATTGTATTATTGTTCTTTTGTATTGGAGTATTTGGAGTGCTCCTTAAACTGTATGTAGGTTTTTTTAAAAGCGGAATCTTTGTTGCTGAGGATATTTTTGAAGAACGATTGGAAAATATGGGGAAAGAGCTTTCTGGGGGAGGTGTGGGTGTGATTGCGTCCTTATTGTTTCCTTTTTCTTTTGTGTGTTTACTAATAGCTATTTATAATTACAAAATTTTTAATAAGTTTTTTTTACTACTTATAGGTATAGCTGGGGTTTATCCGATGATTGAAACTTTTTTTATGGGAGGGAGAACTATAATAGCACTATTAGGTACAACACTTTTGTTTGTGATGTTTACTAGTTTTTATAAAAACGTAAATGTACGCTTATTAAAAATTAAATTATCAAGAGTTACTATTATAAGCCTGCCTAAGTTTTTATTTAAAAAGATAATTATAATCCCATTATTTCTGATTACATTTTTATTTGTTTCGTACTCGATAACTGTTGTCAATAAAAGACTAACAAGATTTGGTTATGGGAATAATACGTTTAAGGTTTGGGAGCAAAAAGATTACCAGTGGGTAAAATTTGATAAGGATTTTAAAGAAGCATATTTTAAATCCACAACTGAAGTCAAAAATAAAATGATTGGTATATATAGTCTTAAACATTATTTTGTACATGGGGTAATTGAATATGTACGTTTAATAAATGATTTAGATAACACAACAGGATATTATTATGGGCAATATGAATTTAATGTGTTTTTTAAATTTTTTAAATTTTTCGGAATTCCATTAAATTCTTTAGGTGAACTAAATAATATTGTAAAAAGGAAGGCTGTTTATCAAACATTTTGGGGTCCATTTTATATTGATTTTGGAATATTTGGAGTCGTTATTATGTTTTTTTGGGGTAGGTTTATAAAAAGGGTGTATGCTCATGCAAGAAATGGAAGTACTCAGTATGTTATTTTTTACGGTTATTTTTCTACAATTATGATAACATCATTTTATATTAATTTTCTATTGGGATCGTCATCATACTATTTGTTTGCTTTTTTTATAAGCTTATTTATATTTAAATATTGGCCTAAAAATTTAACATTTTCTGTAGATAACAGATGAATAAATTTATATTCCATATAGTTTTTATAAGTATATTTCTGTCTTGCCAAAAAAAGGAAACGGAAGAAGTTTTAAAACCTATACTCAATTTTGAAATAAATGATTCCAAATATATCATTAACAGTTCTTTCCCAAAAGGAGATGCACGTCGCTATGGAGTGTACCCTAATCAACCTATTTCTCAAAAAAAGTTATCTAATATATTAGCCCTTGCTAAAGAAGGCTTACCCATAATTTTTCCTAAAGGAGAATATAAAACCAACTTAGTATTAAATAATACATCAAATGTTAGTTTTGTTTTTCAAGAAGCCACTATTAATGGTGCAATTAGTATACTTGATGGCTCTAGTAAATTAAAGTTTGATGGTCAACTTACAGTTTTAGACAAGTTATTTATTAGAAAATCAAATAATATACTATTTGATAGATTAATAATTAAAACGGACACGGTATTAAATATATACCACAAAAAAAATAGAGGAGTCAGTATTTATGCAGGGAGCAAAAATATTTCTTTTGATTATTTAAAAATAGAGGATACTGGTGGCCTACCTGAGGGCTTTTATAAGTATACTGCTGCAGCATTACAAATACACGGATGGAATAATAACCCAGAACAGGTTTATATAAATAAATTAGAGATTAATAACTCTGGTAGAACAGCCTTATATATTACAGGCAATGGCCATCAAATAGAAAAAGCAATAATAAATAATTTCGGAATTGAGAGTCCCAAAAATATGTTTGGTTTAGAAGATGCAAGCCCAGGTGAAGAGAAAGAATTTACTGGAGTATGGATTAATCGATGCAATGATTGTGTAATTGATACCTTAGCTATTAACAGTAATACAATTTTCGGGAAGTATAGTTTACGATTAGATGAAGGGGTGTATCATGAGCCCACATTTATCAATAACATACACTTTGGGGCTAAAGCAAAAGAACTGACTATAAAAGATGATGAGCTTACCAATATTTTAGTAAAAAATGAATATTAAATTGGACTATATAGTAAAACAGAGGGATAAAGTTTTTATAGTTTTAATCGCACTTGTTTTTATAACATTTATCTTTTCGTATGCTTTAAATAACATTTCAATTTATTTATTTATTCCTTTCTTCTTTTTAGATACTAAAGAAAAAATTAAGCTAAAATTACAAGAATTAAAAAAGAATAAAATAGTGCTTTTGTGTGTGTTGTTTTTTTTAGCGCAACTTGTTGGAGTATTTTACTCGGATGATAGCAACTTGGCTATAAAACGAACATTAGTAATGCTTCCATTACTGTTTTTGCCAGCGATTTTAAGTACAGAGAAGCTAGAAAAAACAATGTATAACAAATTGCTAAGGTTTTTGAAGTATGTAATACCTCTAGTATTTATTTACTATTTAGTAGTTCATTATTTTATTGATGGTAGGGTACTAAGTACTTTTGTGCATTTTACAATAAAAGAAAAATTAAAAGTAAGTCAGTTTTACTTGGTATTTATTTTAATAATCCCAATTATTGAAGTCTTACGACAACTACAAAAAAGTCAGCTTATAGTTAAAAATAGTGTTGTTTTAATATTTACATTGGGTGTTGTTTTATTATTAGGGAATAAAACATCCCTTGTTTTTTTAAGTCTCTTGTGTATTGGCTTTGTATACAATTTATGGAGAACCAATAAGAAAATGGCTGTATTTTCTTTAATAGGGCTTTGTATATTAACAACCGCTGTTTTACAAGTACCTATTATAAAGAATAGAGTAAACGTATTTCTAAGGACCACAGACCTTAGTATGGAAACGATTGTTACAAAAAATAGTTTTACACATACTAAAAATACAGCTGAACATAGGGTGTTAATTGATTATTTAGCTGTTAAGGAAATAGTAAACTCGTTACCTTTTGGTGTTGGTACAGGAGATTATCAACAAGCATTAAATAAACAATACAAAGCAGTTAATTTTAAAGCAGCATTAAAAGGAGGGGGATATAACACACATAATCAATACTTGTCAGAGTTTTTAAAGACAGGTGTTTTTGGAGGGGTTTTGTTCATACTATTATTGCTTGCTTTATGGAAAACTCCTAAAAGAAGAATGGGCTTTTATTTTCTATTGTTTTTTTCTTTAGGATGTTTGGTAGAGTCTTATTTGGTCAGGCAACATGGAGTAGTTATTTTAGCATTTATTATCCCATTCTTAATTAGAAATGAAAGAGAATAAATAGTATATAAACAGATAAAATTATAATAAATGAAAAAGTATATCGTAGCAGTACTTATGATCGCATTTTTTTCGTGTAAATTAGACAAAAAAACTAGTGATTCAAGTAAAGAAGAGGTAAAAGTAGCCGTCTTTAATGATTCAAAATATGTGTTGGACCCTTCTTTTGAAATTGGAGACGCAAGAAGATATGGAGTAACAGCAGTAACAGCTAATCTGGGCCATCCAACTTTAGGTAAAAATAGAATGGAAGCTGTGTTGGATTTAGCTGAAGATTCCGGCTTAGAAATTAATTTTCCTTCTGGATATTATAAAATGGATTTAGTTGTTAGAGGAAGAAAGAATGTTAAGTTGAACTTTGAAAATGCTGAGTTTGGAGGAATGATTCAAATTTTTGAACAAGATTCTATTGAATCTGAAAACATTACTATGAATGGTGATATAGTTTCTTATGCGGGATTATTTACTAGAAGGTCAAGTGATATTGATATAAATAATATTGTTTTAAAATCTGACATAGAAAAGAATATATATAAAATGAGAAGCAAAGGCTGTCATATTTATGCTGGAAGTTCAAATATTACCATAAATAATTTAGTAGTTGAAGATTTAGGGTCTGGAAGTGAAAAATATAAGTATACACATGCAGCTATTGCCATTGATGGTTGGAATAATAATCCAACGAATGTAATTATAAATAAAGCACATATAAAATCTACTGACAGACATGGAGTGTATATGACTGGTAAAGATAATTATATAAAAGAATTAATCATTGATAAATTTGGTGTTGGTACTTCAGAATTTATGGACGGTATGCAAGATGCTGATAATGCAAAAGGGGAGCATAATGAGTTTGCTGCGGTATGGATAAATAAATGCTATGATTGTTCTTTTGATAAAATAACCATTAATGAAAAAGATAGTAAAGGTAAATACACTGCGTTTTTTGATGCTGGTGATAAAAAAAGGCCTACAATAATAGATGAAATGATTATTTTAAATGATAATCCCTCAATAGATATTAAAAGAGATACAAATACAGCTGTAGAGGCAACTATTTCAATAAAAAAGTAATTCTTTTGAATGAGTTCAATCTTTCAATTTATTAAAGGGGAAATTTGGTTTTTCCTATCTTTTATAATTTCAAAAGGGGTGGTGTTTATAGCGCCTCTTTTGGTTGCTGAACTATTATCTAAGGAAGATTTTGGGATTTTAGAATATGCTTTGGCAGGATTAGGAATGATATTAAATACCTTAGTGAATGCAGGAGTACCTGCTGCATATCCATATTTTAAATTAAAAGATAGTCAGTCAAAACTGAATAATGCATTTTCACTACATTATATATGGTTGTTGTTGTTCTTTATAAGCACTCAAGTAGTATATATACTGTTTGATTTTTCTATACATTATTACATTGCATTAAATGTTGCCTATATTATAAGTAACCAAATTTATATTTCCACACAGTTAAAAACAAATGAAAAAATTAGCTATGCGGTTTTTATAGACTCGGGCGTATACATAATACTTTTAAGTTTTTATATACTGTCATACCTAGGAGTTGTAAAGGCTGAAATAGAAGTTTTTAGCCATATAATTACTGGTTATGCCTTAGTGTATACAGTTTATGCAATTAAAAAAATAATAAAGCTGAATACACATAAAATATTTCGTAATTATGGTAAAGTATTATCTTATAGTATACATGTATTAGTTAGCGGATTGTTAATTTATTTTATTACTGTTTCAGGAAGGATTTTAATAGAGTTCTTTTTACACAATTTTGAAATGGTAGGGATTTATGCCTATTATTTTAGGCTTTCAGCAGTTGTTGTAATGATCTATCAGGTTATTAATATTGCATTTTTTAAGCAAATGTATCTAATAGACCCGAAAACATTAGACAAATATTTCGCACAGTGTTTTTTAGCGTTGTATGTAATATCTATAACCGTATTTGTATGCACCCCTTATTTTTTACCCTATTTTTCTGAGTTTTTTGCCTCAACTATTGAAACGTATAAAGGGGTTTATTTTTTACTTTCAACTCAAATGATTTTTTGGATTGCCACGGCCTTATTGTCTAATATTATTGATAGGGAAAAATTAGCCTCCAAGAATAACCCGTTTTTTTTAGTGCTTTTAGTCCTGTTTATAGGAAGCCTTTATGTTTTTAAAAGTATATTGTCATTAGATATTTTCACATTAATACACCTGATAGTTATTTTGTGTGCATCATTAATTCAGATATATACATTAAGGAAAAAGAAAATATATTTTAAAAAATCATTCCTGTCATTACTGTTTATTAGTCTTATTAGTATTTTAGTATATGCAATTGTTTTATAAGATAAAAGATATGATGATGAAATTTTTTTCTCGGAAGAACTCTTTTTTAGGAAGTGTTTTATTTGGAGGGATTATTTGGGCTTGTTCATATGTTATTTTACCAATAAATACAGCTTCAATTTCTTTAGAAACAGCGGGGTATATTTTCTCGTGCATTATTGCATTACTTCTTGGTTTTTTTGTGGTTGATTTTAAGATGAAACTATCAAATATAAAAGGAAGAATTTTAAAAAAGCACTATGTCATTGGAGTGATATTTCTTTTTACAGCAAGCCTTTTTCGGTATTTGGACTTGTTTTTATACAGAGATATGTCGTTTGGATTGTTGTATTATGAAAATAAAAATCTGAGTATTCAGCATGCCTTTCAAGCTCCTTTTTTAATAACAATTTTAAGTACACTTCGAGTACTGTATTTTATTCCTTTATTATATTTAGTAATAATCAAAAGTAAGGATAGGTTAAATTGGGTACTGGCACTTTTGTTAATTCTATTAAGTAGCTTGGAAATATTTCTGGTTGGGACACGAAAGCCAGTTTTTTATTTAGTAATTATACTTTTTTTAGCCATTTTGTATGTATATAAGCCGAAACTAGTTTTTACGAGAAAAAATATTTTTTGGGGAGCAACTGGGATTATAGCTTTAGGAGTTTTTTCTTTTTTAATACTTAATAAAAGGGTAAATGAAAACACGGGAAGTCGTGATGGAATAATAAAAGTTGTTGATTCACGATACAATGATTTTGTAAAAATTAATAAGGATAAAGTTGAAGAACTATATCAAAACCCTACTAGTTATTCATCAAAGGCCCAAATATTACTAATTCATACTGGTCAATATATTGTACATGGGGTCTATGAATTAGATTATGTAATAAACAAGGATCTCCCCAGAGCGTATGGAATGTATGGTTTTAATCCAGTATTTAAACTCTTGAATAGGATAGGAATAACAAATATTGATATTGATAGCCTTAAAAAGTATCATCCTAGAGAATATGTGTATGTTACTTTTTTTGGGTCATTATTTATAGATTTTGGATGGGTTTCTATTTTAATAATTTTTTTGTTTGGAATGTTTCAAAAGTTTATTTTCCAGTTATCAAAAACAAATACAGTAGCTAAGATGTTCTGGTTGATGTTACTAAGCGTTAATATAGCAATGCCAATATTTAATTTAACGGCAGGTGCAGGGTTGTATTTAATGTTTTATATGATGGTTCTATTAATAGCATCTTTTAGGCTTAAGTAAGAAAAGCAGTAAATGTTTATAGTTTACTCATAAAGGTTATATTTGCTTAAAAATATATTTGAATAAATGACAAAAGCATTAGTACATGATTGGTATTATGTAAATGGAGGCGCAGAAAAAGTACTGCATTCCATGAATACTATCTGGGATGATTTTGATCATTTTGCTTTAGTAGATTTTTTAAATAAAAAAGATAGAGATTTTATATTAAATGGGAAATCGGTTACTACAAGTTTTATTCAAAAACTACCTACAGCAAAGTCTAATCATAGAAAATTCTTGCAACTTTTCCCTTATGCAATTGAACAATTTAATTTAGAAGAATATGATTTGATTGTTAGTTCCTCTTCTTCAATAGCTAAAGGAATATTAACAAATCAAAATCAATTACATATTTGTTATTGTCACTCTCCAATGCGATATGCATGGGATTTATATCATCAATACCTTAAAGAATCAGGCTTAAATAAAGGTGTAAAAGGAGCTTATGCTAAATATGTATTGCATAAAATGAGAGTTTGGGACGTAAATACGGTTAATAGAGTTGATCATTTTGTAGCCAACTCAAAATATATTGCAGGAAGAATTAAGAAGGTGTATAATAAAGAGGCACACGTAATTTACCCTCCAGTAGATGTGGATAATTTTTTGTTAGAGAAAGATAAAGAAGATTTTTATTTTACTGCTTCAAGAATGGTTCCGTATAAAAAAGTAGAATTAGTAGTAAGGGCTTTTAATGAAATGCCGAATAAAAAACTCATCGTTGCTGGTGATGGGCCAGATTTTCAGAAAATTAAAAAAATAGCAAAACCAAATATTCAATTGGTAGGGTTTTTAGAGGCTGAGGTGTTAAATAAATACATGAAAAAGGCAAAGGCCTTTGTTTTTGCTGCTGAAGAGGATTTTGGAATTATTCCTGTAGAAGCTCAGGCATGTGGAACTCCAGTAATTGGTTATGGAAAAGGAGGTTTGCAAGAAACTGTAATACATAATAAAACAGGAGTGTTGTTCAAAGAGCAAACAGTAAAAGAAATTAAAGAAGCTGTTTCTGAATTTGAGAGAAAAACATTTAATTATGAATTTATTAGAGAAAACTCATTGCAGTTTTCCAAAAAAAGATTCGAATTGGAGTTTAAAGAATTTGTTGATAGAAAATATGAAAACTTTAAACAAGGAAGTATTATATTATAATGATTTTTAAACAAGGAAGATATTCAGGTTTTATAAAACCAATAACATATGTTTTTGATTTACTTGTACTAGCAATAGTATTACTGAATTCAACATTGTATGTTAAAAATCAACTACAGTTTTTAGTGTACCTATTTGTGTCATGGGGAGTTCTTTCATTAGTAAATAAGTTCTACCAAATAAAAAGGGTTACTAATTATGTACATATTTTCGGAAGTATTTTTAGGCACTTTTTTTCCTTTACAATAATAGTATATGCTTATCTAGGGTATTTCAAACAGTATTATATTTCAGGACATGAACTATTAAGATTTTTTATTAAAATTTTCCTTTTAATAGGGGTTTTTAAAATCATAATATATGTTTTGCTTATTAAGTATAGGGAATATATTGGAGGGAATTATAGAAATGTAATTATTATTGGAGATAATGAAAATACGAAGCAATTAGCTCAAATATTTAAAACTAGAAAAGAATTTGGGTATAATTGCAAAAATCATTTTAATACAAAGTCTAATGATTTTACCCTCGAGAATTGTTTAACATACATATCAAAAAATGATATCGATGAGGTGTATTGTTCTATTTCCGAATTAACAGATATAGAAATTTCTAAAATAGTTAATTACGCAGATAAAAACCTTAAAACAGTAAAATTTATTCCAGATGTAAAGAAAATTTTCACGAAGGATTTATTGTTCGAATATTATGGCTACTTACCCGTACTATCGCTAAGAAAAATACCTTTAGAAGAGCCTTTGAGTAAATTATTAAAGAGAGTAACTGATATCATTGTGTCAACAATTGTTATCGTTTTTATAATGTCATGGCTTGTACCTTTAATTGGAATGTTAATTAAAATTGAATCTAAAGGAGCTGTTTTTTTTAAGCAAAAAAGATCTGGAATTAATAACAACCATTTTATGTGTTACAAGTTTAGGTCTATGAAGCAAAACGATGAAGCAGATCTTGTACAAATGACTAAAGGGGATATGAGAGTGACTAAAATAGGTAAATTTATTAGGAAAACTAGTATTGATGAGTTGCCACAATTTTTTAATGTTTTATTGGGTGATATGTCTGTTGTAGGGCCTAGACCTCATATGGTAAGTCATACAAAAATGTATGCAGATTCAGTGGATAGGTTTATGGTAAGGCATTTTGTTAAACCTGGAATTACAGGGATGGCTCAAGTAAAAGGATATCGTGGAGAAATTGAGACAAGAAGAGATATAATTAATAGAGTGAAATATGATATTTTTTATATTGAAAATTGGTCAATTTTATTAGATGCTAAAATTGTATTCTTAACAGTTTTTAATATCTTTAAAGGGGAAGAAAAAGCATATTAATTAATGACATAATTGTTGAAAATAAAACAAAAAATAATAAAACGCTTATTTGATATAGTATTTTCAGTTCTAGGGATATTATTAGTAGGCTGGATGATAATATTACTTATTATTCTCTCCACAATTGATACAAAGTCATTTGGGTTGTTTTATCAAAAAAGAATAGGATTTAATGGTAAGGGTTTTTATATTTTTAAAATCCGAACCATGAAAACCAATCACAAAATAGTTACTACAATTACAACTGTTAATGATACTAGGCTTACTACTTTAGGTAAAACCTTAAGAAAGTATAAACTAGACGAGCTACCACAACTAATAAATGTAATACTTGGTAATATGAGCTTTGTAGGACCAAGACCTGATGTAAAGGGTTTTGTAGATACATTGGTTGGCGATGACAGAATCATTTTAACAGTCAAACCAGGGATTACCGGGCCAGCTTCATTATACTTTAGAAATGAAGAAGAATTATTGGCTCATCAAGAAAACCCTTGCGAATATAATAGAAACATCATTTGGCCTAAAAAAATAGCCATTAACAAAGAATATGTAAAAAAATATACTTTTAACAAAGATTTGCAGATCCTTTATAAAACAGTCTTTTATGTCTGATAAAAATAAAATCTGGTTATCCTCGCCTCACATGGGGGAGAGTGAACAAAAATATATTGCTCAAGCGTTTGCTAAAAATGAGCTTTCATCTTTTGGTGCAAACATAAATGCATTTGAAAAAAATATAGAATCTTATTTGGGAGAAGAAGCTAAAGTTGTAGGGGTATCCTCAGGTACTGCTGCAATTCATCTAGCCTTAATTCTCTCTGGAGTGAAACATGGTGACGAAGTAATTTGCCAAAGTTTTACATTTTCGGCTTCTGCTAATCCAATAATGTATCAAGGAGCTATACCAATTTTTGTTGATAGTGAAATTGACACCTGGAACATGTGCCCTATTCACTTGGAAAAAGCTATCCAAGATAGAATAGAAAATGGAAGTAAGCCTAAAGCAATTATCGTAGTCCATTTATACGGAATGCCAGCAAAAATCACTGAAATAGTAGCTATTGCTAAAAAATATGAAATAAAATTAATAGAGGATGCTGCTGAGGCTTTAGGGTCGAGTTATTTAGGACAAAAATGCGGTACTTTTGGTGATTTTGGAATTGTTTCTTTTAATGGGAATAAAATTATCACAACCTCAGGAGGAGGCGTTTTAATTTGTAAAACGGATACTGATAAACAACAAGCAATTTTTTTGGCTAGCCAAGCAAAGGATAAAGCAATACACTATCAACATTCAGAAGTTGGATATAATTACCGAATGAGTAATGTTCTTGCAGGAATGGGCAGAGGGCAAATGGAAATATTGGATGAGCACATAGTTTTACGACAAGAGGTTAATAAGTTTTATAAAGATTTGTTTAAAAGTATAAAAGGAGTATCTATATTGGAAGTTCCTAATCCTGATTTTATATCAAATCATTGGCTGAGTTGTATCTTGATCGATGAAAAAATGTTGGGACATACTAAGGAAGATATAAGGGTGCAATTGTTGAAGGATAATATTGAGTCTCGCCCCTTATGGAAACCCATGCATTTGCAACCTATATTTTCAAAGTTTAAATATTACGGAAATAATATTTCTGAGGAATTATTTAATAAGGGACTTTGTCTGCCTTCAAGCTCAAATTTAAATAATTCAGAAAAAGAAAGAATAAAAATATCATTACAAAAAGTATTAGGGGTAAACTTTATATATTTGAGGTGTTATAATTAGAAAAAAAATAGGAATTAATGAAAATAACAGTTGTCGGAACGGGGTATGTAGGCCTAGTAACAGGAACTTGTTTAGCAGAAACGGGCAATGAAGTAGTTTGTGTTGACATTGATGCACAAAAGGTTGCTATGATGCAACAAGGAAAAGTTCCAATATATGAGCCTCACTTGGATGTATTATTTAATAGAAACATTAAAGCGGGCAGATTAAAATTTACCACCTCACTTGAGGAAGGACTATCTTTTGGAGATATTGTATTTTTAGCATTGCCAACACCTGAGGACGAAGATGGATCTGCAGATTTATCCTATATTCTAGGAGTCGCCGAACAAATAGGTAATTTAATTACTGAATATAAAGTTATTGTAGATAAAAGTACAGTTCCAGTAGGTACTGCAGAAAAAGTTACGGCAACCATAGCGAAAAATGCTAAAGTTGACTTCGATGTAGTCTCTAATCCAGAATTTTTAAGAGAAGGTTTTGCGGTGGATGATTTTTTAAAGCCTGAACGTATTGTAGTTGGGGCTAGCTCAGAAAGAGCAATTGAATTAATGAAAAAGCTATACAATCCATTTGTAAGATCAGGGAATCCAATTATTATAATGGATGAAAATTCTGCAGAATTGACTAAATATGCGGCCAATTCATTTTTGGCAACAAAGATTACTTTTATGAATGAAATTGCTAATTTTTGTGAGAAAGTTGGTGCAGATGTTGATAAGGTAAGAATAGGTATGGGAACTGATTCTAGAATCGGAAAACGATTCTTGTTCCCGGGAATTGGTTATGGAGGTTCATGTTTCCCAAAGGATGTTAAGGCATTACAAAAATCAGGAAAAGATAACGGTTATGATTTTGAAATATTAGATGCGGTTATTGAGGTGAATAATGTTCAGAAAACAATTCTATTACCTAAAGTAGCCTCTTATTTTAATGATGATTTAACAGGGAAAACCATTGCAATATGGGGTTTAGCTTTTAAACCAGAAACAGATGATATAAGAGAAGCTCCAGCTTTGTATATGATTGATGAGTTGTTAAGTAAAGGAGCAAATATTATTGCTTTTGACCCTGAGGCAATGCCTAATGTGAAGCGGAAGTACAATAATGAAATTTCTTTTTCAGACAGTATGTATAATGTCTTAGAAAACGCTGATGCATTAATCATAAGTACAGAATGGAGTATCTTCAGGACTCCTGATTTTAATAAAGTAAAAGAACTATTGAACAACCCAGTAATTTTCGACGGAAGAAATCTTTATGATGTGAATGATATGGAAAAGGAAGGGATTAAATATGTGTCAATTGGAAGAAAACAAGCAAACTAATGCAAAAAAGAATTTTAATTACAGGTGCAGCAGGATTTTTAGGATCTCATTTATGTGATAAGTTTATAAAAGAAGGATATCATGTAATTGCAATGGACAACTTGATTACAGGGGATTTAAAAAACATTGAAGATCTTTTTAAATTGGAGAATTTTGAGTTTTGTCACCATGATATTACTAAGTTTATTCATGTCCCTGGAGAATTAGATTATATTCTTCATTTTGCTTCTCCAGCAAGTCCTATTGATTATTTAAAAATACCCATTCAAACTTTAAAAGTAGGTTCATTGGGAACACACAATTTATTAGGTTTAGCAAAAGAAAAAAACGCTAGAATACTTATTGCATCTACTTCAGAAATATATGGTGATCCTTTAGTACATCCACAAACAGAAGATTATTTTGGTAATGTTAATACTATTGGTCCTAGAGGGGTTTATGATGAAGCTAAACGTTTTCAAGAATCAATTACAATGGCGTACCATAGGTTTCATGGGTTAGAAACTAGAATTGTAAGGATATTCAATACATATGGCCCTAGAATGCGTTTAAATGATGGGAGAGTTATTCCAGCATTTATTGGTCAGGCATTACGTGGAGAGGATTTAACCATTTTTGGCGATGGAATGCAAACAAGATCGTTCTGTTATGTTTCTGATCAAGTTGAAGGGATTTATAAATTACTATTAAGTGATTATAGCTTACCAGTAAATATCGGTAATCCTCATGAAATTACTATAAAAGACTTTGCTGATGAAATTATTCGTTTAACAGGTACTGAGCAAAAGGTAACGTATAAAGATTTACCACAAAATGATCCTTTACAACGACAACCAGATATTTCTTTGGCAAAGAAATTGTTGAATTGGGAGCCAAAAGTTGATCGTTCAGAAGGAATGAAATTAACCTTAGACTATTTTAAGAGCTTGTCGGAAGATGAGTTATTTAAAAAAGACCATAAAGATTTTAAGAAGCACATACTAAAATAAAAAACACTTCGTTTTTACTGCTAACTAATAACCAATGCGATATTAATATCGCATTGGTATTTTATAATACTGATGATATTTAAAAAGGGGAGATATTCAGGATTAATACGGCCGATATTATATATCGCAGATATCTCTATTTTAATATTGTTTGTTGCTTTTTTACACCCAGGAAGAGCTACTTCATTTTATTTTGGTCCTTTTTTGATTATAGGTTGGATGATAACTTCATTTTTTACGAGTTACTACAATGTGTATCGTTTTACAAGTCCAATAAAAATAGTAAGTATAGCAGTAAGGCAATATGCATTATACTCTTTGGTCTATTTTTCATATTTCGGATTTAGTCAAACGATACTGGTGATTACGAAAGTAATTTGTTTTTTAACCCTACTGTTTTCGGGTTTAATATTGATTAAATTTTTAATGTATTGGGCATTGAAGAGATACCGTTTAAAAGGTGGTAACAGGCGTAAAACGGTTATTTTAGGGAATAATAAAGCTACTAAAACACTAGAAACTTTTTTTCTTAAAAAGCCTATTTACGGGTATAATTATTTGGGGTATTTCACCAATACCAATAGTACAGAAAAACTTGGTGTATTTGATGATTTCTTTCAGTATATAAAAGAAAAAGATATAGATGATATTTACTGCTCTATAAGTGAATTTTCTGAAGAAGAAATTAAAAAATTGATTACCTATTCTAACACCAATTTCAAAACATTAAAGTTCATTCCGGACTCTAATCAAATGTTATCATCTGGATTTGAAGTAGATTATTATGATTATTTCCCTGTATTAACAATGAATGAATTGGCGCTGAATAAAAATTCATACCGATTAATAAAAAGAGCTTTTGATATTGTATTTTCTTTATTTGTTATTTTGGGTGTGTTATCATGGTTAACCCCATTACTTTACATTCTGACTAAAATAGAATCCAAAGGATCATTGTTTTACATCCAAGAACGAAATGGTTTAGATTATAAAAAATTTAAGTGTTATAAGTTTAGAACACTTAAAGCTGGGGAAGCAAATCAAAACCACGTTAGTATAAATGATAATCGCGTCACAAAATTAGGTAGGTTTTTACGCAAAACAAGTATTGATGAATTGCCACAGTTTATTAATGTATTAAGAGGTGATATGTCAGTTGTTGGTCCTAGACCACATATGTTAGCATACAATAAAGTCTATTCAGGTCAGGTTGATAATGTACAATTAATGGCTAGACATCGTATTATTCCAGGAATTACAGGCTTAGCGCAAATAAGAGGGTTTAGAGGTGCAATTGAAAAAGATGCAGATATTATTGGTCGGGTAAAATTAGATTTATTTTATATCAAAAACTGGTCTGTGTTATTAGATCTTAAAATCATTTTACAAACCCTGGTAAAACTTTTTAAAGGGGATGATAAGGCTTATTAAACAAGGTTGTAAGTTTGTTTTAATATTTTCTTACTCCATTAATAGCCCACATTACCATATAATAGATTGACTTTAGAAATGAGATGTTTTCTACTTTCCTATAAAAATACCATTGAGGCTTTAGTAATTTCTTTTTGTTCCTTGAGTGTGATTTTTTTCGAATTCGATAAATAGCAAGTGGTTGCTGTATGCCAATAGCATATTCTATTTTTTTAAGATATTTTAGCCACAATCCCATATCCTGACGATACATTATTTCTGGCATCAACTCTTTTCCTAGTCTATCTACATCAATAAAAGCTGTTAGGCAGCTAATAGAGTTTGTTTTTAAGATATCAGTATAGTTTACTTTTTCAGGTACAATAAAGTCTTGAAACACCTCTTCTAGTGTGTTTTCGTCACAACGTTTGTATGATGAAAACACAAAACCTTCAGAGTCGCTTATGTTGGATAAGGAAATTGACAAAAACTCAGGAAACCATAAATCATCACTGTCTAAAAACGCTAAATAATTCCCTTTTGCTTTTTTTATGGAATTATTTCTAGCAATTCCAGGTCCAGAATTACCAATTTTAAATAACCTTATTCTCTCATCTTTTTGAGTTATTTTAGCGATGATTTCTGCTGAATTATCTAAAGAGCCATCATCGGTAATTAACATTTCCCAATTTGTATGTGTTTGTTCTTGAACACTCTTTATAGTCGCTTCAATAAATTGAGCTGAATTGTAACTCGGTGTTATTATGGATACTAAATCATTCATGTATTGCTGATATAAAGCTTTTTAATTTTTTACCTTCTGATTTAATTACAGAGTTATCTATAATACTAAAATCAACATCTAAACCAAAGTACTTATTAATTTCTGAAATTAATAAATCTTTTTCAATAGCTAAAATAGTCCTATCAATTTTAAAAATTAATTCCCCTTTTTTTTCCTGTATCACCTGATAATTAAGTTGTATTTGATTGTTTTTGTCTAGGTTTTTAAAAATGTAGTAAAAATATAAACTTGGGTATACATTTTCTTTTCCATAAACATTATTTCCAATTCTACCGGTAACTTCTTCGATAATAAGATGATTTCTGCCACAAGAGCAGTGTTTGTCTCTAGAGGCTAATTTTATATAATCTCCTAATTGATAACGGATTATTGGGAATGATTTCATTTGAAGATTTGTAACTAGTATTTCATTATTAATTTCTTCAACTAATACCCCTTCCATATTAATGTGCATGTTTCCTTCTGGGCATTCAAAAGCAATAATACCAGATTCTGTTGCCCCATATTCACTCACTATTTTTAATCCGAATGCTTTTCTTGTTTCTTCATTATACTTCTCAAAAATCTTTTCAGAAGTTCCTTTCACGATTTTTAAATTGGTAGGTTTAGGTAGCTTTTTTTGATTGATTAATTTTGCGGTTTGGTATATCATTGAGGAATAGCCATGAATGTATTTAGCGCTCTGTAATTTTTTTACAAAATTAGTAAATTCCTTGTCTTGGTATCCAAAAATTCGAAATCGGTGTTGTAATTTATCTAAAAGTATTGTTTTTAATTTTTCTACAAAGGAAAAATTAAAACCCCAAAAATAGCCATTCTTATCCCATGGGTTTATATTGTACCATGAATAACCATGAGAAACAGTTGCTCGATTAAAGGAGTCAGCATATTCATCTCTATGGAAAGTTAAAGAATTACCTGTGCTCCCAGAAGTAGCGGCTTTAAATGTCTTTTTAAAAGGATAATTGACATGGATGTTATTCGTGTGTGTTAAAACATCTGATTTTGTTAGAATGGGTAGTTTGTTAAGGTCTTTTAGTCCCTTTATATCCGAAGGGTTTACGTTAATGGCATCAAACTTATTTTTATAGTATGATGAATGTGAGTATGAAAAAGAAACTAATTCCTGAAGTTTTTGTAATTGGTATTTTTCTAGTTTTTCCAAAGACCATTTTTCTGAGTCTTTTAAAAAAAGAAGCTGCTTTTTTATGGAAGGGTTTCTAAGGTTTCTTCCTAATAAGTAAATAAATTTATAAAACATTATGTCAATATTTCAAACCATTTTGTTTTTACAACATTCCAGCCAAAACGCATTGCCTTTTCACGAGCGTTTACAGCAAGAGTTTGGTCGTTTTCTTCAATCAATTTCAAAATAGCATTTGCCATTTTGCTCGGATTCTCCTTCTGAACTAAAATACCATCATTATTATTTGAAATTAAATATGGTAATCCTCCTACATCAGTGCTCACAATTGGTAAACCTAATGCCATTGCCTCAATAACACTTATGGGAGTGTTGTCCACATTTGTAGTATTGATAAAAATATCATAACCTTCCGATTTCTTGTGCCATTCCTTTTTTGTTAAAACCCCAGTAAACTCAACAGAATCTTCTAATTTTAATTCTGAAACTAGTGTTTTAACACCTTTTAAGCTACCGTCTCTATCTGGCCCAATCATACATAATTTGGCGCTGGGATGTTTTTTTTGTATTTCAAATAATACTTGTATGGCCATTTTTGGGTTGTAAATATCCGCAAAAGCTCTTACGTATAATAGCTTTGGTTGAATTTTAGTTCTCTTTTTGAAGTTGTATTCCTCTATTGGGATTACATTTGGAATTAAAGTAGTTTGATGTCCTCTTTTTTCAAATTCATACTTTAAATATCCAGAAGGAGATATGTTTTTATAAGAATTATTAAAAATCAAATATGAAGCTCGTTTAGAAGTATCTAATCGATGAGGTAAATTACCACCATGTAAGATGAGAAGGTATTTTTTATTGAAAAAACGTGCAATTTGTGATGTAATGAGTGCGTAATAAAAATTCGAAGTACTATAGGTGTCTATTAAAATGTAGTCTATTTTATTTTTGTATTTAAATATGCTAAAACACATATCTAACAATCGAAGTACTTTATTTATTTTATTTGAAGATTTATATACCGTAAATTTTTCGGAGCTTAGCAAACTACTAAGCGTTTCCATAGTAGTCGTGTACTTGGTTTTTCCAACCAAATTATTACCTATGTATAATATCCGTTTAGTTTCTTTCATCTATAATTATATGAAGTATAATTTAGCTTCGTACTGAGGTCTTTCCGTTTAGTTTTACTGAAAAACCAATGCTATTCATGTAATTAATATTAGCTTTGCTAAATTAAATTTTTACAACAACATAACTAAATAAAACACAATGAATATTTTAATATTAGGTTCAGGAGGAAGAGAGCATGCATTTGCATGGAAACTTAGTCAAAGCGAACAATGTAGTAACTTATTTGTAGCACCTGGTAATGCAGGAACGGCTAACATTGCAAAAAATGTAGCGATAGGCGTAAATGATTTTGCTAAAATTAAGGAATTTGTTTTAGAAGAAGATATTGAAATGGTAGTTGTAGGACCAGAAGATCCATTGGTAAATGGAATTCACGATTTCTTTTTAAAAGATTTCTTTTTGAAAGATGTAATTGTAATTGGACCAGAAAAACTTGGGGCAACTTTAGAGGGTAGTAAAGAGTTTTCTAAAGAGTTTATGTTTCGTCACAATATACCAACAGCGGCATATGAAAGCTTTACTGCAGAAACAGTAGAAAAAGGATGTGATTTTTTAGAAACATTAAAAGCACCATATGTTTTAAAAGCAGATGGTTTGGCTGCTGGAAAAGGAGTATTGATTATTGATGATTTAGAAGAAGCGAAGGCCTCCTTAAGAGAGATGTTAGTTGATGCTAAATTTGGTGATGCTAGTGCAAAAGTAGTTATAGAAGAATTTTTAGATGGATTAGAGTTAAGTTGTTTTGTACTTACTGATGGTAAAAACTATAAAATTTTACCAACTGCAAAAGACTATAAAAGAATAGGAGAAGGTGATACAGGGTTGAATACCGGAGGTATGGGAGCAATTTCACCAGTACCTTTTTTAGATGATGTTCTAATGCAAAAGATTGAAGAACGTGTTGTAAAGCCAACTATTAACGGACTTCAAAAAGATAACATACCATACAAAGGATTTGTGTTTATTGGTTTAATACGTGTGAATAATGAGCCTTATGTAATTGAGTACAATGTACGTATGGGTGATCCTGAAACGGAAGTTGTTATACCAAGAATAAAATCAGATTTGTTAGATTTGTTTAAAGCTGTTGGGTCTCAAACATTGGATCAAGTGTCTATTGAGTTGGATGATAGAGCGGCAACAACTGTAATGACTGTTTCTGGAGGATATCCAGAAGCATACGAAAAAGGAAAAGAAGTTACAGGTTTAGATACTATTGATGATTCAATTGTATTTCATGCTGGAACAACAACGAAAGACGGTAAAGTAGTAACTAATGGAGGTAGAGTGTTAGCAATAACGTCATACGGATCTGATTTTAGAGCGGCTTTAGCTACATCATATAAAAATGTAGAGAAGTTTAACTTTGATAAAATGTATTATAGAAAAGATTTAGGGTTTGATTTATAAAACATAAATAAGGAATAAAAAAAGCCCTTTGATGAAAATCAAAGGGCTTTTTTTATTGTATAGTAAAAGGAGCTTACTCAAAAAATGAGTGAGATACAACATCTCTTTTTTCTGTTCCTTCATCATTAAATACTTTTAATTGCTTTAACCAGTATAACATAGCTCCAAAACAAATAACCATAAACACCCAGTTCATCATGTTAGCAGACCACCAGTTTGTTAACTCTAATTCAGCTAAACTAGCCATTGGAGCTAGAAGTGCCATAAAAAAATCTTGTATTGCGTATACTAAATCACTCATTGTAACGATTTTTATTTATTTTTATACCGACAAATATACAGTATTTTTTTTCTGAAAAAAGAATTACCCCATATGATTACAGCAATTTTTAACAAATCTAAACCAATTAACCTTGTGTTGGCTTCATTAATACTTGTGTTTGGTTTTTTCGTAGCACAAATATTCCAAGCTGAAGCCATAAATACCAGTACTGTTTTTTCTAAGTTAGGAATGGTTTGTATTGCTGTTTTAAGTGTTTTGATAGTAGATTTTATAGTAAAAAAAAATGCGCTCTCTGGTCAAAATAGTTTTGTGATATTGTTTTTTACACTGTTCTTTTTTTATTTCTGGGGAAGGGCTGAGGACTATAGTTTAGTTTTAGCGAATCTCTTTGTGTTGATGGCTATGCGAAAAATAATTAGTTTAAAATCACAGCTATTAATAACTAAAAAAATATTCGATGCTGCTTTATGGATTTGCATAGCGGCCTTATTTCATTTCTGGGCTATTTTGTTTCTAGTGGTGTTGTATGTTGGTATTATTATATATGCTTCCAGTTATTATAGAAATTGGTTGGTTCCTTTTATCAGTGTGTTTGTGGTGTTTATGATTGTAAATGCCTTTGATTTAGTAGTAAATAATCATTTTTTTCAATTTTCTGACACTAAAATATCTACGGATTTTCAGTTTTTGAATTCAAACTATAATTTAAGTATTATTGCTTTGTTTTCATTGATTTTACTAGTGTCTTTAGTTTTTTTACCTTCTAGAATTAGATTAAAACTTCAGAAAAATAAACTATCGTATTTAATTTTGGTAGTTGCGTTAATTATAGCGGTTATACTGGTTTCTATGTCACCAAATAAAAGTGTAGCGATGCTTATATTTCTTTATTTTCCATTAGCGACCCTATTTACTAGTTTTTACGAAAAAATATCGAAACCATGGTTGCAATCAGTATTGTTATATAGTATGACGATTGCTTCGGTTATTGGGTGCTTTATTACAACATAAGAAATTATAAAAGGAAGGTTTAAGCTATAAGCTATTAATTAATACTATTGTTTCTTTTTTGAAACTTGCCTAGTAAATATTAAGACCATCAGTGGGAATAATATTGTATATTTGACCTCATAAAATGCAAATTATGTTTACAGATAAAGCGAATAAAATTTTTCAAGAAGTTATTGATACGTATCACATAGTTGATGATCCTTATCAATCTTTTGAAAATAAGTATGATAAAGAAAATGACTTGTTAGGACATTTGTTATACAGAAAATGTTGGATTGATACCGTACAATGGCATTATGAAGATATTATTCGTGACCCGAATATTGATCCAGTTGCTGCTTTAGTGTTAAAGCGTAAAATAGATGCGTCTAATCAGGATAGAACTGACATGGTTGAATATATTGATAGTTACTTTTTAGAGCAATATAAATCAGCTGCTGCAAAAAGTGATGCTACCATAAATACGGAAAGTCCTGCTTGGGGAGTTGATCGCTTGTCAATATTAGCACTAAAAGTGTACCATATGAATGAAGAGGCTACTCGTGTAGAAGCTTCAGCTGATCATAGAGCTGCTTGCCAAGTTAAATTGGACATATTGCTTGAACAACGTGTAGATTTATCTACAGCTATTGATACGTTATTAAACGATATTCAAAGCGGTGATAAATACATGAAAGTGTATAAGCAAATGAAAATGTATAATGACGACGAGTTAAACCCAGTGTTGCGTTCTCAAAAATAGCATTCTTAATGCTTTTATTAGTCTAGTAAAACTCCCTCAAAGAGTCATACTGAGATTGTCGAAGTATTTTTAGTACCTTTCTCGGAATGTATAAAACACCAAAACATATATTAGTAATACGTCTCTCAGCAATGGGAGACGTTGCTATGTCTGTTCCTGTTATAAAAACTTTTGTAGCTGCTCATCCCGAAGTTAAAATCACTATTCTTACTCGAGCATTTTTTGCTCCTTTTTTTTCGGATATACCTAATGTTACTGTTTTTGTTCCTGACTTAAATAAGAAACACAATGGCTTTTTAGGAATTTGGAAATTATCAAGAGAATTACTGAAATTAAATATTGATGCAGTAGCAGATTTACATGATGTATTGCGCTCTAATATATTAATCCAATTACTGCGCTTAAAAGGAATTCCGTTTCAACAAATTGATAAAGGTCGAGCTGATAAAAAGGCTTTAATCAGCTCAAATAATAAGGTTTTTAAACCATTAAAAGCAACTCATGAACGTTATGCTGATGTGTTCAGAAGTCTAGGTTTTGATTTGAATTTAGAAGAAGCGGTACTTTTATCCAAAAAGGAACTTTCTAAAGCAGTTGATAACTATATAGGCGAAACCGAAAAAAACCTAATAGGCATTGCTCCTTTTGCGGCACATAAAGGAAAAATGTATCCTTTAGTTAAAACGGAAGAAGTGATTTCTGAATTGTCTAAAAATACTGATACTACCATTTTGTTATTTGGTGGTGGAAAGTCAGAAAAGGTGCAATTGGATAAAATTGAAAATCAGTATAATAATGTACTAAACGTTACCAGTAAGTTCACTTTTCAAGAAGAATTAGCATTGATATCTAATTTAGATATAATGCTTTCAATGGATTCAGGAAATGGGCATCTAGCAGCTATGTTTGGCGTACAAGTTCTTACTGTTTGGGGGGTAACACATCCACATGCAGGTTTTGTTACTTTCAATCAGCCAAAAGAAAATCAGATAGTACCAGATTTAGTGAAATTCCCCTTAATACCAACGTCTATTTATGGAAATAAATACCCTGAGGGCTATTTAGGATGTTTTGATACTATTTCTCCAGAAGCTATAGTTTCTATAGTAGAAAAACGCCTTAAAGTTAATTAAGACGTTTTTATGCTGTAAGTAAAAAAGTTTATTTTTTTTGTTTTCTACTTCTTTAGGCTTTTTTTTAGAAGCTCTCTTTTCTCTTTTTTCGATAGCTTCCTTTGTATCATGTTTCTTGATTGACCTTTTAGGAGTCATTACTTTTCGTTGTTTAACAAACGCTTCTTTTTCTGAATATGTTTTTTCTTGATTTTCAGAATAGTGAATACCTTGAGTTTTATCTTTTCCATAAGCTTCAGGAGTATAATACTTACCTCTCATACGAGCAGGTTTATTAACTTCTTCCTGATCGTATTTTTTTCCTTTTTCATTAAAATAACGAATAGTAGGGTCGTTTCTTTTCGCATAAATTGTCCAAGAAACCTTTGTGTTAGGTTTCCCCGCTACTGTAAATTGATTATTAGTTACTTCTTTTAAAACATAAGGCTGAATAGGAGTCCCTATAGCTGTTAGCTGATAGCTTGGTTCAGTATTAGCAGCATAAAAATAATTAGGTAGTTTAACAACAGCCTGTCCTGTAGCATCTAATGTTACAATGCCCCTATACATATTGGTGATTTCATTTGATTCTACAGAATAATGTCTTAAAGCTTTGTTTTCTGGATCCAAAGGGTGGTCTATTAAAAAGGTTTTGGCTCCAGTAGCTCCTAAATCTGTTCCCGAATAAACACCGTATGTTGACCACCCAGCTCCCCCAGCGTCGTCTCCATAAACGCCATACCAGCCTCCATGACCTTTAACACCAAATCCGTACCCAGCACTTGGACCGCCAGATGACTGGCCATATATAGCATATGGGTCGTTAGTATTAGGAGTTACAAAGCTTTCTATTCCGCTACCTTCCTCATTTCCATTATTGAAAACTAAAAGAGTAGGATCAGCACTATTATTAGAAGCACTAATAGCTGATTTAGATAATCCTGCAGTTGGTGATGTTCCTGTTGCCATATGAGCAACTGTTAAGCCATCATATTCTGAAGTTGTATTAGCTGGTCCAGCCGAAATACTTGGGTCACCTAAAAAGATGTCAACTGCATTTCCGTTGGTTCCACCATGACTTACTTCTAATGCATTACCTCCTCCGGCACCACCACCACCAGTTCCATCATATACTACAAACATTCCTGTACTATTTGTGTCAGCAGCAACATTGTCAACTACAAATGTACCTGCCGTAGCAGTTGTACCGGTTGTATAGCCGTATACAGCATCTCCGACGGACTCGCTATATACACCTGTTCCTGTTCCTGAATGAAATATTCCAAGTCCAAACAGTGTATTTGCTGTATTATCCAAAGTAACTTGTTGACCACGCCCTAAACCATCATGATCTAAGGATAAAGCTGTTCCTGTGGTTGTAGTATTAGCTAAATCGATATACTGTCCTGTTCCTGTACCATCATGGATGATAGCACTTGCAGTGGAAGTATTTGCTGTATTATCTAGGTTCATGTATGATCCTCTACCAGTACCAGAGTGATATAAAATACTACCAGTAGATGCATTTGCTGCATTTGAAAGGTCGGTATATAAGCCGCTTCCCGTTCCAGCATGGCGTAAGTCAAATCCAATTGACGTGTTTGCAGCATTAGCTAAGTCCATGTATTGTCCAGCTCCTGTACCATCATGAAATAATAAATATCCTTCAGATATGTTGGCAGGATCCATATAGATATCTAATCCCCTAGAAAAAACACCTGTACCATCTTGATCTACCGTTATTGCTTGGAGTGAGGCGCCTGTGTTTGATTGATGTATCGCTAAGCCGTTACCAGTCCCTAAGTTCTGAGATAGGATTGCATCCTCTGTTGCTGAGGCAGCTTGAAATACATGCGTTTTAGCAATTGGTGCAGCTATACCAACACCTAAGTTTCCAGCAGACATAATGCGAGCCTTTTCAGTGTTGTTAGTTTTTATTACAAAATCTTGAGGATCGAGTGTACCTATAAAATTTGTTGCTGGGGTAGTTCCAGTATTTCCTGTTATAGACCAATCATTGCTTTCACCTGTAGTGAGCATTACCCATTGAGCGCTATCCCAATAGTAAAAACCTGCAGTAATTGCATTTGATCCATCGTGATAAACTAGGGTGCTTGTGGGAATAGAACCTCCTTGTGGGTTGAGTACAGGAGCTTCAACAACTAAACTTGTTAAAGCTACTCTAGGGATCAATAAACCTGTTGTTGTACTACTAATGTCTAATGCGGCATTAGGGCTTGTGTTCCCTATGCCAACTTGTGCTTGCATAGGAATTCCTGCTATAAAAAAAAGCAGAATGAGTAATTGTAATTTCATAATTCGGGATTTTTTGCTAAATCAATATACAAAAAAAAATCAACAAAAAGTGGCTTAGTAATTTGTTGCAAGCTGATTATGAGTGAATTAAAAGTTGTATAGGTGGTTGTTTTTGTGTGAGATGGGATGGAAGAAGCATAAAAAAAACGTCTTAAAATTAATTAAGACGTTTTCTGAAAAAATAAAATACCCGAATTTTATTTTTTCATTAATAGTTTCATAAGTAATTCGTTTTGTTTTTTCAATTCTTTTATTGAAGTTTTAAGTTCTTCAATTTGTTCCTGTTGTTCTTGTATTGCTTTAACCGTAACGGGAATTATTTCGGTATATCGAACACCTAGCTTATCGTGTTTTATTCTGGTATACGTATCAGGTGTGGCTTCGTCTAATATTTTCCAAGAATGAGTCTTTACTACCTCTGGCATAACTTCTAAAAGTTGCTGAGCAGAAAAGCCTAGGTGGGTTTCTTTCTGATTTCTAGGTATGGTTTTATCTCCAATAGTATTGTTTTTCCATTGGTATGATAATGTTTTTAACTTCATGATGGTATTTAAACCATGATCTAAGTTTTTAACATTATTTTTTAATGTCATGTCAGAACTTACTGTTGGGGCGTTTACTAAATAGATGTCTTGCCATCTATTAGCGGCGCTACCTATAGGGGTAAAATCATCTAATGCTGGTAAAATCCCATAATTAAAAGTAAATTCTGCAACTAAATCTTCAACAACTTCAATAGAACCAAGCCCAACTTGTGTTCCAGCTGCAGAAGAGCCATCTTGTACTTGAAAATGTAAACCTGCATCAATAGTTGTTTTACCAACTGAAGCTGAGCCTGAATGGTATACAAAACCTGTATTGGTAACTGTTCCAGCTGCTAGCCAGTCATCATCACCTACATTTGCACTAGCTGCATCTTTCCAAGTTGCATTTCCGTTAGCATCAGATACCATAATTCTATCTACAGCCTCTTGACCATCCTGAAGTCTGAACATATAAGACCCCGCTACTGCTACTTGATTTTCTGTAACCAAAATATCATCAACGGTAGCTCCATTATCATTATCAGCTATATATTGAAATCTTAATGAATAGTTGTCTCCAATAGTGACGGCCTGAGTATTTGAATAAGTAGCATCAACTGAGTCAGTTGTTAAATTCAATAAAGTCGCTGTTACTGATGAAGTTGTTTCATTATAAAGGGTAACTATAAAGCTATCTGATCCATCACGATCATCATAACCATAATTAAAGGAAATATCTACAGAAGCAGTAGTTGGGGAAAAAGTTCCTTCAACTAAAGTTTGATCTTGAACACAGCTACTACTGTAGCTTATATATGCTCTTTCATTAGTACATGTGGAACAAGATGCCCATGCGCTGGCAGTATCAACATGCCAAATATTTGGTGAAGCGGCACAAGTATTGGCTCCTCCAGCAACAGATGTCACTCCTTCAGAGGAAAAATCATTAGAATATATCGTTGTTAATCCGCCAGGATTAGCTGGTGCAGTTGTTCCTGTAATATGAAATTTTGTAGATGGAGCTGTATTCCCAATACCTACATTACCTGTATTGGCATTGTACATGTCGTTCCCTACTACAGTCCAATCGTTATCTGCGCCGCCAAAAGTAGTCCAAATAACTCCATCATAATAATAAAAGCTTGGAGTGTTGTCCGTTTGATAAATTAAAAGCCCTGTGGCTGGTGAAGCAATGGCATCTCGTTGTACCTGAGTCATTCTAGGAATTAATATCCCAGATGTTGTTGATGTGATGTCTAATTGTGAACTTGCATCTGGTGTTGTTGTTCCAATTCCGACTTGGGAATACGAAAATAAGCACGCAATTATGCATGCTACTAGTAGTAGTTTTTTAATCATTGTTGGGTAAAAGTGTTAAAGTCTATTAATTCGGTAGGCGAACTTACTTAAAACTAGAAAAACAAAGGATGAAAAGTGTTTAAATGTTGTAAAAAGGCGTTTTTTAGTTGAATAGCGAGACTATATAACAATCAGGGTAATTTATTTAGTTGTTTTAACAAATTACTTATTATGGTTTTCTAAATAAAAAACCATAATAAGTAAAAACGCCTTAAAACTAATTAAGGCGTTTATTGTATTTAAATGAAATGTATTTTAAATATTATCGAAGTCAATAGCTATAGTGTTACTTTTAGGAACTGCTTGACAAGCTAAAGTTAACCCTTCTTCTATTTCGCTGTCAGTTAAAATAGAATTTTTTAGTAATTGAACTTCACCTTCGGTAACCAAACACATACATGAACTACAAACCCCTCCTTGACAAGAGTAGGGAGCGTCGATTCCTCCTTTTAAAGCGGCGTCTAATAATGTTTCGTTTTCTTCTACTGTAATAGTGTTTTCTTCATCATCAACTAAAATAGTCACTTGAGCAGAACCATTAAAGTCTTCAGAATCGCTAACTTTAGCTACTTCTTTTATTGAAGCGGTAAATAATTCATAGTGAATCTGGTCTTTTTTAATTCTATTTTCTTGTAATGTATCTGAAACAAGATCAATCATTGTTTCAGGGCCACATAGATAGAAGCTATTAAAAGTTGTGTTTTTATGTTTGTTTTTTAGAAAGTATCTTACCTTTTCGGCATCTATTCTTCCAGATAAAGCATTGCTTTCATTAGCTTCAGTATAGGTGTAGTATACAAATAAACGACCGAAATATTCTTTTTCTAATTGATGTAGTTGCTCATGAAAAATAGTGTTCTCGGGAGTTTTGTTTCCGTATACTAATACAAATGAACTTTTAGGCTCGTGTTTCAGAACGTCTTTAATCATTGATAATACAGGGGTAATACCACTACCAGCTACAAAAGCTCCGTAGTTTTTTCTGTTATCAATATTAGTTTGTAAAGTGAACTTTCCTTCAGGAATCCCTACATCAAGGTGTTCTCCTTCTTTTAAGCGCGTATTTGCGTAAGTTGAAAAGATACCATCTTTTATTTGTTTAATGGCAACTCGTAATTCTCCTGAATCAGGTGCGGAACAAATAGAATATGATCTACGGACCTCTTCTTTGAAAATATTAGTTCGTAAGGTTATGTACTGACCAGGGATAAAAGCGTAGTCTTCTTTTAAATCTGCAGGGATATCTAAACTGATAGATACCGAGTCAGCTGTTTCTTTTCTGATGTTATTTATACGAAGTGAATGAAATCTACCCATGAGTTGTAAAAACAAAATTTTGTCAAAAATAAAAAATATCAATGGGATAAAATATGATATTTCACATAAAATAATACCTAAGAAATTTATATACATAAACTATCTATGTATGTTTGTGATAGAATTTAGAACTATGAGTAACTCAAAATTATATAAAGGGAGTTTAGCAACCATCATTTTAAAACTGCTATCACAGCATGATAAAATGTATGGCTATGAAATAACGCAAAAAGTAAAAGGGCTTACAAAAGGAGAATTGAATATAACCGAAGGAGCATTGTATCCGGCGTTACATAAGCTGGAAGCGGAAGGTGTTTTAGAAGTAGAGGTAATGCGTGTGGATAACAGATTGCGTAAATATTACAAGCTTACCGAAAAAGGGGAGAAAGAAACGGTAAGTAAATTGGCGGAGTTAGAAGCCTATATAAAAAATATGCAAGTATTGTTTAATCCTAAATTTGGTTTGGAATAATATGAATTACAATTCTTTTGATAGGCGATAAATTAGGAATTGTTTTTCAGTTGAAAAAGAGCTATCTTTAAGAAGTAAATACTATTGGTCAGACAATGAATTTATAACAATATTAAAAAAAGAAAAGATGAAAAAAATTATTTTATTGGGGGCATTTGTAATAGCCTTCTCGGTACAAGCGCAAGATAATACAGCGTTTAAAAATGAAGCGATAGAGTTGATTAAAGCAACTGGTGTTGAGGCAGCTTTTGATGGTGCAATAGCACAATTAGGAGGGAATGTGGTTGAGGCTAAAAAAGAGGAGTATACTAAAGAAGCAAAAGCAACTTTAGGTGAATTGTATTCAAAAATGGCTGAGTTATATATGAAGGAGTTTACACATGCAGAAGTAAAAGAGTTAGTGGCGTTTTATACCACTGATTTAGGTAAAAAAATGGCGTCAAAACAAGTAGCGATTAGTCAACAAGGGATGGCTTTAGGACAATCTTGGGGGTTTGAAGTTCAAGGAATCGCTCAAAAATATGTAGGGACAGTAAATGCAACTCCTGAAAAAACGAACTAAATAAATTATTGTCTGACGAGTATATAATACAGAAACTTACCGAAAAACAAGTGCAGAAGCTATATGCTTTTGTACCACAACATTATGTTCCTTGATTATGATTTGAAAACAGAATTGGTAGATCATTTGTCTAATGGAGTAGGAAATTTGTGGTTATTTGAGGGGGTTATTAATTCATATGGCTCTTTTTTAGGTTTTTCATTACTCTTGCCTCAGTTTTTGAACTTCGCGATAGGAGGGGATAATCGTTTTGGAATGGTATTAGAAACTAATATAGGTTTATCAGTATGTGCAATTTTTTTGATATTAGCCTATGTTCTAGTTTGGGTGATTCCTGCAAAAGCAAAATATTATATTGTTAGAGCGCATCCGGAATATAATTTGGTTTAAAATTGTAACAAATAATCTTGTCTTATTACTAATACTATGTAATCAATGTCCTTGATATAAGTATAAATGGTATGAAATAATAGAGATTTCTTCTCGTTTGCAGCAAGCCAATATGTGTTAAAACCTAGTGATGCGATTAAACGGTTTATCTTTTTATAAGGAACATTATTACTTATTCAAACAAAAACGTATTTTTACAATCTTATAGATACTAAAAGGAGTATATTTTAGTTATTTATAGAATTAACCTTCTCAAATGTAAAAATGTGAGGTATGGGGTAAAACTATTATTTTTTTCGTTTGAGGGAGACTTCGGGGAATTAAACCCGCTTGTGGGATTAAATTACGATATATTTTGGGTAAAAAAGCAATTCATATACTTACGGTACTTTTAACAGTGTTTATACTTGTTGGTTGTTCGCGTAAAAAAGATAAGTTTCTTAATAGAAAATTCCATTCCGTTTCAACAAAATACAATGTGTTGCATAATGGTAATTTGGCTTATGAGCAAGGTAAAAATGCCTTGATAGAGTCCTTTAATGATGATTATTGGCAAATACTTCCTGTTGAGCGAATGGAGGTTAAAGAAGATTTGTTTCTTCCTGGAGCTTCAAAAAACCCTAGTTTCGAACGAGCAGAAGAAAAAGCTGTAAAAGGAATTCAAAAACACGGAATGAACATTGGTGGAAGAGAGAAGAATCCACAAACTGATGAAGCATATTTGTTGCTAGGAAAAGCGCGTTATTTCGATCAGCGTTTTGTACCTGCATTAGAGGCCTTTAATTATATTTTATACAAGCACCCTTCTAGTGATAAAATAAATCATGCGAAAATATGGCGTGAAAAAGTAAATATCCGATTGGAAAATACGGAGCTTGCTATAAAAAATTTAAAACGTCTTATTGATCAAGAAAAATTAAGTGATCAAGATGTTTCTGATGCACATGCAATGTTGGCGCAAGCATATTTAAATAACAAGCACCTTGATAGTGCAATTGCACCCATTAAAATAGCGGTAGAAAACACCAAAAATAAAGAGATAAGAGGTAGGCTTGGTTATATAAAAGGGCAAATTTACAATAAGTTAGGCTATACGGATAGCGCGAATATAGCCTTTGATGAAATTATTGATTTAAAAAGAAAAACCTTGTGGATTTATTATGTGAATGCTCAAGTTGCTAAAGCGAGAAGTTTTGATTTTGATAAAGGAGATAAGCTTGCTTATTCGGAGTATTTAACTAAGCTATCAGAGGATAGGGAATACAAGCTGTATTTAGATAAAATATACAACTTAATGGCTGTGTATCATCAAAATGAAAAGTCGGATTCTTTAGCAACGATGTACTACAATAAATCAATTAGAAAAGGAGCTTCAGATAACTACTTACAATCCTTAAATTATAGAGCTTTAGGGGAGTATCAGTTTGATGCTACCGATTATAAAGCAGCAGGTGCTTATTATGATAGTACTATGATGAAGCTAAAGAAGAACTCTAAAGAATTTCGTTTTTTCAAAAAGAAAAAAGATAATTTAGAGGACGTTATTGCTTATGAAGACATGGCAAAACGTAATGATAGTATTTTGAAAGTGCTGAATTACACTGATGATGAAAGAATAGTTTACTTTGAAAAACACATTAAAGCGTTAAAAGAATTAGAAGCTGCTAAAAAGGCAAAGGAAGCTGAAGCGTTATTAGCTAAAGGAAATACGATAGGTTTTTTGCCTGGTTCTGGCGGGAATCAGAGTAAAGGCTCTACTTTTTATTTTTATAATCCAACAACTGTCGCTTACGGTAAAGATGAATTTAGAAAAATATGGGGTGTTCGTGCCCTGGAGGATAACTGGCGAATTAAAAATAAAAGTATAGTTATTAAAGATGATACTGTAGTAAAGACTGATACAGATAGTTTGAAGGAAGAGGGAAAGAAGGACATATATACTGCTGAATATTATATTTCTCAATTGCCAGTAACTGAAAAACAAAAAGATAGTGTTGTAACAAAAAGAAACTTTGCGTACTATCAATTAGGGTTAATATACAAACAGAAATTTAAAGAATACCCATTGGCAAGTAAACGTTTGGAGAAACTATTAACTTTTGAGCCTAATAAACGTTTAGCATTACCTGCAAAATATCAACTATATAAAATATATACGGAGTTAGAAAGTAACAAGCAACAAATGGTAAAGCAGGATATTATTACTAATTACCCTGATTCTCGTTATGCAGAAATATTGCGAAATCCAGAGGCGTCACTAAGTTTTTCTGAAGGAAGTCCAAAAGTGGTTTATGAAAAATTATACAAGCAGTTTGAAAATCAAGAGTATGAGCTAGTTGAAGAACAACTAAATAAGTATGTTACTCAGTTTGATGGCGATGAGATGTTACCTAAGTATGAATTGCTAAAAGCAGTTGTGAATGGTAAAATTGAAGGGTTTGAAGCGTATAAGAAAGGAATTAATTATGTGGCGCTTAATTACCCTAATTCAGAGGAAGGGAAATCGGCACAAACTTTATTGCAGAAATCAATTCCTGGAATGAGTGCTTCTAAATTGGTAGAGAACAGTGCGGGAGTAAGTTTTAAGTTGGTTTATATTTTAGATAAAAATGACTCAGAAATAAAAACGACTAAAGAGAATATAGAAAAGGCATTAAAAAATACATATAGAGATTATTTAAAAGTATCTGAGGATTATTATAGTAGAGAGAAGTCTCTTGTGGTGGTTCATGGTTTTATAACCGCTGAGTTAGCTTCTGGTTTTCATTCTTTTTTAGATGAAAATAAAAAGAAGTACAAGCCAGGAAAAGTGTTTGTTATACCATCGTCAGATAATTATAGAGTAATACAAATACATAAAAAACTAGCTGAATTTCAGAATCCCCAACCAACAAAGTAATTATGTTTTCAGAAAATAAGAAAAAAGCAAAATCTACCACATCTTCAACTACACAACAAAATAGAATAGTTCAAGGAACTAAAATTATTGGAACTGTAGTTTCTGACGGAGGATTTAGGATAGACGGAGAAATTGAAGGAGATGTAAAAACGGAAGGAAAAGTGGTTATTGGGCCTACGGGAAAAATAAAAGGAACGCTAACTTGTGAGAATGCAGATATTGAAGGCTCGTTTAATGGGAAGTTGGTTGTAAAAGAAACACTTTCGTTAAGAAGTACCGCAACAATTGAAGGAGAGGTGCTGATTAATAGATTAGCAGTTGAACCAGGAGCTACATTTAATGCTACCTGTACAATGGGGTCTGGAGTAAAGACTTTAAATACAAATTCAGTTGAAGAAAAAACCGCTTAATAAATACGTTCGGTTTACCGGAATCGCATTTCAAATGGGAGGAACTATTTATTTAGGGAGTCTTTTAGGAGGGTGGTTAGATGGTAAATTTCCTAATGAGCATGAACTGTATACTAAGATAGTTACGTTGTTAGCTGTCTTTGTAGCAATGTATGCTATAATCAGTCAAGTAATAAAAATCACCAATCAAGATGATTAAAAGAATTCTTACCTACTTATCAATAATTGCACTTGTTTTTATTGTAGTGTTTTTTACACATAAATATGTATTAGATAGTAAACAACTGGTTTTGTCATACTCCCTATTAAACGTGTATCTATTTAATGCAATAGCATCAATTATTATTTATGGATGTGTAGAATTAGTTGCAGAGAAGCTGCCTAGTCAGGCCGGATATGCATTTTTAGCCTGCGTGTTTTTAAAAATAGGTTTTTTTGTAGTCTTGTTCCAAGCAACAGTTTTTTCTGAAGTGAGGTTAGAGATGTTTCAACGTTTGTCATTAATGATCCCATTCTTTCTGTTTATTGTTATTGAAGCAGTGGGTGTGGCGAAACTATTAAATTCAAAAACGTTTTAGTTTTTAATTAAAGCCACACTGTAAAACTGAATAGTTATATTCAGTAAGTACCAGTTTTACCTGTAATTTAATTCTACATTTTTTAATACAATACAGGCCTATAAACTCCAAACCCACTAGTGGGAACAAACAAAATTAAAAAAGCGTTTGTAGTTTTGATTTATTGTGTACCTTTGCACCGAAATTTAGAGAGCATAAATTTTATATAGTATATAAGGTATGATGATGGCACAAAAATCTATTAAGTTTTTATTAACGCTAACTATAGCGTTGTTTTCAGTAGTAACATTTGCGCAACATGAGGAATCTCATGATGCAAAAGAAGGTAATCATGATACTCATGCTGCTAGTGGTAACCAAGTAGATACACAAGAGGAAATTACTGCTTATATTAAGCATCACTTGCAAGATTCTCACGATTTTCATTTTTACACTGATAATAAAACAAATACACACTACGGTTTTTCTTTGCCTGTAATTGTATGGACAAGCAAAGGGTTAAGAACTTTTATGTCTTCTGCATTTCATCATGATGATGCTGGACACACTATTGTTGAAAAAAATGGTGTAAACTTAACTAAGATACATAGTAAAATATACGAATTAAATGCTGGGGCAACTGCTGTAGCGTTTGATGATAAACACCATGCAACTAACGCCGCTAAAGTATTAGATTTTTCTATCACTAAAAGTGTTGTAGGAATGTTGTTAGCTGGTTTGTTAATGATTTTAGGGTTTTCTTCTTTAGCAAGAGGATATAAAAAAGGAGCAATACCAACAGGATTTGCAAGAGTTTTAGAACCTTTAGTTATTTATGTAAGAGATGATATTGCTCGTCCGAACATTGGAGAGAAGAAATACAGAAAGTTTATGGGGTTCCTATTGACGGTGTTTTTCTTTATCTGGATATTAAATTTATTAGGATTAACTCCATTAGGGTTTAACGTTTCAGGAAATATTGCAGTAACAGCATGTTTAGCTATTTTTACAATGGTTATTTATATGACTAATGGTAGTAAGGATTTTTGGGCACACACGTTATGGATGCCAGGAGTACCGAAAATTTTACGACCGATATTAGCGATAATAGAGTTGGCAGGTTTTGTGTTAATTAAACCTTTCTCATTATTAATACGTTTATTTGCAAACATGACAGCGGGTCACTTTGTTGTAATGAGTTTAATTGCTTTAACAATAACGATGAAGGAAGCTTTTGGACCAGTTGGTTCAACAGGAATGTCATTAGTATTGTCATTATTTATTATGCTAATAGAATTGTTAGTAGCATTTTTACAAGCATTTATTTTCACGATGTTATCATCGTTATTTATAGGGATGGCTGTTGAAGAACACGATCACTAGAATATATCTTCGAAAGAAGAATTAAAATCCTCTTAGAGGTGTTTCTTTGAAAAAAGAAATCTGAATAAGTATAATTTTGTTTAATATATATAAATCAATTAGTTATGTACAATTTAATTGGAGCTGGATTAATCGTAATCGGTGGTGGAATCGGACTTGGTCAAATAGGTGGAAAAGCAATGGAAGGTATTGCTCGTCAACCTGAAGCGGCTGGAAAAATTCAAACTGCGATGATTATTATTGGAGCATTATTGGAAGGATTAGCTTTCGGTGCTTTGATCTTAGGACGATAATCCAGAGGAAAAAAGAAAACAATATCCTGTAACGGTTGGTTACAGGATATGTTTTAGATTAGACAAGAATAAAGATTAGTATCACGATTTAAAAAGATATCAAATGGATCAGTTATTAAATGATTTTTCACCAGGATTGTTTTTCATGCAAGCAATCATCTTATTAATATTAATAGTATTAATGCGTAAATTTGCTTGGAAACCAATTTTAGACTCTTTACAAAGTAGAGAAGAAGGTATTCAAAATGCGTTAGATGCAGCAGAAGATGCAAAGAAAGAAATGCAAAACCTGAATGCTGATAACGAAAAGTTATTAAAAGAAGCTAGAGCAGAACGTGAAGTTATGCTTAAAGAAGCTCGTGAAATGAAAGATCAAATTGTTGCTACTGCAAAGCAAGAAGCACAAACTATCGCTGATGATATGATCGTTCAAGCTAAAGCAACTATTACTAGTGAGAAGCAAGCTGCAATGTCAGAATTGAAAAGCACTGTTTCTGGATTAGCATTAGAAATAGCAGAAAAAGTAGTGAGACAAGAACTTTCTAATAAGGACAAGCAATTGGAATTAGTAGAAAAGTCGTTAGCTGAAGTTACTTTAAACTAATATAAAGTTAAGATGAAAGGAACTAGAGCAGCAATCCGTTACGCAAAAGCGATTTTAGATTTAGCTACAGATCAAAATTCTGCATCAGCAGTTAATGATGATATGAAGTTAATAACGAATGCTATTGCAGACAATGAGGAATTAAAATCTTTGTTGGATAGTCCTGTAGTTAAAGCGGCTCAAAAAACAGCTGTTTTAAAAGAAGTTTTTGCAAACACTAATACAATTACTACTAATTTAGTAGATGTATTAGCAGTAAATAAAAGAATACCACTTTTAGGAGCTGTTGCAACTGAATTCACATCACTTTTTGACACATCACAAGGATTTCAAAAAGCATGTGTTACTACTGCAGTACCTTTAACTGATGAAATGAACGCGAAAGTGTTAGCAAAAGTTAAAGAACTAACAGGAAAAGAAGCATTAATTGAAAACACTGTTGACGAATCTATCTTAGGAGGGTTTATCTTACGTGTTGGAGATTTACAATATAACGCAAGTATTGCGAACAATTTAAACAATTTAAAGAGAGCATTTTCTCAAAATTAATTACGAATTACTTTAATTATCAATAAAAATGGCTGAAGTTAAACCTGCTGAAGTATCGGCAATTATCAAAAAGCAATTATCAGGATTTGAAGCATCTGCTTCATTAGACGAAGTAGGATCAGTTCTACAAGTTGGAGATGGTATTGCACGTGTATTTGGATTATCTAATGTACAATATGGTGAATTAGTAGAATTCGATGGTGGATTAGAAGGAATTGTATTGAACTTGGAAGAGGACAATGTAGGGGTAGTACTTTTAGGTGCTGCAACTGGTATTGTTGAAGGTACAGTTGTAAAAAGAACACAACGTATCGCTTCTATTAATGTAGGAGAAGGAGTTGTTGGACGTGTAGTTAACACTTTAGGTCAGCCAATTGATGGTAAAGGACCAATACAAGGTGAAACTTTCGAAATGCCTTTAGAGCGTAAAGCACCTGGAGTTATTTTTAGAGAGCCTGTAACAGAGCCATTACAAACTGGAATCAAAGCAATTGATGCAATGATCCCTGTAGGTAGAGGACAACGTGAGTTAGTAATTGGTGACAGACAAACTGGTAAAACAGCTGTTTGTATTGATACTATCATCAACCAAAAAGAATTTTATGACGCTGGAGAGCCAGTTTATTGTATCTATGTTGCCATAGGTCAAAAAGCTTCTACAGTAGCATTAATAGTTAAGACATTAGAAGAAAAAGGAGCATTAGCATATACTACTATTGTAGCAGCTAACGCATCTGATCCTGCAGCAATGCAAGTATATGCACCATTTACTGGAGCATCTATTGGAGAATACTTCAGAGATACTGGTAGACCAGCATTAATCATTTATGATGATTTATCTAAGCAAGCAGTAGCTTACCGTGAGGTTTCTTTATTATTAAGAAGACCACCGGGACGTGAGGCGTACCCTGGAGATGTATTTTTCTTACACTCAAGATTATTAGAGCGTGCAGCAAAGGTTATCAACGATGATACTATCGCAGCGACGATGAATGATTTACCTGCTTCTTTAAAAGGAAAAGTTAAAGGTGGTGGTTCATTAACAGCTTTACCAATTATTGAAACGCAAGCTGGTGATGTATCTGCATATATCCCAACTAACGTAATTTCAATTACAGATGGACAAATTTTCTTAGATGGAGATTTATTTAACTCTGGTGTTCGTCCGGCGATTAACGTAGGTATTTCTGTATCTCGTGTTGGTGGAAATGCACAGATTAAAGCGATGAAAAAAGTATCTGGTACTTTAAAATTAGATCAAGCACAATTCCGTGAATTGGAAGCATTTGCTAAGTTTGGTTCTGATTTAGATGCAGCAACTTTAAACGTAATTAACAAAGGTAAACGTAACGTTGAGATCTTAAAGCAAGCTCAAAACGACCCTTTTACAGTTGAAGACCAAGTAGCAATTATCTATGCTGGTTCTAAAAACTTATTAAAAGACGTTCCTGTTAATAAAGTAAAAGAATTTGAAAGAGATTATATCGAATTCTTAAACGCAAAACACAGACCTACTTTAGATTTATTAAAGAAAGGTAAATTAACTGATGAAGTTATTGACACTTTAAGTGCAGTAGCTAAAGATTTATCAGCTAAATATTAATATTTAAGTACATTCAATCAAGAAATAACTTCTTGATTGAATGTGTTTTCAAGTTTATTATTAAAGTAAAGTGTTAGTACATATAGTCTAACTATTATTTACTAATTACTCAATACTAAATAAAGATGGCAAACTTAAAAGAAATACGTAATAGAATATCGTCGATATCTTCAACGATGCAGATCACTAGTGCCATGAAAATGGTATCGGCTGCAAAGTTAAAGAAGGCACAAGATGCTATTACAGCTATGCGTCCATACGCAGACAAATTAACAGAATTATTACAAAGTTTAAGTGCTACTTTGGATGCTGATAGCGGAAGCGTTTATGCAACTGAAAAAGAAGTGAATAAAGTGCTATTAGTAGCAATTAATTCAAACAGAGGACTTTGTGGAGGATTCAATTCTAATATCATTAAGCAATCTAATCACTTATTAGACAATGTTTACGCAGGTAAACAAGTTGATTTTGTGTGTATTGGTAAAAAAGCTAATGATATTTTAGAGAAAGAAAATACTGTTATCGCTAATAAAAGTGAAGTTTATGACGATTTAACTTTTGACAATGTTGCTGAAATAGCAGAAATGTTAATGGAAAAATTTGTTGATGGATCTTACGATAAAATTGAGCTAGTATATAACAAGTTTAAAAATGCTGCTACTCAGATTATCATGACGGAGCAATTTTTACCAATTGTTTCTCAAGAAGCTGATGCTGATGTAAACTTAGATTATGTTTTCGAACCTTCTAAAGAAGAAATCGTTGAAGCATTAATACCTAAGTCGTTAAAAACGCAATTATACAAAGCAATTCGTGATTCTTTTGCTTCAGAGCATGGAGCGCGTATGACAGCAATGCATAAGGCAACTGATAATGCGACTGAATTAAGAGATGCATTGAAGTTAACATATAACAAAGCACGTCAAGCTGCTATTACTAACGAAATCTTAGAGATTGTTGGTGGTGCAGAGGCATTGAATAACTAATTAATTTACATTCCCGTGAAAATGGGAATCAGATAATATCTAAAACCTCACTTTTTTAAGTGAGGTTTTTTTATGCTTGCAAGTGGGGTATGATGGTTAAACATTTATTTTCCATCTTGGAACACCTTTTGAAGTTGTATCTTTATGTAACCAAAACCAAAACGATGATTTTATTTCAAAAACTAGGAGTCTTTTTATCATTATCAGTATTAACATTTAGTTTCTCACAATGTACTAGCTCAAAAAAGACGATGGAAATAACAAAAACTATTGAAGTATCTAAAGAATCAACTTCTGAGGTATACTATCAAAATTGGGTAGCTGGTGTAAAAGGTGGTGGATCGGGCACAAATTTATTTGTAAGTAAAGCAATAGTTAAAAATAAAGAATTGATAACAGCTTATTTTAAAGGGAGGTCTGTTGGTTTTGATCCTATACATGAAAATTCAAACGTATTTATAGCTCGTTTTAAAGGTGAGGCAAACCAAAGATACGATTTGAATATGGAAGAAGAAGCAATAAATGAATATGGCAATAGAACTCCAACTAAAAAGGATTCAATCCCTTTTAATTTGGCCATTAACGACGCTGTAGTAAGTTATCTTGAAAATAATAGATTGAAGTATATAAAATTCACGAATGTTCCTCAAAAAGAAATGTTGGCATTCCCTTCGGCTCCGAGGAAATAACTTAGCGAACGATAGTAATATTTCTTTTTAATTCATTTCCCAAAGCATCAACTACTGTGATAGTGTGTTTCCCTGCGCTGGGTAGTACTCCAATTTCATGAAAGGTTTCTGTAGTTTGAATGAATTCATTATCGATATACCAAAACACTTGAGTTTCAGGATTAGTATGAGCAATTTTTAAAATTAATGGATTTGTTTTTTCGTGTTCATTTTTGGCTAAAATAATGGTGCTATTGTTTTTAGGAGAAATAAAATCCATTGTAGTATCGGTTTCATGGGCACAGTCATTACGTAATTTAGGGAGTGTTTTGTAATTAGCGTGACGCTTTTTATAATACCATTCTTGTAATGGAGGGAGGGTAAACCAAGGTGTGTTTTCAATATTGTCTAGGGCTACACATGAAGTGTTTACTCTGTAGTTACTATTTTTATCAATATGAACTAAGTGGTGAAAAGGACATGGTTTAAAACGACTCCCAATATTAGGAATCCAGCTTTTGGTGGTTTCACATAATTCAGTGGCAAGATAGCCACTCTTAGTACAGGTGTTAATGGCAACTAGTTCATCATAAGGTTTGGTAAACCAGGTTGATTTTGGGAATAAATTAAACACATCAAATAAAACTGGAGCGGCACTGTTTATACCTGTTAAGTCAGGTCGTCCTTCACCATCGGCATTTCCTACCCAAACCCCAACCACAATATCTTTAGTAACCCCAATAGCCCAAGCATCACGATTTCCAAAACTGGTACCGGTTTTCCAAGCAATTTCTTTTGACGAATCATAAAATTTCCAAGCCTCATCTCCTTCAGGTCGATTAACTTCTTTCATAGCTTCAAAAGCTAAGTAAATACTTCCCGCATCAAAAATTGTTTTCTCAAGTGTTAATTCTCCAAAATCTGTAGCTTGATTTTTTATAAAGGACGATTTGTCGAATTCTTTAGTGTAGTATTCACTGGATGTTTCGGTAAAATGATTTACTGTTCCTACTAATGAAGCATAGGTGTTACACAAATCCCATAAACTGCTTTCTGCTCCACCAAGAATTAAAGATAAGCCGTAATGATCTGCTCCTTTATTTATGTGTTTTAACTTAAATTGTCCTAGCTCATCATAAAATCGCCCTAATCCATATTTCTGTAACATTCGTACGGCGGGAATATTTAATGATTTGGCCAGTGCTTTTTTAGCCGATACGGCTCCAGTATATTGTAGGTTAAAATTTTGTGGAGTATAATTAGCAATGGTTGTTGGAATGTCGGCCACTAATGCATTCGGCAGTAGTTCTCCTTTGTCAAGCATAGCCATATATAATAAAGGCTTTAAAACACTTCCTGTACTCCTTGGAGCATCAATAATATTTACATCTTTCTGATTCTCTTTAGTGGTTGGCGTGTTTCCAACATAACCCAATACTTTTTTAGTTTTTACATCCAATACTAGTACTGCCATATTATGCACTCCGTTTTGTTTTAAGATGGAATGATGTTGCTTTACAATATTATTGATGCTTTCTTGAGTACTGTATTTAACTGTGGTTTTAATGCGTTTCCCCATATTCGATATGGCTATCTTTTGCAATAAATGAGAAGCAATTTGTGGTAATGGAAATGGTTTTTGTGGCAATGTTTCTTGAATAGCTAACTGATAAGTAAGTGTGTCAATTATTTTTTGCTGTCGTAGCTTGCTCAGTAGTCTATTTCTTTTGTTAACTAATTTTTGTTGGTTTTTACCAGGATAGATTAAACTTGGAGCATTTGGAAGCACGGCTAATGTAGCAGTTTCTGCCCATGACAATTGATGTGGTTGAACTCCAAAATACCGCCAAGAAGCAACATCTATCCCAACTACATTACCACCAAATGGTGCGTTGGAAGTATAGTAGTTTAAAATTTCTTCCTTTGATGTGCTTATTTCTAATCGTGTTGCTAGTATAAGTTCTTTTACTTTTTCAAAGTAAGTTCTTGATTTACCATCCCTAGATAATCGGATAACTTGTTGGGTAATTGTACTTCCCCCACGGACTACAGACCCTTTACTAATATTCGATTTTAAAGCTTTAAAAATAGAGATAGGATTAAAGCCAGGATGCTGATAAAAATGTGCGTCTTCAAATTGTATAATACAGTGTTTGAATTTTGTTGGAACAGAATCACTTTTTGGAAATCGCCATTGTCCGTCACTTGCAATTTGAGCGCCTAGTAAGTTTCCTTCAGCACTTTCTATAACCGTTGCTGTGGGTTTGTTAAATAATTGTTTTGGTAAGCAAAAAGCGTAAAACAACAATGCTATAAATAGCATTGTTGTTTTTATTTTATGTTTTTTAAGAAATATAATTACTGTGTTCATTAATCCAACCAATCTTCTTTATACAATTCATAACGTCTATCGGTACATTGATCATCATCATTATAGAATTCACGGACTGGTGACATAAATTTGTTTAAAATTTTAGTAGAATTGTGATTATCAACATTCACATCGGCGGTTATTTTATGATACCTTTTTTTGGAAAAACCGAAATCAATTAATCCCTTGGCTATCTCTGTCCCGTAACCCACACCCCAAAATTGTTCACGCAAACGATACGCTATTTCTTCGTCATTTTCATTATTTTTTAAAAACGCACATAAACCAATAAAACTAGTACTTTCTTTTTCTACAATAGCCCACACTTGTTTGTCTAAATCTGTAGTTTGAGGAGGGGTAAATTTCTCTAATACCATATCACTTTCAAGCCTTGTCATTGCTTTCTGAGGAATAGGATTCATTACATTTGGATTCCCCATCATATCAAAAAAAGGAACGGCATCTGCAAAATTAAGTGCTCGTATGGTTAATCTTTCGGTTTCAAAAATCATTATAACGTCGTATTTCCAAATTCATATTCACGTTCTACTTTGCAAATTCTAACCTTATACCAAGCGTACCAGTCTGTTTTTCCTTTTTCTTGAGCAAAAAGATGTGCTGAATTTTCTTTCCAGTTTTTTATAGCATCTAAACTCTCCCAATACGAAACGGTAATTCCGATAGTTTCTTTAGCAGATTCGATGCATATATATCCAGGCTGTTGTTTGGCTAAGGCTTCCATTTGTTCAGCCATTTTTTTATAACCACTATCATCTTCTTTTTGTTTAGAAGTGAATATTACTGCGTAGTATGATTCTGTATTTTGCATTTATAAATCGTTGGTAAAATTTTTCTAATTATTTATTTAATTACTTCAACCCATTGCCCTTTTGTACGTACAAAATAATCATCATCATACATAGCTCCACATTGTACTCCAGATAAGTAATAGCTTCCTAAATAGGATGCGTTTAACAATACGCGAATTGTTTTTGTTTCACGGGATTTTAAATCGAAATATAAATTAGAACGATCATCTCTTATATCTTCATGATCAACATCATTATTATCAAAAGAGCCAAAATCTGTAAAGCGTGTATTTACAATTTCCCATCCAGAAGGAAAAATAACAGATAGCGCTACATCTTTTATCAGTTCATTTTTATGATTAGAAATGGTTACCTCAGCTATGAAATCGGTTCCTTGACTTACTTTAGAAACATCTATTACTTTACCGTTTTTAGTTTTGTAAGCCACTGTAGCTGTTAAATTACGTTGTGCCGTTTTTTCCTGACCAACAGGGAGTATTCCTTTATTTAATACTCTAGCATAAATAGTATTGTCTTTATTATTTTTAAGTTCAATACTATTAGCCCCTTCAGTAACTACAATTGTTCTGCTCGATAAAGTTTTAGAAGTACTAACTGTAGTGTTGTTTTTACCGTTAGTAGTATAACCCACTTTAATTCCTTTTCCGCCAATAAAAGTTGCATATTTTGCCATTGCTAATAAACTATATGCAGTAGTTTGCGTACTCATATATCTTTTGTTTGATAAATTTTGAGCAATATATTTACCAAGGTCTTTTGCTTTAATATGTTCTTTTAATAACACATAAGTTTCTAGAGCCATTGCTTTGTTTCTATCAGCAGAACCATAAGTGTAATAACTATATTTCTGTTTGTTAAACACAAAAGGAGTACTGTTTACAAGTTCTTTTGCAGCATCTTTTTGTCCTATTAAAGCATAAGCAGCTGCCAAACGATATTTAGCTTCATTTGTAATGTTTCTTGTCTCTCTCAAACGGTTCATAGATGATAAGTCTGCATTATTTGCTAATGCTAAGGTGTATAATCTATATGCTTGAGCTAACCCTTTTCTATGATGTGTTTCACTGTAACGCCAGCTTTTGGTAACTTGTTTCTGATAGCTCAACCATTTTGCTTTAAACGAAATGGGAAGTACAAACCCTTTCTTCTCGGCTTCTAATAAAAAATGACCTGCATAACTTGTACTCCAATCATTTATACTGTGGCCTCCTTGCCAATATGAAAAGCCACCGCTTGTAGTCTGAAAATGTGCTAATCGATCAATTCCACGTTGTATGTTTTTTTGAATCTGTTGTTTCTTTTTAGTACTTAAATCAAAAATATCATTTAAAAATAATTGTGGAAAAACACTAGAGGTAGTTTGTTCAACACATCCATGTGGATATTTAATTAAATACTGCAACCTAGAATTAAAATCCATTGATGGTAAAGAAGATAACTCTATAGTCGCTCCATTTGTGCCAGATACTCCAAAAGTTTCAAAATTAATTGTTTTGGTACTATTTGGTTCTAGTATAACATCTACTGTTTCGGTAGTTTCTGGATTTGGGTTTACAGCATCTACTTCTACTTCATAAGATGCCTTTTCTCCATTCCCAGAAGCCTGAATTTCCAAAGTTCCTATTCCGTTTTTGAGAACTTCGATATCAAAATACACCATTTTTTCATCTGGTTGACTAAACGAAACGTTTTGGGTGCTATTTCCTAACACTTTAAAAGTGTCGTTCTGTTTTAGTTTTATACTAACATTTTTAATTTTTTTATCCATTGCAAAAACAGTAATTGGCAAACGAACTTTCTCACCTGGAGTAACTTTTCTAGGCAAAGATGCTAATACCATCAAAGGTTTACGAACTGGAGTAGTTTTTTCAGTGTTTCCATAAGCTTCTGTTTCTGGATTATGAGCAACCACCATGGTACGTACAGATCCAATGTATTTCGGAATTTTTACTTGATGTGTTTTTGATTCGTTTATTCCAATTTCAAATGGACCTAAGTACACTACAACTGGCTTAAATCGGTTTGCTTTTTTGTTTTTACTTCCAGCAGCCATTCCATCTCCACCAATACTAAATACTTGATTGATGCGTCCGCCATAAGCACCTATTACATCATCATAAATGTCCCAAGTTTTTACCCCTAATGCTTCTTTAGCATAGAAAGTATCCCAAGGGTTTGGGGTCTTAAATCGTGTTAAATCCAATAAACCTTCATCTACAATAGCAATAGAGTAGGTCATAGGTTTACCGTTTTTCTCATTCACTTTTACCGTAATGTTTTGTTCTGGTTGCAATACTTTTGGCATTGTAATTTCAGGATACAAACGAGTAGTAGGATTCTCTACAGTAATTCCAGTTACACCATATGTTCGGATGGGTAAGTCATTGGCGGTATTTGCATGTTTTTGAATGGCGGCAATATTAATGTATACATTTGGTGCCATTTCAGGAGTAATGTCAAAACTAAATTTGGTGTTGCCTTTATTGGTTTTTACCCAATGTGATTCTAATACTTCTGTACCATTTTCAACAGTAATCAATGCTGTACCGTTTCCTCCAGATGGAAATGTTACGTGAGCCGTTTCACCTACATTATAGGTGTTTTTATCAGCTTTAAAAACTAGCATTGTAGCTTCATTCGGATTTCCTTTTCTGGCTTTTCCTGCCCATCCAGGCCAATCTACAAATATTGTTTTCCCTGTAGCATGTCCACTTTTCTTATTTACAACACGTACTAAGAATCGTCCCCAATCAGGATATTTCAGTTTAAAATTAAAAGACGCTTTTCCGTTAGATTTTGTAGCAATCGTTTTAACGAAAACCGTTTCACGGTAGGTGCTACCATCATACTGAGATAAATTATTATTAGAGGAATTCCACCACCAGCTATTGTTCACCTTATATATTTTAACTTCTAAGTCACTTACGGCGATAGGTTTTCCATTTTCATCTACTGTTGCTACATCAAATCGATGTTGTATATCGGTTAGTAACATATTTCTAGCACGATCTCCTTTAGGAGTACTTAGCCCAACATAAGAAGTGTATGGTGAATAGGTTTTGCTAAACACATCAGTACTAAAGTCGCCACCATTTTCATATACTTTTGTGATAAAAGATGCTTTTAACATCCCTGGTGATTTGCTTTTTAGCTCTGGTTTAAAATTAAATGAAGCCTTTCCTTGTTGGTCAACCTTTCCTTCAAAAACAGTTTGTTCTTCTGAGTTAAAACGTCTTGCCGGATCATCAAAAATATAATCTGAAAAGTTCTTGAATTTTGTAGCCTGCTGATGAAATTTTACATTCACATCAGCTTTTAAATTTTTAGCAAGAGCACCATGTAACCACAATGCTTCAATAGTTCCTTCAATAGGATTTACAGATGTAATTATCTCAGCATCAAAACCAGCCTTTATTTTTAGTCTATTTGGCTTAATAGTTTCTATTTTAATGCGTTTACTAAACTGTGCTCCTCCAACATTTATTTTAGCAATCCAGTTTCCTGTAGTAGCATTAGCATCCGTAGGAATTGTAAAACGGTAAAAATTATTGAGTCCTTTAGTACTAACCTCTCGATGCGTTATAGTTCCTTGAGGGTCTGATAATTCAAACTTAACAGGATGTCCGACTGGTAATTTGTTGGCTTTATCGTTAAGCATAAATGATAAAAACAAAGTATCTCCAGGCCTCCAAACACCACGTTCCCCATAAATAAATCCTTTCAGACCTTTCTTTAAACGTACTCCAGAAACATCGTATTTACTCATGGATAAGGCATTTCCGTCATTCAATTTCACATAGGTGGTTTGTTTGTTTTTGCTCACCAATGCAAAAAATGCCGATTTTTCCGCGTCATAAAATACCTGTCCGTTTTCGTCAGTAGTTTTTGAGCCAATTTCCTGTTGCTGGTAATTGTAAAATTTAACGGTTGCATTAGGAACAGGTTCTGTAGTTAATATATCACTAACAGCAACAAAATAGGACTTATTAGCACCTTTTTTTATCGTTACCCCTAAGTTTGAAGCCAAGACATTGGCACTTACTTTTTTATTCCTGTAGTATGAATGATCACATGGGTTATCACGTTCTCTCCACCTATAATTATAGTTATAATCATCCCCATAATAATACCCTCCATAATCCCAATGGCTGTCTTCGAAATCTTCATTATCATAATCTATTGTTTCTTCAGTTTCGGTAGTCTCTGAATCTCCTTCACATTTGTACAAGGAGTATTTTTTTAGAAAGGACAATTGTACTCTATAAATTGCCCCAGGATCAGAAGCGATGATGTGTTTTAAATCAACTGAAAAGGAATTCCATTTGCTTAAGTTACTTACTGATTTCTTTTCTAGGTTTATTGTTTTTTTTGCAATTGGACGTGCTACTTGCTTTAAGTTATTGTTCCCTTTTAAATCGCTGCTTTGTAAAAATTGCAAGATATTATCTTGATAAATTTTAAAAACAGTAACATCTACAGCTTTTAAATTGACACTTTCAAAATTGAATTTTAAATTGTCTGAAGTTGGTAAAATCGTACCGTTTTGCAACAATTTTAATTCTGGTTTTTGCTGTTCAAATGCAATATTTTGCTTAAAAGCATTTTTGAGTTTATATCCGTCAGTACTTGTTATTCCTTGAAAAATTTCTACTTCAACACTCCCTTTTAGTGTTGTATTCGTGAAAATTTTCAGAACATTACCATCAACAACATATTGTAATTTTTTAGCTCCTTTGATGTCTACAAGACCATTAAAATTTTGATTTTTTTGTAGTGGATCAGAAAAGTTTATTTCTAAATACTGTTTGTCTTCGTTGCTAACAGCTACATCCACCACTTGAAAATTATTCTTGCCAATTACTGCGTATGGAAAGCTATAATCTTGATCAACCCCTATTGGTTTTCCGTTATATGCAATTTTAATCTCTGAATCATCCGCTTTTCGTTGTATACTATCAATAGTGAAGGTGAAAAACTTAGAGTCGTCTAAAACGGTGTCAAATTTTATAGTTAATGGCGCTCCATCTTGTGTAGCAGAAACTAATTTTTTAGCATCTCCTAATAACAGTACATCACTAGTTTTAATGTTTCCAACCAAATACTGCCAATCCCTATTATATGATTGCATGCTGTTGGTGGTAACAATAAAATCTTGTTTGATAGTTTTTACTTTAAAACTGAAATCAGTTAAACCCTTTTCTATTTTTTGAAATTTATCCAAATGTACCTTAAACACGTATTCTGTGTCTTGATTTAAAGCTGTTTCTGGCTGAAATGAAATAGTACGATTGTTAAGTGCAATCCACTTTCCTTTCACTTTAGGAGAAACAGAAAAATAAGCATCATCCAATTCTAGTTCGTTTGACCATTCTGCTACCGGTTGTACTAAAACAATCCTGATATCACTTTTTTTAGAGATAATTCCAGAAGATACATTTGCGATGTAATCTTTAAAATCATTTTTGTTTGAGGTTTGTGTTTCTGAAGCGTTTTTTTTACAAGAAGAAAACGCTATTATAGTTAAAATAACGATTAGTAATTTGGTGAATTTCATATTGGTAAAATCAGTTTTATTGGTTAGTTTAAGATCTGTAAGGCTTATTCATCTTTATAGATTCCGGTATAAATCTCACCTTTTTGATTTATCGAAGCTCTATACATTCCTGGAGTATTAAATTCCATTTGAATATTCCCATATTTATCAATGGCAATAATTCCTCCATCACCTTTTAAAGCAACTAGTTTTTGTTGCACTACATTTTCAGTAGCTTCTTTTAAGGATACTTTTTTATATTCAATTTGCGCAGAAATATCATGAGCAACGGCAGCACGTATAAAATATTCCCCATGACCGGTAGAAGATACCCCACAAGTATTGTTATTGGCATAAGTTCCTGCACCAATAATTGGTGAGTCACCAATGCGATTCCATTTTTTATTGGTCATCCCTCCAGTTGAGGTCCCTGCAGCAATGTTTCCGTTTTTATCTAAAGCAACACATCCAACCGTTCCGAATTTGTAATCAGGATATTTTTCCGTTAATAGAGCAGCTAGTTTTTTATGCTCCCTAGTCTTTATTTTTCTAAGATATAGTAGGTTTTTCTCTGTAGCAAAATAAGAAGGGTCAACGATTTCTAATCCTTGTTCTAGAGCAAATTGATTAGCTCCTTTACCAGATAATAATACATGAGGAGAGTTTTCCATTACTTTTCTAGCAGCTGATATAGGGTTTTTTATTGTTGTTATGCCTGCAACAGCTCCAGCATCTAGGTTTACTCCATACATTATAGAAGCATCCATTTCATTGGTTTCTTGATTGGTGTATACAGCACCTTTTCCTGCGTTAAATAATGGAGAATTTTCCAATACATGGATTGTTTTTTCTACTGCATCAAGGCTAGAGCCTCCATTTTTTAAAATACGATGACCAACTGTTATAGCTTCGGTTAATTTGCTTCTGATTAAAGAGTCTAGCTCAGGAGTAATAGTTTTTCTTGTTTGAGATCCTGCCCCCCCATGAATTACAATCGCAAATTCATTTACCTGTTCTGGAGTTTCAATACTTGTGATAGGGAGGTTTTTAGATTCTTTTTTTTTACAAGAAAATAATGTTATTATAACGATAAAAATAGTAAATACCTTATTGAATGTCATGAAATTAAAGTAGTATTGGTTAGTTGTTTGTGTCTTAGAAAAAGGTTTCTAAAGAGGCTATTAAAAGTACTAAATTTCCTTGGTATTTTTATAATAAAAAGTAGAATATTAAAATCTCAATAAAAAAGCGTAATTTTGCATATAAATTTTTTAACAAAAAACTTCAATAAAGTTATATATATATGTCAGTAGCAACAGATTTTGGAATGGACAAAGCATTAGCTCAGTTAGGGTTAAGCGCTGTAAATGATGGAACTTCAACAGGTTCTAATAATTTTTCTAGTGGAGAGATTATTGAGTCTTACTCACCAGTTGATGGAAAATTAATTGGAAAAGTAAAAACAACTACCAGAGAAGATTATGATAAAGTTATGGATTCTGCTACTGCAGCTTTTAAAACTTTCAGAACAATGCCAGCTCCACAAAGAGGAGAAATTGTACGTCAGTTTGGTAATAAATTAAGAGATTTAAAAGAACCATTAGGGAAGTTAGTTTCTTACGAAATGGGGAAATCTTTACAAGAAGGTTACGGTGAGGTTCAAGAAATGATCGACATCTGTGATTTCGCAGTTGGATTATCTCGTCAGTTAAACGGACAAACAATTCCTTCAGAACGTCCAGGACACGTAATGAGAGAGCAATGGCACCCAATTGGTGTAGTTGGAATTATCTCGGCATTTAACTTTCCAGTAGCGGTTTGGGCTTGGAATACAGCTTTAGCATGGATTTGTGGTGATGTATGTGTATGGAAAGGTTCTGAAAAAGCACCTTTATGTTCTGTAGCATGTCAAAACATTATTGCGGATATCTTAAAAGAAAATAATTTACCAGAAGGTATTTCTTGTATCATTAATGGTGATTATAAGGTTGGTGAATACATGACTACTGATACTCGTATTCCTTTAGTATCTGCTACAGGTTCTACTCGTATGGGAAGAATTGTTGGTGCTACTGTTGCTGAACGTTTCGGAACATCTTTATTAGAATTAGGAGGAAACAATGCAATTATCATTACACCAACTGCTGATTTAAAAGTAGTTGTTCCTGGAGCTGTATTTGGAGCTGTAGGTACTGCAGGTCAACGTTGTACTTCTACTCGTAGATTAATCATACACGAATCTGTTTACAATAAAGTAAAAGATGCTATCGTTGGTGCTTACGGACAATTAACAATTGGTAATCCTTTAGATGAAAAGAATCATATTGGACCATTAATTGACCATGATTCGGTTAATACATATTTAGCTGCTATTGAAAAAGCAAAAGCTGAAGGTGGAAACGTATTAGTTGACGGTGGAGTTTTAGAAGGAGAAGGTTACGAAAGCGGGTGCTACGTAAAACCAGCTATTATTGAAGCAGAAAACCATTATGAAATTGTACAGCATGAAACTTTTGCTCCAATTTTATACTTAATGAAATACTCTGGTGGTGTTGAAAACGCTATTGATGTTCAAAACGGTGTTGCTCAAGGATTATCTTCTGCAATTATGACTAACGAATTGAAAGAAGCTGAAAAGTTCTTGTCATTTGCTGGTTCTGACTGTGGTATTGCTAATGTAAACATCGGAACTTCTGGTGCTGAAATTGGTGGTGCTTTTGGAGGTGAAAAAGAAACAGGTGGTGGACGTGAGTCTGGATCTGATGCTTGGAAAGTTTACATGAGACGACAAACAAACACAGTTAACTATTCTGATGAATTGCCATTAGCGCAAGGAATTAAGTTTGATTTATAGTCGATCGATAATCGACATTAAGCTATATTAAAAAGGGTTCAACATATGTTGAACCCTTTTTTCATATAAATGATATTTTTAAGCGTTTGCTAGTTCGCTAACCGTTGTCGGTTTTTCGGGTGACTCAGTTCCACTCTTCCATTCAACTCCAGCACCCCATGTAAGTACTTTATTATTGTAGGTAGGTGTACCTGTATTGAAGCAATTATCGGCAGATATAAACCCATCGACAGTTGTTTTAATCCAGATGTGTTTATCAGGCCCTTCGAAAGTCATTTTGGTCCATTCCGTAAGTGTTGGTAAAAAACCACCATAACCACCTTTATTATTTGCTATATATCTCCAGCCACCAATAGTAATCATTCCTAGAGACGAACTATTTGCTCCAATGCCAAACTGAAATTCACCAGATGTAGGTTGATTTGCACTATTGTCCGTATTTCTGTTGTATCCTTTAGCTTCTGTGTCAGTACAAATATTCATAGTTATGGTATCTGACAGGGATGAAGTAATTAATACTTTTAAGTTAGAATCGGCATATGGAAACCCGTATGAGTTAGAGTTTTCATGTAATACTTTTGCATAATCACTTCCTTGACCTGTTGAAAAAGGAACTTCTCCTGGAAAATCTATACTTTTATTTGGTCCTGCTACAGTAAAATACCCTTCGTTTATGCCTATTAATATGTTACGGAATGTAGAGTTTGCATACATTTTATCGTTTGTATCTTGTGGAGATTGATTTTGATCTACTGTTGCTCCATTATAAATCAAGGTTCCACCATCACATCTGTAGCATATTTCAGTTGTAAACTGACTTTTCAATACTTCAAAGGTGTCTCCTTCAGCGCTTTTTAAGGAAATCATTACATCTGTTCCGTTTTGTACATTCATAAAGCTTCCTGTAAATATTTTTGGAGAACCACCTTTTGGAGTATCAGAAGTAATTACCAAAGACGCTTTATTAGTGTTCAAATCATTAATGTAGCTGTCATAAGAAGCATAACTATTAGGAGCTCCATTTGGCCCCACTATTTTAGGTTGTCCTGTTGCGCAAGTAATATATGCTGGTTTTGCATTAGTATCAGGATGCAATACAGTTGTTTTCATTGTAGCTATAATGTCTGTTATTGACTTTTTATATCCTAAAGTAAAAGCATTATTTGCAGTATCAGTTCCAGATAATGTTAAAGGAAGTCCTGTTATATCAACATTTGATAAGTTTAACCAAACTTTGTTTTCACTAGATTTTTTGGTAAACTCAATCCAGCCATAATATTGTTCTCCATCAGGTATTGGAGCATTGTTTGCAGGAAAAGCACCATATCCTACATATAATCTTGCTCCTTCAATACTTTCAATGTCTAATTCAAGATTAGGATTTGTGGTTAGCAAATCACTTAATTTAACAGATGTATTAGGAATAATTCCGCTAATACCTGTTTGTTTATCACCTGTTAACAATAAGTACAAATCTTGATCAGTACCTCTGTCATTTACAATTTTAATTTTCATGTTGTTTGGTTTTTTATTTAATGACTACAATGTATGCTCATAAGGGCATAAAAAAACGAGTAGAAACACTCGTTTTTATATATAAGGATTGTTCTTATAGAACAATCAATTTTGTTTCACCAGAAACCTAGATTAGTAATTATTAAATTAAATTGTTTTTATGGGTAATAAAATGTCGTTTTAGGGAATAGTATAGATGCTTTTTTACCCCAATAAAGAAACAGATAAATTTAACCTATACAAAAGGTTGCTTAAAAAGTAGCCTTTGTGTTATTAACAGGAATTTATATCCTGACGCTGTATGTTAATTAGTGCTACTATGCACTAGCTGGTATTTGTTCAGTTTTTAAAGTATTTTTTTTAAAGTTCATAAAAATCCCTAAAAAGAAAAGCATTAATAGTAGTCCGTTAGTTTCCACTTTTCCGAATTCAAACCCTGATGCAACATTATTTATAAAAAAGACACCCTTTTCTAATTTGAAAATCCAGTCTTGAGCTATCTGATATTCATTTAAGGTTAAAATAAATATAATAGTATTCAAGGTAAAAAGTGTAGCGATTGAAAATCCTAAAGATCTAATAGTTCTCGTAAATAATTCTTTCATAATAAAAGTTTATTGTGAAATAAATATTACAACGTGTAATATTTATGGTTAGTATGCAATAAATTTTATTTGGGGGATAGCAAACCTAAGCTATTTCATGTTAAATTCACAATAATGAACTTAATAAATACCTCGTGATGGATTAAAAGTCAAAATAAACGACGAAGAGATTTTTTTAATGTTTCTGGTTGAAAAAATAAAGATATTATTCCAATCCAGCCTTTAGTAGAACTGATATGTCTGTAGGTGTATTGACATTTATATACGGATACGTAACTCCAGACAAATACAATCCATTTGCAAAAGCAGGCTTTTTATCTTCAACCTTCAACTGTTCAGACAGTACTTTTTTAAAAGTTTCTAAGCTCATTTTTCCAGAACCAACCCGTAATATAAAATGAACGAGTAAACGTATCATACCTCTTAAAAATCGATTAGCAGTTATTGTAAATCGGATACGTTGTTCCGTTACATCTACAAATAATTTTGCGCTTGTCACATAGCAAATGGTGTGATTATGTAAATGAGGTTGTTTACATACAGCTTCAAAGTTATCGTATAACGGGATAAGTTCTGTAGCTTTCTTCATTGCTTCAAAGTCTAAATTTTCAAGCTCATAGTATGAACTATATTTACCTAAAACAGGGTCTTTGTACAAGTGAATAAAATAATCATAGGTACGTGAAGTTGCATCATAACGAGCATGTTGGCGTTCCTCAACTTCAATGATATCGTATACCACTATATCATTGGGTAAATGCTTATTTAATCGAAATTTTAAATCAAAGCCAAAAGGTTCTTTTATAGTAATGTTTAAAAAATATTGACTCGCATGTACACCAGCATCTGTGCGTCCACAACCAAAAACAGTGATATCTGTTTTAAAAATACATTTTAACTTTTCTTCAATAGTTCCTTGTACAGTAACTGCGTTTGGTTGACTTTGCCAACCGTGGTAGTTTCCTCCGTTATAGCCTATGTGTAAGAAATATTTCATGAACTGTATTTGGTTAAAATTACTGCAAAAAAAACCACTCATCAGAGTGGTTTGATATATTATAAGAGAAACTTATTGTCCTCCTTCTTTTGTTTTTTTAACGTACGCAGTCAAGATAACAATATGTATTCCGTCAACTCTACCTTCAATTTGTTCAGCATTATCCCAAACTAAAGAAATACGATGTACGGGTGCTCCACGTTTTGCAGTGAAATTAGCTCCTTTAACTACTAAATCTTTGATTAAAACAACAGAATCACCGTTACTTAAAATATTTCCGTTAGCATCTTTGTGCACTATTTTATTTTCATCTTCTTCGTCACCATCACCCAATTTATTGGCCCATGTTGTCATTTCTTCATCTAAATACATCATGTCTAGTAAATCCTGACTCCATCCAAATTTCTTAGCTCTGTGCAGTAGTCTCCAAGCCATCACTTGAACAGCTGGGGTTTCACTCCACATACTATCATTTAAGCAACGCCAATGATTAGAATCCATTGCTTCAGGATCTTCAATTTGTGAGTGACATGTGTTACAAACTAAAATACTTTTCTCTAACTCTTCTCCTTTTTCAGAAACAGGAGGAATATTGTATACTTTTAAATTTTCTGAAGAGGTACATAACTCACAAGTTGAGTTACTACGCGTATGTAATTTCTTTTCTATGACACTCATTTCGTTGGAATTTTATTAGATGATGCCAAAAATACAATTTTTAACCGAATGATTCTGAATTCCTTTTTGTTGATGTCTATCAATTCTTTAGTTTTGCTGCTTTAAAATAAATGATATGATTTCAGTAGATAATTTAGCAGTAGAATTTAGCGGACAGACCTTGTTTAGCGATGTATCTTTTGTGATAAATGAGAATGATAAAATTGCCCTAATGGGTAAGAATGGTGCAGGGAAATCTACCATGATGAAAATCATTGCTGGTGTGCAACAAGGAACTCGAGGTCATGTACGTCATCCTAAAGATGCTGTTATTGCGTATTTACCGCAACATTTATTGACTGATGATAATTGTACAGTTGTAGAAGAAGCTTCAAAAGCGTTTAAGCATGTATTTGATATGCGTGATGAAATGGAGGGGCTAAACAAGCAATTAGAAACTCGTACAGATTATGATTCTGATGAGTACATGAAAATTATTGAAAAAGTTTCTGAACTTGGAGAGGTTTTTTATGCTTTAGAAGAAATAAATTATGAAGCTGAAGTAGAAAAAGCTTTAAAAGGACTTGGGTTTAAGCAGTCAGACTTTACTAGAGCTACAAGTGAGTTTAGTGGAGGTTGGCGTATGCGTATTGAGCTGGTTAAAATATTATTGCAAAAACCAGATTTAATTTTATTAGATGAGCCTACCAATCACGTTGATATAGAATCGGTTATTTGGTTAGAGGATTTCTTATTAAATAAAGCTAAGGCGGTTGTGGTAATTTCTCATGATAAGGCTTTTATTGATAATATTACCAATAGAACCATTGAGGTAACAATGGGGAAAATATACGATTACAAAGCAAATTATACGCATTACTTACAATTAAGACAAGAGCGTTTATCACATCAGATAAAAGCACACCAAGAACAACAACGATTTATTGCGGATAATAAAGCGTTTATAGATCGTTTTAAAGGGACTTTTTCTAAAACTAATCAGGTTACTTCTCGTGAGAGAATGTTGGAGAAGTTAGAAATTATAGAAATTGATGAGGTAGATAAATCAGCATTGCGGTTACGTTTCCCTCCAGCAGTTCGTTCAGGAGATTATCCGGTAATTGCAGAAAATTTATCAAAATCATACGGTGATCATGTGGTTTTTTCTGGTGCAAATATGACAATTGAGCGAGGGGAGAAAGTTTCGTTTGTTGGTAGAAATGGGGAAGGGAAGTCGACTATGATTAAAGCCATTATGGGTCAGATTGATTATGAAGGAAAATGCGATTTAGGGCACAACGCTAAAGTTGGGTATTTTGCACAAAACCAAGCTGCTTTGTTAGATGAGGAGTTAACAGTATTCCAAACGGTTGATGATGTTGCTGAAGGAGATATACGTACAAATATTAAAAATATTTTAGGGCGTTTTATGTTTGGTGGTGATGATATTGATAAAAAAGTAGCGAATCTTTCAGGAGGAGAGAAAACACGTTTAGCAATGGTAAAATTATTACTAGAACCTGTAAATGTGTTGATTCTAGATGAACCTACGAATCACTTAGATTTAAAATCAAAAGATGTTTTAAAAGAAGCATTACAAGCTTTTGATGGAACATTGATACTAGTATCGCATGATAGAGATTTCTTACAAGGTTTATCACAAAAAGTATTTGAGTTTAAAGAGAAACGTGTGATAGAACACTTTGAAACTATTGATGCTTTCTTAGTTAGAAACAGAATAGAAAATTTAAAAGAAATAGACTTGAAGGCATAATCGCTACAAGCTTTTTAAATTAAATAATGCCATGTCTTTCAGGTGAAATACATGGCATTATTGTTTGGCTAATTCTTTATTTAATTATAAACGTATTCTTTTATTTGCGTATACCCACCTAAATCTGGTATTGTCAATGTTGATTTAGTTGGGTAGCCTTCTGAGTTATATTCATGCGCATAGTATCTACGTTCCAGTCCATTTTCGTCTAATTTAGCACTAAGATTACCTTCACCTATATTATTTATTCTAAGGTATGCTGAAGGAAATAAAAGAGAATTAGGACTATTCATACCATCATAGTTGTAAGTATCAATAATATTTCCATAATAATCTGTAACGTTAGATGTATTGTTGTTAGGGTAATAATTCATAAAATAAGTGGCGTCTTCTACTGTATTTGGGCTAATAGTACTAAATACACTAATTGTATTATTTTCATTGCTGTAAGTGTATATTTGTGCATTATCAGGAGAAAATTCACTTTTCACCAATAACCCATCTTCGTAAGTAAATGTTTGGTCTGTTGTTGCATTAGCACCAGTACTATTAGTTAATTGATTACTACTGTTATAAGAATAATATCTAGAAGACGAAAGATTTCCATCTGTATCAAAAGTTGTTTTAACACTTATAAAACCATTGGAACCATACGCATATTCAACACTTACAGGATCAGTAAATTGATTACCATCATAAGAAGTTCTTTCAGTCATTTGAATCAATTGCAATGAATTATTGCTTTCGATTAATTGTTCGTCATCACTAGAGCATGATGTTAATGCAAATAGGGCTACACATGTAATAAATAGGGTTTTTTTCATAATTAGTTTGTTTTTGTTAGTTACTATTAAGATGTAACAAGTATTAAAAGGTTGCGTTGATATATAAGAATTTATTAGAAGGCTAATTCTTCACTTAATTATAAACGTATTCTCTTATTTGTATATAACCACCGGTAAGAGTTATTGTTGATTTTATAGGGTAACCTTCCGAATTATATTCATACTCATATGATTTACTTATACTACCATCTTGTCCTGATTTAGTTATTCTGTTATGCTCACTAATAGGTCCTTTTTTAAGATAAGCAGAAGGGAATAATAGGGTGCTAGGATTATTCATTACATCATAAGTGTAGCTGTAAATAACACTTCCGTAATAATCAGTAAGATTGGACATGTTGTTGTTAGTATCATAGTTTATCAAATGAGTTCCTGCTTCAATTGTTTGTGCTTGGGTGCTGTATATACTTATCATTTGATTTTCATTATTATAAGAATATATTCTAGATGAGTTGGAAGATGGATATTCGCATTCTGTTATTAAACCATTTTCATAAGTAAATAGTTTATTAGATGTTGATGATTCACTAACACTCGTAATTTCAGTTATTTGATTGTCACTATTATATAAATAATTTTTAGTATAGCCAATATCTCCACTTAATAAGTCTGTACCTACAAGAGTGCTTACAAAACCATTGGATCCATAAGTGTATTCGTGTTTACCACTGTACTGAAGTTCACCACCTAAGTAGGTTTCTTCAGTCATTTCAATTAATTGTAACTGACTATTGCTTTCAATTAATTGTTCGTCATCTGTAGTACATGAAGATAACGTAAATAGGGCTACACAGGTAATAAATAGGATTTTTTTCATAATAACTTTGTCTTTGTTAGTTATTATAAAGATGCAACAGGTATTAAAAGGTTGCGTTGATATTTAAAAAAATAAAATTTCGTGTCATTTCGACGATAGGAGAAATCACATAGGAATCTCTACTAGATTGTTTCTGGCAGTAACACTTAAAATATTATGATTCCTCATTCCACTACTTTTGGTTTCGAAAAGACCGTTAACTATTCTTAAGTGCTCTTTCAGCTTTTAAAATATCTTTAACTGCTACTTGATAGTTTTTTGGATTACTCGCTTTCTTTATTTTTTTATAGGTCTTCTGTGGATTGTCAAATGACTGAGAAAAGAATTCCCAAAAGCCTAACATTTTCATTTTAATAGGTGTTGGGCCAGATAAAGCCGCATTATATTCGTTATAAATTCTGTCGTGAAACTCACTAAAAACATCCCATCTATTTTTAGGGTATTCAGTAGTGTTATTTTTAATCATACTTGGTAAAAACGGATCAGCTAGTAATCCTCTGCCAATCATCCAATGATCTATTGTAGGGAAACGGTCTTGTAGCTCCAAAAACTTATTGAATGATGTAATATCCCCATTGTAATATAGTTTCTGTTTAGAGGTATCCAAACAGCGCTGAAATGAATCTAAATCTACTCCTCCTTTATAGAGTTGTTTTCCTATACGAGCATGAATAGCAATATTCTTTATAGGATACTTTTCTAAGATTGGAAATACATCTAAAATTTCTTCTGGGTTTTCATAGCCCATTCGCATTTTCATAGATACTGTAATATCAGTTTCTGAATGAACACGATCAAGAATTTGATTTATTTTTTCAGGATTACAAATCAACCCGGAGCCCATTCCTCTTTTGGTAACCATAGGATATGGACAACCTAAATTCCAGTTCAATTCTGTATACCCTAATTCCTGAACATATTTGGTTACAAATAAAAATTCATCCGCATCATTGGTCATTATTTGCGGAATTACTTCGGGAACCGTATTGTTTTCAATCAGCAAATCACGTTCATAAGACCCTTTAATTTTCAATTTACCATTTAAACGAATGTAAGGAGAGTAGAACGTATCTATCCCACCAAAATAATCGTTAAAAGCATTTCGAAATCGAAAATCAGTAAACCCTTGTAAAGGAGATGAAAGTAATGTAAAACTCATGTGGTATATTCTGTGGCAAATATAAACTACTTTGACGTAATTGATTTATACAAACTTTATGATTTTAAAAAGAGAGGAATAAACCTCTCTTTTTAAAATCATATGTGTTTTATGAAAGGTTATTTCGCTTGCTTCCCAAAAATAATTACAACCCCAATAACTGCAATAATAAACAGTACTAAAAAGAATATCTTCCAGAAAGAATAGGGTCTTTTTCCGTCAATAATTCCACTCTGTCCGTTTACATAAAAATGATATTTTTGGCTATTAAATATATAAGAAGAGATATATACAGGTAACAAAACATGTTTAAAGGTTTCTTCGCTTAGTTTCATGTTTAGCTGGTGTACTTGTTGAGTGTCACCACCAATATCCTGACGAGCCCATCCATTAGCAATTTTCTTGGCTTTTTCGGTAGATTTTAAATGCCCGTTTTCTAGTGATAATGTGTATTTTTCAGTTACAAAACCAGCTAGGTAACTAGAATTGAAGGGCTCTAGTTTATCTAAATTCCAATGGGTTATTTTACTAGGAATGATATTCTTTTTTTTCTCTGAAGCACTAACTAATGTGTCGTCAACAAAACCTTTTACACTTCCCGAAGCATAAGTCCACCGTGTTTTTTGAACTTGTCGGGTACGGGTCACGTTTTTACCATTAACGGTGGTGTTGTAGCTTTCAGTAACATAGTAATAATCTCCTCGTTGTCCTTCGTATTCACCGTATAATTCAGCATCAAAGGTCCAGTATGGAACATATAATCCTTTTGTTTTTTCAGGATCTAAAGCAGCTCGTTTGAGTTTGTTTGGTGCAAACCATAAACCGTTTACCCATTTTTTGAAAATAGCATGGGATTCTTGATGACTCAATTGAAAAGGGAGTACTGCACCGGGTAAAATCCAATCTTCATCATAGGCGTCTTCTACAATTAAGGGTTGGCTACAATACACACAATGTAAGGATTTGTAATTTTCTTCTACATGCTGATTAGCACCACAAGTTTTACAGTGCAACATACTTATCTTTTCAGTATGCGATTGGCCTCCCATTTTTTCTAAATAAGGACGTAATTCCAACTCTTCATAAGATATATCAGATTCTACTATTGCCTCTTCATGATTGCAATAACCGCATTTAATTACGGTAGAACCAGGTTTGTATTTTAGTTCAGCACCACAATTGATGCATGATTTTTTATGTTCGGATTGCTTAGGTGTTTCTTGATTCATTTATGCATGGAAAATATCACCCTCACCTTAGTTCCCTCCCTTAGGGAGAGGAAACTTAGATAAGTTTTTTTATGAAAGTAGTGTTCTAATTATTTGGTAATGGAGGTAGTACAGAACCTAATAAGGCTTGTAATTCAGGAACAGCGTTTAAAGCAGTCCAGTTTGCCATTCCTTGCTTCCAAACAAGTGTATTTGCATCTACCGTTTTTGATGTAAATAAACTATTTAAGCCTTCAAAAGTTACTGGCCCAGATTGTTGTCCGTTTACAGCATAAAAATATTGTGTTTGTTGCGGTAAAGGTGGGGGTATAGTACCCGTACTTTGTGTTGGTGCTGCTGTTGTAGTTTGGTTTTGAGGATTCATCATGCCGCCCATTTGTTGTGCCATTGCAAATCCCATTCCCATTCCTATTCCTGCTCCTGCAGCCCCAGATTCATTCCCAGCAGCAATTTCTAGTGCTTTTGCTGCTTTGAATTTTGTAAGCTTGTCTAAATCTAATTTATTAAGTCTACTGTATTCAAAAATTTCTTTCTTTAATTCTTCTGGCATCGATACATTTTCGATGAAAAATTTTTCTAATGAAATTCCAACAGAATTAAATTCAGGGTTCATTACTTCCAAACACGTCTCTGATAATTCATTTGTGTTAGCAGCGTATAGTTCTATAGGGAGGTTCGCTTCGCCAATAGTATCCGTAAATCGTGTAGAAATTAAACTCTTTAAGTGTTCATTAATTTCAAAATTGGTGAAATTATTATCTGTACCAACAATGTCGGTAATAAATTTACCTGCATCATTAATTTTAAATGCGTAGGTACCAAAAGCACGTACTTCAACAAAACCAAAACGGTCATCATTTAAGGTTACAGGGTTTTTAGTACCCCATTTTTCATCAGTAAATAATCGAGAGCTTACAAAGTACACCTCCGCTTTAAAAGGACTATTAAAACCATATTTCCAACCTTTTATAGTAGCAAGTATGGGTAAATTTTGAGTGTTTAGGGTATGCGTTCCTGGTTTAAAAACATCTGCCAATTTCCCTTCATTAATGAATACCGCAATTTGTCCTTCACGAACAACTAACTGTGCACCATTTTTAATTTCGTTTTGGTAGCGTTCAAATCGATGAACTATAGTATCGTTTGAACTGTCTAACCATTCGATAATATCTATAAACTCGTGACTTAGCTTCTTTTTTATTTCGTCAAAAATGCCCATTTCTTTTAATTTAAATTGATTGTCTACAAGATAATAAAATCTTTTAAAAAACGATCTTGTACGGGTGTTTATCCATAAAAAAGAAAGAATTAACACAGATATAACACTAGATTTGCAATCATATTTTATCTTTAACAATTATATAGTAGTATATCGGTTCATTGTGAAGACTTTTAAATTAGAATTAGAGGATTTTATTGATGATGATTTTGAGTTGTTGGCAATCCATACCACCTTAGAATCATACCACTTGGCCTATTTTATGAATAGTGTTTTGGCTACTCGATTTAAGAGGACTAATACCATACCTGATTTTGATTTTTTTGAATTTAGAGATGAAAAAAACCAATCACTTTGGAATTTAGTTGCTAACAAAGGGGTTCAAGAAAAAGATCCGATTTCTATAGCTCAGAATACACTTTTTTTTGAAGAAAAGAATAAAAGAATATACTTGTTGCCAGAGTATAAAAAAGTAGATTACCTTGTTAAAATAGAACAGAATACTAATAATATTCAAAATATGATTTCAAAGATGAATACTATTCCTCAAATAATAACAACTTTTGCTATAGATGTTCCTAATTTGAAATCGAAAAATAATTTAATTTTTTACTAGTTAATAGAGATGAAGAAAACAAAAATAGTAGCAACCCTTGGTCCTGCAAGTTCTGATAGAGAAACGATTCACCAAATGATTAAAGCAGGAGTGAATGTTTTTAGAATAAACTTTTCTCACGCTGATTACGACAATGTAAAAGAACGAATTGAAATAATTAGAGAATTAAGCGAAACATATAAATACAATACTGCTATTTTAGGAGATTTGCAAGGCCCTAAATTACGTGTTGGTGTTATGAATCAGGATGTAGTTGTAAATGACGGAGATGTTATAAAATTCTGTACTGGAGAACCTTTTAATGGTGATGGTGATAAGGTTTTTATGAATTACGCAAAATTTCCTGAAGATGTAAAAGCCGGTGAACGTATTTTATTAGACGATGGTAAGCTTATTTTTGAAGTTAAGAGTACCAACAGAAAAGACGAAGTAGAGGCTATAGTAATTCAAGGAGGACCATTAAAGTCTAAAAAAGGAGTAAACTTACCAAATACGGCAATTTCATTACCTGCGTTAACAGAAAAAGACATTAAAGATGCCATTTTTGCTGTAGAACAAAAGGTTGATTGGATAGCACTTTCATTTGTAAGAGATGCTGATGATTTAGAATTGTTACAAGATTTAATCAGCAAGCATTCAGCATATAAAATTCCAATCATTGCAAAAATAGAAAAGCCAGAAGCCGTTAAAAACATTGATAGAATTATCGCTTTTTGTGACGGAATAATGGTTGCAAGAGGTGATTTAGGAGTTGAAGTGCCTGCAGAAGAAGTGCCTTTAATTCAAAAACAGTTAGTCCTTCGTGCTAAAGAGGCAAGAATACCCGTAATTATAGCTACTCAGATGATGGAGACTATGATTACCAGTTTAACACCAACTAGAGCAGAAGTAAACGATGTTGCTAATTCGGTGATGGATGGAGCAGATGCGGTAATGTTATCAGGCGAAACATCTATTGGTAAATACCCAGTGGAAGTAATAGAAACAATGACTAAGATAATTAATAGCGTTGAAAATTCACCGTTAATTATAGTTCCTGAGCGTCCGCCACATGTAAAAACGGAACGTTATATTACAAAATCTATTTGTTATCATGCAGCCCACATGGCTGATGAAATAGATGCAAGAGCAATTTGTACCTTAACGAACTCGGGTTATACTGCATTTCAAATTTCTGCTTGGAGACCAAATGCACACATTTTAGCATTCACATCAAATAAAAACATTCTATGTCGTTTGAGTCTGCTATGGGGAGTTAATGGAGTTTACTACGATAAATTTGTAAGTACGGATGATACTGTAGAAGATGTCAATATAATTGCTCACGAACGTGGATTTGTTGAAAAAGGCGATTATCTAATCAATTTAGCAGCAATGCCAATTGTTAAGAAAGGAATGGTAAATACCTTGAGGGTTTCTGTAATAGAATAATCAAATTGTTTAATGAATACTTGTTATTCATACTTATATAAAAGCGACAGAAGCTATTTTTTTTAAAAGTAGCTTCTGTCGCTTTTAATATCTAAAATAGGATTATAATAAATGATTTAGTAGAAGTAATTTTATATTTACAAAATTGTCAACCCTAGATAATTAAATCAATGATTAGAGTTCTAATATTTTTCTTGCTTATTAGCACCCTGTTTTCTTGCTCGTCAGATAGCGCTACCGCTTTGATAGAATGTACAGAATTGAGTCAAAAATATAGCCGAGAAGACTATAAAGTAATTGATCTAAGAAAGCCTGAAAAATATAAGCAAGGTCATATTCCTAATGCTATTAATATTTGGAGAACCGATATCGTAAATAGTGAAAAAGATTATGGTGGAATGATGGCTAAAAGAGCTGTTATTGAATCGCTTTTAGGTAAATTAGGAATAAAAAATGGAGACCAAATAATCATATACGATGACAAGGGTTTATGTGATGCAGCACGTCTTTGGTGGATTTTGGATTTTTATGGTTATTCAAAAGTAAAGCTACTTAATGGTGGTTTTACTAAATGGAAGAAAGAAAACCGCCCTGTATCTTTAGAGACTGTTGTTTTAGAAAAAACGAGCTTTACCTTTACTAATTCAACAGATAAAAAAACGCATTATGCCGATATAGATGAAGTAAAAAGCGCTATTTCAGATTCTAACGTTGTTTTACTTGATACAAGAGAACTAGAAGAGTATACAGGTAGTTTTATGAAGAAAGGGGCTTATAGGTCAGGTAGAATTCCTTCAAGTTCTTGGTGTAATTGGAGTGAAACTGTAGATTATAAAAACAGTACTCAATTTAAAGAGATAGAAAAATTAAAAAAGATATATGTTTCCAAAGGTATTACTACAGATAAAGAAATAATTGTTTACTGCCAATCTGGAGCGCGTTCTGCTCACACAACTTTTGTATTAACTCAATTGTTAAACTATCCTAATGTTAAAAATTATGATGGCTCATGGATAGAGTGGAGTTATTTTAAAGAGTTTCCAATTGAAAAAGGTGTAAATACAACGTTTACTTTATCAAAATAGAAGTTGTAAATGATACTTAATCTTCTAATTGATACCAATTAATAGTTGTCAAATTTTCTCTTCGCCCTTTTTTTGTTGGAGCGTAATTTTTAGCAAGATAATTGACAATAATTTCTTCATTACCACCTAAATCCCATAAACCCTGGGTTTTTTGCATCCATCTTATGGTTACTATCCATTGTTCTTTACTCATTCTATTTTGAATGACTAGTTTGGAAGAATGACAATTAGTGCAGTTATTAATTACTTCCATTAAACCTTTATCGTCAATAAAACCTGTTCGAATATGTATACCATTTTCTATTTTGTCTTCATCCTCTTCAATAACGATAGTTAGGTATTCAGAGTCGTCCTTAGTCAATTTAATTATTTCGGGGTTTATTAGTAATAAAACGCAAGACAAAATACCAATTCCAATTACTAAAACCATGGAAGTAATAACGGTATAAAGATCTTTAATCTGGTCTTTAAATTCTTTCGGGCGCTCCATCTACTTTACTTTTATAGCAATTCTATGACAAGCATTATTTAAATACCCTTTTGGATTCCAACCGGGTAATAACATAGGCTGGCTTACACCATTGGTGTCAGTTGCTCTCGCCCAAACTTCATAATAACCATTTTCTGGAAAACGAATACTTGCAGAAAAATGTTGCCAAGCTAATCTGTTTGCAGGTTTATTTATGGAACATGCTGTCCATGTAGCTCCAAAATCAATTGAATACTCCATTTTAGCAACAGTTAATTCACCTGCCCACGCATGACCATTAATGTGTAATTTTTGCTCTCTTTTAATTATAGCTCCAGACTTTGGATATGTAATTAATGATTTCACTGGCATAGATTCAATTATACACATGTCTTCATCCTTAACTTTCTCACCTGGGGCAACAGATTTACAAGGTACACGATAAGCTTTCCCTTTCATTTTTGTGCCGTCATGAATTTTATTACGAATGCTTATACCAGTTATCCATTTACCAGATACTGATGCTGGCCAACCACCGGCAACAAGGCGTAGGGGATATCCATGAGCAATCGGTATATCTTCATTATTCATTTTAAAAGCCAGTAATGTTTCATCCTGTAAAGCTTTAGCCATGGGAGCACCACGAGAAATAGGTTCTTTTTTTGGGTCTCTACTTAAATGTATATCTGCAGCGTGATAGCCAATATATACAGCATCACTTTTAATTCCTGCATCTTCTAAAACATCTTTAAGGCGAACTCCAGTCCACTCTGCACATGATACAGCTCCGATAGTCCATTGATTCCCTTTAGCTGGAGGGGTAAATTCACTTCGTCCATTACCACCACATTCTAAGGTTAGTTGATAACTATAGTGTTTAAAATTTTCTTTTAACTCTTTGAGTGTATATGTTTTTTGTTGTTTTACTGATTCTCCATCAATTGTCAGCCTCCAGTCATTGATGTTTATGTTTTCTGGGATAAGGCCATTATTTCTAATAAACATTGCGCTATTAGGCGTAATATTATCATTAAGTAAATGTGCTTTTGCTTCAATATTCCATGGCTTGTCATTTAGTAAAACCATTTCTTTGTCTAAGCCGAATAATTTAAACGGGTCAGGGTCCCCTAAAGCCAAAGGAGTGTATCCTTCTGGCATAGTTGCTCCAAAAACTATATCTGCTCCAATGAGGGTTGCTAAAGATCCTAACGCTGCTTTTTTAACAAAACTTCTTCTTTTCATGTATTATAAATTTTCATTGAGGGGTCTATAAAATTTAATTTCATACATGTCAAATATAACATTGTTAAGGTAAGTAGGGATAAAATTATTGACAGAGATTAATTACCATAATTCAAAAGGTTCGGTTTACTAACCGAACCTTTTGAACTTATAAATAAGATAATGTATCTTATTTAGTAAAATATATTTTATCCACATTAAAAATAGAGTTTCCAAATACTGCTACAGGGGCTTTTACCACTTTTAACACCAAAGAAGTTTCATTTAAACTATCAATTTTAAATACATATCCTTCAGCTTTTAATTCAAAAGCAGTGTAATCATAAGCAACACTTTTTACATTCTCCCCTTCATACTCTGTACTTTTAATGGTGTATTTCCACTGGTAGAAGTTTAACGATTCATTTTTTGTGGTGATTAAATCGGTTCCTTTTAAAACAGGAGCAGAGGTTATCAGTTTGATGACCTTTAATTGTTCTGTTTCTTTATCAAAGTTTAAGGTTATGTCTATCTTTTCGGAAAACGAAGGCTTCATTTTCACTAATTTCCAGTTAGTTCCGTATAATAAATTATTTTCAGTAACGACAACTTCTTCTATGCTTGTCTTGGTTTCTTCTTGCGAATATGCAAACATATTAAAGCATAATGTCACGATCAATACCGCTAATGTTGAGTATTTTAATTTCATATGAGATGTTTTGTTAATACTGTCTAAAATAGAAAATAATGAGTAATAAAAAAAATATGTAGTTAAAAGTTGAGGCAATAATGATGTGCCCAAAATAGAAGATATTATAAGATCGGAGTAAAGGGTTGTTTAGAAATCAAACTTTAATTGAACTGTAACACTTTTCTGAATTTCATTGTTTTTTTTCTTCGCAGTATTGTTTAAATTCCCAAGTGAAATTCCCAAAAGACGGACTGAGTTTTTTGGCTTTTCTTGAAAGAGTAATTCTTTAGCGGTTTCTAAAATCAAGTGTTTGTCTGAAATAAAATATGCTATTGTTTTACTTCTTGTCTGTTGTGTGAAATCACTGTATTTTATTTTTAACGTTATTGTTTTTCCAGAAACTTTGCTCTTTTTCAATCGTTTTTCTAATTCCTCGGCAATATGCTCCAGTTTTTCAAGCATATAGATTTCAGAAGTAATGTTGTCAAAAAAAGTTCGTTCAGCAGCTACTGATTTTTGTATTCTATTTGGTTTTACTTCACTTAAATGAATTCCTCTAACGACATTGTAATAATAGGCTCCTGATTTTCCAAAATGAGTAGTTAAATATTCAACTGTTTTTTGTTTTAAATCCCTGCCTTCAAAAATCCCTAGCTTGTACATTTTTTCAGCGGTAACCTTTCCTACACCATAGAATTTACGAATATCTAAATCTTCTAAAAAAGGGATTACTTCTTCAGGGTCTACCGTTTTTTGTCCGTTTGGTTTATTGTAATCACTAGCAACTTTAGCAATAAATTTATTGATGGATATTCCTGCAGATGCCGTTAATCCAGTTTTCTGAAAAATCAGATCTCTAATTTCTTCAGCAAGTATGGAGGCACTTAGTACTCCTTTTTTGTTTTCAGTAACATCTAAATAGGCTTCGTCAAGTGAAAGCGGTTCAACTTTATCCGTATACTCGTGAAATATTTTTCGGATTTGTTTGGAGATTTCTTTATATCTATCAAACCGGGGTTTTACAAAAATAAGTTCCGGACAACGTTTTCTTGCTAAGGCCCCACTAATGGCACTTCGCACCCCAAATACTCTCGCTTCATAACTAGCGGCGCTTACAACACCTCTTTTTCCTCCGCCTCCAACAGCTACTGGTTTTCCTTTTAACTCAGGATTATCCAGTTGTTCTACAGAAGCATAAAATGCATCCATGTCAACATGAATAATTTTTCTAAGAGGGGAATTGAAAGGCATGTTCAAATTTATAATATCTTTATCGTTTTACAGATTTTAATACTATAATTTAAATGAACTTTTTAAAGACATTACTTTTATTATTGTTGGCTTTGTTTGTTTGGTCGGCTATAAATCCATTTGAATATTTCACTTGGTTTCTGGAGGTATTACCTGCTATTATTGGTGTTTTGGTATTAGTATTCACGTATAAGGATTTCCAATTCACAAGATTAGTTTATGTTTTGATATTTATTCATTGCGTGATTTTAATTATTGGTGGACATTATACCTATGCTGAAGTACCGTTATTTGATTGGATTCAGGACGTGTTTCATCAATCAAGAAATAATTATGACAAAGTAGGGCATTTTGCACAAGGATTTGTTCCGGCTATGATTGCTAGGGAATTATTAATTCGTAAAAATATTATTAACGGAAAAGCATGGTTAAACTTTATCGTAGTTTGTATTGCTATGGCAATTAGTGTAACATATGAGTTTATTGAATGGGGTGTTTCATTAGCTACGGGTGATGGAGGAGATTCTTTTTTAGGAACTCAAGGATATGTTTGGGATACACAATCGGATATGCTGTACGCTACTTTTGGTGCTATTATTGCATTATTGGTGTTGAGTAAAATCCACAGTAAACAATTGATTAATAAGTAGATTTTTAATTAATAGAAAATGAATATGATTGAAATAGAGCGTAAGTTTTTAGTGGTTTCAGAGGAGTACAAAGCAGCAGCTTATAAAAGTACCCGTATCACACAAGGTTTTTTGAGTACAGATCCTGAACGAACTGTTCGTGTACGTATAAAAGGAAATCAAGGGTTTTTAACTATTAAAGGAAAATCGAATACTAGCGGGACTTCCCGTTTTGAATGGGAAAAAGAAATTGATTTACAAGAAGCTGAAGCTTTATTAAAATTATGTAAAAAAGGCATAATTGATAAAATCAGATATGAAGTAAAAAGTAATTCTCATATTTATGAAATAGATGAGTTTTTTGGAGATAACAATGGATTGATTGTAGCAGAAATTGAACTGAATTCAGAAAATGAAGCCTTTGAAAAACCAAATTGGTTGGGAGTTGAAGTTACTGGAGAAGTGAAATACTATAATTCACAATTAAGCACAACACCTTTTTGTAAATGGTAAGACTTATAACTTTTTGACCACATTGGTTACAATACCCCAAATCACAAAATCATTTTCTGAAGTTACTTGTATGGGTTGGTAGTCTGGATTTTCAGGTTGTAGCCAAACGCCATCGCTTTCTACACGCAAACGTTTTACTGTAAATTCACCATCTAAAAAACAAACTGCTATTTTATTATGTGTTGGAGCAATACTTCTGTCAATAACTAATAAATCATTATCATCTAATCCTGCACCAATCATTGATTGTCCGCTTACTCTAGCAAAAAAAGTAGCTTCTTTGTTTTTAATCAATTCTCTATCTAAAGAAATACGATCCTGTTTAAAGTCATCAGCAGGTGAGGGAAAACCACATGATATTCCTGTGTCAAAAAAAATGGTTCCTTCACTCTCTTGAGTATCAGGGGTGAAAAATGTAAGTGCTTCAGTTATCATAGGCTAAAGATACTTATTTTATAATAAGAATTTCATTAAACTGGGTAGTATATTGTTTTGATAAATGCTCTTGACGCATTTTCCATGTTTTTTCTAAATCCTGATTAGCAAGTTTTAGTTTGTTGTCTCCATACTTTTTATTGAGGCTGTCAATAGTTTTCATTAAAGGTTTGTGCTTTGGGTTTTCACTTTCAAACATGTCCAGTTGATGATTGTCAGTAGGCACTAGACCAGTTACGATTACGCCAGCACGTTTATAATTAATCCCTTTTTTGAAAATTTGTGTTACTGCTTTTATAGCATACTTTGCAATTGTTAAGGAAGAATTTGTGGCGTATGGTAAAACTACAGTAATACTATTTTTATATGAAGGAGTATTCTTCTCAAATCGGCTACTTTGTAGTAAAATAATAAGCATATTACAACTAGAATTTTGGTCACGTAGTTTTTCAGAACAACTATTAGCAAAAGTAGCAACTCGTTCTTTAATGTCTTTAATATCCGTATAGGTGTTTTCAAAACTACGCGTTGTAGCAATAGATTTTTTTACAGGATGATCATCTTCTAAGGTTAATGTAACAACTCCTTCTAAATCCTTCTTCAAATTAAGTTCAGTAATAGAAAAGTTGTTTTTTACCCAAGCATCAGAAAGTTGTGTAAAATCATAGGCTGTATGTATGTTTTGTTGTGTCAACCGTTTTTGTAATTGTCGTCCAATACCCCAAACATCTTTTATTTTAGTCCACTTAAGGGCTTTTGTTCTTTTCTCGTCAGAATCAATTACAAAGGTTCCTCCTGTTTTTTCAGGAAACTTCCTAGCAATTTTATTAGCTACTTTTGATAAGGCTTTAGTAGATGCGATTCCAACAGAAGTAGGCAAGCCAGTCCATTGTAAAATGCGATTGCGTATTTCATGTCCAAGTTCTTTTAAATTGTCATTTTCAATAGTGTTTAAAACTAAAAAAGCTTCATCAATACTATATACTTCAACATCAGGTGAAAATTGTTGTAATATGTTCATTACCCTACTACTCATGTCACCATAAAGGGGGTAGTTTGACGAAAACACCTGAATGTTATTCTCTTTAAAAAACGCTTTGTATTTAAAGGCAGGAGCGCCCATAGGAAGGCCTATTGCCTTAGCTTCATCACTACGCGCAATAACACAACCATCATTATTGGATAAAATAGCAATGGGTGTATTCCTGAACTGTGGTTGAAAAACACGTTCGCAGGAAGCATAAAAATTATTACAATCTACAAGAGCGAACATGACTTAAAGGTACGATTTAAAATAGCGGAAAATTAATTTTAGTTGTTGTAACTACACCTTAAAAGTTAAGATTTATACTCGCTTTAAAGTTCCTTCCTGAAGCACTAATTCCTGAGGCAAATTCTTTGTAATGAATGTCAAAAATATTGTCTAGCCCTAATTGCAGTCTTAGCGTTTTATTCACTTGATATCCAAACGATGCATTTAGAATGTTCCATGATGGTGTTCCTATGTAGTATTCACCATCGTCAATAGTTGGGTTTGGGTCAATAAGCGGACTTTGACCTAAATTATCTTCTCCTCCAGGGCTATATTCATCTGCATTTTTTTTTGCAGAATATCTCCAGTGGACCCCAGCATCAATGTTGTTTTTATGGTATGCAATACTAATAACACTAAACAACGGTGATATAGAGGGTAAATAACTATCAGTGTCGTTTGTTTTTCCTTTGGTATAGGTAATGTTTCCTTTTATGGTAAAGTTGTTTGTAGGTACAAAACTTGCATCTATTGTTCCTCCCAAAATATAGGCGGTACCACCGTTTACATTTGCAATAGTGGTCACTTCATCATCGTCATACATTACGGTGTTTTCATCGGTAGTAGAGTTGTCGTTTTCAACAACAAAATTTGTCCTTGAAATATAATCATTAAGTAATGTATAGAATCCATTAACGGCAATCTGATTGCGTTTGTTTTTAAAGAATTTGGTAATGCCTAATTCTCCATTATATGCATATTCTGGTTTTAGGTTTATGTTAGGAACCGAAAGTAATCCGTTTTTTTCACGAATTTTTCCTACATCATCAATATTTGGTGAACGGAATCCAGAAGAAACTACCGCATTAAAGCGAGTTAGGAGTGTTGGTCTGTATGTTAGTCCGATGTTTGCAGTAAAAGAAGAATTATCCAATGCTAATTTTGATTCTGGTAATGTTATGTAGGTTTGATCAATAAATTCAGCTTTTAAATTTGTGTAGGTATACCTTCCTCCAGTATTTAAAGTCATTTTTTTATTGATGTCTTGTCTGTAGTTTGCATAGGTTGCCGCCGTTGTATAACTACTTCCTCCATCAGGATATCTTGACTGTACCACAGTACTGTTACTAACACCAGTTATTAAGTTATTGTTTACAGTTAATAACTCCCCATTAGCATTTGAACTTACATCATTGTGAGTGAATTCAAAACCATAAGATAAATCTCGGTTTTTAGATAAGGACACTTTAAAGTCAGTATTCAAGCTAAATACGTCTACAGTTTCGTTTTGATAGGAACGTTCTAAGCTTCCATATTTTCTTTTAATACGCGATTCTTTTACATTCTGATAGGCAGTAGTAATAGTTCCTGAATTCAACCATTTGTAATTTGGATTGAATTGATATTGAGGTGAAAAGAAAAGTCTTTTTTGTGGTCCGTAATACCATTCAGCAAATTTTAAGGATCCATTTTTTAATTCCGTAAGTTTACTAAAATGAGGAATATTAGTAGATTCTGAAAGTTGAAAATTTAAAATTAAGTTGCTGCTTTCAGTTGTCTTTATATTGAATTTCTGAAGTACATCAAATTGATTATAGCCACTGTTTTTTTGAATGTGTTGTTTATTATTGGCTACTGGAGTGTCATTAAATATTTGAGCGTTATTGTCAGAATAAAAAGGAACTAATCCCCATTGATCATGACCATGAGTCCTGTTTTTTCCCATTCTAAGATCTCCAAAACTAGCAACAGAAAAGGCAGTATACGAAGCCCATTCCTTAAAACTAAACTCTCCTCCAAAATTTTGTGTAAACTCGTTATTAGCAGAAGAAAAACGAGTGCTTGAATTTCCAGTAAACACCTTTTCTTGGTTTATTTTAGGAGTTCTAGTGTAAAAATGAACTATTCCTCCTAAGGCATCACTACCGTAGATAACAGAGGATGGTCCGAAAATAACTTCTGTTCTTTCTAGTGAGTTCGGATCAACAGTAATAGCGCTTTGAAGGTGTCCAGAACGGTAAATAGCATTGTTCATTCTAACATTGTCCATTACTAATAACACTCGGTTGGCTTCAAACCCCCTTATTACAGGGCTTCCTCCTCCTCCTTGTGATTTTTGCACACGTAAACCTGGGGTTGCTGCCAATATATCAGCAGTAGTTTGTGGGGCAATCTGTTGAATATCTTTTTTTGTGAGAACCTCTATTTTTTCGGCAACCCTAGATTTTTTCACTCTTGATTTTGAAACGGATAAAGTTACTTCTGATAGTTCATCCGATTCATTTTCAAGGTAGACTATCGCTTGTATTTTAGATTTTAAAATTGAAATATCCTTGAAGCTTATGTGTGAAAAGTAAATGATTTCTTGATTATCAAAATTGGTGATTATTGCTTTTCCGTATATGTCGGATACAGTACTTCTAGAAACATCTTTATTATGAATTGCTACATTCATAATTGGTTCCCCAGTGTCAATATCTTTAAAAGTTATTTCTTGTGCATAATTGAAATTGATGAATAGGAAGAGTATTATAAAATGCGCAAAATTTTTCATTTTAATTGAAAATATCATGTAATATTTTTAAAGATTTAGGTTTTTTAAAATCGCCCAAATGTACACTAAAATAGTGTAAGATTTCGCTTAAAATATCCTGTCGTATTTGTGCGTTAATTTTAATAGTATCTAGAGCATCAAAATTGATGCCTAAGAAGTTTTTTAGGATATTAATTTTATGAGTATTTTTTTCGTAATTAAAAAAATTTAGGTGTAAGGTGTCAATGTCAGGATATACACCAAGGTATTGTGCTAATTTTAATAAAAAAAGTAAATGAAAATTAGCATTGAAGTCATGTAAGTCATACCAAAGAAATGTTGTTTCTAAAAAATGATATAATTCAGTGTTTTTTTCTTCTTCTTTTAATACATTTTGTAGAACTTCAGCCAAAAACATGGACACGGTGCTTTTGTAAATATTTGTGTGTAAAGTGTTGTAGCTGTGTTGTAGTTTTATATCATTTATTTTGTGCAGTGATTGGTTTGGCTTATAACTAGTTTGTATTTCAATTTGTGTGAGTAGTTGAAAATAAGCAGGGTTTAGCTTTCCTTTTTTAGTTTTAAATATATAGTGTAAAATATAGGATTGTACTCCAAGTTCTTTGGTGTAACAGGAAACGATTAAAGAGCTGTCTTTATATTTTAAAGCTGATAATACAATTGCTTTTGTAGTAAGTAACATTACCTAACTATCATGACTTTTTCAACTTTAGTTTCATCACCTTCTTTTGTGGTTATCATTACAATGTAAACTCCTGAAGCTACTTTGTGTTTTCCAAAAGCAGTTTGGTTCCATTCATAAGTTCCACCACTGACGGTATTTTCATCAACTAAATTACCTGAGATATCAGTGATTTTTATATTAGCACCATCTACTAATCCTTTAATAATAATATTACCGTTGTAATTTGGCCTAACAGGGTTTGGTTGAATAACTACATTCTCTAAGGTTGTAGCGCTGTTTGTTGCATTAGCATTAAAAGCCACCATTCCTTTTTCAGTAGCAAAATATATTCTCCCGGTAGCGTGGTCTATTGACATATCTGTGATACCGTTTGAAGGTAGAGGTGAGTTGTCTTTTGTGAAATGATGTATGGTTTCTTGCCCGTTAGCTGATAAATAGAATACTCCAGCATCCTGTGTAGCAATCCACTTGTTGTTTGAGCCATCTACTTTTATGTCAGTAATAAATTGCCCGAACATTAACTCTTTAGGAATCCCGTCATCTAAAATAATAATTGATTCTGCTTGAGGGTTTGCTGTGGAGAAAAATCCTGAAGTGTTATATAGTACACGTAATCCTTGATTTGTTCCAATCCATAAATTATTGTCTTTGTCAATAGCAATAGTTTTGGCAGTGTTTGAAGGTAAATTTCCGTTTTGATCATTTATTTTTTTAGCTATAGGGTTACCATTGTTTTCTGTAAGTCCGACAACTCCATTTCTCCGAGTGGCAATCCATTTGGTATTGTTTTGGTCAATTTCTACATTTCCAAAACTATTTTCATCGTTTACGGGGTTCGCTATTACACTATTTAAACTAAAGCTTTGTACACCTCCATTTTGTGGATCGTATACTTTTAGTGCGTCATCAACTCTAACGGTTGTAAACCATAATTTTCCATCAGTATCAAAAGTAGATTTTCCGGATAATATCCACCCGTTCCATATCTCTAAGCTAGTATTTGTTTCGTTGTAAAGTGTTGTTGGAATTTCGTTATTGACTTCAATAAAACCATGCCAAAAAGAAGTTATAAATGCCTGATTGGAGTTAAACGGGTTTACAGAAACGTTAACTAAATTGGCAGCGCCTAAAACACTACTGTATGGGGTGTTTGTCCAGATGTCGTTTTTTAAATGACTAAACCCTTTTCTAGTTATAGGATTTGGGTTACCAGAAGGGGTGTGTTTACCATAAACAACCCATGCTTCTTTATTGGTAGCAGTTACTGTAAATGCGTTGTTTTCCGTTGGTCCATTTGGTTTAATTTGTTGATTTAAGCTACCATCTGGTAGGTTAAAATGCAAAACACCATCACTTTTAGTGCCAATAAACACACTGTTGTTTACAAGAGTAGCGACGGTAAAGTCAGATCCGTATTCAACTTGGTTGTCTATTGACAAAGCAGTGGTAAACGGGAAGTCATATACAGTGGTGTTATCCGCTTTCGTAATTATCATTTTATTATCACTGACCCTGTGATCTAAAATGGTACTTGTAATGTTAACTTGATTATCGAATGACACTCCGTTATATTGGTAAAATAAGGAGTTAGCGCTATCAATTGCGTAAATAACATTGTTAAAAGTTACAATGCTTTTCCAGTTAGTAGATGTAGTAGTTAGTGTCTCCCATAAAGAAAAATCTATAATATTTGGATTTGCATGTAATGCTCTTTTTATTCCTTCTGTAGTTGCAGCATAAATATAATCTCCCTTAACGGTTGCTTGTTTTACTGAAATTTGACCTCCAGCATTACCTATGAAATAACTGTCTTCAAATTCAAAGTTGTCTAAGCTATAGGTGCTTATTCCAAAATCACATGATAGGTATACCAATCCATTAAATTCGTAGATGTGATTTATTCGTTTCACATTTGGAGCAATACTGGGTTTGTTTAAAATGTCAACAATAGTTATGACATTGTCAGGAGTTACAACTTCGACTAAACCATTTTCATATCCAATTACAGATGTGCTGTAATTTTCACTATAGTAATAGGATGATATTATTTCACCTGTTAATCCATGTATTGTTGATGTATTGCTGTTTTCTTGGGTAGTAGGGTTGTATTTAAAAATCGCGTTTTCTGCAGAAGCAAGAATGTTATTTTCATCGTGAGCTATACCTGTAATATTCAAATAAGAATAATGCCCTTCCCATTGGCCAGAGTAATCTTGTGCAAAAATTAGAGTGCTAAAAAAAAGAGATAGGTATAGTAGCTTAAAGTTCATTAGATGGATTTTATAAAAACAATAATTCAAATATATTCATTTTAACGCGAAGTAGTGCGAAATCTTATATATGTTCATAAAAAAAGCCTTCTTAAAAGAAGGCTTTTTTAAATATTTCAAGAAGTTTTTTAAACGATACCTTGTGCCATCATTGCATCAGCAACCTTAACAAAACCAGCTACGTTAGCTCCTTTTACATAATCGATATATCCGTCTTCTTGAGTACCATAGGTAACACAAGATTCATGGATATCTTTCATTATAGTTTTTAATTTAGCGTCAACTTCTTCTCTAGTCCAGTTAAAACGTAAAGAATTTTGTGACATTTCTAAGCCAGAAGTTGCAACACCTCCAGCATTACTTGCTTTTCCAGGAGCGAATAATACTTTTGCTTTTTGTAATACTTCTATGGCTTCTGGAGTAGTAGGCATGTTAGCTCCTTCAGCAACACAAATACATCCGTTAGCAACTAAAGTTTTAGCTTCTTCTTCGTTTAATTCGTTTTGAGTAGCGCATGGTAATGCTACATCACATTTAACTGACCAAGGACGTTCTCCTTTAAAGAATTTAGCTGTAGGATACTTTTCAACGTATTCGCTAATTCTTCCACGTTTTACGTTTTTCAATTCCATAACAAAAGCTAATTTGTCAGTGTCAATTCCGTCAGCATCATAAATATATCCTGATGAGTCAGACATAGTAACAACTTTTCCGCCTAATTCAGTAACTTTTTCAGTAGCGTATTGGGCAACATTTCCTGCGCCTGAAACAGCTACGATTTTTCCTGTAAAAGAATCACCTCTTGTAGCTAACATACTTTGTGCAAAATACACATCACCGTATCCTGTAGCTTCTGGACGAATTAATGAACCTCCGAAAGACATTCCTTTTCCAGTTAATACACCAGTAAATTCGTTACGTAATCTTTTGTATTGTCCAAACATGTAACCTATCTCTCTTCCACCAACTCCTATATCTCCTGCTGGGATATCTGTGTTAGGTCCAATATGTCTTGATAACTCAGTCATGAAGCTTTGGCAAAAACGCATTACTTCAGCATCGGTTTTTCCTTTAGGGTTGAAATCAGATCCACCTTTTCCACCACCCATAGGAAGTGTAGTTAAACTGTTTTTGAATACTTGTTCAAAAGCTAAGAATTTTAAAATACTTAAGTTTACTGATGGGTGAAAACGCAATCCTCCTTTATAAGGTC
>Ga0209396_1000089_pt1 | contig 133033 bp, 109 predicted proteins | sample GOMGulsemesocosm_6_FD_184638 | JGI IMG/M metagenome (GOLD analysis project Ga0209396, IMG submission 184638) | Methane-oxidizing microbial communities from mesocosms in the Gulf of Mexico - GOM8C Gulf of Mexico (SPAdes) (version 2) | ecosystem: Environmental > Aquatic > Marine > Cold seeps...
TAACGCCTCATTCAGAGGCAAAAAATAGTTGGTTAAAATAAGCGACGCAGGAGCAAAAACCAACTGTTTTTTGTCCTTTGAAATGACTTGTTATATTCACGAGAACACCGAGTCCATTTTTTCACGGTCATAGTTTAACAGCCAATCATTATGCTGTTTATACAATGAGGTAAGTTCATTTTTACTAGCGCTTATTACATCCATGCCACGATCATCGTATAAGTTTACGATGATATTTTTAGTTTTATTAATGAAGAAACACTCCCCGAGTATTGATGGAGAACGACAGCTAAAATCGGTATGGATTAATGATAATAGTATATTTTTATAATCAATAGAATTAATACTGAGGTTAGGTATATTTACTCTTTTCCAGCACTCTGATTTGTAATCTAGTTGATAAATATCACGGACATCTGAGTATTGAGCTAAGTCGTTTTTAGTAGCTTCGATTTGTTTGAAAATGAAACTGCCTTTCCTGATTCTTTTGCGTCCATCTGAATATTGTTGATAAACGATTTCTATTTCATCGCTTTCGTTAAATACTGCTTCGAAAATGGAAACTGCACGCTCATGCGCAGCATGAAAATACTCGTCACTTACCTCTAATTCATCTTGCCCAATTTCAAATCTCAAACCAATAGACCAGTTGTAGAATAAAGGCTTTTCAATTTTTAAATTGGGGAATTTTTCATCTAAATATGAATTCATAGCATCCTGCTAGCTAAGTGAATATAACAGCTTAATAGAGAGAATAATTCCGTGTTTAAACACGGAATTTTTCCGTCTATCATGATTTTTAATTTCTAATAAAATACTCTCTTTCGTATTAAATATCAAAGTCTTTAACAATATATTAACTAGTTAATCATTGCGTGCATTGCAGAATTATTCCGTCTATCAAAGGCACATTTTCATTCTCGGCTATACTGTATATAAACACAGCCAATAATTATTTATTTTTACTATGTCTAAATCTTTATTTTTAAATAGCATCAACGAGTTTATGATCACACGTAGATTTGCCAAAAGAACTATTCAAACATATATTTATTGGATCAAGCGATATATTATTTTTAATAATAAGCAGCATCCGTCAAAACTGGGAAATAATGAAGTTGAACTGTATTTAACTTACCTAGCAAACACAAAAAGTGTTGCACCAGGAACACAAACAATTGCCCTTAATTCTTTGGTTTTTCTATATAGTGAGTTTTTAAAATCCCCCTTGTCACTGGCATTAAATTTTAATAAATCGCAACGACAAGCTAAATTACCCGTGGTATTAACAAAAGAAGAAACTGCATCCTTACTCAGCTCGGTTGATGCTCAATATTGGCTATTAGCCAATATTATGTATGGTAGTGGATTAAGGTTAATGGAAACAGTCAGATTACGGGTACAAGATATAGATTTTGACTATATGTCAGTGTTGGTTTGGCAAGGAAAAGGTGGTAAAAACCGCAGGGTAACTTTAGCACAAGAAGTAGTCGAGCCATTAAAATTACAAATAGATCTCTGTAAGAAGTATTTCGATTTGGACAACAATACATCGCATTATCAGGGAGTCTGGCTTCCCTTTGCTTTAAATAAAAAATATCCAACAGCAGCTAAAGAGTTTGGTTGGCATTATTTATTCCCTTCTGCAAGATTAAGTCATGACCCTCATGATGATAATAAAGTTCGTCGACATCATATTGACGAAAGTTCATTACAAAAAGCAATTAAAAAGGCTGCTAACTTAGCCCTTATCAAAAAGTCAGTATCATGTCACACCTTACGTCACTCGTTTGCTACACATTTATTACAACGTGGGGCTGATATTCGTACAGTACAAGAACAATTAGGCCATACTGATATTCGAACAACACAAATATATACTCATGTTATTCAAGCGGGGGCTAATGGTGTACGTAGCCCTTTATCTGATTTGTAAATAGGAGAAATTTATCGGAATAAGTCCAAGAGTCTATTTTTTTGACAAAAACAACAAGATAGAAAAAATACCTTATCGCAAGTTCGAACGCTTATTAAATGCCGACAAAAATGTGTATTACCCTCAGTATTCCTCTGAGAAGGTTAAGTGTTCCATTTCCTACGTTGAGATGGAGAACCGTTGTGCGGTTAAAATTATTCACTGTGACTATCTGATTATACCTTTTAATCAAAATGGTCAATTAGATGTAGATATGTACTCTCAAGGTACTGCGTTAATGTTTCAATCAATTGATCTTCTAAGTAGCTTAAATAATGTTACTTATATCGAACCTGTAATCGCAAAGAAAAAATATACAAAGGATTTTACATGGCAGGCAAACCAACAACAGATTAATGCAATTGTGACACATATTTTTTCAAAAAAATAAAAACAGAAAAGGCGAACCATTTCTGGTTCGCCTTTTTATTTTTCAGTCAAATACTGGATCCCCGATAAAAACCTCGGGCATGACTAATCGAAAATTTAGTCCATATAACTTTCAATCGGAGGACAACTACAAACCAAATTACGATCCCCGTATACATCATCTATACGGTTAACTGTTGGCCAGAATTTGTTAGCCGCTGCTGCCGGTACAGGGAATACTGCTTCTTGAACCGTGTAACCACGATCCCAAACATCAGTAATATCAGCAAGTGTATGCGGAGCATTCTGTAATGGGTTGTCGTTTAATGCCCACTCACCCGATTCTACTTTACGTACTTCATCACGAATACAGGTCATTGCTTCAATGAAACGGTCAAGCTCAACTTTAGACTCTGATTCCGTTGGTTCAATCATGAACGTGCCCGCTACAGGGAACGACATGGTTGGTGCATGGAAACCGTAATCAATTAAACGCTTGGCGATATCAACTTCAGTAATGCCTGAGGTTGCTTTCAGTGGACGTAAATCAACAATACATTCGTGCGCAACACGACCATTTTTACCTGTGTATAACAACGGGTAACTTTGGCTTAGTTTAGTTGCCATGTAGTTAGCGTTAGTGATGGCATATTTACTTGCCTCAGTAACACCTTTTTTACCTAATAAAGCAACGTATAGGTAAGAGATACATAAAATACCGGCACTGCCGTATGGTGCTGCAGATACAGCGCCGTTACCTTTGGTTTCTTCGCCCACGTTAATGAGTGTATGGTCTGGCAAGAATGGGGCTAAATGCGCTTTAACGCCGATAGGACCCATACCTGGACCGCCACCACCGTGTGGAATAGCGAAAGTTTTGTGCAAGTTAAGGTGAGAAACATCAGCGCCGATATGGCCAGGTGACGTTAAACCAACTTGTGCATTCATGTTCGCGCCATCAAGGTAAACTTGACCGCCGTTGTTATGAATGATGTTACAAATTTCTGCAATCGTTGTTTCATAAACACCGTGCGTAGACGGGTATGTGATCATGATACAAGCAAGGTTGTCGCTTAACTCTTCTGCTTTAGCAGTTAAGTCAGCCATGTCAACGTTACCTTCTTTGTCACAATCTACTACAACCACTTTAAAACCAACCATTTGCGCTGTTGCAGGGTTAGTTCCGTGTGCTGAAGATGGAATTAAACAAATGTTACGATGGCTGTCACCACGGCTTTCGTGATACTTGCTAATGGCGATTAAACCCGCGTATTCACCTTGAGCACCTGAGTTAGGCTGCATAGACATTTTGTCGTAGCCTGTTAATTCAACTAACCAGTCGGCTAGTTCATCAATCATTTTTTTGTAACCTTGCGCTTGATCCATTGGCGCAAATGGATGCATGTTAGCAAATTCAGGCCATGATACTGGAATCATCTGCGCGGTTGCATTTAACTTCATCGTACAAGAGCCAAGCGAAATCATTGAGTGGTTCAATGCTAAATCTTTGTTCTCAAGTTTTTTGATATAACGAAGCATTTCTGTTTCGCTGTGGTACGAGTTAAATACTGGGTGAGTTAAAATGGCTGACTCACGTACTAATGATGCTGGAATTGAAGAATGACCACATTCAACAATTTTGTCATCTAAATCACTAACGTTTAGACCGTGATCTGCACCTAATAAGATATCAAAAAGTTGCGCTACCTTATCACGGGTAGTGGTTTCATCTAGTGAAATAGAGATTTGACCGTCAACATCGCTTCGGAAGTTAACACCTGCAGCTAATGCGCGTGTTACGATTTCTTCTTTGGCTGCACCTTCAACGTTAAAGGTTAACGTATCGAAGTAGTTAGCATGTGCTGCAACTAAACCTTTAGTCGCTGTACCTAAACATAAAATGTCAGTTAAACGGTGAATACGGTTAGCAATAGTTTTTAAACCTTGAGGACCGTGATAAACCGCATAGAACGCTGCCATGTTGGCTAATAATACTTGCGCGGTACAAATGTTTGAGTTGGCTTTTTCACGACGAATATGTTGCTCACGTGTTTGCATTGCCATACGTAGTGCGTTGTTATCACGAGTATCTTTTGAAACACCGATAATACGACCCGGTAATGAACGTTTGTATTTGTCAGAAGTTGTGAAGAATGCCGCGTGTGGACCGCCGTATCCCATTGGCACACCAAAACGTTGCGTAGAACCAATAACAGCATCTGCGCCTAATTCACCAGGAGATTTTAATAAGACTAAGCTCATGATGTCTGCTGCTACGGCAACAATCGCTTTTTTCTCATGAAGTTTAGCAATTAAATCACTGATATCTGTTACTTCACCGCTTGCGCCTGGGTATTGGATAAGGGCACCGAAGACATCGTGATCTGCTGCTTCATTTGCAGGAGCGACGATAATATCAAAACCAAACATTTGCGCACGTTGCTTAACAACGTCAATGGTTTGTGGGAAAACATCATCTGAGATAAAGAATAAGTTTGATTTTTTGTTTTTAGAAACACGTTTGGCTAATGCCATCGCTTCTGCTGCTGCCGTTGCTTCATCTAATAATGACGCTGAAGCGAGGTCAAGACCGGTAAGGTCGATACACATTTGTTGGAAGTTTAATAAAGACTCTAAACGACCTTGGGCTATTTCTGGTTGGTATGGCGTGTAAGCCGTGTACCAGCCTGGATTTTCCAATACGTTACGTAAAATAACGTTTGGCGTTAAGGTACCGTAGTAACCTAAACCAATGTAAGTGTCGTTCACTTTATTTAAGCTAGCAACGGCTTTTAAATCAGCCAATGCTTGAACTTCTGTTTTACTCTCTTGGATGTTTGGCAAATCAGCAAGGCGAATATCACTTGGTACGATTTCATCGATTAAGGCATCAACCGACTCAACACCAAGGTCTTTCAACATGGCTTGAGTTTGTGCTTCACTTGGGCCAATGTGGCGACGGATGAAGTCTTGCGTTTGCTCTAACTCAGTTAATGAGTTAACAATTACTTTTGAGGTCATAACAGTTTCACTTAAATAAAATTTACTAATGTAGTTATATTAATTTCATTAACGATAAGGTCATTTCTACTGGTTAAAGTAGCTTACCTATTTAATGAAATTAATATAAAAGAAAGCCTCAAACGCTATTTGTTTAAGGCTTAATATTAAGTTCGAATCTTTTAGCTAAGATAATCAGTCTTTAGGCAAAGCTGTCAAGTTTCTTGTCGTTGGAGCTTAGTACACTAAGTGACAAGACAAGTAACGCCGACAATGCCGACTAAAGTTGATTAACGACGCTAAAAACGAAAATTAGTCTTCGTCGATAGAATTTTTGTAACCTTCCGCATCAAGTAAGTTGTCTAACTCACCGGCATCGTCAAGTTTAACTTTAAATAACCAACCTTCACCAAACGCGTCTGAGTTAACTAACTCTGGAGAGTCTTCAAGTTCTTCGTTGATTTCAACAACAGTACCTGAAACAGGTGCGTAGATGTCTGAAGCAGCTTTTACCGACTCTGCAACAGCAACATCATCACCAGTGCTAATTGAATCATCAACGTCTGGTAATTCAACAAATACCATGTCGCCTAAAAGACCTTGTGCGTGTTCAGTAATACCAACAGTAACGATACCGTCACCCTCGTTACGAACCCACTCGTGAGAAGTTGCATATTTTAACTCTGAAGGAATGTTGCTCATTTTTATTCTTCCTATTCTTACTATATTAGTAAGTTGATTAGTAAATTGATCAAATACTTGATTAGATCAATAGATTTAATTTCTGATATTTATATAGCACAAAAGCTATAAAAAAATAATATTTTAACGTTAACGCATCCTAAATAATTGTAATCGCAGTGAAGCTGTCAAATTGCGAAGCGCTGAGCTTAGTTTACTAAGTGATTGCGCTGAGTCAATGCCGACAATAAAACTGCGGTTACTAGTATGACGGATGAATTAGAAAACTTTTTTGCCGTTACGAACAAAGCTAGGCTTGGTTACCGTAACTTTAACAAGTTTCTTACGCATTTCAACTTCAACTACATCGCCTACTTTTACGCTACGAGGTACACGTGCTAAAGCAACACTGTGACCTAACGTTGGCGAGAATGTACCTGAAGTAATTTCGCCATTACCAAATTCAGTAACAACAACTTGATGTGAACGAAGCACACCTTTTGCTTCAAGTACTAAACCAACAAGCTTAGGTTGGTCGCCAGCAGCTTTTTGCGCAGTTAATACATCACGACCAATAAAGTCACGGTCTGTAGGTTCCCAACTAATAGTCCATGCCATGTTAGCAGCGATTGGCGAAACAGTTTCGTCCATATCTAAACCGTAAAGGTTCATGCCAGCTTCTAAACGTAAAGTATCACGAGCACCTAAACCACAAGGCGTTACGCCTGCGTCTAGTAATTTTTGCCAGAAGTCTTCAGCAGCACTTTCAGGAACAATAATTTCGTAACCATTTTCACCAGTGTAACCAGTCGTTGCGATAAATAAATCGCCCACTTGCACACCAAAAAATGGCTTCATGCCTTCAACTGCTGCACTTTCTTCTGCAGAAAGTAACGTAGCGACTTTAGCGATAGCTGTCGGGCCTTGAACAGCAATCATGCCGTATTCAGGACGTTCAGTAATGGTAATATCAAAACCTGCAGACTGCTTAGTCATCCAAGCAAGATCTTTTTCGCGTGTAGCAGAATTAACCACTAAGCGATAATTGGTATCAGTAAAGAAATAGATGATCAAATCATCAATCACGCCGCCTTCTTCATTTAACATGCCGGTATAAAGTGCTTTACCTGCAACCGTTAACTTGGCAACGTCGTTAATCACTAAACGACGCAAAAATGCTTTTGCGTCACTACCTTGTACGTCAACAATAGTCATGTGCGATACGTCAAACATACCCGCATTGGTTCGAACAGCATGATGTTCTTCTATCTGAGAGCCATAGTTAATTGGCATTTCCCAGCCATAAAAATCAACCATTTTAGCGCCAGAGGCTAAATGCTTTGCATGTAATACGGTTTTGTTCGTCATTGCTTTCACCTAAGTTTGTTAACAAAGTAGCTTATACCAATTTCAATAAATTATTGCTCACTTGTGCTGGTTAAAATACGCCATGTCAGCGTTGCTCTCAATCTCAATAGCCAGCTATTGCTCAATCGAGCGCCTCCCCCTGATTTATTTTTCCTATGCACAACAAGATCACAAACTTAATGAAACTGGTATTATTTCATTACCCTAGATTATAGACGCCGAACCTTGTTGATTCAACAGTAAAAACCTAATAAATGAAATATAAAACCAACTTAAACAAAAAAGTAGAATTTTATTTTTTAAAAGGCCGTTTTATAAAATATATCCCTGATATATGCATCAAATGCATTAGCACAGCAAATAAAGCCCAGTAAAATATTTAGTTATACCTTATCTTTTTTATAAGCTAATGCAGGTAAATCTTCTTTTAGGCCTAAAGCCTGACTAATAAGTTGATTTTTAATCGGTGAGAAATGGTTAAGCAGGTTCATGCCAAGACCGCGTAATAATTTTATCGGTTTTGCTTGTGGAGTAAACGTTTGTTTAATCGCGGCCATCGAGACAATCATTTCACTTGCTTCGGTTTTGCGCCAACGAGAAAAGGCCTTTAGCCTTTGCTCATTAACAAAGTCATTAAGGGCATTATCTTTACTTTCTTTAACTTGCGTGGCGAGAGTTTCCGCTAAAGCAATGGCATCAAGCAGGCCTAAGTTAACGCCCTGCCCAGCTAACGGATGAATGGTATGCGCTGCGTCACCAATAAGTACCACACGGTCTTTAACAAAGTCTTGTGCCAAGCGCATAGTCAGTGGATAAGTAAAACGTTCACTTTGCAAATGAATATTGCCAAGTTTCCCGTCACTAGCAGCGGTTAATTCTTTGGCAAAATCAGCTGGATTAAGCTGTATTAATCGCTTAGCTTCATCTGGCGAGGTAGAGTAAACAATAGAGCACAACATCCCTTCTGATAAGTTTTCTTCAGGCAAGTTACCTTGAGATAGGCTAGCTTGAGACGAGTTATCCGCACTGTTTAATGACTGCAATGGTAAAAAGGCTAATGGCCCCGATTCTAGGAACACTTGCCATGCGGTATTTTGATGTCCTTGTGAACAGCTAACTGTCGCGACAATAGCGTGGTGATCATAGTCTTTAAAAATCATCGCCATATTCATTTGCTGACGAACCCATGAATTAGCACCATCGGCGCCGACAACAAGTTTGGCAATAATTGGTAGGGTGTTGTCAGTAAAACTGGCAAATACTTCACTTTCACCTACGGCAATATTGGCGAGTTTAGTTTCAGTAAAAAAATGAATACCTTCATCTTGTTGTGCTTTTTGCCATAAGGCGTGTCGGATGACTTTATTTTCAATGATCCATCCAAGTTGTGCTTGTTGTGCAAAAGAGCTGGAACTTTGCTTAAGAGATTCAACAGAAAAGTCTAACTTGCCTGGTCCGGCTTTATCCCAAACATGCATGTGTTGGTATGCTTGTAAGCGATTTTTTTCAATAGTGGACCATACGTCTATATTATCAAAAATATTTTTACTGGCAATATTAATGGCACTAACACGCACATCTAACGCATCATTTACCTCAGTTAATGGCGCGGTATCAACAATCGCGATAGAGAGCTGACTGTTTTTTCGTAAAGCTAAAGCGAGTGTTAATCCCACCATGCCTGCGCCAACAATTAACACATCAAATTTTTGCATTCTATTTTTATCTTCTCTTTGGCTTGCTACTATTAAAATTAGGACTTAATTGACGTTTTATAGTTTACATTAACCTTTAGCCGAACTACTCAGCGAGCATTAATATCCCATGGTTTTATTCACTAGTACGCTTTTTAATGGCTTGAAAAAATTCATCGCTGTCAGCGCTATATTTCGACCGGCAACTAAGGGCGGTAAGTCATTGGCAAACAACGTCACTAAGGCATCGGTAAGTTGAATAACTTCGCGTTGATCTGTACTGCGGTTTTGTTCATAACATTGTAATAAGGCAAAGTTACCAATATCTTGTTCGTTTTTTAAGGCTTGCGCAAGTAAGTTAGCTAAAAATTCTACATCACGTAAACCTAAATTAAAGCCTTGCCCTGCAATAGGGTGAATGGTATGCGAGGCATTACCAACTAACGCCATTCGATGATAAGTTTGTTGTGTTGCTTGTAATAAAATTAACGGATAAACATCGCGTTTTCCTACCTGCGTAATAGCACCTAACCAACTACCAAAAGCCTGTTCTAATTCAACTTTAAAGGCTTCATCGTTCAGTGATTGTATTCGTTTGGCTTGCTCTGGCGATAATGTCCAAACTAAAGAACAACGGTTTTTTTCACCGGCACCTGTACTTGAACCTGCACTTTGCTTGAGCGGCAACATAGCAATGGGGCCAAATTCAGTGAAACGTTCATAAGCTTTGTTTGCGTGGTTTTTATCTGTGCTTACGTTAGCAATTAAGGCACATTGTTGATAATCATAATGGCTGACGTCAATATTCGCTAATTCTCGACAAGGTGAATTAGCGCCGTCACAGGCGAGTAATAGCGAGGTATTTAGCTCATCACCTGAGCTTAACTTTATCGTAATATGTTGTTGGTCTTCACTTTGAACACTGCTTTGAATACTGCTTTGAACACAACTTTGAATACAGCTTTGAGTGCTACCCTGTTCATTACCAAGAGCATTAGCCTGCTCATTTACAGGAGAGCCGCCCTGCCAATCGATATCACTAATACTGTCTGGACTGTACCATTTAACATTTTTAGTCTGGGCTAAAGCCTGTAATTGTGCTTTACCAATCAGCGCCATATCAATGACGTAACCTAAAGCATTTACCCCATGATCACCTGCTGATATTCGGGCTTTACCAAAATGGCCACGGTCAGAGATATCAATATCCGTAATCGCACAAGCATCAGTTTTTAGTGTTTGCCATACGCCTATTTTTTGTAAATAAGCCGCGCTACCGTGAGATAACGCTAGCACACGGGCATCAAATAATGGCTGTGATTTTTCAGACGATGAATGGTTATGGTTTGAATTTTCAACATTTGATTTTTCAATTATGGCTATCGACAATAAACTGCCATCAGCTTTTTTCAGCTTGCTTAAACTCAGCGCCGTTAAACTACCTGATAAACCGCCACCAGATATAACAACATCAAATTTTTGTTTATTACTTGTCATATTGATCTGCCATATTTCTTTGCCATCATGCCGTGTTTTAATTTTTTGCCATTAACGCTTCAATATCACAGATTTCAGCAGGTGAATTGGCCGTTAAATTTTCAAAGCCCTCTTCGGTAACCGCAATATTATCTTCAATGCGAATACCAATACCACGCCATTTTTTATCTACGCTTAAATCACTTAATGGGATATACAAACCAGGCTCTATGGTCATCACCATGCCAACAGCAAAAGCTCGACCTTGCTCTTTGTTTTCATTTATTTGATAATCGCCAACATCATGCACATCAAGCCCTAACCAGTGACCTAAACCATGAATAAAGTATTCTTTCACGGCTTTATTCTTAATGAGTTCATCGAGGTCGCCCGTTAATATGCCTAATTCAACTAAACCTTTGGTGAGAAAAGCATTAACAATGACATTTAATTGTGCAAAACAAGCATTAGGTTTGATCGCATTTATTGCTAAGTTTTTGGCATCAAGTACCAACTGATAAAGTATTCTTTGCTCAACACTGAACTTACCATTAACAGGGAAAGTACGGGTAATATCCGCAGCATAACCACCTAATTCGCCACCGGCATCAATAAGCAACAAGTCATTGTTTTTCAGCGTATCGTTATTATCGGTGTAATGTAAAATATTGGCATTATCACCACCGGCAACAATAGACGCATAAGCGGGATGTCTTGCACCAGCAAGCGCAAACTCATGAAGGATTTCAGCTTCAATTTGGTATTCAAACTTGCCAACTTGACAGGTTTGCATCGCTCTTTGGTGCGCTAAACCTGAGATGTAATTTGCTTGGCGCATCAAGGCGAGTTCTGATTCACTCTTAATTAAACGTAACTCAGAGATGATTGGACTCGCATCGATTAAGTTAGTTGGCACCTTGATGCCTTGACGTATCATGGCTCTAACGTTAGCAAGCCAATGAAAAACTTGCTGAACCGTTGCATCATTGTCAAAACTAAATAAAACCTGACTTTTACCTTGCAGATAATCAGGTACAAGGTTATCTATTTCATCAAGTACATAACTTGCATCAAAACCATACGACTTCACGGCTTCTTTTTGACCTATACGTCGACCATGCCAAACTTCATGCATGGCATCTTTAGGCAAGGAAAATAGAATGCTTGATGTATCGCCTTGTTCGTCTTTAATTAACACCAATAAAGCATCCGCTTCATTAAAACCGGTTAAGTAATAAAAGTGCTTGTTTTGACAAAAGGCATATTCAGTATCATTACTGCGAGTGACTTCACTGTTAGCAGAGAAAAAAGCAATACTGTTTTTAGGCATATTATTAAAAAAGGCCGTACGATGATCGCTAAAATCACTTAAAGGCAACGATGTTATTTGCTGTACAGGTGAAGAGGTTGTCATAAAGTGATAGTCCAAAAAGTATTATAAAAATTCATTATCATTAACCCGTCATAAAAAATGTTGGAAAATAAATGAATCGACTAAGTTAACAGTCTGTGCTTTTATCTTAATGATAAGACATTATTAGTGTACGGTTTTATCCGTATCACTTGCTTTTAATGGGGGGGATGCTAATTCACTAAAACATAATAACGCCGAAATTCGCACATATTCGCTAATCTCAAAATACGCTTGTTCGGTATCTTCATCTTCATCCATTTCATCTGACAAGTTGGCGATTTCACCAAAATCAACCAGTACTTCTTTGACTTCCTCGGATAACACAGGTTTGTCTTTTTGCTGTAAACCAAAGCCTAAATTAAAGCCTTGTACCCAAACACTTAACGCATTGCCACGCTCTGCCATGCTGTCATCATCGTCAGGTAATAATAAATTGAAGCTATAGTTGTCATCTAAAATGTTAGCCCATAACTCACTATACATTTGCTTAAGTGCGGATTTTACTGGGCTAGGAAAGTTGTCACCGTCATTAAACAAATCATTTAACATAGTGATATAGTCTTGATCTTCAAATTCAAAACCTGCACAAATTAAACCACTTAACACCCCGTGAAGCTCACTGGCATGGGCTTTTACATTTTCGCAAGTAATGATGGCTTGCATGCTAGCAAAGTCTATTGAAGTTTTTGTTGATGATGTTGGCATAATTAATTAACACAGTTACTAAAAGTTGTAACAACAATAGTAACATTGCCCCAAATAACAAAAAAGTAAAATCCCTGCTAAATTAGTGCTAAATCAAATAAAACATCTATTTTATAAGGCTTTAGTTATCTTGTTTACACAGCACTTTACTTGCAAAAACAGCTAAGCCCCGTTACTATTCGATTAATAGCCAAAATTTAGTCTTTTCTTCATCATCATATTTGGCTATATATTTAATAATCATTGGAATGGTAGACTCATGGAACAACGGACCGTAGAAATTGACATTGTTGATCGCAAGCTGAAAATTGCTTGTCCTACGGGGCAAGAAACAGCGCTCCTATCTGCTGCTCGAGAATTAACTCTCCGCTTAACTAAAGCCAGTGAAAGCAAAGTGGTCAGTACCCCTGAACAAACATTGCTAATGACTGCATTGAACTTAGCAAATGACTTATTGAAAGCTCAACAACAACTAAAGATCGAGCAAAAAGATAACCAACAAAAAATTGAACTATTGCAATCAACGATTGAACAAGCGCTTGCACCAATAAATAAAAAAACTGCCTAACGAATAATCTATAAATTTTTCTTCATTGCCAAAATCACATCAAAAAATAAACAAATATCAGTAGCTACGGTTAAGAAAAGCACATAACGAATAAATACTCAGCAATCAGATCCGAGCAGTAAAAAAAACCTTAATCCCTCGCCTTTTTTTCGCTATACTAAGCATGTCTTCTGGGGTGTTTGTGTGTGAACATTGTCCCTGAGCCGATAAGTTTTACCTTAGGAAATTGATTATTAACTTTTGTGCAAGCCCGGCTCGTATCGGGAAGCCTACGGTTAGCATGATATTTCCGCCTTGAACACACGGTGTTCAGGACTATTGTGAGCTGCGGCACCTTGGAAGCGTCAATTATTTTTTAAAATACTCCCCTTAGAAAAATGAAATATCCACGAACTTTCTGCACGTCCCTGCTCTTTCCTTAAGAAAAGTGCCCAAGCATCTCACCTTTATTTAACTTACGATTTTCCTTACATTTTTACCCTTTTCAATACACTGGTGATCAGTTACCTTTTTGTTTCAACAAAAACAAAGATTAAATCAGTGGTTTATTTATGAAGATTGCTATTCTGGGCGGTGGTATAGGTGGCTTAAGCGCTGCTATTGCACTAAAACAAGAAGGCTTTGATGTCGATGTTTATGAAAGACATCATCAGCCGACAGAAATTGGCGCTGGCATTGTCTGTTGGCCTAATGCGGTATTTGTTTTAGAGCAGCTTGGTGTATTAGCTAACGTCGCTAATATTTCTGGCTCGCTTAATTATATGAAGCGGTTTTCAAGTAAGGGCGAGCCAATAGGTTCATTAGATATAAATAAACTAAACCGGTTAATGCAATACTCTAGTTATTCTATTCTTCGTAAAGATCTTATCAATATATTGACTCAACGAGCACTCGAATTAGATATTCATATACATTACCAGCATACTGTTGCTTCGTTATCGAATAGTGAAAAGAGTAAAGTGAGCGTTACCTTCACTCAGGGTAAAAGCATTACCCCTGACATAATTGTTGGTGCTGATGGCCGGATGAATTCAATCGCCAGAAAGTATGTTAACGGTGAGAACAAGCCTATTTATCAAGGGTTTATTAATTGGATTGGTATTTTTGAAAGTGATAAAGAGATTTTTACTGACATGTCTGTATCTGACTATTGGGGCGTCGGAGAGCGCTTTGGCATAGTTCCTATATCAAAAACAAAAGCTTATTGGGCTGGTGGACAAGCCGCTGATAAGGTAACAACCGTATCACCTGCGTTATATAAGTCAGAGCTTAATTCACTTTTTCATCATTGGCCTGACGCCATTAATACAGTGATTAATGAAACTCAGCACTCTCGAATAAATAAAATTTATGTACATGATCATGATCCAATAAAAGTTTGGCATAGAGACAATGTGATTCTACTGGGTGATGCTGCACACTCTCCTCTACCAACTTCAGGTCAAGGGGCTTGCCAAGCGTTAGAAGATGCATGGCACCTTGTTAATTGTATAAAAAACAATGTTAATGATATAACGACAGCATTTGAAAAATTCACAAGCTTGAGAATGACTAAAACATCAGGCATTACTATGGGCGGTCGTCAGCTCGCTTCATCAATTTTCAATCAAGATGCAGAGTTTTGTAAACACAGGGATTTAGCGAGTAAAAATACTGATTATGATAACGTGGTGATTGGTATGGCAAATGGCTGGTCTAGTGGGTTGCCACTCAGTGGTTAGAAGCTGTTTTAATAAATAATCAAACAAAGGTGAATTTAGTATAATGAGGCACATGGTACTAAGGTGCCAATTAAAAGGTTAACAATTTGCTTTAAGATAATGGCATAAACATACTGCTGAAGGATTCGGGGGCACGACTCGAAACTAATCTTATGAATATTGCAAATATCTTAGTTCGCGCGGCTAACGCATATGATAAAAAAGCGGCCGTTGCTTTTGGTGAAACCGTCTTACTCAATTACAAGGAACTAGCCCATAACAGTGCAGTTTTAGCGCAGAATTTACTTACTAAATATCACCTCCTCCCGGGTAGTCGTGTTGCCATCATTACTGCCAACTGCCCAGAATATATAGAACTATTGTTTGCTGTATGGCACGCAGGTTTAGTTGTTGTGCCCATAAACGCCAAACTTCACAAAAATGAATTTAACTTTGTACTATCTCACTCTGGTGCAAGAATTTGTTTCACTAGTAGTAAGTTACTGCCCGTAATTACCCCACTGTTAGAGGGTATAGACAATTTTGAACAACTAATTGAGATTAGTAGCCCTGAATACAAGCAACTGCTAACAGGAGAAAAGAGTTCCGTTTGTTCCAGGCAACCTGATGATCCCGCTTGGCTTTTTTACACTAGTGGCACTACGGGTCGTCCCAAGGGAGCCATGCAAAGTCATAAAAATCTGCGTGCGATGACCCAATGTTATTTTTCTGATATTGACTCAATTGATGTCGGTGATGCTATTTTTCACGCTGCCCCCATGTCACATGGCAGCGGTTATTATATTTTACCCCACATAGTAAAAGGGGGAATTAATGTCATTCCAAAAAGTGGCGGTTTCAACGAAAAAGAATTGTTAACACTTTTGACTGTGCACAAAAACACCTCCTTATTTGCCGCTCCAACCATGGTTAAACGCTGGCTTACCTTTGCACAAAATAAAACTAATGCATTTGAAAACGTGAAAACCATTATCTATGGCGGCGGTCCGATGTATCAACAGGACCTAGATATTGCCCAGCGATTATTAGGCAATAAATTAGTACAAATGTATGGTCAAGGAGAATGCCCAATGACTATTTGTGCGCTAACGCGTTATCAACACCAAGATACTAACCACCCTGATTATACAAACCGTCTTGCTTCAATTGGCATGCCAATGTCAGGCATGGAAATTAAACTTATTGATAATGTAGGTAATACGGTTAAATACGGTCAAGCTGGCGAAATATTAGTGCGTGGCGATGCTGTAATGCTGGAATACTATAAAAACCCCAAAGCAACCGCAGAAACACTTGTCGATGGTTGGCTCAAAACAGGTGATATAGCAAAGCAAAGTGTCGACGGTTTTATTACCTTAGTAGACCGAGCTAAAGATGTCATCATCAGTGGCGGCAGCAATATTTACCCGAGAGAAGTAGAAGAGATCTTAAATAAACATCAGGGCTTGGTTGAAGTAGCGGTTATTGGTAGAAAAGATGATGATTGGGGTGAAGTAGTCATCGCCATCGTAGTCAGTAGCGATAACAATTTAACCGCTAAACAACTTGATGAATTTTGCCTTGAACACATGACAAGGTTTAAACGACCTAAACACTACATTTTTGTTGGTGAATTACCAAAAAACAATACCGGTAAAATTCTTAAAACTACACTGCGTGATCTTTATGCCTGTGCCTAAGCTTGCTGGCAGTAATAGCTAACACTGAGATAAAAAGACAAGGCAAGACATCACCCTGACATGACTAAATGGGTAAATGGGTAAATGGGTAAATGGGTAAATGGGTAAATAACTAAATAGAAAAACAACTAAATAGAATAATAACTTAATAGGAAAATAATTATGCTAAAAGGTAAAACAGCCCTGATCACAGGATCAACCAGTGGTATTGGTTTAGCGGCCGCCCATGTATTAGCAGAGCAAGGTATCAACTTAGTATTACATGGTCTAATGAACAATGAAGAAGGTAAAGATTTAGCGGATAGTTTTGCTAAAAAATATAATATTAAAACACTTTTCGATAACGCTAATTTAATGGAAGCATCAGAAATTACCACTTTCATGGATAATGCTATTCATGTCATGGGAACAATAGATATACTCATCAATAATGCCGGTATTCAACATACTGAAAGTATTGATAGCTTCCCTGAAAATAAGTGGAATGCAATTATCGCAATCAATTTAACCGCTGCTTTTCATACCATTCAAAAGTCACTACCGAGCATGAAAAACAGTGGTTGGGGTCGCATTATTAATATTGCTTCTGTCCATGGTTTAGTCGCCTCATTAAATAAGTCGGCTTATGTTGCAGCAAAACATGGCATTGTCGGTTTAACTAAAGCTGTAGCCCTTGAGTGCGCAGAAAAAGGCATAACCGTTAATTCCATTTGCCCTGGTTGGGTAGATACGCCCTTAATTAATAATCAAATAAGTGATATTGCTGAACAGCAAGATGTTAGCTTCGCGCAGGCTAAATATAATTTAGTCACAGCTAAACAACCCCTACCTGAAATGATGGATCCTCGTCAAATTGGTGAGTTTATCTTATTTTTATGTAGTGATAGCGCTCGCAGCATAACTGGCTCTGCACTACCAATGGATGGCGCTTGGACTGCGCAATAACGATAGCAGTAATAACATATGAGGAAAAAAAAATGACGGAAACTAAAAATAAAATAAGTCAAGGTGAAGCAGTTCGTCGCCAAGTAATGGGTGATGAATTCGTTGAACGCGCCCTAAAAAATGCTGATGATTTCACTCAACCAATGCAAGAGTACATTAACGACCACGGTTGGGGTTCAACATGGCAACGAGAGGGAATAGATCTTAAAACTCGCAGCCTAGTTACCATTGCTATGTTAGCTGCACTAAAAGCTCCGCAAGAGCTTAAAGGCCATATTCGCGGCGCATTAAATAATGGCGCCAGCAAAGAAGAAATTAGAGAAGTATTACTGCACAGCGCAGTCTACTGCGGTGCTCCTGCGGCACAAGAAGCTTTTCGAGCAGCAAAAGAAGTTTTATAAAACACTCATTAATCAACGTAAAAGTGTCAAAAGAGTTATTTGTTGACATTTTTATGTTAATTAATGAAAAGTTAACCTCTTGTTTAACTTGATTGGTAAAGGGTATAAAAAACGCTTGTTTTTTAAGAAAACAAAAGATGTAACTAGCTATTGAGCAACAAACTCAGCAATCATTTGATACGTTTGCTGACACTCTTCTTCAATCAATGTATCAAGTAACATATAAGCGTGAATTAATCCGTCAAATTGATGATGCTGCACTGCTACACCTACTTCTTTTAACGCTTTCACATAGGCTAAACCTTCATCCCTCAAAGGGTCACAACCTGCGGTGATAACCAATGTTTCTGGCAATGCATTACTTATTTCTCCATATAAGGGCGAAGCAGATCTTATGTCTTTATAGTCTTGAAAATATTGCTCAAAATACCAAGATATTTTATCTTGCTCTAATAAAAAACCCGAGCCATTTTCAATAAACGAGGGTTGTTGACAGGTATAGTCAACACTGGGGTAAATCAATATTTGCTTATCAATTTTTAATGACTTATCTTGCTGGCTTAACATTGCCAGTGTTGTGCAAATAGCACCGCCTGCACTATCACCCATTATATAAAGCGCTTGGGAGAATTTAAGCCCTGCTAAGCACTGTTGATAATTTGCTAACACATAACGACAATCATTAATGCCCGCAGGATAAGCATGCTCTGGCGCTAAGCGGTACTCAATGCTGATGACAATGCACTGACTCTGCATGGAAATTTTACGGCAAATAGGATCGTACAGTTCAACACTACCGCACATGTGGCCACCACCATGATAATGAATAACTACTGGCAGTGCTTGTTCGGGATCCGGACTGTAGACTCGCACAGGAATACTATGATTCTCAGTTAATAAGCTTCTATTCTCGACAAAGCTAAGTTCCGGCCCCTGCCCTATCAACGGTGCCAGTTTATCTAAATTTGTTCTAACTAGTTGCGGAGAAAACGGTATACCTTGTTTTTTTGCTGAGGCAATTGTTTCATTAACTTGCGCTAAAAAGGGGGCTAACTTTTGAGAAACTAAACCTCGCATAATGTTTGCTCCTTTGTTTTTTGTTTTCCAGTTTCTACCAAGAAGAAACTACCGATAAAAAAGGTTGCACTCACTAGCGTTGTTAATAGAAAAGCCCAAGTATATTCGCCTTGTTGCATATCAACTAACTTACCAAACAGCCATAACACCAAGGTACCGACCATATAACTTATCGAATAAAACAAACTAAAAATAACGGTGATTTTTTGACTGGTCATTTTTGATAATTCATGGGGAATAGCAATTAATGCCGTTATTGGAAAGAAAATTGAAAAACCCAATACCATAGCACTTAAGGTTTGCACTATTTCAGAATCGCTAAAAGAAAGCGAAAATACGGTAATGATAATGATCAAACCCGACCAACGAATAACAGGCACGCGTAAGCTGTATTTTTTACTATAAAAAATGCCTGCCAAGGTACCTATAATACCAAAACCTATCAATAAGGCACTTTGACTAATACCCGCTTTAGGATAGAAGGTAAATAAACATAAATAGAAAGCAAGAATACCTGAGTAGGTTAAGGCATAAACCCAAGTAAACTTATCTTTGATAGCTTCTGTATAAGAGTAATTCGATTCAGGTTGTTCGGCAGATTTCCCTGCTTGTTCAGGCTTTTCGCTTTTTACCAATAACCAAGCAAAACTCATTACCACACTGGCAAGAGAAAATATAATGAGCGTATTTTGCCAACTCCCCGTTAGGGCATTAAAATTGCTCATTTGCCATAAAATAATGCCGGTCCCTAAATTAAAAGCAACAGCATTTAAACCATTAATCGTTGCGCGCTCTTCTGGCAGAAACCAAGACATAATGATGGGATTAAAGTAGACAATCATAAAAGCGCCACCTAAACCCATTAAAAACCGACTCATTAGTAACAATTCATAGTTAGGTGCAAACGGGGTTAACAAACCGACAGAAATTAGCATACCCGAAACAAAAAAAGCATATTTAACACCAAGCTTAAGCGCTAACCATGCAGCAACAAAAGTTCCTACTATTTTAGCCAAAGTAACCGCGCCACTTATGAAACTAGCAGAGGCTAAACTATCAATATTCATAGCTGCCATAATTTGATTCATACTTGCGGTGCCACCAACCCATGCCATAGCAAACAAGGTGTAACTGACAAAAACTATTGCTTCCACTAAGTATTTGTTACTTATAGTTATCTTAAGAGTTTTCATAAAGATTATTATCGAATATAGTGATGACTTAACTCAGCTTAACCAAATAAACTGGCTATTGATGTACTACCTTCGTGCACTATGGTGAAATTTAGTGCATGTTATGCTGTCACATTACTTTTAAAAAAATACCACTAATGAGGTATATCCATTGTTGATTTGGCTTTCTCTTAATACCTGGTTAGTCTCTTTTCTTGCCATTGGCTATTTGTTGATACTTTTTTTTGTTGCCTACTGGGGACAAAAACAAACCAATAAACAGTGGCTTGCTCGCCCTTGGGTTTACAGTTTAGCATTAGGAGTTAGCTGTACTTCATGGGCCTTTTACGGCACGGTAGGACAAGCAGCAACAACAGGGGCTTGGCTAGCCCCTATCTATATTGGCTCTATTTTATGCTTTGTTTTAGCTTGGCCGATGTTGCTGCGAATATTACGCATCACCAAGCAGCAAAATCTGACCTCAATTGCTGACTTTATTGCGTGCAGATACGACAGATCCCCAAAAATTGCCGCTACAGTTACCTTAGTAGCGTTGCTCGGTACTATTCCTTATATAGCCTTGCAACTACGAGCCATCAGCAAAAGTTTTGATTTATTAACAGGTACATATCGCTCAGGCATTAGTACAACTTTTGTTGTGACCTTAGTATTGATTATTTTCAGCATTTTGTTTGGCGCTCGACAAGTTGCCGCCAACAAACAAAATCAAGGCTTAGTTCTAGCCATTGCTTTTAGCTCGTTGGTAAAATTATTTGCTCTAACTGCTATTGGTATTTTTGCTACTTTTTTTGTTTTTGATGGCCTTGGTGATCTCCTTAATCAAGCTGAAAGCATCCCGCATTATCAGCCAGAAAAGAATACTTACTTCGCCTTGTCACAAGCAATACTTGGCGTGATCACTATATTTATTTTACCACAGCAATATCACATGTTGATGATTGAAAATCACCAACAGAAAGAGTTAGAAATGGCCCGTTGGCTTTACCCATTATATTTTATTCTCATTAACTTATTTGTATTACCTATTGCTTTAGCAGGCCAAAGTTTGTTTCCTGGCGGCAGTGTTGATGCTGATACTTACGTGATTACCATTCCGCTTTTTTTCCAGCAAGCGTGGCTAGGTGGCCTTGCTTTCATTGGTGGTTTAGCTGCAGCAACTAGCATGGTTATTGTCGCAACCATAGTGCTGAGTACTATGGTAACAACTGAAATAGTTAACCCGTTGTTACTGCATTACAACAGTTACATCAACAAGCAAAAAAGCCAACTATCAGGTTTGCTATTAAACATTCGCCGGATAGCAATCGCTTTATTGCTGTTATTAGCTTTTGGTTTTGAACGCATAATCAATCAACAAAACCACCTTGCCACAATTGGGCTATTATCTTTTGTGCTGTTATCTCAATTAGCGCCCCTAGTCATTGCTGCCTTGTATTGGCACAGAGCTACAAGTAAAGCTGCGTTTATTGGTTTGATTGTTGGTAGTATCTGTTGGTTTTATACCTTATTACTCCCTAGTTTACTGCCTAACTCTTCATGGCTAACTGATGGCCTATTTGGCATCACATGGTTAAGGCCTTACGCTTTATTTGGTATAGACTTTCTCGACCATATTAGTCACGGTTTATTCTTTAGCTTATTGGCAAACACATGCTTTTTTATTGTTCTTTCTTTGTTAGGTCAGCGTAGCGTTGGTGAGAAGTTACAAGCAGAGTTATTCATTAACAAGCAACAACTTACCATCGAGAAAAACTTATCAAGCAAAGATCTTTATAACTTATTACAACGCTTTGTAAACAATACCAGTGCTGATGACTTTCGATATAATCATGCGCATCACCTTAGCGATGCAAACGCCAGCAAAGAGTTAGTGGATTATACTCGCTTACAGCTATCTAGCGTCTTAGGCTCAGCCTCTACCCGTATGGTGATGAAAGCAGCTAGCAAGCAACAAGCTATGCCATTAGAGGATGTGGTTAATATTGTAGATGAAGCAAATAGGCTCTTTCAATTTAACCGTGAGTTACTGCAAGCCGGTGTTGAAAACATAGAACAAGGTATTAGTGTTGTTGATGCTGATATGCGCTTAGTTGCTTGGAATAAGCGTTACATTGAGTTATTAGATTACCCTAGCGACCTAGTCTGCGTAGGTAAACCCATTGCAGAGCTAATACAGTACAACGCCGAACGTGGTGTTATCGTTGCTAAAAAGAGCTCAAACGCCAGTGATGGCGATTTAAATAATGATTTCATCAAACGTAGAATTGACTACATGCGTCAAGGAAATAGTCATTACTTTCAACGAGAAATGCCTAGCGGTATTGTTTTAGAAATTAGAGGCCAAGCTATGCCTGGTGGTGGTTTTGTCAGTACCTTCTCGGATATAACCGCACATATTGAAGCAGAGAAAGCACTACAAAAATCAAATGAAAATCTTGAACAGAGAGTTATCAAACGTACACGTGAATTAAATCATGCTAAAGCCGAAGCTGAGGCCGCTAACAAAAGTAAAACAAAATTTTTAGCGGCCGCCAGTCATGATTTAATGCAGCCTTTCAATGCATTATCCCTATTTACTAGCATGTTAAATAAAAAAGTAACCGGTACTAACCTAGAAGAACTAGCTGGCAACATTCGCCATTCTCTCAATGCCGCAGAAAGCTTACTCTCTGATCTTGTGGAAATATCTCGGTTAGATGGTAAGTCGCAACACATTGCCATTAACTGTTTTTCTGTGGATGAATTATTAGCACCATTAAGTAAAGAATTTTTCTTACTAACAGAGCAAGAAAACTTGTCTTTTAGCTACGTAAAATCTAGTTGTATTATTGAAACTGACCAAGGTTTATTGCGCCGTGTTGTGCAAAACTTCTTATCCAATGCTGTCAACTACTGCCCACAAGAGCTGCGCCAAGGAAAAATAGTGCTAGGTGTTAGACACAACCAAGAAACTGTCATCATTGAAGTATGGGACAATGGCCCTGGTATTCCAGAAGACAAGCAACAAACTATATTCAAGGAATTTGAACGCTTAAACGAAACTCAGGAAAAGTCAGGATTAGGGTTAGGCTTAGCCATTTCAGATCGCATAGCAAAATTATTAGGCTTAACTATTTCAGTAAAATCCACAATCAATAAAGGTTCATGTTTTAGCATTTCTTTGCCCCGCAGCAAAAAGTCCCCCGTTAAAACGGCTAAAGCACAAACAGCAATAAGTACTTCTACTTCGAATGAGTTTAATCAACTACCTGTTTTACTTATTGATAATGAAGTATTGATGTTAAAAGCTTTACAATCACAATTAAAAGAATGGGGCTGTAAAGTTATCGCAGCAAAAGATAAAGACAGTTTAATAGAAAAATTAACTAACGAAGACTTTAAACCAGCCTTAATTATTTCAGACTATCACTTAGATGATGATAAAAACGGTGTTGATCTAGTGCAACAAGTTATATCGCAGCATAGTTGGCAGGCGCCCTGTATTATCTGTTCGGCCGATCCGTCTGAACAAGTACGAGAACATACCAGTAGCGCCAACTTTTCCTTTATGCGTAAACCGATAAAGGCATTAGCATTGAAAAAATTGATGCGGCAATTGCTGTTGCTGCAATGATATGAATGATCACTCAGTGCTAACTGACGCTAGCCTTTAAATATTTTCTATATATTTCTAATAGTTCATTTATTTTACTGTACTGATATTCCTAGTAAAATATAAAACATGCGGGAGAAAAATTATCTGAAAATAAATCAATTCGTCTATACTTTAGCTAGCATATTAGATAAACGTATCTACAATATACTTTAAGCAATTATGTATTACCTACCTTGGAGTCATATGGCGATCAACTATAAGTACGATCTGGAAAATAAACTACTGCTAACCCAAATTAGTGGGATACTTACATCTGCTGAAGTTTTGAATTATTTTACAGAGCTTAATCAAGATAAAACAGCTAAGTTCGCTACCAAAGAGATTGTAGATTTAAACCAAATTGAGGACTTTGTTTTAACATTTTCCGATTTGAAATTTATTACACAGCAAACTGAAATTTTAAGTAAAAATGGACATGAAATCACTTTGATCTGTGCCTATAATCTATTAAGTCAGGATATTGAAAAAATGATGCGACCATTATTCCTCTCAATAGACTTACTTGTAATTCCATGCTCAAGTGAAGAAGAGTTTAAAAAAAATAAAAAAAATTTCTTTAGTCTAAAAGCATAAATAGTTGAGTAGTATTTAAACATGGACAAAAACTATTGCCTTTACTATTTTGCCACTATTCTCGTAAACAGTTTAATCCTCTTGATGGTGTAATCGAGGCAAAATCTAACCCAAATCAATCTTACCTTTACCAGAGAAGAACCCTCTTTTGGGTATGAGTTCTCATATCAAGCGTCCGTTTCAAAAGTTATGTCTAGTCACAGATAAAGCAGTTGATAACTCCCTTTGAAGTTATCAACTGCACGCATTATGCTTTTATCACTTCAGCTTTAGAGGTTAGCAACAACTTTAAATACGCTCAAATAACGCTGCAATCCCCTGCCCGCCACCAATGCACATTGACACCACCGCATATTTACCAGAGGTGCGCTTGAGTTCATACAAGGCTTTAACGGTAATCACTGAGCCAGTAGCCCCTATAGGATGGCCTAAAGAAATGCCTGAGCCGTTTGGGTTAACTTTAGCTGGGTCTAAATTTAACTCTTTAACCACAGCAAGTGCCTGTGCAGCAAAGGCTTCATTGATTTCCCAAATATCAATATCGTCTTTGGTTAACCCTGTTTTATCTAACAAATTTATAATCGCAGGTACTGGGCCAATGCCCATAAATTTAGGTGCTACACCGGCAAAGGCGTAAGAGACTAATTTAGCCAAGGGCTTTAACCCTTTCGCCAAAGCAGTCTCTTTATCCATTAAGACAAGCGCTGCGGCAGCATCGTTAATGCCAGATGCATTGCCCGCCGTAACTGTCCCCTCTTTTTTGAACGCACTACGTAATTTAGCAAAATCAGCCGCACTCGCGCCAAAACGCACATGCTCATCTTGCTCAAATACAGTAGTGCCCTTTCGAGTTTTTATCTCAATAGGTAATATTTGTTCAACGAAACGTTTATCATTAATAGCAAATTCTGCACGCTGATGACTAATAAGCGCTAGAGCATCTTGCTGTTCACGGCTAATCTGCCATTCATCAGCCACATTTTCAGCAGTAATGCCCATGTGAGTATCATCCACAGGACACGTTAACGCTCCCACCATAGGGTCAACCATTTGGCTATCGCCCATGCGAAGTCCAAATCTCGCTTTAGGAACCCAATAAGGTACTCTACTCATTGATTCTGCGCCGCCAGCAACCACAACATTACAATCCCCCAGTAATATTAATTGCGCCGCAGAGACAATTGATTGCAAACCTGAACCACATAAACGATTTACGGTAACGGCTGGTGTTGTTTCTGCTAAGCCGGCTTTTAACGCAGCAGAGCGGCTCATGTACATATCTTTTCGGTCCGAGTGAGTTACGCTACCAATGACACAATGTTCAATGCTTTCACTATCGATGTTTGCACGTTGTACTGCTTCTTTAATCACCATGCTAGCTAAATCTGTTGGCGCAATATCTTTAAGGCTACCGCCATATTCGCCTATGGCTGTTCTGACCGCACTCACAACGACTACTTCTCTGTTATTCATAAAACATTCTCTTATTTAGGGTATTTTCAGGGTGTTGTTAAGATGATTAAAACTGCATTTCAGGTACATGCTCAGGGATAACTAACTCACCCGCGGTTAATTTAATGATCTCTTCAACACTAACTCCCGGTGCGCGCTCTAATAAATGAAAGCAGCCGTCTTTAATTTCAATAAAAGCTAAGTCTGTTAATACTTTTTTAATACAACTTTTACCCGTTAAAGGCAGAGTGCAATTTGCTAGTAGTTTAGAGTCACCATGTTTTGAGGCGTGTGTCATGGTAACAATGATATTATCTGCTCCTGCCACTAAATCCATAGCACCGCCCATACCTTTAATTAGTTTTCCTGGGATCATATATGACGCAATATTACCGTTAACATCAACTTCAAAAGCGCCCAATACTGTTAAATCAACATGACCACCGCGGATCATGGCGAACGACTCAGCAGAATCAAATATTGAAGCGCCTGTCGCCATAGTTACCGTTTGTTTGCCCGCATTGATTAAGTCAGCATCGAGCTCAGCTTCACTTGGAAACTGCCCCATTCCTAATAAGCCATTCTCTGATTGCAGCATCACTTCTATACCTTCAGGAACAAAGTTGGCCACTAATGTTGGAATACCAATGCCAAGATTGACATAAAAGCCATCTTGCAATTCTTGCGCGACACGCTGAGCGATTTGATTTCGATTTAAAGCCATGATTATTCTCCGGTTGTCGTGCGAATTGTGCGTTGTTCAATACGTTTTTCAAAAGTGCCTTGAATAATACGGTTAACATAAATTCCCGGAGTATGAATCTCATCAGGGGCTAGCTCACCAGGCTCTACGATTTCTTCCACCTCAACCACAGTAATTTTGCCTGCGGTTGCCGCCATAGGATTAAAGTTACGGGCTGTTTTTCTAAAAACTAAATTGCCAAACTTATCGGATTTCCACGCTTTAACAATGGCAAAATCACCGGTTATTGCCTGTTCAAGAATATAGTCTCGGCCATTAAACTTACGCTGGTCTTTACCTTCTGCAACTAAAGTACCTACACCTGTTGCGGTATAAAATGCGGGAATACCTGCGCCACCGGCACGCATTTTTTCAGCTAAAGTGCCTTGAGGTGTTAATTCTACATCGAGCTCTCCCGACATCATTTGTCGTTCAAATTCAGCATTTTCACCAACATAAGAAGCAACTATCTTCTTTATTTGGCGTTTAGGTAATAAAAGCCCTAAACCAAAATCATCAACGCCACAGTTATTTGATACTACCGTTAAACCTTTAATGCCTTTGCGTTCTATTTCAGTAATCAAGTTCTCTGGAATACCACACAAGCCAAAACCACCTGCGATGACTGTCATGTTATCTGTTAAGCCTGCCATTGCTTCTTTATAGCTATTCACTACTTTATCGAACCCTGCCATTATCTTGAGCCTTTTATTTAAGGAAATTTACTTAAGAACAGCTTCATACAATTGCAAGCATTTGTGAAATTAATTAATATTAACAATTAATAAGTATTTTTTATCAATGATAAATAAACTGGAAAAGTTTAATGAATATCACCCTCAAACAAGTACGCACTTTTGTTACCATTGCCCAGGTCAGAAGCTTTGCCGAAGCATGTGAAATTTTACATTTATCACAGCCAGCATTAAGTATTAGCATGAAAAATTTAGAAGAGACAATCGGTGGGAAATTATTAACGCGCTCAACCAGAGCGGTATCGTTAACAACTGAAGGACAACAATTTTTACCTGTAGCAAAACGTTTATTAACAGATTTTGATGATGCCTTTATCGAGCTGTCTGAATTGTTTACTTTAAAGCGTGGTAACTTATCCCTAGCCGCAATGCCTTCCTTTGCAAGTACTCATTTACCGCAACATTTATTAGATTTTACCGATAAATATCAAGATATTAAAATCAGAGTACATGATGTTATTGCTGAAGAAGCAGTTGCTATGGTGCAAACGGGTAAGGTAGAGTTTGCCATTAGCTTTGATCCGGGCGAGTTCGATGATTTAAACTTTGAAACACTTTTTAGTGACCAGTTATTGGCTGTATTTTCTGAAAATCATGCACTAACACAAGTAACAGACTTAACTTGGCAACAACTAAGCCAGTATCCGTTTATCACCTTGCAGCGACCATCAAGTATTCGCCTGTTAATGGAGAATACTTTGGCGGAACAGGGCTTGTTTTTACAAGTAAAATATGAAAGTAATCAATTAGCCACCGTCGTGCAAATGGTGGCAAATAAACTCGGAGTTAGCGCTATCCCCTCTTTGTATAAACAACAAATACAAGCACTAAAGCTTAAACATAGTGTATTAACTTCACCAACGATAAGTCGCCGAGTTGGCATAATTACTAGGCGGCGTTATCCGTTATCCCAATCAGCGCAGGTTTTTGTCGAGCTATTACGCCAACACTATCAATAACACACTGCTAAGTAACATGCAGGAAGTTTACAAACCTTCATTCTCTTGTGGGGTTAACATCAATTGCTGGTAGGCCAAACCTGCCTGAGTGCGGTTATAAACACCTAGCTGCAACAATATTGCCGAAACATGTTTTTTTACTGTATTTTCCTTAATAGCTAAAATACCGGCAATTTGTTTATTTAATTGTCCATCGGCCACATAAGACAATACCTTATATTGCTGTGGTGTTAACTTAGCTAATTGCTGAGCCAACAATCTATTTGCGCTAACTTGTTCATTATCTAATGAGGGTTCAAGGTTATCAGGTAGCCAAGTATCGCCGCCAAGCACACACTTAATCGCTTGAGCTATTGTCGCTAAATCAACAGATTTAGGAATAAATGCTGCGGCGCCAAAATTAACCGCTTTTTGCATTATGTTAGGTGTTTCATCTGAAGAAACCATAATAACAATAAGATCAGGGTGATTATTTTGCAACTGGGTCAGCCCAGTAAAGCCATTATTCCCAGGCATGTGCAAATCAAGAAAGATAATTTCTAATGCTGGAGATTCTTCTATTTGCACCAATAAATCACTAAAGCTTGCCGCTTCAATTATTGGCGCATACGGCATACATTCAATTACCGCTTGTTTTAACGCAGTACGAAATAATGGATGATCATCGGCAATGACAACTCTAGCTTGGCTCATTATTTATCCTATATTTAACTACACTGGCTATTTTCGATTGGTTGTTGTTAATTTTATAACGCTGCTAACACAGTTTGTAAAGCCAAATTTAATGCTGGCACTATGTCTTTATTTTTTTTGTGTAAAATATGGTAATAATGTTCTTCCGAGACTAGTACCACGGTAAAATCATCTTGAAAATCAGCCGCCCCAGAGCTTATATCATCGGCAATAAGACTATAGTTAACTCGTCCAATACTTAACATTTTATTGATTTTTGGCTGAGATAAAATTTGTGCAATATCTGCGTTAATCGGCATAATATTGATTAACATTTTTTTGCTAAAGCGAGAAACAATCATGTTACTCGCTTTAGCAAGTATGGTTTCATCACAAATAAAGCTCTTTCGACAAACAAGATAAAGCCCAACCGTCGCAATGGGTGTCGGCACATAAATAATATTCTTATGGTGTTTAATCGACGATAATACTTTGCCAATATCAGCATCAAAAAAACCATCATTTAATGCTTTTACTGAGCGCGGACTATTACTTACTTCAAAAAGCCTAATAGCTATTTCTGCTTCTTTATACATGGCTACAACCGTCGGTAGGTAAGTTTTTTGTACCGCAGGATGTTCAACATATGAAACCGATAATATTGGCTCTGCGTTAACAAAAAAACAACAACTGTAAAGTAACAAGCTTGCTAAGCAATCAATTGAAAATTTCATAATCAATACCTCGCTTTAACCTAGAAGATTTACCTTATTATTAAACATTGAACATTGAGCATTGCTCTGAGTTGGGAAGAGATTTAATCTAATTGTATTAAATAAAAAGAGCTAGCAAACTAGCTCTTTTTATAATTACGACTTACTTAGAAACTATAACCTACAGTTAATGCAACAGTCGTTGGATCACCGTAATAAGCAATGAGGCCATTGTCTATATGACCATAGGGATAAGCACCAACAGCATATTCTTCATCGGTAACATTTTTCCAATGTAGTGCTGCAGTCCAATTTCCTTCAGGGCTGTACCAGTTAACACCTAAGTTAAGTAAGCCATAACCGTCTTGAATCAAGGTGTCTCTAACTTCTACTAATTGATATTCACCACGATAGTAGTAATTACCATTAACAATAAAAGAACCCATGTTTGTTTCAAAATCGTAAGTAACACCAACGTTAGCTGTTAAATCAGGCGTATTAGCAATGACATAACTATCTGAAATATCGTTATAACCACCTTCACCATCATATTCAAGTATTTCAGTAAACTCACTATCAATATAACCTAGGGCAAAATTAAAGTTTAAGTTATCTGTTGCCGCAAACTCAACATCAAGCTCTAAACCAATTGCTTCAGATGCACCAATATTACCTAAACGTGATTCTCCTGCTGGATTTTCTGGGGTTTGAACAATACTTTTATATTGACGATCTTTATGTTCAAGTGCAAACACGGTTGCATTAACACGTAATTGATTAAACCATTCACTTTTTATACCCAATTCAACTGAATCAACAATTTCAGGGTTAACCGCGGGCTCATTACTTGATGCACGTGGGTTAAAGGTGCCTGATTTAAAGCCTTGAGAATAACTAGCAAAAACCATCATATCGTCATTAACTTGATACTCAACACCTAGTTTAGGTGTGAATCGAGACCAGGTTTCATTACCATCTAACACTTTAGTTTTTTCTAAATCAGAACGTTCATAATCAGGGATCCAGTCTGAATAAGGGTAGACAATTCCGACAAAAGTATCATTGAACACCCATGCTGTTTTTTCCTCTTCCGTATAACGAGCACCGACAGTCATTGATAATTTATCAGTGAAATTATATGAACCTTGTGCATAGGCTGCATAACTTTCAGAATTATTACAACCACTTACTTCAAAGGTTAGAAAAGCTTTATAAATAGCATCGTACTGACCACATGACTCGCCGTCGAAATAATACAAGCCTGAAACTAGGGTTAAATTATCACCGTCATAGTTTAACTGAAATTCTTGACTAAGTTGTTCATCAGTATATAGAGCAGGTACATCAAAAGTTTGTACTAAAGTATTATCAAAATCTATATTAGTATCTGAAGCATTTTCACGTGCGGCAGTCACTGATTTGAAAGACCAGAAATCATTAATGTAATATTCCGCCGTTAAGCTCCAGCCTTCACTTTCAACTTTATTCCAAGTTGGCAAACTGCTATAAGAATCGAAAACATCACCTTGCACGGCGCCACTGTCTCCAATAGCAGGATTATCTTCAGGTGAAATATCACTGGCGATTAAACGATGACCACCCTTTGAGTTTGAATCATCATTCGTTTGATCGTAGTTAAAACGGAAGAATAAATCATCTGTTGGCGTAAACTCAACCGTGATTCTGCCAGCAAAAACATCTTTATTATAGTTTTCTGTATCTTGGTTTTCTAAAGTTGTGCCAAGAAAATCGCCAAAACCATCACGCGTTAAACTTGCCAATGCAAAACCTACATAAAATTTATCATCCACTACGGGTATTTTACCGGCAACTTTATAATCTTGGCGATTATAACTGCCCAAAGTCGCTTGCAGGTCAATTTCCATATCACCTGACATTTTTTTTGTTACGTATTTAATCGCACCACCGATAGTGTTTTTACCATATAAACTGCCTTGTGGACCACGTAAAATTTCAATGCGTTCAACATCAATAATATCAAGTACTGCACCTTGTGGTCGGGCAATATAAACATCATCAACATAGATGCCCACGCCAGGTTCATAACCCCATAGCGGATCTTCTTGACCAACACCACGTATAAATGCGGTTAACGTTGAATTAGTACCGCGACTACTTTGCAAAGTGGTATTAGGTGAAAACTGCTGAACTTCAGTCATAACACTTATACCATTTTCAGCCAACTGCTCAGCTCCGACAGAAGTCACAGCAACCGGTACACTTTGCAATGTCTCTAATGATTTACGTGCAGTAACTTCAATTCGTTCAAGGCCTGAGTCTTTTGCTGCTGGCGAGTTATCTGCCGCTTCTTCTGCAAAAGTAATTTGACTCGTTAATGCCGCAGTGATTGCCAAGGCAAGGTAACTTTTATTGCTGCTGTACTTTTTCATGGATGAACCCTTATTATATTTTTTGTATTATGAGTTAAAGCGTCATGCTTGTTATTTCAAAATCCTATTTTAGTAATGTTGTTGTTACAACTGATTACACTCTATCCGATAATTTTTCAAAAATAATTAGCACTATAGTACCACTCGTAAGTGTTTGTTTTTTATTAAATAAGTAAGCACCACTTCTACTTACTCATTGATGATAGTTGCCAAGAACCAATAATATGCTTAGTTGTACTAATAGATGAAGCAAGCAAATAGTCAGCTATTTCGCCACCATTTTCTTCATTGGGGTTCACCATGATGCCGTGACCCAAGTTATCCATGACAATAAGTTCAACATGTGTTTCATTCTGCTTATTTTTCCACGTAGTGATGGTATATCCTGTCTCATTTTTTACCCCCTTTGTGGCAGTGATTTTAGCTAAGCCTGCCCAGTGCTGCGCTAAGGTAATTGAATTCAACGGATTAACAATCACATCATCTTTCCCGGTCCACACAGATAGTTTTGGCCAATTTTTTTGCTGGGGATTTGAGTTGTTTACTAAGTGTGATAATTCATCAGCTGTTTGTGATGGTCCATTTTTCATGCAAGAAATACCGGTAATCAAACCATCTGCACAAGGAAATGGGATCCCCGCAATGACCGCACCAGCATTAAATAGTTCAGGATAATTAACTAACATGCTACTTGCCATAGCACCGCCACCAGATAAACCGATAATATATATACCTTCACTGCCTAACTGCTGCTTGAGTGTAAGGATCATATTTTTAATGGATAAATTCTCACCCTTATCTTTGGCGTAATCATCAGAAGAATACCAATTAAAACAACGTTTAATATTATTATTCAAACTTTGTTGTGGAATTAACAAAGCGAAATTATGTTTTTTTGCTAAGCCAAATAAACCACTTTTATTGGCAAGTTCTTCCCCTACCTGCGCACAACCATGTAACAGCACAACAATATTAGGGTGTTCAACCTTGGGGACAAAATAGCTTGCGGCAAGGTTTCCAGGGTTTTCATTAAAACTTTTTAACTCGGTAAATTGAGCATATGAATAGTGGCTAAATAGGCTGAGTAATAACGTTAGGAATGAAGTGCTTAAAAACTTTATAAAAATCATAATATCAACTCAATTGAATAGTGAGTTAGATAATGAATGAAAGTTTGCCGATCAAGCAATAGCACTTTAGTGCACAGCAAGCTTATTTAATTATGTTATCTCCCTTATTCCACCCACGCGATAAGAGAAATAGCGGTAATATTGACAGAGAATATTTTATTAATAGATAGACTGCTAAACTTTAAAATTGTCAAAGTCTGGTCGTGGTAGTTTGTCTAAAATTGCATAAAGGTATATCACCAATAGACATAGAACAGCTGTGATAATAAATAACCAAAAACCACCAAAGTGATCAAGAATAATTCCCCCTCCTAATGGCGCTATAGCAAAACCAAAGTCATAAAAAGAAGCCGCACCAAAGTATGCGCCACGAAGATGGGCAGGTGCGAGTCGATCTATATGTACATTCATGGTTGGAAAAAGAATGGTTTCCGCTAAACTCATTATGATTATAGCGCCAATAAAACCCCAAAAGAAAGTCAGAGGGTTAACAGCTAACCAAACTTGCGAGCACATCAACAGTACTAAACCTATTTGAATGCGTTTTACTAAGGCTAAGTGACTCATCAACCTTAAAAGAATAAATTGCGTGGATATAATCACGAGTGCATTGGTAAAAATCATCGATGAAATCAGTTCAAGCAAATTAGGCACTTTTGCACGCGTTAAATATTGGATCAGTGAGCTATCCATCTGAGCATAAATAAACATGCAGAGAATATTGGCAAAAATCAAACACTGTAATAACTTATCGGCGAGTAAAATACTGATAATTTGATTACGTGGTGGTTTATCAATACTCGACTTTGAATTAACTGATGATGTTGCTAAATCATTTTCACTGGCTTTGTTAGGCATACCTTCATTTGACACAGCTTCATTTGACATAGCCTCGTTTGATTGAGTTTCAACAGAGTGTTGATTAAATCCCCACCATAATAAGATCAGTAAAAAAGCAAAAGCAGCAGCGGTAATATAAAAACTAGACTGTTGCCCTGTTAAACCTAGCCAAATGCCAAGCATAGGTCCTAAAGCGCAGCCGACATTAACAGCAAAATAAAGCGCTTGCATGGCAAACTCTCTCGTTTTTTTGTCTGAGATAATATCGCCTATCAAAGCTGAGGTGAGTGGCCGCCATAAAGCTGTAGCAATAGAACATAAAGTGATCACCACGGAATAACCTGCGATAGAGTCCACTTCAGCCAATAAACAAAAAGAAATGATATAGAGTACACCACTGGCGTACATTAATTTATTTCGACCGATACGATCGGATAGAGCACTACCAACAAAACTAACTAATGTCGAAATCACTGCCGCTGTAGAAAGGATTAAACCAACCTGCGTTGCCGATAAAGCAAATTTTTCATAAAGAATTACGGCTAGAAATGGCCAAACCATGTAATAACTACCACGGGTAATAAAAGATCCAAATAACAAAACCCACAGCAAACGTGGAAATTGTTTAAGACGCTTTAATGATACTTCACTAGACACAGCTACCCTTAATCGATTACAAATTCGTACATGTTATTTGTGGCGGAAAGTATCACTCATGCACACTGATGTAAATATTTAGCTAAACAAAAAGTATTACAAAATATTTTAGAATGCGATGCCATCTCAGGCTTTTCTTTTATTATTAGCCGCTTGTTTAGCCAGACGACTTGAAGGTAGTTTTTTTGAGTACTACTTCATGTTCATGGGTAATGAGTAATGAGTAATGAGTAATGAGTAGACAATACCACGAGATATATTACTTAATTCATATCCTGGACAACTTCTTGAATCGGTTTTTTATAATAAGTCGCTATGCACAGCAAGCGCTGTAACTCACTATTAACCAATTGAACTTGGCTACGGCATAATTTCGCAACGCACTGTATTATCGATTTATAGTTAGTATCATCTATAGCTTGCTGTTTATTTTCAATTTCTATTAAGGCAAATAAAGCACTCAATTCGTGTGTTGGCAAAGCGGATAAGTTTTGATTGGCAGATATATATGTTTCAACAGGCGTCAAGTTTTGGCTATCACGTTGACATAGCGCATTACACAGGGTTTCATTACGTTCAAATAACATCATAGAACGTAAATAATTAAATGAAGTTTCTACCGTCGTTACACGTGATTGATCGCCTGCTAATAAATAATGTAATACGTTTCGTTGTTGCTGATTCGTTTTATTAAAATTTTCCTTTAATTGTAATACTGGCGTAAAAAAACTTAACATATCGTTGTTTTTAAATTCCGAAATAAGCGCAACCGGCAAACCTTTTTCCTCTATGAATTTTGTTGCTATTTGCTGATAGAAACCAAATTTAATAAGACTTTTTTGCCCTTGTAGGTATAGAAAAGCTAATTGCGCGATATTCTCAGACTCACTTGACGTTGAATAATGTTGCAGCAAAGTATCAAAGTCATTTTTTGTCAATAAGTCGATCATTGTTTGCATGTGTTGCTTCATTTTTACTTTTTCGCCTATGCATTAAGTTATTATTAGCTGAGTTTAAAAGAGTAAAGGTACTGATTAACTAAAGCGCCTGGATCTTTTGTTTACTAATACCCGTTACTATTCAAAGTGCATAAAACATGCATCTTCAATGGTAACTGGTATATAACCCGTTAAAACCATACAATTTACCCTATCACTTATCACCAACAAAGAGCTAAAACCATTAACATACCAAGCCAAGATAAAAACTCACAAGCTATTGGAGTATTTGACTCAGGTGTCGGTGGACTTTCTATTGCAACATGCATTGCTGAAAATTTACCAAATGAAAACCTGATTTATGTGGCTGATAGTTTATATTCCCCTTATGGTGAAAGGTCGGCAAGCATTATTAGTGAACGGGTGCACTTTATTGCACAAACGTTAATTAAAAAAAATATTAAAGCACTCGTTATTGCCTGTAATACCGCCACAGTTAATGCGATAGAGCAATTAAGGTCAAGCATTAATATACCCGTGATAGGTGTTGAACCGGCAATAAAACCTGCGACTAAATTAACTATCAATAAAAAGGTCGCTATTTTAGCAACACAAGCCACCAGTACTAATCCACGATTTAAGGCATTAATTGCAGAGAATCACAATGGCGCTGAAGTAATCATTCAAGCTTGCCCTGGTTTGGTTGAATTTATAGAGCAAGGTCAACAAAACAGTAAAGCTTGTAAGCAATTATTAGAAAACTACATCAGCCCTTTATTACAACGTGGCGTCGACACCTTGGTTTTGGGTTGTACTCATTATCCTTTTGCATTAGCACAAATATCTGAAATTACTGGCGCTGACGTCGAAATTATCGAAACGTCAAAGGCAGTAACCTTACAACTTAGCAAACAGTTAGCGGCGGCAAAGTTATGCGCAGATAACAAACAACAAAGTCAATATCACTTTTATAGTTCTCAGCCCAGTAAAAAACTAGAGATGTTAATGTCTACAATGTGGAAAAACGACGTAACTTTACAAGAGATTTAATCGTAAACATCTCATTTAAGTCTTAGATAATTAATACGACTTTTGACTTTTAAAATCTTTAATCATAAAAAATAAATTTATTATTACATATAACAGAAAACCTATGTAACTGTATTAAATACAGTTACATCTAAAAGCAGAGACGATAAGAACAATCAAACTAAAGACGTTTAGCCGTCTAGGCGTAAATAACTAGAAATATTCAAGGCGACCGTGTAATATTCACATTATTATTCTATTTTTAATGTTTGTAAGCTTATTTTACAAACAACTATCAAATACTGTTGAGGATTTATGTCTAGACATTTTTTTACTTCTGAGTCTGTTTCTGAAGGACATCCTGATAAAATTGCCGATCAAATTTCTGATGCGGTATTAGATGCGATTATCGCTAAAGATAAAAATGCCCGTGTTGCTTGTGAAACTATGGTTAAAACCGGCGTTGCTATTATCTCTGGTGAAGTATCAACTAATGCTTGGGTTGACTTAGAGTCACTAACACGTAACGTTATTAGTGAAATTGGTTATACCTCTTCTGATGTTGGTTTTGATGGTGCAACCTGTGGCATTATGAATTTAATTGGCCAGCAATCTCCTGAAATAGCACAAGGTGTTGACCGTAGCAGCCCTGAAGAACAAGGTGCTGGTGACCAAGGTTTAATGTTTGGTTACGCCACTAACGAAACACCGACGTTAATGCCTGCACCGCTATACTATTCTCATCGCTTAGTTGAGCGTCAAGCTGAAGCGCGTAAATCAGGAGTTTTACCTTGGTTACGTCCAGACGCTAAATCGCAAGTTACTTTTATCTATGAAGATAATAAGCCGGTAGCCATTGATACAGTTGTACTTTCTACCCAACATAATCCTGATATTAAACAAGAAGATTTAGTTAGTGCCGTTATGGAAAACATTATCAAACATGTTTTACCTGCTGAGTTACTTACACCTGAAACTAAATATCACATCAATCCAACCGGTCGTTTTGTTATTGGTGGTCCAGTAGGTGATTGTGGTTTAACTGGTCGTAAAATTATTGTTGATACCTACGGCGGCATGGCACGTCATGGTGGTGGTGCTTTCTCAGGTAAAGATCCATCAAAAGTTGATCGTAGTGCCGCTTATGCTGGTCGTTATGTCGCTAAAAACATAGTTGCTGCTGAGCTTGCTGAGCGTTGTGAAATTCAAATTTCTTATGCTATTGGTGTGGCAGAGCCAACGTCAATTTCAATTGATACCTTCGGTACTGGTAAAGTATCTGAAGAAAAATTAGTTAAATTAGTACGTGAGCACTTTGACCTACGTCCATACGGCATTACTAAAATGTTAGACCTATTACACCCTATGTATCAGCAAACTGCTGCTTACGGTCACTTTGGTCGCGAACCATATGAAATGACTGTTGGTGATGATACCTTCACAGCATTTAGCTGGGAAAAAACGGATAGAGCTGCCGATTTACGTAAATCAGCTGGCATCTAAACGCTAAAGTTAGACTTAGACTTAGAGTTATACAAACAATAAAACCGCTGTTTTCATCTTGAGAATAGCGGTTTTTTTATGCACTAAACTCTGGTCTCGAGCAATAGTGTTTTTATTAGCTTTAGCATTGTTTTTTAGTATCTATGCCCCTATCTTATAACTACTTATCCTCATTTAGTTTTCAGCACAATGTCAAAGCCAAGAATTTATCAAGCAAGTATTTTTATCTTACATGAAACAGTGAAATTATCTGACGATGCTTTCGGTCACTTGATTAGAGTATTACGCTTAAAGGAAGGTGATGAGGTTATCTTTTTTAATGGCAATGAGACTGCTCAATATCAGGCTAAGTTAGTTGATGTAACTAAAAAACAGGCGAGTGCTGAAATTTTGGTTAAAGAAGAAGTTAACAACGAGTCTCCTTTAAATATTCATTTAGGCCAAGGAATATCACGTGGTGACCGAATGGACTTTACCTTGCAAAAATCTGTAGAGCTTGGCGTAAATACCATTACACCATTATTTACCGAGCGCTGTGGAGTAAAACTCAATGCCGAACGCCTTGAGAAAAAGCTTCAACAATGGCAAAAAATTGTGATTAGCGCTTGTGAGCAAAGTGGCCGCTGTATTGTGCCAACTGTTCGCCAACCTATGTTATTAAACGAGTGGCTCGCAGAGAAAACTGAAGCACTTAAAGTTAATTTACATCCTAAAGCACAACATACTATTATCAGTTTACCTGCATTAAGCAGCATTGATGATAAAGGTCAACGTGTTCGGTTATTGATTGGCCCCGAAGGTGGACTGACGGATGACGAAATTGGTCAGGCAAATAAAGCTAAATTTCAAGATGTACTGCTTGGGCCAAGAGTATTGAGAACAGAGACAGCAGCATTAACAGCAATAACAGCATTACAATGCCGCTTTGGCGATTTACAATAAATTTAGTGTTATTTTTCTCAACTGCAGCGTACATATTATTCATTGATTAAAATTAGCATCAACATCAAACAGGATCAAAAATGACTACAAATAAAGTAATAAAACTCGGCATAGTGATGGATCCTATATCACAAGTTAACGTAGCTAAAGACTCATCTATGGCGATGATGTTTGAAGCTCAAGCACGTGGTTATGAAATTTATTACATGGAAATGAAAGATCTTTATCTTGAACAAGGCCAGTGTCGCGCTAACACTCAAAAAATTAAAGTGTTTGATGATGCTAATCATTGGTATGAGTTAGCTGAAGCACAAGATATCGCGTTGAGTGAACTTGATGCCGTATTAATGCGTAAAGATCCTCCTTTTGATACTGAATTTATTTATGCAACTTACATGTTGGAACGTGCAGAGTGTGAAGGCACGTTAATTGTTAACAAACCACAAAGTTTACGCGACTGTAACGAAAAGTTGTTTACCGCTTGGTTTAGCGACTTAACACCACGTACCTTAGTTACCCGTAGTAGCGATAAAATTCGTCAATTTCATCAAGAACAACAAGACATCATTATTAAACCCTTAGATGGTATGGGCGGTGCTTCTATTTTTCGTATTAAAGCCGATGATGTCAATGTTGGCGTAATTATAGAAACCTTAACTAATCATGGTCAGCAGTACGCCATGGTGCAAGAATACATGCCAGAAATCGTCGATGGCGATAAGCGCATCCTTATTGTTAACGGTGAGCCAATGCCTTATTGTTTAGCGCGTATTCCTGCTATAGGTGAAACGCGTGGTAATTTAGCCGCAGGTGGCCGTGGTGTTGCTAGACCATTAAGTGACAGTGACAGAGCGATAGCTGAAGCCATTGCTCCTGAGCTAAAGAAACGTGGTTTATACTTTGTTGGTTTAGACGTTATTGGTGATAAAGTGACTGAAATTAATGTGACTAGCCCAACCTGTATTCGTGAAATAGAAGCCGCTTATGATATTAATATCAGTGCTAAATTGATGGATGCCATCGAAGAAAATATAACTAAGTAATCAAGTAAGTAGGTAAGCACTAACATATAAATAACGCTAACCACTAAAAGGGTTAAGATGCAAAGTTTAGAGAATCAATTGTTGATCGCCATGCCATCACTTGGCGATCCTTATTTTAATAAAACCGTCACTTACATTTGTGAGCATAACGACGAAGGCGCAATGGGCTTAATCATTAACTTGCCCGTTAATCTCACCTTGTCTGACTTACTCAAACAAATTGATGACGAAACTGACCAATCAAAGAAGACAGATGCAACTGAAGAACAAATAAAGCTCAGTACCGATCCCGATGAAGATACCGATAACAGCTTAGAGCAATTAGTACTATCTGGCGGCCCTTTAGCCCAGCAACGTGGTTTTGTCTTGCATAGCAAACAACCTGGTTGGACAAGTTCATTAACGTTAAGTAAAGAATTGATGGTCACGACATCAAAAGATATATTACTTGCTCTGGGGACCAATAAAGCACCTGAAAATTTTATTGTCACGTTAGGCTATGCAAGTTGGGGACCTGGGCAACTTGAAGCTGAGCTGCAAAGTAACTCATGGTTAACTGCTCCTGCTGACAGTGATATTTTATTTAATACGCCAATAGAGATGCGCTGGAAAAAAGCAGCTGAAAAATTGGGAATTAATTTAGCACATTTATCGAATGATATTGGGCACGCTTAAGTGTCATGTGATCGATATAAGCTAGAAAATAATTAAAAAACAATTATAAATATGACAAAAATAAAGAACATCGAAGGACAACGTACCGTTATTGGCTTTGATTTTGGTAAAAAATATATCGGCGTTGCCGTCGGCCAAGAAATGACGGGTAGCGCAACTCCCCTTGGCTCAATTAAAGCCAATGACGGCATTCCACATTGGGATAATTTAGCTAAGTACTTAACCGAATGGCAACCAGACTTGATTGTTGTCGGATTACCCTTAAATATGGACGGTAGTGAGCAACAACTTACCATAGATGCTAGGAAATTTGGCAACCGCATCGCTGGCCGATTTGGTTTAAAGGTGGCATTTCAAGATGAACGTTTAACAACAGCCGATGCTAAAGAGCAGTTATTCTCTCGTGGTGGATATAAAAATCTAAAAAAAGATAATATTGACGCAGAGTCAGCCCGCCTGATTATCGAAAGCTATTTTGAACAACAATATGGTTAGAGATGATTAGGTATAAGCTAGGCTCTGAAACAGAATACACGAGTTAACTTCATTGAATATATTCTCCATCATCATGCCACTTATTTTAGTGGCATTTTTAGGTTTTTTTTGTGCTAAAAGCCAATGGCTTAGCCGCATTCAAATTGATGCCCTAAGTAAATTCACTTTTTATATAAGTATCCCTGCTTTTTTATTTTATCAAATGGCACAGACGAATTTTAGTGAACAAGTCACTGCGCAATTTTTTACAGCCTTTTACCTGCCAGTTTTATGCTGCTACGGCATTGCTTGCTTGAGCCATTATTTTTTTATCGGTAAAAGAAGTAAATCAAGCTGTGCTTCCTCTGCCATTTTCTCTTTAGGCGCTAGTTATTCAAATACAGTTATTATTGGCTTGCCTGTGTTATTCGCTGCCTTGGGTGAGCAAGTTCTTGGCATAATTTTTTTAATTATTACTTTTCATAGCGCATTGTTATTTGCTTTAACAAGTGCTTTAGCAAACTTAAATAAAAACAAAAATACGTTTAGTGGTAAAGAGTTTTTGAAACAAAACCTTAAAAACCCACTGGTTGTCAGTATTTCATCTGGCTTAGTCGTTAATTTGTTAGGTATTGAATTACCCCAGATCATAGCTGATGGTTTAATATTAATGGGTAAACCTGCTATCACCTTGGCATTGTTTATTTTAGGGGCTTCTCTTGCCTATTATCAAGTACGAGACAAGTTATTGGCTATTGGATTGGCTAGTGTAATTAAATTAGTTTTATTACCCGCTTTAGTGCTGTTCGTTAGTCAGATAATATTTCAACTGCCGCCACTTAGCGTGACTGTACTTGTTATATTGAGTGCTTGCCCAACAGGGGTAAATGCTTACTTAATTGCTAAGTCGCATCAAGAAGAGCAACAAACGGTTGCCGGAACTGTTGTGGTAACAACACTCTTAAGCATGATTACCATTCCTCTCTGGTTATCCTTATTTATATAGCTAAAATTTTTTAATTTGGTTTTACTAATAAATTTTAGTGCAGGGCTTTAATTCAAGCTTAACTTAGGTTTAGCCTAGCTTTAATAAGCCATAAACTATCGACTTGCCTGCATTTTCATGCCTCTTCTAGGTTTGAATTTTTGACCTTTTTCATCTATAAAACGAAAAGGAATTGATCTCATTTTAAAGCCAACATTTCTAAAAATCATAAAATGAAGATGTGGCCCGGTAGAAAAACCTGATGAGCCTGAGCGAGCCAGTAATTGCCCTGTAACAACGTTATCTCCTGCGTTGACAACAGCTGTATCCATCAAAATATGAGCATATAAAGCAAAAGTACCATCAGTATGCAGCACCTTAATAACATTCGCTTTATCAAGAAAGTACTGAGTTTTCCCGCTCATATGGTAGTCGTCTTTTACCCAAACAACTGTACCTGATCTTACCGCATGTATGTTAGTGCCAACAGGCATAGCAATATCAACTGCATAACGAGAGTATTCACCTTGATGAGAAAAACGACCGTTAAAACCTTGTGTTATTAGATGACCCGCTTTTGTTAAAAATGGCGTGTGATAAGCATAATCCTCTGCTTTAATCCCTGGGTCACCAAACAACCAATGATAACCCACGTTAGCTAAACTGCCTTTACTTTCAAGGAGTATTTCATCTGCTCGAGCAGGAATAACTTTACGGATAGGCTGTTGGCTTATAGGGGAGATAAAGCCTATTTCTACTGGTGAAAAAAGGGGGTTTTTCACCATTAATAAATTTTTTACTTTATCTTCCGCACTATTCTTAACCGTATAAATAATTGGCTGTAGTTGCTTTTTATCACTTGTTTCATAATGAATTTTTTCAAACGCTAAATCACTTACCGGTTGTTTATCACTGTAAACCCAGTTACCTTGAGCATCTTTATACTTATAAACTTGGCTAGCCGCATTAAAATTGGTAATAATACTGGTTAGCGTAGCTATTATAAATAAAGTTAAACGCTTATTAATAACCATTCACTTTCCCTGTTAATTTGCTTATTATAAGTTCATTCTAAGCAATAAAGTGTAAAAGGAATTCCATGAGAACACTACCACTCTTTTTAATATTGATCAGTTTTGCATGCATTACAAACGCGGCTGGGCAAAATAAAAAAGTTTATACTTGGACCGATAGTAACGGCACCATTCATTACAGCGATCGCTCTGTTCAAGGTAAAGATTCAGAGGTACTCAGCCAAAGTGATAATAATAATAATGTATCAACATTGGCGCCAAAAGCTAATCAATGGCAACAAGACTACCAAAAAAACAAAAAAGACAACGCAAAAAAGCAAAAGCAGCTTGATGAAAAGACCAAGCAAAAAGAAACCTACTGCAAACAGATAAAAAAACGTCTTGCGATATTTTCGCAGGGTGGACGAATTTATAATGCATCCGAAAATGGTGACCGTACTTTTTATAGTGATAATGATATTGCTAAAGAAATGAAGCAACTTCAAAGTAAACTAAAGAAGAAGTGTCGTTAACCCTACAAATAAGTCATTGATACAGTTACGGGTATAATTACGGAGATAGTTACGGAGATAATTACGGAAATAGTTACGGAAATAGTTATGAAAGTAATTGAACGCTAAACGTTAACGATATCAATTAAATGATAATAAAATCACCCACAATTAATATTAAAGCCAAAGCGCGACATCATGCGCTTTTTTTGATAATAGTGGCGAGTTTATTAACCTTGATTACTCTGTTTTTAAGTCAGCACTTTTGGCATCAATACCGCTTAGTACTTATGTTCATTTATTTAACTGCACTGGTTATTTTGATTACCGGTCTGGCCAAAAAATTAGAGCCAACATTTAGTTTTAACCTGTCACCTAAAGGTATTAAATACAACCACAGATACGGCCACTGGTTTGTCAGTTGGCAACAAATTCAACGTATCTCATTAATTAAAGAGACCTCAGGTTTAGCGCAAATAGAACTACCTTACCTAGGTATTAAGTTAAAACGACTTGATGACTTAACTGAGCAAATATCTCCCCGTTTAGCCAATAGATTAATACACGAACAAAAACCTTTAATAAGCTTGGCTGTTTTACAAGGTCTGTTATCACTAGAGGAAAGCCTGCTTAATTTTAATGGCTTTACGCTCTCATCGGGGCAAATCATCAAAGGCCCTTTAGCGGCTTTTTTATATCATTGCCAAGCACTGCATAATGCTTTTGGCTTTCATCTCTATTTACCGGAGAGCAGCACAGATAGAGAGTTAAATGATTTTTGTTCATTGCTCAAAAACTGTATGAGCAGTGCAAAAAATTACCCTTAACTCTTTGGCATCCGCTCGACTAACAAATCGATAAAGCAGCGAACTTTCGGTGATAAATGTTTACGGCTAGGATAAATAACAAAAACATCTACAACGGGGGCTAGATAATCATCAAACAATATTTCCAATTTTTTATCGGCTAATTCCTGCTCCATGGTAAATTCAGGTAGACGGCAAACCCCCTGCCCGGCGAGCACCATCGCTAACTCCATTTGCGCACTGTTACAGGTGAGTTTAGCGTTAACATCTACGTTGATATCTTTACCTTCTTTACTGTCTTTACTTTGGTATAACCAACGTGTTGGTGTTTTCAAGTTACTGTAACAAATACATTGATGCAGGCCTTTTTCTTGACTCAAGTCTTCAGGGTTCTGTGGCCGACCAAATTTTTGTAAGTAATCATCTGTTGCAACCGTATAAGCTTTACAACTGTATATCTTTCGACAAACTAGGCTAGATTCCACTAACTTAACGGTTGCTCGTATAACTAAATCGAAGCCATCTTGTACCAGGTCAACATGTCGATCATTTAAATCGAGCTCAACCTGTACTTCAGGGTAACTTCGCATGTATTCAGATAAAACATCTTGTAAATAACTTTGTGAAAAAGCAACAGGGCAACTTATTTTTAACTTTCCCTTTGGACTAATATGCCCTTGATTTAACAATTTCAACGAGTCTTGCGCATCAGCGACTAATTGCTGACATTGTTCAAAATAACGCTGACCTTCGGGCGTTAAACTGAGCGAACGTGTGGTTCTATGCAATAAGCGCACTCCTAACCGACTCTCTAACTTATTTATCTCTTTGCTAATATAGGAATTAGAGTGGCCCGTTAATTCTGCAGCTGCAGAAAAGCTGCGACAATTAACCACCTGTGTAAAAATCACCACACCATCAAATAGTTTTGTTTCTGGGTTATTAAGTGTCATATGGAAACAGTTATATGCTTTTTAAGCTATTAATCATTAATAACACATAATCTATACTGTTTGTTATTAACTTACCACGCGAAATCAAGGAAATATTCACGATGAAATTATTAGCCTTTGCTGCAAGCAGCAGTTCAAAATCAATTAACAAACAATTAGCGAGCTACGCCGCTTCTTTAGTCACTCACGATGATGGTGTTGAAGTAGAGATATTAGATATTAATGATTATGAGATGCCATTATTTAGTCAAGACAAAGAAGAAATATTAGGTCAACCGGAACAAGCAAAAGCCTTTTATGAAAAATTAGGTCAAGCAGACGCTATTATTATCTCTTTTGCTGAGCATAATGGTTCATATACTGCGGCTTATAAAAATTTATTTGATTGGACTTCGCGTATTGATATGAAGCTTTTTCAAAACAAAGCCATGGTATTGTTAGCTACCTCGCCAGGTCCAGGTGGTGCTAATACAGTCTTAACCGCAGCAACAAATTCTGCGCCATATTTTGCTGGAGATGTAAAAGCGAGTTTATCCATTCCAAGTTTTTTTGATAATTTTGATATGGACAAACAAGTGATAAACAACCCAGCGTTATTAGATAAATTACAAAGTGCATTAGCTTTGCTTTAATAATACCTTTAAGGTTTAGTTTTAGTTTTAGCTCTTTTTAATGAGGTATTCCGAGCGAAGCAAAGCTTCGCACAGTATTTTTTCATAGGATATTAACAAACGAGTGACTTAGTTTTATTAGCGCCACCTTATTTTTCCGGACGCTCGATGTTTAATGCCTTAATAACAGTTGGATTGTCTAAATAATGTCTCTGGAGGTAAGCTTGTATCTCTTTTTTATCTTTATTTGAGTACCATGAGCCATTAATTTCATCAAAGTTATCTTCGCTATAAGTGCCAAGCAAATGCCGATTAATGTCATTAATAACCTGTTTACCCAATTCCGTTTTTGAGCAACTGAAATGTGCAATAACAAAAGGTGGTGCGCCGGCAACATTATATTGTTCCAACTTGCTTTGTTGCACCAACGATGGGTTCATATCAACAGGTAAGGCCAATAAATAATCTACCCTTCCTGCATATAACATAGACTCCAGCGCAGAAACTCGATACGTTCCACCTCGATAATAAACATTATCGGTACTGAGTTGAGCAATTTTACTATCTAAATAACGACCAAAAGAAACACCATCAGCTAAACCTATATATTGATTTGGTTGGCTATCAAATAATGCTTTAATTGAATTGAGTTCACCTTGCTCATTAATCAATGACGGCAGCAATGGCGTGTATTGATTAAATCGATAAAGTTTGTGTGTAAGATAGAAACTTTGAGGAAAAGAATAGTAGGAATATACTTCTCTTTCTTTAAGCTTTGCGCGATTTGAAACACATGCGTTAGGGTTGCTTTTAAGAAAACGGTTTATTCGTTTCATTGAAACCCTTTTCACTTCAATATCATACTGTGTTAACGAAAAAATAATATGACGTTCTACCGAGGTCGCGGCTGAATTACTTGGTGACATTTTATCTAATAAGTTTAGGTTTTCACTTTTGTCTTCCACAAGCCAGATTATTTTTTCTTTGGCGGTAACTTGCACTGATAAAAAAAGAAGAAAAATGATGTGTAGTCGGTTTAACCGTAAATTCATACTTAAAATCAACATATTAGTATCGCCTTGGAACGAAGGTAAAATCATATCAAGGGCAAAGCAGAACGCTTTAAGAGCATTTTATTACGGAGTACCCTCTGTGTCTACACATCAGCAATATTAAAAGAGCAATTAGGTCAAAGAGAATAATGAATCTTTGAGGCACTCTTTATTAAGCTCTAACTTTTACATTAACATGCAAACCTCTGCGAAATTAACTGGTTTAAATAGAAGCAAAATACAGAACTAAAGGTAATGCAATAGATTGATAAGTTCCTTTGATAACACCTTCAACACTAGCACATAGCGATATTCACTGTTATTGTGCTAACCATGACACTGTGACTTTTTTGAGAACGATGATTTCTTATGGTACCCAATAGCTATTTTCCCCACGTAAACAATATCATGCATGCTGAAAACGTAGCCATTAGTGATATTGCGGCCACTGTCGCCACCCCTTTTTATTGTTATTCAAGTAGTGCCATTGAAGAAAGTTATTTAGCTTATCAAGCGGCTTTTTCTCAAGCTATTTCAGTCTCGGAGCCAAAAACATTATTAGCGCAAGAGACCTTAATTTGCTATGCAGTAAAAGCCAACGGTAATCAAGCAGTATTAACTACGCTGGCAAAATTAGGATCCGGCGCCGATGTGGTGTCTATAGGTGAAATACGCCGTGCGATTAGTGCTGGTATTCCCGCCAGCAAAATAGTCTATTCTGGTGTGGCAAAAACAGCCGAAGAAATCGAATATGCTCTTACCTTAAGCATTTTTCAATTTAATGTCGAATCAGAGCCTGAACTCGAATTAATAAGCCAAATGGCAGTAAAACTTAATACCGTGGCTAATGTTGCTTTTCGAATCAACCCCGATGTATGCGCGCAAACCCACGCCAAAATATCAACAGGTAAAGCAGAGAATAAATTTGGTATACCTCTTTCTAAAGCACGTTTGGCATATAGCCGAGCTGCAAATTTACCGGGTATAAAAGTACAAGGCGTTGATGTCCATATTGGATCGCAACTAACAAAATTAGGCCCTTTTGCAGAAGCTTATCAACGCATTGCACAATTAATTATTGAATTAAGGGAAGACGGCCATGATATTAGTGTAATTGATGTTGGCGGAGGTTTAGGTATTACCTACAAGGATGAAATATTGCCCACCAAGCAAGATTACGCTGATATCGTCAATAAAGAATTAGGTCACCTGGCGTGTAAAATTGTCATTGAACCAGGACGTTCATTATTAGGCAACGCCGGTATTTTAGTTTCCAGTGTCGTTTTTGTTAAAAGTGGTGAAGAGCGAGAATTTTTACTGCTAGATGCGGGCATGAATGATTTAATTAGACCAAGCATGTATGAAGCCTACCATCAAATTCACAGTGTTGATCAAAACAATCGAGAATTAACAACTTATGATGTTGTTGGTCCCGTTTGTGAAACCGGCGATACCTTTGCTAAAGCTCGACAAGTACATTATTCAAAGCAAGGTGATTTAATTGCTATTATGAGCAGTGGTGCTTATGGGGCTGTCATGTCGTCAACCTACAATACACGCATGTTAGCACCGGAAGTTATGGTGAAAGGTGATAAGTTTGCTATCGTTAGACAGAGACCAAGTTATGACGAAGTAATTAACGCTGATATTGTGCCTAACTGGGTATAAATTAACATAATTTACCGTAGTAAAATTAGCGAATTCGAATAGGTATAGGTATAGGTTGCCTAGTTTCTCTGCAACCTATAACAAATGATAACCTCATCTGCTCTTTTTGGCAGGCTAAGTTGCTATTATCTAGAGAACCTCGTCACTATAGCGTATCCTAGTGGTCACTGAATTTATTCTTGTTATTTATGACCATTAAAGTAAAAAACCTACCCGACTCTAAAATCACCTGTTCAAACTGCCAAGCATCTTGTTGTCGGTTAGAAGTAAGAATAATTTCAGATACCGGCGTTCCTAACCATCATATCTGTGTTGATGAGAATGGCAGTGAATCAATGCTGCGTTTAGAGGATGGCAAGTGTTCCGCGCTAAACAGAGATACGTTACTGTGCTCAATTTATGAAAACAGACCCTGGGTCTGCCGTGAATTTGAGATGGGCTCATATGAATGTATTAATGAGCGTATGGAAGACCAATAATAATTTTTTCTTAAGCTTAAGTTAACTAAAACAACCGAAAGCACACCAGATACTGTGCTGGTATTTTCAAGACAAAATATCTTACGTTTTCAATGTAAAACAGCATGCTGACAGTTAACCTATTAACCTTTTTCTGGCATCAGCTTCAATGTTCGACTGCGATTATATTTTATAACGACTTTTGCTTAGTAATTTATTTCACCCCCTAATAACGACCTTTAAAGGACCGGTTAATTAACGTAAAAACAATGACTTACAAGGCGACTGATGAGTTATTGTTTTTTATTTTGTAGCGCATATGTAGCAGTTAAAAGTAAAGTGTTACATTGGCTTAGGGTTTATAACAAATAAACTGTTAGTTATTCATTCTTTAAAGCTATCCGATCTATCATTTTGATATTGATATCAACTAAGACTTCCTTAAGGCCTAGAATAGCCCCCGTTTTCAAGTTAGGTTCTAATGCATCTGTATCTAATTTCTCAATTGTATTTTTAATAATTAGATGCTCAGGTTCGAGAAAATCTTCAATATTGCTAAAGCTATATTTTTCTCTCATGTAGTTAGCGAAACAGTAAACATCATTGCTAGACCAATTAAAAAGTGTATTTATTAAAGTTTCAGCACCAATTTTATGAAGAAATGGAGTATGTGAATATTTTTGATATATGTCGTTTTCTAAACTTTCCCATGACGTATGGAATGAGTTGGTAAAACTTTCACTTTCAGAAAGTTGGTTAATTTCTTTCAGAAGCTTAAGCTTTACATTATAGAGTTTATGTATTTCAATATTAAAAAAACTCCTCATTGCACCTCTGCTTGGTATTTGATTTATATCAAAGCATTCAATTTTTTTATTTTTACAAAAATCAATAATGTTAATTGAAGACAGTTCAGATGAAAAATACTTCTTTTCAGTTAAATGAACAAATAGATCGCAAGCACTGAACCATTGGCTTATATTCAAATTACAATCACTCTGGATGACAGCAGTCAATAATCCAATACCTTCTTGAAACTCAAGTTCAGTTAGTTGGTGAATTAATGAATAGTTCATGATTTTATCAATTAGCCTTTTTTCTGTAGGCAATCGTAACTCTGTAACAATATTCTCAAGCTTAAAAATACCTTCACAACAAAAATCGACTAAATACTCATGACTTATGTCACCAGCTAAAATATCATCTAATTTTTGTTCATATAAACTACTAGATGAGTCCTTATCGGTACTTATAATGCGAGTCATATATGTTTGTGCAGACTGTTTAATTTCTTCAGATGAGTAACCGACCTCGAATTTTGCATAACAAATTTTGATTACTTGGTGAAGAATTTTAGATAAAGCAGTTTTTTGCGAAACATGTGCTTCATTAACGATTAGCCTTCTTAGCTTCTTAAATTTAATTAATGCTCTTTTTAGAACCCGTATGTTGGAAGAACCTATTGAGTTTATGTGAAGTATAAATTCATTAAAGAGTGCATCAGATAGTTCTTCTTGAAATTCGTCTCTCAATATTGATGCTACCTGCTCTGGTGTATAACCAAATTTAACTTTATCTATGAAGACTTTTTCAATATCGTCTTTACAACATAATTTTGATTCATTCGCCACAACAATGACTTTAATGTTTTTACTTTCAGCCAAATTAAGACATTCTCCAAGTATATCTTTTATGGTTTTACTATCTGAAATTCGCTCCAAATCATCAAGCACTAAAACTACATTATCTAAATCTGAATATAGTTTATATTTATAGGCACCAGCAGCTCCATTGAGTATCCCACCAATACCTCGCTCACCCATATTAGTTGCAATACTATCGACTACCTGGGTTGCTCTTTGTACAAGGTTAGAAGTTTCTGCATTGTTAGTTAATGTTAAAGAGATTAACCTATCTCTGAAATCATCTATGCTTGAAATACCATATAAAGAGAAATAGTGAAGTTCATGAGCTCGAAACTCATCTTTCAAAGAAACTTCTAGCTCATTTTTAATATAATGTGTCTTACCGCTTCCCCAACTCCCATCTATTAGCAACATCTGGGGAAAAGCGGTCTCTTTTAGTAATTCAATAATATTAGAAGTGTGCTGCATGTATAACCCTATCTTTGGTAACAACTTTATAAACCGCCTTTAAAGGCATAATAACATTTTAAATAAACACATAATTTAAATTTTTGGTGAAATATTGATACTAATTTTCCAAATAATTTCACTTCCTTGATCATCAAACTCAAGCTTTATAGGTAATTTATCAAGGTTTGTCCCTTCAAAGTTTACTTTTACTAAACTCTCATTATCATTAACTAAAACAAAGTTGGTCGAGTCAGAATTAACGCATTCTATTGGACATGAGAAGATACTATCTGGCCAAACTAAAGTTTTTGTATCTCTCACAAAGCCTCTTTCAATCAATAAATTCAGGCCTGATCGACCAATTATAATTAACCTCCCATTTGAGTAAGGAGTACACGCATTAGCATCTAGTGACTTTGCTTTGTCGTTCAAGATAGCATTAGTAACTTGTCTCAAGTGCCTATCAACGACCTTTGAATTACCACCAAACTCATAATAAGCTCCAGAATTATCTAAAAATGCTCTTCTTGGAGCTCTGACGTTATATATATGCCCTGAATTTGGCACAAGAGTTAATTTTTTAAGTAACGCTGAATTTTTCAAAACCCTCTCAGCACCTTCATAGAATGAAGAATTAAATCTTTCCAATATCAAATTGCTCATAGGATCAGTTGTTAATTTACGTTTCAATAAATCTGAGATTCTATTACTTAACTCATCAATATATAGGATGCATCTACTTTCGATATCATCTGTAGAGCAAGCGTGTAAAATTAGTAGCTCTTGGATAGCAGGGTTAACCATGCAATTTGGTATGATTCCTTTCATCTTATTTAATAAGTTGACGGATTTATCTAGCTTATCAATAGACATTTCAGAAATAAATGAATAGTCACCTTTCTCATCTCCTGATTTAAAATTTTTGATGATTTCATAAATGAAAAGAATTGAAAGCCCTTTGGATAAGTATAGTGACCAATTACTCATTCGATCCCACCCCATGAAACGTTCTTGAGTGAAGTAAGGTAAAAATACCTCTTTCAATGACGATGGGATTAAAGTGGAATTTAGTGATATTTCTTCAGCATTTATAGAGTTTTGTTTTTCTCTACATCTTACAATAATACTAGGCTCTAATTTAGCGGAAAGGGCAATTAAGTTAAGCACCTCTGATTCCAATAAAGTCTTAAACCTAAATAAAAGCAGTTTTTCTTCAAAATCCCTAAATGTTTCTTCAAGGACATTTACTAGCTCAATATCAGGTTCTTTGAGTTCATCAATTATTAGCTGCTTAGTTGTTGGTATCTCTTTAACTATTATTTGAACACCATCTTGCTTATCAATATTTTCAACTATTAACTGTCGAAAATTAGCAGCATGTTCTGAAGTAAATAATTCCTGTATTTCGGTTTGAATAAACCATTCAAAACTTTCTTTTCTCTCATGAAAATTGATAACCTGATTTGCAGATTCAAATAAATTAATTATATTTTCTATATCATTATTTTTTATGTTTAAATTCACTAAATCTCTAAAGTGTATAATAAGTGCATTTTGAGCTTCCTCATTCCATTTCCCAACCCAACTTATATTTAGAAATACACGCCCTGACGAAATAGGCTTATAAGTTGCTTTTAAGTTAGTTTCTATTGAACTAGCTAAGTAATATAATGAGGATAGCCAGTTAGTGTAAACAACAGCCTCCGTAGATTTAATACACTTTGAAACAATGTATGAATAGTAATGAGCAACTTGCATGTATTTATGTGAATTTTTGTTCTCTAATAATGAATAGCATATGTAATCCAACCCACTTAAAAAGCATGTGACGGCTTCATGATTCAGAGGTTTATTTAATTCTTTTGTAAATTTATATCCGATTTCCCTGTAGCTTTTACTCATTTCAATATATTGAGGGTCATTTATAAGGTGAAATGATTCATATTCACTTAATACTTTTATCTTCAATAAAAAATTTTTATCTTTTATCTTTAAATGTTCATCTATAAAGTCAATTCCTATAGATTCTTTTACCCAATCGAGGCCTTGAACTACCTTATATGTGTGTTCAAAATGCTGAATAACACAACGTATTAAGTAAAAAAACTTTATCAATATATATAAAAGAATGAGCAAAAAAATGAATTGATTAAAGTCAATAAAACCATCCACTACTTTAAAAACTAGAACTTCACATATATAGAAAAGTAGCTTTTTGTTCATTTCACGAGGTTTGATTGTGGCTGTAAAATCAATGAATGTTACTAAAGAAGGAGATTGATATTTATCTGAAGCCCATTGCAATGTTTGTTGAGCGATAGGAATAGCTATTGCAGCCAGCGCCGCAAAGAGTGTAACAGTATCGGTTAAATACGAGCTATATACTTTTTGGGAGTCTAAAAAGGATGATTGAAAAAAAGAAGAAAGTACACTATTTTCATATAATTCACCAACCACTGATATAGCATAAAAAAAACCATTTACTATATTTTCCATATTAAGCAAAATCTCATAAGAATAATTCCGTTTTAATGAATAACATTACCATAAATTAAATTTTATATAAATTATAACAAGTTAAAACTCCATCTATTAAATAAATCAGTAATATTCTCTATTTATAACAACCTTTAAGTACAGTTATTTACAGAACTCCAAGTTAAAACAAACTTCGTTTGTTCTTTCTAACCGCCAATTAAAAAATCGTGTCGTTATCATCTTCCCTTCATAGAGCAACCCTTTGATGGTTTGAATAAAGTTTCCGTCATAGGCCCCAAGCTTACATTCGCCTGTTTCAGTGTTTACTGCGTTATCATAAGCAAGTCGTAAAGGTCTCTCTTTTCGTTTAGCAAATACACCACCCATCGCGTTAACATAATCATGCCAACGACTTTCATCTGCTGCTTGTCTGGCTTTCTCAACTCTTTCCGGGAAAGAATCAACACCAAGTTTTTGTTTTAATCGTCTAAGTTCACGCCACACAGAGACACTAGCACCGCCAATTTGCTGAAATTGACGAATACACCAACAAGACGACCAAGCATCAACACGTTGCGCTGCGGTAATTGGGTCTTCACCGTAAACACCTTTATCTAATCCTTCACCATCGATGTTCTTTGAAACGTATTTAGCGATGTAGCCTGTAGCACTGCCCTTTTTAGGGTCGATGAGTTTAAAGTCACAGCGGTTTTGTGCTGCGCCTTTTTCATCACCATCTTCTTCGAGTGAGTAATGGGTTATTACGTGAGGCCCCCCCTAATAAGGCGTTAATTTTTCGAGGTGAAAGTTAACTCTGTAAGATCAATATATCTGTAGTAAACGGCTTTAATTTACACCGCTTTAACTGCTTCAATATTCTCTAACAATACTCGATAACAATACTCGATAACCGACATTGCCGTATAAAACTTGTCGGCCATTATCAATGATATGACAGACTACCCTAAAGGTATTGAGCTCTTGCTTGTTGGTAATCAAACATCAACGCAGCCATTGCCGTACCATCATTTAATGTCTTATTGACTAAACTAACCTCTATTCCTGCCATTTCAATAAGCGTAAATAAAACATCAAGATGAGTGATATCTTTGGCTTCAATAAAAAGTAATTTTCTAAAAATAGCTCTTAGGACAAAGCGTTGCAAACACCTTCAAGATCACAAGTGATCACTGACACATTCTCATAACCAATACGCTGTAGCTGTTCGCCAGCAAAGGTTGCTCTAGCGCCCGTTGCACAGTGAATGAAAATGGCTAATTCAGCATCAGGATACATTTGCAACATTTTCATTTCTAATAAACCACGAGGAATATTAATGGTCGCTACAGCTGACTTTTGCGCAAATTCACTTGGCTCTCGCACATCAATAATAATGCCGTTATTCGTTTTACTTTGAACAATAGCCTGCGTTGCTGTCACGGTATTTAATGTTGCCCTAACTTGAGCAAGCACTTCAGGGATTGTTTTTAACATGGTAAATCCTTATTTTTATTACGTTGGTTTTAGCTGGTTCTATCTGGCTATCTCTGGTTATATTCACTTCGGTTTTACTCAATTCATCTAATGCCTTCAAACCAAGTTTTCAGAATAGTCACCATTGAGAAATATTTATATTTATATTTACATTAGCAAAAGCTAATAAACATTATATTAGCCTTTACTAATTTAGAAAACAATGTAAACTCGAATTAATTTCAACCATAAGATGAATTATCTATGAATATTGAACCACAAGAATTAGCTGAAAATGCTAACAAGGTAGCGGCAATATTAAAGCAACTGTCAAACCCATATCGGTTAATGATCCTATGCTGTTTAAGTGAAAAAGAACTCACGGTAGGTGATTTAAATCAGCAAATAGACCTATCTCAGTCAGCACTATCTCAACATCTAGCCAAACTAAGAGAAAGTGAAATAGTTGCCACAAGACGAGAGTCTCAAACTATTTATTATCGTATTAGCAATGAAAAAATAGAAGATTTACTGAAAGTTTTACAAGATAAGTTTTGTACAAATGACAACTAATGCTCTGTAACAAACATCAAAGTAAACTGCCTAGACTAGAGATTTTTTAATGAAAAATGCTAATAATTTTACCTCAATACTTATTGCTAGTGTCCTAAAGAGCAAAATACCCTTTTTCATTTTGCTCTTGTCAATATTTGCGGGTCTTGCAGCGCTGAACTTTACTCCACGTGAAGAGGAGCCCCAAATAGTAGTGCCTATGATAGATATTGTCGTAGACGCTCCCGGAGTTAACGCAAAACAAGTTGAGCGATTAATTACTACGCCACTTGAAAAATTATTAGCGCAAGTTCAAGGTGTTGAGCATGTTTACTCTGTTACTAATAACGCTCAATCTGTGGTCACTTTACGTTTTTATGTGGGTGAAAACCGTGAACAAGCATTATTAAATACCTATAACAAGGTACATTCGAATACTGATAAAATTCCTGCAATAGCAAGCAACTGGCAAATACGGCCAATTGAAGTTGATGACGTTGCCATTATTATGTTGGCTTTATACAGCAGCAACAGTAAGCAAATTGATGATTACGGTCTGCGCCGTTTGGCCGAAGAAATTTCTACCTCTTTACAAACAATAGATAATACTAGCGAAGTCAATGTTATCGGCGGGCGTAGTAGAGAAATTCAAGTCAATTTGAATCCTGAACAAATGACAGCCCGTAAAGTAACAATTAGCGATGTATTCAATGCGATCAATGTCTCTAATACCTTAGCTCACCATAGTAATATCGTTTTAGGCAATCAATCCATTCGTTTAGAAAGTGGTGATGTTTATCGCACCATTACCGAGCTAAAAGAAACACCTGTCAGTGTCGTTGATGGCAGTATTATTTTATTAAAAGACATTGCTAACATTATTGACGGGCCTAAAGAACAAAACTCTTATTCGTGGATCGATTTTAATCATAATTTATCTGGCGACAAAAGTGGTGCTGACCAGCCAATGGTAACTATCAGTGTCGCTAAGCAGCGCGGTAGTAATGCGGTAACCGTAGCCAAAGCGGTTCATGAAAAAATGGCAGAATTACAACAGAGCATTTTTCCAGAAAACGTACATATTGAAGTATTACGAGATTACGGCGCAACAGCCAATGAAAAAGTGAATGACCTAACCACGAGTTTAGCCTTTGCAATCTTTACTGTTGTGGTATTTATCTGGGTATTTTTAGGATGGCGCTCTGCCGTTGTTGTCGCTTTAGCCGTACCTATTTGTTATGGCATTACCTTATCCTTAGATTTAATTTTTGGTTACACCATCAACCGGGTAACATTATTCGCCTTAATATTGTCTTTAGGATTATTGGTAGACGACCCTATTACCGGCGTTGATAATATTGAACGTTACTTAAATGATGAAAACCTCAGTGATAAATCAGACACACTGCAAGATAAAGTAGTAGGTGCGATAAATGAAATTAGAGTGCCGCTGTTAATGTCAACGTTAACGATCATTTTAGCCTTTATGCCACTCGCGTTTATTACTGGCATGATGGGGCCTTATATGGCACCAATGGCATTTAATGTGCCCTTAAGCGTGATCAGCTCAACACTGGTTGCCTTTTTAGTAACGCCATGGCTCGCAGCTAAATTTATTAAAGAAAAACCTATACAGTCCACTCTCCAAAAGAGCGTACAAACAAAGAGGCAACCAGGATTTCACTTATTTTATCGTAAAATGTTAAGCCCGCTATTAGAAGACCGTCGTAAAGGTAAGTTAGTCCTATGGTTGGTATTAATAACCTTCATTGCTGCAGCTATGTTACCTGTAATGCGCTTAGTGCCTCTAAAATTACTGCCCTTTGATAATAAAAATGAAGTGCAAATTATTATTGATATGCCAGAGAGCGCCACGTTAGAGCAAACAGCCGCCATGGCTAAAAGGGTATCAAATAAAATCCAGCAATTTCCTGAGGTTACCAGTGTTGCCAGTTATGTTGGTTTACCCTCACCTATTGATTTTAATGGCATGGTTCGACAATACTACCAACGACATGCCCCTTTCATGGCCGACTTACGGGTAATATTAATTGATAAAGCCAAACGAGAACATCAATCACATGCCATCGTCTTAAGGTTAAGAGAGCACTTAGCCGATCTTAATAAAGACGGTGTCCGACTTAAAATTGTTGAAGTTCCCCCCGGTCCACCGGTATTAAGTACTCTAGTGGCAGAGCTTTATGGTGATGAATTTACTCAATATAGTGAGTTACAACAAGCAGCAGTCATTGTCGAAAATCGCTTAAAAAAAGAAGCTTTTGTTGTTGAAGTTGACTCAACGGTTGGTGACGATCAACAACAGTTGCGTTTCATCACTGACAAAGCTAAAGCGGCTTTATCAGGTGTTTCAACAGCTGACATAAATCAAGCCCTCGGGGTTGCTAATCAGGGGGAAGTTGCCGGCTTTATGCATATTGATAATGAGGCATCTCCCTTAGCAATTAACTTAAAATTTGCGCTACAAGAGCGGGAGTCATTAAGTGATTTAAACCGTATCACCATTAAAGGGCAAGCGGGTATAGTTCAAAATACAACAGCTCAAGGCATTGATATGGCGCCACAGCCTTTGGTATCACTGGGTGAGTTAGGCGAATTTATTCCACAAATTAGTGATAAAGCGATTTTTCACAAAGATTTACGACCTGTCGTTTACGTTACTGCTGATATTTCAGGGCGAACGCCTGCAGCCATCATTGCTGATGTAAGCGCTGACTTTAACCAAACAGCCAAAGAAGAAATCAGCCATCTTAAGCCAAATAATAAAATACATCGAGATAGTGAAGATATAAGTAATAACTGGCAGTCACGTACTTTTTTAACCAGTGGTGGCGATCAACAGTGGCAGTTGCCTGAAAATATTGAACTATCATGGAGCGGTGAAGGCGAATGGCGTATCACACTCCGTGTTTTTCGGGATATGGGTCTTGCCTTTGTATTTGCTCTTGCGGCTATATTTATTGTCTTACGTATTCAAACAGGCTCTGCTGCCCTGTCTGGAATTATTATGTCAGCGATCCCGTTAACTGTTATCGGCATTATGCCCGGTTTCTTTTTACTCAACCAGTTTGGCGAACGTGAAGTTGCAGGTGCGCCTGAGCCGATATTATTTACCGCCACAGCCATGATAGGCATGATAGCGCTTGCCGGCATTGTCGTACGTAATTCCTTAATACTTATCGAGTTTATCACCCAAGCACGTGATAATGGCGCCAGTATAAAAGAGGCATTATTACAGGCAGGGGCTGTACGTATGCGACCAGTATTATTAACCGCAGGCACAACATTATTGGGGAATTTAATTATTACCCTCGACCCTGTATTTAGCGGCCTAGCCATTGCGATAATTTTCGGTATTATTTCATCCACCGTATTTACCCTCTTGGTTGTTCCTATTGTCTATCTTTTAGTTTTTGATAAAGGTGAGGATAAGGCTAACAATAACGGCACTAAAAAAATAGATAAGCTACAGAAAGTTGAAAGTAGTTTTACCTGTAATGCAGGCAATGCAGCAACCAGTACAACATCTATAACGGATAACAAGGCTTAATTATGAACACACAACAAACAGCACAGACTTCGGTCAAGCAAAAAAAAAGCTTAATAGAAAAAATTATCGTGCCCGTACTCGCCTTAGCTTTGTTATTAATGCTGGTGGCTTGGTTGGCTGGTTTTTTTAATGACAAGGTAGCACCTCAGTTAAAACCTCAGTTAACACCTCAGACAAAGCCGCAACTCAATAGCCTAGTTACTTCAACTGAAATCGACAGTAGCTATATTGTTACCAGTAAAAAAAGTACTGTTTTTGAAGGCGTTTCGGCGAGTATAGCCGCAAAACAAGCAACGATAATATCATCTCGACTATTAGCAAGAATAGACGCAATTAGCGTACGTGCTGGCGATGATGTTAAACAAGGTGATGTACTTATCACTTTAGAGCAAAACGATTTAAATTCGCAAGTTATTGAGGCAAGTGAACAAGTCAAGGCAATGCAAGCTAGACACAAAGAAGCAAAACAAAATTATAAACGAGCGCAAGAGCTCTATAAAAAGAACATTACTTCTGAATTTGTTCTTGATAAAAGCAAGGCCGATTACCAAAGTTTAGTAGCTGAGTTAACTGCCGCTAAACAAGCGCTAAAGCAAGTCAAAACGATATTAAGTTATGCCACTTTACGTGCGCCTATTAGCGGTAAAGTTGTTGACCGATTTACCGAGCCTGGCAATACAGCTCAACCAGGTACTAAGTTATTATCCCTGTATAACCCGTTGTCATTAAGGGTTGAAGCGCAGGTACGTGAAGCGCTTGCCTTAACCTTAACTCAAGGACAGAACATAAAAGTAGAATTACCTTCATTAAATAAAACCTTAACAGGTTTAGTTGAAGAAATAGTACCTGCTGCGAATACAGGCTCACGCAGTTTTTTAGTCAAAGTAAGTATTTCGTCTCATGTAAATGGTCATGAAAATTTACTACCCGGCATGTATGCCCGTTTACTTATCCCCGCAGGTGAAAGCAATAAACTTTATTTACCTGCCAATAAAATAGCAAGTGTCGGACAACTTAACTTTGTTTTACTTGATGTTAACGGTCGGGCAGAACGTCGTTTTGTGCGCTTAGGTCAAAAAAATGACCAGGGTTTAGTGGCTATCATTTCAGGGGTACAGGTTGGGGATAAAGTATTAACGCCAAAGTAACTTAGCGCTAATAGCCCCTAGTATTTAATAACTAATGGAGTAATAGTTATAGACTTATCAATCCCCTTGTTTATTGTATTTTGCTTGTATGAATGATTATCAGACCCAAGCCATTAACCCGAAAGAGATCTAGCGTTTAAAAAATGGCTAAAACTAGCTCAAACATCACATTTTCCAACAGCTAAGTAATATTTTTTAACTAAGATGTTAATTTTTGATCTCAAATTTGTTAGGATCGCGCACAATTACACCTATTCAATTTTATCTCTTTTATTACAGGTACTTTTAAAAGCATTTTTTAAAGCACTCTTTAAAGGAACTAAGGACGTTCATGAAAACTAAATTAACCCTTGCTGCACTTTGTTTATTCTCCTTAACCGCTCACAATACTCACGCTGCAGAGGAAGAGTCAACCTACACATCGTCTGCGGAATTAGGTTTTTTATTTAAAACAGGCAACACTAAAAGTGGTGATATAAAAGCCGCTTTTAACCTTAAGCACGAAAAAGGCCAATGGCGCAACGTAGTTAATATTAATGCCTTGGCCAAGAAAACAGAGATAACTGATGAAGCGGGTGATGATGAGTTTGAAACCACTGATAATAAGTGGGATATCATTACACAAACCAACTACTCTTTGCATAAAGATGGTAAAAATTATCTTTATGCAAACTTAGCTTACGAGCAAGATAAATTCAGTGGTTTTGTTAGCCAAAGTTCACTTTCAGCTGGTTGGGGTCGCCACTTTTGGGAAAACGAAACAAGCTCATTTTTTGCTGATGTTGGGCCCGGTGTAAAATACGATACTTTGCGTGCTATTTCAGCAACGAGTACAACACCAGCGATAGGTGAAACCAGTGAGACTGCCGCAATTATTCAAGCACAAATGTTGTATACAGCTAAAATTAACGACTATGTTGAATTTAAACAATACGTGGTTGCTAAACAAGCGTTAGAATCTGATAAAAACAGTGCCTACCGAGCAGAAAGTTCAATTACCACTAAATTGATTGAATCATTACAGTTTAAGTTTTCTTTTCGAATTGATTACGATACTGACGTAGAGCCTGAGTTTGAAAATACTAATACAGAAACATCGGTAACTTTAGTGTATAGCTTCTAATAGTTTCAATACTTTTCAAGCAAGCAACAATAGATAATTAAAAGGGCCCGATGATTTGAGCAATCAAATCATCGGGCCCTTTTCGTTAAAATCAGAGTAGAAATAACGGTAGAATAAAGCAGCACCTCCCCTGATAACCCTTTGACCTTATCTATAAAAAGTATATACTTAACAGCAGATTAGTACCGATTAGGCTGCATAATTGAATTCTTATTTATTCAATAAAATTTATTTATTAACAACCTTACTATTCACTGCAATAGTTTTCATGCTATCTAACAGCATGGCTTATGCGGCGCCAATCAACAAAATTGCCATTTTTTATCCTAAAGCTAAAGAACCCTATCGTAGTATTTATCAAGAAATTATTTCAGGCAGCGATAGCGCATCCATTGAGCTAAAGAAAAGTTTCAGTTTTGAAAAGTTCCTCATCGAAAAAAACTTTAATAGTGATGCAATAGCAAATCAACTAAAAGAAAAAAATATAACAAAAGTCATCGTTTTAGGTCATTCAGGTTGGAAATTAGCCAAAAAGCTCTCCAAACGACTATTACCCAATGGCAACAAAGCCTTTCATGTTGTTTCTGGCGCTTTACCCATTAGTCCGAGTGATATATCTGGCATTAGTTTAATTACCGACCCTGGTTATTTATTTAATTATCTGAAACAGGTGGCACCCAATGTAAAAACAATCCATGTTGCTTATAGTCAAAGAAGCGCGTGGTTAATTGAATTAGCAAAAGCAGCAGCACAACAACAAGGGTTAACACTACAACTTAAACTCGTTGCCAGTACCAAAGAATCCATTACTTTTTATCAACAATTATTTAATTCAGGGGTATCTGCTCAAGATGCCATTTGGTTGCCTCTCGATAGAATATCTTCTAATGACAAAGTTACTTTACCGTTTATCTTAGAAAAAGCTTGGTCAAAAGAAATTGTCGTCTTTTCTAGCAAACCCTCTCATGCAAAACGTGGCGCTTTATTTTCAACTTATCCAGATAACTTCGCCTTAGGAAAACACCTATTTACCATGGTACAAGAACTCGATAAACAGCCTGAGCAAAAAAATTTTTCACCATTGAAGTCAACTCTACTGGCGGTAAACTTAAGAACTGCTGCGCATTTAGGGCTTAAATATAGCGCTAAACAACAACAACTGTTTGAATTAACTTTTCCTAAATAATGCTAATGATAAAAAATAAAATATTATTAATGTCTCATGCAAGCTTTAAAAAGCAATTATTAAGTATCTTTATGCTATTGGTAATTTGCATGACAATTATTACCTCAGCATTAACCGCTTGGCAAAGTAGTAAAACACTTAGTGAAGCAACGATTGAAAACGGTTTGCAAATAACACTCAATTTTGCCGAGCAAAGCGTTTTAGCATTATTAACTGGCAGCGTTGAAAACGGTCAAGAAGCGATAAATAGAGTACTCGGTTTTAACTCGGTTGATGCGGTGGCTGTTTATAGAAATAACGGCGACATACTGGTAATTTCAGACGGCATGTCATTAAACGAACAAAGCATAAATATACAAAAACTCACAGCAACGCACCAGCTACTCTTTGAGAATGATAAATTTTGGATTTTCACTGCAAGAGTAATCTATAGCGATGACTCTTTCGAAAGTGATATGACAGACCCCGACGATATTCATATAAACCATCAACATATCGGTCATGTTTTTGTGCAGTACAATAAACAAGCGCTTCATCAAATACAGCAGAGTATTTTCGTTAACAATATACTTACCGGTGTGATCATATCGTTAGTACTTGCCTTGATAATGCACTTAATAATTAATCACATGGTAAAACCTTTACAAGCACTATCCCACACTATGGATGTTGCACGCGATACCGGCCAATACCCTAAAGCAGAAATAACTGGTGCACGTGAGATTAAACAAATAGCGCAAGCTTATAATCAAATGATGGCAATCCTAGAACATCAAAACATCGCTTTAGCAAAGAGTCATGACACACTTGAGTCTGAAGTTGAAATAAGAACACAAGCATTAATGGTTGCCCGAGATAGTGCCATGACCGCTAGCCGTCACAAGTCTGAATTTTTAGCAACCATGAGTCATGAACTAAGAACGCCGTTGCAAGCCATTATTGGCTATACCGATCTGGTGCGTGAAGATTTAGAGTTAGAATGTATGGACGAGCAAGTTGAAGACTTAAACAAAAGCATTCGTAGCGCACACAGTCTGTTAGCACTAATTAACAATATTCTCGACTTAGCTAAAATAGAGGCTGGCCGCATGGATCTACATTTAAAGCCCGTTAATATTAATAACCTCATCAATGAAACAATCGATACCGTAAGACCTATAGCACAAGCGAACAATAACGAACTAATACTTAATATAGGACAGCTTTCTCCAACATTAACGGTTGATCGGCAAAAATTGATGCAGATCTTTTTAAATTTACTTAGCAATGCCTGCAAATTTACCAAAAATGGCATAATTACTTTCGATATTAAAAACGATCATAGTTTTCTCTATTTTCACGTCAGTGATACTGGGGTTGGCATCCCCGAAAACAAGCTCAATTATATTTTTGAACAGTTCACCCAAGTAGATGCGAGTCAAACAAGACAGTTTGAAGGAACAGGGCTAGGTATGGCCATTACACAAAACTTCTGTCAATTAATGGGAGGTGAATTGTCAGTAAAAAGTCAATTAAATCAGGGGTCAACTTTTAGTGTAAAGTTACCACTTAAAGAAGATAGCTAAAGAATTGTGTTAAATAGAATAAAAATTAATATTAATACTAATAATAAAAAACAGTTTTTTTAAAGGTGCACTCATGACGTTTACTGCAAAAATTTTATCTTTATCAATCATGACTATTTTAACATTCCATGCAACGAATTTATCGGCAAAACCTTACATTACAGAAGAAGATAGTCTCGATGAAATAGAAGATAGCTTAGCTGATTTTTATGGTGACGAAGAGTTTGTTTCTATAGCGACCGGCACTAAAAAATCGATTCATAAAGCACCTTCAGTCGCCACAGTGATCACGAGTGACGATATTCAAGCAATGGGTGCCAATACTATTCATCAAGTAATTGAAACTGTCACGGGTATTCATACCTATCCCTCTAACTTTAATAGAATGAACCCCTCTTATTCTATCCGAGGCATTCACACAGCTGAAAACTCCCAGGTTTTAGTATTAGTTAATGGTATACGCACAACTTTTGCTTTTAATGGTGCCAAGTGGAATATTTTTGATTTAGGAGTGAACTTAATTGATCGTGTTGAAATAATACGGGGGCCTGGCTCCGCCGTTTATGGTGCGGATGCCTATTCTGGTGTTATTAATATAATTACCAAGGGTACTCAAGATTCTTTCAAAAATGATGCTGGGGTAAGAACAGGGTCTTTTGAGACTAAAAGTGCTTGGTTTAATTATGGCTATCAACAGAATGATCTTAAACTCAGTTTTAATGGCCAATGGCAAGATACTAGCGGAGATTCTAGTCGGGTAGTACAAGCTGATTTATTACACCTTTTGGGCTTACCAGACCTTTCCAACGCGCCTGGAGCTTTAGATACTCGTCATCGTTATGTAGATTTACATGCTCAACTTGATTTTAAAGGTCTTTATGCGAATTTATGGCACCTTGATATAGAAGGAGGCACTGGAGCAGGAGCGGCGCAGGCATTATCAAATAGCGATAAAACGACAGCTAAACAAACTAATATCGAGATAGGATATAAAGCAACTATCACAGACAACCTTACGATTGATATTAATTTATTTCATCAAAATTATGAAGATTTTACATATTTCAAAATTTTTCCTGATGGTTATATAGATGTAGATGGCGTTAAATATACTGACGGTTTTATTGGCGCACCTAAAGGTGAAGATACTAACTACGGCTTTAAGTTTATTTCAACTTACTCAGGCATAAACCAACATAACATACGGGTAGAATTAGGCCATAAAGACACTCAAGAAGTCACTGACGAATGGAAAAATTTTGGCCCTGGCATTATTGAAGAAGGTCAAACAACTCAAGATGACACCTTAACCAGTGTAAAGGGTACGCCATATATTTATCTTGGTGACAATGAACGTCGCCTTTCCTATATATCATTACAAGATGAATGGGCTTTTGCTAGCGATTGGGAGTTCACTGCAGGCATACGGTATGATGATTATTCTGATTTTGGCTCGACGGTTAATCCTCGTTTAGCACTGGTATGGCAAACTCAGCACAACTTAACCACTAAATTACTGTATGGCAGTGCCTTTCGAGCACCTTCATTTGGAGAGCTATATTCAAGTAATAATCCGGTATTACGGGGTAACCCTGAGTTAAAACCGGAAGAAATTGACACAGTGGAGCTCGCTATTGATTACCGACCTAATTTTGATTGGAAGATACTGTTTAATATATATAAATACCAAGCATCTGATTTAATTGGCGTTGTTGCCGGGCAAAAGCAAAATTCTCTTGAACAAGACGGCATAGGTAGTGAGTTTGAAGCGCATTGGCAAGTAAACAACCAGCTAAAAATTAAGTTGGGTTACGCTTGGCAAGATGCAGAGGATAGCGCAGGTAATTCGATCGCAGATGCACCACAACAAACTATTGATATGAATATTCAATGGAAAATCATGCCTAGTTTACGTTTGTATGCCGATAGCTTTTGGATAAATAATAGAAAAAGATCGTCTGCAGATCCGAGAGTGGCAATTGAGGATTATAATTTAACTAACCTGACATTAAATTATACTGCTTTCGATAATCTAACACTGACCTTAGCAGCAAAAAACATATTTAATAGTAATGCCAGAGAAGCATCGAACGGTGTTATTGCTGAGGATTACCCACTTGAAGAGCGTGGATACTGGTTAACCGCGAAGGTAAATTATTAATGATTGCAACTCCAAAGCCTACGCCAGCATCAGCATCAAGCACTGTAAGGTCTCGTGGCGATGTGTTTGCCAGTAAAATAGAAACTAAAATAACGGATGAACAATCGCCAATACATAACCCTTACCATGTTAATAAACAGCTTATTCATGGTTACGACCATTTAGATTTAATCGACAATTGCAATTTTGCCGACGTTATTTATTTGTTATTAAGGGGTAATTTGCCATCAGAAAAAGATAGCATTCTTTTTAATAAGTTAGCATTAGCGTTAATAAACCCGGGTCCTAGACATCCGGCAACTCAAGCAAGTATAACCGCAGGTGTCGGTAAAACAGATACCGTAAATATTTTACCTATCGCTTTAGGTGTTTACGGAGGGGCGTTTGATGGTGCTGGCGATATGGAAAAAACGATACGATTCTTGCGAAAATCATCTAAGAAAGCTGTTATTGAATTCGAAAAAGATGCCTTAAATAACAAAATACCCAGTATTACTCAGCACTTTGGTGATGCTGATACTTATGCAAATATATTACTCGATAAGTTAAAACCTTATGCGATAACAGGCAATGTTTTTTCTTGGTTAACTCAGTTGCAAGTACTTATCTATCCTAAAAATATTGGTGTGACTAAAACAAGTATTGCCGCAGCCATATTTGCCGATTTAGGCTTTCAACCACGACAAGGAGCAGCATTAATGCAGTTGCTTGCCGCTCCGGGGTTAATGGCTCACGGCTTAGAATTTAGTAATAAACCGGTAACCGCAATGTTATTTGAACCTGATGAAACTTACCAAATTGAGACAAAAGTAGAGTCAATAATCAATGAATAATTATCAGCCTTGGGAAAAATATCATGCGCGTATCGTCAGTAGTCGCGGTGGTTGGAAAATAGGTAGCGGTGTTCAAAATTGTGGTTACGACATGATGGATGACCTCGTCGGTAAAGCCAGTTATATGCAAGTTGTGGTATTAAATGCGACAGGCCGTTTGCCAAGCAAAGCAGTAGCCGACTGGATAGAAGCCATTCATATCTGTTTAAGCTGGCCAGATCCACGTATATGGTGTAATCGTATTGGTGCGCTTGCCGGTAGTAGCCGCACATCAAGTGTCACCGCAAGTTGTTTAGGTGTCTTAGCTGCCGAGTCAACTTCTTATGGCATAAAGCCACTAATAAGCGGTGTAGACTTTATTAAAGATGCCTATGCTCAAGTAACTCAAGGCGCTTCAGTCGAAGATTTCATCATATCGGAAACAAAAAAACATGGTGGAAAACCTCACTTAATGGGGTATGCAAGACCTATAGCAAAAGGTGATGAGCGTATCCCGGCTATGGAGAAAGTGACTAAAAACTTAGGTTTTTCTATCGGTGAACATTTAGCATTGGCTTATCAAATAGAATCAGCCTTAAGCATTAAATTTGATGAAAGCATGAATATTAATGGTTATATGTCCGCTTTTCTTGTTGACCAAGGTTTTACTGCAATTGAAGTATATAGAACGTTTTCAGCTTTGGTTGTTAGTGGTGTTACTGCTTGTTATGCTGATACGGCTGATAGAATAGCAGGAAATTTTGCCCCGTTAAAAACAGACGATGTCATTTATAAAGGCCGGCCATTGAGAAGCGTATAATTTTCATTTCACCTTAATACTTTTATACGCTAATCCTAAATCTTAAGTAAAATATGCTAGAGTTCCGTCTGTTGCTATTAATTTTTTCGATTGTTTTTATCCGCCTGGCGTAGCAGATTCATTTTTATCAGCTAAACCTTTAACCCTCTGCCCCATTGGCGGAACTTCATCCGCATCAATAATCAAATTTATCATGGTCGGACCTTTTTTTCCGCCTAAGCGCTGCCAGTCAATCTCTACCAATTCTTGTGGTGTTTTAATAGTAATACCTTCAATTCCCATTGATTCTGCCATTTTAGCATAATCAATTTTTGGCAATTCAAAACCTATCTCTTCTGCAGCACCGAGTTTCTGGCCATGTTTTACCATACCTAAAACACTATCGTTCAATACCACATAAATGACAGGTAACTGATGTTGCAATGCGACAGTAATCTCTTGCCCCGCCATTAAATAACTACCATCACCGGTAATACAAACAGAAGGCTCTTTACTCCCAAAACTACTGCCTATTGCTGCACCTATTGCCCAACCCATAGAGCCAAATCCCATAGCAATATGATAATTTCCTTGGGCATTTTTTCGATGAAAATAATGAGTAAACCAAGCCCAGGTATTACCGGCATCAAGGTGTAAACGAAAATGAGCTGGAATAGTTTTAGCAAACTCGGTTACCACGCGCTGTGGTTTTAAAGGTATGGCATCGGAAAAACAACTTTGGCTATCATTTAAGGTTATTTGATAACCATGACTTGAGTTTGAGCATTCTTCTGCTTTAAATTTCATTTGAATTGGGTCAACAGATCCCCACGAACGCCCCCACTTTAATCCTTCTTCGATATTCTTATTAAGCTGCTGAAATATTGACTTTAGATCGCCGCACACATGATGTTTTGCCATAGGTGTTCGAGAAAAATGTTCAATGGTGGTATCAATATGAACAAGCCTTTTACTCAACAAGTCTTGCTGCCATCCTCCTGTTCCCAGTTCTGTAATGGGCGTACCAACAGCAATAATCAAATCTATATCATCATCTTCCATCGTCTTTTGCGCACTGTCATGACCAGCAAAACCATAAACACCACGATAACGTTTATGGAAGCCGTCTACCCAGCGCTTACCAGCGGGTCCAGTAACAATAGGGGCATGAGTTAAGTCAGAAAAACGCATAATATCATCAATGGCAGGGCCGCAGCCTTTACCTAAAAATAAAGCAACACGCCAAGCATCCGACATCATATGGGTAAGTTTTTCAACGGCAGCATTATCAGTTAAGGTGATATCTTGAATCAAACGATTGATATTGACTTGAGAGTCACTTGTGGCGGGTTGGCGAAGAATATCTGACGGAATACTTATATGAACGGGACCATTGGGCGTATGGTTTGCAGCCATAAGTGCGGCAATGATCTTAGTATTCATTTGTTCAGTGTGGGATATTAATGTGCTGTAACGAGTACACTGTCGAAAAATAGCAACCGTATCAATCGCTGTACATGAAGATTCTTGTAGCGCATTTTTACCAAACTTAGGTAAAGGCGTTTGTGCAGTAATGACTAACATAGGTACGTTATCAGCATACGCGGAGGCGACGCCCGTCAGTAAGTTAGTTGAACCAGGCCCTGTTGTCGCACAACAAACGCCTAACTTCCCTGTCTCTCGAGCATATCCTTCAGCCATAAAAGCCGCGCCAGCTTCATGTCTTGCCACAACCACCTTAGGCCCATCACCTTGCCTACGCGCTAAAGCATTATATAAAGGTTCGATAGCGCCACCTGGCACACCAAAAACGTAATCAACATTTAATATTGTTAAATACTCAATAATAAGGTCAGCATTGTCCCAATCCCGTTCAGGTGCCATTTTTTCTACTGTTGAATCTTTGGTGGTTAAGTTCATTTACAGCCTCATATTGTTATTTTTAAATCCTAACCAAATAATTCATTGACCGCTTTTGGTTTACCCAAATGATAACCTTGCGCATAGGTAACGCCAATATCAGCAAGAATCTTCAGCGTTTCTGCATTTTCAACAAACTCTGCCACCGTCTGTTTATCTAATGCTGTAGCCACTTCATAAATGGCTTTAACTAAGGCTAAATCGACTGGGTTAGTCGCTAAGTCGACAATAAAAGACCCGTCAATTTTTACGGATTGGGCTGGTAGCTGTTTTAAATAACTAAAGGTACTAAAACCTGTACCAAAATCATCAATTGAAAAAGCACAACCTAGGGCAATCAATTGATCAACCATTTGTTTAGTGGCGGTAATATTACTTAAGCTGGCACTTTCTGTTAACTCAAAAATAATACGGCTAGCATCAACCTGATATTGTTCAAGTTTTTCTTTGATTAGCGGTAATAACCTTTCATCACTAAAGCCTTGTGCCGACAGGTTAATTGCAATCTTATGGAGGTCTTTATGTTCAGCAAGATAATAAATAGCTTTACTGATCACTTGCCTATCAAGCAGGCTCATATCACCTTCACGCTCTAAAGCCGGAATAAACTCACCCGGCATAATTATTTTGCCATCAAGGTCTAATCTGACTAAAGCTTCGTAATAAGATACCTCCCCTGTTGCAATATATATAATAGGTTGAAAATGCAAAATCAAATTATCATCTGCTACCGCTTGGTGCAGCGTTCTTGCCCATTCTAAACTCGCTTGTAAATCTTTACTCAACACGTCATTTTCACTATAAACATGCGCTAAATTCCGGCCCATTTTTTTAGCCGCATAAAGAGCAATGTCAGCACGCTTCATGTACTCTTGTGCTGTAAACTCATCGTTAATAAATTCGTCACCATTCATGTCAGCAATGCCGATAGAACAGTTAACCTTAAAAATATTTCCTTCAATCTTACATTGATAATCATCAAGCAATTTACATATATTACTCGCCAGTTCAAACGCGGTTATTTGATTAGTATTAGGTAATATCAAAGCAAACTCGTCACCACCAATACGCGCAATGAAGTCACACGTTCTAATTTTTGAACTAATGAGTTCAGAGATATTACGTAATACGATATCACCATGATGATGCCCTAAAGTATCATTTATCACTTTAAAGCGATCTAAATCTAAATAGAGTAAAGCATGAGGTCCATTACCTCTAGCTGCCATTTCTGCATACTGCTTTAATTCACTCTCAAAATATAACCGGTTAAACAAGCCAGTCAAACCATCATGCATCGCTAAATATTCAAGATCATTTTGTGCTTTTTTACGCAAAGTGACATTATCAATTGTGCCTGAAATATAGCGGGTTTTATGATCATTACCAGAAGCCACTTCAAAACGCGCTTCAACCCATAACTCTTCATTAAACTTATTTTTCAAACGAAATTCAAAGCTGTGTGAGCGCACGTTACCTAATAATATAGTTTTCAATTCATTAGAAATGTGGCTGCCGCTAGCTGTCGGTTTTTCCATGAAATCAAGTAATGAGCATTGATTCGACTCATCAATGGAATAGCCGGTAAATTTTTCCCATGCTTTATTTAAGAAACAAATATTTCCCAACTCATCTAGTTCAATAATGACAGAGCCAATTTGATCTAATAAGTTTTGGTGCTGTTCTGATATTTGTTTGTACTGTGCCCTACTGGTATTTAAAGAGTCTACTTTTTCGGCAAATTGTTTATTACTAATAATAAAGTCTTCTCGACGAGCAGCCGTTTCGCAAACACGACGTAGTTGCTCAGCCCGAAAAGGTTTGGTAACAAAATCTGCAGCGCCATTTAACATTAGCTCTTCCGCCAACTCCATGGTGTGATTTGCCGTCATAATAACGACAGATTGTGCGGGTTTTTCTTGCATCATGATATCGAGTACTTGATTACCTGACATACCAGGCAACATAACATCAAGCAACACTAAGGAATAATCCTTTTCACGCCAAAGCGTTAAACCTTGCTCACCATCTTCGGCACTATCAATATTAAAACGCGTTGCTAGAATTCGGTTAACCAACTGGCGAGTATCGACATTATCTTCAATAACCAATAAAGTTGCTTTTTTCATGTCTTCAAGTGGGGTTAGCTCATTATTGTTAATAATATTAGGTAATATATCGCACTCAGAAAAAGCAATAAGGCGATTAATTCCAAACTCACGTGCGGTCGCACTCGCTAAATGCTCACACCAGGTATTCGCAACTAAAACAAACGGGGTATCACTCGCACAGCGTAATACGCCAGAGCGAACCATACGTGCTAAACGCCAGCCATCAAAATTGTCTAAACTAATATTACTAACAATAAAATCAACCGCTTGGCTTTTTAATATATCAATAGCGCACTTCGTCGTCGTGGCAGTTAATATAGTTAAACTCGTATTTTCTACTAAAAGTTTTTTTAGTGTTTCAAAGCGCTCAGGATTAGTATTCAGCAATAATAATTGCTTAGTTGAAGATGACAGCAAAACATTTCCCCACGACAAAAAAAGTTATTGAAAAATATAACTCGCTCATACTACAACAATTGCCCCATAGTGTAACTGTTTTGTAATTAGCGTTTGATATTACTTAGCTTTTTAAAATCCGTTTAATGTATCTAAAGATACAAAAAGAAATCATTCCATAATCAATCGATATATCATGTTGATTTAATTTTATAAAATCAACTATATAATATAAATATCACTATAATATTTTTAAAATAAATTCTCAAAAAAACAATAAAAAAAAGCTCGCGTGTTTGAATAATCAAATACGCGAGCTTTTTAAAATGTCTATTAGTCAATTATTAGTCAACACAAAAAGCATTAAACAGCTTGTCAGTGATAACTATATTTTTACGACACTACCTACTCAGCTTAGAATTGGTTAGAGGTGTTTTTCTCTCCACCGGCTTTAAGCGCGTTCTCACCAGCAAAGTATTCTTTGTGGTCATCACCCATGTCAGATCCTGACATGTTTTGATGTTTAACACAGGCGATACCTTGACGAATTTCTTTACGTTGCACACCTTCAACATAACCAAGCATACCCGCATCACCAAAGTACTCTTTAGCAAGGTTATCAGTAGATAACGCGGCCGTATGGTAAGTAGGAAGGGTAATTAAGTGATGGAAGATACCCGCTTCACGTGCAGTATCAGCTTGGAAAGTACGAATCTTGTCATCAGCTTTTGCAGCTAATTCACTTGAATCGTAATCAGCATTCATTAAATCTCCGCGAATATAGTTAGATACATCTTCCCCTGCAGCAACCATAGTATCGAATGCTTGTTGACGGAAATTTAATGTCCAGTTAAATGATGGGCTGTTGTTGTAAACAAGTTTAGCATTCGGGATTTCTTTACGCACTTCATTCATCATTGCCGTGATATCAGCAACATTTGGTGTTGCTGTTTCTATCCAAAGTAAATCTGCGCCGGCTTTAATCGCTTCAATGCTATCAAATACACAACGCTCTTCACCTGTACCTTGACGGAATTGGTATAAACCAGAAGGTAAACGCTTAGGACGAACTAGCTTGCCATCACGATTAAAGCATACATCGCCTTCAGCCATCTCACTTACGTCAATTTCTTCAACGTCTAGGAAAGAGTTATAAATGTCACCTTGATCGCCAGGCTCTTTAACTACCGCTATTTCTTTCGTCAGACCTGCACCCTCAGAGTCAGTACGTGAAACGATAATACCGTTGTCGATACCTAATTCTAGGAAAGCATGACGCAATGCACGAATCTTAGAATGAAAATCAGCGTGTGGAACCGTTACTTTGCCGTCTTGATGGCCACATTGTTTTTCATCAGCTACTTGGTTTTCGATTTGCAGTGCACAAGCACCGGCTTCAATCATTTGCTTAGCCATAAGGTAAGTCGCTTCAGCATTACCAAAACCTGCATCAATATCAGCAATAATGGGGACAACATGGGTAACATGGTTATCAATCTGGTATTGGATAGCTGCTTTATCGCCATCATTTGCCGCGTCTAGCTCACGGAAGAGTCCGCCTAGTTCACGTGCATCAGCTTGACGTAAAAAGGTATAAAGCTCAGCAACCAAAGAAGCTACAGAGGTTTTTTCGTGCATTGATTGGTCAGGTAAAGGACCAAACTCACTGCGAAGTGCCGCAACCATCCAACCGGAAAGGTATAAGTAACGACGGTCTGTTTTTCCATCAAAATGTTTCTTAATAGAAATCATTTTCTGTTGGCCAATAAAACCATGCCAGCAACCTAAAGACTGAGTATACTTAGAGCTGTCGGCGTCAAAAGCGGCCATATCACTGCGCATTATGTCTGCAGTATATTGAGCTATCTCTAAACCCGTTTTGAATTTGTTCTGTGCACGCATGCGAGCAACTGACTCTGGGTTTATAGCATCCCAAGAGCTTCCTGCATTTGCTTTAATCGCTTGAACCGCTTCTATTGCACTTTGATAATTAGACATATCTATTTCTCCAGAGTCATGTTGTTGATAATAATTGATAGTGTTATAAAAATTTAAGTAAGTTAAATTTACGGACCTTGATGTAACCCACTCCGTAAGCCACCACACCTGACAACAAAAACAATAACCCAAACAACAAGTATTTTTGAAATATATAATTACTATTACCGCCATTCACATTAGAAATAGTAGTATTGATATAGATGATATTTAAACTGATTTATAAAGAATTTTTATAGCTGAACACTAAAAAGGCATTGAAATAAGTAAATATTTAGCTTATATATGGTTTTATTATATTTATCTAGAGAGCCATCAATTTTATGAATATTTCTAAAATCGACTTAAATTTATTAATTTATTTAGATGTTTTATTGCGTGAAAAAAATGTCACTAGAGCAGCTAGCCAGTTAAATATCACTCAACCTGCGATGAGTAATGGCTTAAAAAGATTAAGAACATTATTTGGTGATCCTATATTAGTGCGTACCTCTGATGGCATGGTACCCACTGAGCGAGCACGCGTATTAGCACCAAGTATTCGTAAAATATTACTTGAATTAGAAGAAGCGTTACAGGGTGAGGAAGAGTTTAACGAACTTAATAGTCAGCGAGTATTTCGCATTATGGCGAGCGACTATGCTGCCTCCACCTTAATACCTACTCTGTTGAGATCATTAAATAAAGTAGCGCCAAACATCACCTTAGATATTATGACGCCCAGTGATGTCACCTTTCATGATGTTGAGGCGGGCAAGATAGATATGGCAATTAATCGTTTCGATGAATTACCTCAGTCTTTTCATCAAAAGGCAATATGGCGTGATTCATTTTCTTGTTTGTTAAGTGCCGACAACCCAGTGGTCAGTAAGTTTAATCTCAATTCTTACCTAGACTCTAAGCACGTTTGGGTATCAAAAACAGGCTTCGGTGTTGGCGTTGGTATGGATCCTAAAGACGTACAAAAACTGGGTTGGGTTGATGAGTCATTAGCGCGTTTAGGCAAGAAAAGAGATATCAAGGTTTTCACCCGTAATTACCATGTCGCTATGCAGTTAGCTTATGAAGACAACTTGATAGCAACCTTACCAACAAAAGCAGCGTTACTGCATAAAAACGATAGTAATTACACTATTGTAAAGCCACCTTTTGAGATACCAGAAATTGAACTTAAAATGATCTGGAGCCCTTTATTACATCATGATGCAAGCCATATTTGGTTTAGACAACTTGTTATTGCCGCAGCACAAAAGTGTCAAGAGAATGGCTGAAGTAGCTAAAGGTATATTAAGCTAATGAAAAATATTTTTTATACTATTTTTGCCATTAGCCTAAGCTTGGCATTAGGAAGACTCGTCAATTTTATGATTGGCGGTTTACCTGCAAGCTTATACGGCATGGTGATTTATTGCTTATTATTACAATTAAATTGGCTAAACCCTACCCGAGTAAAAGTTGCAAATCATTGGTTTATCAAACATATGGGAGTATGTTTTGTTCCTGCTGGGCTTGGTATTATTAATCATTTTGATTTAATAAAACAGCATGGTATAGCATTGATTGGTATCATTTTTGCGTCTACTTTTGTCTTATTAACACTGGTTGCTTTATTAAGTGAGCGTTATCTACTGACAACAAAGACCATTATCAGTAAAGATGATCGACCATGTTGATAATTGAGTTCTTCACCAACATGACACCCGATATTATCCCAAGTATCGCTTTAACTTTACTGACACTCGCCATCTATCAAACGGCAGCCTTTTTACAACAAAAGTGGCAGTTTATTTGGTTAAACCCGATGTTAGTCACGATAAGTTTATTAATTCCTTTTTTATTGCTCAGTAAGATCAGCTATTACGAATACACACAAGCAATAAATATACTGACCCTCATGTTAGAACCCGCAATTGTCGCTTTGGGTTTTCCGTTGTACTTACAATTACGACAAATAAAACTTCACTATAAACAAATACTTAGCACATTAACCATAGGTATAATTATTGTAATTTTCGTTAGTTTGGTTTTATCTATGTTATTAATTACCACACCGGAAATTGCCATTGCTTTGTCATTAAAATCAGTAACAACACCTATAGGCATAGCACTAACTGAGCAACTCTCAGGTGATAGCTCGATCACAGCTTTCTCAATTATGATTGCAGGACTTTTTGGTGCGTTATTAGGCCCTAAGTGGCTATTATTCATTGGGGTAAAGTCAGCTAAAGCGCAGGGCTTAGCAATTGGTGCGGCTAGTCATGTTATTGGCACTGCCGTATTGGCTAGAATAAGTAATGAACATGCCGCTTATAGCTCAGTCGCTTTGATATTCTCGGCATTATTAACTGCATTAATCAGCCCTTGGTTGATCCCAGTCCTGCTGAGCCTATTCATCTAACCTATTAATCTAGCCTTCTTGCCCAAGCCTTAATTTAATCAAGGCAACAACCCTATTTTTTCGATAAAGCCCAACAATGTAGCTTTATCTTTTTTATGCAATAAAAATGCAATCAGTATTCATCTGGTGAATACCAATTATCATAAAGTGCAATAAACCTTAATAAAGCAATAAACACCATGAATACCATTAAAAATAACCTTTATTATCAATATATTAATGAATTATTGTTTTTAAGGCTTCTGCAATGCGGGCTTAAAAAAGCTAGTCTGTCAGTTTAGCGCTATTGCCTACATCACTAATTCCCCCTAGGATGACTTAAAAAAGTAACTTTGGTGAAAACTTTTATTGCTTTCATCAGATATATACCTGTTATCAATCAGGATGCATCTTTCAGAGTACTTGAGCAATTTCAACTCAAGGCGCTGTGATGAAATAATAGCTACGGGTATACACAGGTTAGGTGTAAGTCACCTTATAAAAATGCCCGTAATGTGGAAGTTACCTTATCTATCATTTATTTTGCCCATAAGTTAACGTTTAGTCTTATAACGATAAACCTTAACGATTTTTTACCCAGATCAACCGGAGGATTCATGTTACAAACAACAACTATTGAAAACTTAACTGTGAGCCAGTGTTTATTTGATTTTATTGAACATGAAGCCTTACAAGGTACAGAAATTTCTTCGAGTCTTTTTTGGCAAAAATTTAGTACCATTATCAAAGAACTTAGCCCTGTAAACAAAAGACTATTGAAAAAACGAGATGACTTACAAGCGTCTATTGATCAATGGCACCAAAAAAACCAAGGTGACTCTTTCAATTTTGAACAGTACAAATTGTTTTTAACAGATATTGGTTATCTTGTGCCTGAAGTCAGTGATTTCACTATTAATACCAGTAATATTGATAAAGAGCTCGCCAGTATGGCGGGACCACAACTCGTTGTGCCGATAATGAATGCACGTTTTGCTTTAAACGCAGTTAATGCTCGTTGGGGTAGTTTATATGATGCGCTCTATGGTACTGACGCAATAAGCAACGAAGGTGGCGCAGAAAAATCACAAAGTTATAACCCAGTCAGAGGTAAAAAAGTCATTTCATTTGCAAAAGATTTTTTAGACCAAAGCATCCCTCTTGTTAATGCTAATCATACCGAGGTAATTGCTTATCATTTAAATGAACAACAATTAGTTGTTACCTTAGCAAACGGTGAACAAAGCCAGCTAGAAAATGCCGATGCCTTAATTGGTTTTACTGGCAGCATCAATCAACCAGATACCATCGCTTTTAAGCATAATGGTTTGCATTTTGAATTAGTATTTGATGCAAGCAGTACAATTGGCCAAAGTGATGCTGCAGGCCTAAGTGACATTATGCTTGAGTCAGCTTTAACCACTATAATGGATTGTGAAGACTCCGTCGCCGCCGTTGATGGTGAAGACAAAGTAGTAGCCTATCGTAACTGGCTAGGTTTAATGACAGGTACACTCTCTTGTTCAATGAAAAAAAATGGTCAACAATTTACTCGAACAATGAATGATGACCGTCAATATCAAACACTAAACGGTGCGACAGCAACCCTTAAAGGTCGTAGTTTAATGTTTGTTCGCAATGTCGGTCACTTGATGACCAATAATGCCATTATTGATAGCCAAGGCCAAGAAGTACCCGAAGGTATTATGGATGCGATGATTACTTCACTACTTGCATTACATGATTTAAAAGGTAATGGCGTGCATCAGAATAGCAATGAAGCTTCTATTTACATTGTTAAACCCAAAATGCATGGCCCAGAGGAAGTCGCTTTTGCTGACATTTTATTTTCTCGGGTAGAAGACGCCTTATCATTACCCAGAAACACCATAAAAATGGGCATCATGGATGAAGAAAGACGTACCAGTGTCAACTTGAAGAATTGCATTTTTGCCGCAAAAGACCGCGTAGTGTTTATCAATACCGGCTTTTTAGATAGAACCGGAGATGAAATTCATACCTCAATGATGGCAGGCCCAATGGCACGTAAAGCCGAAATTAAAAACACACCATGGATAGATGCTTATGAAGATAATAACGTTGATGCAGGTTTACGCTGTGGTTTTAGCCAAAAAGCGCAAATAGGTAAAGGCATGTGGCCAATTCCAGATCAAATGGCTAATATGCTAACAACCAAAATAAACCATGTACAAGCAGGCGCTAATACGGCTTGGGTTCCCTCCCCTACAGCCGCTACCTTACATGCATTGCATTATCATCAAATTGATGTTTTTAGTTTACAAGCGCAGTTAGCTAAACGGAAAAAAGCCAAACTTGATGATATTCTAACCATTCCTTTAGCCGCTGATACTCATTGGACTGACAAGGAAATTAGCGAAGAGTTAGACAATAACTGTCAAGGATTATTAGGATATGTTGTTCGTTGGATAGATGATGGCGTAGGGTGCTCAAAAGTACCTGATATAAATAATGTCGGTTTAATGGAAGATAGAGCAACGTTACGCATTTCCAGCCAACACATTGCTAATTGGCTTCAGCACAAAATTTGCACCAAAGCACAAGTTCAAAAGAGCCTAGAGAAGATGGCAAAAATTGTTGATAAGCAAAATGAGGCTGATAATAACTATCAGGCGATGAGTAGTGACTTTGATAACAGTATTGCTTTTAAGGCTGCTAGTGCCTTGATATTCAAAGGAACAGAACAACCTAACGGTTATACCGAACCTTTATTACATCAATTTAGATTAGAAAAAAAACAACAATTAACAAATAGTTTATAAAACTATCGTTTTTAGGAATATGTTGATAAAAACCAAGTAATTAATGAAGAGGTTAGTTGCTTGGTTTTTCATTTTACACAACTTATGACTTTTTTTTGAAATACTTTCTTTCAAAGCCCGTTCATATATCTAGCTCTCATGATCTATACCCGTTACCATTCAAAGTGCGTGATTTCAGTGGGAGGTAAAAGTGCTTTAGGCAAGGCATTCATTTTAAACAATGGTTACTCCCTTGTTCAAATGAGTAACGCCGCGTAAATCGCTTTTAACCCCATCGAAGAAGCGCTTGAACAACATCACTTCATCGTTGCTGTGATTTATAATGGAATAACCATTATTTCATCACAGCGCCTTGAATTGAAATTGTTCAAGCACTCTGAAACAAGCATCTTGAATGGCAACGGGTATAAACAGAAAAAATAAAATGACGACTTAACCTATTAAAAAAGCAACTCACCTCAAATAGCTAGTTTAATGAGCAAATAACACTTATTGTAACAATTGTAAAAACTTAGTAACATCGATACGATAAATTACCGCCTAATAAAAAATTATTAGGCTAATAGAATAAGCTAAAGGAGAATAGCGTGAAATCAATGCAATTATTATTACTCAGTAGTATTATTACCCTTGTTTTAGCTATGCTCATTCAGCCTGTGATTGCAAAGCCAGTAATGACAATACATTACCACAATGTAGAGACTGTACAAGCTGCTTTAGCAGAACAAAGACAACAACGTAGCACCTTGATTGCTAACCTACCAAGTAACCCGGTAAACAGACTACTTAACCAATATGTGAATAATATTGATACTAATTTATCTAACCGCTTAGTTTTGTCTAGCGTTAGAAAAGTAGCGGAAAATGGTCCTAAAAAACACCTTAATAATTTAAATAATCACAATGGTTTTTTTGAAACCGCGATGATATTTAATGACAAGATGCAACAACTCATCTCTTATTTCAAAAGTCCATCAAAAAACAACTCTATTGAAGTAAAGAGCCAACAAAAAGAGTGCAATGCATAAAGTCGCTTGGGACTAAGCGCTTTTTCAGGTAATCTCTAGTCTAATTTATTCTTTGTCATTTGTTAGCCATGAAAAAAGTCTTTACCTGTATACTCCTGCTCAGTTTTCTTGTTATTGCCACTGCGGCAACTTGGCTCTATAGCCAAATAGATAGCTCTTTACCTCTACTTAATGGCAAAAAAAATGTTTTTGGTTTGACAAATACGGCAATTATTGAGCGTGATAAACAAGGTATTGTTACCCTAAAAGCGCAAAGCCGTGCAGATATTGCTATCGCAACGGGATTTGTTCATGCCCAAGAGCGTTTTTTCCAAATGGATCTTCTTAGACGTAATTCTGCCGGGGAATTATCTAGTTTATTTGGCACAGTGGCTGTTGATTACGACACCCTAATACGCCGACATCGTTTTAGAGACAGAGCAAGAGTTATAGTTAATCAATTACCTAAAGAACAATTCGAACTATTGAAAGCCTATACTCGTGGTGTTAATCAAGGTTTAGCTTTATTAAAAAGCGCTCCATTTGAATACTTACTATTGCAGCAAGAGCCAGCACAGTGGAGTGAGGAAGATTCCATTTTAACCATCTTTAGCATGTATATTGATTTACAATACCCTGACGGTAAACGCGAGCGCACCTTAGGTTTGATGAAGTCGGTACTAAGCGATGAGGTCTACGCTTTCTTAAATCCTAAAGGCAGTATTTGGGATGCCGCAATTGATAACAGTTATTTTTCGCCACCTCCCTTACCTAATAATGCTTGGCCTTTCGCTGCTAATCCACTGACGACATCTCAGCAGTCACTACCAAAGCAAACAGTTAAGCAAACAGTTAAGCAAACAGTTAAGCAAACAGTTAAGCAAAAAAATGTAAGCCAGTTAACACAGAACAAACTAACACCAAGTATTAATCCACTTCTACCTCAGTCAAGCACAAATAAATATCAAAGTGATAGTTTACCTGGCTCAAACAACTGGTCAATATCAGGAAACATCAGTTCAACTGGCAGTGCCATTGTTGCCAACGATATGCACTTAGGCATTCGTGTACCAAATACTTGGTTCCGTGCTTCTTTTGAATACCCAGATAAATCGACAGGTGAAAAAATAAAAATAACGGGTGCAACACTCCCGGGTACACCAAACATAGTCATAGGTAGTAATGGTAATATTGCCTGGGGCTTTACCAACAGTTACGGCGATTACAGCGATATAATTACGCTAACCACAAATGAAGATGCTAGCCAGTACCTCACACCCACAGGTTACCAAGATTTTACTTATCATAAGCAAATTATTGCCGTGAAGGGTGAGCAAGCTAAAGAAATTACCATCAAAGAAACACTTTGGGGGCCAATAATTGGTCAGAACCATCAAGGACAACCGCTGGCTTATCGCTGGGTTGCTCACGATAGAGAAGCGGTTAACTTAACTGCCACCGAATTAGAATCCGCCAAAAATATAGAAGAAGCTTTCAATATTGCTGCCCGCAGTGGCATTCCTTCTCAGAATATGATGGTTGGCGATAAGCAGGGGAATATTGGTTGGACAATAATGGGGCCTATTCCCAAAAAACAAGGTGATATTGGTGATACACCTAACTCTTGGTCCACGGGTGAAAATGCTTGGTTAGGTTATTTAACGGCAAATGAATACCCGCAGCTTAAAAATCCTGACAATGATCGTTTATGGACAGCCAACTCTCGTATTGTTGGTGGTGAGATGTTAACAAAATTAGGCAACGGCGGTTATGCTTTAGGCGCACGTGCCAGTCAAATCAGAGACAGTTTATTTGCCTTAACTCGCTATGATGAGCAAGCATTATTAAATATTGCCTTAGATGATAGAGCACTATTTTTGCAACGTTGGCAGCAATTTCTATTATCAAAGGTATTAACCGATGAAAATATTGCCAACCATAGTGATTTTCAATCAATACAACAATTATTAACAACAGATAAGTCCTTAGCCGCTACCGTTGACTCAGTCAGCTATCGTTTGGTACGTAACTTTAGGATAAATATTCGCAATCAGGTTTTTAGTCAATTAAACACCGCGCTTGAAAATATAGACGATAGTTATAATTTTCGCAGTATCCGTCATCAAATAGAAACACCTTTATGGCAATTGATAAATGAGCAACCAAGCAATTTTTTAATGCTCAAGACTAAAAGCTGGCCAAGTCTTTTTAATGCGGCTTTACAAGAAACGTTTGATGATATGACTCATGCGGATACAGATGACAGACAAGCGTTAAGTGCCGCAACATGGGGACAACAAAATACCACTTCAATAAAACACCCATTAAGTAAGGCAGTCCCTTTTATCGGTCATTGGTTAGATATGCCCGCTAATGTATTATCAGGCGATAGTTATATGCCTAAAGTACAAGGCAAAGCCTTTGGTGCATCACAACGTATGGTGGTTTCCCCCGGTCATGAAGCGTCTGGCATATTCCATATGCCAACGAGTCAAACCGGTCACCCTTGGAGTCCATATTATCGTATGGGACACAGTGATTGGGAACAAGGCAAGGCTTCAGCTTTTTTGCCTGGCGAAACAAAATATACATTAATATTACTGAGTTATTAAACTGATACTGTTGAGTTACTAAATAGCACGACTAAGTAACTCAACTAATTTCACTTGAGAAAATTAACTTGACCAAAAAACTAAAATACTGCTATTGAGTGACTTATACCCGTTACCATTCAAAGTGCGTGATTTCAGTGGGTGGTAAAAGTGCTTTAGGCAAGGCATTCATTTTAAACAATGGTTACTCCCTTGTTCAAATGAATAACGCCGCGTAAATCGATTTTAACCCCATCGAAGAAGCGCTTGAACAAGCATCTTGAATGGCAACGGGTATAAACCTTAACTATTATATCTCTAGCGACATAACTAGATTACCAAAGGAAAATTATGACCATATTAATCATTTGTTTGTTTATTGCACTCCTCCTCCCCTTATTAGCGAAAGGGCCTGTTGCTTATGCCATGGCAAAACAAGGCGGTTATAATAATAATCACCCAAGAGAGCAACAAAGCAAATTGACTGGTTTTGGTGCTCGCGCTCTAGCCGCCCATCAAAATGCCTTTGAGTCATTGATACTCTTTGCTCCGGCATTATTATTAGCCATAGCCACTTTTAATAACAATGAAACCATTATTCAACTTGCAATAGTCCACATCGTTGCACGCATTGCTTATAATATATTGTACCTAGCAAATATTAGTACCTTTAGATCACTCGTTTGGGGTGTAGGAACTTTCTGTAGTTTTGCCATTATCTATCAATGCATTCCCGCTTAGTTACGTTTAAATAGGTATAGTTACGCTAACTTAGATATTTTAGTTTAGCTGTTCTGCATTAACTACTCAGCATTAACTACTCAGCATTAACTGCTCAGTTTAAACTACTCTGCTCCAAGTTGGATCACCGTTGTTTCATCGCTAAATTTTAGGTTTGAGCACTACGCAGTATAGGCTAACAGCACAAAACACCATCAATACACACCGAGAAATATCCTTTAAGTGAGTATTGATAACAAAAACGGTCTAAAGAAATAGTTGACACAATTTAGCTATGCTCGCTAGAGTAAGTGCTCGAAATATAATTTAAGATAAAAAGGCAGTCAAGTGAGCGAAAAGTTAGATTTAAATGAAATACGACAACAAATCACAGTATTAGATCAGGATCTATTAGCACTTTTTGCTAAACGCCGTGCTTTAACGCTTAACGTTGCCAGAAGTAAAGTTCAACAAGTTCGTCCAATCAGAGATCAACAGCGTGAACAAGAACTACTTATCCGCTTAATTAAACACGGTAAAACCTTAGGCTTAGATGCTCATTATGTTACCAGCGTTTTTCAAACGATTATTGAAGACTCAGTATTAAACCAGCAAGCTTATTTACAAAGTTTAGCCAACCCTGACATTCAAGTACCCACAGTCAGTGTCGCATTTTTAGGTGACAAAGGCTCCTATAGCTATCTTGCTAGCCATCGATATTTCTCTCGCCGTGCAGAAAAAATTATTGAATCAGGCTGCCAAAACTTTAGCGATATTTTACAAAAAGTAGAATCAGGACAAGTTGATTACGGCATGTTGCCTATTGAGAATACTAGCTCCGGCAGTATCAACGAAGTTTACGACCTATTACAGCATACTAACCTCGCTATTGTGGGTGAAATAACGCAGCCGATAGAGCATTGTTTGTTAACCGCTGTGAATACAACGTTAGAGAAAATAACGACTATTTATGCTCACGGTCAACCTTTCGCGCAATGCAGTAACTTTTTAGATAAACAGAACAACATTCGCATTGAATATTGTGACAGTACTGCTGATGCAATGGCGCAAGTAGCACAATTACAAGATGAAACCATAGGCGTTATTGGCAGCGAAGAAGGTGGTCACCTTTATCAATTGCATGCGCTTGAGCAGTCTATTGCCAACCAAAGAGAAAATCACTCACGTTTTATTTTAGTTGCCCGTAAAGCGGTTGATGTCGCAGAGCAAATTCCAGCAAAAACGGCCATCATATTAGCAACCGGGCAAAAAGCAGGTGCCTTAGTTGAATGTTTATTAGTACTTAAAGAGAAAGGTATTAATATGTGTAAGCTTGAATCTCGCCCGATTCAAGGCCGTCCATGGGAGGAGATGTTTTATATTGATGTTGAAGCTAATTTAAAGAGTTTTGCTCTGCAAGAAGCCATTAGTGAAATCACCTTACATACCAACTTTATTAAAGTATTAGGTTGCTACCCAATAGAGCATATTAGTCCAACGAATGTACCTAGCAGCGAGATTTAACTAAAGGGTTTGCATAGTAAAAAAAAATTATAGAAAAAGCCTTTATCTAACTTGTAATAAAAAAGCCGCGCCTTTCATTAAGTAGCGGCTTTTTCTTTTAACATGAACTCGTGATTATTATTTAACGGTAAAAGGCGCAGCTATCTGCAGCTCTAACATAGTGCCTGCAGGAATATTGACTGAATTACCGCGCGTTAATAGCGATACACCTAAACCTACTTTTGCACCATCTTTAGCGCCTTTGGATCCATTGATTAAACCACCAATAGCAGCGGTACGTGCAGTTGCACCAACAGTGCTTTTGCCAGTACCTTGGGTTAATGCTTTCACCTCTGATGTTTTAATCGGTACCATTTGGTTATTCAACATGATATCGGTGAATGTTAACTCGATTGATGATTTACCAACTAAACGACCAGACTGCTTCGCTACAGCAATAACACCATAAAGTGTACTGCCACGAGGCGCGACAATACGCTCTTCAACAACTAAATCAGCCTCTAAACGAGCCGTGAACTTATGACCTGCTTTATGCTGTTTACTATTAACACTGGTATTGGTTCTAGCGATTAGGCGTGTACCAACAGGCACAGTAACAGACCCTGTTGCTTTTTCAACAACTGGAGTAGCTTTCACTTTACTATCACTCGCTTTTTTAACGCTCGGCACCGTCTCTGCTGCATCAGCAAAACTAATACCAGCAACATTATCACTTTTAAAAGTCATCTGCTGACCTGCGATATCAAAAACAACACCATTAGCATCACGAGAAACCAAGGTACCTGTTATCTTTTGGCCATCTTTTAATGTCAATACATCAGCAAAGCTATAAGTTGATAACCCTAATGCCAAAGCAATTAAAGAAGATAATAATAATTTATTCATTAGCCTACTCCCTCTAAGTCAAAATTTTTTAATAAAATTATATTTATAAATAATCATACACTATTGTAACAAAAACAATGTAACAGTTTGAGAAACGCTACTTAACAATGGAATTCATTAAGGTGGCAGCTTTCATTTTGAAATAATCAAGGGAATAAATTTTCACATAAAAAATCGTAAAACAAAATGTAAGTTGTTTGGCTAGGCATTACTTTGTAAAATAACAAGTAACTCACATTATGTAGATGAATTATTATGACAACACCTGCCTTAACGGATCAAATGATCAACGCGATTGAAAATTACGATGACGAAAAGCGCTTTAGCTATCTACTAAAAGAAGTGATAACCCAACAAAAACTTTGGTTATTAACCGACGAACATGGCTGTATGATGCTCAATACTGAAGATGAAGACTGTGTGCCCGTATGGCCTAACCAAGCGTTTGCACAGCGCTGGGCTACAGGTGAATGGAAAGACTGTAAAGCTACGGAAATATCATTAAGTACATGGTATAACCGTTGGAGTCTGGGTTTAGCTGATGATGAACTCGCGGTTGTAGTTTTTCCTATTCAAGGCAGCCTTACGAGTCAAGGTATCGTATTATACCCTGACGAATTTGAAGTAGCGCTTAAAAAAGAAACCAAAAAGCAACAAAGAACATAGAGTCAGTCTGTCGCACTGATAAACAGCTAGCTAAAAGTATATATACCCGTTACCAATCAAAGTGCAGGATTTCAGTGGGAATTAAAATGGCTTTAGGCAAGGGAAATAATTTAAGCATAGTCATTCTATGGTTTGATTATTTAACGCGGTATAAAATCATTTTAAACCCATCGAAGAAGCGTTTGAGCAATATCACTACGTCGTTGCACCTCTTTGTAAGGGAGTAACCATTACCACAAAGGTGCGTCTTGTATTGAAATTGCTCAAGCACTCTGAAACATGCATCTTGAATGGTAACGGGTATACAACAGTAGATCAGAGCCTTTTGTATAGATTATAAATATACAAAGGGCTTATTACCAAGTAAAAAAATACTTACTTATACTTACGATTAATGCTCTTCATCTTCAGGTAAACAGTGACTTAGCAAGCCCAGGCCAATCACTCCATTCAATGTAAACTTATTCATAGCTAGCCTTATTCTTTTCATTGCTCGCTATTTCATTTGCGATAGCCATCGGAGAGCCCGTATTACGGCATAACCAATAATAAGCGCCAGGGACAATAAACAAAGTAAAAACACTCGCTAATGAAACGCCGGCAAAAATAACAACACCAATCACCATACGACTTTCAGCACCAGGGCCAACAGCAAGTACTAACGGAATAGCACTGGTAACCGTGGTAAAAGTGGTCATCACTATCGGGCGTAAACGTTGCTGTGCAGCACTAATGAGGGCTTCCTCAAAAGCAATACCTTTGTCACGTAACTGATTAGCAAACTCAACAATTAAAATACCATTTTTTGCCGCCAAACCAATAAGCATGACAATGCCTATTTGACTGTAAATATTCAAACTCATGCCCATCAATTCAAGGCCAGCTAAAGCACCTACTAAGGCTAAAGGTACAGTCAATAAGATAACAAAAGGATGAATGAAACTTTCAAACTGTGCAGCCAGCACTAAATAAGTAATCAATAACGCTAAGATGAAAACAAACAGAATCGAGTTGCCAGACTCTTTTAATAATAACGACTCACCTTTATAGTCAACTTGTACATGCTCTGGTAACTTTGTTCTCGCTATATTTTCTAAATAATCCAATGCATCGCCTAGTGCATATCCATCACTAAGGTTTGCGGTAATTGTTATACTACGCAAGCGATTATAACGATTAAGTCGTGATGAGGTCGCATCTTCACTAATCGTCAATAAGTTTGATAATGGAATAAGTTTATCGGTGGTATTTGAGCGCACATAGACATTATCTATATCGGTTGGACTTTGGTATTGCTTCTCATCTCCCTCAAGCATGACATCATACTCTTCACCTCGGTCAACAAAAGTAGTTACACGCCTCTTACCTAACATAGTTTCTAATGTTTCAGCAATCTCGCCAACCGGCACGCCTAAGTCATAGGCTCGCTCTCGGTCAATTTTTACTAAAAGCTGCGGGTAAGTTTCTTTGTAATCACTATTGATATTAGATAAGTCAGGATTATTTTGCGCTTCTTTGATAACAATATCTCGCCACTGTGCCAACTCACTAAAAGTATTACCTTGTAGCACAAAAGAAACAGGAGCATTACTACCACCGCCACCGCCAATGCCTCGTCGCATAATAGCAAAAGCACGGACATCGGTAACATCCTGCACATCCTTATTAATTTTATTAATAAAGCTAAAAGTATCGATACTACGGTTTTTCCACTCAGGTAAACCAACAATAGCGATACCACCTGTACCACCAAAACCAGGTACGCGTACAATAACTCGGTCTAACTCGCCTTCAGCTTGATAACCTAAAAGTTTATCTTCAATTTGCTGCATATTTTTAACATTATTTTCGTAACTTGCTCCCTCTGCACTTTGCATGATTAGGAAGAAATTACCGCGGTCTTCTTTTGGTGTGTATTCAGAGGGTAACTTATTGAACAACATATAAACTGCGGCTAATGACAAAGCTAACACTAAGGCAATTAAAATCGGTTGATGAATGGTATTTTTTAACGCTCGACCATAGGCCTTTTCAAACCGAGAAAAAGCTCTATCCAGTATTTGCCCAAAAGAAGAACTGCGCTCACGATGTTTTAACATTTTTGAACATAACATTGGCGTTAACGATAACGCTGTTAAGCTAGAAAAGATGACTGCCGCCGCAATAGCAATGGCAAATTCAGTGAACAATCGACCAACATTGCCGGATAAAAACACCAGAGGAACAAATACAGCGACGAGTACTAACGTGGTAGCAATGACAGCAAAGGCAACTTCTCGTCCCCCTTCATAAGCGGCCATTAAAGGGGCTTGCCCTTGTTCAATGCGGCGATAGATATTCTCTAATACGACGATGGCATCATCAACAACTAAACCTATCGCTAAAACTAAAGCTAACAAGGTCAATAAGTTAATTGAAAAACCAAACCAAGACAGAGTCATCATCGAGCCAATTAATGCTACAGGCACAGTCACTGCAGGGATTAAAGTCGCACGAATATTACCCAAAAAGAGGAAGATGACTAAAACGACCATTAACATGGCAATGATTAAGGTATTATACACCTCATCAATAGAGCCTTGAATAAATACCGAGCTATCATAACTGTTGGTGATGGTTGTACCGACAGGTAAACCATTGCGAATCGAAAACATCTCTTTACGGGCATAATTAACTACATCTAAGGTATTGGCTTTAGACTGTTTGATAACCCCCAAACCGACCATGTTTTTTCCATTGCCACGAAACATATTTTCATCGTCTTCAGCGCCAACAAAGACTTCAGCAACATCACCTAGTCGCACTAAAGAGTTATCTTGTGAACGCGAAATCACCATGTTAGCAAAGTCTTGTGCGGTTAAGTAACTGCGTTCAACTCGAATAGAAAAATCTCGGTCTATTGACTCTACTCGACCGGCAGGTAATTCTATATTCTCTGCCCGCAAGGTACTTTCAATATCACTTACGGTAATATTTCGTGCCGCCATGGCAATGCGATCTAAACGAATCTTCATTGCGTAAGTACGACCGCCACCAACTTGCACACGAGCAACACCGTCGACGACCGCAAACCTATCAACAATATAACGGTTAGCATAATCAGTAAGCTCTAACGTGCTCATTGTTTCACTTTGCAAAACAAACCAAACAATAACATCTTCATCATCATTTGCTTTTGATACTTCTGGTGGCTCAGCTTGCTCAGGTAAATTATTTAATGCTCTGGAAATTCTATCGCGAACATCATTAGTCGCGGCATCAATATCACGATTTAGATCAAACTCAATGGTAATGCTAGAACGACCAACACGGCTGTTAGAGTTAATGGTTTTCACCCCCTCAACGCCACTAATTCTATCTTCTAATACTTGGGTTATTTTGGTCTCAATAATCTCCGCAGAAGCACCAGGGTATGAAGTACTGATATTAACAACTGGTGGGTCAATGTCAGGGTACTCTCTTAGTGGTAACATCATAAAAGCAACAATACCAAAGGTCATAATAAGTAAATTAATTACCGTGGCAAAAACAGGTCGTTTAACCGAAAGATCTGATAAAATCACTTAAACTTTACTCCTTGAAGAAGTCTCTTTTTTATCTTTGAGTTTACTTTTTTGTTCCACCTTTTCTTTATTTTCATCATTCTTAATTGTTGGTTGTAATACTTTAACAGCCGTACCGTCTCTGAGTTTTAATGCACCTTCAACCACAACGTTTTCACCCTCCATTAAACCTGAAATCACTTCAACTACACCGGGATGTCTACGACCAATAATTATGGCTTTTCGTTGCGCTTTACCTTCATTTGCAACAAAAACATAATGTTTATCTTCAATAGGAATGATGGCACTTTCAGGTAACTGTAATATTTGCTCGACTTGTAAAATAACACTGATATTAAGCAGCATGCCAGGGCGTAGTTTAAGATTTTCGTTAGCGATAGAGGCACGCACTTTAATACTTCGAGTTTCAGCATCAATACGGTTGTCGATAGCCATGATTTCACCGATAAACGCTTTATCTTGGTAAGCGCTGTTTATGGCTGTTATTTGTTGACCAATATGGATATGCGTTAATAGACGTTCAGGTAAGTAAAAGTCCACTTTGATGTGTGATAAATCATCCAAGCTAGTAATAATACTGCCTGCATCAATATAAGCACCTCGGCTGATTTCACGAAATCCCAGCACTCCAGAAAATGGCGCTTTTATACTCGTATCATTTAATCGAGCATGCGCACTCAGTAATTGTGCTTCAATCGCTTTGGTTTTAGCAATTTGTTGATCGACTAATGATTTTGATGTGGCTCGATTGGCCAATAAATCAGACAAACGTTGTAAATGCGCTTCTGATTCTGACAAATTTGCCGCTAACTCACTGACTTTAGCTTGCTCTGCCAAGTTATTAAGCTTAACTAAAAGATCACCTTTTAGAACTGATTGCCCATCCTCAAAATAGACCTCATCCACTAAATCAGCATATTTACTGGTAATTTCTACTTGTTCATTGGCACGTGCGGTACCCACAGCCTCAACACTATCTATAAATTCAGTTAATAATACCGGAGTCATTTTTACCGCAACAACATGTTGATATTTTTCTTTTTGTACTTTTTCTTGTGGCCATTGTATGTAAACAATTAAACTCACTAATGCTAATAAAAGGATAAATAAAGGTATTCGGCTAGCCAGTGACGTTTTTGTTGCAGAAGATGGGCTTTCAGAAGAATGGGTTGCAGAATTTTTTTTTTCAATAACAGACATAAAGGTTTTCTCAAGTAGTTTAACCGATAGAATAATGGCTAATTAACTATACTCTATTATTTGGGGGATAACATTTACCTTGAAGGTAACTTAGCTTAAAATATTAACCACTTAACTCAAATTTAGTCGATGTTAACTTACAATTAACAGCCACCTATTTTTACCTACAATGAACACCGACAAATAACAAGAGCACAATTTTGAATAAACTTGCCATATTAGCTTTCGCCGTATTAATGTTTTGTAGCACCATGTTATGGTATTTAGCCGACGGCTCACTAAATGATTACCTCAAAAGCCAAGTCGTATTGCAAGGTCAATATTATAGTGGTCAGGAAACAAATGTTGCCCAAGCAAATTTCGTTAGTAACACCGGTGTTTTAACTTTTGATCACTTAACATTAGCAAATATAAATAATAGCCCTAAAAATGAGAGAATACTTAAAGATAATGTCATCGTTATTGATCAAGTAGTCGTTCAACTCGCACCGGTACAAACACCATCAACGCCACAAAAAAAGAATAATGATATTAGTAAAAAAGTTCAGCATATTTGGGTCGAAAAAGTCACTATTAACAAGCTGCGCTTTAACTTAACTGAAGCCTTTACTGAAGACTTAATTGATAACTTAACTGAGAATTCAACTGAGAGTTCAGCTGAGAGTTCAACTGAAAACTTAACTAAAATCGCTAAAGAAAACCACTTAAGTAACTTAATACAACTGCAGCAACAGGTAAGCCAGAAACTTGCAACTGACTACCCTGCACTTTATCCGGATATTGCCGCTAAACTCTATGCTAAACAGCACCCCGAGCTCAATGCAGCATTAGTTGAACATTCTCAAGAAAACGTAGAAATAAAAGAAACAATAGAAAACAATCAAGCCGTTATCGAATCACAAGCCGCCAAACACCAGAAACGCATCTTAGGTAAAGCTACAACACGCATTACGATTTTAGCTTTTACGATTAAATCATTAGAGATAAACCGTAAAACTGAGGATGGTAAGCAAGTCATCCAATATTTAAATAATATTGAACTACCTGTTATTGGTGAAAAACATGGTTTAGCGAGTAATCAAGTAGGTGGCGAAATTATTAGATTGCTACTTCAGAAAGCTATTCAATTACAGCAAACCGAAGAATAATATCCTGATTAAACTAATTATTTTATGATGAAACTTGCAGTATTGCTCTAGCACCACTATTTTTTAGATAAGTTATTTTTACATAAAATTCAATGGTGGTATAAACCATGCGTCATATTCGTACTGTATTGCTCTTTACTTTAATCTGTTTTACTTTTCTTAGTAACCATAGTTATGCAACTGGATTAGAGATTTCATCTTATGTTGGTTATACCTTTAGCCCCAGTCTAGCTAATGCTGACAATACCGTAAACAGTGCCACCACTCTTTCAGTTGATGATAATATAAACTTTTCATTAGGCTTTGCTTGGCAAGAAAACACGGCCAAACGAACAAAAAATCAAGGCCAAGGCCAAATTTTAATAAATTACATTAGCAGGGACTTCACCGGTGCTGATATAACAGATAATCAACAGAATAACGTAACCCATAGTTTTGATACTCTCTATGTACATTTTAATGGCGTTAGTTTTATTCAAGAGTCCGGTTATATCACAACTATTTCACTCGGCGTTGGCGCCAGCTATTTTGATAGTGACTTTGATAGTGCGATTTATCCGTCATTAAGTACCGCGATAGGCACACGCCATGAGCTATCTTCTCAACTCACCTTTATTACCGAAATTAGAGCTTATGCCACCTTGGTAAAAGATGACGATCCATTATTTTGCCAACAAGAGCGCTGTGTTGCTCATTTTGATGATGCGATTTGGTTTGATGCCAATATATCTGTTGGCCTTGCTTATAGTTTTTAGCAATGCCAGCCGCTTTAATCAACGATCTACCTATTCATAATGAGTAAACAACTTAACCTAAGATGTATATACGAGTTAAGGTCAATTAAAAATTCAATTATAATCATTATCTGCCGATATAAATCAAACTAATCTAAAAACAATCTGATATATTTGTACAAATTAACAATATACCTCCATGTAATAGCAGTCGCATTAAGCCATTAATCCGATTGCTATAAACTACTAAACAGTGTGAAAGTAACTATGCCGTCACAAACAAAACAGTTAATCTCAGTAACCGACTTAAACGGTAACTATACCTACGTAAATAACGCCTATTGTCAAACAACAGGTTATGATGAAGGTGAGTTGCTCAATACCGATACACGTCTGATAACCCATAATGACATGCCAAAAATTGTGCTAGATGAATTATCTTCTACCTTAGCAAAGGGGTTTTCTTGGCAAGGACTTATGTTATTGAAAACTAAATCTAAACAAGATATTTGGTTAGATACTTTTATCACACCACAATACCAACAAGGCAAAGTGATTGGTTTCCAATGCATCAGCAAGCTTGCTCCTCAACAACTTATCCAAAATGCCAAAAACATTTATCACGCTTTAAACAAACAGAATAACTGGGCAACCTTTGAATTAACCAAAAATCATAAATTTATCTTTTTGGTTATGCTCTCGATTATTGCTCAAGGTTTTATCTTCACAAAACTAGGTATGGCCGCTTCAATTATTGCCGCCATTAGTGCTATCACACCGATACTTGTTTTCTGGTCTGATATCATTCCTACCGCAAGACGCGCACAGCGCATGCAAAACATCTTTGATTCTGTTTCGCGTAAAGTGTATTTCGGCAAAGGCACGGCAAGTGTTTTCGATTTTAACTTCTCTTTACTAAAAACCAAAATAAAGGCAATTGTTGAGCGTACAGTTGATGCTGCTAAACCAATTAAAGGAGTTATGGGCAAGGTCAGCCAAGGCTTAGATGCAACAAGAGATACGTTGGCACAACAAAAAAATGATTTAGAGCAATTAAGTGTTGCGATGAATCAAATGCAATCGTCAACACAAGATATCGCGCAAAATACCACACAAGTTGCCAGTGAACTTGAAACCACTTTTAGCCACTGCGAACAATCACAGCACAGCATTTATGAAACAACAGATAAAATTAAAAAATTAGCACAAGCCGTTGAAAATGCCTCTAGTTCAGCAGATAGCTTAACTCAATCGGCTAATAATGTTGGCGCGTTAATGGAAGAGATTCAGTCGATTGCTGATCAAACTAATTTATTAGCCTTAAATGCGGCTATTGAAGCAGCACGAGCAGGAGAGCACGGACGAGGTTTTGCCGTGGTTGCTGATGAAGTACGTAACCTATCATCACGTACACAAGAGTCTGCGGTAAAAATACATCAACGACTTACGGTTATGCTCACCACAATAGAGCAATGGGTTGAGTTGATGAACAAAAATAAAGATGAAGCAAACTATTGTGTTAGCAGCGCAGAAGTATCACATCAACAAATTGACTCCGTTGTCGAGAAAATGCAGAATATTAATCATTCAGCAATTCAAATAGCGACAGCAGCCGAAGAGCAATCATGTGTATCGAATGAAATAAATAACCATCTCAATGATATTGCCACAACGACAGAAGCAACTTGGAATCAAACTGAACATGTTGCAGAACAAATGCATGAGTTAGCAAAAAGTGTTGATGACATCGCTGATTTAGCCAGTACCTTTGTGCCGAAAGCAAAATAACAGCGATAGTGTGTAAACTATAATTTAAAAGTGTCAATGTTAAGTGTTAGGTTCTAAGTTTTAGGTTAACGACCTAAGCGTAGAGGAGAAACAAAGTGTCTTGGAAAAATACCGAAAACTACTACGGCTCAATTTCAATAAAATTGCATTGGTTTATGGTGATTTTAATGATTTTTGTTTTTGCTACTATTGAGAGTCGTGTGTTTTTTGAAAAAGGTACCGATACGCGTGATCTTTTCAAAATGTGGCACTTTATGCTCGGTTTGTTAGTATTAATTTTAGTTATCGCACGAGTTTACCTACGTACTATTCAGTTAACACCAAAGATAAGCCCACCACTGTCTAACATACAAGCACTCGGCGCTAAAACTGCCCATATATTACTTTATGCCTTTATGATTGGCATGCCCATTTTTGGTTGGTTTGTACTTAGCGCTAAGGGCAAAGTCATTCCTTTTTTCGGCTTAGAACTACCGGCACTAATAACCTACGACAAGCCATTAGGAAAGATTTTGGAAAGTTGGCATAAAGAAGTAGGCTCTTGGGGTTATTATCTTATCGCCATTCATGCGATAGCGGGTTTAGTGCATCACTATGTACAAAAAGACGATACCTTAACAAGGATGTTACCCAAGAAAAAATAAAATGATGAGCAACACTGTTATCTAACACAATTTTCACTACGTAAAGTTAATAATTAATATCAACTTTACGTAGGACTCCCACAGAGCCAGTCTGTTTAATTGTTGTAAGAGATGAAGACAAAGGTCTGCTTTAAATCATTCAGCGTAATTATTTGCCAATATTATCAGTAATAGCCATATATTCTACTAATGCCCGACCAACCGAATCTGTAGAGCCTACAACTATCGCTGTATTAAAGTTCATTAAATTTTTCAAGCCATTCGGTGAAAGAAGTCGCTACTTTTTCTACCGTGCGTAAATCATGGTCAAAAAACCAAACAGGTATGTCTACTTTCTTAGTTGTACAATCGTCAAGTTTAAAGCAAAACATGCTGCCCTTACAATCAGACGCAAACAAAACATGCCCCTTTGGCATACCGCTCATTTCATATAATTTGGAAAGTGAGCATACATCTTCTAGGCTTAAAAAATCTTGTACCTCAGAAATATCGACACCTAAGTCACAAATTTTAGTTAAGACATTTGGCGTGTGAACTAAACCATATGTCGATAGTAAGTATTTATATGAGTCAGGTAAAAAGGCATTCAATTTTGCTTCAAGATCAGCAATATCATGACTAGCTATTGGCACCATAGAACTTTTACTGCCCCAATTTTTTACAAAGAGATCAATACTATTCATTTGAGAAGACTCCAAGTGAGTTAACGCCTAAGACGTAAATAACAGGCTTAAAATTTTATTAAAGAGCGAGAAGAACAAAAAACATCCTAGTTTTGGTTCTGATGACATTCGAGAAATCAGTTCTCTATCCACATAATTCCAATGAACAGCTAGAGAGCTGTAAATTTAAGCCAATAATACGGTATAAAAAACATAACCCGCCGGTATTAACAGTAGTACGCCGAAAACTAATCGCTTTATTTTGTTTAACTGAAACCTTGGTTCAAACATCACTAAATCACTGAGTAACCAAAAGGCTGGAGCTAATGATAGCGTCAGAGCATCCCCGCCAGATAAATGAATTGTTCCTGTTCTTGTAAACATCGGCAAGTTGCCAAACAAAGCCCCCACCAGACAGTAAATTAATACTGCACTAGGGAGTAAATAATGCTTGATAAATCGAGCTTTTAAATTACTATTTTCATATTCCATGGACTAGACTACCTTTACAACGATCCCCCAATATGGGCTAGTAATAGTTTACTAAAATGTCACACGTAACGGAACCGAGCAATGACTTCTTTTTACGGTTGTAGCTTATTAACAAGCAACATTACTTTTTAGATAAAACTTCACCTCACCAATAAAAATGCACAAACTAATAGCTAAAATAATTGAGAATACAATCCACTTTATATAAGCCTCCAAAATAAACACCAGTGACTATTTTGCCAATGAACGCACCATTACCTAGCTTAATATGCATACCAATACGATAAATTGGTGCATTTTATTCTTTTATTAGCTGCACTATGGTGCATCACTGCCTTCATTTAAATTTAACACATAAAAAAAACCTTATTATCAGCTAGTTATGTAATGGCTCATTTTTTGCTACTGGCTCAATACTGTTTATATATTTTATCGTTAATCAAACCAGGGTTTTGTATGAGTCAATCGTCGTTACAACATAATTTTTTATCACTTCAGGGCAGAGCCAGAATATTACATAGCACTTGGTTAGCTTTTTTTATTACCTTTCTTGTTTGGTTTAGCCATGCGCCACTGATGTCTACCATCCAAACCAGTATGGGTTTAACTGACATTGAGGCCAAAATATTATTAATTCTCAATGTAGCGCTAACCATTCCAGCGCGAATTGTCACCGGCATGTTAGTTGATAAATACGGCCCTCGTAATTCTTATACCGCAATGTTGGTGGCTACTGGACTATTATGTTTTTTCTTCGCCTTTGCACAAAGTTTTGAAACGTTAGCCTTAGCCAAATTTTTAATGGGTTTTGTCGGTGCGGGCTTCGTTATTGGCATTCGCATGATCAGTGAATGGTACCCGGCAAATCAATTAGGCTTAGCCGAAGGTATATATAAAGGCATGGGCAATGTTGGCTCTGCCGTTGGTGCTGGTAGTTTAGTGTACATTGCCAGTTTATTTGGTGGCGATGACGGTTGGCGTTATGCCATCGCTTCAACAGGCGTACTAGCCTTACTCTACTCCGTAATTTACTACTTAGCGGTAACTGATACCCCTGTAGGCTCAACCTATTTCAAACCTAACAAGTCAGGTGGTCTTGAACTAACCAGTAAGCGAGACTTTGTCTTCTGTTTATTATTTAATATTCCTATGGTGGCAGCATTGGCCATTTTAACTTGGCGAGTAACTGATGCCGGTGTGGTTGCAGGTACAGGAGGCGAGGTTATTATCGGGGCTGGTTTGCTCAGTGATTTCGCCTCTTATGTTATTTATGCTTTACTGTTAGCTTTAATCACTTATCAATCTTGGAAGTTATATCAGGTGAATAAGGACATGCTGCAATCCCCCCCAATAGATGAAATTTTACAATATAAATTCAAACAAGTTGCCATTTTAAGTATTGGTTATGCAGTTACCTTTGGCGCAGAATTGTCAGTTATATCCATGTTAGCGCAATACTTTGAAAGCCAATTTCTAGTCGCTGCCGCTGCTGCCGGTATTTTTGGTGCTTGTTTCGCTGCCGTTGACGTACTCTCTTGCCCCTCTGGCGGTTTGATCAGTGATAAATTTGGTAGAAAACTCCCTTTAATCTTTTTGTTAAGCGGTGCCTCATTAGGATTTTTTGTTATGTCGTTGATCACACCTGCATGGCCTCTTGCTGCAGTGGTTGCTACCATGATGGTTTGCTCATTCTTTTTAGGCTCCGCAGCAGGCTGTGTTTTTGCGGTAGTACCACTAGTTAAACGCAAGTTGACCGGACAAATTGCTGGCACGGTTGGTGCCTATGGTAACGTGGGTGCGGTACTATTTTTATTGGTCTTTTCCTTCGTTTCACCTTCAGTATTTTTTGCCACTATCGGTGCCGGTGTTGCCTTTGCTGTTTGTTGTTCGCTATTTTTGGATGAACCGAAAAGCAAAATGGCAGAAGTGATGCCTGATGGCACGGTGCAAATGATTGAAGTACATTAACGACCCACTAGTTATAGCGATTACTCTTAAGAAAAATAATGTATAGTCGCTTAATATCTAAGGTAGAGCGACTTTTTAACACAGGTGAGAAACATGGCGGAACATTTAGCCGGTGAACTAAGTTTTACCGTGGCGCAACGTTCAGTGGCTGGTAAAAAGGCTGAAAACGAAGATGCCATTGGTATTCGACTCCCTAAAGGTTCGTTATTAACGAATAAGGGCGCGGTTGCCGTGATTGCCGATGGTGTCAGTGCCGCTGAGGCAGGAAAAGAAGCGAGCGAAACTTGTGTTCATAATTTCTTGTATGACTATTATTCCACGCCAGATAGCTGGAGTGTTAAAAAATCAACCTCACAAGTATTAACTGCGCTTAACCGCTGGTTGTATGGTCAAGGTCAACAATTTAATGATGCTCAAAAAGGTTATGTTAGTACATTCAGCACCATCATTTTTAAATCACAGACCGCGCATGTTTTTCATGTTGGCGATAGTCGTATCTATCGCTTTCGCCAAGCTGAATTAGAGCAAATCACCCGAGATCACAGTACATATATCAATGCAAAACAATCCTATTTATCTCGAGCTATGGGCTTAGATGTAAAACTTGATGTCGATTGCCGCAGCTTAGAGGTAGAAGTGAATGATATCTATTTTTTAAGTACCGACGGCATTCATGACTTCATTAAAAACAAAGATTTATCTGCGGCATTAGGGAAGCTAACACCAGAAAGTGGTGAAAACAACTTTGAGAAAACATGTGAACAGTTAATTGAATTAGCATTAACCAACGGCAGTAGCGATAACTTAAGTTGTCAAATTTTACGACTTGATAGTCTGCCAACACAAACGGTTAATGAAGTTGGTCGAAAATTATCAGAACTACCTTTCCCCCCCTATTTAGAGCCAGAAATGATACTGGATGGTTATCGTATTGAAAGAGCTTTGCATGCTAATAACCGCAGTCAAGTGTATGTGGTACGAGATATTGACAGCGGTGAACGTTACTGCATGAAAACGCCGTCGGTCAATTTTGATGATGACTTAGCCTATATCGAACGATTTATTATGGAAAGCTGGATTGGTAGTCGCATTATTAATCCCCATGTAGTCAAAGTCATTGAAAGTCCTAGAGAAAAAAATTGGCTTTATTACTTAACTGAATATATAGAAGGCATGACCCTAGAGCAATGGATAAAAGAGCACCCAAAACCTGCGGTGCAGGATGTTATCTATATTCTTGCCCAAATAGAAAAGGGTCTGCGTGCCATGCACAAACGCGAAATTTTGCATCAAGACATCAAGCCGGGCAACATTATGATTGATAACAATGGCGAAGTTAAAATTATTGATTTTGGATCTTGTTATAGCAAAGGAATTGCTGAAATATCAACGCCACTTGACGATCATGGAATTTTGGGTACTGCCAGTTATTCGGCGCCAGAAGTGGTGATCACCGGAAAAAGTACGGTGCAATCAGAGGTGTTTTCCGTAGCAGTGCTTGCTTATGAAATGTTAACTGGCAAGGAGCCATTTTCAGGTAAACTCAGTAAATGTCGAACAGTCAAAGCCTACCTAAAAACCAAATACATTCCCTGTTTTGATATAAATCCTTTGGTGCCTATCTGGATCGATTGTGCCATTAAAAAAGGCTTGCGCTTTAAGGCTGATCGTCGACATGAAGACGTGCTAGAGCTTTTACATGAATTACAAAACCCTAATCCCAAATATAAAAGCAACCACAACGCGGTATTAATGGACAAAAACCCGGTGTTATTCTGGCAACTATTCTCAGCATTTTGGTTTTTAGCCTTTTTTATCTCGCTAATATTTTAGCCTCGCCCCCCAGTTTAAATCAACCTAGCTGCCCTATGTGTAGATTTAATAAAAACTGTTTTTGAAAGGGGAATGAAGGCTTCTACTAAGCCTAAATTTAACCCATTTTAATGTGATTATAAAAAAGGTTTTAATTGCGCATTTCTTCTAATATTAAACTATTGTTATTCAGAGGATTAATATTTCAACGTTACTTAAAAGTTACTTAAGGGTTACTTAAAAGACAGGTTGGTTTTCAACAGTGTAAAAAATGGACTATTCAGGAGCAAGGATATGATAAAAATAATGTTGGTAGATGACTCTCAAGTAATCTTGAGTCTTATTAAGGAGATAATTAATACTGATGTGCGCTATGAAACAGAAGTAATAACTTTTTCAAAGGCAGCATTGGCAAAAGATAAATTCTTAACAATAAACCCCGATGTGGTGATTACTGACATAGAAATGCCTGACTTTGATGGACTTCAACTGATTGAATATATTAAATCAGTTAGCACAACCATCATATTAGCTATGTCTGGTAGTCAATTTAAAGATAACAGCACTGATACTATTTTACATTGTGCGCAAACGATAGGTGCCGATTATAGAGTGATGAAAGATGATATAGCGGAAAAACTTTCATCACTGGTAACAGACATCATTACTAAAAACCTCTGCTAAACACTTTGGTTAAGCGGACTGCGACTGTCTTTTTGATAATATAACTCTGCGGTCAATTTACTTGCCAAGGTACGATAAAACTGAGCTATATCAGATTGTGGGTCTTGCTCTTGAATTGACTGACCTTGATCAGCGCATTCACGTATTTTAATGTCTAGAGGTAATTGCCCTAATAACGGAATAGCTTTAGCCTGTGCTAATTTTTTACCACCGTGCTCACCAAAGAGTGGCGATTTACTCGCACATTTAGGGCACACGTGATAACTCATGTTTTCAATTAAGCCCAATATAGGAATGTTAACCTGTTCAAACATATTGATGCCTTTAGTGGCATCAATAAGCGCGATATCCTGAGGAGTCGTGACTATTACTGCAACTACCGCTTCAACCTTTTGCGCTAAGGTTAATTGAATATCGCCTGTACCTGGCGGCATATCAATAAGCAGATAATCAACCCCCCCCCAAAAAGTCTCTTTGAGCATTTGTTCAAAGGCTGCGCTTGCTAGTGCCCCACGCCATATTTTAGCGTCTTGGCCATCAGCTAAAAAGCCGGTCGACATTGCTTCAATACCATTTTTAATGATCGGTTCTAGATTAATGCCATTGGGTGAGCGTGGATGTGAACCTTCAAGGGCCAACATTTTTGGTAAAGAAGGCCCATAAACATCGGCGTCTAAAATGCCAACACTGGCACCTTGTGCTTGTAATGCATACGCTAAGTTCACCGAGGTGGTTGACTTACCCACACCGCCCTTACCAGACGAAATAACGATAATGTTTTTAATGCCGTCGTATGAGTGCATAAAAACCGGAGAGATATCGCTCTTTATCTGTAGCGATACGCAGATTTGCTCATTTGCCACAGTAAATGCTTGTTGAACATGTTTAGTAATAGCTTGATATTCACTTTGACAAGGAAAAGGCAAAGTAAAAGTCACATTAATGTGACCTTTCTTTTTAGTCATTTCAAGACTGTTGGCTACGGCTAAAATCCCAGCGGGAAATAATTCATTTTGGTATTGAGTCAAGGCTTGCTGAATAAGTTTTTCTTGTTGACCAGAGACTTTATTAAATTTAAACAAATGAGTAAACATAGCTTTATTAATTTACCTTAGGGTCTTTAGTTCTTGGATACCACTTCCACCACTGTTGTACGCCTTCTTGTGTGTTTTTATCATCTTGCTGGCTCTTTCCATGGGATTTGGTCTGGTAAATATCCCAAGTCACCAAGTAATCCGGGTTAACTATTTTTACTTGCTCGTGACTGGTATGAAACTCACCTTTAGGTGCGGTAAACCAGCAGGATAAGGTCGCAGGAATAATAAAGTTAGCGTCTTTACTCTTTTTTGAATTATCCTCTGCGGAGAGTAGTTTCAAAGTGATACCCATTTCAGCATCAACAGCAATGACAGTACCGGCGAGTAGTTGCTTTTTTAGCTCATTACCATCGATATCGAAATACGTTAAGCCAATTAAACAACTTTTCTTTAGTGTATCTTCTAGTGTTTTTAACATTTATCATTCTTTTTTATTTAGTTGAGCTTTCTAGTTTGTATAAATCTACGCTAGGTTTGTATGTTTGTACAAATAAAAAGAGCGGATTAATCCGCTCTTTTTATTATTTAGCTAACAAAAACTGTTAGCTAATACACTTATATTATAAGTTAATACGATAGGATTGATACTTAGTGCGCCAATGGTGCCACACCTGTCGCAGGGTTGTCTGCTAAACCAATATCACGAGCATGTTGTTCAAAGGCTTTGTTTTTCCAGAAAAATGCTCCGGGCATCGTTGTTGGAATAACTAAAATATAAAACAAGGCTCGACCTATAGCAGCAGTAAAGCAGTTAATTAACGCTAATAGTACCCACACTAATAATAACGCAGATTCATTAAAGCCAAGTAAGTTCACTGTTAATAAAGTAACGCCTGCAATAATGTTAAGCGCTAATAACCAGTTACGGAAAAGGTAAGTTTTGCCAAACGTTGTACATTGAATGTAATGCGCTGCGCCACCTTCATTCTCACTGCGGTTCAAGTCACTGTTATGCTTCATTAAACCCAAGGCTTCAATCACCATACCGAGTATAAAAGCACTAGCAAAAACGATACTTGCTTGCGTAATTAATTCGGAAGATGTTTGGCTGAGCATTAAGCTAATCACTACAATAGTACCACCAACAAAAGCGCCGAGTGACAAGCTATTACCAGCAAACGAAGTCGCTGTTTGTAGGTGATTCCAAAATGGACGTGCTTTAATTTGATAACACTTATTCATATAGAATAAACCACCACAACCACCAATTACCGCAAATAAACCGGCTGATTTAACTAAAACAGCCAAAGGCAGACCTTGCGTTAAGGCAACTAAATCTAAACCTATATTTGTTGAGATAAATTCAGTTAACCAGGTATTACTCGGTAATGAAAACAATGCCGTTAAACCACAACCTGCTGAAAATAACGCTAAACCTAAACCTTCTCGTGCCATAGGTGAATAACGTAAGTTATTAAAACCACGGTAAAAACGCATGGGTTTACCTAAATGAGTAACACTCATTAATAAAGCAAACGTGGTCATTACTAACGCGGTTACTGTTAGTGGTAAAAACATATCAGAAGCAACAAATTTGCTCAGTGCTTCTATGCCAAATAATGCACCTAAGAAAGTGATTAAAAACACCCCTAAAGCGGCTTGAGCAAATAAAGTAAACAAAACTAAGGGGTTTTCGCGACTATTGAGTTTACTGAAATTCCAATGTTTGGCTTTGCCTTGTTTTTGGTCAACGACTGGCTTGTAATTACCTTCACTGTCACGGTGATATTTTACCGGCATAGAATCGGTTCGACTCATCTCAATCGGTAAATCTTTTGTTTGTTGAAAACGTACATTGGGGTGAGTAATTTCAGGGTCTGGAAAACCTGGGATTTGTGTTTTACATTGTTCACGGTTTTTTGGGGTATTTTCAATAACACCAAAGTCTAAAGCATTACCAACACAAGCCGAAACACAGGCAGGTTTTAAACCGACTTCTAAACGGTCAACACACATATTACATTTTGAAACCTGACCTTTTACTGGATCTAATTGCGGGGCATTGTATGGGCAAACCCAAGTACAATAACCACAACCAAAACAGGTTTCAGGGTCTTGTAATACCGCGCCGTATTCAGCATGTTTAGTATAGGCTTTGGTTGGACAGCCTTTTAAACAGACAGGATCATCACAATGATTACACGCCATTGAAATATTCATGCGTTTATAATCAGGAAATGAACCGCCCTCAACATAACCTACCGAGCGAAAGGCAAGATGTGATGGATTATCATTTTTTTCTGAACATGCTGCTTCACATGCGTGACAACCGATACAGTTATCGGCGGTGAAGAAAAAGCCATGCTGTTTGTTACGGTTCGGGTTTGAGCCAACCTCAGGGTTTTCGTTGATAAACATCGAGCGGTCTTTCGGCAAGTCAGTTAGTTCAACTAAATCAATTAACTGACCATAACGATTTTCTTTATCTATTTCTTGGTCAGGTAAAAAGGCATATGAACGCTCTTCGGTCCTCACTTCCCAGTGATTTGAACGACCTTCTTGTTCTTTGCCTATTTCCATCGTGGTTGGATCAAAACCTTGCACGGCAACATCAGCTACAGGACTTTCTGTTTCTTTACCTATTGCCATCGTCACAGGATCAAAACCTTGAACGGCGGTATCGGCTGAAGCATTTTCTACTGCTTTATTCATAATTGCTCTCTCAATTTATGCTTGCAAATAAGTGCCGAATTAATAGTTACGACGTTCTGCATTCAAACGGGCTGCTTCTGCTTGATCAACCTTTTCTATACGGGCAGAACATTGCTTAAAGGCCGGCTGGCGAGAATAAGGGTCTAATAAACCTACCGTTAAACGATTCACACAGTCATGAAAATGAAAGGGAATAAAGACCATGTCACGGGACACTCGTTGGGTAAGTTGCACCAGTACCACAGCATCTCCACGTCGGCTGGTTAAACGAACATAAGATTGATGTTCAATACCTAACTCTCTTGCGGCATCAGGGTTCATTTCCATGTAAGGCGTTGGGCTGAATTTATTACAGTTACCAATTTTACCGGTACGAGTACGGGTATGAAAATGTTCAACAACACGACCACTGTTTAACCAAAATGGATAATCTTTACAGGGCTTTTCATTGTTATCAAAGAAGTCGACACAGATTAAGTTTGCTTTGCCCGTAGGTGTTTGGAATTTTCCATCGGTATATAAACGTGGACTACCTTTAAGGCTGCCACTGGCATTACCTTGTGCTTGAGCTTGTTCTTCAGCCATTTCTTCAGAGAAGGGCCATTGAATACCGCGCGCTTTCACTATTTTTTCATAACTCATACCTGAAATATCAAGTGTTCGTTCATTACCGTATGGGTTAGTTCCTTTAGAAAGCGCTTTCATTTCTTCAAAAGCACCTTCTGGTGTTTCAGGAAATTTAATTTTCTGGCCGTTTTCAAAACGTTTCGCCATTTGATTAAATATCCAAAAATCAGGTTTTGAATTGGCATAAGGCGGTAATACGTTACTGATCAAGCTTACTCGACGTTCTGTATTGGTATGGCAACCTTCTTTTTCTGCCCACACAGAAGCAGGAAAATAAACGTGAGAGTATTGGTTGGTTTCAACGTCGGCATAAACATCTTGAACCACTAAAAAGTCTAAACTTTCAAGCATCTTACGAATACGCGGCGTATTTGCCATCGAGGTCATCGGATTTGTCGCAACAATCCACATACCCTTTATGTCACCTGTTTCAATTGCAGGGAAGATATCGGTTTGTGCTAAACCACGTTTTTTAGGGAAGAACTCCGGGTCTATGCCCCAAAAATCAGCAATTTCTTGGCGATGTTCTGGATTTTCTAATAAACGATAGCCAGGTAAACCTGAACATGAAGACCATTCACGTGTGCCCATGGCATTACATTGGCCCGTAATGGATAGTGAGGTACCACCGGGTTTACCAATATTGCCTGTGATCAGGTTAAGGTTATTGATATTGGCAACCCCATCAGAGCCATGGGTAGACTGGTTAATGCCCATAGTCCAAATGCTCATTGCTGAAGGCGCTTTAGCATATAATCTTGCCACACTACGAATGCGGTCTTCATCAATACCACACTGATGTTGAGCCACTTCAGGTGCGTAATCTTGTACTAAGGCTTTAACCGCTTCAAAACCTTCAGTATGTGCGTCTATATAGGCTTGGTCTTGTAAACCTTCGTTAATAATAACGTGCATCATAGAGTTGATTAATACACAGTCGGTTCCCGGTGTTATCGGTAAGTGAATATCAGCAAATTGCGCTAACATGGTTACGCGAGGATCAACCACAATTAATGGGAACTTACGTTTTTCTAACGCTTCTTTTAGACGCCAATAGATAACCGGATGTTGCTCAGGTAAGTTGGAACCAAAGGCCATAAAACAATGAGTATGCTCAAAGTCATCATAACAACCTGGTGGGCCATCACTGCCAAATGAACGTTTATAACCACTTACCGCAGACGCCATACATAAGGTAGTATTGCCGTCATAGTTATTAGTGCCGATACAACCACGTGTTAACTTACCTAGGGTATAGAATTCTTCAGTCAATAACTGGCCAGTTGAAACAACCGCAAAGGCATCTTTACCGTATTTGTCCTGTATTTCTTTAATTTTTCTGGCTGTTGTATCTAGGGCATTATCCCAAGTTGTTTTTTCAAATTTTTCATAATGTTTATCACGAATAAGCGGCTCAGTACCACGACCAGGGCTTTCGAAAAGTTCGTGCTCTAACAAACCTTTGATACACAATTTACCACGGTTAACGTCTGCGCCGGCATGGCCGCGAGTGGTAACAATTTTCTTTTCTTCGCTCAGGCCAATTTCTATGGCACAACCTGTTGAACAATAATTACAGGTAGTGTATTTCCATTCTTTTACTTTTTTATCGGGAATGGTAATCGGTTTTCTTTTTTTGCGTCCAAACAACATAACAGATCCAGGATTTAGCTATTTATAAAGGCTTTCATAGCTAAATGCAAAAAACGAACCAATTAATATTTACTTAATAATCATATCGTTACATCATTACCATACAATTTCACTGTGCTAAAACAGTGCTAATGCCTGTAAATGGTGCGGTTAACTTCTCGAATAAATAACCGAATAAAAATGAAAAGCTAGTGCGCGTAACTTATTAATATTGCGAACAATGTTATGACCGACATAGATGTGCATGAGATTTCAGTGTGCAGCCAGCACTGAGCTTTATATAACTGAATTTGAAACAGCTGAATTTCAAGTAACTAAATTTTAAATCATTAAATCTTAATAACCTGCTCAAGTTCTTTTAACATCAAAGAGATATCGCCAATACAGCTACCACAACCGTTACCAGCCCCTGTTTTAGCACGAATATCGGCTACGGTTAATTCACCTTGTTCAATGGCTTCGGTCACTTGATTCAGTTCAATATTTAAACACTGACAAAAGGTTTTTTTCTGCTGCAACTGTTTCGCATCATTTGAAAGCAAGTCACGTTTATCATTAAGTGTTTCACCCAATTGATAACATTGGCTGATCCATCCTTGCGGTAAATCGCTCTTATTTGGCGAAACCAATACGGCACTTTGCAGCTGCCCGAGCATTAAATAACTTTTACGAAAATATTGTTTTAATGGTTCGCTAGCATTCAAACTATCCATCGTTTGTGCAGACACTTTGCTATCGGCTGCCATATTCTTATCTTGGTGTTGAATAAACTTATCTAGGTAGCTAAAAAGTTGCTGCGGACTTTTATCACTGGCTAAATGATAACAATAACCACCCGTTATTTTTTGCTCTACTTGATAAATAACATCCAGCGGCTCTATCGGCATTTTTACCACTAAGAGGGCTTCACTTTTTACAGGATATGGCTTGATGTTAACTTGGCTATGTTTAAACGCTGGTTGCCCTGATATTTTGTCTACCTTCGCCTGCACTAATCGGCTAACACAGCCTTGGTTGAAATTACTTTCTGACCAATGTATCGGTATAAACAATGCTTTTTCGTTTACTGACTCCGTTAACTTGGCGCGCATCACCAGTTGCTTTTGGCCATTGCTCGCTGAAACGCTTACCAGTTGATCTTCTTTAATATTTAACGCTTGGGCATCTTTTGGGTTGATCGATACTTCAGGCTCAGGGTGTCTATTGGTTAAAGTGCTCGACTTACCACTGCGTGTTTGCGTATGCCATTGGTCGCGGTTTCGCCCAGTATTTAAAGTAAAACTCTTTTGATTATTTCGGCTGAGTTCATTGGCAGATAAAGGCTCAGTTGCCACCGCAACCATTTTGGCTTTTTTACTAACGTGATAGTATTGCCCATCACTAAAAAAACCTTGATCGTTTATTCTTATACTGCGCCCTTTGGGCTGTGGCCATTGCACAGGTTGCCACTGTTCAAATTGCTGCGTGGTTAAATTAGCGTAAGCAGAAATATCAAAAGCGCGACTGCCGTCATTTTGTAAACCCGATAATCGCGCATGCTCAGCAAACACATCACTTACATCGTTATAACTAAATTGTTTGCTAAAGCCCATACGTTTGGCAACTTCACTAATAATCCACCAGTCGGGTTTAGCTTCACCAAAGGGTACTAAGAAAGGACGTTGGCGAGAAATACGTCGTTCGGAGTTAGTCACAGTGCCTGACTTTTCGCCCCACGACTGCGCCGGTAAAATCACATCAGCGTATTGCAAGGTATCATTATTTTCAACACAGTCACTAACAATAACCAAGGGGCATTTAGCCAACGCTTGGGCAATTTTGTCATGATCAGGCATGCTAACTATCGGATTGGTTGCCATGATCCAAATCGCTTTTATTTTGCCTTCGTCAATGGCATTAAATAAATCAACCGCTTTTAATCCTTCTTTTTTTGCTAAACGGTCTGTTTGCCAAAAATCACTTAAGGCATGGTGTAGATTATTAAACTTTTGTTGCTCGCTTTCTGCATTGGGAAAATCTATATGACTGGCTAAAGTATTGGCTAAAGCGCCAACTTCACGACCGCCCATAGCATTGGGCTGTCCGGTGATGGAAAAGGGTCCACTACCCGCTTTACCTATTTTACCGCTGGCTAAGTGGCAGTTAATAATGGCATTACCTTGGTCGGTACCTTGAGCAGACTGATTTATGCCTTGAGAAAATAAGGTAACCACTTTGTCACTGCGAGCAAACAGTTGATAAAAATCAGTGATGTTTTTCGCCGACAAACCCGTTTTTTCTAATAGAAAGTCATCTGATTGCTTAATATCTTTTTTCGCACTCAGTAACGTTTCTGCTAACCCCTCAACATCCAGAGTTTCTTCATCAACAAAGCCTTTTTCATTGAGGTAATTAAGTAAACCATTAAATAGCGCTAAATCACCACCCGCCTTAATTGGTAAATGTAAGTCAGCCAATTCAGTTGAAGCCGTCACTCTGGGATCAATAACGACAATTTTCAGTGTTGGTCTTTTTTCTTTCTCTTCCCGTATACGCTGATAAATAACGGGGTGACACCAAGCTAAGTTTGAGCCCGTTAAAACAATTAAATCAGCCTTGGTAATGTCGCTATAACTCATCGGCACTATGTCTTCACCAAAAGCGCGCTTATGTGCGGCAACGGCGGAAGACATACATAGACGTGAGTTAGTATCTATATTTGCAGAGCCAATAAAACCTTTCATCAATTTATTGGCAAGATAATAATCTTCAGTCAATAACTGACCCGAAGCATAAATAGCCACAGAATCAGGACCATATTTGTCAATTGTTTTAGTTAACTGACTAGCAACATAATCAAGCGTGCGTGGCCACTTTTGTCTTTGATTGTTTATTTTTGGTAAGGCTAAACGATTTTCGTTAGTTAACGTATCGCCTAAGTTTTTGCCTTTAATACATAACTTACCAAAATTGGCAGGGTGGCGTTTATCACCGTTTATTAAGACAGGAGAACCAATTAAAACACCCTTATCGTTTTCATTGCTTTTGGAAACCTTAATGCCACAGCCAACACCGCAATAAGGACAGGTAGTTTTGATATCACTTACTAACAGCTCTGGTCTAGTTCTCGCTTGCAAATGTGTGTCATTCATATTTTTAGCCCCTGTCATTATGATTCTAGTGGAAAGTTATATTGTCACTCACTAGACAAATGCACAGGTCACGCCACAACAATATAATCAGCCATGAAGAATGTAATGCATTGTATTTAAATCATTTTAAAAAATGACGACCGTAATCCAAATAACATAAGATAGAACAATTCGTTATAATAGTGCAACGGATGGTAACTTGTAGTGCAATGACTCTAAAAAACACTTCTAAACAAATAACGAAATAAAAAGTAACAGCAGTAGTACGCCACTAACCCCTTGCCAAAACTTAACCGGGTCTCGCTCCAAAAGTGGCAGGTTAGCTTGTTGAGCTAAAGGTGAATGGCTAGTATTAAGCGCAGTTATAAACTCTGAATAGTGCTCATAACGTTGACTCGGATTGGCACTAAGCGCTTTTGCTAAAACAACATCGACATAACGCGGTAAATCTTTTCGATAGGTGGTTATCGGTCGATAACGCCATAAGTGATATTTTTTAGGCGCTTCATTGATTTGATTGAGTTCTTTATATGGCGAGCGATTTGTCAACAGTTGATAGGTAAGCACCGCCAACGAAAACAATTCACTTTTATGATTATTTCTTTGACCGTAAAAAAGCTCCGGCGCACTATAATTTAAGGTGCCTAAGCCCAAATGTGTTGTCTCAGTAGAAATACTATCAACAGAGCCGGTTTGGCTGCTGCCAAAGTCAATTAACTTAATGCGACCATGGTTATCAATAATAAAGTTGTCAGGTTTTATATCACAATGCACTATTTCATGACGTTGTAATAGCCTTAATGCTTTCACTAATTGGCCAACAATATCACGCACTTTTATAAAGGAAGCCAATGGATTATCTTGGCTCCACTGAGCCAAATTTTGTCCTTCAATATATTCGCAAGCGTGATATAAAAATCGGCCGTTAGCGACACTCGGGTAAATATTCATAATAGCTGGGTGGTTAATTTTCTCGCCAATCCAGCCTTCTTTAATAAAACCACTAAGGTAATGTTCGTCTTCACTAAAGTTAAGTGATGGTGTTTTAATGACGACAAGCTCATCGCTAGCATTGTTGCTTGTATCATTATTTGATAGCAAGGTATTCTTTGCTAAATAGACATGCGAACGGCTGCTTTCTTGTAAGGTATCAATGATCTCATAGTGATCAAGTTTACTGCCAATACGTAACGCAGGTGGGATCACTTGCTGCTTACGATTAAAGACTAATTGACTAAGCGCTTGTGCCGGTAACTGTTCTATTTTTATCAATAAACAAGTGAGGTTATCCACTGAGCCCTGAGTTTTAGCTAATTGGGTGATAGCCAAGCTGGCTTGTTCTAAATCTTTATGTTCATCTAATAACTGCATCACTTGTTTAGGTTTAACAAAGTGGTGCACGCCATCACAACTCAGCATTAACATATCATGCTGCGCCAATAAGGTAGAGGTAATATCGATATCGACATGCTCACCCGCACCTAATGCGCGGTTGAGTGTACCTGACAGGTTGGCATGCTCTTTTGTCAGTATTTGATAACCATCGTCATTAATTTTAGCGACCTGGCAGTCACCAATATGAAAAATATGACCACGCTCGCCTTTAAGGATAAGGGCCGTAAAAGTACTAAACCACTGCTCTAATTGACCTTGTTCATCTGCAACCAATTGCTGGGCATAAAGCCATTTATTCAGTGAGGCAATAACTTTAGTTGCCGACTTCTTTACCGACCACGTTTCTGGCGTGGCAATGTATTCATTAATAAAGTGGCAAGCACTGATTTGACTTGCTTTGGCAGCAAAATTTGCACTAGAGACGCCATCGGCAATAACGGCAATGTGTCCTTTTAATTCCAGATCAAGACCTTGGTTTTTTTTCAAAGCGAAAGCATCTTGGTTTTCACTCTTACCGCCTTGGCTTGAGTGACCACCAAAAGAGATAACTAAATGGTCTTGTGATTTTATTTTCTGCGAAGTTAATGTTTGGTTAACCATTTTATTCTCGTACTCTAATTAACTTTCATCACGTTAGAATTGAGTTCCCGCCAATAATCATCGCGAGAACTCATATTTACCATTTTCTAAAGGGCTAGTCGACTTTAATCAATTCAACACTGCCATCAGGTAAAATTTCCGCCATATTGCCTTTTGGCTCTTGCATTAAAAATAACATTAATAAGCCGATAAAGGCACTGGCAGCAATCACCCAGAAAAATGCAGAGTAACTAACAAAAGATAATACCGTAAGATAACAAACCGCACCAACGTTACCATATGCCCCTGTCATACCGGCAATTTGACCTGTTAAACGACGTTTAATTAAAGGTACAGCGGCGAACACAGCACCCTCGCCTGCTTGCACAAAGAAAGAGCAAGACATCGCTGCAACGACAGCCAATACTAACGGCCAATCACCGGTAATTGTTGCCATCACACCATAACCTAAACATAGCCCTGTAGTTAATACGACTAAGGTTTTTTTGCGGCCAACTTTATCACTAATCCAACCACCTAACGGCCTTGAAACTAAGTTCATAAAGGCATAACTTGACGCCAACAAACCAGCATAAATCATATTCAAATCAAATGTTTCACTAAAAAATAGCGGTAACATTGAAATGACGGCTAGTTCACTACCAAAGGTTGCAAAATATAAAACATTTAACACGGCAACTTGTTTAAAAGAATACTGGTGTAAAGGTTCTACAGGTGTGGTAAATATTGATTTATTTACTTGATAAGCCGCAATCACTTCGTAGACAAATAAGACTAATAGGCCAAGGTAAATAATGATACTGATATTTTCACTGATCAAGCTAACACCTGCCGGTGATAGTTTCCAGTTAAGCAATGCTAAGGCGCCAAATAATGGAATTTTCATTAAGATCAGTAGATAAAAATCACCAACACTGGTTACCTCCATGGCTTTAGAGCTTTTCGGTTTAAAGTAAGTCGCCCCCGCGGGAGTATCACGCACACCTGCGTAAAAGATAAAGCTATAAACGAGACAGATAATACCGGTAACTATCACCGCCCAACGCCAACCTTCTAAGCCGAGAAGATCATCGCCAAAGAAAAGCGCCAAAGCAGGTAAGATCATTGCTGCTGCCGCCGAGCCAAAGTTACCCCAACCGCCATAAATACCTTCAGCAGTACCGAGCTGATTGGCAGGAAACCATTCACTCACTAGGCGAATGCCAATAACAAAACCAGCACCAATAAAGCCTAATAAAAAACGGGCTAAGGCCAGTTGTTCAAAACTGTCACTCAGTGCAAACATAAAACAAGGAATTGCACAAATAAATAGCAGTAAACTGTAAGTTTTACGAGGCCCAAATTGATCTGTTGCCATACCAATAAAAATACGTGCAGGTATCGTTAACGCCACATTTAAAATGAGTAAGGTTTTAATTTGCGCGCTGGTTAAATTTAACGACTCAGCAATTAAACCTAATAAGGGTGCATGGTTAAACCATACTAAAAAGCTTATAAAAAAAGCACCCCAACTCAAGTGTAAAACCTTCATAGGCCCTTGAAACGAAAATAACTTAAAACCACCTTTTGTTGAAGATGACATAATTAGGCCTCCGCTAATTGAACTAAACCATCATTGATTCGGGCATTGTAGGTTGGAATTAAAACCGATTCATCCTGCTGACACTGACCCGTTTCCAAGCAAAACTCTTGTTTTAACAAAGGTGATGCAATGAAATATTGTTTATCTTTTTCAGTGATCAAACCACGTGATAAAACATTAGAGCCAGCAAAAGGGTCTAAATTACACACAGCTTTTACTTCACTACCGCCGCTTTCACTTGCTGCTTTTATGTGAAAAATGGCGACTTGCTTGCCATTAAAGTCGGCACAAACACCGGTGTTTTTAGCAATATCTTCAATATTGCAAATCGTTAACCAATCTATTTTTTCATTAGTTGGGTTTGTCATGAAGTTTCCCTTTAAAGTTATAAAATCTTTTCATCGCACTGATTACTGGCATGTTGATACAGTCAGCAATCAGCGCATTACTTATTAAGCGGCTGAGGCTAGATAGTGACTAGGTCTTTTTTCTCAGCGGGGCGAATTTGCTGACGTTCAGTGGTGAAAATAACTTTTTCATCAAGTCTATCGCTGTTAATAAAGTGATTAAAACGTTTCAATTTCTTAGGATCATTAATCGTTGCTTTCCATTCACACTCATAAGTGTCGATTAAATGGCTCATTTGCGTTAACAGTTCATCATTGATTGATAACTTATCGTTTATAACCACGTCTTTAAGATAATCGAGGCCACCTTCAAGGTTTTCTAACCAAACCGAAGTACGCTGTAAGCGCTCACCAGTACGCACATAAAACATGTAAATAATGTCGATATAACGCAATAAGGTTTCATCATCAATGTCGCTAGCAAATAAATCGGCATGACGTGGACGCATACCACCGTTACCACCAACATATAAGTTCCAGCCATTATCTGTGGCAATAACACCAAAATCTTTACTTTGCGCTTCCGCACATTCACGAGCACAGCCAGAAACACCCAATTTGACTTTATGAGGAGAACGAACACCGCGGTAACGTTTTTCAAGCAAAATAGCCATACTGGTACTATCTTGCACACCGTAACGACACCAAGTGCTACCAACACAAGATTTAACGGTACGTAATGACTTACCATAGGCATGGCCAGTCTCTAAACCTGCATCTACCATCGCTTTCCAAATAAGCGGCAGTTCATGTAATTGCGCACCGAATAAATCAATACGTTGGCCACCAGTAATTTTAGTGTAAAGGTTATATTCTTTGGCAATTTCACCAATTAATATAAGGTGGTCTGGGGTGATTTCACCACCAGGAATACGCGGTACAACTGAGTAGGTACCATCTTTTTGCATATTACCCAGGTAATTATCATTAGTATCTTGTAGGCCAACTAACTCTTCTGTTAAAACGTGGTCATTCCATAATGAGGCAAGCATATTGGCTGCTGCAGGTTTACAGATTTCACAACCATCACCTTGACCACATTCCGCTAATAACGCTTCAAACGTTTTGATTTGTTTTACCCGAATAATGTCAAAGAGCTCAACACGTGAATAAGCAAAATGGCGACACAAATCATTGTTAACAGTAACACCGGCTTTTTCTAATTCACTGTTTAATACTTGTGTTACTAGCGGTACACAACCACCACAGCCCGTACCGGCACTAGTACAAGATTTAACTGCTGCAATATCTTGTGCGCCATCTCTTACTGCACAGCATATATCTTCTTTAGTCACGTCATAACATGAACAAATTTGCGCTGTCGCAGGCAGTGCATCAACACCTGAAGCGGCATTAGTAAAGTCACCTTCAATTTCAGGTAACAGTAAATATTCTGGTGGTTGTGCTAGCTCAATTTTATTCAAGATTAACTGTAACCATTGCCCGTAATCACTGGTATCACCAACAAGTACCGCGCCAAGCAAAATTTTACTATCACTGCTGACCACTATTTTTTTATAAACTCCCGCAGAAGAATCAACAAAGCTATAACTTTGTGAGTCAGGGGTATTACCGTGGGCATCACCAATACTGCCAACTTCTACACCAAGTAGTTTCAACTTGGTACTCATATCAGCACCCGTAAATTGCTTTTCGCCACCCGTTAAATGACTGACCGCAGCTTTAGCCATGGCATAACCTGGGGCTATTAAACCAAAGATTTTGTTATCCCATAAAGCACATTCACCAATAGCATAAATATCTTCATCATTAGTTAAACACTGATCATTTATCGCAATACCACCGCGTTCACCTAAAGCTAAAGCGCTTGAGCGAGCCAGCGCATCTTGTGGCCTAATGCCTGCTGAGAAAACGATAGTATCGGTTTCTAAAAATGAACCATCAGCAAAGTTCATGCGGTAACGACAGTTTTCACCAGCAATAATTTCAGTGGTGTTTTTACCCGTATGAACACAAACGCCTAAGTCTTCTATTTTACGGCGTAATAAGTCACCACCATCTTGGTCAAGCTGCACTGCCATTAAACGTGGCGCAAATTCAACTACGTGTGTTTGTAAGCCTAATTGTTTGATAGCATTAGCCGCTTCTAAGCCTAATAAACCACCGCCAATAACCACGCCAATTTTCGACGACTTGGCAGACTCCGCAATTTCATCTAAGTCATCTAGGGTGCGGTAAACGTGAATATTAGGTTGGTCTTTACCAGGAACAGGGGGGACAAACGGAAAGGAGCCAGTCGCAAGCACTAACTTGTCATAAGATATTTTTTGCCCTGTCGCAGTTTGCAGGGTTTTATTAGTACGGTCAATTTCAGTGACTTGTGCATTAACATAATACTCAACACCTTGTTCATCATAAGCTTCTGGTGTGGTCATGGCTAAATCATCAGCAGTATTACCAGTAAAGTAGCTTGTTAGCATAACGCGATCATATGCTAAACGAGATTCTTCACCGAAAGTAACTACTTGATAATCATCACCATGATTTTTAACAAGCTGTTCAATAAAATGATGACCAACCATGCCATTGCCAACTACAACAACTTTTTGTTTACTTGCTCTCTTTGTATCGCTCATGATGTACACCTAACTAACTTTTAAAGTTTTAATTAGTCTACACATCGCAATATTAATACCATGATAATAATTTTTCATTTGAATAAAGATAACATGATGATATAAAGCAATTAAATGAGCTTTTCACTTGTTGGGATTATAAGATGACAATTGGTTAATATGCATAAATGCACAATATTAATTCATTGTGTGCACTCAATGTGAGCAAAGTAACAAAAAGGTATTGTGCAAAACTTGTCTGTTTAGTGCGTGCTTTTTGATTGAGGGAAAACGGCTTAACTTAGATATTCACTCAGACAATGACGGGGTCATGGTGTCGCTTAATAAAGTGTCCCCATAATGGTGTAAGTAAAAAGGAATATATTTAATACTATACCCGTTACCATTCAAAGTGCGTGATTTCAGTGGGAGTGAAAAACGCTTTAGGCAAGACATTCATTTAAAACAATGACTGCCCCCTTGTTCAAATGAATAACGCCGCGTAAATCAGTTTTACCCCCATCGAAGAAGCATCTTGAATGGCAACGGGTATATAAAGAAGGGGCATGATTTAGATCTATATTTATAACAGTGGCATTTATTTTTTAAACAAGTTTAATTTAATAAGTAATTCTGTCTGTGAATTCACACCCGTCTTCCTAAATATGGCCTGCAAGTGAGTTCTTAATGTATTGTAAGTGACACCAAAAGATGACGTTAATTCATTGAGTTTTTTCTTAGCAAAGATTGACTTTAACAACACTAACTCTTTTTTTGATAAGCCAAATTCTTTATTAATAATGTTCCAGTCAATAATCTCTTGAAAATTTATTGTTACTAAGCAACATGGGACGTCAATGAAATTGAAGTTATTATTGTTCTTTAAAGGAATAACGGTAATTAAAACACTTTCTTTTCCCTCCTCCATTAAAATACTTTCCGCTATCCCCGCTCCTACTACGCTTAACGCGCAACATTCTTTAATATAATGATGAAGCATTTTGTTATATACGTTATTTAAAATATAAATTTTAGTCCCTTCAAAATTAATCACGGTTGAATTATCTGATTTCTCATAAGCTAGCTTATTGGCAATAATAATATTGGCATCTGAATCACAAACCACCAATGCTTTATCACTCTGATCAAGAATGCTTTTGGAAATACTCGCTAAATCATTATAAAGCTTTAGTGTTTTATAAATATGCATCGAACGGCTCAGATGGGGGGTCAGCACTTTTATTAAATTAAGATCTTTTGTGTCGTAATTGATATCTGATGCTGCGCGACTTATGGCATATACTGATTCATATTGCCCATCCCGTATAAGAACCCCAGCTAAACAGTGATGCGGTTTAAAAGGAATAAAAAAATCTTGGTCACTTTTATTATTTCTATAAGTTGAAAGACCAATTAAATCATCGACAGAGAAGTACTCACCCTCAACCGCATCTTTTTTTGCTTGATCAAATGGGCTATAAAATTTATTGAATTGATCTTCTGTTAAGAGGTTATAGTCATAATCAAAATTAGCTTCAAACTTCATAAACAAGGGTTTTTTATTATTTACATCTTGAAGAAAAATAAAGGCTTTATTCGAATGGGTGTATTTTATTATATTCTTTAATATTGGCGACCAATTATTAGTTAATGCCGCATTATAAATATCTTCAATTAACCGAGAAAGTTCACTAAATGTAATCGATAAATTTAGCTCTTCCTCTAAGGTAAACTTTAAATTATCCATATTACAAAGCTCATAAAATAACTGTTAAAATTTTAGTTCAATAATCAGGTTACTTCAAGGCGAAACCTCCTCTGTAACGACCATAAAACCTCATATAAATGTATGAGACAGCTTTTATTACATTCCTGTAGTCTTTGTTTTATTAATATGATTAGTTAGCTATTTATTAATGTTCAATAAAATCAAATAATAATCTTTGAAGGGAATATAGATATCATCCATTTGTATGAGTCATATTGTTTTTCATTGGTAATGAAAAACAATATAATTCTCTTTTTAAAATGAAGAATATTATGTCAAAAAATCCATATTACAACAGGTTACAGTTAACTCGAGAACTGGTGCAATATTTGCTCTATTTTATGGCGATTGCATTTTTAGTATTAATAGAATGCAAGTAGCAACTCAGAAATATCTATATCTGAGATTTAATACCAGTTAGAAAGGATTTCAAAATGAACATACTAAAAGCGATATTTACCTTATTAGCTATTCTACTCGCTTATAATGCAAGCGCGACTCAATACAAATTTGTAGGGACAAATAATCATCTAGAAACAAAGATTTGTGTCTCGGCGGGCAATAACGATCTTAAAAAGCTTAAAGGGCTAATATATGCATCTCAAGAAGGGGCTCGTTCGGTTGCAAATACGATTGTCTGTAATAATTTAGTCATGGCGCATTTTGCGCACAAGTATGACGCGGATAAAACATTTGAATATCTCAATCAACGTACAAAAGGTAAGAATAAAATTCGTGAGAATACGGTAACTATTCAAGACATCGCACGTATCAACGATGTGAACGAAGAAGTCATCACTATTTATGTCTCTACCAATAAATAAAGTTAAGAGGTTTTTATCGACTAATTACCTGTTGAATTACAATAATTGGCACCAAAGAGCTTTAATCAATTAACTTTCTAAATTACATATTTTATGTGGTTTAAATTTAATTATTATAATTTTAATATTTGGTTGAAGATGGGATTAGTATCACGTCGATTCAAGAAACAACCTGAATAGTTTCTCCTTAGTAAACTCTAGAAAACATCAATTGTCACGATTGGTGTTTTTTTATCTCTGATGATTGGTAAATTAGGGGGTGCGCAGAGATAAATGACATTAATGTTTACAATTAAGCTAGCCTGGATTACGGAAAAAACTCTTCACTGCCTTCGACAAACAGCGTTTTTCTCGCGTTATAATGTAAGTCAGCAATTAAGTATGCAGGGTGATCACGAAACCTTAATTCGACTTTTCATGCCAAACTTCATAAGACACTTAATAGTCTGCTTTATGTTACTTGACCAGAACATTCACTGTGGGTAACAATACTGTGGTAACAATGCACTATTTTACTATGCCTTTAATTATAAAAAGCAAAGGCATATCACCGATATAAAAAATGTTAAGTCGGGTTGTTTTAAGCAAAATTACAAGCCTATTTTGTTTTATCATAAGGAATGATATGAAAATTTTGATAGTTTTATTGATGGCGTTAATGATTATGCCAGAGGTGCAGGCGAGTCAATGCACAAATAATTTGACACTCGTTGCATTAGATCAGTTAAAACAAAACAACTTTGAAATTAGCTCTTCGACAGAAAGAAATACAACGGCAATAAAGTTACTTTCATGTCTTAGTTACCATGATCCTAAAGTTCGCGATGGTATTGTTTTTGAAGGGATAAGTAAATGGTTGCGCAGTGACTTATTAGATCAAAGAACCACTAAGTTACTTTTCCATGCGCTTATTAAAATTTTAGACGGCGCGAATACAGATGGTGAGAATTACGAACAGCCTTTTGCTGCCTTAGTATTTTCAGAGGTTGTCCGGGCAGATCGTGTCACTCCATACCTTTCTGCTGACGAACGTCAAAAAGCGGTAGATGTTTCAACTAAGTACATGATGGCTATTGAAGATTACCGAGGCTTTAATGATATCGAGGGCTGGCGTCATTCTGTCGCTCATACCTCTGATATATTTTTACAGTTAGCGATTAATAGAAACATATCAAAACCACAGCGAGAACAGCTATTAAGTGCATTACAAACACAAGTTAATCCTGCAAACCTGCATTTTTATAACTATGGTGAACCCAAGCGGTTAGCGACGGCATTTCTATATATTGTTTTACAAGGAGACTATCAAGGCCCAGAAATTTCCAAGTTTTTAGAAAGCGTTGCTACTCCGGCTCCTTTTGATGATTGGGCTAGTGTTTATAGTAATAACAAAGGCCTTGCCAAATTACACAATACTCGCGCTTTTATCTATAGCATTCTCGCTATAACAGGGAAAAGTGACAACCCTAAATTAAAAGAGATGCAACCAACGTTGCTCAACATAATTAAAAAATTAGGCTAAAGCCCTAATCTACAATCGATATGCTAGGAAGTAATATGATGAAAAATATTTTAGTGATCACCTTAATTTTATTATCATTTTCAATTTATGCTGATGAAAATGAAAACTTAACGGTTGATCGTATCATTTCAAATAAGCTAGAACTTGCCTTTCCAAATGATAGAAATATAAAGGCTAAACCAAGTAATTTTGAATTGATAAATTACGTGGTGATGAGTAATGATTTAGGAGAGCGCTGGGCTGTGGTTACCTTAAACAATACCTCTTCAGGTAGCCGAGTTTTTGATAATGAACATTTGATTGCGCTATTTGCTAATGGACAAAGATCAAAACCTTTAACATTTAAATTAAGCTTTGAAGCGAAAGAAACTCAGTCCATCACGGTTTCGTTTGGCGAAAATAAATTTCCTATTTTGTCTATGAACACAGAAAGTAAAATATAATAGCAGTAGTATTAAAACGGTTACTTATAGCGAGTTCAACTAATGAATCAGAGTGTAAAACAAAAGTTTGAAACCTATCCTGACAACGTTTCAGTTTTGCTCAATAATTTACGTAACCTAATTTATAGTGTCGCTAAGCGCGATGGCATTGTAGAGATAACAGAAACACTTAAGTGGGGTGAACCCAGTTATATCTCTAAATCTGGTAGTACGGTGCGATTTGATTGGAAAAGAAAGTATAAAGACCAATACTGTATTTACTTCAATTGCAAAACAACCTTAGTTGAAACCTTTAAAGAAATTTATGGCGATACCTTTACCTATGATGGCAATAGAGCACTGGTATTCTCTACCAGTAATAACAATATTCCTCTAACCGAATTATCGCATTGTATTTCAATGTCCTTGCGTTACCACAAAATAAAACATTTACCCTTGTTAGGCGCATAATCTTAGACAGAAAATGACTCGACTAAACACCTCCTTTGTAAAATTAACTATGCCACTTCACCCTAATTAATTATCATATAAAGTACTTATGATAATAGCTAAACCTTCGGTTACTTCTATCTCATTCATCGAAGCAAAACCCAAGCGAATAAAACAGTATTCTTCATCAGCTAAAACCTTATTGATATTGAACTCTAGCTCGGTTTGCAAATAAACTTTTTTGCTCTGTAATTGCTCTTTTAAACCAACAATCGATTTACCCGTATCTAACCATATAGCCATGCCGCCAGCGGGAATTTCAAATTGCATTGGCAGTCCCTGCTTTTGATAACCTTGTAATAAGGTCACCATAAAATCACGTCGCTTTTGATATAACCTTGTCATACGGCGCAAATGCCCTTCAAATCCGCCTTGTTGCATCCATTTAGCGACGGCTTGTTGCACTAAGACGTTACTCTTATGATTCATCAACATTTTATAAGCTGCCAATTGTTCAATTAAGGCATTATCCGCCACAACATAACCAATACGTGCGCCACCAAACATCAGTTTTGAAAAGGTAGAAATATAAATAACTAGGCCTGCGGGATCATCAGCAGCCATTGGCGCAATAGGTTGGCTGTCATAATGAAATTCATGATCATAATCATCTTCGACAATCGCCACACCATACTGAACAGCTAATTGGTAAATTTCCATACGTCTAGAGATATCTAAAGAGACAGTCGTAGGGTATTGATGTAATGGCGTAAGATAAAGCAACTTTACCTTGCCTTGTGCAAGTACTTGCGCCAAATGCTCAGGCACTATGCCTCGTTCATCTTGTTTAATGGCAATCAACTCAGCGCCAGTACGCTCAAAAGCAGCCCAAGCAGGAGGATAACCAAGTTGTTCAACCGCGACTTTATCACCCGGTTGTAACAATAACTGCGAGATCATATACAAGGCTTCTTGCGAGCCATTGCAAATCATCAACTCTTTATTGGTAATTGAACGAACACGCCTTAAATAAGTCGATATTTCATCAATAAGATCGGCTTCGCCACGACTACCACCGTAACTTAAATCATCAATCTTTGGTCGTTGACATGCTTGTGAAAAGTGGCTTTTAAACTCATCAAAAGGAAATTTTCTTATATCAGGCTGCCCGCCAGAAAAGTTATAAGGATATTGGCTCGCTTTAACTTTTTGCGTAACAGGTAAGTTTTGTTTTACTCGAAATGTCCATGCAAAGTTTTGCTGTGTTTGTCTCACTTTATTGACAGAAAAACTACTTTGACTATTTTGAATAGGCAAGTTATCTACCACCCGATAACCAGAGCGCTCTTTTGCCTCAACCCAGCCTTGCGCCACTAACTCAGCCAATGCCGCCATTATGGTATGACGGTTAACGTTTAACTGCTGAGCAAGTTTTCGCGAAGAGGGCAAAACTTCCGTTGGTGCAACCTGCCCTTCTTTAATTGCTTTTCGCAATGCATCGGCAATGGCTAAATATTTGGCTTTATTTGTCGCTATTTTATTAAGGTTTAACGCTTTCAATCTGGTCTACCTACTCATGCGAATCTGGTTGTAGTAGTTATACCAAAGGCAAGCATAATAACAAGCATAACTGCTCGCTAAACTTTTAATGGAACAAACAATGTTAAACGAAAAAACACAAAAGAAATTAAAGCCACTGACACTAGAAACCAGTTTAATAAAATTAGTGCCAATGACTATGCAGCACCTTAACGACTTTTGCTTGGCGGGAAACTACCGACAAGTTTGGCAACACATGCCTATCAACCGAAGTGCTAGCCATGATATTGCACGGCCATGGATGCAAGAAGCTATTGATGAAATGGCAGCAGGACTGCAACTTGCCTTTATGACTATCGATAAACAAACCAATAAAGTGATTGGCTCAACACGTTTATTTCGCTATACCGAAAAAGATAAAACTATTGAGCTTGGCCATACTTTTATCACGCCAAAATTTCAACGAAGTTATGTTAACTCTCATGCTAAATACTTAATGTTAAAGCACGCTTTTGAACACTTAAAAATGGCACGGGTCGAAATCTGTACCAATGAGAATAATCAACAATCTCGTCATGCTATTACCCGTATTGGTGGGCACTTCGAAGGTATTTTAAGAAAACATCGACGTGCACCAAACGGTGATTATAGAAATACAGCCATGTTTAGCATCATTGATGATGAGTGGTTAAGTATAAAAAATTCGTTATTAAAGACAGCAACTAATCAGGGAGAGTTTGAAGATGTATCCACCTAAGTATTTTCAAACAACGGAAGAAGAAAATCATAAGTTAAGCACCTTGATTAATGACTACCCTTTAGCCACATTGTTAGTAAATACTGAGGAAACATTACCTCACATTAGTCATATACCTTTTCATTTTGCTGAATATGGTTCTTCTACTGAGACAGAAAACAAAGTGCTAATTGCTCATGTCAGTAATCAGCATCCCTTAGCAGAAAAATTATTAACGCAAGATGGTGTACTGTTAAGTTTAGTATTTCATGGCGAACAAGCTTACATCTCACCTCACTGTCATGACAATGCCAATACCAATACCACTGGCCAAGTTGTGCCGACATGGAACTATGCAAAAGTACATGTTACAGGTACGGCAACGCCGATAATTGAACCAGAACAAAAGTACCAACAAATGAAAATAAGTAGCCAACATTTTGAACGAGACCAAGAAGTACCTTGGCAGTTAACAGAGCTTAGCGATAAAAAAATACGGCAGATGTTAACCGCGATTACTTTTTTTAAAGTGAGTATTGATACTTTTGAAGGACGTTTTAAACTCAGTCAAAATAAAACAGAGCGGGTGAAAAAGCGAATAGCAGAGAAATTATTAGCGAGTGGTAAAGGCAAACTTTCTACTCAAATATCATAGCGCTTCATTACGTTGTTAGCTTGTTGTAAACCATTAATAACGCCAAGCGAGTATCGCTTGATATACCCAAGCTACTTGAAGATGCAGTTTCAAGTGGTTTGGGTATACATTGAAGGGCATAAATACTGAGACTTAACTGCTTTGCACAATAGTAACTACCGCCACACAGCAAAACTTGTTTATCTCTTGAAACATCCAATTTCATGATGTGCCTTTAATAATCTGCTATGGTTATCAACTAATTAAATGAGATGATACCTAAATGACTGATTTTGATATGAACCTAATAAAGCCTTTTGTTAAGGTTTTTGAGCTCAATTCAATTACCAAAGCAGCAGAGTTATTAAATGTTTCTCAACCAGCGATCAGCGGCTCGATCAAACGTTTAGAAAGTTATCTAGGCTATCCCTTATTTATACGCAGTGGTCGAAATTTAAGTCCAACGCCTGATGCGCAAACGTTCTACTCACAAGTTGCAGCGGTATTAGATATAGTCGATAACGGCTTGGGTAATAAAAAGCACTTTATCGTTTATGCTCCAGAGAGCATTTTGCTCAAACTCACGAGTATTCAAGATATAGAATTGATTGAAGCTCAAAATAGTGAGGAAGATACTTTTAACGACCTGCGCATGCGCAAAGCTGATCTCGCTATTGATAATGTTCCTCACAAAGATAATAGTTTTTGTTTTGAACTGGTACATAAAGAAAACCTGAAGTTAGTCTGTCGCAAAGATCACCCAAGTGTGGCTGATAGCATTACTTTGGAGCAATATTTTCAGTTAGGCCACGTTGCTATGAAAATGGTACGTAATAATATGCGGGTGGTAGAGTATTTTGCCAAAACCTCATTGCAAGAACGTGATATCAAGGTGCAAGTATCAAGCCCGGCTAACATTATGTTAGCGGTACAAAATACTAATTATATTGCCGCTATCCCTGAAGGTCTTTCCCATATTGCCGATTCCTTAGGTCTAAAAGTTCTTGAAGCCCCATTCACCATGAAGTCAATCGACTTTCACTTGATTTACCATAAACGTTACTTAAAAGATAAAAAACATCAAAAATTAAGAGAGATAATCAAGGCTAAGTTAGTTAATTTTTAACTTGCTCACGCTATCCCCCAAAGCGAGTCAATCACAATATCTTTAGCATAAGCCACGCTTATACTAAGCATAACTATCAAGCTGTACTCTTGTTCATGCACACCGATTACTATGGTTTTATCAAAACGACATGGTGAAGCACTTCAATGACTTGTTCTGCCTTAGCCATGAATTTAACCTTTGTTATACGTACATGGAATATGGTGACACTATGAAAAAAACAACCCTAGCAATAATTATCGCAACCTTCTCATTAGGAGCTTTTGCAGCTGATCATAACCACTCTCACTTAAGTACCGTTGGGCAAAATGGTGGGAAAAACGCCACTAAAGCAACCATTGAATATAATAACGAATTTGCTAAAACCCTTAACTTTAAAGATGTACGCGCTTTTGAAAATAATAATCGCGGCTTGATTGCCGAGCTTGACCAAGCAACAGGTGATATTATTCGCAATAGTTTTAACTTTATCAATTCGGATGTAGCGAATGCTGATAATGCCCCTGACTCAGTTAACCCTTCATTATGGCGACAAGCGGTATTAAACCAAGCAGCAACAGGTTTGTACGAAGTGGTACCAGGAAAGGTTTATCAAGTTCGAGGTACTGATTTATCTTCAATCTCATTTATTCGTAGTGATAATGGTTGGATTGTTTACGATGTGTTATTGACTAAAGAAGCTGCAGCACAATCGCTTAAATTCTTCCAAGAGAATGTTCCACAAGCAGGTAATTTACCTATTATTGCTATGATTTACTCACATTCTCATGCGGATCATTTTGGCGGCTCTCGCGCTATTCAAGAGGCGTTTCCCAATGTAAAAGTTTATGGTTCAAAAAATATCACTAAAGAAATTGTTGATGAAAACGTTTTAGCCGGTAATGCCATGTCACGTCGCGCAGCTTATCAATATGGTGCAACATTAAATCGTCATGAACACGGTATTGTTGATGCTGCACTTTCAAAAGGTTTATCAAAAGGTGAAATTACTTATGTGTTACCTGATTATGAGTTAAATCAAAATGATGAGATTGAAACATTAATCATTGATGGTTTAGAAATGAAATTCATGGATGCATCTGGTACAGAAGCTGAATCAGAAATGGTTACTTATATTCCAAGCATTAATGCGCTATGGACAGGTGAGCTAACGTATCAAGGTATGCATAATGTCTACACTTTACGTGGCGCTAAAGTACGCGACTCATTAAAGTGGTCTAAAAAAATTAACGAAATGTTAGTGACTTGGGGCGCGAAAACAGAGGTATTGTTCGCTTCACATTCAGCACCTATTTGGGGCACGGAAGAAATTTCTGACTACTTAAAAATGCAACGTGATGCATACGGCTTCACCCATAACCAAACTTTACGTTTAGCTAACAATGGTTATGTTATGCAAGATTTGGGTGACAAAATCTATGATGTAATGCCGACAAGTATTCAGCAAAGCTGGCATACCAACGGGTATCATGGCTCGTATTCACATAATTCTCGTGCAGTTTACAATATGTACCTAGGTTATTTCGATATGAATCCAGCAAACCTTAACCCATTACCTATTACGCCTGAGTCGGTTAAGTTTGTAGAATACATGGGCGGTAGCGAGTTGGTGTTAGAAAAAGCACAAGCTGATTATGCTAAAGGAGAATATCGCTTTGTTGCAACGGCGCTAAATAAAGTTATCCAAGCTGAGCCAAATAATGCCAAAGCGCGTAAATTATTAGCCGACGCTTATGAGCAACTCGGTTATCAAGCTGAAAGTGCTGGCTGGAGAAATACTTACCTTACCGGTGCTCAAGAATTACGTGTTGGTACTTTGCCTGGTAATCCAAAAACAGCTTCAGCAGATGTACTAGCTGAAATGACCATAGAAAATTTACTCGATTTCATGGCTGTACGAGTAGACTCGGTCAAAGCACAACACACCCCATTTACCTTAAATGTAGTGTTGCCGGATGTGAAAGAAGTATTTTTTGTTGAAATGTCTAATGGTAACTTAAATAACATCAAGGTAGATAAAGCGTTAGCAGCAGATGCAACCTTGTTTATTAACCGTAGCGATGTTACTAAAACCATTTTAAAGCAAACAACATTAAAAGAGCTCTTTGCCAGTAAACAAGCAGGCTTAGAAGGTAACCAAGCGGTGTTAAACAAATTACTTAATGCCTTGATTGAGTTTGATGAAACCTTTGAAATTGTACCTCGTCCTGAAAAAGGTCAAGAAGTAGACGCTCAGCTATACAGTAAAAACCATTAAAGATCATAAAGACTAGTTGTTACCTTTAATCAATATAAAAAAGCCAGTTTCTGCTGGCTTTTCTTTATTTTGTTGTAAGACAGCGATATAAAAATCAGATATTAACAAGTATTACCGTGTGGATGATAACTTTCAACCCACCTTTTTTAAGTCATAGTTATGTCACTCATAACTACTAATGAACTACTAATGAACTACTAATGAACTACTAATGAACTACTTTTGTTCATACGTACAGCTTACTGTTATTTTATCAAAACGTAGCAGGAAATAATTTCAACTAAACAGTGTTAGCTGATGAAATAGATAAGTTTATGTCTGTAGCTTAGCTATATTTAACCAAGCATACAGCCTAGGAAAGTTGAGTAGTATTGCCAGAAAGCTTAACGAAAGGCCAAGAAAGATACTAGAAGATGAAACACTAGCAGAGACATTTAACTTGTGTGTTGCATCCACCGATTGAACTCAAGCCACAAAGCGGTCTAAATTATTAAAACAATTATCTCCACTTTTATGTTCACTCTTTCCAAAGATAGTCGACATTAGCAGTATATTTCTATCTCGCTATCGTCTCCAGAGCGCCTTAAAATAGCTTTTGCTTTTGTCACACTTTAAAGTAATACAGAGTTCAATCTACTATTTACTTTTTGGCAAATAAATTATTAAATAACGCTTCAGACTGCTTAAGCCCTTCGTCTGTCAAAACAACAGATTTGGCTTTACCAACAGGATTACAAATTAAACCTTTTGCATGTAGCCTATTAGTTACTTCCCAGTCAATTTGTTTCCATGCTCGAAAGTGATCATGCAATGTGAGATACATCAAAGCTAAAGCAGCGTCATCTATTTTATCCTCATCGATATCCATGATTAACTCCTAAGATTGAACTATCAACAGACGTTGCGGTATTGCCTTTTTGTTCGGCTCTACGCACAGCTTCTTTGCGGAATTCATCAGTATAAGCTTGGGTTTGTTTCTTAGTCATGTATCACCTCAATGTTAGACATAATCTAACTATAGAAGGTGTCCACTAATTGTGGGTAACACTGATACCTAACGCCCAAGTAATGGGCAAAAAACAGTTTGCTAAAATGTTAAGAAACAAAAACAGCAAACTGTTTTATGTCCTTGTTAAACATGTTATGTTTCGGTTAACTCCATATGAATTAATGGAAAAGGATTGCCTTGCCCATCTAATGGCGAACGAGCTATAACGCTAAAACCTAAATGTTTGTAAAAGCCAATTGCATCTGGATTCTGCTCATTCACATCAACTTTATTGGCAGATTGAGTTTCTATCGCATTTTTAAGTAAAAGTGAGCCAACACCTTTATTTCGACTATCAGGTGAAATAAATAACATTTCAACGTTACATTCTGCGACACCAATAAAAGCAATAATTTTATTGCTGCTATTTTTAGCCACTCGTAAATCTACAGCATCAAAATAATGTTCAAGTATTAGAGGTTTTAACGATGAGATATCTTCGTCATTTAAAAAGTCATGAGTAGCACGGACAGATGACTCCCAAATTTCAATTAACTCTAAATATTCGGCTTTCGTAGTTGTATCGATTTGCATGCTGAACCTTTGAGAAACATAACGCCCACATTAAGCGGACTAAAAAAGTTGGCTATAATATGAAGCGTAGCGAAACTGAGCCAACTCCAAATTCCGTTTAAATTGCTTGTTAGCTGTGTACTACGCTAGCAACAAGAGCTTTCTCAAATCACGCTCTTGCCTCATAACGTGCAAAATAAAAACCTTCTCGTTGTCTATTTTATAAAATATACGACAAGGGTTAACCACTACTTCACGATAATTTAGGTTAGTTAACTCAGTCGGTTTTTTCCCTGATTCGGGAAACGCTTCTAGTCGTTCAACCTTATCGAAGATTTTCGCCACCAACTTTTTAGCTGATTGTAGATTACTCAAAGCAATATATTCAGCAATATCGTTAAGATCTTCCAAAGCTGGGTTTGTCCAGATTATTTCAGCCATTTATTAATTTTCGCTTTAGCGTCAATATTAGACATGGTTTCACCACGACTTATTGCCTGCTCACCTTTTGCAAGAGCCTCGAGAATTTGCATTCGTTTTTGCATGAATTCGAAGTCATCCACATCTACAAGGTATGCTGATGGTTGCCCATGCTCAGTGATCAGCACTGGCTCTTTAGAAGAGTGAAGCTCAGATAATATCTTAGTGGCTTGACGCTTCAATGTTGTTACTAGTTCTACTCTCATAATATTCCCCACTTAAATAGTATCACTATAGTAGCACTCACGAACCAATTTGGGAAATACAGCTAACGCCGTTTTAAGCGGCAAATTTCAGTTGGCTATAATCGCGAAGTGATGGCCAACTGTATTTTGTCCTGCTTTAACAGCTTATACGTATATTTCACTAGATTTAAGTTTAGAGCTAGATAAACTCTTTGTTATAGATAAATTTTGATACCAATTGTTAAAAACAAGCTCTAAGGAATTTACTTCAAGTGTGCCGAAATCGTAATCCCTATATTTAGATAATACAGTCAGAAGTTCATTACTATTTTCAAATGGTGTTAGACACCTAACCGCTGTTGTATGTGCTGTTGATAATTTATATCTTGAATCAATAGTTGATTCGAGTTTAGCTTTTTTAAAACTTACCCTCAAAGAGTCTCTCAAGTGGTTTAACTGCTTACTATCAGGAAAACCTTGAATTAAAATGCAGGAAGGTGACACAGTAATACCTTTAAATTTAACTTTAAATCCGCCGATGTCTTTAACTGTTTCTTTAAATATTGAGGAATAAGCCTCTACATCAATGCTTGATAGTTTAAACCCCGTTATGCAGCTAATTATCGATAAAATAGTCAAATGCAATTCACTTTTGGGGTAGTAATACTGCTCTGGCTCTATCATTTTTAATTCTTCTAGAAAGTTAGATATTTTACCTCCAACCGAATTATTAAAATAAGATAAAACTGTAATCCCTCGTCTATTGTCTGATTGGTCATTAATTAATGGATCTACTTCACAATTATTACTCTTAAATTTATCAATAGAATCTATCCACATTTGAGAATATAAATTTTTAAGATCAGACATACTCGATAATTGCCTATACCAACGCCTCACCAAGAGGCAAATAATAGTTGGTTAAAATAAGCGACGAAGGAGCAAAAACCAACTGTTTTTTGTCCTTTTGAGTTACTTGTTATGTGCCAGTGCGCTACACTGTACCAATTAACGTACATGAACACTTTGGAGTTACCCATGGATGCAATAAGTTATACAGCCGCTAGAGCAAATTTAGCAAATACAATGGCGCATGTCTGCAATGATCACGCTCCAGTTATTATTACACGTAAAAGTGAAGATCCTGTTGTTATGATGTCATTAGAAGATTATAACGCCATGCAGGAAACTACATACTTACTAAGATCTCCTGTAAATGCTAGAAGCCTTTTAGATTCCATTGCTGAGCTTGAAGCAGGTAATGGAACTGAAAGAGATCTTATTGAATGAAATTAACATTCTCTACAAAAGCTTGGGAGCAATACCTTTATTGGCAAACTACCGATAAAAAAATACTTAAACGTATTAATTTACTTATTAAGGATATTCAAAGAACTCCTCAAGAAGGTATTGGTAAGCCAGAACCTTTAAAACATGGTTTATCTGGATATTGGTCTCGGCGAATAAACGATGAACATAGAATCGTTTATAAACATCAAGGTGATGCGATTCTAATTGCGCAACTCCGATACCATTACGGCACATAGACACAATGACTCCCCACGAGGTGCTAGCCTCCGAACGTGGGTTAGTTTTACAAACCAGAGCCATACTATATGTGTCAACAATATAAAACAGAGGCTAGCATGATAAAACATAACATACTTTTC